>Ga0209699_100005_pt1 | contig 511904 bp, 500 predicted proteins | sample SynthPrep_1_END__FD_187204 | JGI IMG/M metagenome (GOLD analysis project Ga0209699, IMG submission 187204) | Synthetic microbial communities from Ohio, USA - SynthPrep_1_END_DS7_MetaG (SPAdes) (version 2) | ecosystem: Engineered > Bioreactor > Aerobic > Activated sludge | place: USA: Ohio...
CCGCCCGCCCCCACCACGCCCGCCATGGCCGTGTAGCTGACCAGGGCGATAGCAGTGACGGTCGCGCCGGCGATGATGCCGGGCATGGCCTCGGGCAACAGGGCGCGAGTCACGATCTGGAAGGTCGAGCCGCCCATGGCCTGGGTGGCCTCGACCACGCCCTTGTCCACCTCGCGCAGGGCCGTCTCGACCAGGCGCGCATAGAAGGGCGCGGCTCCGACGACCAGCGGCGGAATGGCGCCCGCCACGCCCAGCGAGGTGCCGACCAGCAGCACCGTCACCGGCAGCATGACGATCAGCAGGATGATGAAGGGCACCGAGCGCAGCACATTGACCACAAAGGACAGCAAGGCGTTCAGCACCGGATTGGCCGCCAGCCGCCCCTTGCCCGACAGATACAGCAGCACGCCCAGCGGCACGCCTAGGATCACCGTCAACACCATCGACCCGCCCAGCATCAACAGGGTGTCGATCGTCGCCTTGCCGATATCGGCCCAGTCCACATTGGCGAACATCAGACCGCCTCCACCACGACGCCGCGCGCGGCCAGTTGCGCCAGAGCCGCCTCGGCGTCGCCGCCGGTGAAGGCGACCGTCATCTGGCCATAGGGCTCGCCCCGGATGCGGCTGATCCGGCCCGACAGGATCGAATAGTCGACCCCCGCCGTGCGCGCGACGCGGCTCAGTTCCGGCTCATAGGTCGACGGTCCACGGAAGGTCAGGCGGGCCATGCGCGCGCCGACGGGCGCGACCGAGGAGTCGACCGCCTCCTCGCCTTCAGCCAGCATGGCGCGGGTCACGGCGTGCTGCGGGTGCAGGAAGACGTCGGCCGTCGCGCCCTGCTCCACGATCCTGCCGTCCTTCAGCACCGCCACCCGGTCGCAGACGCGGCGCACCACCTCCATCTGGTGGGTGATCAGGACGATGGTCAGACCGAGGTCGCGGTTCAGCCCGTCCAGCAAGGTCAGGATGTCTTCGGTCGTCTCGGGGTCGAGGGCGCTGGTCGCCTCGTCGCACAGCAGGACGCTCGGGCCGCAAGCCAGGGCACGAGCGATGCCGACGCGCTGCTTCTGACCGCCCGACAACTGGGACGGATGCTTCTTCGCGTGATCGGCCAGACCCAGTTGCGCCAGTAATTCCGCCGTGCGCACCTTCACCTCGGCCTCAGGCCGCCCTTCCAGCCGCAAGGGGAAGGCGACGTTGTCCTCGATCGTCTTGGCGTTCAGCAGATTGAAGTGCTGGAAGATCATGCCGATGCCGCGCCGCGCGGCGCGCAGTTCGGCGGCGTTCAGGGCGGTAATTTCCTGCCCATCAACGAAGACCTTGCCCGCATCAGGCGTCTCCAGCCGGTTGATGGCGCGGATCAGGGTGGACTTGCCCGCCCCCGAACGGCCCACCACCCCGAACACCTCGCCGCGCGCGACGTGCAGATCGACGGCGTCCAGCGCCGTGCGGTCGCCCGCCGCGCTGCGATAGCGCCGGGTCACCCCCTCCAGTCGGATCATGTCAGTCGGCGTCCAGAGCGGCGGCGGCGATGATGGTGACGCTCTCGCCGCAACCGCAGGCGTCCGTCTCATTCGGATTGCGGAAGACGAATTTGGACGCCAGCTTCGTCACCTCATAGTCGATTTCGGTGCCGATCAGGAACAGGACCGCCTTGGGCTCGATCAGGATGGTGACGCCCTTGTCCTCGACCACCTCGTCCAGCGGCAGGGCTTCTTCCGCATAGGCGAAGGTGTATTCCTGCCCGGCGCAGCCGCTGTTCTTCACGCCGACGCGCAGGCCGACGTAATCCTTCTCGGCGTTGTCCATGATTTCGCGCACGCGCGCGGCGGCGGCGTCCGTCAGGGTCACCGCCTTGGGCCGGGGCCGCCGGGGCCGGGTCGTTGCAGTCTGAAGTTCGGTCATCAGGGCCTCCTCAGAACATGTTCAGGGCCAGCTTGGCCTCGTCGCTCATCTTGGAGGAGTCCCACGGCGGATCGAACACCAGGTTGGCCTTGGCGCTGCGCACGCCCTCGACCTTGGCCACCGCTGTCTCGACCCAGCCGGGCATCTCGCCCGCCACGGGGCAGCCCGGCGCCGTCAGCGTCATCTCGACCAGCACGTCGCGGTCGTCAGACACGTCGACCTTGTAGATCAGGCCCAGCTCATAGATGTCGACCGGGATTTCCGGGTCGTACACCGTCTTCAGCGCCTCGATCAGGTCGTCCGTCAGCTTGTCCAGCTCGGCCTGGGACAAGGCGCTCTTTTGCGGCTCGTCCCAGCTGGCGGCGAAGGCGTCGCTGTCGCTGATCGCGTTGTCGGTCTTGGCGTCCATACTCGTCACACGAAGAAGTTCCGCGCCTTGATCAGCGCGTCCACGAAGGCGTCTGTATCCTCCATGGTGTTATATAGGGCGAAGGAAGCGCGTGCGCTTGCGCTGACGCCCAGTCTTTTCGCCAGAGGCTCGGCGCAGTGCAGCCCGGCCCGCACGGCGACGCCGTAACGGTCCATGATCTGGGCCACGTCATGGGCGTGCGCGCCCTCGACGGTGAAGGTCAGGATCGCGCCCTTCCCTTCCGCCTCGCCCAGAATCCGCAGCCAGTTGTGCCCCCGCAGGCGCTCGACGGCATGGTGATACAGGGCCATTTCATGCGCCTGAATGGCCGCCGGATCATATTGCGACAGCCACTCGACCGCCGCACCCATGCCGATGGCTTCCAGGATCGGCGGCGTGCCCGCTTCGAAACGGTGCGGCGGCTTGGCGTAGGTCACGCCTTCCTTCTCGACCGTGACGATCATCTCACCGCCGCCCTGATACGGCGGCAGGGCGTCCAACGCCTCCGTCGAGCCGTAAAGGACGCCGATGCCCGTGGGCGCGAAAAGCTTGTGCCCCGTCAGGACATAGTAGTCGCAGCCGATGGCCTGAACATCCGGCGCCGCGTGGACCGCGCCCTGGCAGCCGTCGACCAGCACCCGCGCCCCGACCGCATGGGCCAGACGGGTGATCTCAGCGACCGGATTGATGGTGCCCAGCACGTTCGACATGTGGGTGACGGCGACCAGCTTCGTCTTCGGCCCCAGCAGGGCGGCGAAGGCTTCCATGTCCAGCGAACCGTCGTCCTTGATCGGCGCCCATTTCAGCACCGCTCCGCGCCGTTCGCGCAGGAAGTGCCACGGCACGATGTTGGAGTGGTGCTCCATCTCGGTGACGATAATCTCATCGCCCGGCTGGATCGACAGGCCGACGCCGTTGGCGACCAGATTGATCGCTTCGGTCCCGCCCTTGGTCCAGACGATGTTGTCGGCTGAGGGCGCGTTCAAAAAGCGAGCCACGATCTCGCGCGCACGCTCATAGGCCTCCGTCGCCTCGTTCGACAGGGTGTGCAGACCCCGGTGAACGTTAGCGTAGCTGCCCTCCATCGACGCGACCAGGGCGTCGATGACGGCGCGCGGCTTCTGCGCCGAGGCGGCGGTGTCCAGATAGATCAGCGGCTTTCCATTCACCTGTCGCGACAGGATCGGGAACTGCGCGCGTGCGGCATAGGGGTCGAACCCCGTCACGGAAGCGTTGGTCACAGGCGAGCCGTCAGCCATTCCCGCACCACCTCTCTGGCGCCTTCGTGCTCGATCCGGTCGACGACCTCGATCAGGAAGGCATGGGTCAACAGGGCGCGGGCCTCATCGGCCGAAATGCCGCGCTGCTGCATGTAGAACAGGGCGCTTTCGTCCAGCGTCCCGACGGTCGCGCCGTGGGCGCACTGCACCTCGTCGGCGTAGATGATCAGCTCGGGCTTCACGTCGATCTCGCCGCGATCCGAAGCGATCAGGCCGTGGTGGCCCATCCGTGCGTCGGTGTCGTCGGCGCCCTTCTGAACCAGGATCTTGCCCTGGAAAACGCCGCGCGCCTCGTCGCGGACCACGCCCTTGATCAGTTGGCTGGTCGTGCCGTTGGCCGCGACGTGGTCGATCACCGAGGTCTGATCCGAATGGCGCGCGCCGTTCAGCAGATAGAGGCCGTCCACGCGCGCGTCAGCGCCTTCCGCTCCGTGGCGCAGGCGGGTCTCAAGACGTTGCAGCTTGGCGCCGGTGGCGACGATGGTCTGACGATAGCGCCCGCCCGCCTCCAGCCGCACCTCGGCCTCGGCCACAGAAATGGCGTCGGCGGGCTCGTCGGTCAGGACGATCCGGATGACTTCGGCGTCGGCGGCGACGTCGATCTCGACCTTGTTGTGGGCGACATAGGCCGAGCCCTTGCCCTCATGCGTCTCCAGCAGCAGCAGGCGTGCGCCGGGACGGGCGACGATGCGCGCCGCCGCCGTATGGCCGGTGCCCGTCGCATCCGAGATGAAGCGCAGACGCAGCGTCTGCTCGCCCGAAGCGATGTAGTCCTTCACACCGACCGGGCGGCCGTTGGCGAAGACGATGGCGTCGCCGCCAAGATCATAGAACGGCCCCGGCGCGCCCACGACGGCGGTGCCGGATGGTTCAGGCGCTTCACGAAGAAAGCGTTTCAGATCGCTGTATTTCCACTCTTCGACCTGCCGCGAGGGGAAGGTTGCGGCGTCAGTGAGGTCCAGCCGGGCCAGCGCCTTCATGCCGCCTCCGGCAGGAACTTGTCGTAGCCTTCCGCCTCCAGCTCATGCGCCAGCTCGGGTCCGCCCGAGGCGACGATGCGGCCGCCCGCCAGGACGTGAACGCGGTCCGGTTTGATGTAGTCCAGCAGGCGCTGATAGTGGGTGATCACCAGCATCGACCGATCCGGGCTGCGCATGGCGTTGACGCCATCGGCGACGATGCGCAGGGCGTCGATGTCGAGGCCGGAGTCCGTCTCGTCCAGGATCAGCAGCGACGGCTCCAGCAGGGCCATCTGCAGGATCTCCATCCGCTTCTTCTCGCCGCCGGAGAAGCCGACATTCAGCGGCCGCTTCAGCATGTCGAAGTCCATCTTCAGCGACTGCGACGCCGCCTTGACCAACTTCAGGAAGGCCGGGGCCGAAACCTCTTCCTCGCCGCGCGCGCGCTTCTGGGCGTTCAGCGCCGTGCGGATGAAGGTCATGGCCGGCACGCCGGGGATCTCGATCGGATACTGGAACGACAGGAACAGACCCGCCGCCGCGCGCTCGGCCGGTTCGATATCCAGCAGATCGATGCCGTTCCACGAGGCGGACCCGTCCGTCACCTCATAGCCGGGACGGCCCGACAGGCTGTAGCCCAGCGTCGACTTGCCCGCCCCGTTCGGCCCCATGACCGCATGAACTTCGCCCGCAGGAACATCGAGCGTCAGACCCTTGAGGATCGGCTTGTCGGCGACGGAGACGTGGAGGTTATTGATCTTAAGCATTGTTTTTCTTCTTCAACTCACTCAGCCGACCGAGCCTTCAAGGCTGATCGCCACCAGCTTCTGGGCCTCGACGGCGAACTCCATCGGCAGTTCCTGCAGGACGTCGCGGACGAAACCGTTGACCAGCAGGGCCACGGCCTCCTCTTCGGACAGACCGCGCTGCTGGGCGTAGAAGAGCTGATCCTCGGACAGGCGGGTCGTGGTCGCCTCGTGCTCCAACTGGGCCGAGCCGTTGCGGACCTCGATGTAGGGAATGGTGTGAGCGCCGCACTCCTTGCCGATCAGCAGACTGTCGCACTGGGTGAAGTTTCGCACGCCAGTCGCCTTGGGGTGGATCGACACCAGGCCGCGATAGGTCGAGTCCGACTTACCCGCCGAGACCGTCTTGGCGATGATGCGGCTGCGGCTGTTCTTGCCCAGATGCAGCATCTTGGTGCCGGTGTCGGCCTGCTGATGGCCGTTGGTGATGGCGATGGAGTAGAATTCGCCCGAGCTTTCTTCGCCCTTCAGGATACAGGATGGGTATTTCCAGGTGACGGCCGAGCCGGTTTCGACCTGGGTCCATGACACCTTGGAGCGATCGCCACGGCAGTCGGCGCGCTTGGTGACGAAGTTGTAGATGCCGCCCTTGCCCTCGGCGTCGCCGGGGTACCAGTTCTGGACGGTCGAGTATTTCACCTCGGCGTCATCCAGGGCGATGATTTCAACGACCGCCGCGTGCAGTTGGTTCTCGTCGCGCATCGGCGCCGTGCAGCCTTCCAGATAGGAGACGTAGGAACCCTTGTCGGCGATGATCAGGGTCCGCTCGAACTGGCCGGTCTGGCTGGCGTTGATGCGGAAATAGGTCGACAGCTCCATCGGGCAGCGCACGCCCGGCGGGATGTAGACGAAGCTGCCGTCGGAAAAGACCGCGCTGTTCAGGGCCGCGAAATAGTTGTCGCTGACCGGCACAACGGTGCCGAGGTACTGACGCACCAGATCAGGATATTCACGCAAGGCCTCGGAAATCGGCATGAAAATCACGCCCGCCTTGGCCAATTCCTCCTTGAAGGTGGTGACGACCGAGACGCTGTCGAACACGGCGTCGACCGCGACCTTGGGCGCGCCCTGGACGCCGGCCAGGACTTCCTGTTCCTTCAGCGGGATGCCCAGCTTGGCGTAGACTTCCAGCAGTTCGGGATCGACCTCGTCCAGCGACTTCGGCCCTTCCTTCTTCACCGGCGCGGCGTAGTAGTAGAGGTCTTGATAGTTGACGGGATCGTACTTCACCGCCGCCCAGGTGGGCTCTTCCATGGCCAGCCAGCGCTCATAGGCGGCCAGACGCCATTCCAGCATCCACTCCGGCTCGCCTTTCTTGTCGGAGATGAAGCGGATGATATCGGGGTTCAGGCCCTTGGGGGCGAACTCCTGCTCAACGTTCGTGGTGAAGCCGTACTTGTACCGCTCCAGCTCCGCGACCGTATCGATTGTTTCCTGAACGATAGCCATAAGTTACGCGACTTCCTTTACGCGCCCTTGCAAGCGCGCCTTATGCTTGTCCCAGGCCGCGACCCAGGCGTCGGCGAAGCGAGTCCAGTCAGCCTCGGTCGTGCCCCAGCCGCCGGAGACGCGCACGCCCCCGGTCGCCAAGTGGTGCAGGCCCATGGCGCTGATCGCCTTGGACGGCTTGACCTTGCCCGACGAGCAGGCCGAACCGGCCGAGACCATGACCCCGACCAGATCCAGGGTGATCAGTTGTTGCGGGCTGTCCCAGCCCTCGACCGCCATGAACAGGGTGTTGGGCAGCCGCTCGACTGCGCCGCCGATGATGATCGCACCCGCGGCCTTGACCTTGGCCTCAGCCGCGTCGCGCCAGACGACATGAGCCCCGGCGCCGTTCAGATCACGGGCCGCGCAGTCGGCGGCAACGCCGAAGCCGGTGATGCCCGGAACGTTCTCGGTCCCAGCGCGCAGGCCGCGCTCCTGACCGGCGCCGTGCAGAATGCGAACGGCGGACACGCCGTCCTTGAGCACCAGGGCGCCCACGCCTTGAGGCCCGCCCAGCTTGTGCGCCGAGAGGGTCAGGCTGTCGGCGCCCAGCGCCTTCATGGTCACAGGAACCTTGCCCGCCGACTGTATGGCGTCGACGTGCAGCCAGCCGCCCGCCGCATGAACCAGCTTCGCCGCCTCGGCGATCGGCTGGATCACGCCGCTTTCATTGTTGGCGTGATGAATGGCGACGACCGCCCGGCCCGGACGCGCCAGCGCCTCGGCCAGCCAGCTCAGATCGACCACGCCGTCCGCATCCACCGGCAGCACCTCGACCGGAACGCCGCTGACGGCGGCCGCCTCGGCCACGCAAGGATGCTCGGTCGCGCCGACGATCAGCCGCTCGCAACCGGCAGCCAGGGCGCTGTGGATCGCCTGGGCATTGGACTCGGTCCCGCCGGATGAGAAGATGATCCCCGTCGGATCGGCCTCGACCAGATCGGCCACCTGAGCGCGAGCGGTCTCGACTCGCGCACGGGCGCGTCGACCGGCGGCGTGCACGGCCGAAGGGTTGCCGTTGTCGGCCAAGGCCTTAGCCATGATTTCCTGAACTTCAGGACGAACCAGACCCGAGGCGTTGTAATCCAGATAGACGCTCACGCTGCTGCCTCCATGGACGCCGGATCCTTCTGACCCATGCGCGCCCGGTTCGTGCGTTTTTCAATCACATCGGCCAGGCTGACCCCGGCGAGATAGCGATGGATCTCGGCGCCCAGATCTTCCCAAAGATCGTGGGTGATGCAGCGCGCACCGCCCGTCATGCATCCGCGCGGCGTGCCGTGGGCGGCGCAGCGCGTGGCGCGGATCGGCTCGTCGACGGCCAGAACGATGTCGGCCACGACCGTCTCCTCCGGCCCCTTGGCCAGGCGATAGCCGCCGCCCGGCCCGCGAATGCTCTTCACCAGCCCGCCCTTGCGCAGACGCGCGAACAACTGCTCCAGATAGCTGAGCGAGATTTCCTGACGGGTGGCGATTTCAGCCAGGGACACGGCGCGGCCCGAGCCGTTTTTCGCCAGATCGGCCATCGCCATCACGGCGTAACGTCCCTTTGTCGACAGGCGCATCCCAATAACCTCAAAATTCTAACGCTTTTCGGGGCGGCCATGCTAAGACCCCCGGCCTCGCTGGCGAGTGCGTCATGCACCGGGGACTTAGAAAGTCCTACCTCCTCGGTCAAGTATTATCCGTCCAGCGAAACCTCTATTGATTGTAGGGACCGCGATCCATGCCTGAAGTCATCCTGCCCGGCGCCTCTGGCCGCATCGAAGGCCGCTATTCGCCCGGCAAGCGTCCCGACGCGCCGATCGCCCTGATCCTGCACCCGCACCCCAAGGCGGGCGGGCATATGAACAACCCAGTCGCCCTGACGATGCACCAGCTGTTCGTCCAGCGCGGGTTCGCCACCTTGCGCTACAACTCGCGCGGCGTGGGCAAGTCCCAGGGCGAGTTCGACAGCGGCATCGGGGAACTGGCCGATGCGGCCACGGCGCTGGACTGGCTGCAGGCCAACAACCCCGCCGCCACCCAGACCTGGGTCGCGGGCTATCAGTTCGGCGCCTACATCGGCATGCAGTTGCTGATGCGCCGTCCCGAGACCGACGGCTTCATCTCGGTGTCGCCGCCCTCGAACATCTACGACTTCAGCTTCCTGGCCCCCTGCCCGGCCTCGGGCCTGTTCCTGCATGGCACGGCCGACACGGTAGTGCCCCCGGCCGAGGTCGAGCGCGTGGTCAATAAGCTGCGCACCCAGAAGGGCATCGTCATCGACTATGAGCTGGAAGAAGGCGCGACCCACTTCTGGCAGGACCATATCGGCGCTGTCGAGCGCCGCGTCGGCGCCTATCTGGACAAGCGCCTGGCGGAAAAGCCGGCCTGACGTCCTGACGATCAGCGCGGAGGTCCGGCCTCCGCGCGGGTCCGCCACAGGGACCAGACCACTCCCGTCGCCAGGATCGCCGCCGTCACCGACAGAGAGACGGCGGGCGGCACCTTCTCGATCCCAAGCAACGGCGCGGCGAACACCTTGCCGCCGATGAAAACCAGCAGAACGGCCAACGCCTGCTTCAGATAGGCGAAGCGGTGAATCACCGCCGCCAAGGCGAAATAGAGCGCCCTCAGCCCCAATATGGCGAAGATGTTGGACGTGTAGACGACATACGCGTCCGTCGTGATGGCGAAGACCGCCGGCACGGAGTCCACGGCGAAGATCACGTCAGCGATCTCGATCGTCACCAGGGCCAGAAACAGCGGCGTGGCGTGCAGCTTCACCTCGCCGGAGCGGCGACTTTGCGTGCGGACAAAGAAGGCGTGCCCGTGCAGGTCGTTCGTCACCCGCATTCGTCGTCGGAACCACTTCAGCAGGACGTTATCGGCGATGTCCGTTTCCTCGCCGCGCGCAAAGAACATCTTCACGCCCGTGAGGATCAGAAACCCGGCAAACAGATAAAGCACCCAGTGATAGCGGGCGACCAGCACCGCCCCCCCGCCGATCATGATCGCCCTCAGAACAATGACGCCCAGCACGCCCCAGAACAGAACCCGGTGCTGATAGAGGCGCGGCACGGAAAAGGCGCTGAAGATCAAGGCGATGACGAAGACATTGTCCATCGCCAGACTTTTCTCGACAGCGTAGGCGGTCAGGTATTCGACGGCGCTGTCAGCCCCTTGCGATGACCACAGCCACGCGCCGAAGGCCAAAGCCACGGCGACGTAGAAGGCGGACAGCGCCAGGCTTTCGCGAACCCCGATCTCATGATCGCGCCGATTGAACAGCCCCAGGTCCAGCGCCAGCAAGGCGATGACGACCGTAAGGAAACCCGCCCACATCCAGACGGGCTTGCCCAACCACTCCAATAGCAACAGTTCCATCGACGCCTTCGCGAGCCGTTTCCAACGACGCGGCCGACATCGCGATGAAGGGTCGCCAGAGGGGCCCGGTCCGCTCTGACCTCAACGCATGGCGACGGCGAGCGTTGCTCAGTTTTCGCGGCAAGTCGGCCACGAGGCGAAACGCGCTTCATACTGCGCCAGCGTATGCGGAAATCCTGCTTCAACACGGCGACGGTCGGCGTTCGCGGGATCCTCGAGGTTGTCGTAGTCGATGACCCAGCGTCCATTCTTGCAGGTCACTTGCGTCCCGTAGCGTTGCGGACGCCCCTCGTTCACGGCCAGCCGATCGTACATCAGACCGAACTGCGCCCCATCAACCTCGCCCGTCGCCACGAGAGGCTCGAGCACCGGCACGAAACGTCGCCACTGCTCAAGGTTTGAATGCTGGATGATGAGAAAGGCCGTCTGCGACGGCCCCTCGCCATAGCGGCTTTTGAGGAACCAGCCCTCCGGCGGCAGCATGGCGAGCAAGGCGTTCAGATTGGCCTCGTCCACGGCCTCCTGAACCTGCCACATCGCCTTGTTGGCGGCCTGCTCCTGATCCGGAGGAAGAATGCTCAGATCGACTTTCTGCATCGCCTGCCGCCCCATCTGATCCAGGCGATACATTCGCAGAAAACGTTCCTCGTGATCCTGAGGAGGCGGCGCTTGCGCCTGTCGGCGCTGTTCCTCGGTGATTGTTTCAAGCACGGGAGCGATCAGGGCTCGCGCCTCGGCGCTCAGTTCACCGGAGGGCGATGAGACCTCTGCCTGACCCAACAGAAACAGTGTGGCGATCCATGCAATCATGCGTCCCTCCCTGATGAAGAACTTGGACCGCAGATTAAGACGAAATTACGTCGTTCTCTAATGGTCGCCTTCCGCCGCCGCCATAGCCGCCGGGCGGTGGGCGCGAACGCACCAGACGACGCTGACGATCATCAAAATCATGGCGACGACCTCGATCACCGTCGGGCCGCGCTGCTCCCAGATGAAGCCGTAGATGAAGGCGAACAGCGTCTCGGACACGATCATCTGGCCCAGCATGGTGAGGGGCAGAAGGCGGCTGGCCTGGTTCCAGAAGGCGTTGCCGATGACCGAGGCGAAGATGGCCACCCCTGCGCTGACGCCGATCAAGCGCAACCAGGCGTCATCCGTCATGCCGTCCAGCATGAACAGCGACGGGATGACCAGCAGCAGCGCCAGCCCTCCTGTGACCACGCCGGTCAGCAGCGACCACTCATGCGGGGTGACGTCAGGCAAGCGTCCCATCCAGCGACTGTTGCCTACGGCGAAGGCGGTCCAGGACAGCAGGGCCGCCACGGCGCAACCCAAGCCGATCAGGGCGGCCGTTCCGCTTTGCGCCGCCGCGCCGCCGCCCTGGCTGAGCGATTCCCAGCCGATCAGGCCGACGGCCAGCGCCGCCACGGCGATGGGTGGCGCGACACGCGACAACGGCGGCGACTCCTTGTCCCGCAGCCCCCACAAGGCCACCACTACGGGCACCATGCCGACGATCAGAGCCGAGGCCGCGACGCCCGCGTAGTGCACCCCGACCACCAGGAAGGCGAAGTAGACCAGGTTGCCCGCCAGACTCAGCCACACCAGGGCGCCCCACGCCTTGCGCGTCAGGGACGCCGTCACCCGCCGCCAACGCGGTGCGATCAGCAGGACCGCGATCAGACCATAGGCCAAGTAACGCCCCGCCGTCAGCAGCAGGGGCGAGGCCTCTGGCACGACCTTGGGCGCCAGGAAGACCAGCCCCCACAGAGCGCCCGCCGCCAGACCGCTGGCGACGCCCCAAAAGCGTGATGAGACGGCCACCTATTCCGCTCCCGGCTCGACGATCCGGCCGCCGGTCATGGGCGCCGGAACGCCTGTCGTGCCGGGGAAGCTGATCGGCAGGCCCATGCGGCAGCGCGCGGCCAGGAAGGCGAAAGCCTCAGCCTCGATCGAGTCGCCGCGCCAGCCCTTGTCCCCAGCCGTCGAGACGGGAACGCCGACACGTTCACGAATGGCGGCCAGCAGCACAGGGTTGTGGCGACCGCCGCCGCAGACGACGATCTCCTTCGGCTGTTCCGAACAGCGGGCGACGCCTACGGCCACGGCCTGAGCCGCGAAGGCGGTCAAGGTGGCGGCCGCATCTTCCAGCGACAGTTCCGCCACCGGGTCCAGCGAGAAGTCAAAGCGGTCCAGCGACTTCGGCCCGGTCGTCGCGAAATAGGAATGGGCCAGATAGGCGTCCAGCACGACCGGATCGACCGTTCCCGCCGCCGCCAGACGGCCGCCCTCGTCCATCCGCTTCTTCATGCGGGACTGGACCAGCAGATCGACCATGCCGTTGGCCGGGCCGGTGTCAAAGGCCTCCAATCCGCCGTCTGCGCGGATCAGGGTGATGTTGCCGACGCCGCCCAGGTTCAGCACGGCGACCGGCCCCTCCATCCCCGCCTTGCGGACCAGCGCCGCGTGATAAACGGGGGCCAGCGGCGCGCCCTGCCCGCCTGCCGCCACGTCAACGCTGCGGAAGTCGTAGGCCACCGGCACGCCTAGCCCCTCGGCCACGCTGACGGCGTCAATCAGTTGGACGGTGCGGCCCGGAGCATCCGGCGTCGGCGCCTCGTGCAACACCGTCTGACCGTGCACGCCGACCAGATCCAGCGCGCTGGACTTCACCCCGTTCACAGCCATGAAGCCGAGGGCGGCGGCCAAGTGCGCATCGGCCACCGCCATGCGGGCGTCCTCAAAGCTGTCCGGCTCTTCCTCGTCGCGTTCCCAGTCTAAGGCGTCGTCGATCGCGTCCTCAATGATGGCGCGGGTCTCGCCGTCCAGCTTCATCTCGCCGGCGGGACCGAAGGACAGGATGTCGTGACCGTCGGTCTCGATCACCGCCATGTCCACGGCGTCCAGCGAAGTGCCGGTCATGAAGCCGAGCACGCGGAGAGTCTTTTTCGGGGAGGTCGTCATGGCGGCTTGACTGCCACGTCGAGCGCGACGTAGCTAGCGCCCATGATCGCGCAACCGGCCCTTTTCGCCGCCTATTACTACGGCCTCTACTAGAGAGCGGCCGCGATCCTTGCCGCCCTTCCCTCGGCGGCATTATTCCTCGGAAGACGGCCGCCGGTTCTGATGCTACGGACCCGACCATGACCGAGCCCACGACCCAAACCGTTTCCGAAACCGCCTTCAAGTCGGACTTCCTGCGCCTGATGAAGGCGCGCGGCTATATCCACCAGATCACCCACCCGGTCGAACTGGACGAGGCGGCGGCGTCCGGCGTGGTCACGGGCTATATCGGGTTCGACGCGACGGCGCCGTCGCTGCACGTCGGCCACCTGATCCAGATCATGCTGCTGCGTCGTCTGCAGCAGGCCGGGCACAAGCCGATCGTCCTGATGGGCGGCGGCACGACCAAGGTCGGCGATCCGTCGTTCAAGGACACCCAGCGCCCCCTGCTGACCGAAGAGAAGATCGCCGAGAACATCGCCGGCATCAAAGGCGTGTTCGAGAAGTTCCTGACCTTCGGCGACGGCCCGACCGACGCCGTCATGCTGGATAACGACGAGTGGCTGTCGCAGCTCGGCTACCTGCAGTTCCTGCGCGACTACGGCACCCACTTCACCATCAACCGCATGTTGAGCTTCGACTCGGTCAAGCTGCGCCTGGATCGCGAACAGCCGCTGACCTTCCTCGAGTTCAACTACATGCTGATGCAGGCGACGGACTTCCTGGAGCTGAACCGTCGCTATGGCTGTTCGCTGCAGATGGGCGGATCGGACCAATGGGGCAACATCATTAACGGCGTCGAACTGACCCGCAAGGTGGACCACAAGGCCGCCTTCGGCCTGACCACGCCGCTGCTGTCCACCGCCTCGGGCCAGAAGATGGGCAAGACGGTCGGCGGCGCCGTATGGCTGAACGCCGACGCCCTGTCGCCGTTCGACTACTGGCAGTACTGGCGCAACACCGAGGACGGCGACGTGGGCCGCTTCATGCGCCTGTTCACCGACCTGCCTCTGGATCAGATCGAACGCTATGAGGCGCTGGAAGGCGCCGAGATCAACGACGCCAAGAAGGCCCTGGCCGACGCCACCACCTCCATGCTGCATGGCGTCGAGGCCGCACAGGCCGCCCGCGCCGCCGCCGAGGCCGCCTTCGAGAAAGGCCAGCTGTCGGCCGACCTGCCGACCGTCGAACTGCCGCGTGACGAAGTGATCGGCGCCATGATCGCCGCCGTTACGACCAAGGCGGGCCTCAGCGGCTCCAACGGCGAAGCGCGCCGTCTGGCCCAGGGCGGCGGCCTTCGCCTGAACGACGAGGTCGTCAACGACGGCGCCCGCCTGATCGAAGAGGCCGACCTGAACGCCGACGGCGTGCTGAAGCTCGGCGCCGGCAAGAAGAAGCTGGTGCTGGTGCGGCCGGTTTAGGGAGAGCGCTGTGACCGACATCACCGAGAATACCCCCGCCCCTGCTTTCAACCTGGCGACGGACGGCGGCGGGCGCGTGTCGCTGGACGGGCTGAAGGGCAAGAACGTCGTCCTCTACTTCTACCCCAAGGCCGACACGCCGGGCTGCACGACCGAGGGCCAGGACTTCTCGACCCTGATCGATCGCTTCGCGGCAGCCGACACCGTGGTGATCGGCGTGTCCCGCGACACGGTGAAGAAGCTGGACCGCTTCAAGGCCAAGCATGACCTCAAGGTGGTGCTCGGCTCAGACGAAGACGGCGCGGTCACCGAAGCCTGGGGCGTCTGGGTGCAGAAGAAGCTCTACGGCCGCGAATACATGGGCATCGAACGCGCCACCTTCCTGATCGACAGCCAGGGCGCGGTCCGCCGCGCCTGGCGGAACGTGAAGGTGAAGGGTCATGCCGAAGAGGTTTTGGCCGCCGTCGAAGCGCTCTGATCGGCGAGCGGGGTTCGAAAGGCCCCGCTTGACCTCTCCGCCTCAGCCCCCCCTAAGTATTGTCAGGGATTGTATCCTCAGGGGCTGACATTGACCAAACGCCGGTCGTTCCGGCGTGACGCGGAGAGTATAGATGTTCAACAAGAACAAACCCCTCGACAACAATACTTCGAGCGGCCTGGGCATTCCGACGCCGCCCGAACCGGCCAAGCCGACCCCCGCCGCCGCCCCGATCTCCGCCGCCCCTGCCCGTGCGCCCGAGCCGGCGCGCCCCGCCGCGCGCTCCTCCAGCCTGTCCACCCTGTCGGCCGGCGTGAAGTACGAAGGCAACATCTCTGGAGCGGGCGAGCTTCAGGTCGACGGCTCGCTGAAGGGCGATATCCGCGTCGTGCGCGTGGTGATCGGCGAAGGCGGCGCGGTCGAGGGCACGGTCCACGCCGACATCCTTGAGGTGCGCGGCCGGGTCTCAGGCGCCATCGTCGCCAAGCAGGTCAAGCTGTTCGCCACCTCGCGCGTCGAGGGCGACATCACTCAGGAACAGCTTTCGATCGAACAGGGCGCCTGGTTCCAGGGCCGCTGCACCCAGGCCAAGCGCGACACGCCCGGCGCCAACATGCTGGAATCCCCCACCCCGGCCGAAAAGCCCGCCCCCGCCAAGACGGACGCCAAGGTCGAAGCCAAGCCCGCCGCCTGACCAGCGCGGGCAACAGAAACGAGAAAGGGCGGCCCGCGAAGGCCGCCCTTTTTTATGCGTCGATCCGGTGGGTCGTTCAGCCCTCGCGGGTCTCGCCCACGCGGGCCGCGAGCGCAGCCCCCATGAACGGATCCAGGTCGCCGTCCAGAACGCCCTGAGTGTCCGAGGTCTCTACCTCCGTCCGCAAGTCCTTCACCATCTGATACGGCTGCAGGACATAGGAGCGGATCTGGTGGCCCCAGCCGATATCGGTCTTGGCGTCGGCCAAAGCCTGAGCCGCAGCCTCACGCTTCTGAAGCTCGAGCTCGTACAGACGCGCGCGCAGCATCTTCCAGGCCTGTTCGCGGTTCTGGTGTTGCGAACGTCCCGCCTGACAGGCGACCACGGTGTTGGTGGGAACGTGAGTCAGACGCACCGCCGAGTCGGTCTTGTTGATGTGCTGACCGCCGGCGCCCGAAGCGCGATAGGTGTCGGTGCGCACATCGGCCGGGTTGATGTCGATCTCGATCGTATCGTCCACGACCGGCGACACCCCGATGGAGGCGAAGCTGGTGTGGCGCTTGGCCGCCGCATCGTAGGGGCTGATGCGGACCAGGCGGTGAACGCCCGATTCCGACTTCAGCCAGCCATAGGCGTTCGGCCCGGCGATCTGCAGGGTCGCGGACTTGATGCCCGCCTGTTCGCCCTGCTCTTCGGCCTCGATCGTGACCTCATAACCGTGGGCGCGAGCCCAGCGGCTGTACATACGCATCAACATCCCGGCCCAGTCGTTGGACTCAGTGCCCCCGGCGCCGGAGTTGATTTCCAGATAGGCGTCGTTGCCGTCGGCCTCGCCGGACAGCAGGGCTTCGAGTTCAGCGCGGGCGGCGCGTTCCTTGATGGCCTTCAACTGCTCGCGCGCGTCCTCGAGGGTGGCTTCGTCGCCCTCCTCGTCGGCCATGTCGGCCAGCATGATCCCGTCTTCGAGACCCTGCTCCATTTCCTTGACGGCGCTGACCTGGGCTTCCAGGCGCGAGCGTTCGCGGCTGACGGCCTGAGCCTGCTCGGGATTGTCCCACAGCGTCGGATCCTCGACCCGCGCGTTCAGCTCATCGAGCTTTCTTAGAGCGACATCCCAGTCAAAGTCGCCTCCTGAGCAGAGCGACGCTCTGCTCGATGTCGGCCTTCATGGCCTCGACATCCGGTCTCATCGCAATCTCCGCGACATAGGGTGAAACGGCGCGCCTGGTGACAGGCGCGCCGGGTGGTGGGCTTACCTAGAGCGTCAGTAGAGGTCGCTCAAGTCCTCAGCAGGCTGCTTCTTGGGCGGCGGCGGCGCGACCGGCGGCGGCGCGACCGGCGCCGGGGCCTGCGACTTGGCTTCCTGCTCGCGACGAATGACGTCGTAGTAATTCTGCGGTCCTTCCGGCGCAGCCGGACGCGGCGCCTCTTCACGCAACTGGCGCTCGGTGCCGGGACGGAAGGCTTCCTCAATGCCGTTCACGGTGCGGAAGATGGCGTTCTTCGGCTTCACGAACGGACGCGCCGGGCGTTCCTTCAAGGCGTCTTCCATGAAGTCGATGAAGATCGGCACGGCGGTCGAAGCCCCCGCCTCGCCCCCGCCCAGAGAGCGGTTGTCGTCGAAGCCCACGAAGACGCCGACGACGATGTCGCTGGAGAATCCGACGAACCAGGCCGAACGGTATTCATTGGTCGTGCCGGTCTTGCCCCCGACCCAACGGCCCAGGCTGCGGGCGCGGGCGCCGGTGCCGCGCTGGATGACGCCCTCCAGCATGGAGCTCATCTGATAGGCGGTGATCGGGTCGATCACCTGGGTTCCACGATCCTGCAGGCGCGGCGATTCCTGGCCGCTGAAGCCCCGCGCGCAATCGCGGCACTGGCGGCGATCAGCGCGATGGATGGTCTGGCCGTTCCGGTCCTGAACCAGTTCGATCAGATAAGGATCGACCCGGCGCCCGCCGTTGACGAAGGCGGCGTAGGCGGCCGTGATGCGGTACGGCGTCGTTTCACCGGCGCCCAACGACATAGCCAGGTTCGGCGACATGTCGTCCACCACGCCCATCTTCTTGGACAGGTCGACGACGTTCTTCATGCCGACCGCCTGGGCCAGACGCACGGTCATGACGTTGCGCGACAACTCCAGGCCGCGACGCAGGCTTTGCGGGCCGTAGAACTGGCGGCTGTAGTTCTGAGGCGTCCAGGCGCGACCGCCGGGACCGCCGGGGAAGCTTATCGGCGCATCCAGAACGATCGAGGCCGGTGTGAAGTCGCCTTCCAGCGCCGCCGCATAGACGAAGGGCTTGTAGGCCGAACCGGGCTGGCGGCGGGCCTGGGTCGCGCGGTTGAAGCTGGACAGGGCGTAGGAATAGCCGCCGACCATCGCCAGGACGCGGCCCGATTGCGGCTCGATGGCGACCAGGGCGCCATTGACGGCGGGCGCCTGCTTCAGGGCGAACTGGCCGCCCTGCCGCTCGACGAAGATCAGATCGCCGCGCTTCAGCGGGCGACGCCCTGCGTTGGACCAGGTCACGTCGGTCGCACGCAGCGTGCCCGTCTGATCGTCCTTGGCTGTGCGAACCCGGATCGTGCTTCCGCTGACGTTCTCGACGGCGGCGGCCTGCCACGAGCGACGCTCGGGCGGGGTCGTGCGCTTCTGAGCTTCGGCCTGCCAACCTTCGGCGAAATCGGTCGTGCCCCAGGCGCCGCGCCAGCCGTGACGACGGTCGTAGTCCTCAAGGCCACGCATCAGGGCGTCGCGCGCCGCCGATTGCAGCTGCGGATCCAGGGTGGTGCGCAGGTAATAGCCGCCGCGGTTGACCTCTTCCTGACCGAACAGGGCGATGGCGCGACGGCGCGCCTCCTCCACGAAGAAGTCGGCGTCGGCGTATTCGGCGCGGCGCGGCGCCGAACGGGTGTTCAGTGGGCGGGCCAGGGCCGTCTGCAACTGCTCGTCCGACAGCCACTTGTTGTCGGCCATCTCGCCCAGCACCCAGTTCCGGCGCCCCAGCGCGGCCTCGGGGTAGCGTTTGGGGTGATAGTTGGTTGGCCCCTTGGGCAGGGCCGCCAGGAAGGCCGCCTCGTCCGGCGTCAGCTGATCCAGCGACTTGCCGAAATAGTTATAGGCGGCCGAGGCCACGCCGTAGGAACGATAGCCCAGGTAGATCTCGTTCAGATACAGCTCGAGGATCTGCTCCTTGCTCAGCGTCGCTTCCAGACGGCTGGACAGCACCGCTTCCTTGAGCTTGCGGTTCAGACTGGTCTCGCTGGTCAGCAGGACGTTCTTGGCCACCTGCTGGGTGATGGTCGAGCCGCCTTCCAGGCGACGACCGGACAGCACGTTGAAAACGTTCTTGAACATGGCCCGGCCAATGCCGGACACATCGATGCCGCCGTGGCTGAAGAAGTTCTGGTCTTCGGCCGCCAGGAAGGCGTGAACGACCGTCTGCGGCACCTGGTCATAGGTGACGTAGATACGGCGTTGGTCCGAGAACTCGCCGATCAGGGTGCCGTCCTCGGCATAGACGCGCGTCGCCGTCGCCGGGCGATAGTCCGCCAGCTCGGAGGCGTCCGGCATGTCGTGCAAGACCCAGGCGGCGTAGATCGCCACCACCACACCGGCCACGGCGATGGCGCCCAGCAGGGCCACGCCCGCCATGACGAACCAGCGTTCGGCTATCTTCACCACGAACTCCGCAAGACGCGCCCCATGATCCGTCGTTTATCGCGCGTCGCGCGGCGCGCAAAGCGGAACTGCACTTATCCCTTGTCGCGCAGCAGGCGCGCCTTGTCGCGCTGCCAGTCGCGCTCAGCCGAGGCTTCGCGCTTGTCATGCAGCTTCTTGCCCTTGGCCAGGGCGATTTCCAGCTTCGCCTTGCCCGCCTCGTTCAGATACAGCCGCACCGGCACGATGGTGCGGCCGTCACGCTGAACGGCGCCGATCAGCTTGTCGATCTGCTTGCGGTGCAGCAGCAGCTTCCGATGGCGGCGCGGCTCGTGATTGAAGCGGTTCGCCATCTTGTAGGGCGGGATGTCGGCGTTGATCAGCACCATCTCGCGTCCTTCAGGCGAGACGTAGCTTTCGGCGATATTGGCCCGACCGTCGCGCAACGCCTTGATCTCGGTGCCCAGCAGTTGGATCCCGGCCTCGATGTGATCCTCGAGGAAATAATCGAAGCGCGCGCGTCGGTTCTCGGCGATCGTCTTCTGCTTGGGCGCGTCTGCGGCCATCAGGCGACCCCGGCCTCGGCCAGCGCCTTGTCGATGGCGGGCTTCACGGGGTCGGCCGTCAGCGACAGCGGCAGGCGAACCTCTTCCGTGCACAGGCCCAGCTTGGCCAGGGCGTATTTGGTCGGCGACGGCGAATTGTCGAGGAACAGCGCCTTGTGCAGACCGATCAGGCGCTCCTGCCACGAGCGGGCGGCGGCGAAGTCGCCGGCCTGGATGGCGTCATACAGGGCGACCATGGCCTCGGGCGCGACGTTCGAGGTCACGGAGATGACGCCCACGCCGCCGTGAGCGGCATAGCCCAGATAGCTGGAATCATCGCCCGAGATCAGGTCGAAAGCGCCGTCGATGTTGGCGCGCATCCAGCTGGCCCGCGCCACGTCGCCGCTTGCGTCCTTGATGCCGACGATATTCGGGTGCGCCGACAAAGCCGCTGTCGTCTCGTTCGCCAGGTCCACGCCCGTACGGCCCGGCACGTTGTAGAGCAGGATCGGCAACTGCACGGCGTCGGCCACGGCTTCAAAATGCGCCTGCATCCCGGCCTGCGACGGGCGATTGTAATAGGGGGTGACGACCAGGGCCCCGTCCGCGCCGACCGTCTTGGCGAAGCGGGTCAGCTCGATCGCCTTGTCCGTCGCGGACGAACCCGCGCCGGCGATGACGCGGATTCGGCCGGCGGCGATCTCGACGCACTGCTCGACCACGCGCTTATGCTCGTCCAGGTGCAGGGTGGCGCTCTCGCCCGTGGTGCCCATCGGCACGACGCCGTGAACCCCGGCGGCGATCTGGCGTTCCAACAGGCGCTTGAAAGCGGCCTCGTCCACGTTTCCGTCACGAAGAGGTGTGATCAGGGCGGTGATCACGCCCTTGAACAAGGGGGCGGTCATGGGAACAACATACCTGCGCGGAGAAATGGGCGGCGTTCCGCCCGTCACTAATCGGCAAAGGGTAGGTTGCCCGCCGCTTGGCCGCAACCAAAGATGAATGAGGATCAGATATCTGATGATCGCGACGACCGTGGCCGCCGCCCTGGCGATACTGACTCCACCGGCTCAGGACGTGCTGAACAGTACGCCGCCGCCCTATTCCGCCAGTCAGGGCGGGATCATCAGCAGCCAGGACGCCGCCCTGGTGCAGCAGGGGCTGACGGCCGCGCGGGCGCGCGACGTCGTGGGCACGCAGTCCATCATGGCGCGCATTTCCGATCCGACCGCGCGCAAGCTGGTCGAGTGGGCGCTGGTCGACACCTCGGACAAGCAGATGTCCTACAGCGATCTGGCGCTGGCCCAGACCGACCTGGCCAACTGGCCGCGCGGCGATTCGCGTCGGGCGGCGGGCGAGCGCGCGCTGGACATGGCGGGTCAATCGCCGGACGCCGTCCTGGCCTTCTTCAGCGGAACCGCACCGACCACGGCTCAGGGCGCCATCGCCCTGGCCGGCGCGCTGGAGCAGACGGGTCGCCGTCAGGAGGCCCAGGCCCTGATTCGCGACTGGTGGCGCACCCAGAGTTTTGAAGAAGCTCAGCAAAGCCGAATCTATGCGCGCTGGAGCGGCTGGCTGACCAGCGACGACCATGTGACGCGGTTGAACATGTTGCTGCTGGGCCCGCACGGCCCGGCGACGCGCGCCATGGTCGCCCTGGTTCCCGCTGATCGCCAGGCTGTCGCCAACACCGTAATGGCGCTGCGCACCGCCTACGCTCCCGACGTGATCGTCAGCGGCCTATCTCAGAGCCAGGCCAATGATCCGGCCGTGGTGCTGGAGCGGGTGCGCCTGTTGCGCTCGGCTGGACGTCAGTCCGAGGCCTTCCCCCTGTTGTCCGCCCTGCCCGCTGCGCCGTCGCACGCCGATGGCCAGAACACCCTGTGGAGCGAGCGCCGCAACTACTTCCTGGACGCCCTGCAACAAGGGAACCCCCGCGCCGCCTACGCCGCCATGAACGGCCACGGCTTCCCTTCGGGCGAGCGCAAGGTCGACGCTGAATTCTTCGCCGGTTGGGTCGCCCTTACCAAGCTGAACGACCCGGCGACGGCGGCGCAGCATTTCGAAGTCCTGCGCAACGCCTCCTCGACCCCGATCACCCAGGGCCGCGCCCTGTACTGGCTGGGCCGCGCAGCCGAGGCGCGCGGCGACCGACAAGACGCCCAGCGTTGGTATCAGGCGGGCGCCGAGCACTGGCAGACCTTCTACGGTCAGCTCGCGGCGGAAAAGGCGGGCGCGACGACCCTGACTCTGCCTGGCGAGCCGTCGCCGTCGGCGGAAGACGTGAACCGCTTCGAGGGCAATGAAGTGGTGCGCGCCACCCGCATCCTAGGTCAGATCGGCGAGAAGACCCTGATGCGGGTCTTCGCCTATCATCTGGATGATACGCTGCCGTCGCCCTACGACCTGTCGCAGCTGTTCGACCTGATGCAGGGCTACGGCGACCAGTTCGGCTCGATGATGGTCGGCCGCGCGGCCAGCCAGCGCGGCTTCGTCATGCCGGAGCGAATGTATCCGATCCGCCTGCCGCAACAGGTTCCGGGCATGGCGCCGAACGAGTTCGCCCTGGCCATCACCCGTCAGGAATCCAGCTTCGATCCTCTGGTCCGCTCGCATGCCGATGCGCGCGGCATGATGCAGCTTCTGCCCGCGACGGCGCAGGGCGTAGCACGCCGCATGGGCCGTTCATTCAGCTCTGAACAGCTGTGGGATCCGGAGGTCAACATGACCCTGGGCAGCTACCACCTGGGCGAACTGATGAACAACTTCGGCGGCTCTCCGCTGCTGGCCTCCGTCGGCTACAACGCCGGCCCGGCGCGCCCGCCGCAATGGACCGCGCGCTGCGGCGACCCGCGTCAGGCCCAGGTTGATCCCATCGACTTCATCGAATGCGCCCCCTTCACCGAGACTCGCAACTACATGATGCGGGTGATGGAGAACATGCAGGTCTATCGCGCCCGCCTGAACGGCGGCTCGGCGCCGCTGACGCCATCAGCGGACCTGGCCCGAGGCACGCCGCCCAACATCGGCCCGCGTCCCTATCAACCCTGATCAGCTACTGGGACGACAGACGGCGGGCCGCCAGCAGCGGCCCGTCCAAGGCCTCCAGCCAGATGGCGTCGAGGTTGAAGACGGTCTTCAGCACGCGCGGCGACAGAGCCTCGGTCGGCGCGCCGTCGGCCGCCGTCCGCCCTTGATCCAGCACCACGACCCGATCGGCGAAGCGCGCGGCCAGCGTCAGGTCATGCAAGCTGACCAGGACGCCATGCCCGGCGTCGGCGCGCGCCCGCAGCCGCTCAAGCACCAGAAGCTGGGCGTCAGGATCCAAACCGGCGATCGGCTCGTCCGCGACCAGCAAGGGAGCGGAAACCGTCAGGGCGCGGGCCAGCAGAACGCGCGCCCGCTCGCCGCCCGACATCTCGGCCACGCCGCGATCCGCCAGATGACCGACGCCCACCTCTTCCAACGCATCTCTCGCCCGGTCCAGCGCGGCGGCCCCCGCCAGGAAGGGCGCGCCCAGCGCCGCCAACTCGACCGCCGGCAAGTTCCACGCAATCGAACGGTCCTGCGGCAGATAGGCTGCGCGCTCGCCGCGCTGACGCTCGGACAGACGCCGCGCCTCATCGCCGCCCAAGCGCGCGGCGCCTTGCGTCAGCGACGTCAGCCCCAGGGCGGCGCGCACCGCCGTCGACTTGCCCGCCCCGTTCGGCCCGCACAGGGCGACCACCTCGCCCGGCCGCACCGACAGGGACGCGCCTTTCAGCACATCAACCCCGCCGACGCGGACGTGGGCCTTCTCTAGCTCCAGCAGAAAGCTCACAGCCGCCACTCCCGCGCCGCGCGCCAGGCGATCAGGGCGAACAAAGGCGCGCCGACCAGGGCGGTGAAGACGCCCAGCTTCAACTCCTGATCCGTCGGCAGCATACGCGCCGCCAGATCGGCGGCGACCAGCATCAAACCGCCTGCTAGGGCTGATGGCAGAAGCAGTCGCCCCGGATCGCCGCGCACCGCCGCCCGCACCAGATGCGGCGCCGCCAGACCGACGAAGCCGATGACGCCCGCCACAGCCACCGCAGCGCCCGCCGCCACGGCGGCAGCCGCCAGCGCCAGCACCCGCATCCGTCCCATCGACAGGCCAGACGTCCGCGCCGCCTCCTCGCCCAGGGTCAGCATCCGCAGACCCGGCGACGCGCCTCGCGCCAGCAAGGCGGCGATCAGGACGGCGGGGGCCACCCAGGCGACATCAATCCAGCTACGGTTCTCGACCGAGCCCAGCAGCCAGTTCATCACCTCCGCCGAGGCGATCGGCGACGGCGACAGGTTGAAGATCAAGGCGGTCAACGCGCCCGCGAAACTGGACAGAGCCACGCCGAACAGGATCAGCGCCTCGGGCGTCCGCACCCGTGCGGCCAGGGCGATCAGCAGCCCGCCGCCGACCGTCGCGCCGAACAGCGCCGAAACTTCCACCGCGCCGGGGATCGCCGCTAGACCCAGCACGATGGCCGTCGCGGCGGCCAGGGCCGCAGTCGCGGACACGCCCAGCACGCCCGGTTCGGCCAGCGGGTTGCGCAACAGCCCCTGCATCACCGCCCCCGCCAGCCCCAGAGCTGCGCCGACGAACAGGGCGCAGACAGCTCGGGGGGCGCGCACGAGCCAGAGCACCTCGCCAGGTCCGGAGCCCGGAGCGCCCAAGGCCATCATATAATCGGCGGTGTTGAAACGGGTCTCGCCCAGAGTCACCGCCAGTGCGATCGCCAACGTGATCGCCGTCGCCAGGCCGATATTCAGCGTCGAAGTCTTGCTCATGACGCCTGCTCGGCCAGCTGCGCGGCGGCGTCAGCTGCGAACCAGGCCGGGCACGTCAGCGTCGCGCCGGGCAGTTCAGCCGCCGTCCGCCCTCGCATGGCGCGTTGCATCACCGGATGCCGTCCCGCCCCTCGCCAATCCGAACGCGCCAGGTCGAAGAAGCCCTTCACGTACAGGGCGGGCGGCGTCAGCAGCACCCTTTCCAGACCCAGAGGTTGATAACCCGGCCGTTCGACTGCATTGCGAAACCCAGCCGCGCGCAGGACAGCGTCCATCAAGGAGCCGGGCCCGGAAGTGAAGCCGCTGGCTGTGACATAGACGGCCTTGCGCCGTCGGCCTGCGCTTTCGGCCTTGGCCAACTGCGCCCCCATGCGCTGCACCAAAGCCTCGCCACGCTCAGGGCGGCCCAGAGCTTGAGCTACGGCATAAATGTTGGCGCGAACCCCATCCATGTCCGTAGCGTCGGATATCGTAACCGTGCGGACGCCATCGCGCTCCAAGGCGGCCAGAAGGCGGGCGTCGCCGCCCCAGTAGCGCACCGCCACATCGGGTCGAAAGCCGACAGCGGCCTCCAACGTCGGCCGCACTCGCCGATGGCCCTGGGCGTCAGCACGCAGCCAGGAATCGGGATCATCCGCTCTCGGCGACAGACCCAGCTCAGCGTCAGGGGCAAGGGCGAGGACGAACTGATCGGCGCACTGGTCCAGCGCCATCACCCGCAAGGGCTCAGCCGCCGCGACGCTGCTCCAACACGCCATCACCGAAACGACGGCCGCGATCGCGACCTTCACGAGGCGGTCAATCCCGCGAACAAGGCGTCCATCTGGGTGCGGACCAGGGTCTCACGATCCGCCCAATCGAAATAAGGCTTGGTCGTCATGATCGAGACCAGCCCATGGGCGCTGGCCCAGATGACCTGCGCCAGCGTGCGCGGATCGCCTCGCAGCGCGCCCTGATCGACAGCCTCCTCGACCACGCTGACAAAGGCGCGGAACAGGTCGGCCCCGCTCTGTTGCGCCACGGTCTCGGCGCCGTGGCGCGTATGGACCTGCGGAGTCAGATAGGCCAGGCGATAGGCGTTGGGATTGGCGAAGCCGAACGCCATATAGTTCTCGACGATCCGCCGCAGCCGCGCCAAGGGAGGCGCATCCTCCGCCAAGGTCCGTCGGTGTTGCTCGGCCAGGGTGTCGAACGCGTTGCGACAGATCTCGTTGAGGATCTCGCCCTTGTCCGCGAAGTGCATATAGAGGGCGGTCGACGACAGGCCCACCTCATCCGCGATCTTGCGAATGGTGGCGCCTTCATAGCCGCGCTCGACGAAGATACCTTCCGCCGCCGCCAGGATTTCTGCACGGCGCTCGTGCCCTTCACCCTTGGGTTTTCGTGTCGAACGCGACGATGCGGCAGATGCGAGCGACACTCGAATGCTCCCCAAGCTGAACTCCCGTGTGTGGCCAGTGATAACCGCAAAAGTCGGCTCCGGCCAAATATATTGCTTTACAGAAATGTCAGTATAACGTCGGTCTCTGGGCAGGAGGGCGACGATGCGAAGGGGAACGACCGCCCAGGCGGACGACGATGCTCTGAAGTCTGCGCGGACCACGCTGACAACCCGTCAGACGCTGGGTCTCACCCTCATTCTCACCGGCGTTTTGGGCGCCACGGCCATGGCCCCGCTGTCGGGGTCGGTCGTACTTCTGAGCTTGCAGATCGGCTTCATGAGCTTGGCCGCATGGAGGGTGTTCCTGCTCTGGAACAGCCGTGTCCAGCCCTTGTCTGACACGCCGCAAATTTGCGCGGACCCGTCATGTTCATGGCCTCGCTACACCGTTGTGGCGGCCTTGTATCAGGAGACGGCCGTCCTGCCGCAACTGATCGAGCGGCTGACCGACATCGACTATCCGAGCGATCGTCTCGAAGGCTTTCTCGCGCTTGAGGCGGATGACGTCGCGACGATCAAGGCTGCGTTGGACCTGCCCAGACCTGACTGGCTTCAGGTGTTGATCGTGCCGCCCGGCGCGCCCAAGACCAAGCCCCGCGCCCTGAACTACGCCCTGGCGCGCTGTAGCGGCGACCTGATCACCATCTATGATGCAGAAGACGATCCCGACCCGCTGCAACTGCGCGAGGCGGCGACGCGCTTCATCCATGAAGGCGACAGCCTGGCCTGTCTTCAGGCGCCGTTACGCATCCGCTGCAGGAACAAGGCCAGCGCCAGCCCCTTTCTCGACCGACAGTTCGCGGCCGAATACGCCGCCCTGTTTGAGGTCACCCTACCGGCCATGAGTCGTCTGGCCCTGCCCTTTCCTCTCGGCGGAACCAGCAACCACTTCCGCGTGCCCGTCTTGCGGGCGCTGGGAGGCTGGGACGCCTGGAACGTCACCGAGGACGCCGATCTGGGCTTTCGCATCTGGCGCGCCGGCTATCGGCTCGGCGTCATCCAGAGGCCGACCTACGAACCGCCGCCCGGCCCCTTGCCGCTGTGGCTGCCCCAACGCACACGCTGGCTGAAGGGGTACCTGCAAACCCTGGCGGTCCATACGCGCTATCGAGAGGGAATGGGCTGGCGAGGCTGGACGGCGCTGGCCGCCACCGTCGGCGCCGGAGTGGCGTCAGCCGCTATTCACGCCGTCTGCGCCGCCTGGGTGTTCAGTCTCGCCCTGACCTCTATCGTCGCCGGGCGCCTTCCTCACTTTTCGCCGCTGGGCAGTATCGTTCTGGTCTCCGGCGTCATCGCCGCCTGGCTGCTGAAGCACCGGGGCGTCCGACAGGCAGGCGGTTCCTATGGCCTGGGCGACATGCTGGCCTCCCTCGCCTACTGGTGCCTGCTCAGCCTGGCGTTCGCCCATGCCGTGATCCGACTGATCTTTGAACCGCATCACTGGGACAAGACCCCGCATCAGGCTGAACCCGAACCTGATATCGCCATGATCGACGGTGCTGACGCTGGACGAGCGGCCGCCTGAGCGCCTATCAGCGCGCATGGCTCCGGTTCTCTCATCCTCGCCCGAAACCCTCGTCACGCGCGGGTGGTCGGACTACGCCCTTCTGGACAGCGGCGACGGCCGCAAGCTCGAGCGCTACGGTCGCTACACCGTCGTACGGCCCGAGCCGCAGTGCTTCTGGAAGGCGCATGACGAGAACGCCTTCGAGCGCGCCAACGCCATGTTCGACCCGCAACAGGAGGAAGAGGATTCCGGCCGCTGGCGCTTCGACGCCCACGGCCCGATCGACGCCTTCCCTCTGCAATGGCGCGACGTGCGTTTCATGGGACGGTTCACCCCGTTCCGCCATCTGGCCTTCTTCCCCGAGCAGGCGGCCAACTGGGAATGGCTGGACGCCCGCGTCCGCACCCTGCAGCAACCCAAGATCCTGAACCTGTTCGGCTACACCGGCGTGGCCAGCCTGGCCTGTTCGGCGGCGGGCGCCCACGTCACCCACGTCGACGCCTCCAAGAAGTCGGTCGCCTACGCCCGCGACAACGCCGAACTGTCAGGCCTGGCCGACCGCCCGATCCGCTGGATCGTCGAGGACGCCCGCAAGTTCGTGGCGCGTGAAGTCCGTCGCGGCAGCAAGTATGACGGCATCATCCTGGACCCGCCGAAATACGGTCGCGGCGCCAACGGCGAGGTCTGGCGCCTGTTCGAGGACATGCCGGGGCTGCTGAAAGACTGCGCCGCCCTGCTGTCAGACGACGCATCCTTCCTGTTGCTGAACGCCTATGCCGCGCGGATTTCCGGCCTGTCGCTGGCGCACATGATGGCCGAGGCGACCCATGATCGCGGCGGCCGTATCGACTGGGGCGAGTTGGCCCTGTCCGAAGACGGCAAGGACGCCCGCGCCATCGGCCTCAGCTTCTTCGCCCGATGGAGCGCCCGATGACCGAACGCCTCATCACCTCTCTGACCAATGACACGATCAAGGCCGTGCGCGCCCTGCACATGCGCAAGGAGCGCGAGGCGACCGGCCGCTTCCTGGCCGAAGGGCTGAAGTTCATCGGTGAAGCGCTGGATCAGGGCCGCGCGCCGGTCATGCTGCTGGTCGGTCAGGACGCCCGCCCGCATCCGTTGCTGGACCGCGCCAAGGCCGAAACGCTGAAGGCCGGCGGCCAGATCATCGTCGTCACTCACGCCATCCTCGAAAAGATCAGCCGTCGCGACAATCCGCAGACGGTGCTGGGCGTGTTCGAACAGGTCTATACCCCGCTGGACGCCATCCAGCCTGACGCCAAGCCCTGCTGGGTGGCGCTGGAGCAGGTGCGCGATCCGGGCAATCTGGGCACCATCATCCGCACCGCGGACTCGGCCGGGTGCGGCGGGGTCATCCTGATCGGCGATTGCGTCGATCCCTTCTCGGTCGAGGCGGTGCGCGCGACCATGGGCTCGGTCTTCGCCGTAACCATCAGCAAGGCCTCGCGCGAAGAGTTCCTGGCCTGGCGCGCCTCATGGCCGGGCAGCGTGATCGGCACCCGCCTGGACGCGACGCACGGCTATCGCGACAGCCCTGTGCGCCATCCCGCCATCATCATGATGGGCAATGAACAGGCGGGCCTGACCGACGAACTGGCCGCCGCCTGCGATCTGAACGTCAAGATTCCGATGCGCGGCCGGGCGGACAGCCTGAACCTGGCCGTCGCGACGGGTGTCATGGTCTATGCCGTGACGGACGCGGCCTACGGCTCCAGCCTCTAGGCCTCGCCTTCGGTCTTGATGCGACCCATGCCGATCAGGGCCAGAACCGTCAGCACGGCCGCCACCGTCAGATAGGCGCCGACGGCGTGAAGGCCGTAGTGACCCGCCAACCAGGTCGCGGCATAGGGCGCCAGCGAGGCGCCGAGGATGCCCGCCAGATTGAAGGTCATGGACGCGCCGGTGTATCGCACGCTCGTCGGAAACGGTCTCGCCAACGCAGCGCCCAGCGGTCCGTAGGTGCAGCCCATCAGGCTGAAGCCGATGATGAAGAAGGCGACCACGCCCGCCATGCCCCCGCCGCCGAACAAGGGCGCCAGGATCAGACCGAACAGGGCGATAGCGACGGTGGTCACGAGCAGGGTCCGCCCCTGCCCCCATTTGTCCGCCGCCAGAGCCGCCAGCGGAATAAACAGGCCGAAGAAGCAGACGCCCAGCAACTGGATCGGCAGGAACTGCTCGCGCGTGTAGCCCATGCTGGTCGTGCCCCAGCCCAGGGCGAAGACCGTCATCAGATAGAACAGGACGAAGGTCGCCAGCCCCGCCAGGGTTCCGGTCAGCAGGGCGAACTTGTGGTGCGCCACAAGCGTCAGTGCGGGCGCCTGAACCCGTTCGGCGCGGTCGATGGCGCGTTTGAACTCGGGCGTTTCGGTGATCTTCAGCCGGATCCACAGCCCGACGACGACCAGCAGGGCGCTGGCGATGAAGGGAATGCGCCACCCCCAGGCCATAAACTGGCTCTCGCTCATCACCTGGCTGAGGATGATGAAGGACAGGGTCGACAGGATGAAGCCGATCGGCGCGCCCAGCTGCGGGAACATGCCGAACCAGGCCTTCTTGCCCGGCGGGGCGTTCTCGGTCGCCAACAGCACCGCCCCGCCCCACTCGCCGCCCAGCCCCAGTCCCTGACCGAACCGGCACAGGGCCAGCAGCAGAGGTGCGATCACTCCGACCGAATGCCAGGTCGGCAGCAAGCCGATGGCGATGGTCGACAGGCCCATGGTCATCAGCGCCGCCACCAGGGTCGCCTTACGACCCACTCGGTCGCCGAAGTGACCGAAAACGACCGCTCCGATGGGCCGCGCGAAAAAGGCGATGGAGAAGGTCGCGAATGAGGCCAGCATGGCCGTCATCCGATCCCCGCCGGGGAAGAACAGGTCTGGGAAAACCAGCACCGCCGCCGTGGCGTAGATGTAGAAGTCGTAGAACTCGATCGTCGTGCCGATCAGGCTGGCGAACAGAACGCGCCGCTTGGAGGCAGACGGCGGTGAAACGGCGGCGTCGGTCACGCGAAATCCTTACGGTTGACGCACGATCTTTGCGGCGCGCCGCTGTCAGGCGTCAAGCGAACAGGATCAGGTTCCGCGCGGCTTGGCCCGATTGGTCGGCGCCGCATTGGCCGGGTCTTCCGGCCAGGGGTGGCGCGGATAGCGGCCCCGCATCTCGCTGCGGACCGCAGCCCATGAACCAGACCAGAATCCCGGCAAGTCCTTCGTCACCTGCACCGGCCTTCGTGCGGGCGACAGCAGGCTAAGCGTCAGAGGGACGCGGCCGCCGCCCACCGTCGGATGGGTCTTCACCCCGAACAGTTCCTGCACGCGGATTTCGACGCGCGGTCCGCCCTCGGCGGCATAGTCGACGCCCGCGCTGCCGAGCGGCGTGGTCAGGCGCGTCGGCGCCAGCTCGTCCAACCTGCGCTGCAAGTCCCAAGGGATCAGGCCGCCCAAGGCCTCGGCCAGCCTGCCGTCGCCGATGTCGGCCAGCGACCGCGCTCCATCCAGCAACGGCCACAGCCAGTCCTCTCGCGCCGCCAGCAAGCCTTCATCCGACACGTCGGGCCAAGCCTCGTCCAGCCCACGCAGGAAGGCCAGGCGCGCCCGAAGCGCCCCTGCCTGCTCGCCCCATTTCAGCGCGCCCAGGCCCCCGGCCTCGATCTCCGATTTCAGCGCCGCCGTCATGGCCGCTCGGTCCGGCGCGCCGACGACCTTTTCATCCAGCACAAGGGCGCCGATGCGACGGATACGGCGGATCACCGGCTTGCCCGAAGGCTCGCGCGCCAGCCTGTCCTCGACCTCGATCAGATGCGCCAGATCGCTTTCAAGCGTCGAGGCGTCCAGCCCCGCCGTCAGACGGATGCGGTCGCGGGCGTCGCCGCCTCCCAGCTCAGCCACAGCCAGCCAAGGTTCGCGGGCCAGATGGTCCGTCGGCTCGATGAAGGCGCCGCGCCCCGAGGCCAGCAGCACCTCGCCCGGCTTGCCCTTGGCGCGCGCAATGCGTTCAGGAAAGGCTTCGGCCAGCAGCAGACCTGCATCCGCCTCTCCGTCTCGACCGCCGCCTGCCGCCCGCGCCCAGCGTTCGGCCAGCTTCATCGCATCGCGGCCGCGCGGCGAGCGATCTCGCTCAAACCCCTTCAGGCGATCGTGCAGATCGACGCCGTTCCCGCCCAGCCCCGGTTCGCTGAGCACGGCTGCGATTTTCCCCCCGCCTAGAGCGTCGCCCTGATCCGAGGCGACCGCGACCATATGCGCCAGCCGCGGCGCCAGCGGAATGCGGGTCAACCGCCGTCCGTGCGGCGTCAGATCGCCCTTGGCGTCCAACGCACCGAGACGGGCCAGCACCCTGCGCGCCTCGGCCATGGCCCCGGCAGGCGGCGGGTCCAGCAGGGCCAACCCTTCGACCGACTTCGCGCCCCACCGCGCCAGATCGAGGGCGAAGGCGGTGAGGTCCGCCTCCTGAATCTCGGGCCGCTGATGGGCGACCAGGCCGCGCGTCTGCTCCTGGTCCCATAGGCGATAGCAAACTCCGGGTTCGACCCGGCCCGCGCGGCCCCGGCGCTGCTCAGCCGAGGACTTGCTGACCTTGACCGTAGCCAGCCGCGTCAGGCCGCTGGACGGATCGAATCGCGGCACGCGCGACAGACCCCCGTCGATGACCACGCGCACGCCTTCAATGGTCAGACTCGTCTCGGCCACCGAGGTCGCCAGCACCACCTTGCGGCGGCCGGGCGCCGCAGGCTCGATGGCGCGGTCCTGCTCGCCCTTGTCCAGTGCCCCATAGAGGCCGACGACATCGACGGTCGGATCGCGCAGACGATCATTCAGCCGTTGAACGACCCGGTGGATTTCGCCCTGCCCCGGCAGGAACGCCAGGATGGAGCCGGTCTCATCGTGCAAGGCCTGGATCACGGCCTTGGCCATGGCGTCCTCGAGCCGCTCGACCGGGTTTCGGCCCAGGTAGCGGGTCTCGACCGGGAACATCCGCCCTTCGGCCTCGATGACGGGCGCGTCGTCCAGCAGGCGCGACACGCCCACGATGTCCAGCGTGGCCGACATGACCAGCAGGCGCAGGTCGTCGCGCAACACCGACTGGCTCTCGCGCGCCAGGGCGAGGCCCAGGTCGGCATCCAGGCTGCGTTCGTGGAATTCGTCGAACAGAACGGCGCCCACGCCTTCCAGCGCAGGATCGTCGAGAATCATCCGCGTGAAGACGCCCTCGGTGACCACCTCGATTCGGGTTTCCGAGCCGATCCGACTCTGCAGGCGGGTGCGATATCCGACGGTTCCGCCGGCCTTCTGACCCAGAGAGGCGGCCATGCGGTCGGCTGCGGCGCGCGCGGCCAGTCGTCGCGGCTCCAGCACCAAGACTTTGCCTTCGCCTAGCCACGGCTGATCCAGCAAGGCCAAGGGCACGACCGTGGTCTTGCCCGCGCCCGGCGGGGCGGCCAGGACGACGGCGTGGGTCTGAGCCAGGGCCGCCTTCAGCGGCTCAAGAACGGCGTGAATCGGCAACATCACCGGCCTGTAGCGCCTTCGACGGGGGTCACGAAAGCGTCGTCGACGCGTCATCCTTCGTAAACCGCGTTGCGCCTGAGCGTTCAGATGGCTAGCGTCCCCGCCCAAGAAGGCGACCCGGGAGGGGTCGTCGCATAAGTTGGGGGCGCACCTGCATGTCTGCAGACGGCGTAAAGCCTGCCGGAAACCGGCTATTTCTTAAAAAATCCATCGCCCAGATTCAGAAGGAAGCCGCCAAGAGCGAGCTAAAGCGGACTCTCGGCCCGCTGAATCTGATGAGCCTGGGCATCGGCGCCATCATCGGCGCCGGCATCTTCGTTCTGACGGGTCAGGTAGCCTCGGCGCACGCCGGTCCGGCCATCATGTTCTCCTTCGTCATCGCCGGCATCGCCTGCGCCTTGGCGGGCCTGTGCTACGCCGAACTGGCGTCGACCATGCCGGTGTCGGGTTCGGCCTATACCTACGCCTACGGCACCCTGGGCGAGGTTTTCGCCTGGGTCATGGGCTGGCTTCTGGTCCTGGAATACGGCGTCGCGGCCTCGACCGTGGCGGTCGGCTGGTCCGGCTACGTCGTGTCGATCCTGAATGACTTCGGCGTAAGCGCCAGTCTGTTCCCGACAATAACCTATCCAGGCGGCGAAGGGCCCCAGTGGGCCACCCCGCTGATCCAGTATGTCGCCTCGGGCGAGAACGCAGGCTTCCCGCTGACGGGCACCTTCAATCTGGTCGCGGCCGTCGGCATCGCCGCCGTCTGCGGCCTGCTGGTGCTGGGCGTATCGGAATCGGCGAACATCAACAACGCCATCGTCGTCATCAAGATCATCGTCCTGCTGACCTTCATCGCCGTGGGTCTGCAGTACATCAACCCGGCCAACTGGGATCCCTTCATCCCGCCGCAGGGCGAGAGCTGGGACCAGTTCGGCGTCGGCGGCATCTTCCGCGGCGCCTCGATCATCTTCTTCGCCTACGTCGGCTTTGAAGCGGTTTCGACCGCCGCCGCCGAAGCCAAGAACCCGTCGAAGGACGTGCCGATCGGCATCCTGGGCGCCCTGTTCGTCTGCACCCTGATCTACATGGTCGTGGCCGCCGTCATGACCGGCGTCGTCCCCTACCTGGAGCTGGCCTCGCCGGCGCCGATCGCCGTCGCCATCGACCGTATGGGCCTGGAATGGGCCAATGTGCCGCTGGCCGGCGCGCCGAGCGGACAGCTGAACCTGATCGCCTTCCTGATCAAGATCGGCGCCATCACCGGCCTGTCCTCGGTCATGCTGGTGCTGTGCTACGGCCAGACGCGCATCTTCTACACCATGGCGCGCGACGGACTGCTGCCCAAGGCGTTCGCCATGGTGCACCCGAAGTTCCGCACCCCGTGGATCGGCACCATCCTGCTGGGCATCGTCATCGCCATCGCGGCGTCCTTCCTGCCCATCTCGATCCTGGGCGACCTGGTGTCGCTGGGCACGGCCACGGCCTTCGCCATCGTCTGCCTGTCAGTCATCGTCCTGCGCATCAAGCACCCGGAGATGGAACGTCCGTTCCGCGTGCCGGGCGGCATCGTCACGGCGGTGCTGGGCATCCTGGCCTGTCTGACGCTGGCGTCGTTCAACTTCATCCCGATGGTGACGCACGCCCTGAACGACAACCCGCTGCCGCTGACCATCCTGGGCGTCTACGCCCTGGTCGGCGCCCTGATCTACGGCCTGTACGGCTTCGCCCACTCGAAGCTGGCCAAGGGCATCGACATCACCGAGGACACGACCCTGGAATCGGCGGTCGAGGCCATGGGCCACGGCGTCGACAACAAGAAGGACTGATCACGGTCAGTCCTTCGGCCTGAAGCAGCGCGAAGCGCGGCAGGCCCGACAATGAGAAGGCTCCGGAGCGATCCGGAGCCTTTTTCATATCCAGCGGGATTGCCCAAATCACCGCCCTCGCCTACAGCCTCAGGCGAACCTATGCGGATGTGGCGGAACTGGTAGACGCACCAGATTTAGGTTCTGGCGCCGCGAGGCGTGGAGGTTCGAGTCCTCTCATCCGCACCAAAATCACTGTCATTATCGAATAGCTTAAATCAGACACCCGTCGCCCCCATTGGGCGACAGGCGTCCTAGGTACGGTGCTTTCAATGATCAGCCGTACCTTCCTTCACAGAAAGCGTCACCTTCAACGTAACATTGAATACGCTCGTCTCCCGGTGGCAGTTGCCAGCAGATTTCACGTATTTCACGCATGCATTGTTCATAAGGTGTCGGAGTGATGCTCGGCGCTGCCTCAACCTTGGGCCCGATTGCGAAGGCAGCGACTGTAACGAAACATGCAAGACCCACACTAGCTACAATAATGTTGCATTTCATGAAGTTGCTCCAAACGGCGACAATCGCCGCAACAAACAACTAACATAACGCGGTTCTTCACAATCATGACGTTCATGTGAATAGCCAAGGTCAGGCCAATAAGTCGCGCGTGACCAATGGAATCATGTTCGGAAGATCCTCGGCGATCAGTCCCGGCCCGAACCGGCGGGCGGCCTCTGAATGCATCCACACTGCGGTACGTGCTGCATCGAAACTATCCACGTGCTGCGCGATCAGGCCGCCGATCAGTCCAGCCAAAACATCGCCGCTGCCCGCCGTAGCAAGCCAGGGCGAGCCATCGTCATTGACCGCCACGCGGCCGTCTGGCGCAGCGATGATAGTCGCGGCCCCCTTCAGCACTATAATCGCGCCCGCTCGCCGTGCAGCTTCCTGCGCCGCGTCCTCTCGTCCCAGCTCGGCCAACAGACCGGGGAAGAGCCGTTCGAACTCACCTTCGTGCGGCGTCAGAACGTCGTCACGGTCCAGCCAAGCGAACAACTGCTCAGACCTGTCGCGAAATAGGGTCAGGGCGTCCGCATCAACCACCAGAGCCGCCCCCGTCCGCGCCAGAGCGGCCAGGTTCAGAACGGTGCTTTCACTCAAGCCCGCTGCCGGCCCGATCACCACGGCGTCCATCGGATCCGCCAGAGCCTGTAGCTGGTCCGGCGTGGTGAACGCCGCCAGCATCACCGCCTCCAGCGCCACGGCCAGGACCGGCGCCGCATCTGGCGGGCAGAATACCTTGACCAGGCCGGCGCCGACCCTCAACCCGGCCCGAGCCGACAAGCGCGCCGCCCCGGTCGACAGCGCCCCGCCCGAAACGACGCCCAGTCGTCCGCGCGCGTGTTTGTGGCTCTGCGGTCCCGGCTGAGGGAGCAGATGACGCCACTCTGACGGACTGTTACCGAACTTCATGTGGATTTCCGTTCACGGATGGCCTCAACGGACGAAAATCGCTTGCCATATTGTGCAATGCAATGTCCCTTTACCACCCGAGCGTCGGACCAACAAAGGAGCCGGCTCGGGATCCGCCATGAAGAAGATTGAAGCCGTCATCAAGCCGTTCAAGCTGGATGAAGTGAAAGACGCTCTCCAGGACATCGGAGTGCAGGGCATGACCGTGCTGGAGGCCAAGGGATATGGCCGCCAGAAGGGCCATTCGGAACTCTATCGCGGCGCCGAGTACGTCATCGACTTCCTGCCCAAGATCAAGATCGAGGTCGTGGTGGCGGATGACCTGGCCCCTGCCGTGGTCGAGACGATTCAGAACGCCGCCCGCACCGGAAAGATCGGGGACGGCAAGATCTTCATCACCACCCTCGAAGACGTCATCCGCATCCGCACGGGCGAAACCGGCGCCCAAGCCATCTAGTCTGACGGCCGCCTCTCGGGGCGGCCGATTTCAATTCCCCAGCTACAGGACCTCCCCCCATGAGCGCCGCCAACAAGATCCTGCAAGAGATCAAGGACAAGGACGTCCAGTACGTCGACCTTCGCTTCACCGACACGCGCGGTCGCGTCCACCACGTGACCTTCGACATCGGCATGGTGGACGAGGACTTTCTGGAAGAAGGCACCATGTTCGACGGCTCGTCGATCGCGGGCTGGAAAGCCATCAATGAGTCCGACATGCTGCTGAAGCCGGACCTGTCGAGCGCTTATATCGACCCGTTCTATCAGCAGACGACCCTGTTCCTGTTCTGCGACGTCCTGAACCCGGACACGGCCGAGCCCTACAACCGCGACAGCCGGTCGATGGCCAAGAAGGCCCTGGCCTATGTCCAGTCGTCGGGCGTGGGCGACACCGTCTTCTTCGGCCCGGAAGCCGAGTTCTTCGTCTTCGACGACGTGCGCTGGAACACCGCGCCGCACGACACCCGCTACAGCTTCGACTCCAGCGAGCTGCCGGCCAACACGGGCGCCGAATACGCCGAGGGTAACCTGGGCCACCGTCCGTCGACCAAGGGCGGCTACTTCCCGGTCAACCCGGTCGATTCCGGCCAGGATCTGCGCGGCGAGATGCTGGCGGTCATGCGGGATCTCGGCCTTGACCCCGAGAAGCACCATCACGAAGTCGCCCCGGCTCAGCACGAGCTGGGCCTGAAGTTCAGCGACCTGCTGACCATGGCCGACCGGATGCAGCTGTATAAGTACGTGATCCACAATGTGGCCCACGCCTATGGCAAGTCGGCGACCTTCATGGCCAAGCCGATGTTCGGCGACAACGGCTCGGGCATGCACGTCCACATGTCGATCTGGAAGGACGGCAAGCCCCAGTTCGCCGGCGACCAGTACGCGGGCCTGTCGCAGGAATGCCTGTGGTACATCGGCGGCGTCATCAAGCACGCCAAGGCCATCAACGCCTTCGCCAACTCGACCACCAACTCCTACAAGCGCCTGGTGCCCGGATATGAGGCGCCGGTGAAGCTGGCCTATTCGGCCAGCAACCGCTCGGCTTCGATCCGCATCCCGCACGTCACCTCGCCCAAGGCCAAGCGCCTGGAAGCCCGCTTCCCCGATCCGATGGGCAACCCCTATCTGACGTTCGTGGCCCTGTTGATGGCGGGCCTGGACGGCATCGAGAACCGCATCGATCCGGGCGCGGCCGCCGACAAGAACCTGTACGACCTGCCGCCGGAAGAGCGTCATTCGATCCCGGAAGTCGCCGGTTCGCTGAAGGAAGCCCTTGAGGCGCTGGACGCCGACCGCGCCTTCCTGAAGAAGGGCGGCGTCATGGATGACGACTTCATCGACGCCTACATCACGCTGAAGCAGGAAGAGGTCGCCCGGCTGCAACTGCACCCGCACCCGGTCGAGTTCGACATGTACTATAGCTGCTGATCCCCGGATCAGTCCGAAACAAGAAGCCCCGGACGGTTCGCCGTCCGGGGCTTTTTCGTGTTGTCTTGTCGATCAGGAAGAGCCGCCCAGGAGCGCTGCTCCGAAACCGTCAGGCCGCCAACCCGTCAGCGGCATCGGCCTTCTTGCGGCGCAGTTCGATGATGCGGACGCACCAGATGGAGACCTCGTAGAGCAGGACCATCGGCACAGCCAACATCAGCTGGCTGATCGGATCGGGCGGCGTGACCACGGCGGCGACCACGACCACGGCGACGATGGCGTAGCGACGCCCCTTGGCCATCATCTGACTGTTGATCAGACCCGCCAGCCCCAGCAGGGTCATCACGACCGGCAACTGGAAGCACAGGCCGAAGGCCAGGATCAACGCCGTCACCAGGTTCAGATAGTCCGACACCTTGGGCAGCAATTCTGCCGCCACGCCCTCGCCGATGATCTGCTGGCTCAGCGAGAACCACATCACGAACGGCAGCATGACGTAATAGACGAGGGCCGCGCCCAGCAGAAACAGCACCGGCGCGGCGATCAGGAAGGGCAGGAAGGCGCCCTTCTCGTTGCGATACAGGCCCGGCGCGACGAAGCGGTACAGCTGCCAAGCCAACACCGGAAAGGCCACAATGACGGCGCCCAGCCCCGCCAGCTTCATCTTGGTGAACAGGATCTCCAGCGGCGCGGTGTAGATCAGCTTTACGCTGTTGTGATCCACATCCGGCACGGGGATCAACCCGGCCGTGCCCAGGATCAGACTGAACGGCGACACATGGCCGTGAGCCCCTACCGTCTGGTGGAAGGCGGCCGAGACCACATAGGGCTTCACCAGGAACAGATAGAGGGTCTCGGAAAAGGCGAAACAGCCGATGAAAGCGATGACAAAGGCGACCACGCAGATCATCAGCCGCGAACGCAACTCGATCAGGTGATCCATCAGGGGCGCGCGGGAAGCCTCGATCTCGGCTTCGTCGTGTTCAGCGCGACTCATAGATCAACCTTCTTGGTGCGCGTGACCTTGGGACGAGCGGCGTCAGCTTTCAGCCCAGGCTTGGCGGCCGGCTTGCGCGCCTTGGTCTTGGCGCCGTCGGCAGGGGCGGCGGCCGCCTTCTTGGCGCGCGGCTTGGCGATGGGTTTGGGCGCAGGTTCAGGCGCAACGGCGTCCGAAGCAGTATCCGGCCATTCATCGACGCCCGTGGCCACTGGCTGAGGGGCCTCGTCCGCGACCGGCACGGCGGGCGCAGGGACGGCCGGCGCTTCGATCGGCGCCTCCAGCTCCTTGCGAATGTCCTTGAAGGCTTCGTCCGCCTCGGCGCCCAGGGCGTACATCCCCTGCCCCGACCGCAACGCCTCGACCTCCTTGCGAAGGTCGTCCAGCTCGGACTGGCGCGCCATTTCGTCGAAGCTGGCGCGAAACTCATTGGCCATGCCGCGCGCCTTGCCGACGAACTGGCCGACCCGGCGCATGAGCATGGGCAAGTCCTTAGGCCCCACGACAAGCAGGGCCACCAGACCGATGACAAGGATTTCGAACCCGCCGATTCCGGGGCCAAGACCACCCATGATTCAGCGTCTTCCGGCGAGGATCAGCGGTTCAGTTCTTCTTTTTCGGCGTCCGTGCGCGGCAAGGCGCCCGGAGCTTCCTTGTCCTTGGCGCCCGTGTCGTCCTTCAGGCCGTCCTTGAAGGCGCGAATGCCCTTGGCGGCGTCGCCCATGATGCCCGACAGCTTGCCGCGACCGCCGAACAGGACCAGCACGACGACGACGACGATGGCCCAATGCCAGATGCTCATGGAGCCCATGGCGATACCTCCTCAAGGGGACTCACCGAGACGCGGCCCCACCGACTGATTGTTGTGCGTCATATAGGCTGAGTGATGGCGACGCGCCAAGGGACGCTGTACGCATCGCGGCCATGAGTCTCAACGATCACGTCATCATCCACACCGACGGCGCCTGCAAGGGCAATCCCGGCCCCGGCGGCTGGGGGGCGATCCTGCAAACCGGCGGAGGTCACGAGAAAGAACTCTGGGGCGGCGAGTCCCTGACGACCAACAACCGCATGGAGCTGATGGCCGCGATCATGGCGTTGGAGGCGTTGAAGCGTCCCTGCCGCGTCGATCTGCACACCGACAGCAAATACGTCATGCAGGGCGTGACCGAATGGATTCGCGGCTGGAAAGCGCGCGGTTGGAAGACAGCCGACAAGAAGCCGGTCAAGAATGAAGACCTGTGGCGGCGCCTGGACGAGGCCCGCAACCGCCACGAGGTCAAATGGCACTGGGTGAAAGGCCACGCCGGCCACGCCCTGAACGAACGCGCCGACGGCCTGGCCAATCGCGGCGTGGCGGAAATGCGCGGACGCTAGAGCGCCCGCACCTTCAGCAGAGGCCCCGACACCGATTCGATGATGACGCTCTCGCCCGCCAGGGGCGAAGCGCCTTCGATCTCAGCCGGCCATTCCGATCCCGATACGAAGACCCGGCCGCGCCCGCCGACAAAAGCCTCGACCACCCGAGCGCGCTCGCCGACCAGACGGATGTCGCGATCATTGATGTCGGGCTGATCCTTGGGGTTCACCCGCTTGATCAGACGACGCGACAGGACGGTTGAGGCCACCGTCAGCGCCGCGAAGACGCCGATCTCGACCGGCAGACCCAGTTGCGGCGCCAGGGCGGACAGCAGGGCCGTCAGCCCCGCCGACACCGCCGGCCACAGCAGCCACTCGGTCGAAGCCGCCGCCTCTATGCCCAAAAGGACGACGCCGATCGCTAGCCATAGCCAGAACGGCTGCGAGGCGTAGAGGGAGACGAACCAGTCCATGCCCTACTCCGTCGTCGGCACGGCGCCGCTCGAACGACGCGGCGCGGCGCGCGGCGCGGCCTGACGCGCGTCCGTGCGGACCTGCTGCTGTTCCTTGGCCAAGCCGACCAGTTCGCCGACGCCCGCAATAGTGCCGACCAGGGCGCCCATTTCCGACGGCACGATGACCGTCTTCTGCTGCGGGCTGCGGGCCAGCTCGGCGAAGGCCTCCACATACTTCTGCGCCACGAAGTAGTTGATGGCGTTGACGTCGCCGCGGGCGATCGCCTCCGACACCATGGCGGTGGCCTTGGCTTCAGCCTCGGCTTCACGCTCGCGGGCCTCGGCGTCGCGGAACGCGGCTTCCTTGCGGCCTTCGGCCTCAAGGATCGCGGCCTGCTTGGCGCCCTCGGCGCGGGCGATGGCGGCCTGCTTCTCGCCGTCAGCCTCGGTGATGACGGCGCGGCGCTCGCGTTCAGCCTTCATCTGACGGGCCATAGCGTTGGTGATGTCCACCGGCGGCGTCAGATCCTTGATCTCGATGCGGTTGGCCTTGATGCCCCACGGCTCGGTCGCGGCGTCGATGACGTGCAGCAGGCGGGTGTTGATGCTGTCGCGCTGGCTCAGCACCTCGTCCAGCTCCATCGAGCCGACCACGGTCCGCAAATTGGTCATGCACAGTTGGGCGATGGCGTAGGTCAGGTCATCGACGCGATAGGCCGCCTTGGCCGCGTCCATCACCTGAATGAAGACGATGCCGTCGACCTTCACCATGGCGTTGTCGCGGGTGATGACCTCCTGGGTCGGCACGTCCAGCACCTGCTCCATCATATTCATGCGGCGGCCGATGCGCTCGACGAACGGGGTCAGGATATGGATGCCCGGCGTCAGAGTCTTGGTGTATTTGCCGAACCGTTCCACCGTGAATTCACGGCCTTGCGGCACGATCTTAATCACGCTGAACAGGAAGATGATCGCAAAGACTGCGAACATCACAAAGAAAATCAGCGAAAAATTCATTAGGCCCTCCGGTTGGAGAAAGAGCTTAGCCGCCCAGGGTACGTCACGCCACAGAATCCGGTTCCGTCAGCATGACATCCGCGTCAGCCATTCGCCGCGCCATACGAATGATGCGTCGCGTCTCTTCCCAGTCGACCATGGTCAGGGCCGTCTCGAGCGGGAAAAAGCCTGCATCGGCGGCGTCATCGCCCGCGACGACCACGCCCGACGTCCAACGCGCGGCGTAGTCGATCAGGACATAATGTCGCCCCGCCTCTGGAAACAGCCCATCCACAACATCGATCAGGCCGATCAGATCCGCCTCGACGCCTGTTTCCTCTCGCAGTTCGCGAAGAGCGGCGGCGGCAAGGCGCTCGCCGGGCTCCAAGCGACCGCCGGGCAGGCTCCATTCGCCCACGCGCGGCGGCGTGCCGCGACGGATCAGCAGCACTTCGTCGCCCTTGAGGCACACCACGCCCACGGCCGGTGTCGGAATCATGTTTTGCCCCCAAATTGACCGCCAGAAGGCATGGTTTTGCGCTTCCACCACGGGCCGCCTTTTGCCACAAGGCCGATATGACCCTCCCGACGCCAGAATCCCTCGCTGAACTCAAGGCCGCCCTGCCCGGCGCCTGGACGCAAGACGCCACCGAGATGGCGCCGTGGCTGACTGAGTGGCGCGGCCGCTGGACCGGCGAGACCCCGCTGCTGCTGCAACCGCGCACGACCGAAGAAGTCGCCCGCGCCGTCGAGATCTGCGCCCGTCACGGCACAGCTATAGTGACGCAAGGCGGCGGCACGGGCCTGGTCGGCGGCCAGATCCCTTACGGCGAGGTGCTGCTTTCCACGCGCAAGCTGCGGACCGTGCGCGACGTGACGCCGCTGGACGACGCCATGACGGTCGAGGCGGGCGTGACCCTGCTGGAGGCGCAGGAACTGGCCAAGGAGAAGGGCCGATTCTTCCCCCTCAGCCTCGCGGCCGAGGGCTCTGCCACCATCGGCGGCGTCATCTCGACCAATGCGGGGGGCACCGCCGTCCTGCGCTACGGCATGATGCGCGACCTGGTGCTGGGCATCGAAGCGGTCATGCCCGATGGTCAGGTGTTCAACGGCCTGAAGCGACTGCGCAAGGACAACACCGGCTATGATCTGAAACAGATGTTCATCGGCGCCGAAGGCACCCTGGGCGTCATCACGGCCGCCACGCTGAAGCTGTTTCCCATCATGCGCAGCCGCGCCACGGCCATCGTCGGACTGGAGAGCCACCACGACGCGGTCGTGTTGCTGGCCCGCGCCAAAGCCGAGACCGGCGGCGGGGTCGAAGCCTTCGAACTGATGAAGCGGCTGGGCATGAGCCTGGTGCTGAAGAACATTCCCGACACGCGCGAACCGCTGGAAACCACGCCGCCCTGGTATGTGCTGATCGAGCTAGCCTCGGGCGAGCCGGACGGCGCCGAGGCGGCGATGGAGCGCCTGCTGACCGCCGCCTTCGAGGAAGGCCTGATCGTCGACGCCGCCATCGCCCAGAACGACGACCAGAAGGCTGGATTCTGGCGTCTGCGCGAAGAGCATTCGGCCGCCCTCAAGCCCGAAGGCGGCGGATGGAAACACGACGTCTCGGTTCCCGTCTCGCGAATCGCGGACTTCATCGACGAGGCGACGGCGGCGGTTGAAAAATTCCATCCCGGCTGCCGGGTGTCGGTCTTCGGCCACGTCGGCGACGGCAATCTTCACTATGATGTGATCCCCGGCGTGGGTGAGGACGTGGCCGCCTTCATCGCGCGCTGGATGGAAGGGTCCGAGGTCATCCACGATGTGGTCGCTCGCTATGACGGCTCGATTTCGGCTGAACACGGGCTGGGGCGGCTGAAAACCGACGAGGCCCGTCGCTATAAATCGCCGCTTGAGGTCGCCACGATGCAGGCGATCCGTCGGGCCATCGATCCGCAGCGGATCATGAATCCAGCGGTTCTTTTTTGAGGGCTTGCGACCGTATGTGACGTTTCTCGCGGTTCAAAACCTCGTGGAAGCGGCCTATGAGGCCCGCTCTTGAGACGCATACGGAGTCGATCGTCTTGTTGATCGTCCTGTCCCCGGCCAAAAAGCTGGACTTCAATCCGCCCGCCATCGACGCCTCCGTGACGCCGAGGCGATGCGCCGATGAGACCGCCGAACTGGCCAAGGTGACGCGCGAACTCAGCCGTGCGGACCTGCGTCGCTTGATGTCCATTTCCGACGCCCTGGCCGAGTTGAACTATCAGCGCTTCCAGGCCTTCGACAACGATGCATCGGAAGGCGCGCTCCAGGCCGTCTTCGCCTTCGCCGGCGATGTCTATGACGGGCTGTCGGCGCGCACACTGTCGGTCGACGACCTGAACTGGGCGCAGGATCACCTGCGCATCCTGTCGGGCTTCTATGGTCTGCTGCGGCCGCTGGATGCGATTCAGCCCTATCGGCTGGAAATGGGCATCCGTCTGAAGACCAAGCGCGGCTCCACCCTGTACGACTTCTGGGGCGAGCGGATTTCGCTGCGCCTGAACGAAGACGCTGGAAAACTGGCCGAGCAGACGTTGGTGAACCTGGCCAGCCACGAATATTTCGGCGCGGTCGATGCGCGGGCGCTGAAGCTGCCGGTCGTGACCCCCCACTTCAAGGAAAAGAAGGACGGCGAGGCCCGCATCATCTCCTTCTACGCCAAGAAGGCCCGCGGCGGCATGGCCCGCTTCGCCATCGAGAATAGGCTGGAGAAGGTCGAGGATCTGAAAGCCTTCGATCGTGACGGCTATCGCTTCGACAAGAATCTTTCGACGGACACAGACTGGATATTCATCAGGGAAGGAAATTCCTGATCGCCAGATTGAACGACTGCGGTTAGGTTGCGTTGCAGCAACATCTTCCACGGGTTCCTTCTGTCATGTTCGCGATGAACGATCTCAAAGGCCGCGTCGCGGTCGTCACCGGCTCGACCTCGGGTATCGGTCTGGCGTTTGCGCGGGCCGTGGCCCTATGCGGCGGCGACGTGATGCTGAACGGCCTGGGCGACGCCGAGGCCATCGAGAAGACACGCGCGGACCTGGCTGCCGAAACCGGCGTGCGCGTCCTTTATCACCCCGCGGACATGACCCAACCGGATCAGATCGAGGACATGATCGCCACGGCGCAGCGCGAGTTGGGCCGCCTCGACATCCTGGTCAACAACGCGGGCATCCAGCACGTCGAAGCGGTCGAGAACTTCCCCGCCGATGCATGGGAAAAGATCATCGCCATCAACCTGTCCTCGACTTTCTACGCCACCAAGGCGGCTATCCCGATCATGAAGGCCCAGGGTCGCGGCCGGATCATCAACGTCGCCTCGGCGCACGGCCTGGTCGCCAGCCCGTTCAAGTCCGCCTATGTCGCCGCCAAGCACGGCGTGATCGGCTTCACCAAGACGGTGGCGCTGGAACTGGCGCAGGAGAACATCACCTGCAACGCCATCTGCCCCGGCTTCGTCGAGACGCCGATCGTCGCCAAGCAGATTCAGGATCAGGCCCGCACCCGCAACATGAGTGAGGAAGACGTGATGAAGAACGTCATTCTCGGCTCCCAGCCGACCAAGCGCTTCGTCACGACCGACGAACTGGCGGGCATCTTCCTCTATCTGGCGTCGGATCTCGGCGCCTCGGCCAACGGCGCCCACTTCTCCGTCGACGGCGGCTGGACGGCCCAATAGCCTCGATGGCGCCCGCGCGGGCCGAAAGACGGAGAGGCTGATGGCGAAACGCAAACCTGTCTGTCTGGCTCTGCAGGGCGGCGGAGCGCACGGCGCCTTTCAATGGGGCGTGCTGGACCGGCTGCTTGAGGCCGATGTGTTGGACGTGCGCGCGGCCACAGCCGCCTCGGCCGGAGCGATGAACGCCGCCGCCCTGATCACCGGACTGGAACGCGGTGGAGCCGAAGGCGGGCGCGAGGCGCTGGACACTCTGTGGCGCGAGGTGAACCAGTCCGGCGGGCGCAACGTCTTCGGCGACAGCGCCGTCTGGTCCAGGGCCCTGACGCCTGACTGGTTGAAGGGCACGCCGATGTGGCAGGCGGGGCAGACGCTGGCTCTGTCGATGAGCCCCTATTCCTTCAACCCGTTCAACCTGAACCCGCTGCGCCGGGTGCTGGAGACGGCAGTGGATTTCGAGGCCCTGCGCGCCTCATCCATCCAGATGTTCGTCTCGACGACGGCGGTGCGTGCGGGCCGTTCGCGCATCTTCAAGTCCGAGGAAATGGCGCCTGAGGTGCTGCTGGCTTCGGCCTGCCTGCCCCAACTGTTTCAGGCGGTAGAGATCGAGGGCGAGCCTTATTGGGACGGCGGATACCTGGCCAATCCGGCGTTGTGGCCGCTGTTCTATACGGACACGCCGGACGATATTCTGCTGCTGCCGCTCAATCCGTTCCAGCGTGACGAGACGCCGCGCGAGGCGGGCGACATCAACGACCGTCTGAACGAGATCGTCTTCAACGCCCCGCTGGTCGCCGAACTGAGAGCCGTCGCCTTCGTTCAGGATCTGATCGCCGAGGGCAAGCTGAAGCCCGGCGAAGACCGTCGACGCGGCATCCGCATCCACGTCATCGAGGCCGACGAATGGCTGGGAGGCCAGTCGCTTCACTCCAAATTCGACACGGAGTGGAGCTATCTGAACGAGTTGAAACAGCACGGCCGGACAGCGGCCGACACCTGGCTTGAGACCTGCCTGCCCAAGGTCGGCAAGGCGTCAAGCGTGGATGTAAAGGCGCGGTTCCTCTAGCCGACGAAGCCCGCCGCGCGACGCAGGCGGTCGTTGATCGCCTCGCCCAGCCCCTTGGCCGGAATGGGCGATACCGCGATCCCCGAAGGCTTTGAGCGATCCGCCTCACGCAGCAAGCGGAACAGATTGGCCGCCGCCTCACGCAGGTCGCCGCTCGGGCTGAGGCTCCAACGCGGATCGCCGACGCCCGCGCCGAAACCCAGCAGGATTTCGCCGTCCCTCGCCCCGTCCGCCTCGATCCGGACCGGAGCGTCGGGCGCATAATGCAGGGCCAGACGGCCAGGCGAACGGTGCCCCTGCCCGCCTTCGGCCAGCGGCCCGGCGGCCGCCTCGATCTCTTCGCGCGTGACGGAACCGGGACGCAGCAGGGCGACCTGACCGTCCAGCACCGAGACGACGGTGCTCTCCACGCCCACAGCGCAGGGGCCGCCGTCTACCGCCGCACCGACGGCCTGGCCCGTCTCTTCCAGAGCGTCGCCGAAAGTCGTCGGGCTGGGCCGTCCCGAACGGTTGGCCGAGGGCGCGACGACTGGCCCGCCAAAGGCGCCGATGACCGCCCGAGCGCGCGGATGGCCCGGCACGCGCACGGCCACGCTGTCCAGCCCCGCCCGCGCCAGATCACACACCCGCTCGCGATCGCGCACCGGGGCCACAATGGTCAACGGTCCCGGCCAGAAGGCCTCGGCCAGCGCGCGCGCCTTGGCGTCGAACACGGCGATCGCCTCGGCGTCCACGGCGTTGGCGACATGAGCGATCAGGGGATTGAAGCGCGGCCGACCCTTGGCCTCAAAGATTCGCGCCACCGCTTGCGGGTTGGAGGCGTCGGCCGCCAGACCATAGACCGTCTCGGTCGGCAGGATGACCAAACGCCCCGTTTTCAGCGCCTCGGCGGCGATTTCGGGGCTGTCGCCTCTAGCGGGTCGGTCGGCGGGCACAGTCGGCCTTTCCTTACGCGGCGTCAGCCGTTCAAACAGGGGGCCACAGTGCGCGGAATCTCGACCAAAGTCCAAGCAGGCTTGCGCCCGGCGACGTGGCGGCCGACAGAAGCGCAACGTCTTTCTGAGGATAACCGATGAGCTACCGCGCCCCCGTCCGTGACATCGCCTTCGCCCTCGACGCCGTGGCCGGGATCGGCCAGGTGGCGGCGACCGGCGCCTTTCCCGATTACGACGCCGACGTCGCCTCGGCCGTGCTGGACGCCGCCGGTCAGTTTTCAGAAGAGGTGCTGGCCCCGCTGAACCGCCCCGGCGATCTGGCCGGCGCTAAATACGCCAACGGCGCCGTGACGGCCGCCCCCGGCTTCGCCGACGCCTATCAGCAGTTCGCGGCGGGCGGCTGGACCAGCCTGACCGCCTCGGTCGAGGCCGGCGGACAGGCCCTGCCCAAGGCGCTGGAGCTGGCGGCCTATGAGACCGTCCACGCCGCCAACATGGCCTTCGGCCTGTGCCCCATGCTGTCGCTGGCCTCGATCGAGGCGCTGGAGCAGGTCGGCAACGAACATCAGAAGGCCACCTATCTGCCCAAGCTGGTCAGCGGCGAATGGACCGGCGCCATGGTGCTGACCGAACCGCACGCGGGGTCTGACCTGGGCGCCCTAACGGCGACGGCGGTTCCCAACGGCGACGGAACCTACGCCCTGACCGGCCAGAAGATCTTCATCACCTGGGGCGACCACGACGCCACGGACAACATCGTCCATCTGGTGCTGGCCCGCCTGCCCGACGCGCCTGCGGGGCCCAAGGGCATCAGCCTGTTCCTGACGCCCAAGTTCGCCGTCAACGCCGATGGTTCTCTGGGCGAGCGCAACGCCTTCCGCCCGGTCGGCGTCGAGCACAAGCTGGGCATCCACGCCTCGCCCACCTGCGTCATGAGCTATGAGGGCGCCCGCGCCGAACTGGTCGGACAGCCGAACCAGGGCCTGGCCCATATGTTCGTCATGATGAACGCCGCCCGCCTGGCCGTCGGCGTCGAAGGCGTGGGCATCGCCGAACGAGCCTATCAGCACGCCCTGGCCTATTCGCTGGAACGCCGTCAGGGCCGCAGCGTCTGGACCGGCCAGAAGGACGCCCCGATCTTCGACCACCCCGACGTGCGCCGGATGCTGTCGGTGATGAAGGCCAAGGTCGCCGCCGCGCGCGCCATCTGCCTGTCAACCGGCGTCGCCGCCGACCTGGCTCGCCACGCCGCCACCGAGGAAGAGCGCAAAGTCTGGAAGGGCCGCGAAGACCTGTTCACCCCGATCGCCAAGGCCTGGTCCACGGACGTCGGCTGCGAGGTCGCCTCCCTGGGCGTTCAGGTCCACGGCGGCATGGGCTTCATCGAGGAAACCGGCGCGGCCCAATACTATCGCGACGCCCGCATCACCCCGATCTATGAAGGCACAAACGGCATTCAGGCGATGGATCTGGTGGGCCGCAAGCTGTCGATGGACGGCGGCGAGTCGGCCAAGGCCCTGATCGCCGAGATGAAGGCGACGCTGGCCCAGATCGACCGCCTCTATGCCGGCAAGCCTGTCGAGCGTTTCGCCACCGCTATCGAGGCGGTCGAGGACGCGACCCTGTGGCTGCTGGACGCCAAGTCGGACCCGGCCCGCGCCGCCGACGTTCTGGCGGGCGCTGACGCCTATCTGAAACTGATGGGCGACGTGGTCGGCGGCTGGATGCTGGCCAAGGGCGCCCTGGCGGCCAAGGCGAAGCTGGACGCCAATGACGGCGACGCCGTGTGGCTGCAGGGCAAGCTGGATCTCTATGAAGTCTACGCCGCCAATGCGCTGGGCCACGTCTCCAGCCGCCTGGCCGCCGTCGGACAGGGCGGCGACCTGCTGCAACGCATGAGCGCCGAAGCGCTGGCGGGCTGATCGCCGTTCTATAACTTGAGCGTAAAGCGCCTCCTGTGCCACCTAGGCGCGGGAGGCGTTTTCGTATGAATCGAGCAGTCGGCGCGGTAGTCTTGGCCACGATCATTGTCGGGTCAGGCGCGACCGCCTTTGCCGAAGACAAAGCCCGACCTAAGCGGCTCCCCGTCGTCGTCGAAAATCCGGCCTGGGTTGTTCCGCCCCAAGTCGATGGCGACGACTACCCCATCTTCGCCGCCTATCTGGGCGTGAACGGCTCTGTCAGCCTGGAGTGCATGGTCACTCCCCAAGGCAGCCCCGAAAACTGCCTGGTCAAGGACGAGCGGCCGACAGGGCTGGGTTTCGGCGATGCGGCCAAACGCATCATTCTTCGTCATCGTCTAACGCCGCGCCGCGTGAACGGCGTGGCGACACCGGCCAAGTTCGTGGTTCGCCTGCCTTTCACCGCCGATTTCGAAGAACCAGAAGACGCGGCCCCGCCTCCCACAACGCCCTGGACCGGACCGGAGCCTTCGGCTCCCCAACTCGCCAACGCCCGAGAAGTCATCGAAGCCGTCGGCATCCCGTCTGTCGCCGAGCGTCTGGGGCTGGATGAATTGCCGGAAAGCCGTCGAACGGCCGTCCAGGCATGGGCCACAGAGCTGTTTCCACCCGATGCGGAACTGGCTGAGGCCTTGGCCCTCGGCATGGCTCGACTATGGGCCAAGGAAGCCATGGATCGTTTCGTTCTGGGAACAGAAGCGCCTCAGATCACCGAAGCTGAAGCTCGCGCGGCTTACGGAGAGCCGGACTTCACGGCCATCGACGCCGAAATGAAGCGCCGCTACTGCGCAGCCTATGACTGCGGAGACGCAAGGAAATGATCCTGGCGTTCACTCTGGCGACCATCCTTGGGGCATCCTCCCAAGCCGAACAACCGCACGATCCCCCTGTCGCCTGGGTCACACGCCCTACGCCGACGTCAGATGACTTTCCGCCGTTCGCCGCCGCCATGAACATCAGCGGCTGGGCCGAAGTGAACTGTCTGGCGACGGCCGAAGGCCTGCCCAGCGCCTGCACCGCCATGCGCGCAAGGCCCGATGGCCTGGGATTCGCCGAGGCGGCCGTTCGCGTGATCCAGCGGGCGCGATTGACGCCCGCCCCGCCCGACATTTCGCCCGAAGAGCGCGTGTTCAAGGTCCGCGTGCCGTTCAATAGCTCGCCATTCAGCGACGCACCGCCGTCACCCTGGTCCGGCCCGACGCCCAACGCCGCACAGTTGGAAAGCGGCCGTCGCTACGCCCGACGCAGCGTCGAACCGGTCGCCCGCCTGCGACGCCACTGGCGGCTGGATCAGATGCCGCCCGAGATGCGCCGGACGACCGAAGGCTGGATCGCCGAGCTGTTCGGAAACCTGGAGACGGAACGTCAGCGACGGGCTCTGGCCGCGGCGCGCGTCCTGGCCGTGCGCGGGCTGGACGCCATGCCGCCCAAACAGCCGGATGACTGGACTGAATCCTGGGTTCCACAGTTGAACGAGGCCAGTCGCGATCTCCATCCTCGCGAACCGATGATCGAACTGCGTCGCCGTTTTTGCGCCCGTTACGATTGCGGGCCGACGGCCGAAACCGTCGCCACCCCTGAATAGTCCGGAGTTCCCCGCATGATTACGCTTCTGGCGACCTTGGCTCTGCTGGTCGAACCTGCACATTGGGAGACTCCGCCGGATGTGAAACGTTCCGACTACCCAGCCCTGGCCAGGGACTTGCGGATCAACGGAACCGTCACGCTCGAGTGCGTCAATAATGAAGACGGCGCCCTGTCCCGGTGCGCGGCCATGTCGGCAAAGCCGGCCGATGCGGGCTCTCAGCAGGCCGCCCTGGCGATCGTGTTCCGAGGGCGCGTCGCCCAACCTGCGGGCGTCCCTTTCAGCATCGAACTGCCCTTCGACATCCTGGACGAAGACGACGAACCGCTGCGCCAACCGTGGGAGGGCCCCGAACCAGGCCCAGAACATATTCAGGCCGCCCAGGCCTTTACCGACAGCTTCTATGGCGGCAGCCGCTCTGCGGCCGAACGCTCGATCCGGGATTGGAAGGTCAACGAGATGCCGCCCGAAAAGGCGGCGCTTCTGCGCGGCTGGATGGACGAACTATATCCCGACCTTGAAGCTGAGAAAGCCTGGCACGCCGCAGGGGTCGCTCGCGTCCTTGCGCTGCACGGCGTTGACTATCTGCCGACGCGGAAACCGATCGGCTGGGACGCTTGGTACGCTCAGGTCACCCGGGCCAGCCCGGAAGACCCGGCCCCGATCAGAAACGAAATGCGCCGCCGCTACTGCGCGGCGTTCGACTGCGTTTCGGGCGTAGCGGTCGACTGATCCAGCAAGGCGATGGTCTCGCGTACATAGTCGGCGTGGGCCACGACGCCCAGGTCAATACCCTGTCCGCCGCTCTGAACCTCCTGCACCAGCACACCGGCGATAAAGGGATGGTCGGGAACCGGCGCCCCCGGCACGCGGCGCGCCGCCGGAGTCCAGAAGACCGGCCCTCCGGAGTTCCCCTGAGCCACCACGAAATCCAGCAGGAAGATCGGGAAGTGCCGAATCGGCGTCAGCGGCCAGGAGCTGATCCGCCCCAGCCGCAGGATGGGAAAGCCCGCCCGGTTGGCCGACAGCCCATGCGGATAGCCCAGCGCCAAAAGTTCATCCCCCGGCCCCATACGCCAGCGATCAAAGGCCTCGGCGTCAGCCAGCCATCCGGCGGGAATCGCCGCCTGGGCGAAGGCGGGCGGCGCCGTGATCTCCATCACCGCCACGTCACGCTCCGGATGCGCGGTCCACAACGGCGCGCCGTCCGCGTCGCGGATCGTCAGGTTTTCCGGCGTGAACTTCCAGGCGCCGTCCGCCTCGGCCGTGCGCCAGCCGATCCGCGCCTCATTGCCCGGCATGACGTCCAGCACGTGCCGCGCCGTCACCAGCACCACGCGCGGCGCGCCGTCGGGCCGAGGCGCGGCGATGAGGAAACCTGTGCCGACCTTCCTCTGGCCGTCGCTGATGGCTTGATCCAATTGCACAGTGGCGTTGATCACGCCGACCGTCAGATCCCATTCGGGCGGCGGAGCGGCGACGACAGCGGGTTGTTCGGGCGGAAGATCCTGAATGATCATACCGCCATTTGACGCCGAGCGTCGCCGGGCACAAGGTCCAGCTCAAATCATATTCCAGGGGGAAGCCCACGCCATGAACCGCCGTGAACTGATCGCCTCGACCGCCGCCGTCGGCGTGGTCGCCGCCTCCCCCGCCCTTGCCCGCCAGAGTACCGGAGCCTCGATGTCAAAACCCACGCCGCCCGTCGCCAAGAAGGTTCCCGTCCGCATTGAACAGTTGGGCCGCGTCCGCGTCGACGACTATCAGTGGATGAAGGACGACAACTGGCAGGCCGTGCTGCGCGATCCGTCGCTGATCAAGGCCGACGTCAAGGAGCATCTGACCGCCGAGAACGCCTATCGCGAGGCCATGATGGCCTCCACTCTGCCCCTGCAGGCGCAGATGTTCGAGGAGATGAAGGGCCGCATCAAGGAGGACGACAGCTCCGTCCCCGCCGCCGACGGGCCGTGGGAATACTACGTCCGCTACAACACCGGCGACCAGCATCCGCTCTATTGCCGCCGCCCACGCGGGAAAAAGGATGGCGAGATCATCCTGCTGGACTGCAACAAGCTGGCCGAGGGCAAGGCCTATTCGGAAGTCTCGGCGACCGAGCACAGCCCCGACCACGCCCTGTTCGGCTATGCCGAGGACGCTCAGGGCTCCGAAGTCTACAAGATCTATGTGAAGGATCTGGCGACCGGCGAGGTGCTGCCCAACCCGATCGAATCGGCCAGCGCCAACTTCACCTTCTCGCCCGACAGCCAGTGGATCTTCTGGACCAACCGCGACGACAACGGTCGTCCGGACAAGATCTTCCGTCGCCCGGCGCGCGGCGGCGAAACCACGCTGGTCAATGAAGAAACTGACGAAGGCATGTTCCAGGGCGTCGGCCGCACCGCCGACGACGCCTTCATCGTCATCTCCATCGGCAACCAGGAAACGTCGGAAAGCCGCATCATCCCGGCCGCCACCCCCACGGCCGCGCCCGTAGTAGCCGAGCCGCGCCACGTCGGTCGCCTGTATGACCTGGACCACTGGGGCGACCGCTGGGTGATCCGCACCAACGCCGACGACGCTGTCGACTTCAAGGTCATGGAGGCGCCGACCGCCTCGCCGGGCAAGGCCAACTGGAAGGATCTGATCCCGCACACGCCCGGTCGCTTCATCGAGGGCGTAGCCTTGGTGAAGGACTATCTGGGCCGCCAGGAACGCGCCGACGCTAACACCAAGATCGTCATCCGTGATCGCGCCGGCGCCGAGCATGAGATCGCCGTGGACGAGCCCGCCTACGCCCTGTCGCTGGGCGGCGCGTCGGAGTTCGACACCACAGTCCTGCGCTATGGCTACAACTCGCCGTCCACGCCGACGTCCACCTATGACTACGATCTGAAAACGCGGGAACGCACCCTGCGCAAGGTTCAGGAAATCCCCTCGGGCCACAATCCGGCGGACTATGTGGTCGAACGGCTGAACGCCCCGGCCTCTGACGGCGAACTGGTGCCAGTGACGGTCCTGCGCCGCAAGGACACGCCGGTCGACGGCTCGGCGCCGCTGCTGCTATACGGCTACGGCTCCTACGGCATCCCGATGGCGGCCAGTTTCGCGACCAACCGGCTGTCGCTGGTCGATCGCGGCTTCATCTACGCCATCGCCCACATCCGCGGCGGCTCGGACAAGGGCTGGAACTGGTTCCTGACGGCGCGCCGCTTCACCAAGAAGAACACCTTCACCGACTTCATCGCCGCCGCCGACCACCTGATCGCGCAGAATTACACCAAGGCCGGAAACATCGTGGCCGAGGGCCGCTCGGCGGGCGGCCTGCTGATGGGCGCCATCACCAATATGCGGCCGGACTTGTGGGCCGGCGTGATCGGCGGCGTGCCCTTCGTCGACGTCATCAACACCATGAGCGACACCAGCCTGCCCCTAACCCCGCCGGAATGGCCTGAATGGGGCAATCCGCTCGAGGATGCAGCCGCCTACGACTACATGCTGAGCTACAGCCCCTACGATCAGATCGAGGTCAAGCCCTACCCGGCCCTGCTGGCGACCGGCGGCCTGTCCGATCCGCGCGTCACCTATTGGGAGCCGGAGAAGTGGGTGGCCAAGCTGCGTCCGGCCTCGACCTCGGGCAAGCCGGTGCTCTTAAAGATCAACATGGAGGCGGGTCACTTCGCCTCGTCGGGCCGCTTCGACTATCTGAAGGACATCGCCCACGACTACGCCTTCGCCGTCTGGGCGGTCGAGAAAGGCTGGGAAAAGGCGTGATCGTCCGGCCGTTCGCGGAAGCCGACCTGGCGGCCGTAACGGACATCTACGCCGACAGCGTGCTGAACGGCACGGGGACGTTCGAACTGGACGTCCCCAGTGCTGGTGAAATGCGAGCGCGCTTAGCCGCACCCGCAGCCCTAGGTCTGCCGGTTCTGGTCGCCGAAATCGACGGAGCGGTCGCGGGCTACGCCTATGCTGCGCCTTATCGCCTGCGCGCGGCCTATCGCTTCATGGTCGAGGACTCGATCTACGTCGCCGAAGCGTTTCGCGGACGGGGCATCGGCAAGACGCTGCTGGACGCCCTGCTTAGGGCCTGCGAGGCTTTAGGAATGCGTCAGATGGTGGCGGTGATCGGCGACAGCGCCAACACCGGCTCCATCGCCCTGCATGAAGCGGCGGGCTTCGCCCACGTCGGCGCCTTCCGCGACGCCGGGTGGAAGTTCGACGGCTGGCGCGACGTCGTCTTCATGCAGAAGGCGCTCGGCGGCGGCGGCGCGGTTCCACCCGACGCCGACGGCTTGGATTGCGGCCGCTAGAGTCTGAATTCGCAGATTTTTTAGCAAAAACGCCACAATGCGCTTGACCGAAAGCGCGACGAACCGTATTCGCCCCTCCTCTCCTCCTCGCGGGGAGAGAAACGCGGGTGTAGCTCAGTTGGTTAGAGTGCCGGCCTGTCACGCCGGAGGTCGCGGGTTCGAGCCCCGTCACTCGCGCCACTCCTTCTCAGAAATGAGGGAGTGGCGCGCCACATTCTCAAAAACGAGTCATTGTCAGGTGAGGATCAGTAGATTCTTGCCCTGCTTACCTGTCTGCTGAAACCGCACGGCACTCGCGTCACTTCCAGGGCGATGCACGTCTAGCCTCGTTTCAGCGCCAACGCTTTGACAAAAAAAGCGGCGGGTCCATGAGACCCGCCGCCCTCAGTATTACGCTGAACGCACCCTAGAAACGGGCGCGAGCACCGACGTAGAAGTAACGACCGATGACGTCGTAGGTCGACGGGTCGGTCTGATACTGGAAACCGCTCGCATAGCGCGGCGGATCCTTATCGAACAGGTTATCAACCCCGCCGAAGAGCTCCAGCGTGTCGTTCACTGCCCAAGATGCGTTCAGGTAGAAGTAGCTGTAGGCGTCGATCTTGCCGATATCGCCCGCAGCCACATCAGCAGCATCATCGACAACGCTGCTGATATACGTCCAGCGCAGCGAAGCCGAGAAGTCTTCATACGCCCACGAGAAGCGCGTGTTGAACTTCCACTCCGGCAGCGTGGTTTCACCCGGCGTGCCGTCACCGATACCGCCAACGAAGCTGTCGCTCATCGGGCTAGCGGCGTCGGACTGGAACTGCTGGTTCTCGTACCAGGTGCCCTGGGTCGAGAAGCCAAGGCGTCCCAGCCAGGACGGCGCACCGTAGTCAGCCGGCGTGATGCTGTAGTTAAGCGCCATGTCGACACCCGAGGCCTTGAACGTGGCCAGGTTGGCGTTGGTGGCGGTGATGAAGCCGTTCAGTCCCGTGTTCGTCAGATAGCCCGTATCGGCATCACGATTCAGGTTCTGGCAGTAGACGTTCGAGTTGCTGAACGTCGGGTTGAAATCGGCGTTAAAGCAACGCGACAGCGATGTCGAGAAACCGATCGAGCTGATAACATCGTCGATCTGGATATCGAAGTAGTCAATCGTAGCCGTTAGACTGGAAGCCCAGCTCGGAACCGAAGACGGCGCGCGGAAGACGACACCGATCGTGGTAGAGTCAGCCGTCTCAGGGTTCAGGTTCTGATTACCACCAGAGAAGGTACGATACTGAGTACCAACGGAGTCCCAGGTCGCCGTGATCTGCGAGGACTGAGTCTGGCAGAGCGCCAGGACCTGAGATGCGTTGGCTCCCGTACGAGCGGCACTATCCTTATCGCAGGGATCGAGGTTGCCAGTGGTAACGCCCGGATAGCCTTCAGCCCGCGTGCTGAACAGTTCGCCTACCGACGGAGCACGCACAGCACGCTGTTGCAAGGCACGGAAACGCATCCAGTCGACAGGGGCCCATTCACCACCGTACTTCCAGGTCTCAGTCGTCTGCCCGATTGAGTAGTCCGACCAGCGGTAACCGCCTTCCAGACCCAGGTAATGGGCGAAGGGCTGTTCAGCCAGGATCGGCACTCGCAACTCGCCGAAGACTTCCCAGACATCATAGCCGCCCTGAACCGGACCAGCCGAGTTGCCGCCCAGCAGAGTGCCCGTCTGCACGCCTTCCGGCGGCAGGTCGTCATAGGCGATGTCACGATACTCGCCGCCGAACGCGAAGCTTACAGGCCCGGCAGGCAGAGTGAACAGATCGCCAGTGATGGAGGCCACGACGTTCTTCTGTTCGATTTCCGTCACGCCCACCTGACCCTTGGCGGCAATATAGTCAGCCTGATCGGGCGTGATGTTGTTGGCGCCGAACGGGTTCAACGGCACACAGGTCGTAGGCGTTCCCAGACGACCAACCGGTCCCGTCGGCGAGCCCGTCGGGCAACCGGCCAGTGCAGCACGAATGCGGTTCGCCTCAGGGAAGCCAACGTATTCTTGCGTGTTCCGATACTTGCCGTACGACGCATAGACATCATAGGCCCACTCCTTGCCGTAGATCGGCGGGAGATTACCGCGGAAGCCGCCCGTCGCCTGATAGGCGGTGGTGTCGTAGTTGTAGGTACGCGGCCCCAGTTCGTTCGTACGACGCGCCAGTGCAAACGTCGTAACGCCTGCGCTGGTCAGAAGCGCCCTGACTTCAGGACTCAAAGTCGTGGTCGTAGCGACCGGGATCGAGAAGCCTGCGGGCGATTCAGCCAGCTGGTTACTGCTGTTGTAGGTGCTGAACAGCGCATCACCGTAGAATTGAATACGATCTGTCAGATCATACTTCATCTGCGTGTAGAAGTTAGTACGCTCATACGGCGACTGCAGCAGGTTCACCGGGTTGAAGTCGTAGAGGAACATCTCATCCGGATTCCAGCCGCCGGTGTTCGGTCCCGTGTAACCGAACGTCCCATCCCCGGTGCCGGCGATAAACAGCGAACCATCCGGGTTAAAGCCCAGACGCTGACCCGCATAGATGAGGTCAGGATCCGTCAGGCCACGCGCCGCGAAATAGCTCTGATACGTAGCCAGTTGTGCGGCGGTCGCGGACGGCGAGATCGAGAAGGTGCCATCACCCGTCGTACCCGAACCGTCGGGAACGCAAGAACCGTCATTATAGCAATATTGAGCCGTGCGAGAGATTTCGCGAGCGGTCTGCGGGATGCCATCACGCGTGTTGTGCGAGGCGGCAAAGGTCAAGTGACCTCGACCGTCGGCGAACGGGCCGCCAAGAACCAGGTTGTACTGGACTTCCTTGCCGTCATTCTCTTGCGAGATGCCGTACTGAGCCGAAACCTGAGCTCCCTCGAAGTCATCCTTCAGCAGGAAGTTGACTACACCCGAAACAGCGTCGGCGCCGTACACGGCCGAAGCGCCGCCGGTGATGATCTCGACACGGTCCATCAAGCCGGATGGTAGAATGGAAATGTCCACGGCGCCGCTCGCGGAACCCGGAACCAAACGACGGCCATTGACGAGGGTCAGGCCACGCGAAGTGCCGAGTTGACGCAGGTCAAGGAACGCCGCGCCGCCCGAAGACGGGTTGTTGTTCGTCTTGGTCAGGCTGGGCGACAACTGCGGCAACGCATTCAGGTAGGTTTCAATCGTCGCAGTGCCGATCTCCTCCAGTTGCTCAGCGCCGACCGTCACGATCGGACTGCTGCCCGTCGTGTCCCGCACACGGATACGCGAACCGGTGACGACAACGTCTGAAACCTGGCTCGCCTGCTCTTCACTGCTCGTATTCTGCGCCGCCGCAGGCGCTGCGAAACCAATCAGCGCCGCACCAGCTATCATCGTGGACGCAAGCAGCCGCTCACGTTTCATCTGGATCTTCAAGATAAATCCTCCTGTGTTGCGCTAGGCCCCCAACGACGCATTCCCGCCATCTGCCCGCGCGGCCGCTTCACTCCTCCCCCCGTTCAGGAGATTCGGAACGAATGACTGGAACTTTCATAACCGCCGCAATGACGCGAATTCTAGAATTATTACCGCTTCACAACAACTCCGCCCTATCAATGTCGCAAAATCGCCACGCTAATTTATCTCACGAACATAAACTTTCGAAAACAGACACATTATTGACCAGAAGGATCATTCGATGAGCTCCCTCACATCGGCAAACTCGGCTCTAAAAATCTGCGGTATGGCTGCAACGTTTATGCTCATTTTTCCAGAGACGGGGCACGGCCGCCCTCAAGAGCAGCTAGATCCCGTCGCTGAAATCACAGCCTGCAGATTGATCGCCGAAAGCACGCTTCGCCTTGCGTGCATGGATCGCGCAGCACACCTCCTAGTTCAAAGTCATGAACGCGGAGAGCTGACCATCATCAATCGCGCACAGGTTCACGAAGCACGCCGCAAACTCTTCGGCTTCAGCGGGGCCTTCCCACCCTTCTTCGGCGGAAACGATCAGGAAGAAGAAATTTCAGCGATTGAATCCACGCTGATACGTCTAACGCGCGACAGTGGCGGACGCTGGGTTTTTCAACTCGCAGATGGAAGCGAATGGAGACAAGTCGACAATGAATCGCCCCACCTTCGCGCTCAAACTGGCACCCAGGTGCGGATCCGTCGCGCAGCTTTTGGGAGCTATATGCTGAATGTGGGCCACGCCCGCGCCATTAGAGTGAGAAGACAATGACATCACTTTTCAGCACCACAGCAGACATCTGAGTTTCGCCCCAAGCAAAGCTGTATACGGGCGACATAGCGCCGCATTAGGGCTGAGACTGACACTCCACAGTCATCCGGATCACGAAGGCCTGGTTCCACCGGGACCGGGGGGGGGCAAGGCCTGAAGGGAGCGAATGCGGAACCCCGCGAGGATGGGTAGTGAAAGCCCCCTACGATCTCAGCAAACGGCCTCTCTAAGAGGAAGACCATGATCCCCTACGTTCGCCAATTCGATTTCAGCTACGGACGAAGTGACCAAGTCTCGTCTCTGATCCAGCGCGTGATTGCGGACAATCCGGGACCGTTCACTTTCACGGGGACGGGCACCTACATCATCGGCAGGGACTGCCCAGGTGCAGAGGTGGCCGTCATCGATCCGGGCCCCCTCGACGCCTCACACCTAAACAGCCTGCTGAGCGCCGTTGCGGGTCGCAAAGTCAGCCATGTGCTGGTCACGCACACTCACCGTGATCACGCTCCGCTCGCTCGCCCATTCGCCGAGGCAGTGGGCGAACCGCCGATCCTTGCGGGACAACTGCCCATGCCGACGATCTCCGGTTCCGGCAGCGGCTTGGACGAGAATGAAGACTACGACTTCCACCCTGACGTACTCCTAGCCGGAGGCGAATGGATCGAGGGCGACGGGTGGACGCTGGAAGCCATGGCCACGCCTGGGCACGCCTCCGACCATATGGCCTTCGTGCTGCGACAGGAGAACGCCCTGTTCAGCGGCGATCATGTGATGGGTTGGTCGACCACAGTGGTGGCTCCGCCGGACGGCGATATGGCCGACTACATGAACAGCCTGGACGCAGTCCTGGCGCGTGGTTTCTCGACGATATGGCCGACGCACGGCCCAGCTATCACCCAGGTCGCCCCCTTCCTGAAGGCCTATCGCGACCACAGGCTGGAGCGTGAGGCCCAGATCATGGCTCGGCTCGCGTCAGGCGACCAGATGATCGCAGACATGGTGCCCGCCCTATACGCCGCCGTCGATCCGCGACTGTGGCCCGCCGCCAGCCTTTCTGTGCTCGCCCATCTGATCAAGCTGGCGAAAGAGGGACGCGTCCAGGCATCCCCTCAGCCAGAGATGGCCGCGAGTTGGCGACTGACCGATCCAGCCCTCTAAGGCGTCAGCTCTGCGACGACGGCCTTGGCGAGACGACAAGCCTCATCCCCGACCTGAAGGCTGTCGCGCCCGGCGACGCGAACGTCGGTGCGGCCAGGACGGATTCGGACAGTGACGTCATGGGTCACGCCGAACCACGCGCCTTCCTTGCGCCCGTCCACACGGAAAGGCGCCGTGCCCAGAACCGTGAACCCCGCCTTTTCGAGCGCCCAGGCGGCGGTCTCCGGCGCGACCTGGGTCGGCGCGGGACTCAATCCTTCACAGGCCTGAGGCCGGGTTTCGGGCACGCCCGCAAGGCGCCGCTCCGCCGCCAGAATACGCGCGAAGGCCGGCGGCTCCGATGGATCGGTCGCCACATCGCGCGGAGCATCGGTGAAACGGCGCTCCTGAACCAGATAGCCGCCCAGGGTCACGCCTGCGATCGCCAGGGCCGCTCCCGCAATCCCCAACAGTCGACGCTCGCGAAACGCCATGAGGCAGGCGGTCAGGGCGGCCGCCAAGCCCAGATAGGCCAGCACCCGCCCCGCTTTCAGGGCCAGCACGCCCAGACTGAAGTCAGCGCTCCACACGCCCACCCGCGCGCCGCAGACCGCGACCAGCAACAACGTCGGCGCCAAAAGCGCAACGAGCAGCAACATCACGGCCAGAGACTGGCCCTTGGGGCGTGTGGTCGACATGGCGTCCTCCGTCGCTGTCAGCCGGCGGCGGGCAGTTGGTAATCCTTCATCCGCTCGCGCAGCGTCTTCTTATCGATCTTGCCGGTGGCGCCCAGAGGAATGTCATCGACGAAGACCACATCGTCCGGCATCCACCACTTGGCGATCTTGCCCTGCAGGAAGTCGAGGTGCTCCTGCTTGTTCTCGGCCTCGCCCTCCTTGAGCTTGACCAGCAGCACCGGCCGTTCGTCCCACTTGGGATGGGCCGCGCCGATGACGGCGGCCAGCGCGACCTTGGGATGGCCGACGGCGATGTTCTCGATGTCGATCGAGCTGATCCACTCCCCACCCGACTTGATGACGTCCTTGGCGCGGTCCGTGATCTGCATGAAGCCGTGGGAATCGACGCTGGCGATATCGCCCGTGTCGAAGAAGCCTTCGTGATCCAGGATATCGCCGCCCTCGCCCTTGAAATAGGCGCCGGCGATGGTCGGTCCCTTGACCATGACCCGACCATAGGTCTTGCCGTCATGCGGCATGTCCTGGCCGCCGTAGTTCTTGATCTTCAGCTCGACGCCCAGCGGCGGCGTGCCCTGCTTCATGCGCCAGGCCATCTGCTGATCATAAGGCAGCGCCTTCAACTCCGGCGTCAGATTGGCGATGGTTCCGATGGGCGAGGTCTCGGTCATGCCCCAGGCGTGAACCACCTCGACGCCGAACTTGTCCTGGAACCCGCGGATCAGAGCCTCGGGGCAAGCCGAACCGCCGATCAGCACCTTTCGCAGAGTCGAGAACTTCAGATTGTTCTCCACCATGTGACCGAACAGCCCCTGCCAGACCGTGGGCACGGCGGCCGAGAAGGTGACGCCCTCGGTCTCGATCAACTCATAAATGGAAGCGCCGTCCATCTTGGCGCCCGGCATGACCAGCTTGGAGCCCGCCGCCGGGCCGACGAAGGCGATGCCCCAGGCGTTGGCGTGGAACATCGGCACCACGGGCAGAATGACTTCGCTGGGCGTGCCCCCGACGACCGTCGCCTGCATCCCCAGCAGCGTATGGATGAAGTTGGAGCGGTGCGAATACAGCACGCCCTTCGGGTTGCCCGTCGTGCCTGAGGTGTAGCAGAGGCCGCAGGCCGTCTGCTCGTCGAACCCGCCCCAGGTCACATCGCTCGACGATTGCTCCAGCACAGTCTCATAGGCTTCCGCCCTCGGCAGCTTGGCCTGCGGCATGTGGGCGGCGTCGGTCATGACGATGACGCGCTCAACCGTCGGACAATGCGGCAGAACGGCTTCCAGCAGCGGCACGAAGGTCAGATCGGTGAACAGGATCCGGTCTTCGGCGTGGTTGATAATGTAGGCCAGCTGTTCTGGGAACAGGCGGGGATTCAGGGTGTGGCATACGGCCCCGATCCCCATGATTCCGTACCAGGTCTCGATATGGTTGCCGGTGTTCCAGGCCAGTGTCGCGACGCGGTCGCCTGGCTTGATTCCCCAGGCCAGAAGGGCGTTCGACACGCGACGCGCCCGTTCATGGATGGCCGCGTAGTTGGTGCGGACGATCGGCCCCTCGACCGAACGCGTGACGACCTCACGCTCCCCGTGCCAGTTCTTCGCGTGATCGAGGATCTTGTCGACCGTCAACGGCCAGTCCTGCATCATACCCAGCATTCGGCGTCTTCCCTCGTCTATGCGCCTTGGTTGAAAGCGGCGCTTGCGCCCACGCTAAGACAGGTGAACAGCGACAAGCAACGTGACGCAAGGGAAGGCAGACCGCGACAGATCGCCGTTTCAGCGCGCGATCAAGGCTTGCATCCGGCTGCATCCGGGTGAATGAGCCGCCCATGACCATACTGATCGCCATCACCGGCGGCTCGGGCTCCGGCAAGAGCACCCTGGCCGAAGCCCTAATTTCCTCGCTGCCGGAGGGCGTCGCCGCCCTGTTGCGCGAGGACTCCTACTATCTGGACGCGGCGTCCGTGCCGGGCTTCGACGCCGCGACGCATGACTTTGACGATGTCGCCGCTCGCGATCACGATCTGCTGATTTCCGATCTGACCGACCTCAAGGCCGGGCGTAGCGTGACCGCCCCTCTCTACTCCTTCATCCATCATGGACGCGAACCGGGCGGCGAACCGGTGCCGGCCGCCCAGGTCGTCGTCGTCGAAGGCACGCACCTGCTTTGCACGCCGGCCCTGACCGCCCTGTTCGACATTCGCGTTTTCGTCGACACCCCGGCAGATATCCGCTTCATTCGCCGGCTGCTGCGCGACCAGACAGAGCGTGGACGAACGGCGGAATCGGTCATCCATCAGTACCTCGCCACCGTCCGCCCCGGTCACGAACGCCTGACGGAACCCTCGCGGGTTCATGCCGATTTCATTGTCGCAGACGCCACCGCCGCCGTACGTCTGGAAGACCCTCAGGCCGTCGTGCGTCTGGCCGCGCCCGTGCTGGCCCACCCTCTGCTCGAGCCCTGGCTGAAGTAACGGGCCTCGTTGAGCGTATTAACCGTGATCGTTGCAATCGTGGCAAATTAAAGGCAATATCACCGTCTAACGGCTGGTGACAATCCGATGACCGTCTCGGTCCATGTCCTCGACGACCCTCGACGCGACGCCCTTGTGCGCCAGGCTCGTCTGCACTTTGTCGAAGAAGGCTACGCCGGCACCAAGATGGAGCCGATCGCTCGCGAAGCGGGCGTATCGACGGCGACCCTCTACGCCATGTTCGAAAACAAGGCGGCGCTGTTCGCGGCGGTGATCGATGAAGCATCCGCAGATTTCGCTGAACGCATGGCCAAGGTGAAAACCTGCAGCGGCCCGGCGCAGCCGAGATTGAACAGCTTCCTGACCGCTTACGCCGACTTCATCAGCGACCCGTTCGTCAGGGCCATTTTTCGCCTGGTCATGACCGAGCGGCGCCGCTTCGAGAGCTTGGCGACCACCTTCTATGAGCAAGCGAAGCACGACTTCGGCACAGTGCTGGTCTCGGCCCTGGCCGAAATGGCCGCCAAGGGCGAGTTGAATCTCCACAAGCCTTCGTGGGCCGCCAGCCAGTTGATGGGCATGGTGGAGCACCCACTGTTCTTTGTGCCGACAGTGACCGGGGACCAGGTTCTGCCTACCCGATCTCCCGCCGCCATCGCCGAGGACGCCGTGGAGACCTTTCTGGCCCGTTACGCCGCCTGAGCCGCTTCAAAACCGCCTAGGGCCACAGACGACTGCGGCGCCAGGGCTGATCTTCCGTCGCCCGATCAAAGCGCAGGCGGTCGTGCAGACGGAAAGGACGATCGCGCCAGAACTCGATCTGTACGGGCTTGACCCGCCAGCCGGTCCAGCGATCGGGACGAGGCACCTCCTGACCGTCAAAGCGCGCGGTCTGCTCCACCACCCGCCGTTCCAGCGTCGCCCGGTCCGCCAGAGGGCGCGACTGATCCGACACCCAGGCGCCGATTCGGCTTTCGCGCGCCCGGCTGGCGAAATAGGCGTCGGCCTCTTCCACGCTGACCGGCTCGACCGAGCCGCGAACACGCACCTGGCGGCGCAGGCTCTTCCAGTGGAACAGCAGGGCGGCGCTGGGGCTGGACCACAATTGACCGCCCTTGGCGCTTTCCTGATTGGAGAAGAAGGTGAATCCTCGCGTATCGACATCCTTCAGCAACACCATCCGCACGTCAGGATGACCGTCGACATCGACCGTAGCCAGGGCCATCGCGTTGGGGTCGTTGGGTTCTGATGCTCGCGCATCCTCCAGCCACTCCACGAACAGGGTGATAGGCTCGTCCCGGTCGAACAGGCTTTCATCCGCGTTCGCCTCGAGCTGGGCGGCATAGTCTTCGCGAGACGGGCTGGGGGGGATCACTGACTGGGTCATGCTGGACCTATAGTCCCGCTCGCGGTTCGCGTCACATGGCGTTCGTTCAATCCTGCGTCAGCTTTGCAAATAAGGTTAACCCCGTCTTGACCATACGGCCCGCACAGTGGCCGCCATGCGCGCAGACAGCCTCTCCTTCATGGACGCTCGGCGCCTGCTCGGCCTGAACGGCCCCGCAGGGCCGCAGGCTCTGGCGGCCGCCTTCCGCATCGCGATCAAGGCCTCTCGCCCGGATCAGCCCGGCGGCGACGCCGAACGGTTCCGGCGCGTGATCGCCGCCTATCGCCTGTTGCAAACCGAAACGCGCGCCCTGCCCGCACCACGCAGAGATTCCGGGGCTCCAGGCGTCCAAACTGCGCGCACCGCCTCTCCTCCGCCGCCTCTGATCGTGCTGACGCCGATGCAGGCGCTCACCGGAGGCAGCGTGATCGTCAATGCCTGGGGGCGGAGCCTGCTGATCCACGTTCCTCCAGGCATGAGGACCGCCGACCGCATCCGCCTGAAAGGCCGCCCTGCCCTGCTGTGCGTCTTAATCCGACCGGCCGACGGCTTGTCCGTTCTGGGAGCGGATCTCTTCATGGACTGGCCCATCGCGCCGCGCCTGATGCGGGACGGCGGGCGGATCGAGATCGACACGCACGCCGGACCACAAGCCGCCTGGCTGGTGCCGGACATGGTCGAACCGGTGCGACTGCGCCTTCCCGGCCTCGGCCTGCCCGCCCGGGGCAAGCGGGTCGCCGGCGACCTGTTCGTCAAGCTGGTTCCTTCTGACGACCTGCCTTCGGCCGCCGAGGATATGCTGCTTCGCTTCACTCGGGTCTGGACGCCGGAGCGGATGGCGGCTTAAGCCTCGCTATCATGTCGCACAACACCTTCGGCCACCTGTTCCGCGTCACCACCTGGGGCGAAAGCCACGGCCCCGCCATCGGCTGCGTCGTCGACGGCTGTCCGCCGCTGATCCCGCTGACTGAAGCCGACATCCAGCCCTGGCTGGATCTGCGCAAGCCCGGCGGCAGCCGCTTCGTCACTCAGCGACAGGAGGCCGATCAGGTCCGTATCCTGTCAGGCGTCTATGATGACGGCGACGGCCCGGTCACGACCGGAACCCCGATCAGCCTGATGATCGAGAACACCGACCAGCGATCCAAGGATTACGGCGAGATCGCCCGCGCCTTCCGTCCCGGCCACGCCGACTATGCCTATCAGGCCAAATACGGCGTGCGCGACCCTCGCGGCGGCGGCCGGTCATCGGCGCGCGAGACGGCCAGTCGCGTGGCGGCGGGCGCGGTGGCCCGCAAAGTCCTTGGCCCGGATGTGCGGATTCGCGCAGGCGTGGTCCAACTGGGCCCGCACAGAATCCCAGATGAGGCGGTCGACTTCGACGCCGTCTACGACAACGCCCTGTTCGCCGCCTCGACCGAGGTCGTGCCTGAGTGGGAGCGGTATCTGGACGGCGTGCGCAAGGCGGGCTCGTCCATCGGAGCCGTCGTCGCGCTGGAAGTCACGGGCGTCCCGGCCGGATGGGGCGCGCCCCTCTACGCCAAGCTGGATGCGGAACTCGCCGCGGGCCTGATGTCCATCAACGCCGTGAAGGGCGTCGAGATCGGCGCGGGCTTCGGCGCCGCCGAACTGTCGGGCGAGGACAACGCCGACGAAATGCGGCTGGGCGACGACGGCCAGCCCATCTTCCTGTCGAACAAGGCGGGCGGCGTCCTTGGGGGCATCTCCACCGGCCAGCCGCTGACGGCGCGCGTGGCGTTCAAGCCGACCTCCTCGATCCTGACTCTGCGCCAGACGATCAACCGCGACGGCGATGAGGTCGACCTGCGCACCAAGGGACGTCATGACCCCTGCGTCGCCCTGCGCGGCGTCCCGGTGGTCGAGGCCATGGCCGCCATCGTCCTGGCCGACGCCATGCTGCGCCACCGAGCTCAGATGGGTTGACGTCATCAGAAACAATAACAGTTTCGAATAAGGGCGCGCGATCCTATCTAGGTTTCAAGCATTTCTCGGATGGGAGACCGGACCATGATCGACGTCAGACCTTTCAACACCCTCGGCGGCGCCAACCACGGCTGGCTGAACGCCAAACACCACTTCTCGTTCGCCAATTACTATGATCCCAAGCGGATGGGCTGGGGCCGTCTGCGTGTCTGGAACGATGATGAAATCGGCGCCCGGTCGGGCTTTCCGCCTCACCCGCATGCCGACATGGAGATCATCACCTACGTCCGCACCGGGGCCATCACCCACGAGGACTCCATGGGCAACAAGGGCCGTACGGGCGCGGGCGACGTTCAGGTGATGAGCGCGGGTACAGGCGTGCGTCACTCCGAGTTCAATCTCGAGAATGAAACGACCACCCTGTTCCAGATCTGGATCGAGACCGACAAACCGGGCGCTCAACCGTCCTGGGGCCAGCGTGAGTTTCCCAAGAACGATCGCTCGGGCCGCTTCACCGTCGTCGCCTCGGGCGATCCGGCGGACGAAGCCTTGTCGATCAACGCCGACGCCAAGATCCTGGCCGCCACGCTGAAGGCGGGCGAAAGCCTTTCCTATGACCTGGCCGCCGGTCGCCGCGCCTATCTGGTTCCCGCCGTGGGGCAAGTCGAGGTCAACGGGACCACGCTGAACGCTCGCGATGGCGCCGGCATCGTCGACGAGTCGACCATCACCATCACGGCCAAGCAGGACGCCGAACTGGTCATGGTCGACAGCCTGTAAGCCTACGCTGATCGAAAGATCACAGGGGGCGTTCGAAAGAGCGCCCCCTTTCTTTTGCGCGCTGACAGAAGGCAGGCGGCGCGGCAAACTGTCGTCATGATCCAGCGCCTTACCGCCCTCGCCTTCTGTCTGTCCGGCGCCTTGATGCTTCAGGGCTGTGTCGCAGGCGCCGTCGTCGGCGCAGGAGCCGCCGTCGTCGGCGGCGCGGCCAAGGTGACGGGCGCCGCCGTCGGCGCAGGTTTCGACGCCGTCACCACCTCGGACGAGGAAACCAAGGCCAAGCGCGAGCGCGAACAACGCGAGCATGAACGCGAACAGCGCCGCTGCGAACAACGGCAGCGGCAGGGCAAGGCCTGCTAAGTCCCCTTCGCTTCAAGGCGTTTCGCCGACACTCCATTGAATCTCTCTCCGCCGCCTGCTAACCGCCTCGGCTCGCAGAAGGAGATTTATGCGCAGAGCCCTCAACTAGGCCCGCCCACGCGGGATTTTCCTGCGCCTGATCGGGCGCAGTCTCTGTTTGCATATCTATCTGCGGAAAACTCATGCCACACATGGACACGATCATTCGTGCCTATAGCCCTTCGACCGACACGGCCTCGCTGTCGGACATCTGGCTGCAAGCCTCGATCCTCGCGCACGCCTTCATCGGCGAGGACCGCCTTCTCGAACAGCAGGGCCTGATCGAGAGCCAATACCTACCCAGCGCAGAAACCTGGGTCGCTTGCCGTGGAGGCCGTCCCGTCGGCTTCATCAGCCTGATCGACAGCTTCATCGGCGGCCTGTTCGTCGCCCCCGACCAACAGGGCCACGGGATCGGACGCGCGCTGGTTGCGCACGCCCTTTCACTGAAAGGGACGCTGATGCTGGAAGTCTATACGGATAATGATCAGGCGATGCGCTTCTACGAAGCCCTCGGCTTCCGCGAGCAATCGCGGCGAGCGACGGACGATTCAGGCCTGCCGTTCGAAAACGCCCAGATGCTTCTGGCGGCCTAAAGACCATCCCGGCAGGGCGGTTCGCCGCCCTGCCCTCGCCCTACCGCACCCCGATGTACTTGTGCGTCTGAACGCTGAGCCGCCATTGCGGGTGGGTCAGACAATATTCGATGGCGGCGGCGGTGTTGGCGGCCTGGTCGGGACCGTCCATAGGCTGCAGCCAGAAATGCTGGAAGTCGAGGCTCTCGAACCGATCCGGCATAGCCAGGGGCTGCGGATAGACCAGCTTCAGCTCCTGTCCTGAGGTCTGAACCACGGGGGCGTCGGCCTTGGGGCTGATGCAGATCCAGTCGATTCCCTCGGGCGCGACCAAGGTGCCGTTGGATTCGATCGCGATCTCGAACCCGCGCGCATGCAGGGCGTCGATCAGCGGCGTATCCAGTTGCATCAGCGGCTCGCCGCCCGTGCAGACCGCCAGCTTCGGATCGCCTTCGCGACCACGCCACATCCCTGCGACATGGTCAGCCATCAGGTCGGCCGTCTTGAACTTGCCGCCGCCGTCGCCGTTCACCCCGACGAAATCCGTGTCGCAGAAGGTGCAGATCGCCGTTGCACGGTCCCGCTCCAGCCCGCTCCACAGATTGCATCCGGCGAAGCGCAGGAAAACGGCGGGGCGGCCCGCCTGTCCGCCCTCGCCCTGCACCGTCAGGAAGACTTCCTTGGCCGAATAGGTCATGCGGCCGCCCATTGCGCATAGCCCGCCGCGCGCAGTTCGCAGGCCGGACAGGCCCCGCACCCATAACCCCAGACATGGCGATGCGTCCGGTCGCCCAGATAGCAGGTATGGCTGAACTCGATGATGGCCTCGACCAGGGCCCGGCCGCCGATCTGATCCGCCAACTCCCAGGTCTGGGCCTTGGTCAGGAACATCAGCGGCGTCTCGACCGGCACGGACTTGTCCAGCCCCAGCGACAGGGCGCGGGCTGTGGCCTGGATCGTGTCGTTGCGGCAGTCGGGATAGCCGGAATAGTCGGTCTCGCACATGCCGCCGATCAAGACTTCCAGCCCGCGCCTGTCGGCCAGGGCCGCCGCCGCGACCAGGAAGATCAGGTTGCGCCCCGGCACGAAGGTGTTCGGCAGGCCGCGCGCGTCCGCCTCGATGGCGCGCTCGGTCGTCATCGCCGTCTCGCCGATGGCGCCGAAGCCCGTCAGATCGACCACGTGATCGTCGCCCAGGCGGTCGGTCCACTGCGGCAAGGCCTTAACCAGTTCCTCGCGAACGGACTGGCGCGCCTGCATCTCGACCGCATGACGCTGGCCGTAGTCGAAGCCGACGGTCTCCACCCGATCAAATCGCTCCAGCGCCCAGGCCAGGCAGGTGGCGCTGTCCTGCCCGCCGGAAAAGAGAACAAGAGCTGTTTTTTCAGAGTGTTGCACGATTACGCTCATGACAAACCTGCGGTCGGTCCGCAGGCCGCGCGCATTCGAAAAAAGGAACCAGGGTCGGATAGATGGGACGTCGCCCCCTATACGCCAGAGCGACGGGCTCGGCAAAGGACGCGAGATTGACAATAAACAAGGCGGCTTAACCCTTCTGCAAAAGATTCTCTGAGATTGTAAAAGAACCTCAGTAGGAGCCGGCCGAATGCCGACGATTGAAGTGCTGACTGACCGCGTGGAGCCGGTGGCGAAAACCGCCATGACCGGCGACATTCTCGCGCGGTTCCAGCGCGAACCGGACACCTTGGTGATACCGGTCGTCGACGGCGATCGCCCTATCGGCCTGATTGAGCGCGGAGACTTCCTGCTGAAGCTGGCCGGCCCGCTGGGCCAGAGCCTGTACGCGCCCGCGAGGTCGTCCATGTGATGGACCCGGAACCGGCCGTGATCGAATCCGGCGTTCGGGTGGACGCCTTTTCCTCCATCATCCTCAAGAGCGGTCCCGGCGCCTTGATGCGCGGCTTCATCGTCACGCATGGCGGAGCCTATCGCGGCGTCGGCACGGCCGTGGCCCTGCTGCGCGCCATCAATGAAGACCAGCGTCACGAGAACCAGCGCCTGGTCGAGCAGCTCCGCTCCTCCGACGCGGCCGAGCGCGCGCTCCAGACCGCGGCGCGGGACAAAAGCCGCTTCATGAGCCTGCTGAACCGCGAACTCAGCACCTCGATGAACGGGGTGCTGGCCGTGGCCGAGTTGCTGCATCGCCAGCCGCTGAATGAGGCCGCCAAGGCCCATGCCCGGACCATCATGGATTCCGCCGAGGACATGCTGGACAGCCTGCGCGACGCCCTCGACCTGGCGCGCGCCGAGGCGGGCGAACTGCAGATCAGCGCAACCGCCACCCCTCTGCGCACCCTGATGGACGAGTTGCAGAGCCATTGGTCGCCGCGCGCGGCTCAGGACGGCGTCACCCTGATGGTCGGCTATGAAGGCGACACGGAACTGGCGGCCATGGTCGACGCAGACCGCCTGCGCCAGGTGTTCAACAACCTGATCGGCAACGCCCTGAGCTTTGCCCGCCACGGCATGGTCGAGGCCAGCCTCAAGGCCCACGCCTATGGCGACCGCGTGCAGATCGAGGCTCGCATCCGCGATGACGGTCCCGCTGACGAAAGCCGCACCAGCGGCCTGCTAAATCCTTCGGCGCCAGACGCCGGACTGGGCCTGGCGATCAGCCGACGCCTGATCGAATGCATGGACGGTCGCATCTGGGCCGAGAACAATACGGGGCGCGGCGCTACCTTCGCCTTCGACCTGTCCGCGCCGATCGCCTTCATCGAGCGTGACGAACCGACCAACGTCGCCGATCTGGACAGCCTTCATCTTCAGGCGCGTCCGCATGTACTGATCGCAGACGACAACGCCACCAACCGCGTGGTGGCCCAGGCCCTGTGCGAGATGTTCGGCTGCACCTCCGAGACCGTCGAAGATGGTCAGGAAGCGGTCGAAGCCGTCCAGTCGCGCCCCTTCGACCTGATTCTGATGGACATCAAGATGCCGCGTCTCGACGGCGTCGGCGCGACACGCGCCATTCGCGCCCTCGACGGCCCTCAGCGCGACATTCCGATCATCGCCCTGACCGCCAATGCCGACCCGGACGACGCCAAGGCCTACCTGGCCGCCGGCATGGCCGCCGTGGTGGAGAAGCCCATCAAGCCGGAGCGCCTGCGCCTGGCCATGAACACCGCGCTGGAACCGGCGAACGCCGCCCCTGCGCGGGCGCGAGACGTCGCCTGAAGGCGATCAAGCCGTCGCCGGCTCGCCCAGCGTTTCTTCATCGTCCTCGTCATAGCCGACAAGACGCAAGGCGCGCGCCTTCACCCCCTTCAGCTCCGCCCAGCGCAGCAGGCCTTCCTCGCGCCCGTGCGTGATCCAGATTTCTTCCGGCGCCAGCTCTTCAAAGGTCTGGATCAGTTCGGGCCAGTCCGCATGATCCGAAATGACCAGGGGCAGTTCCACGCCCCTCTGACGCGCTCGCGCCCTCACGCCCATCCACCCGGAGGCGAAGGCGGTCACCGGATCAGCGAACCGGCGCGCCCAGCGGTCCTGAATGGCCGAAGGCGGCGCAATCACCACCTCGCCGCCCAAGGCCCCCGCCTTCAGCCCTGTGGCGGGCGCCAGCGATCCCAGGTCGATCCCTTCGTTCTGATAAAGGCGGTTCAGACGCTCAAGCGCGCCGTGAACATGAATGGTCCGATCCCAGCCCGCCTCGCGTAGCAGGCGGATCACACGCTGCGCCTTGCCCAAGGCGTAGGCCCCGACCAGGTGGGCGCGTTCAGGAAACTGCGTCAGAGAATGGACCAGGCGCGCGATCTCCTCCCCATCCGACGGGTGAACAAAGACCGGCAGACCGAACGTCGCCTCAGAAATGAACACATGACAGCGAACCGGCTCGAACGGCAGACAGGTCGGATCGCGTCGCCGCTTGTAGTCGCCAGACACCACCATGATCAGGCCGTCTCGCTCGATGACGGCCTGAGCCGAGCCCAGCACATGCCCGGCGGGGGCAAAGCGCACCGCCACTCCGTTGATCGTCGTCGTCTCTCCGTAAGCGGCGGGCTGAGCCCATCTGGCGAAGTCGGGTCCGTATCGTTCGGCCATGATGGCCAGGGTCTCGGGCGTCGCCAATACGGCGCCGTGCCCCGGCCGCGCGTGATCAGAATGGCCGTGCGTGATCACCGCCCGATCCACCGGACGCACGGGATCCACATAGAAATCGCCAATCGGGCAGTAGAGACCGGCTGGCGCGGGCCTCAGAAGATCTTGAGGTCGGATCATCAATCTATCCGCTCGCTGGACAAGGACGCCCCTGACGGGCGACCAAGACGAGACGCAACACAGGACGCCTCGATGACGGATTCGTTCCTAGAGACTCTATTGCCGCAACTCGCATCCGGCGCGGCGCACACCCACGCCCTGGGCTTCGCTTTCGAAGGCCTGGACGGAGATCGCGTCCGCATTCGCGTTCCCTATCGGGATGATCTGATCGGCGATCCCGAGTCCGGCGTCCTGGCCGGCGGCCTCGTCACCACCCTGCTGGACCACGTCGGCGGCCTGGCCGTCTGGGTGGGGCTGGGAACGTTTCGGCCCGTGGCGACGCTCGATCTTCGCGTCGACTATATGCGCGCCGCAGCGCCCGGTCGTGATCTGCTGGCCGAGGCGCGGTGCTATCGCCTGACGCGCAATCTCGCCTTCGTGCGCGCCTGGGCCTTCGAAGATGATCCGACCGATCCCGTCGCCGCCGCCCAGTCCGCCTATATGGTCAGCGCGGAAGGCGATCACCGCCCCGGCGCAAACCTGAAATCCAGGACCGTCGCATGACCGCCTTCCTGCTCGACAGCCTGCCCTACGCCCGCTTCCTGGGCCTTCAAACTCAGATGAACGGCGACGAGATCACCGTCGTCATGCCGTTCGCCGACAAATTGATCGGCAACCCGATGCTGCCGGCTCTGCACGGCGGCTCAACCGCGGCCCTGCTGGAGATGACGGCCATGGCCCAGGTCTCTCTCACCTATCCAAGGTTGCGATTGCCGCGCCCGATCAACGTCACCGTGGCCTATCTTCGTTCGGGTCGCCCGATCGACGTCTACGCACGCGCCAGAATCAACAAGGCCGGACGCCGCGTCGCCCATGTGGTCGCCGAAGCGTGGCAGGACGCCCGGCAAGACCCGATAGCCTCTCTTACCGCCCACTTCCTGCTGGACCCCGAAAGTGAAGGCTCCTGACGAGCGATGGAGCGACAACGTCAATTGTAAATTTTGTAAAGAAAGTTCTGTTCAAATTAGTTAATGCGCGTTAACCTTTTCTCGTTGTTCTTTTCAACGAGGGGTTAAGTCATGGATCGCAACGAAGTCATCGCCGGTGTCGCCGGCGAACTGCACGCCACCGAAAAAGCGCTGGATGACGCCATCGCCCACGCCGCGACCCTGGTTCAGACCATGATCGGCGCACGCTCGGCTCTGTCGCTCTCAGCCGTCGCCGCAGCAGGCTCCCAGACCAAGGCCATGGAAGCCATCGCCGCTCTCAGCACCGCTCGTGAAGCCCTGATCGCGTGCCACGCCGAACTCGAGAAGGATCATCGTCGTCTCGGCTACGGCACCTACGCCCTGGGTCCGCTCGACAAGCCCAATGAATGGGATAGCCGCCCCATGGGCAGCCAGGAGCGCCACCTGCGCGTGGCGTGAATTCGGCGTAATATTACGTATCAGCTATCCGGCTTCAAACTAGCTTGGTGTAGCGTGGCCCCCATCGTTTTAGAGGCGATGGGGGCCTTTCGTTGTTTGATTTCATCGCAGGCTACATAGGCGCCGCGAGCGTCCTGCTCGTGTGCTTTTTTGCGCTGACAAAGGGAGGCCATCCAGAGCAGATAGGCGCGATCGTCGTTCTATGCGGGTGGTTCCTTTCGATATTGGCTCAACGCTATTTGGGTTATGTCGCCACCCAATGGCCGGTACTGCTGATCGACCTGATCGCCTTGGCGGCTTTTGTGGCTTTAGCTTGGAAAGCTCCCCGGACTTGGCCCGTGTGGGCCAGCGCTTTCCAACTTCTATCCGTCGCCAGCCATGTCATGGTTCTCATGAAATTACGGCCTGAGATTTCCGCCTTCTACACAGTCGTCAACATGGCGGGATACGGCATCATCATCGCCTTGGGCGTTGGAACCTTTTTCGCCTGGCAAGAGCGTCGTGCGGCAGGCGTAGAAATTTCATAGGTAGATATTCCTATTTCGTCCAAGTAGACTGACGCCTCAAGTTTCTTGGAACGTGCGCCATTGCCTTTGTCCCACGCCCAAATTTGGAAGGCCATCGACGCTCTCGCGCGACGAGAGGGCGTTTCGGCTTCGGGTCTGGCGCGACGCGCTGGCTTGGACGCCACCAGCTTCAATCCCTCCAAGCGGCTAGGGCCCGGCCAGCCTCCTCGCCCTCGCTGGCCTTCGACGGAAAGCCTGATGCGCGTGCTTCAGACGAGCGGTCTAAGTCTGGGCGAGTTCGCCGCCCTTGCGGATGACGCCGCGCCGCACCCTCGCGCCATACCGCTTCTGGGCCTCGCTCGCGCGGGTGACGAAGGCTTCTTCGACGACGCCGGCCTGCCGATGGCGGAAGGCTGGGATCAGACCGAACTGCCTGCCCACAAAGACAGTCTGTTCAGTCTGACTATCGACGGCGACTCCATGGAGCCGGTATATCGGCCAGGCGACCGGGTCATCGTCGACCTGGACGCTACAGAGGTTCGGCGCGGCGACCGGGTGGTGGTTCGCACGGCGGAGGGCGAGACCCTGGCCAAGGAAATCGCCGCCCTGAATGGTCGCGAAGTCGTTCTGGCTTCGGTCAATCCGCGCTATGAGCCGCGCATCCTGCCGCGCGGCCAGATCCGGTGGATGGCCCGCATCCTGTGGGTCAGCCAATAACAGCAGAAGGCCGCCCCTTTCGGGACGGCCCTCGCATTTGATCGACGCGGGGGAGAAATCCGCCGATCAGTTCGGCGCCACGTAGCGAGCGTTGACCCAGCCGCCGCCGGCGATCTGCACCCACTCGCCCTGCGAGCCCGTGGCCGTGAAGGGCTGACCGGCCGACAGACTGCCGGCTTGGCGATATTGCGTGCCGGGGCCCGAACGGATGCGCAGGTTGGACGTGGCGCGGTACATGTTGGCGTTAGACTGGGCCGCAGCGCGCGTGCGCTGCTGGTTGCAGCCGATATAGGAGCCGGCCGCAGCGCCGGCACCCGCGCCGACCACAGCGCCCAGGGCGCGCTCATTCTTCGACACCTGGCTGCCGGCCAGACCGCCCAACACGGCGCCAATTGCGGCGCCCGCCTGCTGACGGCCGCCCGGCGCGTCACAGTTGGTGATGCCGTTGGCCTGAGGCATGGCGCTGGCGGTCATGGGCGCAGCGGCGGCGGCCAGCGCGGTGAACATGGCGGTGGCGGCCAAACCCGCCTTGAAGGTCTTCGACATATGGCTCTCCTGTCATCGAGTTGTCGATGGAGTGAGAATGCCTTGCCTAAGCTGAAGGCTCCCCCAGCCTTGTCGTTATGTGCCGTTCATCTTTCTTGTCGGACGCAGAGCCGCCTGACGCTCCGACCCCGCCCAAGTTCGTATGAAAAAACAGATATTGTTCATTTCCTCCCCCATACGGGGGATGGGCAGAGGCCGCATTGTCGTGCGCTATGGCATCCATGGGCGCACTTGGAAAAGCAGACGTGGCTCTGGATGTGCTGTGGCGCAGCCTTTACGGCCAGCCGCTGCCGATCTCCGGCTCTGCTGAGCTCGCCCTGCAGGTCATTATGGAATGTGAGCGAAAATCATGGTCCCCAGCACCCGCCGACGCCATCGCCGATCAATCTGGCTGCCGTCCCCGTTTGAGAGTCTGCTCTTGATGCTGGCTCTAGCCTCGCTAGCCGGGGCCGTCTTCGTCGCCTGATCAAATTCAGAACGAAGACGGGCCGCTGATGAGATCAGCGGCCCGAAACTTTCAATCCCTACCCCTCGACCAAGCCGCCTGCAGCGCCCTTCTCGAGCAGTTCGATTGTCTGAGACAGGCCGTAGATGGCCGCGAACGAACCAAAACGCGGCCCCTGCGAGGTGCCCAAAAGCACTTCATACAGCGCCTGGAACCAAGCCCGTAGCGGCTCGAACTCATGCGCCTTGCCCACGGCGTAAACTTCACCCTGGATGATCTCTCCGTCGGTCGTGTCGGCCGGAAGAGCCTTCAGACGTTCCGCCAGATCCAGCAGCGCCGCCTTCTCCTTGTCGTCGGGCAGACGATAGGTCTTCGAGGGCTTCACGAAGTCCTCGTAGTAGTTCAGCGCATAGCCCATCAACCGGTCCAGAACCGGCTCATTCTCGGGCGTGGCGTCCGGCAGGTATTTGGCGAAATAGGCCCACAACTGTTCCTTGGTCGAGGCGTTGGCCACGCCCACCAGGTTCAGCAGCAGGGCGAAGGACACCGGCGAGACGCTCTCGGGCGGAGTCCCTGAGTGGATATGCCAGACGGCGTTGTCGATCTGCTTGGCCGGTTCCTGCGTCTTGTACTGCTCGATGAAGGACAGATAGTCGTCCGTCGCGCGCGGAATGACATTGAAGTGCAGGCTCTTGGCCGACTTCGGCGACTGGAACATGTACCAGCTCAGGCTCTCGGGCGTGCCGTAGCGCAGCCACTCCTCCATCGTCAGGCCGTTGCCCTTGGACTTGGAGATCTTCTTGCCTTCGACATCGAGGAAGAGCTCGTAGTTGAAGCCTTCCGGCGGCGTGCCGCCCAGGGCGCGACAGATCTTGCCGCTCTCGCGCACGCTCTCGATCAAATCCTTGCCCGACATCTCGTAGTCGACGTCCAGCGCGGTCCAGCGCATGGCCCAGTCGGGCTTCCATTGCAGCTTCACATGGCCGCCGGTGACCGGAACCTCGGTGCGGCCGCCGGCCGGGTCGTCGAAAACGATGGTCCCGCGCTCGACGTTGCGCTCCAGCGTCGGCACCTGCAGCACATGGCCGGTGATCGGGCTGATCGGCAGGAAGGGCGAATAGGTGGCGCGGCGCTCCTCGCCCAGGGTCGGCAGCATGATGCCCATGACCTTGTCGAAGCGTTCCAGCAGGGTCAGCAGGGTCGCGTCGAACCGGCCCGACCGATAGGTCTCGGTCGAGGACATGAACTCATAGTCGAAGCCGAAGCTGTCGAGGAAGGCGCGCAGGCGGGCGTTGTTGTGCGCGCCGAAACTGTCATGCGTGCCGAACGGATCGCGCACCTTGGTCAGCGGCAGGTGCAGGTCTTCGCGCAGCATCTCGGGGTTCGGCACGCCCTCCGGCACCTTGCGCAGGCCGTCCATGTCGTCGCTGAAGGCGATCAGACGCGTGGCCCAGTGATCGCCGGTCAGGGCGCGAAACGCGTTGCGCACCATGGTCGTGCGCGCAACTTCGCCGAAGGTGCCCATGTGCGGCAGGCCCGACGGGCCGTAACCCGTCTCCAGGATCACCGGCCGGTTCAGCGTCTCGAAGGTCGCCAGAGCCTCATCCGCCTTGCCCGCGTCGATCAGCAGCTTCGCCGCATCGCGTTCCGCGTCCGACAACCGTTTTTTGAGCACGTGAGCCAGCAGGTTGCGCGCTTGCTCAAACGGCCACGAACGGGCCTCACGGGACAGGGTTTCGAGGTTCTGTAGCATGTACCGGGCTTTGACGCCTTGAGCGCGCGAGGTCAACGACCTCATTGGAAACTCCGATCGCCCTGAGCTATTCTGTGGATTGAAGATTTAGAGCCCCAATGCGTAGCCACCCCATGCGCTTCACATTTCCAAGCCTTACGGCCTTCCTCTTGGCTCTAGCGGGCGCCTCTACCGCCACGGCCTCGAGCAGGCAGTTGCCCGAAGGCCCTTTCACCTTGTTCGCGGGTAACCGCACCGCTGCGAATTTCATCGTTGAGAATTCACGCACGCGCTCCGGCGATGTAGTGTCAGTTATAAATTATCGGGTTTATGCAAACGCTATTCCCAGCCCAATAGGAGCGATCGCCCAAGACACGACAGAGTTAGTGATCGATTGCTCGGCGTGGACCTATCAACAAATGTCAGTCAATGCGTTTGGACCCGGTGGCGACTGGATCATTTCTTTTCCCACAGAAGCAACCAAGCCTATAGGTCGCGAACAAACTTGGGATTTCCTTGCGCGCGCGGTCTGTAACGACCTTCGATTTCAACCGAGCGCCACAGTGAATGGAGCAAACGCCGCTCGGTCGCTGGGATTATCCCGGCTGAAATAGCCGACAGCGACCCTCCTTAGCTATTGCCATCAGCCATCAGCGCCTTACCGGACCAATTCAGAGCCGCGCTTCGGCGTTCCTCGGCAACTGCATTTGGTTCTCGAAACTCATGGCCAGATCGCCGTCCTGATTAGTTACGGTCGTCTTGGTGCGGACAACGCCGCGGTCGGGCTGGCTCTTCGACGGGCGGATGTCGATGATCTCGCGGCGCACCGTCAGGATGTCGCCGGGCCGCACGGGCCGCACCCACCACAGGGCGTCGACGTTCATGCCCAGCAAAGGCGTCTTGCCGAAATAGGCTTCGTCCACGAACTGGCGCATGACCCGCGAACAGACGTGCCAGCCGCTGGCGATCAGACCGCCGAAGCGCCCGGCCTCGGCCGCCGCCTTATCGATATGCATGGGCTGGGGGTCGAACTCGGTCGCGAAGGCGATGATCTCGGCTTCGGTCATGGTGAAGGGTTCGCTGTCCCAGCTTTCGCCGACGGTCAGGTCGTCCAGATAGCGGTCGGTCATGCACTCAAACTCCCATGGGCTGCGTCTGACATAGCGGCTGGAGCGGTTTTCGCCAGTCGACTTTCCGCTGGGTCTCGCTTGACCGCAAAGGCGGGGCGTGAGCATTCCCCGCCCCATGCGGACATCCGATTTCGACTTCGACCTGCCCGAGGCGTGCATCGCCCTGCGCCCCGCCGACCCGCGCGACTCGGCCCGCCTTCTGGTCGTGAAGGGCGGCGATCTTCAGGACCGGATCATCCGCGACCTGCCAGGTTTTCTGCAACCGGGCGACGCCCTGGTGTTCAACGACACCCGCGTGATCCCCGCGCGCCTGTCGGGCGTGCGCCACCGCACCGGGCCGGAAGGCGAGCTGCTGTCGGTGCTGGTCGAGGCCACCCTGCACCACCGCGACGCGCCGGATGTCTGGAGCGCCTTCATGAAGCCCGGCAAGCGGCTGAAGGTCGGCGACCGCGTGCGTTTCGGGCGCGAGGAAGACAACGCCTGCTTCCTGGGCCAGGTCGACGCCGAGATCACCGCCAAGGGCGAGGATGGCCTCGTCACCCTGCGTTTCGATCTGGCGGGTCCGGCGCTGGACGACGCTATCCGCGAGGTCGGGGTCATGCCCCTGCCCCCCTATATCGCCGCCAAACGGGCCGAGGACGATCAGGATCTGAAGGACTATCAGACGGTCTTCGCCGAGCATGACGGCTCGGTCGCAGCGCCGACGGCGGGCCTGCACTTCACGCCCGCCCTGCTGGACGCCATCCAGGCGCGCGGCGTGACGACCCACGCCGTGACCCTGCACGTCGGGGCAGGCACCTTCCTGCCGGTCAAGGCGGACGACACCGCCGATCACAAGATGCATTCCGAGTGGGGCGAGGTCTCGGCCGAAACCGCCGCCGCCCTGAACGCCGTGCGCGCGGCGGGCGGGCGCGTCGTCTGCGTCGGCACCACCTCGCTTCGCCTGCTGGAGAGCGCCACGACCGAAGAGGGTGTGGTCCAGCCCTTCCACGGCGACACGGCCATCTTCATCACGCCGGGCTATCGCTTCCGCGCCTGCGACGTGCTGATGACCAACTTCCACCTGCCGAAATCGACGCTGTTCATGCTGGTCAGCGCCTTCGCGGGGCTGGAGACGATGCGCGCCGCCTACGCCCACGCCATCGACAGCGGCTACCGCTTCTATTCTTATGGCGACGGAAGCCTGCTGTTCCGGGAAGACGCCCAATGAGCCACATCGACGACCTGCCCGAAAATCTGGCCGCGACCTTCGACATCCTGGCTTCAGCGGCCAGTGAGCTTCAGGATCCCTGGTGGGTGTTCGGGGGCGCGGGCATGGCGCTGTCGGGCCTGTCGGAATGGCACGTGCCCGATGTCGACGTCATGACCAGTCCTCGCGACGCCCGGCGCCTGATCGAGGCCCTGCACGGCGAAGCCATCGAAGACCCCGGCGAAGGCCTGTTCCGGTCGCAGGTGTTCGGCGAAATCCTGACCACGCCGGTCCCGGTCGAGGTCATGGCGATGATGGACGTGCGCGCAGGCGCCGACTGGACGCCAGTCATCTTCACCACGCGCCAGGCGATCGAACTGGACGGGGGCACGCTCTATGTCCCCACCGTCGCCGAACAGATCGAGAAGTGCCGCCTGTTCGGTCGTCCCAAGGATCTGCAGCGCGCGGAGCGCCTCGAGACGCTCCTGCGCTGAGACCGCCTCAATATCGGAAGCGCAGCCCCACGGTGTAGAGGCTCTCTTCGTAGCGCACGTCGCGCGGATAAACGCCCTCGCCATAGTCGTAGAACGAGCGGAACGGCTGGCCCAGGATATTGGTCGCGTCGAAGCTGATGGTGATCCGCTCAGTCGGCGACCAGCCCGCCGAGAAGTCCAGCCGCGCCACGTCGTCGACGTGCTCGCCGATGACGCCGTTGCCGAACTTGGTCCGCAGATTATAGGCCAGCCGCGCCGTCCACGGCCCGTTCTCGTACATGCCAGTCAGGTTGTAGGAATATTTCGACACATAGGGCAGCGCCCCGTCGATGTAGGTGGCGTTGGCCTGCACGCCGAAGGAGCGCGCCCATTGCGGCACGAAGCCATAGTCGAAGAAGGTCGTGAACGACGCCTCGACGCCCTGCAGCACGGCGTCGTTCAGATTGACCGGCCGCGTGACGCGCAGGACGCCGTAGACGGGATCGTCCACGTCCATCGTCTGATCGGCGATGAAGCCTGAAATCTCGCGCCGGAACAGAGCCAGGGTCGCCGCGCCGGTATCGGCGAAGTAGCGTTCCAGCGTCAGGTCGTAGTTGGTCGACTGGATCGGCTTCAGATCGGGATTGCCCCCCGAGGCCGTGCGCCGTCCGGAGGTATCGGCCGAAGGGCTGACGAACAGGCTGGGGTTCAGCTGACCGAAGGCCGGGCGCGTCCGCGTCTGGTTCGCCGCCATGCGCAGGATCAGGCCGTCGTCCAGCATGAAGCGCACGCCCAGGCTGGGCAGCAGGTCGGTGTAGCGTCCGCCCTGATCGACCGGCGTGAAGACCTCGGCTTCGCCCTCGGTCGAGCGGCTGGTCCCGCGCACGGTGAAGTCGGTGGCGACGATCCGCAGGCCCAGTTCGCCTTCGATCGGAATACGGGTGTTGATGGCGAAATCAGCCTGACCATAGGCCGTGTAGGCCGTCTCGGACGCCTCATAGGTCTGGACCGGGTTGATCGGCGGACGGCCCGGCTCAAACCCTGCCAGCGCGCGCAAAGCGTCCATGTTGGAGCGCAGGCTGCCGTAGGTCGGCGACACCCAGGCGCGCATGGCCTGAACGTCGCTGCCGTTGAACCCGGCCGGGATCAGGGCCAGTTCGACCGGAAGAGTGGTCAACGGAAGAACGAGGTCTTCCTGGTTCTGATACCGCTCGCCGTTCTGATAGGAGCCGTTGCGATCGACGTAGCGCACGCCGAACTTCAACTGCGGGATCAGGCTGTTTCCCGTGTCATAGGTCAGGTCGATCTTCGCCTGCCAATCGTCGCCCGCACCGATGAAGTGACGGTCGAACAGGCCGCGATAGACGTAGTTGTCCGGGTCCGTGACGTCGAAGTCGTGGAACTCGAAGCTCGCCCCCCCGTCCTCGCGCGGCGTATCGAAATCGATCAGCGTCACCGGGGCATGGGTGAAGGCCGTGTCGAAGCTGTAGTTCGAGAACTCATAGGTGCTGTCGGTGCGCGCCAGATCGAAGGCGATCTGAAGCGGTCCGGCGTTGTAGCTGCCGCCCACGGCCGCCTGCCAGGTGTTCGTCTTGCCGGTCGAAGCGCCCTGCCATTGCTCCGGACGACGGCCCGCGACCTGAGTCAGGCTCTGAATCTCATTGCCGCCGTCGCGCAACGTCACATCCGCGAACCGGGTCGTCTCGTGGTTCAGCGGCACGATGAACTGACGGTCCGAAATCTTGCTGCGATAGCCCTGATAGAGGGCGTCGACGTAGAATTCCCACTGGTCGTTCGGTCGCCACTGCAACGCCAGATTGGCCGACGGCCGCCAGCGGTCGCCGGTTCCGTAGAAGATGCCGACCGCATCGGGATAGCGCGCGCCCTGCACCGCCGGATCGGCCGACTGCCCGTCCACGGCGACGATGCCGCCGCTGTCCCAGCGCACGGAGTCGAGATAGCGCAGGCTGGTGTAGGACAGGTTCAGCAAGACCCCGACCTCGCCCGCGCCGGTATTCCAGCGATTGCTGATCAGGATGTCGCCGTTCGGGTCATAGCTTTCAGACTGGGTCGCATAGGATCCCTTCACCGAGGTCGACAGTTCGAAGCCGTCGAAATCGAACGGCCGCCGAGACCGCACATTGATCAGGCCGGCGATGCCCGACTCTAATCGCCAGGCGGAACTAGACTTGTAGACCTCCAGCGCGGCGATGGCGGCCGCCGGGAAGTCCTGCATGGCGACAGAGCGGCCCTGATCCGTGAAGATGTCGCGGCCGTTGTAGGTGGTGGCCACGTCAGGCAGGCCTCGCACGATCACGCGCGACGCCTCCCCGCCTCCCCGCTCGACCTGGATGCCCGTGACCCGCGCCAGGGATTCCGAGGCGTTCACGTCCGGCAGCTTGCCGATGTCCTCAGCGACGATGGCGTCCATCACCTCGTCGGCGTTGCGTTTCAGCGCCTGGGCCGAGCGCAGACTGCCGCGCAGGCCCGTCACCACCACGTCCTGCACCTGGACGGGACCGTCCGAGACGCCCGACGGCGGCGTGACTTCAATGGAATCCTGAGACCAGGCAGGGTGGGCGACGGCGAGCGCAAGCAGAGAGACGGAACCCAGGGTTCCCGAACGGAGCAGCATTAATCAGGCGACTTTCACGGTTTCGTGCGCTGCCCTAACAGCCGCGTGATCGTTCGGTTGCCAAATAACCGTCGCTATTCAAACAAAGGCGGCAACGTCGGATTGCCGCCACAGAACCGCCGCCGTACCGGGGCGAAGCAAGCCCAGGGCTGGCGGCCTCCCGCCGTTCGGCCTAAGACGCGCCTCCCTGCAAGGAACGCCCATGCCTTTTCCGTTTGAGATCTCCGCTGTCGAAGGCCGCGCCCGCACCGGCGTGCTGAAAACCACGCGCGGCGATATCCGCACCCCCGCCTTCATGCCCGTCGGCACCGCCGCAACGGTCAAGGCGATGACGGTGGATCAGGTCAAGCAGACCGGCGCGGACATCATTCTGGGCAACACCTACCATTTGATGCTGCGGCCCGGTCCCGAGCGGATGGAGCGCCTGGGCGGCCTCCATAACTTCATGCGCTGGGACAAGCCGATCCTGACGGACTCCGGCGGCTTCCAGGTCATGAGCCTGTCGGGCATCTCCAAGCTGACCGAGGAGGCCGTGACCTTCTCCAGCCACATCGACGGCTCCAAACACGTCCTGACGCCGGAACGCTCAATCCAGATCCAGGCCGACCGCCTCGGCTCCGACATCGTCATGCAACTGGACGAATGCGTCGCCTGGCCCGCCGAGGAAAAGCGCGCGCGCGAAGGCATGGAGTTGTCGGCGCGTTGGGCCCAGCGCTCCAAGAACGCCTTCGGCACGCGCGATGCGCAGGCCCTGTTCGGCATTCAGCAGGGTTCGACCTATGAGAACCTGCGCCGTGAATCCTCAGAACGCCTGCAGGAGATCGGTTTCGACGGCTACGCCATCGGCGGCCTGGCCGTCGGCGAAGGCCATGAAGCCATGTGCGAAGTGTTGGACTATGCGCCCGAGTTCCTGCCCAAGGACCGCCCACGCTACCTGATGGGCGTCGGCAAGCCGATCGACCTGGTCGAGGCGGTCTATCGCGGCGTCGACATGTTCGACTGCGTCCTGCCGACGCGCGCGGGGCGCCATGGTCAGGCCTGGACCTGGAACGGCCCGCTGAATCTCAAGAACGCGCGCTTCGCCGAGGATCAGGATCCCCTGGACGTCGAAGTCCCCTGCCCGGCCTCACAAGACTATTCAAAGGCTTACCTGCATCACCTGATCCGTGCTGATGAAATTCTCGGCAAGATCCTGCTGAGCTGGCACAACATCGCCTTCTTCCAGGCCCTGACGGCCGCCATGCGCGCGGCCATCGCCGAGGGGCGGTTCGAGCAGTTCCGCCGCGACTTCCGCGCGCGGCACCTGAAGGCCTAGCCTCTACGCGGAACGAAGTCCGCCGGAGCCGCCGGAGGCGCACAGTTCCGCTGCATTCCCACGCCCTTCAGGAAGGAGCGGCGACGCAGGCCCGCCTGAATGGCAGACTGAACGTGCTTGCTGTGCGCGTCGGCGCCGGTCAGACGGCGCACCCAGCTGCGAGCCGGAATGAAGTCCGTCACCGTGCCGCGCACGGCGTCCAGCGTCGCGCCTGCCGCCGCGTCGGCAGCGCGCTCGCTCATAAAGGTTCCATCGTCGGTGGGCGCAGCGTCCGTATCCGGCCCCAGAGCCTCATCCAATCGCCCGATTTCGGCAGCGATCACTGAACATCGCGTCATGTTGCGCAGGTCATACGGATTGGATTCCGCCTGCAGCAGAATGGTCGGGATTTCCTGACGCTTGAGGTTCAGATCCTCAAGCGGCGCGGTAACGGCGTCGCCTAATCCCGTGCCCACCTGATCCACGCCGTCCCGAGCGGAAGCGCCGGCGTTGCAACCGGCGAGCAACAAGGACACGGCGATGACGGTCAATGAAATCTGGCGCATGAGTTCGTTTAATCACGCCCCGCGCGTCAAAGCCAAGCCGCTCTCCCCCAACAAACATCAGGGCCGGAGCCGGCCTAGGCTTGCGGCCGTCCATAGCCGCGTCCGGCAGCCATCTTACAGACCTTCCTGCTCGCAGTCGTAGGCAAACCCAGCGGTCCGCGAGCGGATACGCGAACGCGTCAGTCGGCTGGTGAGGTTGCGCCGCCGCTCAAATGCGCGAGAGACGGCGCAACCTCAGTGTCGTCAGAACCTGTAGCGCAGGCCCACGCCATAGGTCGCAGGCGCCCCGACCAGACGCGAAGCGCCGTTCTTTTCAGGGAAATACACCTCGTCGGTGATGTTGCGGCCATAGGCGTAGACCGCCCAATCGGCCGCCGTCTGCAGCTCCACGCGGGCGTTCAGCAGGGTATAGGCGTCCGCAATATTGCCTGGAGCCGCATTCAGGCGGTTGCTCTCCTCGCCGTGATGCGAAACCGCCAGGCGGCTGTCCAGACGCCAGCCGTTGGCCAGCACCAGGCCGTGGTTCAGCGAAACCGTCGCCGTCACGTCCGGCGCGCCCGGCAGGGGGTCGCCGACGGTCGACAGCACCTCGGCCACGCGCGCTGAGCTGAACGAGATGATCTCCGTGTCCAGGAAGGCGGCAGCGACGTCGAGATCCAGGCTCTGGTTCGCGCTTTCGAACAGGACGGCGTTGAGCGCGAACTCGATCCCCTTGCTCTCGGCCTCGCCGACGTTGGCGCGGCCGTTGGTGTCGTTGGCCAGACGGGTCGTCGCCTGCAGCTCCTTGAACTCATAGGAGAAGACGTCCACCGACAGGCGAAGACGGTTCGTCGTCCAACGCAGGCCGGCCTCATAGGCGGTGACGGTTTCGGAATCGAACGGCAGGGTCTCGGCCTGGGTGAAGATCGAGGTGCCGTCGAAGCCGCCGCCGCGATAGCCGGTCCCCGCCGAGACGAAGACGTTCAGGTTCGGGGTAAAGGCGTATTTGGCCGTGACCCGACCCGACACGTTGTCATCCTCGAAGGCGCGGTCCCAGATGAAGGGATCGGTCGTGGCGAAGGTCTTGGTGAAGGTCGAGATGCCCCACGGGTCCAGGTCGTCGTTGCGCCCGCTGAAGGTCGCCTCGTCGCGGGTGTAACGCAGACCGCCCGACAGGGTCAGCTTGTCGGTCAGGTCATAGTCGACCTGGCCGAACACGGCGAAGCTGTTGCGCGTCTGCTTGTGCAGGTTGTCGTACTGGGTCCGGGCCGTATAGCTGGTCCAGTGGGTGTCGAAGTCGATATCGTCCGAGACGTAGAAGGCGCCCACGATCCAGTCCAGACGACCGTCGTTGTCGTCGCTCAAGCGCATTTCCAGCGAGGTCTGGTTCAGCGTCTCATCGGCATCGAAGCGCGAGGCCGGATAGGGCGAGCCGTCGCCGTTGCCCTGCACCGAGCGGGTCGTGCCCTGGACGTTGCCGATCACCGCCAGATTCAGGTCATCGCCCAGACGATGCTGCAACGCCGCCGACACGCCATAGATGTCGATGCTGTGGGTCGGATACTCCGACGAATAGAACTCGTACGGGTCGTCGTTCTCGCCCGCATTGGCGATATTGCTGTCCAGCGTCGCCGAGATACGGTCGTACTGGCGCGTGTCGCCCCGGTCGCGGCTGCCGAACAGCTTCACGGTCAGGTTGGTGTCCGGCGTGAAATCGAAGGCGACAGTGGCCCGGCCGGCGAACAGATCCTTGTCGCCGAAACCTTCACGGCGGCCCGGATCGACGATGGGCGGAACCTGGGTCTGGGTCACGCCGGCGATGACCGGCTGGAAGCCCGCCAGGTCGCCCGCGCCCGCCCCGGTCATGAAGCCGCCGCCCTGCTCGGCCAGCACGGCCAGCCGCACGCCGACCGTGTCGCTCAGGGGACCGCCGACGGCCGCCTCCATCGCCAGATAGTCATAGCTGCCGAACTCAAGACGGCCCGAGCCTTCGACCGCCTCGCCCGGCCCCTTTGTGATGGCGTTGATGACGCCCGCCGTGGTGTTGCGACCGTACAGGGTGCCTTGCGGTCCTTTCAGGATCTCGACCCGGTCCAGGTCGAACAGAGGCATGCCCAGATAGGCGTTCGAGGTCTGATAGACGCCATCGACGTGCAGGGCGACCGAGGGATTGCCGTTAGGCTTGTAGTCATCGGCGCCGCCGATGCCGCGGATGCTGATCAGGCCGTAGTTGGTGCCGCCGAAAGCGTAGTTCACCGACACGCCCGGAACTTCGTCCACCAGGTCGGTCACGCTGTCGATGCCGCGACGAAGGGCGTCTTCACCGTTCAGCATGGTGACGGCCAGCGGCACGTCCTGGATGCGCTGGGCGCGCTTCTGAGCCGTGACGATCACGTCCTCGATCGCGGTGACGCCGTCGGATCCGAGATCGGCATGAGCGACTGCAACAGAAAAGGTGCGCGCGCCGACCGGCGTCACGGTCAGGCCCGTGCCCTCCACCATGCGGCGCAGCGCCTCGGCGGGCGCTAGGACGCCGACCACGCGATTGGCGCGGCGACCGCGCACGGCTTCCGGCGCGAACAGCACCTGCACGTCGGCGGTGCGCGCCAGCGTCGTCAGCGCCTCTTCCATCGACTGGCTTTCGATGGCGAAGGAGACGGCCGCGCCGCCGCTCGGCGACTGGGCCAGAGCCGGCGTCGCCGCTGCGACCGCAGCGACGGCCGAGCAGGCCAGCAGCATGCGCTTGAAGGCGCCGGCGCGCGGCTTGGAAATGAACATGGTAGCCCCTGAGATCTGGTCCGCCGCTCGTCGGCGGCTCCCCCTCAGAAACGGAAGCGCCTGCGCAGACCCCCACCCCGTCGTGGAAATTTCATCAAAGCGCAGCCGTTTCGTCAGACGCTTTGTCGGGCGATCCGATGCGCCAGTCCCCGTCCGTCGTGCGCCGCACCGACAGGCCGAAGCCGCGCGCCAGAGCCAGGGCGAACTCCTGCCCGCCGTCATAGCGGAAGGAGCCTGAGATGCGGACCTCCCCCGCCGCCGCATCCGTCAGCGTCAACCGCTCCGCCGAATAGCGATTGAAGCGTTCGACCACCTCGCTCAGCGGACGGTCGCGCACGACCAGACGCCCCATCCGCCAGGCCGTCTCGGCCTCGACGTCTGCCGGCGCGGCCCGCAGTTCGTCGCCGCGCGCCAGCCCGCCCTGCCCCGCCGTCAGGATCAGAGGCGCGCCAGCGCCGCCTCTTTGAACCACCCTCAGCCGTCCCTGTTCGACCAGCGCCTCCGGCCCTCGGTCTGCATGGGTCGCCTGGAAGCGCCCCTGCGCGGTCGCCATCAAGCGATCGCCGACGCGCAGGACGAAGGGTTCGGCGTCAGGCTGAATGTGGAAATAGGCCTGACCTGCCTCCAGCACCGCCGCGCGACGTTCGGCGCCGTAATGGAGGCGCAGTCGAGAAGACGGCGCCAACGTCACCTCCGACCCGTCCGGCAGGGGCGCGGTCAGTCGCTGCCCCGCCTCGGTCGCGATCAGCGCCCGCGCCGGTGACGACGCCGTCATCACCCACAGCCCGCCGCAGGACGCCGCAATGGCCCCGCCGGTCAGGCCGAGCAGAGCCCGCCGTCGCGTCGCGCCTGAATCGGCACGCCCCAGCGCCGCCGCCCTCAGGGCCAACACCTCGGGCTGCCCCGCCTCAAGATCCAGCATTCTCCACGCCTGCTGACAGGCTCGATAGTCGCGGATATGGCCAGGATCTTCATCCAACCACCGCCGGAAGGCGATCTCGTCTTGAGGGCAGGGCGTATCGCCGCCGTTCATTCGCGCGAACCAGAAGGCGGCCGGATCGACCGCTTCCTCGTCGTTTAATCGGGGGTGAACCGGAAACATCAGCGATCCCCCTCGACCAGATCGACCCTCAACGCGGACATGGCTCGCACCATGTGCTTCTCGACCGCGCTGACCGAAATGCCCAGACGCTGGGCGATCTGCGGATAGGTCAGGTTCTCGAACCGACGCAGGATCACCACGGCCCGCGCACGCGGCGGCAGGGCGTCCAGCGCCGCCAGCATCCGTTTCAAACGCTGCCTCCCCGCGATGATCTGTTCGGCGTCAGGCGCGTCATACTCGGCCACGGCGTCGTTGATCTCGACATGCAGGCCTCGACCCCGCGCCTGCTCATAGCGCCCCCGATCCCGCGCAATGTTGGCCGCCGCCTCAAAGACATAGCCGTCGATGTTCTGCAGGCTCATCAGGTCCGCGCGGCGCATCAGGCGCAGGAACAAATCCTGAACCATCTCCTCCGCATCCGCCGACGATTTCGACCGCCGCAGGAAGAAATGCGTCAACGGCGCCCGCAACCGCCGCGTCAACGCCGCGAATCCCTCGTCGCGCGTCAGGGCGGACGTCGCGTCGTCCATGTCGAAAGGCTGGCTTGGCTGTCGGTTCACCGCGCGCCCAATGACGCCGCATCGTCACCGCCTCATGTCGGTCGCACGACATTTCCGTATCAGCGCATCCCCGATGCGTTCAGGCGCGTCATCGCAGCCAAAGCGTCACACAGCGTCGCTAAGGGCGGCTGCATATCGGTTTCAGGATGACGCATATGACGATGTTCAAACACCTGGGCGCGGCGGTCGCCTTCAGCGCGGCGCTGCTGAGCGCAGCGGTTCCGGCCTGGGCCGAGGTCTTCACCATCGCCGTCGTCTCCGACACCCAGAACTACGCCGACATAACCCTGCCCCAGCCGCGCGGCGCCGACACCTTCGACCAGCAGATGCGCTATCTGGTCGAGACCCGCCAGGACAAGAACCTGGCCTTCGTCACCTTCGTCGGCGACATCGTCCAGCATGGCGACGGCCAGTTCCGACGCGCCATTCCGGACGCAGAGGGCGAATACCAGCTCTTCGACACGCGCGAAGAATGGGACATCGCCAACCGCGCCCTCTCGATCCTGACCGACAGCGGCCTGCCGTTCGGCATGGTTCCCGGCAACCACGACTACGACAACTATGCATGGCGCGGCTACGACGGCGTCTCCGAACCCCTGTCGGGCGGCCGCGCCTGGAACTTCTATTTCGGCCCCCAGTCGCGCCATTTCACGGATAAGGCCTGGTATGGCGGCGCCTCGACGAACGGTCTGAACAGCTTCCAGACCTTCACGGCCGGCGGCCTGTCCTTCCTGCACCTGTCGCTGGAGATGCAGCCGCCCCAGGCGGCGCTGGACTGGGCCCAGGGCGTGATCGACGCCCATCCGGACACGCCCGTCATCGTCACCACCCATGAATGGCTGAAGCCTGACGTGCAGGAACGCTCCAACGGCTACGACAGCTATTTCGCGGGCGCAGACAACCTGCCGCCCGATCAGGTCTGGGACCGTTTCATCCGCAAGAACGCGATGATCTTTATGGTCCTGAGCGGCCACAACTACACCCGCCCGATCGAGGGCGTATCCAACGGCGAGAACCTGCGCATCGACCACAATGACGCCGGGCGTCCCGTCTATCAACTGATCCAAGACTATCAGGGCAACACCGTCGGCCCGGACGGACAGGCCGGTTCGGCCAACGGCGGCGCAGGCTGGCTGCGTTTCATGGCCTTCGACACCGAGGCCCGCACCATCCGCTTCTATACCTATTCGAGCCTGCTGGGCCGGTATGCCGGTCGCGACGGCGAAGCGACCTTCGGCGTCTCGCCCGAACGGTCCGAGTTCGTGCTGCCCTTCCCGCCCCAACTTCAGGATTGAGTCCGCGACGGGGTCCGCCGTCTTTCGTCGCAGGCCTTGCCCAAGAAAGCGATCAGGCCTCGACACGACCGTTTCAGGCGGCCATGCACGCTGCGATGACGACGATCGCTTCATCACGCTCGCTCGAGGCCGACCGCGTCGTCGCCGCGGCCATGGCCCTGGTCACGGAGGTCGGTCTGGGCGGCCTGACCATGCGCGACCTGGCCCAGGCCGTCGGCAAGAGCACGACCGTCATCGTCAATCTGTTCGGCGCCAAGGCGGGGCTGATCGAAGCCATCGCCTTCAGGGCGTTCGAGCAGGACGAGGCCTACCACGAGGCCTTCTTCGCCGCCGTCGACGACCTGGCCCTCAGCCGCGACAGCCTGCTGGCCCTGACGGCCCGCTACTTACGAGAACGCGCCGCGTCCTCTGCCGACTTCGCCCGAGTGTGGGAAGAACTGCTGGTCAGCCCCGATCCAGCGGCCTTCCTGCCTCCCCTGCTGCGACGCTGGGATCTCATGCGGCGCGACGCCTGGACGGCCTTCCTGTCGCGTCGCCCCGGCCTGGAAGCGTTCGGCGAGGCGATCTCCACCTACCTGATCATCGAGCAGTTTTACGTCGGCGCCCTGGGCGGTCGCTCGGACTATGAGGCGATTGCGGCCGAGGGATTGGGCGGCCTGATCGATCGGGCCTTCGGCCGCCCCGACGATCCGGCCTCAGCGACCGAAAGCTATGTCGATCGGATGGTGATCCCCAAGGCGCCGAGCGACGGACTGGAACCGGATTCCATCAAGCGGCGTCTGCTCGACGTCGCCGCAGACCAGATCCTGAGCGGAGGCGTCGGGATCGTCACCAACCGCTCGGTCAGCACGGAGGTCGGCACTTCGACCTCCACCATCGCCTACCATTGGGCGGATATGCGGCGGTTCGTGATCGACGCCGTCTGGCACGCGGTCTTCCGCGAGATGCCCCGCTACCTCGACTACCGACATCCGCTAGGCGCCGGTCCGCCGAATATGCAGCGGTGGGGCGAGATGATGGCCCTTACCCTGGAGACGCCTGCGGGCGGCGAACGCGGCTTCTACGTCAAGTACGCCCGTCTGATCGCCCAGGTCTGCCTGCAGGCGCGTCGCGATCCGTCCTTCCAGGAACTGGCGATGATCCTACGCGGGCCTGAAGGCGGCGGCAACTACACCAACCGCGGCGAACTCTGGCCGCCTCAGTTCGACCTGACGCGCCGCGCCGCCACCCGTTTCGCCTTATGGATCAAGGGCGCGGCCATCATGGCGGCGGCGACGGGCGATGCGCCCGATGCCGCGCGCCTGCAAGCCGTCGCCAAGACATTGGTCACCCAGCGCGACTGAATCGAACAATCGTTCCTTATTCGGAACAGTCATTGACAGGCAGCGCGACAGCAACACTTCAAATAAGCTTCACCAAAGCATCACGACCATCTCCTACAGCGGAAATGTTGTCGAACAGTTGTTTTTTTAAGGCCGGTCACACGGCGTGAGAACTACGGCTGCTCGCGACATTCCCCAACTTTCCAGCCTGAGCGACTGGATCGCCCGCGCTGCCCGATGGATCGACACATGAACCGTCTTCTTTTCGGCGCCTCGAGCGCCGCCCTGCTCCTTGCGGCGGCCGCGCCCGCGGCGGCCGAGGTCGCGACCGAGCCTCAGGCCACCTCCGTTCAGGACATCATCGTCACCGCGCAGCGCCGCGAGGAATCCGCGCAGAAGGTCGGCCTGGCCCTGACGGTCGTGTCGGGCGAAGACCTGGACAAGCGCAACATCCAGACGGTCAACGACTTGGAAAACGCCGTCCCCAGCATGGAGGTCGACAGCCAGCTGGGCGGCGGCCAGCCCCAGTTCCGCATCCGCGGCGTCGGCCTGACGGACTACGCCGCCAACAACACCTCGACGGTCGGCGTCTATATCGACGAAGTCGCCTATCCCTATGGCGTGATGACCCAGGGCCAGTTGTTCGACATCGCCCGCATCGAGGTTCTGCGCGGGCCGCAGGGCACGCTGTACGGCCGCAACACCACCGGCGGCGCGGTCAGCGTCGTCACCGGCGCCCCGACGGACTATGTCGCGGCCGGCTTCAACGCCAGCTACGGCAGCTATGACGCCGCCAAGTTCGAGGGCTTTGTTTCGGGTCCGGTCGCCGGAACCCTGAGCGCCCGCCTGGCCGTCGCGGCCGAGACGGGCGGCGGCTGGCAATACCACCGCGACACGGGCGAAACCCTGGGCGACAAGGACACCAAGGCCCTGCGCCTGCGCCTGAACTGGCGCCCCAGCGACCTGACCGACCTCGACCTGAACGTCCACTACAGCCAGGACAAGTCGGACGGTCGGGGCCTGCGCCTGATCACCACCCCCTTCACCTCGGGCGGCGGCAAGGTCTATCCGATCGACACGGCGCACCGGATCACCGGCTGGGGCATATCCCCCTATTTCGCCCAGCTGATCGGCGTCTCGCCCAACGCCAAGCCGTTCCGCGACAACGAGGGCAAGGGCGTCAGCCTGCGCCTGAACCACGACCTCGGCTGGGCCACCCTGACCGCCGTCGCCGCCTATGAGTCCTTCGACCGCAAGGAGTTCAACGACTGGGACGCCACGGCCTCGAACGAAGCCGGCACCTACTTCTTCAACGATATCGAGACGATCTCGCAGGAAGTGCGCCTGGCCTCGAACGGCGACGGTCGTCTGCAATGGCTGGCCGGTCTCTACCACGCGACCGAGGACATCGACGGCGGCTTCTACTCCGACTTCTCGGAAGCGAAGAGCCTCCGATTCTGGATGAGCACCACCTACGGCCAGAAGGTCCAGACGACAGGCGCCTTCGCCAATGTGGACTACCGCCTGACCGATCGCCTGACCCTGATCGGCGGCTTGCGCTACGAGGATGAGACCCGCGAGCTGAACGACTTCAAGACCGAGGTTCTGGCTCCGGTCCCGCGCGTCAACGCCACCGCCTCCAAGTCCCAGAGCATGGGCGAATGGACCGGCAAGATCGGCGCTGAATACGCCTTCAGCGACAGCATCCTGGCCTACGCCAACGTCTCGCGCGGGGTGAAGTCCGGCGGCTTCACCACCTACAACAGCGGCCTGCCCGATCAGCTGGAGCCCTTCAAGTTCGAGGAGCTGATCGCCTATGAGACCGGCGTGAAGGCCAGCCTGTTCGACAACCGCCTCCAGGCGAACGCGGCGATCTACTATTACGACTACCGCGACCAGCAACTTCAGGGCGTGCTCTACACCCAGACGGGGCGCGTCGGCCGCATGATCAACGTGCCGAAGTCCCATATCCAGGGCGCCGAGCTGGAGCTGCGCTGGCAGCCCCTGGACAACCTGACCATCACCCAGGCGGTCGGCTACAAATACGGGGAATATGACGAGTTCTTCTTCGTCAACGCCTCGGCCACCGAAGCCGCCAAGGATCCGGTGACGGGCGAATACAACACCATCATCTACAGCGATCGCGCAGGCGAGCGCCTGCCCTTCCCGCGCTTCGACTACAAGGGCTCGATCGCCTATGAGCACCAGATCGGCGACTGGGGCGTCGAGGCGGAAACCAACTACGCCTACCGCAGCGAGAAGTTCAGCACCTCGTCCAACTCGGTCATCGGCGACTACTGGCTGATGAACGCCAACCTGACGTTCCGCCCGATGAACGGCAGCTATGCCTTCGGCTTCTTCGTCAACAACCTGACGAACGCCTATTCGGAAGAGTCGCGCAACCGCTTCATCTCAGCGTCCACCGGCTCGCCCAACGCCCCGCGCACCTGGGGCGCCCGGGTTAGCTATCGCTACTGATCTCTGCCTGCGAGGCTTCGGACCCGGCTCCGAAGCCTCGCGCTTTTCCTCGCGAAGAAAGATGCGTCCATGTCGATGATGCGTAAGCTGTTCCGTTCAGCCGTCCTAGCCCTCGGCCTTTTGGCGGCCGCCCCCAGCCTGGCCCAGCAGGCGACTGACGCCCGTTTCACCATCGCCGTGATCCCCGACACTCAGAACTATGTCGATCACACACGCCAGCGCGCGGCCGGCTTTCCGTTCGACGCGCGGGACATGATGACGGAGCAGTTCCGCTTCATCGCCGACAACGCCGCCTCGCGCGGCGGCGATATCGTCTTCGCCACCGGCGTGGGCGACGTATGGCAGCACCCCATCATCGACATCGACCCGGACCACGCCGCGCGCGGCTTCAGTCCCCGCGCCCTGCCCTCCGGCGTCGGGCCGGCGAAATGGGCGCCGGGCGTGCGCGAGGTGGAGATCCCCGCCTCCATCGCCGCCTATCGCCTTCTGGACGGCGCCCTGCCCTTCTCGGCCGTGCCCGGCAATCACGACTATGACGCCCAGTGGTGGGAAGAGTCCTGGCCGCGCGACCTGACCGCGCCTGAAGGCGACCTGCGTCGCCTGGGCATGATCCATGTCGGCGGGCTGACCGAATGGGTCCGCGTCTTCGGCGCCGCCTCGCCCTTCTTCAAGGACCGCCCCTGGTACGTCGGATCGCACGACGACGGCGCGGACAGCGCCCAGGTGTTCGAGGCCGGCGGCTACCGCTTCCTGCACATCGGCCTGCAGTTCGCCCCTTCCGACGCTAGTCTGAAATGGGCCGAGACCGTCATCCACGCCCACCCCGGCCTGCCGACCCTGATCAGCACCCACGACTTCCTGGACAAGACCGGACAGCGCCGCGCCCATCCGGTCGTGGACATCAACGCCCTCGACCCCTTCGACAACAGCGCCCAGGGCGTGTGGGACAAGCTGATCAGCCGCAACCCGCAGATTTTCATGGTCCTGAGCGGGCATCACAACGGCCAGGCCTTCCGCACCGACCCGAACCGCCGGGGCGGCGCCGTCTATCAGCTGCTGTCCGACTATCAGGACCGCAACCGCGCCGCCGTCGACGCCGGGCTGGATGCGGCCAAGGCGCCGGGCCTAGGCGACGGCTGGCTGCGTTTGATGGCCTTCGACATGACGGGCGAGGTTCCGACCGTGCGCGTCCGCACCTATTCGACCCACTTCAAACGCTACGCCTCGGACGAGCCGAACTACGCACTCTGGTACAAGCCGAATGAGCAGCCTCAAATGACCGACGAGGAATTCCTGGGGCAGGACGAGTTCACAATCCGCCTGGAGGACTTTCGCGCCCGCTTCGGTCCCGGCCGCAGCGCCGTCCGGCAGTAGGCGCCCTGTTCACAGTTCCGACTGGAAGACTCGTCTTTTACGCGAAGCGCGCTAGCGCCCAATTGCAAAGGGGTCGCCTTACAGCGACCCCTTCAAAACCATTCCAAATCAAAGATTTAGATGGTCGGAGCGACAGGATTCGAACCTGCGACCCCTTGACCCCCAGTCAAGTGCGCTACCAGGCTGCGCCACGCTCCGAAGGAGCTCCGTATAGACGGCGGTTCGGTGCTCCGCAAACCCTAAAACGCTCTATCGACAACAACTTCCGTCTTAGCGGCGCAGAACGCCCTCCAACCGGGCCTTGGCCGCTTCCAGTTCGCTCAACAGAGTCTCAAGGCGCGCCGGAGCCGCCGGAATCGCCGCCGTCTGCGACACCGTTTCAGCCCGATCACCCGAATCGATCTCCAGCGTCGCGGCCGGGTCGGCATAGGCCGTCAGGCGCGCCAGACCCTGATCCTGCACCAGGCGTTGCACCCCGCGAATCGTCAGCCCCTCGTCGTGCAGCAGCCGCCGCACAGCCTTCAGCACCATGACGTCGTCGGGGCGATAGAAACGGCGGCCGCCCGCACGCTTCACCGGGGCGACGAACTCGAACTTCGTCTCCCAGAACCTCAGCACATGCTGGGGGGCGCCGACTTCATCGGCCGCTTCAGAAATGGTGCGGAAGGCTTTGGGGCTTTTGGCCAAGGGTCTCAGGTCTCGACGACGGCGTCGTGCACCCGGCTCTTCATGATCTGTGAGGCGCGGAAGCTGATGACGCGGCGGGGGTTGATGGCGGCCGGTTCGCCGGTCTTGGGGTTGCGGCCCATGCGGGCGCGTTTCTCACGGACCTGGAAGACGCCGAAGCCCGACAGCTTGACCGTCTCGCCCTGCTCAAGAGAGTCGACGATCAGGTCCAGCGTGCGCTCGACCAGTCCGGAGCATTCCTGCCGGGACAACCCGACCTCTTCGTGGACCGCTTCGCACAAATCCGCACGGGTAAGCGTCTGATGTCCGGCCACTTGCATCTCCCCGCAATCAATTGGCGGGGCATTGAAGGGCAAAACGGCCGGAAATCAAAGTCCTCAATGCAAATCTAGAATCGGAAGGCGCACGCGCCCCATGTCAGGCCGCCGCCCATGGCTTCGACCAGGACCAGATCGCCCTTCTTGATTCGCCCATCCTTGATGGCGACGTCCATCGCCAACGGGATGGAGGCGGCCGAGGTGTTGGCGTGCATGGCCACGGTCGAGATGACCTTGTCCTCATCCAGACCCAGCCGGTCGCCCACGCCCTTGATGATGCGCTGGTTGGCCTGGTGAGGCACGAACCAGTCGATCTCGGGAATGTCGACGCCCGCGACCTCGGCGGCGGCCGTGATGGCCTCGGCGATGTTCACGACGGCGTGGCGGAAGACCTGATTGCCCAGCATCCGCAGATGGCCGACCGTGCCCGTCGTGGCCGGGCCCCCATCGACATAGAGCATGTCAGCCTTGGCGCCCTCGCAGCGCAGGGCGAAGCCCAGCACGCCGCGATCATCCTTGGTCCCCTGCCCCTCGCCCGGCTCAAGCACGAAGGCTCCGGCGCCGTCGCCGAACAGGACGCAGGTGGTGCGATCCGTCCAGTCCATCAGCTTGGTCATTTCCTCGGCGCCGATGACCAGGGCGCATTTGGCCTGACCGCGCGCGACAAAGCCGTCCGCCACGCTCATGGCGTAGACGAAGCCCGAACAGACCGCCTGAACATCGAAGGCGATGCCCACCGGCGCGCCCAGCTTGCGCTGAACGATGGCCGCTGTCGCCGGGAAGGTCTGGTCCGGCGTGGTCGTGGCGACGATGATCAGATCGACGTCCGCCGCCGTCTTGCCCGCGTCCGCCAGGGCGCGCTCGGCCGCCTTGAGCGCCAGATCGCTGGTCGGCTCGTCGTCGCGGGCCTTGTGACGCTGGCGGATGCCGGTGCGCTCGATGATCCATTCGTCGGAGGTGTCGACGATCTTGGTCAGGTCGGCGTTGGTGATGACCTGCTCGGGCAGGAAGGAGCCGACCCCGGTAACGACGCTGCGGATGACGCTCACTGTTCGGTCTCTCCCATGACGACGGGCGCGGGTTCGTCCATCGCGGCCGCCAGACGCGCGAAATTGGCGCTGACCTTGGTCAGATAGTCACTGCGGGCCAGTTCGACAGCCACGCGGATGGCGTTGGCGTAACCCTCGGCCGTGGCGCCGCCGTGGCTTTTTACGACGATGCCGTTCAGACCCAGCAAGGGACCGCCGTTGACGCTGCTGGGGTCGATGCGGCGCGCCATCTTCTTCAGGGCAGGCATGGCGATCAGAGCGCCCAGCTTGGCCAGCGGCCCGGAGGTCAGCGCTTCCTTCAACAGGCCCGAGATGAAGCGGGCCGTGCCTTCGGCCGTCTTCAGCGCGATATTGCCGGTGAATCCGTCCGTCACCACCACATCCACGGTTCCGGCGGCGATGTCATGTCCCTCGACGAAGCCGGTGTAGTTCACAGGCACGGCGTCGGTGCGCAGCACGGCGTGGGCCTCGCGCACCTCTTCGTGGCCCTTCATCTCTTCGGAGCCGACGTTCAGCAGGCCGACCGTCGGCCGCGCCACGCCATGCACGGCGGACTGGAAGGCCTCGCCCATGATGGCGAACTCAACCAACTGGCGCGCATCGCTGCCGATGTTGGCGCCCACATCCAGAACCGCGGTGAAACCGCGCTTGGTCGGCCAACTGGCGACGATGGCCGGGCGCTCCAGCCCGTCGACCGCCATCCGCAGAACCAGCTTGGAGATCGCCATCAAGGCGCCGGTGTTGCCCGCCGAGACGGCGGCCTGGGCCTCACCCGCCTTGACCGCCTCGATCGCGTTCCAGAGGCTGGAGCCCTTGCCTCGACGCATGGCTTGGGCAGGCTTTTCGTCCATGGCGACGACCTTGTCGGTGTGCCGGACCTGGCAAAGGTCGTCCGATACGTGCAGGCGCGCCATCTCGGCGCGGATCGCCGCCTCGTCCCCGTGCAGCAGGAAGCGCACGCCGTCGCCGCCATACAGCGAATAATAAGCCTTCACGCCGCCGACCACGACGGCAGGACCGTGGTCGCCCCCCATGGCGTCGAGCGAGATCAATGTGGATGATGCCAAGTGGAAATCGACTCCGTCGCCGTCTTGTCGCGGCGCTTCAATGTTAGGGCGTGCAGACGCAAATGTCGCACCCTGTGGATGCAACCGAGGCGCCCTTAGGTCAACTCTTGTCGCCGTCGTTCGGCTTCAAGGCCCGCAACACGCCGAAAGGCGAGATCTCGCCCGGCTCAGGCGGTTGCTCGAACACCGCGCCGTCCTTGCGGGGATAGGGATCCAGATGCAGCGCCAGTTGCTCGACCGCATACTGGCCCAGGTCGATCTGACCGTTTTCCACCACGTCGGGCGAATCGTCGTCCAGCTCCAGGTCGATCTCCCCTTCGTCCGAAGGCGCCGTATCCACGGCCTCGACCAGATTGATCTCGAATCGATCGTCGACATGAACGGGCAGAGGCTCCAGCGTCAGCACGCAGGACTGGACCGCATCGGCTACGACACGCCCGGTCAGACGCCAGCCCGAAACCGTCGCCGTCACCTCCAGATCCGCCTCGAAACGGTCCAGCGACTTCAGGTTCAGCGCGCGCGCAATGCGCTGACGCGCCTCGGCGTCCGGCTCCAGGCGCCGGGACAGGCTCGCCCCGATCTGATGCAGGCGGACGGGGTCGCTGTAAGGCAGGGCGGGAATCGTCATGCGACGATCATGGCCCAGTCAGGCGCCTTTTCCACGGCGGAAATAGGCTGACGCGCCAGGCGTTCGTGCGATTCCAGCGCATAACGGGTCAGTTCAGCGCCGGCGGCGGGATCGTCGCTCTCGAACACATTGCGCGCGATCGAAGCCTGAAAGCCGTCGCGGTCGCCTTCGCGCAGCGCCTTCTCATAGGCGCTCATACGGCCATAAAGGGCCTCGCCCAACTTGCGCATCTTCTTGCCGACAGACACGTCGCCGACGCCCAGTTCACGCAGAACGTTGTCCAGAGCCGAGACATAGGTGTCGAACATCTTCTGGGCCAGATCGGCCCCGCGCTCGCCCTCGGCCTTGGTCCGCACGAACAGCAGAAGGACGTGCAGGGTGTAGAGCTCGAACCGCGCATCGATTCGATCCGCCACGCCGAGGTGGGCGTAAAAATCGGGCTGACGCGCCTGTTCCACCGCCAGGGCGTATAGGCCCTGCGCCTGGCGCTCTTGCGTCTGTCGTCTGAAGAGTGTCTTGAACATAGGTTTTACGGCCCCTTTTCCGCCGCGCCGTTGCACTAGGACGCAGCGACGGTTAGGTCAAAGACCTTGTTTCTAGAGGCCCATCGCCGATGCCCCGTTTTACGTCGCTCATCATCGCCGCCTCGCTCGCCGCCGCTGCAGGCGCCTGCGCCCCGGTCGTCGCCACCCAGGGCTTCCAGGCCGTGGACGCCAAGCCCCAGGACATCGAGGCGGGCGTCGACACCCGCGAGACCGTCCTGGCCAAGCTGGGCACGCCCTCGACTACTTCGACCTTCGAGACCGACAACGTCTGGTACTACCTGACCCAGACGACCCAACGCTACACCTACAACAAGCCTGAAGTGTCGCAGCGCACGGTCACCGAAATCACCTTCGCCGACGGCGGCGAAAAGGTCGCCAACGTCCGCACCCTGGGCCTGGAAGACGGCCGCCAGATCGCCATGGAGCGCCGCGAGACCCCGACTCGCGGCCGCCAATTGACCATTCTCGAACAACTGCTCGGCAACGTCGGCCGCGGCCAACTGCCGCGCACCGAGGACGACGTGCCCGGCCAGCGCCGCCCGGACTAAGCTCCAGAAGATAGGCGCCCTCAAGCCGCGAGCGACTGCGTCGCGAGCATAGGACGCAAAAAAGACAACGCCCCGGAGATCGCTCTCCGGGGCGTTTTCCGTTTCAGCAAAGCGCGGTCAGACGATCTTGCCGCTCGCCAGCACCGCCAGCAGCAGAAGCGCCACGATGTTGGTGATCTTGATCATCGGGTTCACCGCCGGACCGGAGGTGTCCTTGTAGGGATCGCCCACAGTGTCTCCGGTGACGGCGGCCTTGTGCGCTTCCGAGCCCTTGCCGTGAACCACGCCGTTCTTGTCGGTGAAGCCTTCCTCGATCACCTTCTTGGCGTTGTCCCAGGCGCCGCCGCCCGACGTCATGGAGATGGCGACGAACAGCCCCGTCACGATCACCCCCATCAGCATGGCGCCCAGCGCAGCGAAGGCGTTGGCCTTGTCCGGCTGGATGAACAGGATGACGACGAACAGGATGATCGGCGACAGCACCGGCAACAGCGACGGCACGATCATCTCGCGGATGGCCGCGCTGGTCAGGATATCAACGGCTCGGCCGTATTCCGGCTTGGTCTGGAAGGTCATGATGCCCGGGTTCTCGCGGAACTGACGCCGCACCTCGGCCACGACCGCCTCAGCAGCGCGCCCCACGGCCGTCATCGACAAGCCGCCGAACAGGAAGGGCAGCAGCCCCCCGAACAGCAAACCGACCACGACGTAGGGGTTGGACAGATCAAACGCGACCGTCCCCAGGCCGTGGAAGAAGCTGCCCGGCGCCGCCTCGGCCGCGAAGAACTTCAAATCCTCCACATAGGCGGCGAACAGGACCAGCGCCCCCAGACCCGCCGAACCGATGGCGTAGCCCTTGGTCACGGCCTTGGTGGTGTTGCCTACGGCGTCTAGGGCGTCGGTCGAGACGCGGACTTCCGGCGGCAGGCCCGCCATCTCGGCGATGCCGCCCGCGTTGTCCGTGACCGGACCGAAGGCGTCCAGCGCCACGATCATCCCCGCCACGCCCAGCATGGTGGTGGTGGCGATGGCGATGCCGAACAGGCCCGCCAGTTGATAGGCCGCAACGATGCCGACGATGATGGTCAGGGCCGGAAGCGCCGTGGCCTCCAGCGACATGGCCAGGCCCTGGATGACGTTGGTGCCGTGGCCCGAGACCGAGGCGTTGGCCACGGACTTCACCGGCCGGAAGCCCGTGCCGGTGTAGTATTCGGTGATCACCACAATGGCCGCCGTAACCAGCAGGCCGACAACACCCGCCCAGAACAGGTTCATGGGCTGGATCAATAGCCCGCCCGAGGTTTCGACCGCCCCCGGCAGAAGTTGGTTGATCACCCACCAGACGGCGACCAGCGACAGCAGGCCGGTCACGATCAGCCCCTGATACAGGGCGCCCATGATGTTGCCGCTCTTGCCCAGACGGACGAAGAACGTCCCGATGATGGAGGTCACGATGCAGACGCCGCAGATCGCCAGCGGCAACAGCATCAGCACATCCACATAGGGCTGGTTGCGGAAGAAGATGGCCGCCAGCACCATGGTCGCCACCGTCGTCACCGCATAGGTCTCGAACAGGTCGGCGGCCATGCCGGCGCAGTCGCCGACGTTGTCGCCCACATTGTCCGCGATGGTGGCGGCGTTGCGGGGGTCATCCTCGGGGATCCCCGCCTCGACCTTGCCCACCATGTCGCCGCCGACGTCGGCCCCCTTGGTGAAGATGCCGCCGCCCAGTCGCGCGAAGATGGAGATCAGAGAGGCGCCGAAGCCCAGGGCCACCAGACCGTCGATGACTTCACGGCTGGTCGAGGCATGCCCCAGACCCTGGGTCATGAAGGCGTAGTAGCCGGACACGCCCAGAAGCGCGCCGCCCGCCACGAACATGCCGGTGATGGCGCCCGAGCGGAAGGCCAGGTCCAGACCCTTGGACAGGCTCTGCGACGCGGCCTGGGCCGTACGGACGTTGGCGCGCACGGAGATCAGCATCCCCGCATAGCCCGCCGCGCCCGACAGAACCGCGCCGATCAGGAAGCCGAGCGCGGCCCAGATCCCGATAAGAAAAAAGGCCGCGACCAAGATCACGACCCCTACAATGCCAATCGTTGTGTACTGACGCTTCAGATAGGCGGATGCCCCTTCCTGGATCGCCGCGGCGATCTCACGCATCCGTTCATTACCACTGTCGGCCTTCATCAGGGCGGCGGTCTGGACGGCGCCGTAAAGCACCCCCAAGGCGCCGGCCGCAATGACCAGCCAAAGATATGACGTCATGGCGTTTCCAAGCCCTATGCAACTAGACGCGCGGATCCATGGGCTGCGCTACGGGCGTTTTCGCCTCTCGGCCGCCTTCCGGTCCCCCCGTGCGCTTACGGACGCAAATTCACGCCCCTCGGGAATTGCGGCTAAATCGTGCCAAAAGCAGAGCCGTGGCGCAACAGCGCTCTTTTTAGACGGCGCGAACGGTCGTGCGGCGGCGCGCGGCCTGGCTGACGACCTCGACGCGGGCGATCGCGCCCTTGCCGATCAGCGCATCGGCCGAGCGGATCAGGCTGGCGCTCAGGGCCTGAGCGTCTAACTGGTTCCAGTCGTCGGCCAGGACGAAGGGCGTGCGGTGCCCAGCGCGGACCAGGGCGTCGCGCAGATAGGGCTCCTTGGCCTTTACCGCGTCCAGGGCATGACCTTCACCCAGATGCAGCTTCAGCACCACGAAGATGTAGTTCCGGACCCGGCCGCCCACGATGATCGGCAGGCCGACGCCGGTCAGGTTGATGCTCGCCGGCTGAGCGGGCGTCTCCGCCGATGGCGAGGCTGCTGCGGCCGCCCCCGACAGGGCGGCGCCGGCGACGGCGAGGATAAGGGCGCGGCGGTTCATGATGGCAATCTGGCCTGCTCCCGTTAGGATTCCGTTGCTCTCAGCCGTGGGTCCAGCCCGTGCGGGTCGGGGTGATGACCTGGCCCAGATAGCGCGGCGACAGCCCCCTGCCCTCGACCACCCGGCCGACGCAGGTCAGACGCAGATGTCGACGCTCGGCCTCGCGGCGCAGGGCGTTTTCAGCCCCCGCCGGGACGGTCAGCAGAATCTCATAGTCATCGCCGCCGCCGGCCAACAGCTCCAGCGCCGCCTGCGGATCGACGCGCCCCTCGAACCAGGCCTGGGCCGCCGCCGACATGGGCATCCGCTCCAGGTCGATCTCGAGGCTGACGCCGCTGGCCTCGGCGATATGGGCGGCGTCGGCCAGAAGGCCGTCGGAGACATCGGCGCTGGCGGTCGCCAGGCCCAGAACGACAGGTGCGAACTCCACGCGCGGCATGGGGGTGCGATAAGCGGCCTCCAGCGCGTCCATGCGTTCGGGCTCCAGGCTCAGGGTCGCCTGGGCGGCCTGAAGGCCCAGCCAGCCGTCGCCGATGGTGCCGGTGACGAAGACCAGATCGCCCGGTTGCGCCCCGGCTCGGCTGACCGCCGCGCCCGAGGGCGCCCAGCCCAGCAGGGTGGCCGAGAAGCTGGCCGGTCCCGGCGTCTTCACCGTGTCGCCGCCCAGCAGGGAAATGTCGAAGATGGCCTGATCGCGCCGCAAACCGGCGACGAAGGCCTCGCGCTCGGGCCAGCCGCAGCGTGGGGACCAGTGGCAGGCCAGAAGATAGCCGAACGGCTCGGCCCCCTTGGCTGCCAGGTCGGACAGGTTCACGCGCAAAAGCTTCTGCGCCACCGTATCCAGCGGGTCGTCGGGCAGGAAGTGGACGCCCTCGACGATCGCATCCTTGGTAAGGATGAGGTCGTGTCCCGGACGCGAGGGCAGCGCGGCCACGTCGTCGGCCAGCCCCCGCGCCCATTCCGGGTGCGCCAGCGGCTTCAGCAGCCGCTGGATGGTCTCGAATTCGCCTGCGACGTCAATCGCGGGCATCACGCGCCACGCCGTCGAGCGCCGCGTTCACGAACTTCGCCTCCGCATCGTCGAAGAAGGCCTTGGCCAGCTCGACATATTCGTCGATCACGATTTCACGCGGCACGTCGGGCTTGTGCTTCAGCTCCCAGGCGCCGCTGCGCAGCAGGGCGCGCAGGGTCGCGTCCAGACGCTCCAACCGCCAGTTGGAGGCCAGACGCGCCTTGACCGCCTCGTCCACCGCGCGCTGGTCCTCGACCACGCCGTGCACGACGGCGGCGAACCAGTCCTCGTCCGCCTCGGCCAGGGGGGCGCCGTCGATATCGGCGTCAAAACGGTGATTGCGGAACTCGCGCACGACGCTGTCGACGCCCTCGCCCGCCAGCTCCATCTGGTACAGGGCCTGAACGGCGGCCAGGCGGGCGACCGTGCGGGCGCGGCGCTGGCGGCTGGTCAGCTGGGGCTCAGCGCGGGCTTTGTCAGCCTCGGCCAGTTGAGCCATGACTTCGGCGACGGTGGCCGGGGTGGTGTTGGTCGGTTCGCTCACGAAGCCAGTCCTCCGCGCAGACGCTTGCGGATGGCGATCAGGTCCAGGCAGGCGCGGGCCGCAAAGCCGCCCTTGTCGCCTTCGCTGAGACGGGCTCGGGCCCAGGCCTGGTCCTCGTCCTCGGTCGTCAGGATGCCGTTGCCGATGGCCAGGCCCTTGAGGCCCAGTTGGGTGATGCCCGCCGCCGACTGATCCGAGACGATCTCGAAATGATAGGTCTCGCCGCGGATGATGCAGCCCAGGGCGACATAGCCGTCATAGCGCGGCGCGGTCGGATAGCGTCCGGCCTCTTCGGCCATGGCGATCACGGTCGGCACTTCCAGGGCGCCGGGCACGGTCACGACGTCATACTGAACGCCTTGCGCGCGCAGGGCGTCCTTCGCCCCTTCCAGAAGGGCGTCGGCCAGTTCGTCGTAGAAGCGCGCCTCGACGATGAGGACGCGAGTGGGGTCGTTCAAGATTGGTCTTCTCCGTCCATGTCGCGCCAGCCGACGATGCGCAGGCCGTAGCCTTCCAGCGCCGTCGGATTGGGTCGCGTCGAACTCATCACGATCATGTCTTTGACGCCGAGGTCGAGCAGAATCTGCGCCCCGACGCCATAGGCTTTCAGCGAACGATCCACGGCCGCGGGCTTGGCGACGCCGCCCAGCCGCTCGGCCAGACCATGCAGGTCGGGATCACGCAGGAAGACGACGACGCCCGGCCCGTCCTGGGCCGCCAGCGCCTGCATCGCCTTCGGAATATAGTCCTGGCGGGCCTCGACATGGCCCAGCAGATCGGCGGCGAAGTCCACCTGGTGCATCCGCACGACGGTCGGCTTGGTCGGATCGATGTCGCCGCGCACCAGGGCGACATGTTCCGCGCCCTCGATGGTGTTGCGGTACAGGATCAGCTTGAACGCGCCGCCGTGGACGCTTTCGAACGGCGTCTCCATCACGCGCTCGACAAAGCGCTCGGTGCGGCGGCGATAGGCGATCAGGTCGGCGATGGTGCCGATCTTCAGCCCGTGAAGCTGGGCGAAGGCGATTAAGTCGGGCATCCGCGCCATCGTTCCGTCGTCCTTGATGATCTCGCAGATCACCCCGGCCGGAATCAGGCCGGCCATGCGGCTGATGTCGACGGCCGCCTCGGTGTGGCCGGTGCGGACCAGGACGCCGCCGTCGCGCGCGACCAGGGGGAAGATGTGGCCCGGCGAGACGATGTCGTCGGCGGTGCGCGACGGATCGGCCGCCACCTGGACCGTATGGGCGCGATCGGCGGCCGAAATGCCGGTCGTGACGCCTTCCTTGGCCTCAATCGAGATGGTGAAGGCCGTGCCCATGCTCTCGCGGTTCTCGGCGGCCATCGGCGGCAGGCGCAGCTGCTTGGCGCGCTCGGCCGTCATGGCCAGGCAGACCAGGCCGCGCGCATAGCGGATCATGAAGTTGATCTGGTCCGGCGTGGCGAACTGGGCCGGAATGACGATGTCGCCCTCGTTCTCGCGGTCCTCGGCGTCCACCAGGATGTAGGGGCGGCCGTTGCGGGCGTCCTCGATAATGTCCTCGATCGAGCTGATCGGGCTGTCGGTGTTGTAGACGGCCAGTTTCATCATGCGGTCTCCTGCCACCGCGCGAGGTAACGCGCCAGCATGTCGATCTCCAGATTGACCTTTTCGCCGACCTTCAGGCCGCCGAGGGTGGTCGCATCCCACGTGTGCGGGATGATGTTCACATCGAAGCGGCGCTCATGCACCCCATTCACCGTCAGGGAAACCCCATCGACCGTGATTGAGCCCTTTGGGGCGATGAATCTGTGCAGGGGCGCCGGCGCCTCGATCACGATGCGGTGCGACCCGCCCTCGGGGGTGATGGACACGACCTCGCCCAGACCATCGACGTGGCCGGAAACGATGTGGCCGCCCAGTTCGTCGCCGAGTTTCGCCGCGCGCTCCAGGTTGACGCGGGTGTTCTCGGTCCAGTCGCCCAGCTTAGTCTTGGACAGGGTCTCGCCCGAGACCTCGACCGCGAACCAGCCCTCGCCCTTCTCCGTAACGGTCAGGCAGCAGCCCGCGTGGCTGATGGAGGCGCCCAGGTCGATGGTCGCCGTGTCCCACACGGTCTCGACCTCATAGCGACGGTCGCGGTTGGTTTCACGGACGCTGCGAACGCGGCCGATGTCGGTGACGATGCCGGTGAACATGAAAGCTCCGGTCCCTTCGGACCCAAAAAACAGAGTCTAATTAGTCTAATTCGTCTGAAATCGCGCCTGAGGAGGCGTCAGGCGCGGGCGTAGCGTTCCCACAGATCGTCTCCGACAGGCTCGACGCCCAGACGACGGAACTTGGGGGCGTCGGCCAGCTTTACAAGCGCCAGGGAGGCGATGCAGGGCCGCCCTTCCCCGCCCAGCAGGATCGGGGCGCGGAACCACTCGATGGCGTCAACCGCGCCCGCCTGGATGAAGGAGGCGGCCACGCGGCCCCCGCCTTCGATCAGCAGGGAGCCGATATTGCGGGCGGCGAGCGCGTCGAGGACGGCGGAAATAGCGGGACGGCCGTCATTGGGGGCGACGGCGACGACCTCGGCCTGGCCGATGGGATGGGGTTGGGCTGTTGTGAAGATCAGGGTGTTGCCGGATGCGACCTTGGCCGTCGCGGGGGCCCGCAGGCGGCTGTCGAGAACCACGCGCAGCGGATGCGTCCCGGCGTAGTCAGGAAGACGGACGGTCAGTTCCGGGTCGTCGGCCAGCACCGTCTCGACACCGACCAGGATGGCGTCATGCGCCGCGCGTAGACGGTGGCCCTGAAGGCGCGCCTCCGGGCCGGTGATCCACTGGCTTTCGCCGGTAGCCGTGGCGATGCGGCCGTCCAGGGAGGTCGCCAGCTTGAGAGTGACGCGAGGGCGCATCAGTCCTGGCCGGACTTGGTCTCGTCGAAGCCCTCGTCGCCGAGGAATTTGGCGAAATCGCTGGTGTGGCGGAAGTCCTTGTAGACCGAGGCGTAGCGGACGTAGGCGACCTCATCGACCGACTTCAGCGCCTTCATGATGAAGTCGCCGACGATGTGCGACGGGATCTCGGTCTCGCCCAGACTTTCCAGCTGGCGCACGATGCGGCTGACCAGAAGCTCGACCTGATCCGGCTGGACCGGGCGCTTGCGCAGCGCGATGCCCAGCGAGCGTTCCAGCTTGTCGCGGTCGAAGGGGGTGCGGCGGCCGTTCCGTTTCAGGATGACCAGTTCGCGCAGCTGCACCCGCTCGAAAGTGGTGAAGCGCCCGTTGCACTGCGGGCAGGACCGACGGCGTCGGATGGCCGCGCCGTCGTCAGACGGGCGGCTGTCCTTCACCTGGGTGTCGGCGTTTCCGCAGAAGGGGCACTTCATCCGATGGGCCTCTTAGCGATAGATCGGGAAGCGCGCGGTCAGTTCGCGCACCTGAGCCGCCACGCCCGCGACGACGGCCGGATCGGCTTCATCGCCGCCGTTCATCGACGAGACGACGTCGGCGATCCAGTGGCCGATCTGCTTGAACTCTTCCTCGCCGAAGCCGCGCGTGGTGCCCGCCGGGGTGCCCAGGCGGACGCCCGAGGTGACGGTGAAGGGCGCGGTGTCGAACGGCACGCCGTTCTTGTTGCAGGTCATCAGGGCCTTCTCGAGCTCGTGCTCGGTGGCCTTGCCGGTCACGCCCTTGGGACGCAGATCGACCAGCATCAGGTGGCTGTCGGTGCCGCCCGAGACGATGGCCAGGCCGCGATCGACCAGAACGGCGGCCAGAGCCTGGGCGTTCTTCACGACCTGCTGGGCGTAGAGCTTGAACTCGGGCTTCAGCGCCTCGCCGAAGGCCACGGCCTTGGCGGCGATGACGTGCTCCAGCGGGCCGCCCTGTAGGCCGGGGAAGACCGCCGAGTTGATCTTCTTGCCCAGATCCAGGTCATTGGACAGGATCATGCCGCCGCGCGGACCGCGCAGGGTCTTGTGCGTCGTGGTGGTGACGACGTGGGCGTGCGGGATCGGGTCGGGATAGACGCCGCCGGCGATCAGACCGGCGTAGTGGGCCATGTCGACCATCAGATAGGCGCCGACCGAATCCGCGATCTCGCGGAAGCGCTTGAAGTCGATGTGGCGGCTGTAGGCCGAGGCGCCGGCCAGGATCAGCTTGGGCTTCTCTTTCTGGGCCATCTCAGCGACGTGATCATAATCAATCAGATGGTCGTCTTCATTCACCTTGTAGGTGACGGGACGGAACCACTTGCCCGACTGGTTGGCGGGCGAGCCGTGCGTCAGGTGCCCGCCGCAGGCCAGGTCCATGCCCAGGAAGGTGTCGCCCGGCTGCAGCAGGGAGAAGAAGACCGCCTGGTTGGCCTGGGCGCCCGAGTGCGGCTGAACGTTGACGAAGGCGGCGCCGAACAGCTCCTTGGCGCGCTCACGGGCCAGGTCTTCGGTGATGTCGACGAACTCGCAGCCGCCGTAATAGCGGCGACCCGGATAGCCCTCGGCGTATTTGTTGGTCAGGACCGAGCCCTGCGCGTCCAGCACCGCCTGGGAGACGATGTTCTCGGAGGCGATCAGCTCGATCTGCTCCTTCTGGCGGCCAAGCTCGCCCTGGATGCCCTTGAAGATCGCCGGATCGGCGTCGGCGAGGCTCTTGGAGAAGTAGGAGTCGTGGGTGAAGGCGGTCACAGGCAGGCATCCCGAAGGCTGAAGGCGGAAACGGCGCTCCCTTCTAGGCCGCGCCGCCGAACACCACAACATCTAGGGGGATGCGAGGCCGCCGCCCACGTCATCGCGGACGGCGGCGAAAATCGCCTACCAGTTGTTGCGGCCGTCCATCTGCTCGATCTTGATCGAGGACAGGTCCAGGTCGGGCGCCATGCGCAGATTGACCGCCGCGATGCGCGTCGAGGGCATGGAGCCGGGCTGATGCCCCTCTTTCGGCGTCCCGTCGGCGTTGTAGACAGAACCCCAGTCCGGCGAGAAGCCGTGGGTGTTGCCGCCGCAGGTCGCACAGAAGTGATGGTGGTTCATGCCGTTGGGAGCATAGTCGCCCACCGGTCCTGTCGCGGTGATCGTCAGTTCATCCGGACTGTAGTAGCCCCAGACCGCACCGGTCCGATGGCACCACGTGCAGTTGCAGGATGCGGCCTGCTTGGGCAGGTCCGGCGCCTCGATCTTCACGGCTCCGCAGTGGCAGGCGGCGGTCAGGGTCATGTGGGGCTCCTCCTTCATATCAAGAGGATACTGCCTTCTGCTGTCAGAAAACGGCAGCGGCGCTCACATCCGGGTCAAGGCGCGCTTCAACTTGGCCAGGGCGACCCGTTCGACGGACTTCGGCTCGTTGACCGGCCCCATGGCGCTGACCTCGCGGCCAGTGGCCACGTGGATCGCCGAGCATTTCACATAGGGGCCGTTGCGGACGAACTCGACGATGACTTCGCCGAGCTCGGGGTCGTGCGTCATGCGGCGGCCGGTTGACGCGCCACGTTGCAGTGAGACCAGAGCTTGTCCATCGCCTCGACCAGCTTGTCGATCATGGCGTCGTCATGGTCGGGCGAAGGGGTGAAGCGCAGGCGCTCGGTCCCCTTGGGCACGGTCGGATAGTTGATCGGCTGGACGTAGATCCCGTGCTCTTCCAGAAGCATGTCCGAGATCAGCTTGCAGTGCACAGGGTTGCCGACGTGAACCGGCACGATATGGCTGACGCTGGGCAGGACGGGAATGCCCGCCTCAGACAGACGGCGCTTCAGGGTGGCGGCGCGCTCCTGATGGGCGGCGCGCAGTTCCGGGTGCGCTTTCAGATGGCGCACCGAGGCCAGGGCCCCGGCGGTCAGAGCGGGCGGCAGGCTGGTGGTGAAGATAAAGCCCGAGGCCCAGCTGCGCACGGCGTCCACGATCACCGCATCGGCGGCGATGTAGCCGCCCATGACGCCGATGGCCTTGCCCAAGGTGCATTCGACGATGTCGATGCCGTCCAGCACGCCATCACGCTCGGCCACGCCCGCGCCGGTTTCGCCGTACAGGCCCACGGCGTGAACCTCGTCCAGATAGGTCAGGGCGCCGTATTTCTTGGCCAAGGCGATGGTGCCGGCGATGTCGGCGATATCGCCGTCCATCGAATAGACGCTCTCAAAAGCGACCAGCTTGGGCGCAGCGGCAGGCGCCGCCGCCAGCAGTTCCTCGAGGTGTTCGAGGTCGTTGTGGCGGAAGATATGACGCTCGCCGCCGCCGTTGCGGATGCCCGCGATCATGGAGGCGTGGTTCAGGGCGTCGGAGAAGATGATCAGACCCGGCAGGATCTTCTGCAGGGTCGACAGCGTCGCCTCATTGGCCACATAGCCCGAGGTGAACAGCAGGGCCGCTTCCTTCTGGTGCCAGCTGGCCAGCTCGGCTTCCAGATCCACGGCCGAACGCGTCGTGCCCGAGATGTTGCGCGTGCCCCCTGCCCCGGCGCCCGTGCGTTCGATCTCGGCCTGCATGGCGTCGATCACCACCGGGTGCTGGCCCATGCCCAGGTAGTCGTTGGAGCACCAGACGACGACGTCCTGCTGGGCGCCGTCCTCGCGGCGACGAACTGCACGAGGAAACTGGCCGCGCACCCGCTTCAGATCGGCGAAGACGCGATAGCGACCCTCGCTGCGGACCTGATCCACAGAGTTCTGAAAGGCGGACTTATAGTCGAACAAGGCGGCGCTTCTTTCGCTTATGCAGCTTTCGCGGCCTAATTGCGCGCGCCGCCCTGTCTTGTCCATGTCAGGAGCCGGACAAAACGTCCCAACCCCTTAATTGATAACGATTCTCAGACTTGCAACGGCAGCAACGGCCACGCTTTGCGGTGCCAGCGCCCAGGCGTAGTCTGAGGTCATGAACAGACGGCATATGATACAGACGGGACTGGCTGCGCTCGGGGCCGGAACGGCGAGTTGCGCAGCGCCGTCATCCAGCGCTCAGCGTCCAGCATATGAGATGCCTCTGGAAAGCGCGCCGCACGAACGCACACTGATGCAGTGGCCGGTCAGCGTGGACGTCTATGGCGCCCGCGATCTTGCCGCCGTGCAGGCGCACATCCTGGCTATCGCCAATGCGATCAGCGAGCACGAGCCTGTGGCCATGATGGCGGCGCCCGGCGCACGCGGTCTGAACCGCGCCAAGTTCAGCAGTGCAGTTGAATTCTGGGACATTCCAACCGACGACCTGTGGTGCCGCGACAGCGGCCCGACCTTCGTCAAGGATGCGGCGGGGCAACTGGCTGTCGCCCACATCCGTTTCAACGGTTGGGGAAACAAGCAGCGCCACAGCAACGACGGCCTGATCGCCGAGCGCGTGGCGGCGCAATTGGGCCTGCCGCTAATCGACAGCGGCGTGATCGGCGAACAGGGAGGTCTGGAGCACGACGGCGCCGGGACCATGCTGGCCCACGCCAGTTGCTGGGTGAACGACAACCGCAACCCCGGTCTGAGCGCGGATGAAATCGCGGATCGACTGGGCGTCGCCGTCGGTGCCACGAAGATGATCTGGGCGCCGGGCATCAAGGGCGAGGACATCACCGACTATCATATCGACGCCCTGGCCCGCTTCACGGCGCCGGGTCAGCTGCTGATCCAGATCGATGACGAGGTGGACCCTGACGACCCCTGGTCGGCCGCCGCCCACGAAACCCTCGGGATCATCCAGCAGGCCACGGATGCACGCGGACGCCCTTTGGAGATCGTGCGGCTGCCGGAACCGATCGACATTCGCGGGACGTCGGACGACTTTGTGTCCAGCTACGTCAACTACTACGTCTGCAACGGGGCGGTGATCGCCGCCCAGTTCGGCGATCAGGCCGCGGATGACGAGGCGCGCGACGTGCTGGCGTCCCTTTATCCGGGACGGCGAATTGTGCAACTCAACATCGATGCTCTCGGCGCATCGGGCGGCGGCATCCACTGCGCGACGCAGCAGCAGCCGGCCTGACACGAAGGGACAGGCCGGGCCGCCGGGAGCCGCGCTTCAGCTCAGCGTGTCGATGCGGCCGCGCAGCATCTGGACCATGGCTGAGAAGTCCTTGCCGCCGTAGCCGAGGCCGTTGAACAGGGCGTAGAGGGCCTCGGCCTGCGCGCCCAGCGGCGTCGTGGCGCCCGCCTTGGCGGCGGCGTCCTGGGCCAGTTTCAGGTCCTTCAGCATCATGGCGCTCGCGAAACCGCCTTCATACTCGCGGTTCGACGGGGCGGTCGGCACTGGACCCGGCCAGGGGTAGTAGTTGCTGACGCTCCAGCACTGGCCCGAGGACTTGGAGGCGATCTCGAAGAAGCGTTCCGGCTCCAGACCCAGCTTCTCGGCCAGGGCGATGGCCTCGCACGTGCCGATCATCGAAATGCCCAGCAGCATGTTGTTGCAGATCTTGGCCGCCTGACCGGCGCCGTGGTCGCCGGCGCGGATGGTGATGCGGCTCATGGGGTCCAGCGCCGGTTCGACGCGGGCGAAGTCGGCCTCGTCGCAGCCGACCATGAAGGCCAGGGTGCCGGCGTCAGCGGCGGCGGTGCCGCCCGAAACGGGGGCGTCGGCGAAGGCGTAGCCCGCCTCCTTGGCCAGAGCCGCGACCTTACGCGCCGTTTCGACGTCGATGGTCGAGCAGTCCAGCAGCAGGGCGCTGGCCGGGGCCACGCCAATGATCTGGTCGGAATAGACGCCGAGCACGTGCGGCCCGGCGGGCAGCATGGTGATGACCACCTCGGCGTCCTTCACGGCCTCGGCGACCGAGGCGACGGTGCGGCACCCGGCCTCGGCGGCGCGCTCCAGCGCGGCGGGCGACAGGTCGAAGGCGGCCACGTCATGCCCGGCCTTGGCCTGATTGGCGGCCATGCCGCCGCCCATGTTGCCCAGGCCGATGAAGGCGATGCGAGTCATCTATGCGTTTCCCTTATGGATTTTGGCCGAGGGTTAGCGCCGCCCGTCCCGCTTCGCCAGTCACCAATTTGAGACGAGACGCCTCAGTTCGGTTTGCGGAAGCGGTAGACGAACTGATCCGTCTTGCCCCGGATCGCCTCGTCGAAGACGTTCAGGCTGTGGTCGTCGGCCGGGTTGGCGACGGCTGTGCTCTCTCCGTCGAAGACGAAACCGGCGGCCTCGACCTCCTTACGGAGCTGGGCGCCCTCGATGCGGTGCAGGCTTTCGACCACGGTGTTGGCGGCGCCCGGCGCGGCCTGGTGGTCGATGACGACATAGAGGCCGCCGGGCTTCAGCGCCTTGAAGATGTCCGCGTTCATCTTGGCCACGTCCACGCCGAAACGGGGAATGTGGAAGTCGTGATATTCCTGGCTCATGAAGACCAGATCCAGCGGCGCATCGAAGCTCATGGCGTCCAGGTCGCCGTTGACGCGGCTGATGTTGGGATAGGCGGCGACCAGGGCGTCGGCGCGCGGGTTCTCGCGCTCGGCCGTACGGTTGGGCACGAAGGCGTAGACATGGCCGCCCTCGCCTACGACCCGCGAAAACAGGCGGCTGAAATAGCCCGCGCCGGGACGGATGTCGGCGATCCGCCAGCCCGGCTTGACCTGGGCGAAGGCCAGCATCTCGGCCGGATGACGCAAGGGGTCGCGGGCCACTTCGTCGGCCGGGCGCAGGGTGTCGGCGACGGCGGCCTGATAGGCGGGCGCGGCGGCGTTCTGGGCCAGGGCGGGCGCGGCGCTGAGCAAGGCGGCGACGACGGCGGCGGCGAGCAGATGCGGCTTCATGATGAACTCCTTGATCTCTTGCTGCCCCGGTCGGGGCCTTCGGGCGGCATAAGGCGCGCAGACGGGACGGCTGGCAAGCCGCCCCGCCTCACGATCAACCGGCGGACATGGAGGCCGGGGTCTGCTTCTCTTTCAGGGTGACAAGCTCCTCGGCCATGGTCGGGTGGACGGCGCAGGTCGCGTCCCACTGGGCCTTGGTCAGGCCCGCCTTCACGGCGATGGCGGCCAGCTGGATCATCTCGGGGCTGTCGGGGCCGACGATGTGGCAGCCGACGACGCGCTGGGTCTCCCCATCCACCACCAGCTTCATCAGCACCCGTTCGTCCGAGCCGGTGAAGGCGTATTTCATCGGCCGGAAGCGGGTGACGTAGACGTCCACCTCGCCCGGACAGGCGTGGCGGGCCTCGGCCTCGGTCAGGCCGACAGTGCCGACCGGCGGCTGGCTGAAGACGGCGGTGGCGACGGCTTCATAGTCGAAGCTCTGCGGATTGTTCCTGTAGACCGTCTCGTGGAAGGCCACGCCCTCGCGGATGGCGACGGGGGTCAGGTTCATCCGGTCGGTGACGTCGCCGATGGCCCAGATGTTGGCGGCCGTGGTCTGGGAATACTGATCGACCTTGACGGCGCCGTCGTCGTTCAGTTCGACCCCGGCGGTCTCGAGGCCCAGATCCTTGACGTAGGGAACGCGGCCGGTGGCGAACATGACCACATCGGTTTCGATCTTCATGCCGTTTTCGAGGTGGTTGACCAGGCCGGTCTCGGTCTTCTCGATCGAGGAATGCTGGCAGCCCAGGATGACCTTGACGCCGCGCTTCTGGATCTCGCCCGCCAGATGGGCGCGCACATCGTCGTCGAAGCCGCGCAGGATGTTAGGGCCGCGATAGATCAGGGTCGTTTCGACGCCGAGGCCTGCAAAGATGCCCGCGAACTCCACCGCGATATAACCGCCGCCTGCGATCAGGATGCGCTTGGGCAGTTCCGGCAGGTGGAAGGCCTCTTCCGAGGTGATGGCGTGTTCGACGCCCGTCAGGCCTTCCGGCTTCCACGGGCGGCCGCCGGTGGCGATCAGGATTTTCTCGGCGGTGATGGTCTGGCCTTTTCCGACGATCTCGACGGTATGGGCGTCCTTCAGGATGGCGCGGCCATGGACCAGATCGACGCCCGCCTTGGCCAGATTGGCGGCGTAGATGCCAGACAGGCGAGCGATCTCGACATCCTTGGCCTGCAGGAAGGTCGGCCAGTCGAACTTCGCATTGTCGAAGGACCAGCCGTAGCCCTCGGCGATCTCCAGCGCGTGGCTGACCTCGGAGGCCATGACCATGAACTTCTTGGGCACGCAGCCCCGCACGACGCAGGTGCCGCCGACACGGTATTCCTCAGCGATGGCGACCTTCTTGCCGCCCAGCGCCGTCAGCCGCGCCGCCCGCACCCCGCCCGAACCGGCGCCGATGACAAAGAGGTCGTAGTCGTATTGGGCCATCGGGCTCTCCGGCAATGGACCCGAAAAGATGAGTCCAATTCGTCTGAATCGTCTGAAATCCGCGCGGCCGAACCGCGGCGCTGACCCGACTTAGGCGCCGGGGCGCGAGGGGGCAAGGCGCTTGGGCGCCACACGGTTGAGCAATCCCAGAACAAGTCTTTGTGCGAGCGACTTTGAAGCTTTGACAAACCACAACTCTTGAATAGAGTTTAAAGAACATCACTACGTCAAAGGGTGCGGCATGATTGCTCAAATTTTCGCTCTGGCTCTCAGCGCGAGCATGCCGCTAGACCAAGCGCCCGCACAGGCGAACTCTACCGCTGAAGATCAAGCCGTTCGCCTGGAGGACATCCAAGTCTCAGGGCGGCGCCTGGACGCCCTGATAGAGAACTTTGTGAGCGAGGTCGCCGCGCCCAATCGCGGTCGCGGCATCGCACGATGGGATCGCAGCGTCTGTGTCGGCGCCGTCAATCTGCGCCGTGAAGCCGCGCAATATCTGGTGGACCGTGTTTCGACCGTGGCGGAAGATCTTGGTCTGAATACAGGCGATCCCGGGTGCACGCCCAATCTGCTGATCGTCGCAACCACGGATGGCGACGCCTTTGCGCAGGAACTGGTTGAGCGCCGCCGTCGGGCCCTACGCATGGGCGGCTCCGGCATGGATCGTGGCGCTGCTGCACTGAGAGATTTCCAAGAAACTAGCCGCCCCGTCCGCTGGTGGCAGGTCAGCATGCCGGTCGATTCTGAAACGGGTCAGCGCGCGGTTCGCATCCCCGGAGAGTGTACGAACGATTGCTCGGGGCCGATGGACTATGCCCCGGTAATCAATGTGTCCTCGGCTTCACGTCTGACGACACAGATCGTCGACAACATTTTCCGCGCCATTATCGTCGTGGACATCAGCAAGACCGGCGCAATCAATTCGCTGCAACTGGCCGATTACGTCACTATGGTGTCGCTGGCGCAGATCGACCCAACGGCGGACACTAGCGCTTATGCGTCGATCCTGAACGTCTTCGACGACCCGGACAGCGCCCCACACCTGACCGAGTGGGACAAGGCGTATCTTCACGGCCTCTACGGCGCAGAGCGCACCCGTCAAAACGTACGGGCGGGCAAGTCAGAGATCCAGTCCTCCATCCGTCGCGCGCACGCCCGACTGGCCGATGAGGCGCCGACAACTACGGATTAAGCGTTTCGAACCCCTCGTTCGTGCCGATGACGGCTAGGTCCGTCAGATCGAGGAAGAGGCCGTGTTCAACCACGCCAGTCAGGCTTTTCAGGTCGGCGGCGAGGCGGGCCGGATCGTTGATGACCTTGCAGGCGGCGTCATAGATCAGGTTGCCGCCGTCGGTGCGGATCAGGCCGCGCTCGGCCTCGCGCACGCGGGCCGGCGAAGCGATATCGTGATCGGCCAGGACGTCGGCGATGCGGTTGGCGGTCGTCTTATGGCCGAAGGCGACCACCTCGATCGGCAGGGGGAAGGTTCCCAGCGCCGGAACCACCTTGGCCGCGTCGGCGATGCAGATGCAGCGGGCCGACGCCTCCCACACCAGCTTTTCGCGAAGCAGGGCCGCGCCGCCGCCCTTGATGAGGGCCAGGCCCGGGCCGATCTCGTCGGCGCCGTCGACGGTCAGGTCGATCTTCGGCGTGTCTTCCAGCGTCGACAGGGTCAGACCCAGCTCGCGCGCCAGATCGGCGGTGCGCTCGGATGTCGGGACGCAGCGCAGGTCCGACAGGTTGCGGGCGGCCAGCGCCTTGACGAACCAGGCGGCGGTGGAGCCGGTGCCCAGGCCGACGACCATCCCGGCTTCGACATAAGCGGCGGCGGCTTCGCCGGCGTTCTTCTTCTGCAGGTCGCTCATTGGGATTTCGCCGCCTTCTTCGCGCGCATGGTGTCCATGAAGCGGGCGGCCCAGCCCGGCTTCGTCGTCTGTTGGCCCCGCGCCAGGGCCAGGTCGCCGGGCGCGACGTCCTTCGTCACCACGGAGCCGGAGCCGACCATGGCGCCCGCGCCGATGGTCACGGGAGCAACCAGTGACGAGTTGGAGCCGACGAAGGCCCCCTCGCCCACCGTGGTCCGGTGTTTGAAGAAGCCGTCGTAGTTGCAGAAGATCGTGCCCGCGCCGATGTTGGCCTTCGCGCCCACATGGCCGTCGCCAAGGTAGGCCAGGTGGTTGGCCTTGGCGCCCGCGTCCATGCGGACGTTCTTGACCTCGACGAAGTTGCCGACCTTGACACCCTCGCCCAGGTCCGCGCCGGGACGCAGGCGGGCGTAGGGACCGACCTCGGCGCCGGTCGCGACCTTGGCGCCCTCGATATGGCTGAAGCTGCGGATGCGCGCGCCCTCGGCCACCTTGGCGCCGGGGCCGAAGACGACGAAGGGCTCGATGGTCGTGCCCGCGCCGATGTCGGTGTCCCAAGCGAAGTGGACGGTGTCCGGGGCGCTCATGGTCACGCCCTGCGCCAGGAAATGTTCGCGCTGGGTCTTCTGGAACAGGGCCTCGGCCTGGGCCAGTTCGGCTTGTGCGTTGACGCCCATGACGGAGTCCTCGGCGGCGAAGACGGCGCGGGTCGGGGCGCCGCGCTTGCGGGCCAGCTCGACCACGTCGGTCAGGTAGTATTCGCCCTTGGCGTTGTCGTTCGTCACCTCGGCCAACAGCTCGAACAGCAGGCCGACCGGGGCCGCCATGACGCCGGAGTTGCAGGCGTTGATCGCCAGCACGTCCGCTGACGCCTCCTTGGCCTCGGTGATGGCCAGCAGACTGTCGCCGTCAAGGATCAGGCGGCCGTAGGCGCCGGGATCGCGGGCCTCGAAACCGATGACGGTGACGCCTTCATGGGCGTCAGCGAAGACCGGCTCAATGTCGGCGGCCTTCAGCAACGGCACGTCGCCATAGGTGACGACCACATGGCCGACGAAGTCGCCCAGCACGGCCTCGGCGGCGCGCACGGCGTGGCCGGTGCCCAGCGGCGGATCCTGAACGGCGATGCTGTCGGCGCCGAGGCGCTTTTCAACGTGAGCGCGGACTTCCGGCGAGTGGGCGCCGACCACGACGACGATGCGCTCGCAGCCCAGAGCCTCGGCCGCGTCGATGGCGTGGTCCAGCATGGCGCGGGCGCCGACCGGGTGCAGCACCTTGGGCAGGGGCGACTTCATGCGCGTGCCCTGGCCGGCGGCGAGGATGATGGCGGCGCGAGGATGGGGTGCGGTCATGAATCGATCCGGCGGCTTGTCGTTGCCTGCGATCTAGCCCATTGCCGGGGTCTTCGCGAGCCGGGAGACAGATGAGTGAGCATTGAGCGCGACCTGGAAGGCTGGACCATCGCCTTCGACCTGGACGGCACCCTGGTGGATTCGGCGCCGGATCTGATCGGCACGCTGAACCGGATGCTGGCGGAGTATGAGTTGCCGCCCGTGCCCATGTCCTCGACCCGGCATCTGGTGGGGCACGGCGCCATGGCCATGCTGCGCCACGGCTTCATGGAAGCGGGCGCCGTCTGGGACGAGGCCCACGCCCCCGGCCTGTTCGACCGCTTCATCGAGCACTACCTGGCCCACATCGCCGATGAGAGCCGCCCGTTCGACGGCTGCGTCGCCGCGCTGGACCGGCTGAGCGCGCGAGGCGCGACCCTGTGCGTGGCGACCAACAAGCGCACGGATCTGTCGGTGGCGCTGATCGAGGCGCTGGAGCTGACGCGCCATTTCGCCTTCATCGCCGGACCGGATGCGGTGTCGGCCCGCAAGCCCAGCGGCGCCCACATCATCGAAGCGGTGCAGATGGCGGGCGGCGATCCGGCGCGCTGCGTCATGGTCGGCGACAGCACCACGGACACCAAGGCGGCCAAGGATGCGGGCGTGCCCTGCATCGCCGTCAGCTTCGGCTACAACGACGTGCCGCACGCGGAACTGGGCGGCGACGTGATGATCGACCACTATGACGGGTTCGAAGAGGCGCTGGCCGAGGTGATGCGCTGAATCCTTCTCCCCTTGTGGGAGAAGGTGGCAGACGGAGCCTGACGGATGAGGGGTTGCGCCGACCCGCAAATCATCGCTCGTCGGTCTATGCCGAGAGGCCCCTCATCCGGCCCTGACGGGCCCCCTTCCCCCACAAGGGGAGAAGGAAAACTAAAGGCGGCATTAGAACTTCTACCCCTCAACCGCCCCTGCGGCTGTTGCGGTCTTTGCGCCTGCGAAACACATAGATCGACCCGTTCCTCCTCCCAGGGTCGTCATGCTTCGTCGCTTCTTCGCCATTCCGCTGTGGCAACGCACCGCCGCCGGGTTCGCCCTGGGCATCATCGCCGGCCTGATCCTGCGCGAGCAGGCGACCGTCTGGCTGCAGCCGATCGGCGACGTCTATCTGAACCTGATCCGCATGGTGGTGGCGCCGCTGGTGCTGTTCACCATCGCCAGTTCGATCGCCAAGCTGGGCGAAGGGGTCGGCGCGGTGCGGCTGGGGGTGCGAACAATCGTCTGGTTCGCCATCACCTCCCTGCTGGCCGTGCTGGTGGGTTTCGCGTTCGGCCACATCATCAATCCGGGCGTCGGCCTGTCCGACCTGCCGCTGGGCGAGGTGAAGGCGCGCGAGATTCCTTCGCCCCTGCAGGTTCTGCTGGGCGTCGTGCCGACCAACCCCTTCGCCTCCCTGGCCGAAGGCAAGGTGCTGCAGATCATCTTCTTCTCGGCCTTGCTGGGAGCGGCCCTGGTGGCGCTGGGCGACCGGGCGCAAAACGCGCGTAGGCTGGTGGATGAAGGCGCGGCCCTGGTGTTCCGCATCACGCGCTGGGTGATCCAGTTGACGCCTTTCGGGGTGTTCGGCCTGATCGGCTCGGTCGTCGGGGGCTATGGCTGGGAGGCGCTGCTGCCGTTGGGCAAGTTCATCTTCGCCATTTATGCGGCCTGCCTGTTCCACATCTTCGTCGTCTATTCGGGCCTGCTGAAGCTGCACGGGCTGAAGGTCGTCAGCTTCTTCCGAGGCGGAGCTGCAGCCATGCAGACAGCCTTCGCCACCTCGTCGTCGCTGGGCACCCTGCCCGTCACCCTGCGCCAGACAGTCGAGCGGCTGGGCGTGCCCCAGGCCTACGCCGCCTTCGCCGTACCGCTGGGCGCCAATGTGAAGATGGACGGATGCGGCGCCATCTACCCGGCCATCGCCTCGATCTTCATCGCCCAGTATTTCCAGATCGACCTGACGCTGACGCAGTACATCCTGATCGGACTGACGGCGGTGCTGGGATCGCTGGGTACGGCGGGCGTGCCGGGGACCAGCATCGTCATGCTGACCCTAACGCTGTCGACGGCGGGCCTGCCGCTGGAAGGCGTCGGCTACATCATCGCCATCGACCGCATCATCGACATGATGCGCACGGCCACCAACGTCACCGGCCAGATGGTCGTGCCCGTCCTGGTCGCCAAGGAGGAAGGCCTCTTGAACGAGGACATCTACAACGGCCACGTCGCCTGGCTGCCGGGTGATCCCGAGGATGAAACTCCGGAAGGCGCGCGGGCGGCGGGAATCTGAGCAAGCGACGCTGCTATTTGATGAATTGAGGCTTGCCGTCGTCGGAATCGCGGGCTATGTCCCCGCCTCCCGACGGCGCAGTCACTGACCGCCCCGTTCCAGGCGGACGCGTAGCTCAGCGGGAGAGCACCTCGTTCACACCGAGGGGGTCACAGGTTCAATCCCTGTCGCGTCCACCATTTTTCCAACTAAAATTCGAAGCGTCATGGCGATCATTAGTTCCCGTTTAGGGGGTGCTAGCGGGGCGCCAGGGTCGGCGAACAGGCCGAAATCAACGTCAAGGCGACGCCCACGTCGGTAGTCAGTCGATCTGAAAAGCTCGTCATCAAGCGCTCATCAGATACTCACAGATTATCGAACCATGCGTGGATCCGGCAGCAAGACAACCTTGCCGACGATCCCGCCCGCTTCGAGCAAGCGATGCGCCGCATTGGCTTGGCTAAGCGACATGGTCTCAGCAACGATCGGGATGATTTTTCCTGCCGCAACATCGGTGAAAACCTCCTTTGCGGCGTAGCTCACAACGCTAGGAGGATAGCTATCCAGGCTGAGGGTCATGAGCGACCGAGAGCGCCTGAAGTCCGTAAGGAGCGGACCCGCGAAATCCGCAGGCGGCATGCCGGCGGAAATTCCGGCAATGACATAGCGGCCATTTGCATTCAGTTGTTCAATGCAGGCGCGAGCGCCTGAACCCGCGACGAGATCTATCACCACATCAGCGGGAACTGGCGGGCTATTTTTGCGGCCCTCAATTACCTGAGCTCCAAGGATTCTCGCCATCTGAACGACCAGATGCCCGATGCCGCCCTGCGCTCCACGCACAAGAACAGTCTCGCCTGCAATCAACTGCGCCTTCGCAATGCAAAAGCGAGCGACCAGCGCATTAACGCCCGAAGCCACAGCGGATTCAAAGGCCACGCCGTCCGGCAAAGCGACTATGTCATCTTCGCTGACGACTACCTGCTCAGTATAGCCGCCCGCTTGCATACGGGCGAACACGCGCCGATCGACCCATCGCGGATCCACATCCGCCCCTACACACGTGACGATACCCGCAACCTCGATCCCAGGGATAAAATCTGCAGGCATGAGTTGCCGCATGATCAGGTCGACGCGCCCAACGCCAATCGCGCGCACATCGACGACTACCTCGCCGGAACCGGCAGTCGGCGGCGCGATGTCCATGGCTACGAGTTCGGCCTGCGTCCCTTTGGAAACGATGGCTCTCATGTTTGCTTTTCCTTTGAGCGACACACGAGATACCAGCTATATTCAGTATACTAAGCGTACAAGAACGCACCTATGGATCATATAGTAGCCATGACGATACCGCCGCCCTACGAGGGCCCTCCGCCGGAACTATCGGAAGGGGCAAGGAGCCTGATGGCGCATCTGTCGGAAAAATGGACCCTGCTGATCCTCGTGCAGCTTTGCCATGGCCCTCTGCGGTTCAACGCTTTACGACGATGCGTCGGCTCAGTAACGCCCAAGGCTCTGGCCCAGACCCTGCGCCGGCTGGAACGAAGCGGACTTGTCTCACGGCAAATTATCCCCGGCTCGCCGCCCGGAGTCGAATATCGCGGCACAGACCTAGGCTTCGCGCTTGCGCCAGCCATTAGGGCATTGGCGCAATGGGCCTCGACCAATTTCGAGGAAATCGAGCGAGCGCAGGCGCGGTACGACGCCTGCACTGCAAGCCAACGCGAATTTCATCGACAGTGATTTCAAGCATCATCGCCGCCCAGAGAAGAAAGGCCGTCGCGCCCTTCATCTGGATGAGCACATAGATCGAGCACAATATCGATAGGACCAAGCATCTGTTCGGCGCTATGCAACAACCAGGCGTGTGCGCCTCGACCCTCGGCGTCCTGCCGAAGCGCTACGATACGTCCTCCGCTGTCCCAAAGCTCTTCAACCAACCCATTCATTTGCGCCGGGCAGCATCTGAAATGAGCAGCCACCCCTACCCCGGCTTCGACCAACAGGCGGATAACGGAGAAATCCGCCGTCCGCCTGACATTGAGAATCAATGAAGTCTTCCAAGGCGGATTCACGAAGACGGCCAAGTCACCAGCCTGATCGGTCCGCTTCATCGCGGCGACTGCTCATCGCCCTTCACCGGCCTTCCGCTCCCCGCCACCGATGGAACGTAGAGACCGGTGGCCGCCCCGACCAGACGGCTGCCGATGAACCGCTGGACATCGCGGCGGGGGCCGAAACGGGCGCAGGGATCCGGCTCCGGGATCGACCTCACCTTCCTCGCATCTGATGCGAAGGCATCCCCCACAGCGTCACCCAAAGGCTCCGCGAGTTGAAGCGCATCACCTACAGGTGAAAGCGAGGGATCCGTTCTGCTGACGACTTCGACCGAACGCGACCAGATTATCGCGGCGGCCTGCTGACCGTCCGACGTCATTAATTCCGATTCGACGGCAAGCCCACCGGTCGCCGACGGCACTCGAAATTGCACGACAGGCACTGGGATAAAGAAGCCGGCTACGGCGCTGACTGCCGATCCCACCCGGCTCGTCGGTTCCACCCTGGTGATTACGCTGCGGATCAGGCCGACGCCGGCTACAGGTTCAGGCGCCAGGTCAAACCGCTCGCTGACTTCATAGCAGATCTGGCGATCCACCTCATTGCGCACCCGCGTCAGGTCTTCGAGCGTAATCCCACTCTCTTCCTCCAGATCAAGAACGCTAGGAAGTATATAGACGATTGAAATTTCATCAGAAAGAACGTCGTCTCGAATTGACTGGGGGCCGTCTATGCCCGCCGTCCTATCCGCCAGTCCCTCGTAGCTGGATAGGAACCCTGAGTGACCTATGGGAGATGACTGGCAGGCGGCGGCGGCAAGTGGAAGGATCGCAGTCAGCAATTTGGTCGTTATTGAACCTGCCCGACGGACGGTACGAGCGGGGATCGGGGAAAACATGGCTGGCGTCTCCGTCTAGCGAGATCGCCACACTGCTGAGCGTTTCTTCCGCCAAGCTTTCAGGATGATGGGCACGGCGGACTCGCAAATCGCAACGAGGCCATCGCCATGAAAGACTGGTGAAAGCCTTGGTCGCGAGAATGGAGACCAGCAAGGAAAAGCCGGATAGGCTCGACTTGGCCCGCGGCGACACGACGCGAAGTCGGCGTTTCGCGCCAGACACACAGGCGATCAATGCGTATTCTCCTTATTGAAGACAACGTGCTTCTTGCTCGCAGCACGGCGCGGTCACTGACTGCTTGCGGCTTCACGGTCGATGTCTTCCACAATGCGGACGATGGATGGATCGCATGGCGCTCAACGGAACATGATGTCGTCGTCCTTGATCTGATGCTCGGCCAGGACAATGGACTGGATCTCTTGTCGCGTGCGCGCCAAAGCGGGCTGACGACTGCAGTTCTCGTGCTGACGGCCCTGGGCGAAATAGACGAGCGTGTACGCGGACTGGACCGTGGAGCTGACGATTACCTCGTCAAACCCTTCGCGATCAATGAGTTGATCGCACGACTTCGCGCGCTTGGCCGACGTCCGGAACCCCTGCTTGATCCCATCCTGACACTCGGACCTGTGACTTACGTCCCCGGAGCCCAGACGCTTTCCGGCCGCACGGGCCAGCTAAAGCTGTCTCGGGCTGAAAGCATAGTGGTTGAGCGGTTCTTCCGGCGGCCTGAGCGTGTGTTTTCCAAGGAGCAACTCGGCGACGCGCTTCATCCCCTCGAGGGCCATTACAGCGAAAACTCGCTTCACATCTTGATCCACCGTGTTCGCCGGCGGCTCGTCGCCATAGGGGGCGGCGTGACGATCGATTCGTTGCGCGGGATCGGCTACATCGCAACGGTGGAACGTCCCTGATGCTCTGGAAAAGACGGTCGATCCTGCAGACCTTGCTGGTCTCGATCGCTGGAGCCGCCCTGCTCGCCTATCTGGTGACACGCCTTCTGATACCCGAGAACGCCGCCTACGGGCTCAGCCTGCAGGACCGGCTAGCCTCCGATTATTTGCTCGCTCGCCTCAACGATGCTTGGCGCCCCCTAGCTGTCTTTGTTCTAATTTCGATGGCCGGCATCTGGTTGGTCCTCCGCAAAGTTTTGGCTCCAATCAAAGAACTGTCTCTTCAAGCGAGGCGGATCGGCCCCGCCAATCTCAATGAACGGCTGCCTTTGGCCCGGGCGCCTGTCGAACTCGCCCCCCTCGTGCACGCCTTCAACGCCTCCCTGGACCGGCTCGAAGAAGCTTGGAAATCCCAACGTTCCTTTTCCGCCAACGCCGCTCATGAACTCCGCACTCCCCTCGCCGCGCTGAGAGCGCAGGTCGAAAGTCTATTGGGACCAGAAGAGCGCAAACAGGCGGTTGCGGAGTTCGACCGGCTGTCACGGACGATCAATCAGCTATTGATCCTGGCCGATGGCGAGCACAACCCGCAGCGGCGCAGCGACCCATTCGATCTGGCGGCTCTCGCGCTGGCCACGGCGAGCCAGACGGCAGCGGAGTTTGTCCAAAGCGGACGGCGAATCGAAATGATCCGTCCCGAACGAGTCATTCCCTGTTTGGGCGACCATGTCCTGGTGGGTCTTGCGATCCGCAACCTGCTGGAAAACACCTTGCGGCATACCCCCGTCGGATCCACGACGACCGTCATGTTCGACGATCAAGACGTTTTACACGTGCTGGACGACGGCGATGGCGTGGCGCCCGAATTCGCCGCTCGCGCGTTCGAACCCTTCTCGCGAGGCGACCCCCACGGCGAAGGTGCAGGCTTGGGCCTATCGATCGTATCCCGCATCGCTCTGGCCCACGGCGGACGAGCTTGGCTGGCTGATCGATCCAGCGGCGCCTGCTTCTGTCTACAGCTTCCTCTCGCCCATGATACGGAACGGTCCCGATCCGTCTGAAGCCCTGCTAGCCCATGGTCTTATCTGGCCTGAAGCTCAAGCTTCTCCCGGTAGACACGGTCGATCGAATTCTTGCTCGAAGAAGCAGCCTCAAAGGCAATAGCTATCCGCCCCATTCGCCGCCAAAACACCAGTTGCAATCTGGAAGGTGAATCAGCTGGCCTATAAGGCCGCGTTTTAAGGGGAAATGGTACGCCCCCTCGGGCTCGAACCGAGGACCCTCTGATTAAAAGTCAGATGCTCTAACCAACTGAGCTAGGGGCGCACATCGCGTTTGCGAAGAGGCGCGGAACATACGGATGAGCTTCGCGACGGGCAAGTGGAAATTTCAGGAAATTTTTCACTGCACAAACAAGGCTCTGAGGACCGCATCCATCGCGAAATCAAGGTGCTTCGCAGCACGCGATTCATTCCAGGTTCACCTGAACCCTTTAAAGGCGCGACCAGAGGAACCGGCTCCGCCCCTCCACGTTTCCAGCCCCTAGAGGGGGATCAAGAATGAATCGATCCATGTTGAATCGTCTGATGATCGGCGCGGCGCTGGCCGCCACCGGCTTGCTGGCCGCTTGTGAACAACCTTACAGCGAACCGCCCCCCGTCGAAGCGCCGGCGCCTGTCGAGGCGCCCGCCGCAGAAGAAGCCGCTGCGCCCGCGGTCGCCGAGGCTCCCGCTGCGCCCGAAACGGCTACGCCTGTGGAAGCCCTTCCGCCGGACCAGCGTTCGTCTGAAGAGACAGTTCAACCCGAAAGCGATACGCTGTTTTACTGATTCCTCCGGCGAACGGGGCTAAGCGCCCTTTGATCGTCTCGTAACCAGGGTTCGGATTTGACGTCGAGGCTCCCCCTCCTTCTTGCTGGCGCAGCTGTATGCGCGCTCGCAAGCCAAGCCGTCGCCGAACCTCGCGCCCAGATTCGCGGTGAAATAGACGGCGACCTCAAACGCCAGCTGGAACAGGCGATCGGCGATGTCGACGGCGCGCCGTCCAGCCGGTTCGAGGCCCGTCGTCGCGCCCGTGCGGCCGTGACCTCGGCTCAGGCCTTGTTGCGTTCGGAAGGCTATTATCAAGCCACGGTCGAGGATCAGGTCGAGGGCGACGACAAGCCCGTCGCGATAGTCCAGATTGCGCCGGGCCGCCGCTTCGTCCTGGGCGAAACCACGATCAACTGGACCGCTCCCGCGCCGGACGCAGAAACCAGCGCTGCGGTCATCGAGGACATCCGCCTCAAGCCGGGCGAACCGGGCCGGGCCGCTGAGATCCTGGAAGCCGAAGGCCGCGTCGTCGCCGGCCTGACCCGACGGGGCTATGCGGACGCCGCCGCCCTGCCCCGCCGCGTGGTAGTGGATCACGCCACCTTCCTGGTTCAACCGGGCTTCAACATCAACTCGGGCGAGCTGGTGCGGCTGAACGGCATTCAGCTACGGACCCGGGGGCCGACCAAGGAAAGCTGGCTTCAGAGCCTGGTCCCCTGGGAGGAAGGCGACCGCTACGATCCCGAGGACGTGGCCGAACTGGAACGGCGCCTGCTGGACACCGGCGTCTATGACGGCGTGGGCGTGGCCCTGTCGCCGCTCGACGACATTCGACCGGACGGCTTGCGCCCGGTCGTCGTCACCCTGGCCGATCGGCCGGTCAGCCTGCTGGAAGCCGGCGCCAGCTATTCGACTTATGAAGGCGTCGGCGCCGACGTTTTCCGGACCCGCTACAATCGCTTCGGCCGGGCCGACACCCTGCGCTACGGCGCACGTATCGCCAGCATCGACAGCCGCATCGGCGGCGAGTGGTCGCAACCGCACTGGCGCAGGGCGGGACGAACGCTGAAACTGTCGTCCTATATCGTCAACGAACAGACCGACGCCTACGACCGTAGCGCCATCACCTTGGCTGCGGACCTGTCGCAACGCCTCGGCAAGACGTCGTGGTTCAGCTACGGCGTGGGCGTCGATGCGGGCCGCTACACGGAATATCGGTTCGACCCGGTGACCCAGGCGCCGATCACCTTCGATCGCGACCTGGCGATCGTCACCCTGCGCGGCGGCGCCTTCATGGATCGCTCGAACGATCCGCTGAACCCGACCTCGGGCTATCGCCTGTCGCTGTCGACCCAGCCCACGGCCGTGACCGGCGAGGATACGGTGCTGTTCCTGCGCACCGAAGGTCAGGCGAGCGCCTATCTGCCGATCCAGGATGACGCCAAGACCGTGCTGGCCGGCCGCGTCCGCATCGGGTCCATCATCGGCGGCCAGGAACTGACCGTGCCGTCGGACCGACTGTTCTATTCCGGCGGCGGCGGCTCTGTGCGCGGCTATTCCTATCAGAGCATCAACCCTCGCCTGCCCAACAACCGACCGCGCGGCGGCCTGTCGCTGTTCGAGACCTCGATCGAGGTGCGACGCGACATCGGCGAGAAATTCCAGGCCGTGGCCTTCGTCGACGGCGGCGCCGTCGGCTTTCAGGAAACGCCGAACCTGACCAATATGCGCTACGGCGCGGGCGTCGGCGTACGTTACAAGCTGCCCTTCGGTCCTGTTCGCGCCGACATCGCCTTCCCGCTGAACAAGCGAGAAGGCGACTCCGGATTCCAGCTCTACCTCAGCATCGGCCAGGCGTTTTGACCGACACACCTCCGCCTCACGAAACGGGCGCAGACGTCGCCGATACGCCGGCCGAGAAGGCCAAGCGCAAGCGCACGCGTCTGCAACTGGCGGCCTTCGTCGCGGGCGTGACCTTCGCCGGTCTGCTGGCGCTTATCGTCGTCGCTCTGGTGGGCGGACGGATGTATCTGGTGTCCGACGCGGGGCGCGAACTGATCACCAGCTTCGTCGCGGGCAAGAAGATCAGCCGCTACGGTCGGATCAACGTCGAGGGGCTGCAAGGCGATCTGTTCGACGACTTCCGTCTGAAGCGCGTCACCGTGACCGACGAAAAGGGCGTCTGGCTGGAAGCGACCGACATCCGCGTCGACTGGTCCTACTGGCCTCTGCTGGCGCGGCGCTTCCACGCAACGGAAATCAGCGCGGGCCAGATTCGTCTGTTGCGCCGTCCCGAGCTTGAGCCGCCGAGCGAACCGGGCGGGCCGCAGGCCATCTCCATCGACATCGACCGCTTCAGCGCCAATGTCGAACTGCTGGAAGGCTTCTCCAAGGAGTACGGCCGCTGGACCCTCAGCGGCGACGCCGCCATTCCGCGCAAGGGCGTCAAGACCGCCAACGTCAACGCCTACAGCCTGAACCGCAAGGGCGACTATCTGCGTCTGGCCGCCGCCTTCGGCGACAAGCCCGAAGACCTGCGCGTCAATCTGCGCGCCAATGAGGCCCAGGGCGGCCCGATCGCAGGGTCGCTGGGCTATTCGCCCGATCAGCCTTTCTCGGCCGTCGCCGTGGTCAACGGCGAGGTCATCGACGTGGCCGTCCAGACCGGCCAGTTCCGCCCCCTGTTGGTCAAGGGAACCTATGGCGACAACGGCGCCAAGGTGTCGGGTTACGCCGACTTCTCCGGCTCCGACCTGCTGGAGCCCTTCGTCGAACGCATCGGCCGCACCGCCCGCTTCGGCTTCGCCATGACGCCAGACGCCAAGCGCGAAGGCTATCAGGGCGTGGCCTGGCGCCTGTACGCCGACAACATCGAATCCAGCGCGCGCGGCCTGATCCGCACTACGGACAACACTTCGCCCGACGGCATCAGTCTGGAGGTGAACACCCCCTCGCTCAGCCGCCTGGTGGGTAGTCCGATCGCCGGTCCCGCCGCCTATACGGGCGTGTTCAAGGGCGACGCCCAGGTGTGGAGCCTGCAAGGCTCGGCCAGTCTGCTGAACGCCGACATCGCCTCCTATCGCGCCACGCGCATCTCGGGCCCCGTCAACATCGCCGCCAACAAGGGGCGCATCGACGTCACGACCGACGTGCGCGCCGTCGGCGGCTCCTCGGCGGGCATCATCGGCGGCCTGCTGGGCTCTGCGCCGCGCATCCAGATGGAAGGCGCGCGCATGGCCGACGGCGCCATGCTGCTGAAGAAGATCGACGCGCGCGGACAGGGGCTGACCCTGACCGGCTCGGGCGGGCGCAGCCTGAACGGCGGACTGAACTTCAGCGGCCGCGCCGACCTGACCGATCTGTCGCGCATTCAACCCGGCGCGCGCGGCGCGTTCGGCGGACCGATCCGGGCGGCCTCGGCCAAGACGGGCGCGCCCTGGACATTGAGCTTCGACGGACGCGGCTCGCGCATGGCCGTCGGCATGGAAGAGCTGGACCGTCTGCTGGGCGCCGCGCCGCGCCTGCAACTGGCTGGATCTCTGAACAACGGCGTCGTCTCCATCGATCGCGGAGAGCTGACCGGCGCCGCCGGGCGCGCGGGCGCCAAGGGTCTGATCGAGGGCGCCAAGCTGCGGCTGGCGCTGGACTGGAACGCCCATGGCCCCTTCGGCGTCGGCCCGGTCGCCATCGACGGCGCCATGTCGGGCGACGGCGCCCTGACCGGCACCCTGGCCCAGCCGCGCGCCGATCTGCGCGCCGCCTTCGACAAGGTGGCGGCGGGCGGCCTGATCCTGACCAACGCCGATCTGATCCTCAGCTTCCGCAAGGGCGCCGACGCTTCGGACGGGCGCGTGGTGCTGAACTCAGGCTCCAACTACGGACCGGCCCATGCTTCGGGCAACTTCTTCCTGGGCGGACCGCGCCTGCGTCTGTCGGACGTCGATGTGAACGCGGGCGGCGTGGCGGCCCAGGGCGACGTCGCCCTGTCGAACAACTTCCCCTCCAGCGCCGACCTGACGTTCACTGCACGCCAGGGGGCCTTCCTGGCCTCGGGCGAGGCCAACGGCCGCGTGCGCCTGACCGAGGGCGCGGGCGACCAGACGGCCGTGCTCGACGTCACTGGGCGCAATGTGCGCCTGACCGGCCAGGACTGGACCCTGCGCACCCTGTCGCTCAAGGGCCAGGGCACGCTGGATCGCCTGCCCTTCACCCTGGCCGCTGACGTCGGCGGCGCCAATCCGGTGCAGTTCAACGGCTCGGGCGAATACGCCCGCCAGGGCCAGGCCCAGAGCCTTACCCTGCGCGGCGGCGGCCGCGTGCGCGATATCGCCTTCACCACCCGCGCGCCCGCCGTTTTCGCTCTCAACGGCGACGGCCGCGTCGCCCGCCTGGACCTGGGCGTCGGCGGCGGCGTCCTGACCGGCGAGTTGAAGCAGGACAGCGAAGGCAGCGTCATCCAGGCCGACATGAGCAACGTCGAAATGGGCTCGCTGATCCCCGATCTGCGCGGCCAGGTGACGGGTCGCGTTTCGATGCAGGGCCAAGGCGACACGCTGCGCGGCTCCGCCAATGTCGACCTGAAGCAACTGCGCAGCCTGGACGCGCCGCGCGGCCTGGCCGTCGACGGCACGCTGAACGCCGACCTGACGAGCGACGCCCTACGCCTACGTGCAGAAGCCCACAACGGTACGACCGTTCAGGCCACAGCCGATGTCACCCTGCCGGTCGAAACCTCGGCCGCGCCCCTGCGCCTGGCTATCGCCCGGACCGAGAACCTGTCGGGTCAGATCGCCATCCGCGGTCAGATCCAGCCCATCTGGGATCTGTTCCTGGGCGGCGCTCAATCCCTATCGGCCCAGGTGAACGCTCAGGCGACCCTGGCCGGCACCCTGAACGCGCCGCGCCTGAACGGCCGACTGGACCTGAGCGAAGGCTCGTTCCGTGATGGATCCTCGGGCCTGCGCCTACAGAACATGACCCTGGCCAGCCGCTTCAACGACAGCCAGGCGGTGATCGAACGATTCCAGGCCACCGACGGCCTGAAGGGCGAGGTGTCCGGCAGCGGCGACCTGGGCCTGCGTCAAGGTTCGCCCTCGACCCTGCGCCTGGAGCTGGCGCGCTTCCAGATCATCGACAACGACATCGCCAAGGCGCGGGCCAACGGCCGACTGACGGCCGTGCGCGGCGCCGACGGCAACATCCGCCTGACCGGCAATGTGAATATCGACGACGCCGAGATTTCGCCCGACCTGCCCGGTTCGACCGGCATCGTCAAAATGGACGTGGTCGAGATCAACCGCCCCGGCGGCGACGCCGTCGAGGCCGAAAAGAAGGCCGCCGCCGGCCCGCAGATCGGCCTGGACCTGACCCTGACGGGACGCGAGATCTACCTGCGCGGACGCGGCCTGAACGTCGAACTGCGCGCCGACGCCCGCGTGCGCGGCACCATCACCCAGCCCGAACTGAGCGGCACGGCCAATGTGGTGCGCGGCGACTATGAGTTCGCGGGCAAGCGCTTCGTCTTCAACGATCGCGGCTCGGTCATCCTGTCCACCGACCCGGCGCGCATCCGCCTGAACCTGGAAGCCGTGCGCGAAGACCCCGCCCTGACGGCCGTGATCAAGGTGACGGGCACCGCCGTCTCGCCCAAGATCGAGCTGACCTCCACGCCTGACCTGCCTCAGGACGAAATCCTGTCGCAGGTGCTGTTCGGACGTTCGGCGGCCCAGTTGTCGCCGTTCGAAGCGGCGCAACTGGCCTCGGCCGTGGCGTCCCTGGCGGGCGGCGGGGGTTTCGATGTCATCGGCAACCTGCGCGAACTGGCCGGCCTGGACCGCCTGTCCTTCAGCGGCGAGGCCTCCAGCCTGACCGTCGCGGGCGGTCGCTACATCACCGACGACATCTATCTGGAGGTCATCGGCGGGGCTGAGCGCGGCGCAGCCGTCAATGTGGAGTGGCAGGTGCGACGCAACCTGGCCATCACCTCCAAGTTCGGCGGCGAAGGCGACACCGCCCTGTCGGTCCGCTGGCGCCGCGAAGGCCCCCGCCCCGGCGGCGACCGTCGCGACCGCCGTCCCAACGCCGCCGCCCGACGCTAACCCGAGCGAGGCCAGCTAGAAGCCAGTCTCGTTCTATCGTCCATTTTGTTCTTGCTTTGTTCTTATTCGTTCCCCATCCTGCGGGCATGAGTAAGGCGATCAACGGACGCGGCGCACGCTCCAACGCCTCGGGTCGGTATGAAGCCGATCGGCGCGAGGCCTACGACGACGGCTGGACGGATCAGGACGAGGCGGCGACCCCGCTTCGCACCACCCTGTCCCCGGAACACGCGCGCACCATCATCGCCAAGAACACGAGTCCCGACGTCGGCTTCGATCGCTCCATCAACCCCTACAAGGGCTGCGAACATGGCTGCATCTACTGCTACGCCCGTCCGTCCCATGCCTGGATGGGCCTATCCCCGGGCCTGGATTTCGAGAGCCGGATCTTCTTCAAGCCGGACGCCGCGCGTCTGCTGGAACAGGAACTCTCAAAGTCCCGGTACGTCTGCCGGCGCATCCACATAGGCGGCAACACCGACCCCTATCAGCCGGTCGAGCGCGAAACGAATTCGACCCGTTCGATCCTGGAGGTCATGCAGCGCTTCAACCACCCGTTCAGCATCATCACCAAGTCGGTGCTGATCGCGCGCGACGCTGACATCCTGGGCGACATGGGGCGGCGCGGTCTGGCCTCGGCCTTCATCTCCATCACCACGCTGGACCGCAAGCTGGCGCGGGCGATGGAGCCGCGCGCCTCCACGCCCGCCAAGCGGCTGGAGGCGATCAGCCGCCTGGCAGATGCGGGATGCCCGGTCGGCGTCGGCTTCGCCCCCGTCATTCCCGGCCTGAACGATCACGAACTGGAAGCCGTGCTGGAGGCGGCGCAGAAGGCAGGCGCGACCTCGGCCATGTATGTGACCCTGCGCCTGCCGATGGAGATCAAGGATCTGTTCCGAGAATGGCTGGTCGATTCTCGCCCCGATCGGGCGGCGCGCGTCATGTCCCTGATCCGCCAGACGCGCGGCGGCAAGGATTATGACCCCGACTGGTCCCAGCGCATGAAGGGAACCGGCCCGGTCGCCGAACTGATCGCCACGCGCTTCAGGACGGCGGCCAAGCGCTATGGTCTGGACGCGCCGCGTCAGGCGTTGGACCTCACCCAGTTCCGCGTTCCCGCCGACGCCCGACCGCAGCTTGATCTGTTCGACATTCCCGCCTGATCTCGTTTATATATCGTCGATACGTATTCTTGAGTGGAGCCAATCCGTGCGCCCAGTTGTTTCAGGTCTAGTCGCAGCGGCCCTCATCAGTCTGACGGGATGCGCCATCAGCGTTCCTGAGAACGCCTTCCTCTATCCAGATACACGCATCGCCGCCGAAAATATTGATTTGAAGCCAGACCCGGCTCTTCCTGAATCTGCGCAGGCTCAGACCCTCGCCTATGCTGGCGGACAATTGTCAGCGACGCGGTTATCTTCTGACCAAGGCTCTCAGGCGCCGCTGATCCTTTTCTGCGGCGGCAACATGTTCCGGCAATCGGCCTACGGCGGCCAGACTAGCGATAAACTCTTGCCGTTCGGAGACGTTCTTCTTTTTGACTACCCCGGCTACGGCGCCTCGACGGGCGTTTCAGATGTCGCCAGCATGAAGGCGGCTGCCGGAGCCATGGCCGCGCATGCACGCGCCGCCGCGAATCAAGAACAGCGCCGCCTGATCCTATGGGGGCACTCTCTAGGCGGGCCGGTCTGCGCCGAAGCGGCGACGCAAGCAAAGGCCGATATCTTGGTCCTGGAGACGACGACGCCTTCGGCCCGCGCCATGTTGAAGGAGGCGCTGGGCTGGAAACGGTTTCTGATTCACGTGCGCCTGGCCCCACGGCTGGCGGAAATCGACATCCCCTCGACCCTCGCCGACTACCCCGGCCGGATCATCGTGCTGGAGGCCGGGCGCGACACGGTGCTGCCGCCGGTCCTGAGTCGCCGCCTGGCCCAGGCGCTGACGGCAAAGGGACGATCTGTCGACCACCTGGTCTTCGCCGAGGCGGGCCACAACGACGTGCACAGCCAACCGGACTTCACGTCCCGAATGGCCGAAGCTCTCGTCCGTCCGTGACCGGTTCGACCTGATCTCGCCTAGCGCCGGAAGACGCCGACCAGTTCGATGTGCGTCGACCAGATGAACTGGTCGATCGGCGTGACCTTCTCCAGTCGGAAACCGGCGTCGACCAGCACCCGCGCGTCGCGGGCGAAGGTCTGGGGATTGCAGGACACCCCGACGACGACCGACGCCTTGGTCCCCGGCAGTTGCTGTGTCTGTTCCAGAGCGCCTGCGCGCGGCGGGTCGAGCACGATGGCGTCGCAGCCCTTCAGGTCATAGGGCGACAGCGGTCGACGGAACAGGTCGCGCGCCTGGGCTTCGATCCCCTTCAGGCCCTGGGCCGTACTCAGACCCGCCTTCAGGGCGGCGATGGAGGCGACGGCGGAATCGGCGGCTGTCACGCTGGCGATCTCGGCCAGAGGGAAGGTGAACGTCCCCGCCCCGCAGAACAGGTCCGCCACCTTCCTGGCCCCCCTCACCGCCTCGACCGCGCGTTCGACCATGGCGGCCTCAGCGGCGGGCGACGCCTGCAGGAAACCGCCCGCCGGCAAGGGCACGGACGCGCGCCCGAACCGCACGCGCGGCTGGCGCGCCATGACCAGCGTGTCGCCATCCAGGCTGAGACGCGCCAGATCAGCCTCGGCCGCCGCTGCAATGGCCAGCGCCAACTGGTCGCCATTCAGGCCGCCCGAACGTTTCTCGACCCCGGTCACATCGACGTCCAGACCGGTGTCGGTCAGGGTGACGTGCAGGGTCGGCGCCGATTTCGGATGCCCCAGGAAGGGCGCCGCCACCTTGGCCAGGGCGGGCAGAGCAGCCGTCAGATGCGGGTCCGACAGCGGGCAGTCCGTCAGTTCGACCACCCGCCACGACTTGCGCGCCTTGAAACCCAGGATGACGCGGCCGTCCGCGCCCTGCCGCGCATGCAGCGCCAGGCGGCGACGACTGGCCAGCGGCGTCGCCACGGTCGCCTCGACCTCGGTCTCCAGCCCCTCGCGCGCCAGGGTCTGGATCACCACCTCGCGCTTCCAGGCCAGATAGGGCTCATCGGCCCAGTGCTGCAACGGCGCGACCCCGCATTCGGCATAGGTCCGCGAATGGATCGGACGGCGGTCGGGGCTCGCCTCGATCAGATCGAACCGCTCGGCCCGTCCGTCCTTGACCTCAGCGGCGATCACCTCGCCCGGCAGGGCGCCCGGCACGAAGACCGGGCCGTTGGCGGTGTCGGCGATCCCGTCGCCCTGATGGCCCATGCGGGCGATGGTCAGCGTCTGCGTCATGCGCGGCTTCTAGCGGTTTCCGCGCAAAAATCGAAACATGAACGAAGATGAACGACGCGATCAAAAGCCGTTCAGCTTCGCGACCCTATCAATGGCTGCAACAGACGGCGGCCTGATCCGTTCAGGTGCGGCATCCGTCGAAGGAACAAAAACGATGATCGCTCTCATCTCGAAAAAAGCCTCGGCCGCCGCCATCGCCGTCCTGGCCTGCGCCTCCGCTGTCGCCCTGCCCGGCGTCGCTTCTGCCCAGAGCTACGGCTACGACTATCCGCCCGCCTATGGCTACGGGAACGGCGGCTACAGCCAGGGAACCTACTACGATCCCTGCGCGCGTGATCAACGCCAACGCGCCACGACCGGCGGCCTGCTAGGCGCGGCCATCGGCGCCGTCGCAGGCTCTCAACTGGCAGCGCGCGGCCGCCGCACCGAGGGCAGCGCCCTGGGCGGCGTCCTGGGCGCCGCGATCGGCGCGGGCGTGGGCAACAGCTCGGCCGCCTGCGACAGCAACTATCGCCGCGACACGCGCTATTCGAACTCCGGCTATTCGGGAACCTACGTCCCGCCCGCCTACGGCTACGACAACCGCAGCTACGATCGCCGCTATGACGATCGCCGCGACGGCTACGACTACTACCGCGACTATCCGCAAGCCATCGATCCGGGCTTCAGCCCCCAGACCAGCGGCTATCAGGGCTACGGCGACGAATGCCGCCTGGCCGAAAGCAACATCCGTCTTCCCGACGGTCGCATGGAGACGCGCTATGTCCGCTCCTGCCGTGACCAATCGGGCCGCTATCGCGTCGTCGATTAAGTTTCAGCCCCCCTGTCAATCGACGATGTGAAGAGGGCCGCCGGATATCCGGCGGCCCTCAAATCGTTTGAGCTCAGGCTTTCTGCGCCCAGAGCAGAAACTCGACGTTGCCGTCGCCGCCCGTGATCGGGCTGTCGGCGACCTCGCGCACGGCCCAGCCGCTCTCGTCCAGCCATTCGCGCACCTTGGCCACGGCGGCGGCGTGCGCCTCCGGATCCTTCACCACGCCCTTCTTGCCGACCGCCTTGGGTCCATCCGCCTCGAACTGCGGCTTGACCAAGGTGATCAGGTCCGCCCCCCGCGTCGCCAGATCAAGGGCCGTCGGCAGCACCTTCGACAAGCTGATGAAGCTGACGTCGCAAACGATAAGGGACGGCGCCTCGGTGATGACGGCAGGCGTCAAATCGCGTGCATCGGTCTTCTCCAGATTCGCCACGCGCGGATCGGCCGCGACCTTCGGGTGAAGTTGCCCCGTGCCCACATCCACAGCGAACACCTGCGCCGCGCCGCGATCCAGGCAGACCTCAGTGAAGCCGCCCGTCGAGGCGCCGACATCCAGCACCACGCGTCCATCGACCGCCACCGGCCACAGGTCCAGCGCCCGTTCCAGCTTCAAGGCGCCGCGTCCCACCCAGCGAAAGGCGTCGACATAGGTGACGACCGCTTCTTCGCTGACTGCCTGAGACGCCGCCCTGGCGGGCGCGCCGTCCACAGTGACGCCGCCCGCCTCGATCGCCGCCTTGGCCTTGGCCCGGCTTTCGGCCAGGCCGCGCGCGACCAGGAGCTGATCCAGCCGGAGCCGGCTCAAACCATGGCGTCCAGACGGGCGAGAGCGGCCTGCAGCTTGGCCTTGCCCTCTTCGGCCTCGGCCAGCTTGGCGCGCTGTTCCTCGACCACCTCGGCGGCCGCGCGGGCGACGAAGTTGGGGTTGCCCAGCTTCTTGTTCACGTGGCCGATGTCGCTGTCGAAGACGGCGATCTCCTTCTCCAGACGCGCGCGCTCGGCGGCCAGGTCGATGATTCCAGCCAACGACAGGGCGACCGTCGCCCCGCCTGAGACGAAGGTCACAGCCCCGGCCGGCGCGGTCTCGGCCACGGCGACCTCGGACACGCGGCCCAGCGTCAGGATCAGGTCGCGGTGGCGCGCGATGCGCTCAGCCGTGGCTGCGTCCGGCGCAACGAAGGCCAGCGGCGGCTTGGCCGACGGCGGCACGTTCATCTCGGCCCGCAAGGCGCGGATTTCACCGATCAGGTCGACAAGCCAGCCGATCTCGGCCTCGGCGCCGGCATCGACAAAGGCGTCCGGCAGCACCGGCCAGGTTTCGCCCATCAGCAAGCCGTCGCGAGCAGGGCCTTCCCTGCCCAGTTCGGCCCACAGCTCCTCGGTGATGTAGGGCATGACCGGGTGCAGCAGCTTCAGCGTCTGATCGATGGTCCAGGCGGTCATGGCGCGCGTCTCCGCCTTGGCGGCTTCGTCCGAACCGTTGAACACCGGCTTGGCCAGTTCCAGATACCAGTCGCAGAAGACGTTCCAGATGAAGCGGTACAGGGCGCCCGCCGCATCGTCGAAACGGCCGCCCTCGATGGCGTCCGACACCTGGCGCTCCGCCTTGGTCAGTTCGCCGCGGATCCAGCGGTTGATCGTCTGCTGCACGCCAGCGGGGTCAAAGCCCTCAACGCGGCGCGCCTCGTTCATCTGGCTGAAGCGTGCGGCGTTCCACAGCTTGGTGCCGAAATTGCGATAGCCTTCAATGCGCTGTTTCGACAGTTTGATGTCGCGCGTACCCGACAGGATCGCCATGGTGAAGCGCAAGGGGTCGGCGCCCAGTTCGTCGATGATGCCCAGGGGGTCGATGACGTTGCCCTTGGACTTCGACATCTTCTGGCCCTTCTCGTCGCGGACCAGACCGTTGATGATGACCCGCTTGAACGGAACTTCGCCGTCCATGAAGTGGATGCCCATCATCATCATCCGGGCGACCCAGAAGAAAATGATGTCCGCCGCCGTCACCAGATCGCTGGTCGGATAGAAGCGCTCCAGATCCTCGGTCTTTTCCGGCCAGCCCATGGTCGAGAAGGGCCACAGGGCCGAGCTGAACCAGGTGTCCAGAACGTCCTCATCCTGGGTCAGAACGACCTCGGAATCATAGTCCGACATCGCCTGTTCGCGAGCGTCCTCTTCCGTCTCGGCAACGTAGATTTCGCCGTTCGGGCCGTACCAGGCCGGGATGCGATGGCCCCACCACAGCTGGCGCGAAATGCACCAGGGTTCGATGTTGCGCAGCCATTCGAAGTAAATCTTCTCGTAGGACTTCGGCTCGAAGACGGTGGCGCCGTCCTCGACCGCCTTCAGGGCGGGCTGGGCCATGACCTTGGCGTCGACGTACCACTGATCCGTCATCCACGGCTCGATGACGACGCCCGAACGGTCGCCGTGCGGGACCATGTGCTTGGTCTTCTCGATCTCGCGCAGCCAGCCCTCTTCCTCGGCGCGGGCGACGATGGCCTTGCGCGCGGCGAAGCGATCCATGCCCTCGTATTCAGCGGGCACGTCGGGCGTGTCGGCGGCGGTGATGCGGCCGAAGGCGTCCATGACGTTCAGCGCTTCAAGTCCTGCACGCTTTCCGACGCCGAAATCGTTGAAATCATGGGCAGGCGTGATTTTGACCGCGCCCGAACCCTTGGTCGGATCGGCATAGTCGTCAGCGACGATCGGCACGCGGCGGCCGGTGATCGGCAGGGTCACGAACTTGCCGACCAGACCCGTATAGCGCTCATCCTCCGGGTGAACCGCCACGCCGGTGTCGCCCAGCATGGTCTCGGGCCGGGTCGTGGCGACGACGATGAAGTCGCGCGTCTCGAACTCGGTCGCCTTGCCGTCCTCGTCGAAGGCGATCGGATGCTGATAGGTCACGCCGTCGGCCAACGGATAGGCGAAGTGCCAATAGGCGCCGTCGACCTCCTTCTGCTCGACCTCAAGGTCGCTGATGGCGGTCTGGAAATGCGGATCCCAGTTCACCAGCCGCTTGTCGCGATAGATCAGGCCGTCCTTGTGCAGTTGCACGAAGACCTTGCGGACGGCGGCGTTCAGCCCCTCGTCCAGGGTGAAGCGCTCGCGCGACCAGTCGCAGGACGAACCCAGACGGCGCAGTTGGCGCACGATGGTCCCGCCGGACTCGGCCTTCCACTCCCACACCTTCTCGATGAAGGCGTCGCGGCCCATGTCGCGGCGGCCGATGTTGCCCTCGGCGGCCAGCTTGCGCTCGACGACCATCTGGGTGGCGATGCCCGCGTGGTCGGTGCCCGGCAGCCACAGGACGGCCTTGCCCTTCATGCGGTGATAGCGGGCCAGGATGTCCTGAAGCGTGTTGTTCAGGGCGTGGCCGATGTGCAGGCTGCCCGTTACGTTCGGCGGCGGAATGACGATCGAATAGGCGTCGGCGGCGCCGTCAGTCGGCTTGGCCGTGCGCGGGGCGAACAGGCCGCTGTCCTCCCACTGGGCGTAGATGCGCGGCTCGGCGGCCTTGGGTTCGAACGTCTTCTCAAGCATGGTCATCTCGTTTCCCCGAGGCGTCGTGCGAAAGCGCCGCCGATCGAGGCTGGAATTCTTCGGTAAAGCAAAGGGCGGTCCCGCCGGAACCGCCCTTAGACGACTTAATGATCGCCGCGTCCCACGGCTAGGCCAAATCAGTGTCGTCGCGGCGAGAACCAGCCCTCGTCCGTGTGCTGGACCGACCCCGCCACCGCCAGAACCGCCAAGGTCTGTTCGATCCGGTCCGTCTTGCGGCGACCGATCCGCCCGTCGAAGCGACGCGCCAGCTCCAGCGGCTGCAGCGGCCGCCCTTCGCGACGCAGCTCTTCCAGCAACACGCCCGCCAGGACCGCAGGCGCATCAGGCAATGGCGCTCGTGTTCTCATCCTGTCCAACGGCGCCTCGATCTGCACGGCGCGTGCGGACGACTTGATCCGTCCCGCTTGATAGCTCGGTCGCAGGAAACGGATCTCGCCCTTCTCCTCCTGCACTCGCCGCGCACGGTTCAGTTCCAGCAGGGCGCTGAGCGTCGCTTGATCCGTCATGCCGTCGCGCCAGCCGTAAGCCGACGCGACCTGCTGATCCAGCCGCTCGTGCAGATGATGCAGCAAGCCGATCTGACCACGATCATAGAGATCGCGTTCGTTCCCGGTCAGTTCGCCGCCTTCCTGAAGGCGACGCCGGACATTGTAGAGCCCGGTCATCGTCAGATCCTCGTGCTGGCTAAGAACCTGACGGCGACGGTCATCGATCTCTTCGGCCAGAACGCCGATCTCCTCTCCTGCGGCGCTGTTCAGATCCGGAAAGGGAAAGGCGTCGAAGCAGGCCTTCTTGTTATAGACGGGCCGATCCTCCAGCCGCCCGCCGCGCGCCAGGGCCCAAACCCCATGCACATGCGACGACAGCACGCCCAGGATGCGCGGATCGTCCGAGGCGACGGCGATCAGGGCGTTGTCCGCCAGGATGTCCGCGTCCAGAAAACGGAACCACCGGTGCTTGGCCGTCTCCACCGTGGCGATATAGCGGGACAGCCCCTCCAACGCCGGGCGGAACTCGCTGCGCGGCTCGCCGAACACCCACCAGTTGTCGCGATAGGCGGCGCGATTGTTGCGGTCACGCTCGGGCTTCACCGCCTCCAACAGATGCTGGAAGACGGCGGGGTGACTGCGACGCGCCTCTTCCTCGCTCCAGCCGAACAGGTCGATCACCTTCACGCCGCGCGGTCGTGACGCCAGATCGCGTCCGTTGCGGTACGCGCGGATCGGATTTTCCGCCTCGTCATTGGACGCCGCCAGCAACTGCTCCGCCCGTTCCGGCGACACCATGAAGCCCGCACCATGCAGCTTCACCCCCGGCGAGCACAGCAGGGCATTGGCCTTGAGCGGCTGCGCCTCGGTGATGGGAAGACCGATGCTCAGGCCCGGCCCGATATCGCCGCGCTGTTCGCAAAAGAGGATCTCCGGCGTCTCGCCTTCGCCCATCGACTCATCGACCACCGTCAGCAGGCGGCCCTGACCATTCGGCTCGCCGCGCTCAGCCACGGTCATGGCGATGCGCACGTCGGCGCGGTCGGAGCCCTTGATCCACGGATGGTCTGGGATGGCGAAGGTCAGACGCATCGACGGCGCGCCGTTCAGATGATGCTCCAGCACGCGCCGGGAAAAGGTCTGGGTGATCGAGTTAGTGGTGATGAAGCCGAACCGTCTCAGCGTGCTGTTCTTAGCCGTCAGGATCTCCGCCGCACGGTCCCACCAGGCTGTGACCAGGTCCGCCGAGCGGAACCGCCCCTGCCGCACCCGCCACAGGGCGTCGACATAGCCGTCGCCCAGTTCGCCGCGCACGTCCTTGCCCCCGATGAAGGGCGGATTGCCGATGATGAAGTGCGCCGTCGGCCAGACCGTAGGGCGCGGATCAATATATCGCGTAACTTCTCTCTCCTCGTGCGCCACAACCGCCGAGAGACCGCCGCCTCGGCTCAATACCCGCGCGTGGGTAAGCGGCCGCCCCTGTTCGTCGCGCACCAGTTCTTCGCGCGTCCACGTCAGCAGCGCGTCCATATGCTTGATGCAGTTGAAGTTTCGCAGGATCGGTTCGGTCGGCTTGGCGTCGCCGGCGTTCCTGAAATGCCATTGCAGATAGCCGATCCACATCACCATCTCGGCGATCCAGACAGCGTGGACATTCTTCTCCAACCCCCAGAACTGTTCAGGGCTGACGGTATGCCCCTCCAGGCCGAGCGCCGTCTGGGCGTCCCCCAGATCGGTCAGGGCGGTCAGAACCTCGCTCTCGAGATCCTTCATCATGTCCATGGCCACATAGAGGAAGTTGCCGGTGCCGCAGGCGGGATCCAGCACCCGTGTCGTGCACAGCGCATGGTGGAATTCGCGCATGGCGCGGCGCGCCCGCACGACGTCGCCGCTGGCGTAATGGCCGACCGCCAGCCCCGCGACCGCCTCCCACTCGGCGCGCAGCGGCTCCATGATCGTCGCCTCGACCAGTCGCCGCACATAGGCCTTTGGCGTATAGTGAGCGCCCAGCTCGCCGCGCTCCGTCGGGTCCAGCGCCTGTTCCAGCAAGGCGCCGAAAATCGCCGGCTCGACCGAAGCCCAGTCGCGCTGGGCGGCGGCGATCAGAGCCTCCAGCTCCGCCTCCGTCACCGGCACGGCCGCCTCTTCCTTGAACAGGCCCCCGTTAAAACGGCGCAGATCCTGGCGAACCGCTGAGCAATGTCCGCCGCTGTCCATGCGGCGAAAGAAGTCCGCCGCGCTGACATGAAAGCGATCCGCCATTCCGCGATAGCTTTCCAGCAGGCGCAGAAATCCCCGGTCGTCGATCAGTCCCACGCTGTCGGCGAACATGGCGAAAATGCACTGCATGACGAACAGCGAAGTGCGCTTGTCCCATGCCGCCCGCGTCACGACATCGACGCAACCGCTGGAATCGGTCGGCGCCCGCTTGCGGATCGAGCGCACCAACCAGGCCAGCCGCTCGGCGATGTCGCTGGTCACGGCCCCCACATGGTTCGCCGGGTCCAGACTCATCGGCTCTTCCCACACCCGGCGCAGACGCTCCCGCACCGTCGGATCACGCAAGTCGTCCATGGAGATGCGGCAGCGCGCCAGATCGGGAAACGGCACATAGCCCTTCCCCTGTCGGTCAAAGTCCGCCCACAGGTGGATGGAGCGCCCAACGTCCACGACGACGATGAAGGGCGGCCATTCGTCCAGCGCCTTTGCGTAGGTCTCGGCCTGACGCTTGGCGTCCAGCATCAGCCGCTCGATCGCGCCCGCGTCGCCCTTCGGCGGTTTGCGCCCGCGCCCGTTGAACAGGGCCAGATGCCGCTGCGGGTCCAATTCGCCGCCGGGCGCCCGCTTCTGCGACTGCTTGGCCTCCAGCACGAAGGCGCCGCGCCGATAGCAGTCGATGAATCCCCGGTGCGCGCCGCCGTCGTGAAAGCGGAACTCCACCCGCCGCTCGAAGCAGTAGCCGCGATCTCCAGCGATCTCCTGATCCGGGGCCGGCGCTCCGATCAGGGCGCACAACTGGCTGATGAATGTCTGGTAGTGCGAACGCTCGCTGATCGTCGCGCCGCTCCAGCGCGTGATGAACGCTTCGACATCCATGGATTGTTCTCCCACCCCTGAGAGAACAATATTAGGTTGAATTTTAGCAAAAACACAACCTTACATTATCACAGACAACCTGGACGCGACAGGCCTCAACGCCAGCCGAAATCCTTCAACACTGCCCGCGCCGCATTGTGTCCCGGCGCCCCCGTCACCCCGCCGCCCGGATGAGCGCCCGATCCGCACAGATAGAGCCCAGGCACGGGCATCCGATGATCGGCGTGGCCCAGCACCGGCCGCGCGCTGAACAACTGATCCAGCGTCAGTCGCCCATGGAAGATATCGCCCCCGATCAGGCCGAAGCGTCGCTCCAGATCGCGCGGTCCCAGCGCCAGCCGCCCGACCACGGAAGCCTTGAACCCCGGCGCGTGAGCATCGACCGTCTCGATCATCAGATCGGCCACCGTGTCGCGATGCGCGTCCGCCAGATCCGGTGAAACGTGCTGGCAGAACAGGCTGGCGACGTGTTGTCCCCCCGGCGCCAGACTGTCGTCCAGGGTCGAGGGGATCAGCATCTCAACGATCGGCTTGGACGACCAGCCGTTCAGCCGCGCCTCGGCGTGGGCGCGGTCCATATAGGCCAGCGTCGGCGCGATGATGATGCCCGCCGTCAGGTGATCGCCCACCCCCGGCAAAGCGGTGAAGCGCGGCAGTTCGGACAGGGCCACATTCATGCGGAAGGTGCCAGAGCCGGAGGCGTAGCGGCTCATCCGCTCGGTGAAGTCCCCCGGAACCACGGCCGGATCGACCAGCCGGTCGAACAGCAGACGCGGGTGCAGGTTGGAGACCACGGCCCGGGCGCGGACTGCGTCGCCCGCCTCGGTCACGGCGCCGACGGCCCTGCCCTTTTCCGTCAGCACCTCGGCGACTGGCGTATCCAGCCGAATGTCGACGCCCTGCTCGGCGCAGGCGGCCGCCATGGCCTGAGTGATGGCGCCCATGCCGCCGATGGCGTGGCCCCAGGCGCCCTTTTTGCCGTTCACCTCGCCAAAGACGTGATGCAGCAGGACATAGGCCGAACCGGGCGTATAGGGGCTGGCGTAGTTGCCGACGACGCTGTCGAAACCAAACAGGGCCTTGATCGGATCGCTCTCGAACCACCCGTCCAGCCAGTCGCCCGCCGACTTGGCGAACAGGTCCAGCAGATCGCGTTGCGCCGCCAGACCCAGGCCCGAAACCCGCCGCCCCGGAGACGCCGCCTTCAGCATCTCCGGCAGGGCGGCCAGCCAACCACCCTCGACGACATTGGGCGGCGTGGTCAGGATCAGGTCACGCAGGATCGCGGCGACCGTCTCCAGCCGCGCCTCATAATCGGGCAGGCGCTCGGCGTCGCGCACTGAGAACTTGGCGACCTCGGCCTGGGTCCGGCCCTCGCCGGTCAGCAGATAGCGGCCGTCGTCAAAGGGCAGGAAGTTGGCCGCGCGGCGCTCGACCACGCACAGGCCGTGGCGCGCCAGCTCCATATCGGCGATGACCCGCGGGTTCAGCAGGCTGACGGTGTAGCTGGCGGTCGAGTTGCGGAAACCGGGATGGAACTCTTCGGTCACGGCCGCGCCGCCGACGACGCCGCGCCGTTCCAGCACCGTCACCTTCAGACCGGCCCGCGCCAGATAGAAGGCGCAGACCAATCCGTTGTGCCCGCCGCCCAGGATGACGACGTCCGTTTCCGTCTGCGCCATGCGCGCTCCCTCCCGCTTGAGGGAGCGACGCTAATCCTAGGCCGCGCGTCCCGCCAGATAGCGGCGATGCAGCAGCGGCTTGCCCAGCCAATAGGCCAGCTCCGCCGGGCGGCTGATGTCCCAGACGGCCAGATCGGCGGTCTTGCCCGCCTCAAGCGTGCCGATCTCGTCCTGCAGCCCCAGCGCGCGGGCCGCGTTCCGCGTGGCGCCCGCCAGCGCCTCTTCCGGCGTCAGACGGAACTGGACGCAGGCCAGGTTGATCGCCGCCGTCATGGAGGCGACCGGCGAGGTGCCGGGGTTGCAGTCCGTCGCCACCGCCATGCGCGCGCCGTGCTGGCGCAACAGGGCGATCGGCGGCGCCTGCGTCTCGCGCAGCATCAGGAAGGCGCCGGGCAGCAGCACCGCCACCACGCCCGCCTCGGCCATCGCCTTCACGCCCGCCTCGGTCGTGTGCTCGATATGGTCAGCCGACAGCGCCTGATAGCGGGCGGCCAGCGCAGCTCCGCCGCCATCCGACAGTTGGTCTGCATGCAGCTTGATCGGCAAACCCAGTTCCTCGGCCTTGTCGAACAGGCGGCTGACCTCCTTGACCGAGAAGGCGATGGGCTCGCAATAGGCGTCCACGGCGTCGACCAATCCCTCGGCGTGGGCTGCGGGCAGGATTTCATCCACAGCCTTGTCCACATAGACAGCGCGGTCGGCCTTATGCTCCGGCGGGACGGCGTGCAGGCCCAAATAGGAGGTGCGCACCCGCACCCCGGCGTCGCGCCCAATGCGACGGGCGACGCGCAGCATCTTCAGTTCGCTGTCGTGATCCAGGCCGTATCCAGACTTGATCTCGACCGTGGTGACGCCGGTGGCCTTCAGCCCTTCCAGCCTCGCCAGAGCGGAGGCGTAGAGCTGATCCTCGCTCTCCTCGCGCGTGGCGCGCACGGACGAGACGATGCCGCCCCCGGCGCGGGCGATCTCTTCATAGGTCGCGCCTTCCAGCCGCCGCTCGAACTCACCCGAGCGGTCGCCGCCGAAAACCAGATGGGTGTGGCAGTCGACCAGACCCGGCGTGACCCAGCGCCCGCCCAAACGGTCAGTTTCCACAGCCTTGTGCACAGGCAGGTCGGCGCGCGGCCCGACCCAGGCGATGCGCCCGTCCTTGATCAGGATGGCGGCGTCCTCGATCGCGCCATAGGGCTCGCCGCCTTCGGTCATGGCGGCGACGTGGCAGTCGGTGATCAGCAGATCGGCGTCGATCATCGCGACGAAACTCCAGCCAGAATTTCACAGAACCAACGGCCCGCCGTCAGGGAGCCGAGGTCGCCGATTTCCAGCGACGGGTCGTATTCTGTCAGGTCGACGGCGCGCACCTTGGCATGGGCGCCGATGGCGCGGGCGGCGTCGAAGAAGTCATGTACCGACACCCCGCCCGGCCGCGCGCCGGGGCTGGCGGGCCACTGGCTGCGGTCGATCACGTCGATGTCGAAATCGACGTAGATGACCTCGCACAGGGACGACAGGCGTTCCAATTCCTCGACCACGACATTGGCCAGGCCGCGCTGGCGGCACTCGCGGGCGGTACGGACACTGATGCCTGCCGCCTCGGCCTTTTCGTGGGCGCGGCGAGTGTTGGCGAAGGGCGCGAGGCCGACCTGGCTGATCCGGCGCCCGTCCATGCCGTCATCCAGCAGCGCCTGGATCGGATTGCCGTTGGTCAGGCCCTGATCCGTGTCGCGCAGGTCGAAATGGGCGTCCAGCGTCAGGACGCCGACACGCTCAAGCCCCAGAGCGTGAACGCCCGGCCGGGTGATGGCGTTGTTGCCGCCGACCAGAATGGTCAGGTCGCGATGGGCCTGCGCCGCCACCGCGTCGCGCACGGGCTCGAAGGCGTCGAAGGGCGAGACGGCCTTCAGCGCCACGTCCCCCGCGTCATGGACCTTGATATCTAGCTCCAGCCCCGTCTCGACGTCATAGGTCGACAGACGCGGCAGAACCCCACGCAGCACCTTCGGCCCCAGGTCACAACGGCCCGGCGTCAACGACCGCTCGTTCAACGGCGCGCCGATCAGGGCGACGCGGGCGTCGGGATGACGCCCCACCAGATCACCGACAGAACGCCACCCCAGTGCTTCAGACGGTTGGCTCATGGGTGTCATCCTTTGGTCGGAGAGAAGCGCGCGACCAGATCATAGGCCGCGCCGGGGAAAATCTGTGAGGCCCAGGTCACGCCCTGGCCGTCGCGCCAGGTGCGGCGCTCCAACCGCAGGCAGGGCGCGCCGTCGGCCAGACCCAGGCCCGCCGCCGTCTCGCGATCGGCGCCGACGGCCGAGATGCGATGCTCGGCCTCGGTCCAGGGCATATGCGCCAGCAGCCAGCCGCCTGGCGGCTGCGTCGTGAAGTCGGCGGATTCCGCCTCGGGCGCAGCGGACAGGGAGATCAGACGGCGCTCAAAGACGAACGGCAGGCCATCGGCCAGGTGCAGGGTCTGCAGTTCGATCACCCGCTCGCCCAGCCCGTCCTCCTCCCCGCTCGCCGGGCGGACGATTCGGCCCAACAGGCGATGAGAATAGGCCAGGCCCCGGCTCTCGATCTCGCCTTGAATGTCAGGAATGGACACCAGGGCCGAGGAATGCAGCGGCGGGTGGGCCACTACTGTCCCCGCGCGGCGGCGTCGCACCACCAGCCCGCGCGCCGCCAGGTCGGACATGGCGCGCGACACCGTCATGCGCGCGCAGCCGTATTCCGCCGTCAGTTCCGCCTCGGTCGGGATGCGGAACCCCGGCCGCCACTCGCCCGAGGCGATGCGGCGTTCGATGTCGCCCGCGATGCGACGATGAAGCGGCTCCTGATCCATGAAACGAAAATGCCTCTTGCACGCTATATTGTCTAGACATAACAGTACGACCAACACACGACGGCGGCTGACGCCGCATGGAGGATTCGATGGCCACGCCCAATACCCGTATCATTCGTAGCCCGCGTGGGCCGGAAAAGACCGCAAAGACCTGGGCGGCCGAGGCCGCCATGCGCATGCTGATGAACAACCTCGATCCCGAGGTGGCCGAGCGTCCCGAAGACCTGGTCGTCTATGGCGGCATCGGCAAGGCGGCGCGCAACTGGCAGGCCTTCGACACCATCGTCGACCAACTGCAGAAGCTGGAAGCCGACGAGACCCTGATGGTTCAGTCGGGCAAGCCGGTCGGCGTGTTCCGCACCCATGTCGATGCGCCGCGCGTGCTGATCGCCAACTCCAACCTGGTGCCCAAATGGGCGACCTGGGACCACTTCAACGAGCTCGATAAGAAGGGCCTGGCCATGTACGGCCAGATGACCGCCGGCTCGTGGATCTACATCGGCACCCAGGGCATCGTTCAGGGCACCTATGAGACCTTCATGGAGGCGGGTCGCCAGCACTATGGCGGCGACTGGTCGGGCAAGTGGATCCTGACGGCGGGCCTGGGCGGCATGGGCGGCGCCCAGCCCCTGGCCGCGACCATGGCCGGCGCCTCCTGCATCACCATCGAGTGCCAGCGCAGCCGCATCGAGTTCCGCCTGCGCACCCGCTACGTCGACGTCATGGCCGAGACGCTGGACGGGGCGCTGGCTCTGCTGGAGCAGTCGTTCAAGGACAAGAAACCCTTGTCGATCGGCCTGTTGGGCAATGCGGCTGATCTTCTGCCTGAAATGGTCAAGCGCGGCGTCCGCCCCGATCTGGTGACGGATCAGACCAGCGCCCACGACCCGGTCAACGGCTACCTGCCTTCGGGCTGGACCGTCGCCGAGTGGGAAGAGAAGCGCGTCAGCGCCCCGGCGGCTGTCGAAACGGCCGCCCGCGCGTCGATGGCCACCCACGTCAGGGCCATGCTGGACTTCCAGAAGATGGGCGTCCCCACGACCGACTACGGCAACAACATCCGCCAGGTCGCCTTTGACGAAGGCGTCGAGAACGCCTTCGACTTCCCCGGCTTCGTGCCCGCCTATATCCGCCCGCTGTTCTGCCGCGGCATCGGCCCGTTCCGCTGGGCCGCCCTGTCGGGCGATCCCGAGGACATCCGCAAGACGGATGAGGCGATGAAGAAGCTGTTCCCCGACAACGCGGGCCTGCACCGCTGGCTGGACATGGCGGGCGAGCGCATCGCCTTCCAGGGCCTGCCGGCGCGCATCTGCTGGATCGGCCTGGGCGACCGCCACCGCGCGGGCCTGATGTTCAACGAGATGGTGAAGTCGGGCGAACTTTCCGCCCCCATCGTCATCGGCCGCGACCATCTGGACAGCGGCTCCGTCGCCAGCCCGAACCGCGAGACCGAGGCCATGATGGACGGCTCGGACGCCGTGTCCGACTGGCCCCTACTGAACGCCCTGCTGAACACGGCGTCGGGCGCGTCGTGGGTGTCGCTGCACCATGGCGGCGGGGTCGGCATGGGCTATAGCCAGCACTCGGGCGTCGTCATCGTCGCTGACGGCACCGACGAAGCCGCCAAGCGTCTGGAGCGCGTCCTGTGGAACGACCCGGCCACCGGCGTCATGCGCCACGCCGACGCCGGATATGACATCGCCAAGGACGCCGCGCGCGAACATGGGCTCAATCTGCCGAGCCTGACGTGACCGCCCTTCTCCCGCTACGGGAGAAGGTGGCCCGCGCAGCGGGTCGGATGAGGGGTCGCGCCTTCGGCCGCTTCATCGCACAATCCACCAGTTCCGACCGTCAAGGTCGGCGCAACCCCTCATCCGTCGGGCCGTTGGCCCGCCACCTTCTCCCGTATGGGGAGAAGGGAGAGACAGCATGACCCAGATCATCATCGGCCAATCCCCCCTCACCCTCGCCCAGCTTCGCGCCGCCCTGAACGGCCCGGTCACGGTCAGCCTGACCGACGCCGCCTGGGCCAATGTCGAAAAGGGCGCGGCGACCGTCGCCGCCATCCTGGACGAAGGCCGCACAGTCTACGGCATCAACACCGGCTTCGGCCTGCTGGCCAACACCAGCATCGCGGCGGAAGATCTTGAAACCCTTCAGAAGAACCTGGTGCTCAGCCATGCCTGCGGCGTCGGCGAGCCGCTGAGCGCGGACACCACGCGCCTGCTGATGGTGCTGAAGATCGCCAGCCTTTCCAAGGGCGCTTCGGGCGTGCGTCGTCACACGCTGGAGACGCTGATCGGCATGGTCAACGCCGAGATCCTGCCGCTGATCCCGTCCAAGGGTTCGGTCGGCGCCTCGGGCGATCTGGCCCCGCTGGCCCATATGTCGTGCGTCCTGATCGGCGTCAGCGAAGCCCGCTATCAGGGTCAGACGCTGGACGCCGTGTCGGCCTTGGCCAAGGCCGGGCTGAAGCCGGTCGTCCTGGGCCCCAAGGAAGGCCTGGCCCTGCTGAACGGCACCCAGTGTTCGACGGCCCTGGCCTTGACCGGCCTGTTCGCGGCCGAGGACGTCTTCGCCGCCGCCATCGCCGCCGGCGGCCTGTCGGTCGACGCCCTGCTGGGCTCGGACGCGCCGTTCGACCCGCGCATCCACGCCCTGCGCGGCCAACCGGGTCAGATCGACGTGGCCCGTCGCCTGCGCGAACTGCTGAGCGGCAGCGCCATCCGCGAGAGCCATCGTCACGACTGCGCCAAGGTGCAGGATCCCTACTCCCTGCGCTGCCAGCCGCAGGTCATGGGCGCGACGCTGGACGTTCTGCGCAACGCCGCCGCCATGCTGGAGCGTGAAGCCAACGCCGTGACCGACAATCCGCTGGTCTTCATCGAAGACGGCGACGTCATCTCGGGCGGCAACTTCCACGCAGAACCCGTTGCTTATGCAGCCGATCAGATCGCCATGGTCCTGTGCGAGATCGGCAATATCAGCGAACGCCGCACCTCTATCCTGGTCGACCCCAAGATGACCGACCTGCCCGCCTTCTTGGTCAAGGACAGCGGCGTGAATTCGGGCTTCATGATCGCCCAGGTGACGGCGGCGGCTCTGGTGGCCGAGAACCGCATGGTCGCCCACCCCTGCGTCATCGACACTGTGCCGACCAGCGCCAACCAGGAAGACCACGTCTCCATGGCCACCCACGGCGCGCGTCGCCTGCTGGACATGGCCGCCAATACGGCGACTGTGGTCGGCATCGAACTGCTGGCCGCCGCCCAGGGCATCGAATTCCGTCGTCCGCTGACCTCGTCGCCGGAACTGGAGCAGACCTACGCCATCGTGCGTGAGGCCTGCGGCGCCTATACGGAAGACCGCTATTTCGCGCCGGACATCGCCCGTGCGACGGAAGGCGTGCGCGCAGGTCGTTACCGCGCCTTCGCCGGCGATCTTCTGCCTTCGGCTTGAACCGGACGGCGGTTGAGCGCTTTCGTATCCAGAGCGAACGCAGGACGCCGCCGACCATGAACAAAAGCACCGTGATTCTGGCCTCCGCCGCCCTGGTCCTGGCCGGACTGGGCGCGGCGGGCTGGGCCGCCTGGAACTCGACCTCGGCGGCGCATGGCGGGCGGGCATCCGGTTCGACCGTCGCCATAGACGTCGTGCCGCCCGTCGAACCCGATCTACCGGTCGGCTCCATCATGGCTGTTGGGGAGTTGCGGGACGGATACGAGCACGACCCCGACCGGCTCGCCGCCCTGCCCGGCGAGGACGAACCCTATGTCGAAAGCGCCTGGCTGGAGCTGACGCCCGACCTGCCGCCGCTGCCCGAACAGGAAGCGCCGCCGACCATCGTCCGCCCCTCGCAGCCTCAGCCCGCGCCACAACTGGAACGAGACGATTACGGCTTCGGCTTCGATGCGCCTCAGCCCGACTACGCCGCCGAACGCGAGGCGCGTCAGTCGGCGCTCAATGACCCGCCATCGGAAACGCGCGCTACATCAGACAGCGTCTTCTATTGAAAAAGGCCCCGGCGAAACCGGGGCCTTTTCCTTGTCAGCGCATCGTCGTGACAGAGACGGTGTAGTCGCCTTCCTGCGCCGAGCTGAGGCTGTTGGCGCGGAAGGAATAGGAGCCGGGACGCAGATCCTGAGTGACCATGGCGCTGGTGCCGCCGCCGCTGTCATCGTCGGAGGCCAGGCTGTCGCCGTCGCACTGCGGACCTTCATGCAGCGAGAGGTAGGCGTCGAACTGCGCCGAATCCATGCGCACCGACACATTGCCCCCGCGGCTGACGTTCAGCGCGTAGCAGTCATAAAAGGAGCCGTCGTCGGCCTGACGATCGCTGGCCTCCAGACGACCCTGACGGCTTTCACCGACCGAGATCGGCACGATCTGAGTGGTCGGGCGCAGGCGCTGGCCCTCCGAGACGCTGAGACGGAAGGCGCCGGTCTGCCCCTCGCTCAGGGTGTTAGCGCGGATGATCCAGTTTCCGCCGTTGGAGACAAAACGCAGTTGCGAGTCCGTACCCATGTCAGGGCCGTCGTCGTTCGTCACCGAGGTCTCGTCGCAATCCGTGCCGGCGCCCGCCATCAGGAAGGTGTCGAAGTCCGACGACTGCATCGTCACCGTATAGGCCTGCCCCGCCTGGGTCTGCACCACATAGCAGCGGTAGTGCGACCCGTCGTCCATACGGGCGTCCTTGCTGCTGAAGTTGCCGGTCACGGTCTGCCCAGGCCGGATGGAGCTCTGAGCCGCGGCGGCGCCGGCCAAGATCAGGGAAGACGCGAGGACCGACGTCATCAACAGGGCGCGCATGGGAATCTCCTTGGGTGCGACGCAAAAACGCAGGGGCGAAATGCCCAGCTTATTTGACAGGAAGCAACGGCACTCGTTTCAACGCTGCTAAATTTGAAGCGTTTACGCAAAAACACACGGTTCTCAGCTGCCGAACGGCGAGCTGGAACTGTTCGATGACCGCCTCGGTCGAGACGGTCGCCGCCTGGATCACGCCCGAAGCCATGCCGACGATGTCGGCGCCCAGCCGGATCGCCTTGGCCGCATCCACCCCGTCGCGCACGCCGCCCGATCCGATCAGCAGGGCGTCCGGCAAGGCGTTGCGCGTTTCGGCCAGGGCGCGCGCAGTCGGCACGCCCCAGTCGGCGAAGGCCAGGGCGTGCGCCTTGTCCGCCGGATCGGTCGCCCGCTCGCCTTCGATCAGGCCCCAGTTGGCGCCGCCGGCTCCGGCCACATCGACGCCAACCGCGCCCATGGCGATCAGACGCTGAGCAGTGACGGCGGAGATGCCCGCGCCCGTCTCCTTGACGATGACCGGCGCGTCCAGATCGCGGATCAGAGCCTGAAGCGCCGCGCCTACGCCCCACCAGTCGCGGTCGCCTTCCGGCTGGCAGGCCTCCTGAAGCGGATTCAGGTGAACGACCAGGGCGTCAGCGCCGATCATGTCCAGCGCCCGGCGCGCCTCGTCCCGGCCGAAACCGCGCGTGAGCTGGGCCGCGCCGATATTGGCCAGGATCGGCGTGTCCGGCGCCTTGAGGCGCAGCGAGAAGTCCAGACCGCCCGCCGCACCGCCTTCCAGCGCCGCCCGCTGCGAGCCGACGGCCAGGGCGATGCCCAGGTGCTGGGCCGCCTCGGCCAGGCGCGCGTTGATCGCCTCGGCGCGCGCGGGGCCGCCGGTCATGGCGCTGATCAGAAACGGCGCCTTCAGCCGTCGCCCCAGAAAGTCGACGCCCAGATCGATGCGCGCATGATCCAGGTCCGGCAGAGCCTCGTGCACGAACCGCCAGTCGTCGAACCCCGCCGACAGGGCGTGACGCCCGCCGCCGGCCAGCACCACGTCAAGGTGCTGGTCTTTGCGACCCAGGATCAGGGCCGAGGCGGCGGCGTCGTCAGGTTCGCTCAGGGCTGCCGCTCCGTGATCAGGACATAGTCGCCGGTCGAGTTGGAGCCGAAGCTGCGAGCGCGCAGCACATAGGAACCGTCGCGCGGAGCGGTCCAGTTCAGACGAGCATGGGTGTCGGACAGGCTGTCGTCGTCCTCTTCCAGCTTGAAGTAATCGCCGTCCTTCTCCTCGCCGACCTCGACCACGGCGTCGAAGCTGCTGGCGATCAGGGTGAAGCGCAGCTTCTCGTCCGCCTTGGCCTTGAAGTGGTAGGCGTCGTAATAGATTCCTTCGTCGGTGATGCTGGCGCGCTCGGTCAGACGGGCGCGCACGGTGGAGCCGATCAGCAGGCTGCCCGGCGAAGGTTCGCCGCCCAGATCCTGCAACTCCAGCGCATAAAGACCCTTGGCGTCGCGCGACCATGAACGGGCGCGCAGCACATACTCGCCCGTTTCCGGCAGGGTGAAGATCAGACGCGCGTCCGTGCCCTGGCCCAGACCGTCGTCGTCGCTGGCGATCTCGCTGAACTCCTCGCCGTTTTCGCCCAGCTGCAGATAGGCGTCGAAGTCGCCGGACCGCATCACCGCCTGAATGCGCTGCCCCTCGGTTCCGCTGAAAACGAAGGCGTCGTACCGGCGTCCGTCATCGTCGGTGGCGTCGCTGTTGGTCAGTTCGCCCTCGACCGTCTGGCCGAATGCGATGGCCGAAGGCGGCGGCGGCGGCGCGATTTCCTCGATGTTCAGCGTATAGGGGCCCTCGCCGCTGGAGAAGGCGCGCGCCTCGATCAGGTAATCGCCGTCCTCGGCCAGGGTGTGGGTCAGCCGGGCGTTCAGGTCGCCGGCGCTGTCGTCGTCAGTCGCCAGGCTGTTGTGGTTGGCGTCGAACAGTTCGAGGTAGGTGTCGAATCCGTCGGCCTTCATGGTGATGGCCACGCGCTGACCGGCGCGACCGCTGAAGCGGTACAGGTCGGCCGGAGCGCCGGAATCGCTGGTCGCGCTGTCTGAATTCAAACGGCCCCGCGTCTCTTCGCCAATCGTCACCGGCGCGGCGGTGGGGGCGGGCGGCCCCTGCTCCATCGACAGGCGGTAATCGCCCTCGGCCGAGCCGTTATAGGAGGTGACGCGAATCAGATACTCGCCCGCCTGCGGCGCCGTGAACACCAGGCGCGCATTGAGGCTGGAGCCGCCGTCGTCGTTCTCGGCCATCTGGACGAAGGCGCCGTTCACGATGCGGCCGACGCGCAGGAAGCTGTCGAAGTCGTCGGACTCCAGGTCGATCTTCACCCGTTCGCCCGCCGAGGCGCGGAAGGCGTAGGCGTCGTAACGCTTGCCGTCGTCATCCTCGGCGCTATTGCCCCCCAGGCTGCCCGTCTGGTCGCGACCGACGGCGATGCGGCCCGGCCGCGGCATCCGCGGCGCGGCGCGCTCCTTCAGCGACAGCTGATAATCGCCGGTCTCGATGCCGGAGAAGGTGCGGGCCCGCACGATATAGACCCCGGCCTCGGGCGCGGTGAACCGAAGGCGCGCGTTCAGGTCGCCCGCGCTGTCGTCGTCGCTGGCCAGCGACTGCCGCAGGGAACCTTCAGCATAGACTTCCAGATAGGCGTCGAAATCGTCCGACGTCATCTGGGCCTCCAGCCGCTGACCGGCGCGCAGGTTCACGCGGTAGTCGTCATAACGATAGCCGTCGCTTCCGCGCGTGCGGGCGTCGCCGTCTTCCAGCCGACCGCGGATGTCATCCCCCAGCCGGGCGTCAGCCGCCGATTGGGCCCAGGCGGCGCCGGTGGACAGAAGAGCGACAGCACTGACCGCCGCGAGCAGGGAATAACGCATAAAAACCTCTTTGCTGGCGTCATCATAGACGCCGAACCGCAGCGCCTGTAAATCGCGGCAACGCTTTCCAGTTCCCGGCAGATGGAGCCAATTATGGCTGTCGAACCCGCCCGCGCCTCGCTGATCGACGGCAAGGCCTTCTCGCAGACCCTGGTGGAGCGCGTCGCAGCGGCCGCTGCACGGCTGGAATCCGCCCATGGCGTCAAGCCCGGCCTGGCCGTCGTCATCGTCGGCGAAGACCCCGCCAGCCAGCTCTATGTCCGTAACAAGGGCGAGACGACGCTGAAGGCCGGGATGCGGTCCGACACCCACCGCCTGCCCGCCGAGACGGCTCAACACGAGCTGCTGGCCCTGATCGCGTCGCTGAACGCCGATGCGGGCATCCACGGCATTCTGGTGCAACTGCCCCTGCCCAAGCATATCGATTCGGCCGCCGTGCTGGACGCCATCTCGCCGGACAAGGACGTTGACGGCTTCCACGTCGTCAACGCCGGACGCCTGGCGGTCGGCCTGCCGGGCATGATCCCCTGCACTCCGCTGGGCAGCCTGATGCTGCTGAAGGATCAACTCGGCGATCTGTCCGGCCTGAACGCCGTGATCGTCGGCCGCTCCAACATCGTCGGCAAGCCGATGGCGCAGCTGCTGCTGGGCGAAAGCTGCACCGTCACCGTGGCTCACTCGCGCACCCGCGACCTGCCCGCCCTGTGCCGCACCGCCGACATCCTGGTCGCCGCCGTCGGCCGCCCGGAAATGATCAAGGGCGACTGGATCAAGCCCGGCGCGACCGTCATCGACGTGGGCATCAACCGCGTCCCCTCGCGCGATCCGGTCAAGGCGGCCGAGGGCAAGACCCGCGTGGTCGGCGACGTGGACTTCAACGAGGCGGTCGAGGTCGCCGGCCGCATCACCCCCGTTCCTGGCGGCGTCGGCCCCATGACCATCGCCTGTCTGCTGGCCAACACCTACACCGCCGCCTGCCGCGCGGCGGGCGTGGCGCCGGAAGACCTGAACGGCTGAGAACTGCGTCAAAAATCCAGCCTTGAAGCGGAGCCTTTCGGGCCCGATAGTCTTTAGCGATCAGCGGTCCTGACGACCGCCCGCAGGAGCTTCTTCATGGCTGGATTTTCGCCTCGCATCGCGGCCGTCGCCGCTGTCGTCGTCCTGGCCCCCGCCGTGGGCGCCTGCGGCTACAACACCATTCCGACCAAACAGGAACGCGCTGAGGCCGCCTGGGCCGACGTTCAGAGCCAATATCAGCGCCGCGCCGACCTGGTGCCGAACCTGGTCGCCACCGTCCAGGGCGCGGCCATTCAAGAACGCACCACCCTGACCCAGGTGATCGAGGCCCGCGCCAAGGCCACCAGCGTCAACATCGACGCCTCCAACCTCGATGACGCCGCCGCCTTCCAGCAGTATCAGCAGGCGCAGGGAGAGCTTTCCAGCGCCCTGTCGCGGCTGCTGGTGACGGTCGAGGCCTATCCGCAGCTGCAGGCCAATCAGAACTTCCTGACCCTGCAATCGCAGCTGGAAGGCACCGAGAACCGCATCGCCGTGGCGCGTCGCGACTACAATGAGGCCGTGCGCGACTACAACACCACCCTGCGCACCTTCCCGAACGTGATCTGGGCCAAGACCCTGCACGGCGGCTCCAAGCCCATGCAGCTGTTCACCGCCACGGCCGAGGCCCAGTCGGCGCCCAGCGTAAATTTCGACCTCGGCGCCCAGCCCGGCGGCGGCGCGCCTGCGACGACGCCCGGCGCCGCGCCCGGTTCGACGCCGCCTGCGGCTGCGCCCGCGCCGGCGGCGCAGTAAGCCTGAAATGAACCCTTCCGCCCTCGCCCTGAGGGAAGGCGCGGCGCGGGGCCTCCTCCCCGCGCTGATTCTGGCCCTCATCCTGTGGCTGGCAGCCCTGCCCGGCGCCAGTCTTGCGGCCGAAATCCGTTTTCCGGCGCTCACAGGCCGGGTGGTCGACGACGCCCAGTTGCTGACGCCGCAACAGGAACAGGCCCTTACCGGCAAGCTGGCGACGCTGGAGCAGCAGACCGGCGACCAGTTGGTCGTCGTCACCCTGCCCTCGCTTCAGGATCAGGAGATCGAGGACTTCGGCTATCAGCTGGGTCGTCACTGGGGCATCGGGCAGAAGGAAAACGACGGCGGCGCCCTGCTGATCGTCGCGCCGAACGAGCGCAAGGTGCGCATCGAGGTCGGCTATGGGCTGGAGGGCGTGCTGACCGACGCCTATTCCTCGCTCATCATCCGCAACGACATCCTGCCGGCGTTTCGTCAGGGCGACTACGCCGCCGGCATCATCACCGGGACTGACGCCATCATCGCCCAGCTGACCGCCGATCCGGCCGAAGCCCAGGCGCGCGCCGAAGAGGCCAAGAGCGCGGCGACCGCGACGACCAAGCCGGTCCTGCCCGCCATCGTCATCCTGTTGGTGTTCGCCTTCATCTTCTTCAGCATGATCGGCGCGGCGGCGGGCGGCCGCAAGCGGCGCGGGCGCGGCGACGGCCTGTCGCCCATCCTGATCTGGGCCGCCAGCGAGGCTCTGCGCAACCGCGACGACGATGATCGCGGCGGCTGGGGCGGCGGCGGAGGCTGGGGCGGCGGCGGTGGTTTCGGCGGAGGCGGCGGCGGCTTCGGCGGCGGCGGCGCCTCGGGGGGATGGTGATGCAGTTCACGAACGACGACCACGCACGGGTGGCCCAAGCCATCGCCCAGGCCGAGGCGGACACCTCCGGCGAGATTTTCTGCGTCGTGGCGCGGCAGGTGTCGTCCTATCGCGACGTCAGCCTGGGCTGGGCGGCCGCCGCGGCCCTGTTGCTGCCCCTGGGCTTGATTCCATTCGGCTTCAACGGCGACTGGCTGACCTTCGGCGGCGGATGGGAGATCGCCCACGCCCCCGCCGCTTCGGCCGAGATCGGGCGCGCCCTGGCGGCCTATGGACTGGTGCAGGCGGGCGTCTTCGTGGCCGTCTTCCTGCTGTCCTTGATCCCCGTCGTGCGGCGATTTCTGACGCCCGCCGCCCTGCGCCGCACGCGCGTTCGCCGCGCCGCCATGCAGCAGTTCCTGGCGCACGGCCTGCACGTCACCGAGGCGCGCACCGGCGTCCTGATCTTCGCCGCCCTGGCCGATCATCAGGTCGAGGTGGTGGCGGACGAGGGCATCCACTCCTGCGTCAGTCCCGAAGTCTGGGCCGACGCCGTGGCCGCCCTGACCGGCGCCCTGCGGCGTGACCGGCCGGTCGAGGGCTTTGAACAAGCCATCACCCTGTGCGGTCAGGTTCTGGCGGAACGCTTTCCGCCCAAGCCCGCTGATGAAAACGAGATCCCCGACAAGCTGGTTGTCATCTAGTCCGGCTATCAGGATCGCTATCGGGGCCTCGCGACCGCCGCATTGAGGCGCGACAGTTGCTGCGATCGCAGGCAAGGAATTCATGCCGAGACTTCTGACCTACAACGTCCATCGCTGCGTCGGCGTCGACCGCAAGCTGGACGTGCATCGCATCGCCGATGTCATCGCCGAACACGAGCCGGACGTCGTCTGCCTGCAGGAGTTGGATGTCGGCCGCGCGCGCACCGGCTGGGTCGACCAGGCCGACGCCATCGCCCAGCGCCTGGCCATGAGCGTGCAGTTCCATCCCGCCATGAAGGTCGAGGCCGAACTTTACGGCGACGCCATCCTGACCCATCGACCGGAGCGCCTGGTGCGCGCGGCCGCCCTGCCCACCCTGCCCGGCCTCAAGGGGCTGGAGCCGCGCGGCGCCCTGTGGTCGGCGGTCGATTTCGACGGCGTGGTCGTCAATATCCTGAACACCCACCTGGGTTTGGTCCCGCGTGAGCAGCGGCTTCAGGTCGCGGCTCTGGTCGGCCGGGACTGGCTGGGTGATCCGATGTGCGACGGACCGACCATCCTGACCGGCGACTTCAACGCCACCTCGATCACCCGCCCCTATCAGGCCCTGACCCGGCGGCTGGACGACGCCCAGCGGCGGCTGGGGCTGAAGCCCTCGATCAAGACCTTCCCGTCCAGCTTCCCGGCCATTCGCATCGACCACTGCTTCGTCAGCCGCGAAATCCGCGTGACCGGCGCCCGCACGCCGTCATCGCCTCTGGCGCGAGCCGCTTCGGACCACCTGCCGCTGATCATCGACTTCGAGATCGATCAGCCCAAGGGTCAACCCGGCGCCTGACCGCCCTCTGACTTGGGCCGAGTGCGGTGCGAGCGGTTCAGCCGTTTCCACGGCCGCCAGGCGTCGGTGGAAGACATCGGATCGCCGAACTGCCACTCGGCGAACATCCGCTCCACCCGCGTCGGCTCGGTCGCGCCCAGCGGCTTCATGCGCTCATGACCGAAGGTCTGAATCGCCTGACCGACTGAACCCAGCAGCGTCTCAGCCTCAGCAAAGGCGTCGCCGGACACGCCGATGAAATGGCCGAGAGAGTGACGGCGGAAACGCTGGATCACCTCGCTCTGCTCTTCCGTCTCAGCCTCGACCGAAACGTCGCACTCCGTATCCAGCCCCATCGAGCGGTTGTTCAGATTGCTGGACCCGATCCGCAACAGCTTGTCGTCGATGATAGTCATCTTGGCGTGGACGATGATCCGTTCGCCCTCGTCCGTCACCGGATAGAAGGCGGTGAAGCGATCATGCCGGTCCGCCTGCTCCAGCCGATACAGAACCTCGGCCCGCGCCGTATCCATGGTCATGCCGTCGAACCAGCTGGGGCTGCGCCCGGTCGAGACCAACACCACCTCCGGCCCGTCCGGCTCGGCCAGACGCTCGGCCAGCGCCGCCGCCAGCAGAGGCGAGGTGAAGTACTGGTTCTCCATGTAGATGAGCGAGCGCGCCCGCCGGATGGCCTCCAGATGCAGGGCCTCGTTTTCGCGAATCTCGGGCCGGCCGCGCACCTGAGGCTCTGTGCGGGAGATCCCGACCGACACCTGCGTCAGCGCGGGCGTCACGCGCTCCGGCCATGAATCCGCGCATTCAGCCGTGATCGGCGCGATCACCTCGCCGGTGGCTCGCCTCCACCGCTCACGCGCCAGTTCGCCCAGAGCCTGCGCCGCCGGGCCGTCCATCACGCACATGACTTCGTGCCGGGGCGCCGGAATGACGCCCGTCGGCTCGCAGCGACGCGGGTCGCCCGAGAAATGTTCTTCGGTGTCCCAGCGGTCGGTCGAGATGTCGCCGCCGCCGCAGAAGGCGATCTGGTTGTCGATCACCACCACCTTCTGATGGTGACAGGCGCCCAGTATGCCCGGCCCGTCCAGTCGAAACTCCACGATCCGGCGCCGAAACCACCTCTGGGCCTTGTGCGGATAGAAGCCCTGCGATGCGGCGATCAGCAACGGCGAACGCCAGATCAGCAGGCGCACGTCCAAATCAGGCTTCTGGCGCACCAGAGCCTTCAACTGATGGCCGATCTCGGCGCGCCGATCGGTCAATGGCCCCTCGGGGTCCAGGCGCGTGCGCGGATCGAACTGCCAGCCGAGAATCAGGATGGAGCGTTCGGCCTTGTGCAGCGCCGACGCCAGGGCGTCGAAATAGGCCTTGTTTTCCATCAAGGGGGCGAACCGATGCGCCTTTGCGGACCGCCACACTGCGGTGGCCGTCTCCAGCAGGCTGCCCTCATAGAACTGGTCTGCTCGCATACCCCCCGCAATGGCTGATTCGCGTGACGGCCGGACGGGCCTCCTGATCTCACTCAGACGCCGATGAGGTCGGATCGTTCCATTTTCGCATCAATCGGGTCAATGGCGCCGCTTCATCTGTTCGCCGCATTGTCGCCCGAAGATGTTTCTGGCATACTGTGAATATGCAAGCTTTGATCGAGATGCTGGCTGGTTTGATCGCCCTGCTCGCCGCAGCGGCGTTGTCGCAATTCGGCGTCGATATGAAAGCCCCGCAAAAGTCGGACCGCGAGATTCAACGGGTGCAGGATTGCGGCGATACAAAGCCCGCAACCACCGTCCACCTGACCGCTCCCTCGTCCTGCTGATCCACAGATCACCTTGATCCGCGTCGGCAAACGGCGATCTAATCCGCGCTCGAGCCTTTTCGCCTTACGATCCAGCCGTTAGGGTCCATGCCTTGCGCCCTTCGCCGCCTATCCTGGCGATCAGTGATCGAGACCGACGCCCATGAAATCCCGCCATCGGCCGCCGCTCAATCTGACCGACCCCGAGCCCGTCTCCACAGAGACGGAGGCCTCGCTCACGCCCGAAGCGGCCGAGACCCCCGACGAAGCGACGCCAGAGGCCGGCTTGGAGCCGCTGCCTGACGCACCCCAGCGCCCCATGTCCGAGCGCCAGCGTCGACGCCTGGCGGAACAGCAGGCGTTGGCCGAAGAACGCGCCGCCGAAGCCGAAAAGGCCGCGCGCGCCCTGTCGCCGTTCGCTGAATCCGCCGACGCCCCGCCCGCTACGGTCGCGCCCATCTCGCCGCCGGCCAAGACCTCGGCCAAGCGCAAGGGCAAGAGCGCGGGTTCAAACGGCGCCGCTAACGCCTATCTGATCGCGGGCTTGGCCTCCGCCCTATGGGTCGGCGGCTTGGCCTCCTGGTTCGCCTATGAACTGGGCTCGGGGATGATGGAGATCGATCCGCTGCGCCTGGCGGTCTACGCCCTGATCCTGCTGGCGCCGGTGGGTCTGTCCGTCCTTCTGGCCCATGCCGTGCGCCAGGGTGCGGGTCTCGCCCAGGAGACGAAGCGCGCGCGGGAAATGGCTGACGCCCTGGTGGGACCGACCGCCCTGGCCGCCAATCAGGCCGGGCATGTGCTGAACACCCTGCGCGAAGACATCGACCGCGCCGCGCAATCGGCCGAGCGCGCTCGCGGCGACCTGGCGTCCCTGCGCGAGGCCCTGGTCAAGGAATCCAACCTGCTGAACGAGGCGGCCGAACTGGCCGGGGGCACGGCGCGGCGCCTTGCCGAACAACTGTCGCACGAACGCGAGCAGATGGGCGTTCTGGGCGGCAAGCTGGAAGACCAGGCTTCAGCGGTAGTCGAAACGGTTGAGCGTCAGTCACGCATGGTGGCCGACGCCTCCGACCTGGCCCAGACCCAACTGCGTGAGGCCGAGGCCGCCCTCGCCGCTCGCGCCGCCGACCTGGCCGCCGCCGCCAACGAAGCCCAGGAAGCCGCTCGCGCCGCCTCTGACGATCTGGCCCGCCAGACCCTGCGGCTGGAGACGGCCGGCTCCGGCGTCGCCGAACAGATTCAATCCGTCGAGGAAGGCCTGGGCCAGCAACGCGCCGCCCTGGTCACGGCCGCCTACGCCCTGCGCACCGATCAGGAAGACTTCTCGGCCCAGATCGAGAGCCAGCGCGCCCAGCTTCTGGACCACCTGTCCCAGACCCGCACCGCCGCCGACGACCTGAACCAGCGCGGCGATGAGGCCGCCGCCGCCATCAAGGCCCAGGTCGAGGCCGTGGTCGACCAGTTCAAGGCCCTGGTGGAGATGTCCCAGCGCGAGGCCGACGGCTTCGACCACGCCACCAAGCTGTCGCTGGATCGCTTTGAAAGCCTGGCCGCTGAGTCCCGCGACCTGCTGGTCGAGGAGACCCGCCGTTCGCTGGAGGCGCTTCAGGCCACGGCCGACGAACAGCGCGCCGCCGCTCAGGCCGCGATCGAACAGGCCCAGATTCGCGCCGACCGCCTGGGCGAATCCCTGTTCGACGCCGCCCAGAAGGCCGATGAGGCGGCCGAAGCGCGGATCGACGGCGCCCGCCGCATCGTCGCCCAGACGGCCGACATGGTCGATCTGACCGGGCAGAAGCTGGTCGACAGCCTTCAGGCGACCCTGGCCCAGGTCACGGACGCCCTGGTTTCGGTCGAACAGGCCGTCGCCGAAATGGATCAACGCGCCGCCCGCCTGCCCGACGAGGCCCGCGCTCGCGTCGAATCCGTGCGCCTCAGCGTCGAGGAGGGCCTGAACGCCCTGACCGCCGCCTCGCGCAAGGCAGCCCAGGACACCGAGGCCCTGGACGCCGGGTTCCAGGATCGCGTGCGTCGCAACTATGAAATGTTGACCGAGGCTGTGCGCCTGATGGGCGCTGTCTCCGCCGAGGGCGGCCAGCCGCGCCGCCGCCCGACGACCGTCCCCGCCTCGCGCGAGGTCGCGCCCGCGCCTGAGCCCCGGCCGACGACGGCGCCGGGTCTCGCGTCCGGCGTGACTTCTGGCCTGCGGGGCCGCATGCGCCCGGAACACCCGGTCGAATCCGAGATCGAGCCGATCCCCACGGCCCCGACGCCGCCGCACACGCCTGAGGCGCCCCATGCCGAGCCGACTCGCATCGGAGACGCGCTCAGCTGGCGCGATCTGGTTCAACCGGAACCGGCGCCCGCCGCGCCCGCCGCCCCATTGGAGCTGAACGCCGCCATCGGCACGCCTGAAGAGATCGACGCCCTGGCTGGACGCGTCACCTCGGCCATCCGGCGTATGGGCGTCGATCCCAACGCTCTGCTGCCCCGGCCCCGCGTAGAGGAGGCCGCGCAGGCCTTCGCCGGTCACGACCCGGCGCGAGCGCGTCAGATCGTCCGCCGCGTGGCGCCGGCCGCCGTCCGCAGCGTCTCTCGCCGGGTGCTGAGCGACGACGCCCTGCGCGCCGACGCCGAGGCCTATGTCCGCGCCTTCGCCCATGGGCTGAAGCTCCAGGCGGAACGCGGCGACGCCGAAGATGTGCAGATGCGGCTGGCGACCGACGAGGGCCGCGCCTTCATGTTGCTGGACGCAGCCGTAGGCGACCTGAGCTGACCGCCTCGCCCTTTCATCACGCCATCGCGGCGCCGGTCAGGCTTGACCTGACGCCGCATTTCAAAGCACCGTTCACGCTGCGGCGCGCCACGACGGCGCTAGAGGGGGTCTATTTCCTTTGATGGGTCTGGATTCCAACGGCCGTCCTGATCGACGCCCCGTCATCTCCATCTGCGCCTGGTCGCCGTCCTATCGGGCCTGGGATCCCGTCGAGGATCTGTCCGGCGAGCCCTGGAACCCGCCCGGCGCGCGCACCCTGGCCACGCCTGGCGACGCCTCGGCCGAAGCCCTGGCTGAAACCCTGACGGGCTTGCTGTCGCGCGGCGAATGCTCGGCTCTTTTGCTGGTCGGACGCACCGTTCACGCCGGTCCGATCCGGGTGCAGATGCGCGCCGAAAACCGCCGTCTGGGCGAACCGGGACGCCTGGACAGCACCGGTCCCAGCATCGCGCGCGTCACGGCGCCGGTCGCCGACATCCTGCGCGACCTGGCGGAGGCCGGGGTCTCGGCCATCGCCGACTCTGACGCTGAAGAGGATGCGGGAAGCTATATCCTGTATCGCATTCTGGCGGACCTGCCTGACAGCCTGGAATCTCCCTCCATCGGCCTGCTGCGGATTCCTGACGGCGAGAGCGAAAACACGGTCCGGACGGCGGTCAAGACGGCCGCCTCGGCCATGGCGCGTCGCCTAGCGCCCCTGCCCCGCTCAAACGTGGCCTGACGCCGCTTCCTTCGACCGCACCCACAGGCCGACCAGCCCCCCGGTCAACGCCAGCGCCGCCATGGCCAGGTAAGCCTTCAGCCCGACGGCGTCATACAGCGGCCCGCTGGCCAGGGTCGCCAGACCGATCAACACCCCGGCCGACAGAGCCGAGCTCAAGGTCTGGGCGGCGGTGTGGCTGTCCGGCGGACACAGGCGTTCGACGATCTGCACCCCCGCCAGATAGGTGGCGGCGAAGGTCAGGGCGTGCAGCATCTGCAACGGGATGAGCATCCACAGCGGCGGAGCGAAGGCCATCAGGCTCCAGCGCAGAACCGCCGCCCCTGCGCCGATGAACAGCATGGTCCATGGGCCGATGCCGATGCGGCGACGCCACGGCTCGATCCACCACATGAAGCCGATCTCGACCACGACGGAAAAGGCCCACAGCATCCCCGTCACGCTCTCGGCCAAGCCCTGCGCGCGCCAGCTGATGGCCGAAAAGCCGTAGTAGAAGGCGTGCGTCGCCTGCACCGCGCCGATCGAGAAGATCGCCGCCATGAAGACCGGGCGGCGCAACAGCCGCCCCAGCCCCTGAAATCGCTCCAGCTTCGATACAGGACCGCCTTCAGACACAGGCTCGGCAGGCAGGACGCGCCAGGCCGTGACCGCGATCAGCAAGGAGGCGGCGACCGCCCAGAAAATGACGGCGTCCGAAGACACGCGCGTCAGCAGCGCCCCCATGACCAGATTGGCGACGACGAAGGCCGCCGAGCCGCACCCGCGCGGCAGCGAGAAGGCGAATCCTTCGCGCCCCGCGACGCGCAGGGTCATCACGTCGCTAAGCGGAATCAGAGCCGCCGCCGCCGTCGCGCCCAGCAGCCAGAACAGCGCCCAGAGGACAAAGCCCTCGACCAGACCCGCCCCGCCGTAGCCGACCGCCATGACCAGTCCCAGAAGAGCGATGGGCGTTCGCCGCAGCACGAAACCGTCGGCCCAGACCGCCAGCAGCGGCCCCGTCACCGCCCGCGCCAGCATGGGGATGGCCAACAGGGCGCCGATCTGGGCGCCGCTCAGCCCCTGATCACGGAACCACAGGCCGGCGAACGGCAGGGTCACGCCGCTGGCGCTGAACAGCAGGACATATTGCAGCGCCATGCGCGATGCGGCTTTCATCGGCGGGCGATAGCAGACTTCGGGGTTTTTGTGGTCTAGACATTAGACATGAGCCCTGACCGCAAACTGCTCGCTTTCGCCGGTTTCAACGGCGCCATGGCTGTCGCTTTGGGCGCCTTCGCCGCACACGGCGCCGCACCCGCAGTCAAAACCCTGCTGACCACGGGCGGTCACTATCAGATGGTGCACGCCGCCCTGGCCGCCGCCCTGGCGCTGCTCGGCCCGAGCCGACTGCTGAGCCTGGCCGGATGGCTGGCCAGCACGGGCGGACTGATCTTCTGCCTGGCCCTGGCCATGATCGGGCTGTTGAGCCTGCCGGTCATGGGCGCCGTGGCGCCCATCGGCGGCGCGCTGATGATTGCAGGCTGGGTTCTGATTTTCTTCGCCGCCTTCCAGTCCAATCTCGCCAAGGCCTGAACGTCAGACCCTGACGATCCTTTTCCCAAAGGGCATCCCACGTGACCAACACTGCGCGCCGCGACCTCTACCCGGAAATCGAAGCCTACGCCTCGGGCTGGATGGCGACCGACAGCGTCCACGAGATCTACTACGAGGAAAGCGGCAACCCCCACGGCGTGCCGGTCATCGTCCTGCACGGCGGCCCCGGCGGGGCGGTCAATCCGGGGATGCGGCGCTATTTCGATCCGGCCAAATACCGCATCGTCATGTTCGACCAGCGCGGTTGCGGTCTGTCGCGGCCGAACGCCTCGCTTGAGAACAACACCACCTGGGATCTGGTCGCCGATATCGAGCGCCTGCGCGAGATGCTGGGCATCGACAAATGGGTGGTCTTCGGCGGCTCCTGGGGTTCGACCCTATCGCTGACCTACGCCATCAAGCACCCGGAACGGTGCCTGGCCCTGCTGCTGCGCGGCATCTTCCTGCTGACGAAGAAGGAGTTGCACTGGTTCTATCAGGACGGCGCCTCGATGATCTTCCCCGACGCCTGGGAGCGTTTCCTGGCGCCCATCCCCGAGGCCGAGCGCGGCGACCTTATGGCCGCCTACTACAAGCGCCTGACCGGCGACGACGTCGAGGAGCGCAACCGCTGCGCCGTGGCCTGGGCGACCTGGGAAGGCGAGACCGTCAGCATCCAGGGCCCGTCAGGCAAGCCGGACAAGTTCGCCGATCCCGACTTCGCCGTGGCCTTCGCCCGCATCGAGAACTGGTACTTCACCAACGGCGGCTTCTTCGACAGCGAGCACTGGATCCTCGAGAACATCGAGACCATCCGCCACATCCCCTGCTGGATCGCGCAAGGGCGCTTCGACGTGGTGACACCGATCTCGGGCGCCTGGTCCCTGCACCGCGCCTGGCCCGAGGCCAAGCTGGACATCATCGGCGACGCCGGCCACGCCTCCAGCGAGCCCGGCATCATCGACAGCCTGATCCGGGCCACCGATTGGGCGGCGACGCTCTAAGCGTCACAGGGGCGTTCAGGGGCTATTTCGGATTGGTCTTCTCGACCATCTCGCTGAGCTGGAAGCCGATACGGCGCGCCTCGCGCTCCTCCGGCTTCTTCATGGCGCTGAGCACCACATTGATCTGGCTGTAGTGCTGGATCAGGCGCACCGGCTTGCCGTCGGCGTTCCGGCCGAAGAACATGATCAGGTCCGGGCCCCAGAAGCCCACGTCCATGACCTGCATGGCCCCATCGCCGGGCAGGCCGACTACGCGCGCGCCGATCTCCTCGTCCTTGTCGAGGTTGGCCTCGAACTCCTCGATCAGCTTGGACAGGCGGACGAAGGCCCACTCGGCCGGGTTGTCGCGCATCCGCAACCCCTCGGCCTGGACCGCCGCCTCATTCTTCGGATCCGCCAGAACGGGTTGCGGACAGGGCGTGTCGCCGCAGTCGGAGAACATGGCCGGATCGGCCTTTGGGATGTCGGCGGCTTCGGTGTCGGGCGTCTGAACAGTCATGACGACAGCCTAACGCTCGTACAGGCGATTAGAACAGCCCCTGGCCCTTCGGCAGTTCGACATAGCGATGCACCCGCATCGACAGGATCAGGCCGAAGCCGATCATCACCGTCATCATGGTCGATCCGCCATAGGACAGCAGCGGCATGGGCACGCCCACGACCGGCGCCAGCCCCATCACCATCGCCCCGTTGATCAGCACGAACAACGCCAGGAAGGCCGTCATGCCCGCCGCGCTGATCCGGCCGAAATGGCTGTGCGACAGGGCCGCGATCCGCAACGAAATCAGGATCAGCGCGACATAGCAGGCCAGGACGGTGAAGGAGCCTAGGAAGCCGAACTCTTCGGACACGGTCGAGAAGATGAAGTCCGTATGGCGTTCCGGCAGGAACTCCAGCTGGCTCTGACTGCCCAGGCCGTAGCCCTTGCCCATCAGCCCGCCGGAGCCCAGGGCGATCTTCGACTGGATGATGTTGTAGCCGGTGCCGGAGGGGTCGGCCTCCGGGTTCAGGAAGGTCAGCACGCGGTTGCGCTGATAGTCGTGCATCACGAACATGACGAAGGGCGGAATGACGGCCACGGCGGCGGCCACGGCGGCGGCGATGACACGCCAGCTCAGTCCCGCCATGAACATGACGGCGGCCCCGGTCAGGCCGATGATCATGGCCGAGCCGAGGTCTGGCTGCTTGGCGACCAGCAGGAAGGGCACGCCGATCATCCCCACGGGGATCAGCAACTTCCACGACCAGCGCGCCTCCTGCGCCGAATGGCCGTGATACCAACGCGCCAGAGCCAGCACCAAGCCGATCTTGACGAACTCGGCCGGTTGGATGCGGGTGAATCCCAGGTTCAGCCAGTTCTTGGCCCCGCCCGCCGTATAGCCCAGCGGCGTGAACTCGATCATCAGCACCAGCACCAGCAGCACGCCGTACAGCGGATAGGCCGCATGGAACCACCACTTGGGGTGAACCATGGCCATGCCGATCATGGCGACCAGCAAGACGCCGAAACGGATCAGATGCTTGGCCGCCCAGGGCTGCCAGTGGCCGCCCGCGATGGAATACAGCATGGCCGTGCCGATCCCGGCCAGGATGCACAACAGGCCGATGACGCGCCAATCCAGCTCGGCGAACTTGCTGGACAGGCGATCGCGTTCGCCGGGACGGGTCAGGGCGGATGCGGTCATTGTCCGGGCTCCGTCAGGGGCGGCGGCGCGACGACGTCGACGCCGACGCCGTCGATCGGCTCGCCTCGCGCCTCGGCTTCGCGCGCGCCGGCGTCCTCCTGGGCCTCAAAGCCCGCCGATTCGATGCGGGCGCGGATTTCCGGATCCTTCAGCAGGGCGACCTTCATCACCTCGCGCGCGCGGGGCGCCCCTGCCGTGCCGCCGCCCAGACCGCCGTGCTGAACGATGACCGAGACGGCGTAACGCGGATTGTCCGTCGGCGCATAGGCCACAAACAGGTTGTGGTCCTTCTGATCCCAGGGACGGCCTGCGCCTTTGCGCGAGCCTGAGCCGTAGTTGCGCGCCTGGGCCGTGCCGGTCTTGCCCGCCATCTTGACCGTGCCAAGACCTAGCTGGCTGTTGCGGAAGCCCGTGCCCCCCGCGGCCGTCACCGCCTCCATCCCGTCGCGCAGAACCTGCAGCATCTGAGGGTCATAGGGCAGATCGGCGAAGGCGCTGCCGCCCTGCTCCACCCCGCCGATCGACTTGATCAGGCGCGGCGACACCGCCTTGCGGCCGTTGGCGACACGCGCCGTATAGACCGCCAGTTGCAAGGCGTTCACCGTCAGGGCGCCCTGACCGATGCCATAGCTGGGATTTTCGCCCGGATACCATTTCGCATCGCCGCGCACCGGGTTCTTGCGACGCCATTCGCGGTCGGGCACCAGGCCCGCCTTCTGACCGGGAATGCCGATGTCGAAGGTTTGGCCGAAGCCCATATCCCGCGCGGTCTCGGCGATGGCGTCCGGCCCCATCTCCGTCGCCAGAGTCATGAAGTAGACGTTGCAGGACGCCTTGATGGCTCCGCGCAGATCCAACGCCCCATGCCGCCCCAGGCAGGCGAACCGGCGCCCCAGATAGAAGCTGCCGTTGCAGAAGATGCGACGGCTGGGGTCCAGCCCCCGCTTCATCGCCGCCAGCCCGACGATCGGCTTGAACGTCGACCCCGGCGCGAAGGTGCCGCTCAACGCCTTGTCGGTCAGCGGTCGACGCTCATAGTCGGCCAGGGCGCGATAGATCTTGGTCGGGACGCCCGACACGAACAGGTTGGGATCGAACGAAGGCGACGACACCATGGCCAGGATATCGCCATTGCGAACGTCCATGACGACGATGCTGCCCGCCTCCTCGCCGAACACCTCCAGCGCGCGCTGCTGGACGTCGTTGTCCAGCGTAAGCACCACCTCGGCCCCCTGAACCGCTGGACGCGATCCGGCGATGTCCTCGGCCACGACGCGGCCGCGCGCATTGACCTCGACCCGCTTGCCGCCTTCGACGCCGCGCAAATCCTGATCCAGCGATTGTTCAATGCCTTGTCGGCCGATGCGGAAACCGGGGTTGAACAGGATGGACGGCGGTTGTTCGCCCTTGTCGCGGATCGCCTGCACGTCGCGGTCCGACACCTTGGCCACATAGCCGACCACATGGGCGTAGGCGCCGCCGTGCGGGTAATAGCGGGCCTCGTTCATGTCAGCCATGACGCCGGGCAGTTCAGCCGCGTGCAGATTGACCTTGGAGAACTCCTCCCAGGTCAGGTCGCTCTTGACCGGGACCGGCGAGAAACGCGGCGCGGCGTTGACCTCGCGGATGATGGTGCGACGGCGCTCCAGGGTGTCCGGCAACAGTTGACCCAGCAGGTCCAGCGTCTGGTCCAGATCCTTGGTCTCGTCGCGAACGACCAGGACGCGGAAGCTGGGTCGGTTCCCGGCGATGACCACGCCGTTGCGGTCCTTGATCAGGCCGCGCGGCGGCGGCACCTGGCGGAAGTTGAACTGGTTGCGCGTCGCCAGGGTGGCGAACTCTTCCGACTTGAAGAGCTGCAGATGCGCCAGGCGTCCGACCAGGGCCAGCCCGCCCACGACCGTCGCCCCGCCCAGCAGCATGGTGCGCCGTAGGAAGGAGCCCTGCCGCTCGTTCACATCGGAAAAGAAGATATGCGGTTCGCTGCTCATCGGAATCGCACGTCCGCGTCGTCGAAACGCTCGATCAGCCAGTCAGCCAACGGGAAGAGCAGAAGCGTCGGGATCATCTGCCCCATAACAGCCAGCAGATTGGGAGCATTCCCAAGGCTGCCGCGCGTCACGAAATAGGCGACCGCGAAGGCCAGGCCCGTCGAGGCGACATAGAGGGCGAACAGGACGATGGTCGCCTGTCCCGCCAGGTACTTCGACGCCAGCAGCATAGCGCCATAGATCAGCAACAGGCTGAGCGCCCACATGCCCGTCTGACCGCCCCAGAAGAAGTCCAGGAACACGCCCAGACCGAACAGCACCGCCGGCGCCAGCATGGACGGACGGATCAGGGGCCAGGCGAAGGCCAGAACCATGGGCCAGACCGGCTCGGGCAGGGTCAGGCCGAACAGGCGCAGCGGAATGGCGAACAGAATGGTGGCGGCCGCGGCGATCAGCGCCGGGTAGCCGATCCACTGCATCGGACCGACCATCCGCACGGTGATCGTCCGTCTCACTCGCGGCCTCCGTCAGGCGCGGTCGGCGTCTGGGCCTGCGCCGAAGGTTGCGGCGGCGTGGCGGCGGTCGGCCGGGGCGCGGCGGGACGCGGCGTCGGCTGGGCCTGAGGCGGCGTCGCAGTCGCGGGTGCAACCGGCGTCGGAGGCGGAGCGGCGTTGGCGGCGCGGACGCGCTCTGCGGCGGCCTGAGCAGCGGCGGCGCGGCGCGCGGCCACGTCCTGAATGGCGGCGGCCTGGGCGGCGTTCGGGGGCGGCGCCGTGTTCAGACCGGCCAGCGGCGCTGCGTTCAGGGCGTTCTGATCCGCCAGCTGGCTGAAGTCCTGGAACAGCAGGACGCGCACATAGTCGATGGCCGTGCGGTCGCTGTAGAGCTTGACCCGCCAGGAGCCGTCCACGCCCTTGGCCACCACGCCGACCGGCAGGCCGCGCGGGAAACCGCCGCCGTCGCCCGAGGTCAGGATGCGGTCGCCTTCCTGCACCGAGCCCTGCCCGCGCACATAGTCGAGGCGCGGACTGCGGCTGCCGTCGCCGGTCAGCATGGCGCGAGCGTCGGTGCGCTCCACCATCACCGGAATCCGCGAGGCCACGTCGGTCAGCAGCACCATGCGGCTGTGTGCACCAGAAACGCCCGAGATGCGGCCGACCAGGCCGTGCTCGCTCAGCACCGGATTGCCCACGCGCACGCCCTTGCCGGCGCCGACGTTCAGCAGGCGCGACCGGGCGAACGGGCCGCGCGCGTCGGTGATGGCGCGTCCGGCCGTCATGGCGATGGGCGGCTCGGTCTGCAGGCCCAGCAGTTGTTCGTAGCGGGCGTTGAGGTTCTTCAGCGCCAGGGCGTCGTCGCGCCAGGCGCTCATCTCCGCCAGTTCGCGGCGCAGGCGGCGGTTCTCCGACACGGCGAAGAAATAGCCTTTGACGTAATCCACGGCGTCGCCGCCCCAGCGGACCGGCGCGGCGAGAACCCCGCCCGTGGTTCCGGCGGCGCTGTCGAATGCGGCGCGCGCGGGCTCCAGGTCGTCGGCCGCCGGTTGCGGCCGATCGGCGAGCAGAAGCATGACCGCTGCGACGATTCCGCCGACGACCATGACCGCGGCCGTCCAGGCCAGCGGCACCTTCAGATTCTCGAACGGTCCGTCGCGAAACGCCACGGCCAGCCTTCCTGTTAGAGCTTAGGAATCGGCGGGCTTAAAGCCCGCCGAAAGCGTGAGCCTGTCACAGAAATCCGCCCCTTTTCAGGAATGCGGCGCCTGCGGCAGGCCGATCAGTCTCAGAGCGACGACTCGAGGACGCCCTTCATCCACGACGGGTGCTCCAGCACCTTGCCGCAGCCGATGGCGACGCACGACAGCGGATCGTCCGCCACCTGCACCGGCAGGCCCGTGTGGTCGCGGATCTCGGCGTCCAGGCCGCGCAGCAAGGCGCCGCCGCCCGTCAGCATGATGCCCTTGTCGGCGATGTCGGCGGCCAGTTCCGGCGGCGTGGCCTCCAGGGCGACCTTCACGGCTTCCACGATCTGCGAGACCGGCTCAGCCAAGGCTTCGGCCGCCTGACGCTCGCTCATCTTCACTTCGCGCGGCACGCCCTGCATCAGGTCGCGGCCCTTGACCTCGATCGACAGGCCTTCGCCGTCGGCCGGGATGCGGGCGGTGCCGATATCCTTCTTGATGCGCTCGGCGGTCGTTTCGCCGATCAGCAGGTTATGGTTGCGGCGCATATAGGCGATCAGGGCGTCGTCCATCATGTCGCCGCCGACGCGGACCGAGCGCGAATAGACGATGCCCGACAGCGACAGCACGGCCACTTCGGTCGTGCCGCCGCCGATGTCGACGACCATCGAGCCGGTCGGCTCGTGGATCGGCAGGCCGGCGCCGATCGCGGCGGCCATCGGCTCGTCGATCAGGCCGACGCGGCGGGCCGAGGCGTTCAGGCAGGAATCATTGATGGCGCGGCGTTCGACGGCCGTGGCGCCCGACGGGACGCAGACGATCATCTTGGGGTTCACGAAGCCCTTGCGGTTGTGAACCTTGCGGATGAAGTGCTTGATCATCTCCTCGGCGACTTCGAAGTCGGCGATGACCCCGTCGCGCATCGGACGGATGGCTTCCATGTGACCGGGGGTGCGGCCCAGCATCTGCTTGGCTTCCAGGCCGACGGCGTGGACGATCTTGCGGCCGCCGACGTTACGCAGGGCGACGACCGACGGCTCGTTCAGGACGATCCCCTTGCCGCGCATGTAGATCAGGGTGTTGGCCGTCCCCAGATCCATAGCGATGTCATTGGAAATCATGCCGAAGAGGGGTGAAAGCATGGGCGTCGGTACCGCTTTAGTTCGGGCCTGCAAGGGCGTGAATTTCATTCGTCCGCTGTGGCGACGCCCTACCCCCGCTTCACGTTGATCGCAAAGCTGTCCTGACCGTCTTCGCCGAGCCGACTACAGGCCCGTTTGCCCTCATGCCGCAGGGATTGCAAGCGCCTATGACTCCTCGATCACAGGCTTGTCACGGCAAGGCTTGAAAGCCTTTCCGCTCAAGCTTTCCAGCCCCGCTTGCGGGTTCGCGGCTCAGACCGCCGTGATGCCCTCGGCATGGAGCACGCGCTGCACGGCCGGGCGCGATTGCACCAGGTCCAGATGGGCGTTCAGCTTCGGAAAGCGCGCCTTGTCCAGCAGGCCCGCCTGACGCGCCCAGCGCGTGAAGACCAGCAGATAGCCGTCCGCCAGCGAATGATCTTCGCCCATGACCCACGGACCGGTCAGCAGATGATTCTCGGCCAGGTCGTATTTTTCCAGCGCGATCCGCACGGCCTCGTCCTTAGCCTCGCCTTCCAGCGGCGGCTTGGAGAACAGCGCCTTGCCGATCGCCGGGTGCAGCGACGACGCCAGCCAGCCGTTGAAGGCCTGCATCCGCGCAAACTCGAACGGATCGTTCAGATCGGCCAACTGGGCGTGCGGATGGGTCTGGGCCACATAGGCCAGGATCGCCGTGTTCTGGGTCAGCACCCCCTTGGGCGTCTGCAGGGCCGGGGTCACGCCCGCCGGGTTGATGGCCAAATATTCCGGCGTGCGCTGCTGGCCGGCGCGCAGGTCGATCTTCTCGATCACATAGTCTGCGCCCGCCTCTTCCAGGCCGATGTGCGAAGCGACGGCGCAGGCGCCCGGCGAATAATAGAGCTTCAGCATCGTCGTTCTCCGATCAATCCACTTGCAGGCTGCGTGCAGCCTCACGGCGCTTCACCCACTCGCGCACCGCCAGCATCAATACAAGCCAAACGCCCGCGACGGCCGCCAGGATCACCGAGGTCCAGATGCCGTCTCCGCTGACCGCCGCCATGAACGACCCGCCGAAAAAGGCGACCAGCGCCGTTTTGGGCAGCACCCCCAGGGCGCACCCCGCCAGATAGGCCGGGAAGGAGGCGCGCACCGCGCCGAAGGCCATGTTCACGACGATAAAAGGCGCCGAGGGCACGTTGCGGATAATGAAGCTGGCCGAGAAGGCGTTGCGGCCCACGAATTTGCGGATCCGCTCGACCGTCCCGCCGCCGTAGCGTTCCAGCGTGCGCGCGGTCGGCCCGCGCCCCAGCCAATAGGTGACGGCCGCGGAGGCGATCGTGGCGATCCAGCTATAGAGAAAACCGAACCACGGCCCGAAGGCCACGACGCAAGCGGCGATCAACAGGAACTGCGGCACGCCGATGAAGGCCGACAGGGTGAAGACCAGCACCGCCGCCGCCAGCCCCCACGGGCCGATGCGATATCCGGCCAGCCAATGCTCCAGCCGGTCCTCCGCCCCCAACGCCAGTTGCGTCTTGCCCAAGGCGAACAGGGCGATGATTCCCGCCAGCAGCAGCAGGGTCACGGCCAGGGTGCGCCACCGCTTGGCCTCCATATTCAGCAGAAAATCGACGACCCGCCGCATAAATTTCGCCCAAATCGCCTTTTGATCGTCCAGGACGCGCACAAACGTTGTGCGCCCCTGCGGGGTTGCGTATCAAGCCTCAGCCTCCCCGGCCCCATCACTTCCACCAGACGGGATAGACATGTCCAGCCTTCAGTCCGCCTCCCTCGCTCGCGTCAAGCCGTCGGCCACCCTGGCCGTGACCGCCCAGGCGCGCGAACTGAAACGCCAGGGCCGCGACGTCATCGGTCTGGGCGCCGGCGAGCCGGACTTCGATACGCCTGACAACATCAAGGCCGCCGCCATCGAAGCCATCAATCGCGGTGAAACGAAATACACCGAAGCCGACGGCATGCCTGAGCTGAAGGCGGCCATCGTCGCCAAGTTCGCCCGCGAAAACGGCCTGACCTACGAAACCAATCAGATCCACGTCGCCTCGGGCGGCAAGCCGGTGATCTACAACGCCCTGGTCGCCACGCTGAACCCCGGCGACGAAGTGATCGTGCCGGCGCCCTACTGGGTCTCCTATCCCGACATGGTGCTGCTGGCGGGCGGCGAGCCCGTCACCGTGGTCGGTCAGGAAGCCGACGGCTTCAAACTGCGTCCCGAGGTGCTGGACGCCGCCATCACGCCCAGGACCAAGTGGATCATCCTGAACTCGCCGTCGAACCCGACCGGCGCCGCCTATACCCGCGCCGAGCTGGAAGCCCTGGCCGCGGTGCTGCGCAAGCACCCGCAGGTCTGGATCCTGACCGACGACATGTATGAGCACCTCGTCTATGGCGACTTCGACTATGTCACCATGGCCCAGGTCGCGCCGGACCTGTACGACCGCACCCTGACGTGCAACGGCGTGTCCAAGGCCTACGCCATGACCGGCTGGCGCATCGGCTATGCGGGCGGCCCCAAGCCGCTGATCGACCTGATGCGCAAGGTGGCCAGCCAGACGACCTCCAACCCCTCGTCCATCAGCCAATGGGCGGCGGTCGAGGCGCTGAACGGCCCGCAGGACTTCCTGGCCCCGCGCGCCGCCGTCTTCGAGAAGCGCCGTGACCTGGTCGTCTCCATGCTGAATCAGGCTGACGGCATCCGTTGCCCGAAACCGGAAGGCGCCTTCTACGTCTATCCGTCAATCGAGGGCCTGATCGGCAAGACAGCGCCGTCGGGCGTGGTCATCACCGACGACGAGACCTTCACCGCCGAACTGCTGAACGCCGAGGGCGTGGCCGTGGTCCAGGGCGCCGCCTTCGGCCTTAGCCCCTATTTCCGCATCAGCTACGCCACGTCGGAAGCCGTGCTGGAAGAAGGCTGCACCCGCATCCAGCGCTTCTGCGCCAGCCTGAAATAAGCCTTCAGTGAACCGGCGCCGGCGGAATGTTCAACGTCGGCGCCGTTTTCAGGATGAACCCCGCGCACCACGCCAGCGCACGCTCCGAGTTGTCGATCTCTCCGTCGGGAAGGCGTGACAGACGGCAGGCGGCGTCCGGCTCGCCCTCCACCTCAGGCCCGGCGTAGAGCACGATCGGGCCGTCCGGCAGGCTGCCCTCGCGATACAGCATGATGATCGGCGGCACGGGGCGCACCACCAGTTCGGCGTCGTCCCGCGTCATCGCCTCGCCCAGCAAGGCGCGCGCCTGACCGCCGGGATCGCCCGGCTCCAGACGGAACAGCTCGGCCCTCAAACCGTCCCCCGGCCTTTGCGGCATGAGGAAGCGCGGCGGCTCCTGCGCAGCCAGTTGCCCGGCGACGAGCAGCGCCGCCAGCATCACATCGCCCGGCTGACGGCGAAGTCGGCCAGGGCTTCCAGCGCCGAGCGCCACGGCCCGGCGGGCAGAACCTGCAAGGCCGTCTTGGCCCGGTCGGCGTATTCCGACGCCGTATCGAGCGTGGCCTCGACAGCGCCGCTGGCGACGATCAACTGCCGCGCGCGGTCGAAGTCCTCGGGCTTGCGGTCGCCCTTGGTGATGACCCGATCCCAGAACAGGTCTTCGATCCCCTTGGTGCGCTGAACGGCCAGCAGCAGCGGCAGGGTGGCCTTGCCCTCGTTGAAGTCGTCGCCCGCGTTCTTGCCCAGGGTCTCGGTCGCGCCGCCGTAATCCAGGGCGTCGTCCGCCAGTTGGAAGGCGATGCCCAGCGCCATGCCGTAGTCGCGCAGGGCCGCGACCTGTTCGTCCGTCGCGCCCGCCCCGACCGCGCCGGATTCGGCGGCGGCGGCGAACAGCTCGGCCGTCTTGGCGCGGATGATCTGGAGATAGGTGTCGAGGTCCAGGTTCAGATCGTGGGCGCGCGTCAGCTGCAGCACCTCGCCCTCGGCGATCACGGCCGAGGCTCGCGCCAGAATGCCAAGCGCGCGCAGGGAATCGGTCTCGACCATCAACTCGAACGCGCGCGCGAACAGGAAGTCGCCGACCAGCACCGACGAGGCCGAGCCCCAGATCAGGTGCGCCGCGACCTTGCCCCGGCGCATTTCCGAGCCGTCGACGATGTCGTCGTGCAGCAGGGTGGCGGTGTGGATGAACTCGACCGAAGCGGCCAGCTTCTTCGGGCCTTCGATGGCGCCCGTCTGACCGATCGCGCGCGCGGCGGCCACGGTCAGCAGCGGGCGCAGACGCTTGCCGCCCGCCGACACCAGATGCTCGGCCAGCAGGGGGATCACCGGCACGTCGGACTGCATCCGCGCGATGATCAGGGCGTCGACCGCCGCCATGTCGTCCTTGGCCAGATGAACCAGGGCGTCCACATCGCCCTTGGGACGGGGAGCGACGGCGAGAGCTGCGTCCACGGAAATCTCTTTCAGCACAGGGGCGAAGGGGGAGATTCGCCCGAAATTCACACGCATCCGCTTGCCCGGACGCGATGCGGCGCACAATGGTGGCGGCGTTATGATGGGTCAAGCCGAGTCATCCCTTACTGCCGCCGCAGATGTGGCCGAATCCGCCTTTCTGGGCGGACGCATCCGCCTGCGCCAACCGACGAAGGGTTATCGCGCGGGCATGGACGCCGCCCTGCTGGCCGCCGCCGTCGAGGCGCGCCCCGGCGAACGACTGATCGAGGCGGGCTGCGGCGCGGGGGCCGTCCTGATGCAGATCGCCGCCCGACGCCCCGGCGTCCTGCTGACCGGGCTGGAGCGCGACACAGCCGCCGCCGCCCTCGCGCGTCAGAATGCCGAACTGAACAACGCAGAAGCGCGCACCGCCATCCTGGAGGGCGACGTGGCGCGGGGTTTTCGCGCCCTGGGCCTGCCGCCGTTCGACTGGGCGGTCAGCAATCCGCCCTTCTTCGACGACCCCGGAGCTCTGCGCGCGCCCGCCGAAGGCAAGCTCGGCGCCTGGATGGCCGACGACGGCCTGACCGCCTGGGCGGGCTTCCTGCTGAAGGCGGTGCGTGAGGGCGGACGCATCGTCATCATCCACCGCGCCGACCGCCTCGCCGACATCCTGAGCCTGCTGGCGCCCAAGGCGGGCTCCTTCGCCGTCCGCCCGATCCACCCCTACGCCGACCAACCCGCCAAGCGCGTGCTGGTCCAGGCCATCAAGACCGGCAAGGCGCCCTTGCGGTTGCTGCCGCCCCTGATCCTGCATGACCGCGACGGCGCCAAGCACAGCCCGCAGGCCGAAGCGATCCTACGCGGCGAGGCGGGGTTGGGTTTCTAGAACCGGCTTTCTCACCCTTCTCCCCTTGTGGGAGAAGGTGGCATGCGAAGCATGACGGATGAGGGTTGCGCGACCTTAAATCGATGTCTGCATGGGCGCGGCGAAACCCCTCATCCGACCTCGCTCCGCTCGGCCACCTTCTCCCACAAGGGGAGAAGGGCTATTGCACCTCCATGTCCTTGCGATCCCTCTTCGCCACCCAGGTCTATGACGCCTCCCTCGCCTCTTCGCGCGGCTGGGCGGAACTGCATGAGGAACTGCTCGACCTTTGCCTGGTCATGGCCGAGGAGGACGAGGCCGGGATCGAGTGGTGCCGGGCCAACCATTATCCGGGCTACACCTCCTACGGCTCGATCAACGACCTGCCGCAGCGGTTCCCCGAGTTCGCTGAGCTGAAGAAGCTGCTGGACAAGCACGCGTGGAGCTTCGCCGAGAGCCTGCACTTCGACCTAGCCAAGAAGCTGCGGCTCGACAATCTGTGGGTCAATGTCCTGATGCCCGGCGGCGGGCACACCAGCCACATCCACCCGCACGCCGTTCTGTCCGGCACCATCTACATCCATGTGCCCGACGGCGCCTCTTCGCTGAAGATCGAAGACCCGCGCCTGGTCATGATGATGGCCCGCCCCGGCCTGACCGCCGCCGCCGGCGAGGCCGAGCAGCCCTTCGTCTATCTGAAGCCCGCGCCCGGCACGGTGCTGATGTGGGAAAGCTGGCTGCGCCACGAGGTGCCCGCCAATCGCGCCGAAGAACAACGCATCTCAATCAGTTTCAACTACGCCTGACGTCCTCGCCCTTCCCTCGCCGCATTTGCCCCGAAACCTGCACCAACGGCACAGCTTGGAGGGAATGGATGCGGGTTTTCAGCGCGGCGGCGGCGATCGCCATGTTCACGACAGGCGCCCTGCTTCTGGGCGCATGCGGCGAAAAGGCGGATGCGCGAACGGCCCCTGCCCCTGATCCCGCCGTCGCGACCGAAGGCGCGCCCTATGTGCTGACCGGCACCCAAGTCTGGAGCGTGCCCGATCCCGTGTCCGGGCGGAACTATCAGGTCTTCGTCAGCCTGCCCGCCGGTTACGAAGCCAACCCCGGCCGCCGCTACCCCACACTCTATGTCACCGACGCGGACTACGCCTTCCCCATCATCCGCCAGATCGCCAGGCGGGTGAATCTGGAGGGACCGGTCGTGCAGGAGTTCATCCTGGTCGGCCTGTCCTACGCCGACGGCGACAAAGGCGCCGACAGCCGCCGCCGCGACTACACGCCGACGCCCAACGGCCCGCGCAGCTCAGGCGCCGCCGTGCATGGCGGCGGCGCGGCCTATCAGACCTATCTGAAGACCCAGGCCCTGCCCTTCATCGAGAAGACGTTCCGCGCCGACCCGGCGCACCGCGTCCTGCTGGGACATTCTTATGGCGGCTTGCTGGGCGCCCAGATCCTGTTCAGCGACCCGGCGATGTTCCAGTCCTACGTCCTGGGCAGTCCGTCGCTCTGGTACGACAAGGGCTACATGATGGGGGTCGAGGCCGACTACGCCCGCAATCATCGCGATCTGAACGCCCAGGTCTTCATGTATGTGGGCGGTCATGAGAAGCCCGGCCCGACACGCCGCAACAGCGAGGCCGACATGGTCGGCGACATGCAGACTCTGCACCGCAACCTGGAATCGCGCGGCTATCCCGGCCTGAAAGTCAGCTCAGTAGTGCTGGAGGACGAGGATCACCTGACCGTCGCCCCCGTCGGCTTCACGCGCGCTCTTGAGGCCGTGCTTCCCGCCCGCTGAGAGCGCCTCCGAAAAGCCGCGCGCCTATCCGAAGATTTGCCCAAAGGCGTCGGGATCGCTACATCCCCCGTCAACTTCCCCATCCGCACTGAATCAAGGGCGCGACGCGACGCATGGCGCAGCAATATATCTTCCAGATGCAGGGTCTGACCAAGACCTTCCCCGGCGGCAAAAAGATCTTCGAGAACATCTGGCTGAGCTTCTACAACGACGCCAAGATCGGCGTTGTCGGGGTCAACGGCTCGGGTAAATCCACCCTGCTGAAGATCATGGCCGGCCTGGACAGCGAGTTTCAGGGCGAGGCCCGCGCCGCCGACGGCGTCAAGCGCGGCTACCTGGAGCAGGAACCCCACCTCGATCCGGCGCTGAACGTGCGCCAGAACGTCGAGGCCTGGTGCGAAGAGAAGCAGTGGGTCAACCGCTTCAACGAAGTCGCCGCCGAACTGGGCGAGAACTACACCGACGAACTGATGGAGGAGATGACCGCCCTCCAGGAGAAGATCGACGCCGGCGACGTCTGGGACATCGACAGCCGCATCGATCAGGCCATGGGCGCCCTGCGCTGCCCGCCCGACGACTGGGAAGTCACCAACCTGTCCGGTGGTGAAAAGCGCCGCGTGGCGCTGGCCCGCCTGCTGCTGTCGAAACCCGACATGCTGCTGATGGACGAACCGACCAACCACCTGGACGCCGAATCCGTCGCCTGGCTGCAGCACCACCTGGAGAACTTCCCCGGCTGCGTCATCCTGGTGACCCACGACCGCTACTTCCTGGATCAGGTCACGAAGTGGACGCTGGAGCTGGACCGCGGCAAGGGCCACCCGCACGAGGGCAACTACTCCTCGTGGCTGGAAGCCAAGCAGAAGCGCGTCGTGCAGGAACAGTCGGAATCCGAAGCCCGTCAGCGCGCCCTCACCCGCGAACTGGAATGGGTCCGTTCGGGCGCCAAGGCCCGTCAGGCCAAGTCTAAGGCCCGTCTGGCCGCCTATGAGAAGATGGTCGCCGAGCAGGAAAACTCGCGCCAGGCCCAGTCCTTCGCCGTCATCCAGATCCCGCCCGGCCCGCGCCTGGGCAACGTCGTGCTGGAAGTCGATGGCCTGAAGAAGTCCTATGGCGACAAAGTTCTGTTCGACAACCTGACCTTCAAGCTGCCGCCCAACGGCATCGTCGGCGTCATCGGCCCCAACGGCGCCGGCAAGTCGACCATGTTCAAGCTGATCACCGGCCAGGAAACCCCTGACGGCGGCACGATCAAGGTCGGCGAAACGGTCAAGCTGGCCTATGTCGACCAATCGCGCGACGACCTGAAGCCGGACGACACCATCTGGCAGGCCATCTCGGGCGGCACCGACATCATGATGGTCGGCAAGCGCGAGATTAACACCCGCGCCTATGTCGGCAGCTTCAACTTCAAGGGCGGCGACCAGCAGAAGAAGGTCGGCCAACTGTCGGGCGGCGAGCGTAACCGCGTCCACCTGGCCAAGACCCTGGCCACCGGCGGCAACCTGATCCTGCTCGACGAACCGACCAACGACCTGGACATCGAAACCCTGCAGAACCTCGAAGAGGCGCTGGAAGAGTTCGCCGGCTGCGCCGTGGTCATCAGCCACGACCGCTGGTTCCTGGACCGTCTGGCCACCCACATCCTGGCCTTCGAAGGCGACGGACACGTGGAATGGTTCGAGGGCAACTTCGAAGCCTATGAACAGGACAAGATGCGCCGCCTGGGCGCCGACAGCATCATTCCCAAGCGCATCCAGCACCAGAAGTTCGGTCGCTGATCGAACTGACCAGATGACAAGCGGCCCTCCGAGCGATCGGGGGGCCGTTCTGCTTTGGACTGGCGCTCCAGCGAAAGCGGGATAGTCTGTCCCCATGACCCAGCGTCCCGCCGTCCTGATCATGCAGCGGCATCTGGCCCCGCTGAGCGCCTTCCTTGAAGGCGCCTACGACGTCTATCGCTTCTGGGAAGGCCCGCCGATCGAGGCCGCCCATGATATCCGCGCTCTGATCGTCGCGGGCGAGTTCGAACTGGACAAGAGCCTGATCGAACGCCTGCCCAATCTATCGCTGATCGCCTGCTTCACGGCGGGTTATGACGGCATCGACGTCGAATGGTGCCGCGCGCGCGGTCTGCCCGTCACCCATGCCCCCGGCGTGAACCACGAAGACGTGGCCGACCACGCCATCGGCCTGATCCTGGCCGCGCGCCGCCAGATCGCCGAGGGCGACCGCACGCTCCGCGCGGGCGGGTGGAGTCTCTCCACACGCAGCATCACCACCTCCTTGAGCGGTCAGAGACTGGGGATCGTCGGTCTGGGCCATATCGGCGAGGCTGTGGCGAGACGCGCCGACGTCATGCGGATGGACGTCCGCTGGTGGGGCCCGCGCGACAAGGACGCAAGCTGGCCTCGCACCGACACCTTGATCGAACTCGCCCAAGGTTCCGACATTCTCGTCGTCGCCTGTCGGGCGGATGAGAACAATCGGGGGTTGATCTCGGCCGAAGTGATCGAGGCGCTTGGCCCGTCGGGCCTGCTGGTCAACGTCGCGCGCGGGCAATTGGTCGATGAGGACGCCGTCATCGCCGCGCTGAAGGACGGCCGACTGGGCGGCGCCGCCCTGGACGTCTTCGCTCAGGAGCCGACTGAAGCTGCGCGTTGGGCGGGCGTGCCCAACACCGTCCTGACGCCCCATACCGGCGGCGCCACGACCGAAGCGGTGCAGGGGATGCTGATGCTGCTTCTACAGAATCTCTCGGCCCACTTTGCCGATGAGCCGTTGAAGACGCCTGTCGCAGACTGAAATTCCACCCCTCGGGGCCGTCTCGCCCCCCATTCCAGACAAGCAAAGAACGATCCGTGCCTGCATTACGCGGATAGAAGACGCGTGCGACCAGATTTTGCTTGCATAAGCGTATAAGGATATCTTTATACGACATATGACATTGACCGCTGACCAGACTGTAGAAGCCCTGCGCGCCGCCGGCGAACCGACCCGCCTGCGCGTCCTGTCCCTGCTGGCCGCGGAAGAGCTGTCGGTGATGGAGCTGTCGCGTGTTCTGGACCAGAGCCAGCCGCGCGTCTCGCGCCATCTGAAGCTGATGGCGGACGCGGGTCTGATCGAGCGATTTCCCGATGGCGCGCGCGTCTTCTACCGCCTGTCGCACGACGCCCTGTCGCGGCGGTTGATCGACACCGTTCTGGACCTGCTGGACGACGGCGAGGGCGAGGCCGACCATCGCCGTCTGGACGAGGTGCGCAAGGAGCGCGCCATCGACGCCGCCCGCTATTTCGAGCAGATCGCACCCCAGTGGGACCAGATGCGCAGCCTCTATGTCTGCGAAAGCGCTGTCGAGGCGGCGGTCGCACGCGCGGCTGGGTCCGGCCCGTTCGAGCGCGTGGTCGATCTGGGCACCGGCTCGGGCCGGATGCTGACCCTGTTCGGCAAGCAGGCGAAGATGTCGGTCGGCCTCGACCTGTCGCAGAACATGCTGAACATCGCCCGCGCCAATGTCTCCAAGGCCGGGCTGGACAAGGTTGAACTGCGCCACGGCGACATCTTCTCGACCCGCCTGCCGCACGAAAGCGCCGATCTGGTGATCGTCCATCAGGTGCTGCACTACCTCGCCGATCCGGCCGCCGCCGTGGCCGAGGCCGCGCGTCTGGTCATGCCGGGCGGCAAGCTGCTGATCGTCGACTTCGCGCCCCACAAGTTCGAACATCTGCGCGAGGCGCACCAGCACCGCCGCCTGGGCTTCGCCGACTCCGAGATCCGCGAATGGCTGACCAAGGCGGGCCTGACGCCCTCGGCGCCCATCGCCCTGCCACCCGACACGGAAGGCCTGACCGTTCACATCTGGACCGGCGAACGCGCCGCGAACCCTGCCCGAAAGACCGCCTGATGGCCCCCTCATCTCTCGCCGAAGCCCGCGCCCTGCTGCTGTCGCCGCTGGGCCCGGTGGCCCGCGCCGGTTCGAACCGCAGCGCCGTCAACGTCTCCTTCGAATTCTTCCCGCCCAAGTCTGACGAGGCAGAGGCCAATCTGTGGAAGGCGATTCGGCGGCTGGAGCCGCTGAACCCGGCCTTCGTCTCAGTCACCTATGGCGCGGGCGGCTCGACGCGCGAGCGGACCCACCGCACCGTCCAGCGCATCATCAGCGAGACGACCCTACGCCCCGCCGCCCACCTGACCTGCGTCGAGGCCAGCCGCGCCGAGGTCGATGAGGTCATCGAAGGCTATAAGGCCATCGGTGTCGACCACATCGTCGCCCTGCGCGGCGACCCGCCTGGCGCGGCAGGCATCGGCGGCGCCTATACGCCGCGCGCCGACGGCTACGCCAACGCCACCGAACTGACCGCCGCCCTCAGCCGCATCGGCGGGTTCGAGGTCACGGTCGGCGCCTATCCGGAAAAGCACCCGGAAAGCCCGTCGATCGACCACGACATCGAGGTGTTGAAGGCCAAGGTGGACGCCGGCGCGACGCGCGCCGTGACCCAGTTCTTCTTCGACATCGAAGCCTTCCTGCGTTTCCGCGACCGGGTGCGAGCGGCGGGCGTGACCATCCCCCTGATCCCCGGCGTCATGCCGGTGTCCAACTTTGCGGGCCTGAAGCGGATGACGGCGGCCTGCGGCGCGGCCCTGCCCGACTGGCTGGCCGGCCATTTCGACGGGCTGGACGACGACCCGGAGACGCGCAAGCTGCTGGCCGCCTCCATCGCCGCCGAGACCTGCGCCCGCCTCCAGGAAGAGGGCTTTTCGGACTTCCACTTCTACACCCTGAACCGGGCCGAGCTGGTCTATGCGATCTGTCGGGTGCTGGGCGTGCGTGAAACCAAGGCTGTTGCGTAGATGACTTCCCCCCTGACCCGCGCCGAACGGATCGCCGCCCTGCACGCGGCGGCGAAAGAGCGCATTCTGGTGCTGGACGGCAGCTGGGGCGTGATGATCCAGCGCCGCGATCTGACGGAAGAGGACTTCCGCGGCGAGCGCTTCCGCGACCACAACCATCCGCAGAAGGGCAACAACGACCTGTTGATCCTGACTCGGCCCGACATCGTGGCCGATCTGCACGATGTCTATTACGCCGCTGGAGCCGATATTTCGGAGACGAACACCTTCTCCTCGACCACCATCGCCCAGGCCGACTACGGGCTGGAAGACGCGGTCTATGACCTGAACTATGAAGGCGCCCGCATCGCGCGCGAGGTCGCCGACCGCTGGACGGAAAAGGAGCCGCACAAGCCCCGCTTCGTCGCCGGCGCCATCGGCCCGACCAACCGCACCCTGTCGCTGAGCCCGGACGTCAACGACCCCGGCTATCGCGCCGTCACCTATGACGAGGTCTATGAGGCCTACAAGCAGCAGGCGCGCGCCCTGCACCACGGCGGGGTCGACATCTTCCTGATCGAGACGGTGTTCGACACCCTGAACTGCAAGGCCGCGATCAAGGCGATCAAGGACCTGGAGGACGAAGGGCTGGAGCCCCTGCCCCTGTGGATCTCGGGGACCATCACCGACCGCTCGGGCCGCACGCTCAGCGGCCAGACGGCGGAGGCCTTCTGGAACTCGATCCGCCACGCCAGACCGTTCGCCGTCGGCTTCAACTGCGCCCTGGGCGCCGAGTTGATGCGGCCGCACATCGCTGAGCTGAGCCGCGTCGCCGACACCCTGGTCAGCGCCTATCCCAACGCGGGTCTGCCCAACGCCATGGGCCAGTATGACGAACAGCCGCACGAGACGGCCCACTTCCTCGAGGAATGGGCGCAGTCGGGTCTGGTCAACATCGTCGGCGGCTGCTGCGGCACCACCCCCGACCACATCCGCCACGTCGCCGAGGAAGTCGCGGACGTGACCCCGCGCGCTGTGCCGGAGCGCCCCACAGCCCTGCGTCTGTCGGGCTTGGAACCCTTCGAACTGGTGTCGTGATGCGTCCTGTCTTCATCAACGTCGGCGAGCGGACCAACGTCACCGGCTCGGCCAAGTTCAGGAAGCTGATCGTCGACGGCGACTACACCGCCGCCCTGTCGGTGGCGCGCCAGCAGGTCGAGGCGGGCGCCCAGGTCATCGACGTCAACATGGACGAGGGCCTGCTGGACGGCCCTGTCGCCATGCGCACCTTCCTGAACCTGATCGCGGCCGAGCCCGACATCGCCCGCGTGCCGGTCATGATCGACAGCTCCAAATGGGAGGTGATCGAGGCGGGCCTGAAATGCGTTCAGGGCAAGCCGATCGTCAACTCGATCTCGATGAAGGAGGGCGAGGACGCCTTCCGCCACCACGCCGTCCAGTGCCTGCGCTACGGCGCCGCCGTGGTGGTCATGGCCTTTGACGAGGTGGGCCAGGCCGACACGGCCGCGCGCAAGATCGAGATCTGCACCCGCGCCTATAATATCCTGGTGAACGAGGTCGGCTTCCCGCCCGAGGACATCATTTTCGATCCCAATATCTTCGCCGTGGCGACAGGGATCGAGGAGCACGACAACTACGCCGTCGACTTCATCGAGGCGGTCCGGGCCATCAAACAGACCCTGCCCCACGCCCGCGTCTCGGGCGGGGTGTCAAACGTCTCGTTCAGCTTCCGCGGCAATGAGCCGGTGCGTCGGGCGATCCACAGCGTCTTCCTGTACCACGCCATCAACGCCGGCCTGGATATGGGCATCGTCAATGCGGGCGACCTGCCCGTCTATGACGACATCGACGCCGAACTACGTGAAGCGGTCGAGGACGTGATCCTGAACCGGCCGCAGCGGACCAACGTGTCCAACACCGAGCGGCTGGTCGATATGGCCCCCCGCTACAAGGGCGAGAAGGGCGCGGCCAAGGTCGTGGACCTGAAATGGCGCGACGCCACGGTCGCCAAGCGCATCGAGCACGCCCTGGTCCACGGCATCACCGACTACATCGTCGAGGACACGGAGGAAGCCCGTCAGGCGTCCGAGCGCCCGCTGCACGTCATTGAAGGCCCCCTGATGGACGGCATGAACGTGGTCGGCGACCTGTTCGGCTCGGGCCGGATGTTCCTGCCGCAGGTGGTGAAGTCGGCGCGGGTGATGAAGCAGGCGGTAGCCCACCTCGAACCCTTCATGGAGGCCGAAAAGGCCGGTCAGGAGCGGCAGGCTGCAGGCAAGATCCTGATGGCCACGGTCAAGGGCGACGTCCACGACATCGGCAAGAACATCGTCGGCGTCGTGCTTCAGTGCAACAACTACGAGGTCGTCGATCTGGGCGTCATGGTCCCGGCCGACCGCATCCTGGACGCCGCCATCGAGCACAAGGTCGACATCGTCGGCCTGTCAGGCCTGATCACGCCGTCGCTGGACGAAATGACCTTCGTCGCCGCCGAGATGGAGCGGCGCGGCTTCGACATTCCCCTGCTGATCGGGGGCGCCACAACCAGCCGAACCCACACGGCGGTGAAGATCGAACCGGCCTATCGCAAGGGCTCGACCACCTATGTCATCGACGCCAGCCGGGCGGTCGGCGTGGTGTCGGGCCTGCTGTCCCCCACCGACAAGGCGAAGAACGAGGCGGCCACCCGCGACGAATACATCCGCATCCGCGAGCAATACGCCCGCGGCCAGGAGGTGAAGGCCCGCGCCTCGCTGCAGCAGGCGCGCGACAACCGTTGGCGACCCGATGAGGCGCAGACCCCTGCCCCGGCGCCGTCCTTCCTCGGCGTGCGCGCCTATGAGGCCTGGGATCTTCAGGATCTGGCCGATCACATCGACTGGACGCCCTTCTTCGCCAGCTGGGAGCTGATCGGGCGCTATCCGCTGATCCTCGAAGACGAAATCGTCGGCGAGGCCGCCCGCGACCTGTTCCGCGACGCGCAGGCCATGCTGAAACGCATCGTCGAAGAGAAGTGGTTCACCGCCAAGGGCGTCATCGGCTTCTGGCCCGCCAACGCCCGCGACGATGACGTGATCGTCTGGACCGATGAGACCCGCACCGAGGAAGCCGCCCGCTTCCACGGCCTGCGCCAGCAGATCAAGAAGTCCAACGGCAAGCCGAACCTGTGCCTGTCCGACTTCGTGGCCGAGGACGGCGCCGACTATCTGGGCGCCTTCGCCGTCACCGCCGGGCATGGCGAACTGGAAAAGGCCGCCGAGTTCAAGGCGGCGGGCGACGACTATTCCGCCATCATGGCCACGGCCCTGGCCGACCGTCTGGCCGAAGCCTTCGCCGAGCGCCTGCACAAGGAGGTGCGCACCCAGCTGTGGGGCTACGTCCCCGACGAACAGACCTCGGTGCAGGATCTGATTGAGGAGAAGTATCAGGGCATCCGCCCCGCCCCCGGCTATCCGGCCCAGCCCGACCACACGGAGAAGGCCACCCTGTTCCGTCTGTTGGACGCAGGCGCCAACGCCGGGATGGAGTTGACGGAATCCTTCGCCATGTCGCCCCCGGCCTCGGTCAGCGGCCTCTACTTCGGCCATCCGGGCAGCCACTATTTCGGAGTCGGCAAGATCGACCGCGATCAGGTCGAGGACTACGCCGCCCGCAAGGGCTGGGACGTGGAGACGGCCGAGCGCTGGCTGGCGCCGATCCTGAACTACGACCCCGACGCTGTCGCGCGGAACGACGCGGCCTAGGCGGCAGACCTTTCGCCGTGCGCCTGCTGCTCGGCGCAGCCTGCGACGAGGAAGTCCAGCAGCATGCGCACGGACGGCAGAAGGCCGCGTCGCGACGGGAAGACGGCGTGGACGATCCACTTCTTCGGTCGCCAGTCCGGCAGCAGGTCGACCAGTTTCCCGGCGTCCAGATCGCGGGCGACGGCCACCGTCGGCAGCAGGGCGACGCCCAGACCATGAACTGCGCCTTCGTGCAGCATGTGCAGATCGTCGGTCACAAGACGCGGCGCGTGTCGCACCGAGGCCGTCATGCCTTCCGTGTGATGCAGCGCCCAGACGTGGTCACGGTGCGCCGGGCCGAAGTCGAGGCTGGGCCAGTTCGCCAGATCGGCCGGGCCGGTCGGCTGTCCCATGCGGGCGATCAGGTCCGGACTGGCGACCAGACGATGCACGCTCTCGTCCAGCTTGCGCATGACCAGATCGGTTTCCTCCAGCGGCGGCTCGCGGACGCGGATCGCCAGGTCGAAGCCCTCGCCGATGACGTCCACCCGGCGACTGGTGCTGTGCAACTGCACGTCCAGATCGGGATACAGGGCCATGAAGCGGACGATCAGACTGCTCATCTGATAGGTCAGCAGGCCCGGCGCGCAGGCGACGCGGATCGTGCCGCACGGCTCGGACCGGGCGCCGTCGATCAAGGCCTGCGCCGCCTCGGCCTCGATCAGCATGGCGAGACAGTGTTGATAATAGGCCAGCCCGATCTCTGTGACCGAGAATTTGCGTGATGAGCGCTGGATCAGCCGCGTGCCCAACTGGTCTTCCAGCGCGGCGATGCGGCGGCTGAGCTTGGACTTCTGCATGCCCAGCGCCCGCGCCGCCGGGGCGAAGCCGTGGTGATCCACCACCTGCACGAAATAATAGAGGTCGTTGAGGTCTCTCATCGTTCTATTGATAGAACGCAGCGAGGCGATTTCGCAATCTGCCCGCCTCATCGTTTCGCAGGCATAAGGTCTTCAACGCGATCGGCCTATTCTTCTGACGGGCGGTCCATCGAATGGAGACAAGACCATGAAGAAGGTTCTGGGCCGTTACGGCAACGACCGCGGCCATTGGGTCGGCGACGGTTTCCCCGTCCGTTCGCTGTTTTCCTACAACGCCGCAGGCAAACAGGTCAGCCCCTTCCTGCTGCTCGACTACGCCGGTCCGTACAACTTCGAGCCGACGACCGAGCGGCGCGGCGTGGGGCAGCATCCGCACCGCGGCTTCGAGACCGTGACCATCGTCTATGACGGCGAGGTCGAGCACCGCGACTCGACCGGTCAGGGCGGGATCATCGGCCCCGGCGACGTCCAGTGGATGACGGCGGGCGGCGGCATCCTGCACGAGGAGTTCCACTCTCCGGCCTTCTCGCGCACCGGCGGCCCGTTCCGCATGGTTCAGCTCTGGGTCAACCTGCCCGCCAAGGACAAGATGACCCGCCCCGGCTACCAGTCGATCCTGAACGCCGACATTCCGACCGTTTCCCTGCCGGACGATGCAGGCACGGCCCGGATCATCGCCGGCGCGATAGACGGCGCGAAAGGCCCGGCCACGACCTTCACCCCCATCAATGTGTGGGACGTGCGGTTGAACCGGGACGCCGAGACGACGCTGGATCTACCCGAAGGCCACACGGCCATGGTGGTGGTTCTGTCGGGTCACGTCACCGTCAACGGCGACCAGCCGGCCGGCGCCGCCGAGGCCCTGCTGCTGGACCGCAAGGGCGACAGCGTCACCCTGAGCGCCGATGCGAACACGACCCTGCTGATCCTGACCGGAGAGCCAATCGACGAACCCATCGTCGGATACGGCCCCTTCGTGATGAACAGCGAGGACGAGATCCGCACCGCCGTCACGGACTTCAACAGCGGCCGCTTCGGCGACATCCCCGCCGCCTGAACGCCCTCACGAAAACGTAAGGCCCGGTCTTCGGACCGGGCCGCAACCCCCGCCTTGACCGGACATTCGTCCGAGCGCGGCCCCCTGCCTGAAAGGAAAGACGCCCATGTCCGCTTCCGCCCTGCCCGCCAACTTCAACGGCCAGCGTCCGGTCATCGACCCGAACGACGCCGTCATGCTGCTGATCGATCACCAGAGCGGCCTGTTCCAGACCGTGGCCGACATGCCGATGACCACCCTGCGCCGCCACGCCGCCGCCCTGGCCTCGATGGCGACCCTGGCCAAGCTGCCGGTCATCACCACCGCCTCGGTGCCCCAAGGCCCGAACGGCCCGCTGATCCCGGAAATCCACGCCAACGCCCCCCACGCCCAGTATGTGGCGCGCAAGGGCGAGATCAACGCCTGGGACAACCCCGACTTCGTCGCCGCCGTGAAGGCCACGGGCCGCAAGACCCTGATCATCGCCGGCACCATCACCAGCGTCTGCATGGCCTTCCCCGCCATCAGCGCCGCCTATGAAGGCTACAAGGTCTTCGTGGTGGTCGACGGCTCGGGCACCTATTCCAAGATGGCCCAGGAGATCACCCTGGCCCGCGTGGTCCAGGCTGGCGTCATCCCCATGGACATGGCCGCTGTCGCCTCGGAACTTCAGAAGACCTGGCATCGCGACGACGCCCAGCAGTGGGCCGAGATCTACACCCAGATCTTCCCGCCGTACCAACTGCTGATCGAAAGCTACGGCAAGGCCCAGCAGGTCGCGACGGACCACGAAACCCTCGACTCGCAACGCGACTGACGAAGACGCGCCGGTTCCGCCTCGCCCCTCATCGATGAAGCGAAACCGGCGTCATGCGCGCGCCTCGCCAAGGCGCAACTTCCCCCCCGGAAAGGAGCCATTCAATGGCCAGCGAACCGATCCGCGATCCGAAGTCGGATCATCTTCTGACCCCCGAGAACTCGGCCTTCGTCATCATCGACTATCAGCCGGTTCAGGTGAACTCCATCGCCTCGATGGACCGCCAGCTGCTGGTGAACAACATCGTCGGCACGGCCAAGGCGGCCGTCGCCTATGGCCTGCCGATCGTCCACTCGACCGTCAACGTCGAGACGGGGCTGAACCGGCCGCCGATCCCGCAGCTGCGCAAGGTGCTGAAAGACTATCCGACCTATGACCGCACCACGATCAACTCCTGGGAAGACGTGGAATTCCGCAAGGCGGTCGAGGCGACCGGCCGCAAGAAGCTGATCATGACGGCCTTGTGGACCGAAGCCTGCCTGACCTTCCCGGCTCTGGACGCCCTGCGTGACGGCTATGAGGTCTATGTCGTGGCCGACGCCGTCGGCGGCACCTCGGTCACGGCGCACGAAATGGGCCTGCGCCGCATCGAACAGGCGGGCGGAAAGCTGATTTCCGCGCCTCAGCTGTTCTGTGAACTGCAGCGTGACTGGAAGCGTTCCGACACCGTCCCGGCCTTCATGAACCTGTTCATCGAAACCGGCGGCACGGCCGGAATCCAGTTCTCCTACGACAGGGAAGGCTGACCCTTGAGGGCGATCCGCGTCATAGTGCGGGGATCGCCCCTTTCGTCGTCGCAGCGTTCAGCCTTCAGGAAACCCCAACCATGATCGAACTCATCATCGACCAGCGCCGCAAGGATCTCGGCGGCTTTGAGGTCGGCCGCGTCCTGCCCTTCGCCAAGCGTCGCGCGGTCGGTCCCTTCGTCTTCTTCGACCACATGGGCCCGGTGGACATGCCCGCCGGCATCCCCAAGACGGTCGACGTGCGCCCGCACCCGCACATCGGCATCTCGACCCTGACCTATCTGTTCGACGGCGAGATCACCCACCGCGACAGCCTGGGCGTCCAGCAGGATATCCGCCCGGCCGAGGTCAACTGGATGACCGCAGGCAGCGGCGTCACCCACTCCGAGCGGTTCGAGCGCGCCCGCATGGAGGGTCTGCGTCTGGAGGGCATTCAGGCCTGGCTGGCCCTGCCTGACGGTCAAGAAGAGGTCGACCCGTCCTTCCAGCACGTCAGCTCCAGCGACCTGCCTACCTGGCTCGAAAGCGGCGTGAAGGGCCGTCTGGTGGCGGGCGAGACCATGGGCATGAAGGCCGGGGTCAGCACCTTCTCGCCCCTGCACTACATGCACCTAGAGATGGAGCCGGGCGCCCGGTTCCAGACGCCGACGGATCACGCCGAAAGCGCCGTCTATGTGGTCCAGGGCATGGTCGAGATCGACGACGGCCGCCCTGTCGGCCCCGGTCAGATGGCCGTGCTTGAAAAGGGCCTGCCCTCGATCATCGTGGCGCAGCAGCCGACCACCCTGATGGTGCTGGGCGGCGAGCCGGTGGGCGAGCGCTTCATCGAATGGAACTTCGTGTCGTCTTCAAAGGAGCGGATCGAGCAGGCCAAGGCCGACTGGCGCGCCGGTCGCATGAAACTGCCCGACATGGACGATCAGGAGTTCATCCCCCTGCCCCCCGATCGGACGCCGCCCCCGCCCATGTCCTGACCGGGACTGGGCGCTGGGGACAAGGCCGACGCAGGATCCCCTGCGTCGGCTTTTTCTTATGTGACGGCCGGCGCAGCAGGCGGCTCGTCGGCGTCCGTATCCTCTTCTCCGCGCGACACCACGGCGGCGACGACCAGGTCGCCCGTGACGTTCAGCGAGGTCCGGCACATGTCCAGGAAGCGGTCGACGCCCAGGATCAGGCCGATCCCTTCCGGCGGCACCCCCACCATGGCCAGGATCATGGCGATGACCGGCAAGGAGCCGGCGGGCACGCCCGCCGTGCCGACCCCGCCCAGGATGCAGACCAGCATGACGATCACCTGCTGGCCCAACGTCAGGTCGACGCCGAAGAACTGGGCCAGGAACAGCACCGTCACCCCCTCGAACAGGGCCGTGCCGTTCTGGTTGGCGGTGGCCCCAACCGTCAGGACGAAACGGGCGATCTTGCGCGGCAGACCCAGTTCCTGTTCGGCCACGCGCAGCGACACCGGCAGGCTGGCGTTCGACGAGGCGGTGGAGAAGGACACCACCATGGCCTCGCGTATGTCGCGGAAGAACTTCAGCGGCGACATGCCGCCGAACAGCCAGATCACCAGCGGATAGACCACGAACATATGGATCGCCATGGCGCCCACGGCCACGGCCACGAAGGCGCCCAGACGGATCAGCAGCTCCCAGCCGAACAGGGCCGCCAGGTTGAACATCAGGCAGGCGATGGCGATCGGGGCGATGCGGATGACGAGGTTGATGAGCTTCATCATCACCTCGAACAGCCCCTCGATGGTCTGTTGCAGCCGGTCGGTGGCGGGGCTCTTGGTCATGACCAGGCCGACGCCGAAGAACAGGGCGAAGACCATCACCGGCAAAATCTGGTTCTCGGCCGCCGCCGTGAAGACGTTGGACGGGATCAGCTCCAGAAAGAAGTCGCCCGCCTGCACCGACTTGGGCGCATTGCCGACAATCGAGGCCGCGCCCGCGCGCCCCTGATCCAGCAGTTGTTGCGCCAGAGCCGGATCAACCCCGTCCCCGGGCCGGAAGACGTTGACCATGACCATGCCGATCAGCACGGCCACGGCGGAAATGAAGACGGTGAAGCCCAGGCTCTTGGAGCCCGCCCGGCCCAGAGCCTTCAGGTCGCCCATCTCGGCCACCCCGATGACCAGGGCCGAGAACAGCAGCGGCAGAACCAGCATGAACAGCAGACGCAGGAAGATCTGCCCGGCCGGTCCTGTGATGTTGGAGGTCAGCCACTGCACCCAACCGACATCCCCTCCGACGGTCAGATTGACGATGAGTCCGCCCGTGAGACCGACCAGAAACCCGATCAGCATCAACATATGGAGCGGCAGTCCGCGCTTGGCTTTGATCTCCATCCGATCCCTTCCCCTATTCCCTCACCCCCTTGGACTAACGGACAGGAAGGCCATAGATCAACCCACTGGGCCGTGACGACCATTGAGCATTCAATCCGCGCTCCAGATCCAGAGACGACTGTGAGCCCAGGTTCCGATTGAATATCTCGCCGTAATTTCCGCCAGCAGAAACAGCGTCTTTCGCCCATGTTCTCGATAAATCGAGGCTCGGACCGAAGTCACCTTCGTCGCCGAGCAGACGACGGACTCTAGGGTCCGCGGAATTCTTATCCATGTCTGCGGCATTTGCACGCGTCACGCCCAATTCCTCGGCCAAAATCAGAGCGTTGAGCGTCCAGCGAATAACCGCCGTCCAGCGATCGTCGCCGCTGCGCACCACGGGCCCCAGCGGCTCCTTGGAGATAACGTCCGGCAGAATGACGTGCTGCTGCGGGTTCGGCAGGGTCGTGCGCGCCGCCGCCAGGGCCGAGATGTCGGCGGTGAAGGCGTCGCATTCCTCGCGCGCATAGGCCTGGCGCGCCTCGCCTTCGGTGGCGACCACGACGGGGCGATACTCGATGCCCCTGCGGCGGAAATAGTCCTCGACATTCAGCTCAGTGGTCGAGCCGGACTGGACGCAGATGCGAGCGCCGTTCAGTTCGGCCGCGCTGCTCAGATTGAGCGCGCGGCGCACCATGAAGCCCTGGCCGTCGTAGTAGTTGATCCCGGCGAAACTGAGCTGCGCGCCCGTATCCCGGCTCATGGTCCAGGAGGTGTTGCGCCACAGCACGTCCACGCGCCCGTCGCGCAGGGCCTCGAACCGCTGTTCCGTCGTCAACGGCACGAAGCGCACGGCGTCCGGGTCGCCGAAGATGGCGGCCGCCGTAGCGCGGCAGAAGTCGACGTCAAAACCGCGCCAGGCGCCGCGATTGTCAGTATAGGCGAAACCGACCAGCCCCTCATGCACGCCGCAATTCAGCCGACCGCGCTGGCGCACCGCCGCCAGAGTCGGGCTGGACTTCGCCTCGGTCGCGGCGGTCGGCGACTGGCGTGAAGGTTCGCGCGGCTCCGGCGCCTGCGGTTCAGCCGATCTCTGACAGGCGCCTGTCGCCAGGGTCAGCATCGCCGCCACGCCTGCTGTCGCTCGCCATCTCCGCATCCGATCCACCGCTCCGTCTTGCGCCCCGGAACAGTTTAGAGCCCTCTAGGCCCCGAACCGCAACCCGCCGGAGCCTTCATGCCGCCCATTTCCGACCGAACCCGGCTGATCGCCGGCGCCACCCGGCGCGGCCAGGGGCGTCGCCCGGTCAATCCTCCTGTGGAGCGCGCCTCCACCATGCTCAGCGACGATCCGGCCCGGATGCAGGATGCGTCGGACGGCCCCGTCTATGGCCTCGACGGCACGAGCGCGGCGCGCGATCTGCGCGCCCTGCTGGCCCAGATGGAGGGCGGGACCGACGCCTTCCTGGTCCCCTCGGGCCTGGCGGCCGTGACCGTGCCCCTGACCGCCCTGCTGCGTCCCGGCGACGAGGTGCTGACCACCGACGCCGTCTATGGACCCACGCGCCGCTTCCTGACCCGCCACCTCGCCGCGCGCGGGATCACCGCCCGCTTCCACCCCGCCGACGCCTCGACCGAGGCCGTTCTGGCCGCCATCACCCCGCGCACCCGACTTCTGCTGATCGAAGCGCCCGCCTCTCTGACCTTCGAGATCGCAGACGCCCCCGCCCTGGCCGCCGCCTGTCGCGAACGCGGCGTTCTGACGGTCATGGACAACACCTGGGCGGCGGGGCTGGCCTTCCGTCCCCTGGCGCATGGCGTCGACGTCAGCGTCCAGGCGCTGACCAAATACGTCGGCGGCCATTCCGATCTGCTGATGGGCGGGATCGCCGCCGGCGAGCCGTCCGTCCTACGCGCCATCGCAAACACCATCGAGGACATGGGCTGGCACGTCTCGCCCGACGACGCCTGGCTGGCGCTGCGCGGCGTCCGCACACTGCCCCTGCGCTACGAGGCCCAGGCCCGCTCGGCCATGACGGTGGCGCAATGGCTGAAAGCTCAGCCGGAAGTCGCCGACGTCCTCTATCCGCCCCTGCCCGGTTCAGTCGGACATGACCTGTGGCGGCGCGACTTCAACGGCGCGGCCTCCCTGATGGGCGTGGTCATGAAGGGCGGCGACACAGCGGCGGCCCACGCCTTCATGCGCGCGCTCAGCCTGTTCGGCATGGGGTATTCCTGGGGCGGCTTCGAGAGCCTGATCACCCACGAAACGCCGCAACTGGCCCATCGTCAGCTTGCGCCCGACCTGTCCGGTCAGTTGCTGCGCCTGCATGTCGGGCTGGAAGACCCCGCCGACCTGATCGGCGATCTTGAGAAGGGATTGAAGGCATGGCGCGCCCTGCAGGACTCGAACCTGAAACCTGCCGATTAGAAGGCGGGCGCTCCACGACCATATGCATCTGAATGGTAAACGCTTCTTGCGTTTTGTCAGACGCCTGCCTGACCTATCCGCCAGACTCCTGTTCGTCAGCCGTTCACAAGGATCGCATCTCCTGCTATCGGGCGTCCGCCGCGCCCATAGCTCAACCGGATAGAGCAGCCGACTTCTAATCGGCAGGTTTCAGGTTCGAGTCCTGATGGGCGCGCCACTCGATTAGATGACGAGTCCGCGCTTCCTCTGCGCATTCCTCGCCACCTTGCTATCGCTCTGCCTATCGCAAGAACAGTTCCAGGCAATTGAACGGGCATTCAGCGATCAAGGCCGCTCTCTCACACACGCGAACAGCGGCCAAGGCCTGATGGGAAGATCAAGCTGATGGGTCTCACGATTGTGGACACCGGCTCGACGCGGATTCTGTGGTCCGCCGCACGACGTTGCCGAGTTACGTGGCGGACATATTGCGGCGCTATGTACTGATGAAGCCGATAGCCGACGGCGAAATCTGACGGTGCATTCTGGCGTGCGGGCCATGTCGCAAGCATGGCCGCATGGGACGAACCTACACACCTAACGGCGAGACGCTCGAGAAGTATCCTACAGCTGCGCGAACGTGGTCTGCATTCAGGGGCCGATACTATCGGGCAAGTCCGTCGCCAGCGTAGTGCGCATCTACGAGGCCATGATGAACGTCGAGCCGGATCTCACTGGCAAGCGACGGTCGCGGTGGCTGTTGATCCACAACAGCTATCCCGACCTGCTGAACACCACGATCAAGACGTGGCTCGAGTCACCGAAAACCTGAACATCGTCGAGCCGAGCCGGCTCATGGGCCTGCTGGAAGGCCGGACCAAGGACGAGATCGACGCGGACCTGATGAACCGCGTGATGATCTCGCAGTCAGACCTGCCTATGTTCCCGATGTTCGTCCGCGACACTCACGTTGCGAAGTCGCCACTGCACGCAGCATCAAGCGTGGCGCTGCAAGCGGGGCTGGACTTTGGGCCCCGCCCTGCCGCGATCGTGTGATGCAGCAGACAGGCAATCGCTGGTTCATTTTGGGCGAGTTGACGGCGCTGAACACGGCAACCGAAGAGGTTGCGCCCTGCAGGCTGTTGACCTAACAGGTAACATACCCGCCCATAAAAACGACTGTGTTATCTCCACAGATATTGTGAACTGTCGTATCTATCGAATCCTGACCTGAGCGGCGTTGGAACGGCGTGTCGCGGCAGGATTACCGCCACGACATTTGATATTGTGACTTCGCCATTCCTAAACGTCTCTGGCGCTGACCTTAAGGTCGCCAGGGAAGTGAGGCCCTAACTCCAAGGGGTGTCGACTGCCGTCTGCAGTAGATTGGTCCACTCACCAATACGCGGCTAACTCAACGCGATGGTAGCTTGCGAGCGTGGATATAGTGGCTAGTTTCAAGCCTGGCTCGATCAGCATTACGCCATCAAAAGCGAACGTCGATGCGGGAACGACGCATAGCAACCTGTGAGGTAAATATTGGTCTAGCGCAGCCTTCAAGGCGAGACATTCACTCAGCGTTAGCCCAGCGTTCGCCTTCACCACGTAGATTTTATTGCCTGTCTTTAGAGACGCAATCGTCTTGTCCCTAAGGTGAATGAATTTCGAACGGTCCGCTTCCCAAACAGCCCGCCGTTCGACCTCGGGTAGCACAAACTCAAACGGCGCATCTTCGGAAGATCGTGAGCTATGAACGGCGCAATGAAACGCGCACTGATATTTGTCGTCCCAGGCCATGTCGAATGCCCACGGCTTTAGATGCTCCCATGAGTAGATGTCTGCCCACCCGTCTTCCAGCCCGCGAAGCACCCCATGTAGAGGCGCTGTTGCCCAACGGAATAAACTAGACGGCTCAGCGCCATGAAACCGCTGCACAAACCCAAACTCACAATTATCACCCAGGCTCTCAAACTGTTCGAGCAACTCGGGTCGTAACGTATAACCTTGTGGCACTGCATCGACCATCCCCATACGGTCATCCGCGAGAGGCCAGCGCTTGATGTATGGGGGATTCTGCATAACCAAGATAATACAAGCTCGACCGTTCTTGTCGAGTGGCGTGTTCCTCGTTGCTTCCCTTCTCTTGTTGCTGTCATGCCGCTTACAGCTCCGATGACCGAAAGACCCCGCCGCCTTCCCAATGCGTCATGCCTGGAGTTGTGATGGCCGACACATCGCCAAATGGTGTGAAGAAGGTAGGATGGTTCAGTCATTCTCAAGCGGCATTGACAAGCTGGACCTTGACGCCCCGTGATGATCCCGTTCGGTCTGGCCTGTCTGGCGGTCTATGCGATCAACACATGGGCCGCAGCGGACGCCAAACCGACGCTGCGCGCGTCGATGCTGACCCCGGCCGCCTGCGAAGCGCGAATCTAGCAGCTTGTCATAAAATCTCGGCAGTGCCAGAATTCCCGCATGGACAAGAAAGTCTATTTTGATGTTGGGGCAAACGACGGGAGTGCGGGCTTAGAGTTCGCCGGAAATCCTGAATGGGTTGTTTATGCCTTCGAGCCCACGCCCGAGTTGGCCGAAACTATCCGCCAGCGCACGGCTGGGTTTGATAATTATCACCTGATCGAAAAGGCCGTTTCGGATTGGCCGGGCCGTGCAATCTTCAACGTCGCAGGTTAGGGTGACTGGGGAACCTCATCCCTACTCGCCTTTGCCGACAACATCGAAGAGACTTGGGCGGGTAGGACGGACTTCGCGGTTACCCAGCAGATTGAGGTTGAGGTGATCCGGCTGGAGGATTTTTGCCGCAAGAACGGAATTGATCGCATTGACCACCTCCATTCAGACGTGCAGGGGCTCGACATGGAGGTTCTGTTGGGCCTCGGCGAGATGATTGCCAATGTGCGCGGCGGCGATCTGGAGTGCAGCCGCAGCCATGACGTGGCCCTCTACAAGGGCGAGCGGTTCGTGTTCGAAGACGTAGCCCTACTCCTCTACCAGTCCGGCTTCGTCATCGACGCCATTAAAGCGAACGACGACCACGGCCAACTCTGCGGCCCGACCTCAAGGCTGCGTGATGCCAACGAGCTAAGCATCTGGTATCGGCGGCCCTAGGGCGGATTTCGGTGCATTCCCGACTCCCGCAGTGATCACGATGGTCGGGCATGACTAACGCATCATCAGAAAAGCTCGAATTGATTACAGCTCCGACGGCGACGATTGAGCATTCGCGCTGGGCAAATCGGCTGCACTGTCTGACAGCCCTGACCGGCGTGCTGGCTATCCTTGGGCTAGCCATCTAATTCGACAAGCCCGTGTTCGTCATGTCGATGCTGGCCTGGATGATCGTGTTCGCCGCGACGCTCACGGTCATCACGCCTTCGGCCGAGCAGATGACGAAGATGCTGGCCCAGGTTGCTGACCCTGAGCGCCTGCGGTCATCTGACGAGTTCCGGCGGGACTGAGTCCGCGCGTGGCGCCAAGACCTTCTACGCTATCGCCAAACCCATACCCTGGTTGGCCCGCGACACCGATCAGACGATCCGAGAAGTGAAGCCGCACAACGCAATTGGCGTCGCTCGTTAGTGCGTCCAGGACTGCTTGCGATTGGTGGCGAAGTTGTCGGCGTAGGCCTTGATGATGACCGGCGCCTCGTTCGGCTCATGCAGGCGGAAGGCGATGCCGTGGCGTTCAGCGTATTCGACCGCCTCTTCCTTGGTGTCGAAGGACAGGCGGACCTGGCCGTTCATGTCGGTCGAGCTGGTCCAGCCCATCAGAGGATCGATGGTGCGGGCCGAGGCCGGCTCGAACTCCAGACGCCAGTCGCGCGTCTTGGCCTTGCCGGACTGCATCGCGGTCTTAGCCGGGCGATAGATGCGAGCGAGCATGGACGGAATCCTTCGGACGGGGAACTCGCGGGGTGCATACCCCGCCGCCGCCGCCCGGTCCAGACGCCGCAAGACTTCATCAGACCGCCTGGATCAGGCGGCGAGCGTAGAAGAACCGGCGTCAATCCAGCGGCGTGCGGCGCGCTGGGCCTCGGCGATCTCGTCGTGCTCCATCTCCTGGCTGATGTCGCGTCGGTATTCCCGCGCCTCGATCGAGCCCTTCATGGAGGCCAGGTTGAAGATCATATGAGCCGACACCCGGTCGATCGGGCATCCGTCCAGTCCCGCCGAATAGGCCAGGCCCAGACGGAACAAGGCGTCGCCGTCCATGTCGGGCGTGGGCAAGGGCAAGGTGTCGCGCGCCTGGGGCGCTTGATCGTCATGCAACGGATTCATCAGCAATCCTCCCCCGCGGCGTCGTTCTGACCCCGCTATCGGACAGGCATTCAAGTATCGTTGGTTTGAAATTAGCGTTAACGCGCTCAAGCCCCGCGCAGCGCGGCCCTTGTCCGCATGCGGACGCAAGCTGACAGGCCGGTTCAGCGACGGTTCATTCGACCAGCGTGAAAGTCGACGCCAGACAGGGATTTCGCTTCTTGAATGGAGTTGCCAAATGAACCGCCTGACCAAGGCCGCCGTCGTCGCGCTCGCTCTGGCGACCACAGCCGCCCCCATGATGGCCCAGGCGCAGGATCATCGCGGGGACCGCCGCGAGTGGAGCCATGATCGCCGAGACGACCACCGTGAGCGGCGTCAGGATCGACGCGACGACCGTCGTGAATGGCGACAGGACCGACGCGAGGACCGCCGTGAGTGGCGTCAAGACCGTCGCGACGATCGTCGAGAATGGCGTCAGGACCAGCGCCGATACGACCGCTGGAGCCGTGACAACCACAATTGGTGGCGCGGGCGGCCCGAGTTCCGCGATTATCGCGGCGCACGCAACGGCTACTGGTATGCGCCGGGACACGGCTATTATCGGGTCGAGCCTCGCTACTACGGCTATCGCTGGCGCACGGGCGCCTACCTGCCGCCCGCCTATCGCTCCTACTACGTCAACGACCCCTATTTTTATAATCTGAGACCCGCTCCGCGCGGCTATCGCTACGTCCATGCCGGCAACGACATCCTGCTGATCGCCGTCGCCACAGGCCTGATCGCCAGCGTGTTGAGCGACGTCTATTAAGGCACGCTGGACCAAGGCATCGCTTCGCCCCGCAAGGCTCGGTCTTGCGGGGCTTTTTTCATGACGCCGCTCTGCGATCGACGTTCAGCAGCAGTTCATGGCCTCGGGCCCATTCTGTCCACAAGCCGTCCAGTTCGGACGTGCGAGGACTTCGACCATGAAACGCTCGCTTCTCATGTTCGCGGCGGCCGCCAGCTTCCTCGTGCCCGCCGCAGCCCCCATGGCTGTTCTGGCCCAGGATCGGCCGCAGGTGCGCGAGGACGGTCCGCATCGTCCTGATCGCGGCCAACCTCAGCGCCAGCACCGCGACGCCGACCGCCCGCGTCAGGAAGGCCCGCGCCCTCAACGGCCGGAGCGCAGACCAGAACAAAGGCAGGAACAGCGACCCGACTGGAACCGCCCCGATCGCCCCGAGCGCCCTAGCCGACCGGATCGGCCACAACGCCCGGATCGGCCGGACCGTCCCCAGAGACCCGATCAGCCGTGGCCTGACAGACCCAATCGTCCGGACCGCCCCGATTGGAATCCACCGGACCGTCCCCAGCGCCCAGATCGACCGGATTCCCATCGCCCAGACCGTCCCGAACGCCCAGATTGGAACCGCCCTGGCCGCCCGGACGCCCAGCGTCCGAACAGGCCGGATCGTCCCAGCCAATGGAACCGTGACCGCGACTATCGTGAATTCCACAACCGCTGGAATCGCGACCAATGGCGCCGCGATTGGGACCGTCGTCACCGCAGCGACTGGTGGCGCCATGACCAGCGCTTCCGCAGCTGGAACGGCGTGCGCATCGGCTTCTATTTCGCGCCCGGCTACGGCTACTACAGCGTGCCGCGCACCTATTGGAACCGGCAGTACTATGTCGGCCAGTATCTGCCGGACGTCTTCTGGCGCTATCAGGTGAACGACTGGCGCACCTACGGCCTGGGCTATCCGCCTCCAGGCACGCGATGGGTCTATGTCGACAATGCGATCTATCTGATCGACGACTACGACGGCTACATCATCGAAGTCGTCCGCGACGCCTGGCGCTGGTAGCACTGCAACAGAAAGGCCCCGGAGAGAGCTCTCCGGGGCCTTTTTGTGGTCTGCAAGAAGGCTCTAGCCTAACCCTTAACGCGCCCTGTCGCTCAAGCAGCGAGCGACCGCGTCGCGAGCGTTAGCGACCAGCTGGGGGGTTTGGGGGCCGCAGCCCCCAAGCATCAAAGCCCTAGCTTGGCCTTCAGGATGTCGTTCACGGCGGCCGGATTGGCCTTGCCGCCGGTGGCCTTCATGACCTGGCCGACGAACCAGCCGATGGCCTGGGGCTTTTCAGCGACGGCGGCGGCCTTGTCGGGGTTGGCGGCGATGATCTCGTCCACCGCCTTCTCGATGGCGCCGGTGTCGGTGACCTGCTTCAGGCCGTGCTTCTCGACCACCTCGGCGGGCGAGCCTTCGCCGTTCCACACGTAGTCGAAGACTTCCTTGGCGATCTTGGACGAGATGACGTTGGTCTCGATCAGCTCGACCAGCTGGGCCACATGGGCGGCGGGCAGCGGGTTGTCGCTGAAGTCCTTGCCGTCAGCGGCCAGACGGGCCGAGACCTCGTTCGTCACCCAGTTAGACACCAGCTTGGCGTCGCGGCCTTTCGCGGCGGCCTCGAAATACAGGGCCTTGGCCTGCTCCGAGATCAGCACGCCCGCGTCATATTGCGACAGACCGTATTCGCTCATGAAGCGGCGGCGCTTGTCGTCCGGCAGTTCCGGCAAGTCGGCCTTGATGGCGTCGATCCACGCCTGCTCCAGCACCAGCGGCAACAGGTCGGGATCGGGGAAGTAGCGATAGTCCTGCGCCTCTTCCTTGGAGCGCATGGAGCGCGTCTCGCCCGCTGTCGGATCATACAGGCGCGTCTCCTGCGTGATCGAACCGCCGTCTTCGAGAATCTCGATCTGGCGACGCGCTTCATATTGGATCGCCTGAGAAATGAAGCGGAAGCTGTTGACGTTCTTGATCTCACAGCGCGTCCCCAGGAAGCTGAAGTCGCCCGTTTCCTTGAACTTGTCATAATTCCCGGCGCGGCAGACCGATACGTTCACGTCGGCGCGCAGATTGCCCTTCTCCATGTCGCCGTCGCAGGTGCCGAGGTAGATCAAGATGGTCCGGATCTTCTTGACGTAGGCGACCGCCTCTTCCGGCGTGCGGATGTCGGGGCGCGAGACGATCTCCATCAGCGCCGTGCCCGCACGGTTCAGGTCGACGTAGGACTCGGTCGGCGACAGGTCGTGGATCAGCTTGCCCGCGTCCTGTTCCAGGTGCAGGCGCTCGATGCCGACGTTGAAGAAGCTGCCGTCCTCGGCCTCCACCTCGACCACGCCCTCGCCCACGATGGGGTGATACAGCTGGCTGATCTGATAGCCGGTCGGCAGGTCGGGATAGAAGTAGTTCTTGCGGTCGAACTGGCTCTTCAGATTGATCTGGGCGCGCAGGCCCAGGCCCGACTTCACCGCCTGCTCGACGCAGTATTTGTTCAGGGTCGGCAGCATGCCGGGGAAGCCCGCGTCGACCAGCGACACCTGCTCGTTCGGCCCGGCGCCGAAGCCGACCGCCGCGCCCGAGAACAGCTTGGCGTTCGAGGCGACCTGGGCGTGGATCTCCAGACCCATGACGATTTCCCAAGCGCCCGTGCGGCCCTGGATCAGTTTGGAGTTCTCAGTCATGCTCACCACCAACGGTCCGGCTTGGCGACGAAGCCCGCCGCGTCTTCGAGGGCGCCCGCGACCTGGAAGACGGTCGCTTCGTCCAGGGCCTTGCCGATGACCTGCAGGCCCAGCGGCAGGCCGTCGGCGCTGAGGCCGGCGGGGACCGAGATGCCCGGCAGACCGGCCAGGTTGGTCGTCACCGTGAAGACGTCGTTCAGATACATGGTCAGGGGGTCGATCTGCTTGTCGCCGATGGCGAAGGCGGCCGACGGGGTGGACGGCGTCAGGATGGCGTCCACCTGGCCCCAGACGTTGTCGAAGTCCTGGGCGATGCGGCGACGCACCTTCAGCGCCTTGACGTAATAGGCGTCATAGAAGCCCGCCGACAGCACATAGGCGCCGATGGTCAGGCGGCGCTGGACCTCCTTGCCGAAGCCCTCGGCGCGCGAGGTCGCATAGAGGTCGTCCAGAGAGGTGAACTGCTCGGCGCGGTGGCCGAAGCGCATGCCGTCATAGCGCGCCAGGTTCGACGACGCCTCGGCCGGGGCCACGATGTAATAGGTCGGCAGGGCGTATTTGGTGTGCGGCAGGCTGATCTCGACGATCTCGCAACCGGCGGCCTTCAGCCACGCGACGCCCTGCTCCCACAGCTTCTGGATCTCGGCGGGCATGCCGTCGAGGACGTACTCCTTGGGCACGCCGATGCGCAGCCCCTTGACCGACTGGCCGACCGACTTGGTCCAGTCGGGGGTCGGGATGTCGAGGCTGGTCGAATCCTTGGCGTCGAACGAGCACATGGAATTCAGCAGCAGGGCCGAATCCTTGACCGTCTTGGCGATCGGCCCGGCCTGGTCCAGCGAACTGGCGAAGGCGACCATGCCGTAGCGGCTGGCGCGGCCGTAGGTCGGCTTGATGCCCACCGTACCGGTGAAGGCGGCGGGCTGGCGGATCGAGCCGCCGGTGTCGGACGCCGTCGCAGCCAGGCACAGATCCGCAGCCACGGCCGAGGCCGAACCGCCGGAAGAGCCGCCCGGCGTCAGGTCGGCGTTCGAGCCCTTGGACTTCCACGGGTTCTTCACCGGACCGAAGGCCGAGGTCTCGTTGGACGAGCCCATGGCGAATTCGTCCATGTTCAGCTTGCCCAGCATAACCGCCCCGTCGCGCCACAGATTGGCGGTGACGGTCGATTCATACGGCGGCACGAAGCCGCGCAGCATGTTGGAGCCGGCGGTCGTCTGCACGCCCTCGGTGCAGAACAGATCCTTGATGCCCAGCGGCGCGCCTTCCAGCGCCCCGCCCTCGCCCTTGGCCAGACGGGCGTCGGACGCACGCGCCTGTTCCAGCGCCTTGTCCGCCGTCACCTCGACATAGGCGTTCAGCGTCGGGTTCGAGGCCTCGATGTTGCTCAGGAAGGCGCGGGTCAGCTCTTCGGACGAGAAGGTCTTGGCCTTCAGGCCGTCGACGGCGCCGGCCAGCGTCAGCTTGGTCAGATCGGTCATGACTTACTCCACGACCTTGGGCACGACGAAGAAGCCGTCGGCGGATTTGGGCGCGTTGGACAGGACATCGGCGACCTTGTCGCCGTCCGTCACCACGTCGTCGCGCATGCGCAAGGGCTGGGACACGTTGGAGGTCATCGGTTCGACGCCCTGCACGTCCACCTCGTCCAGCTGTTCGATCCACTTCAGGATGCCGTTCAGCTCCTGGGCCAGCGGCTCCAGGCGGTCCTCGGGGGTCTTGATGCGGGCGAGATGCGCAACCTTGCGCACCGTCGCGGCGTCGATGGCCATGCGGCCCTCCAAAGCATGAGAGTCTAAGGGGTCGGGATTAGCGTCTCGACGCCGCTTCGACAAGGATTTGGGTGCAGGCGCGAAATGAGCTTGGCCGTTGCGGCCAAACGCCCCCTATCGAAGGCCCGAGCGGCGCCTAAGTATGGGGGCAGATCACAGGAGATGCGACCATGAAGATCACCGGCCCCCAAGTCCGCGCCGCGCGCGCCCTGGTGCAATGGCCGCGCGACCATGTGGCCCACCTGTCCGGCCTGACGGTCGATGCGCTGGCCGACTTCGAGCGCGAAAACGTCGATCCCGGCGACGAGGCCCGCAGCCGCCTTCAGGCCGCGCTGGAGGAAGGCGGCGCCGTCTTCCTGCACGAAGAAGACGGCGGCCTGGGCGTGCGGCTGAAGTTCACCCGCAAGGAAGTGCGCTCGATCCGCAGCCTGGAGAACGAAGGAGGGCCGGTCGGGGACGACGACGTGTGAGTCACTCCCCCTCACCGCTCATCCCGGCGGAAGGAAAGGGCCCCACACTTTGACACGCGCCACGTCTGGGCCTAACGCGCCCTCGTGCCTGTCCTTGATCTCTCCGAACTGCCCGCCGCCTGCCCGCCCAACACCCCGTGGCTGGGCCTGGACCTGGGCGAGAACACCATCGGCGTCAGCGTGTCCGACACAGGCCGCATCATCGCCAGTCCGCTGGAGCTGATCCGCAAGACCAAGTTCAGCCAGGACGCCGAACAGCTGTTCAGGATCATGGACGGCCGCAAGGTCTCGGCCCTGGTCATCGGCCTGCCGCTGAACATGGACGGCACCGAAGGCCCCCGCGCCCAATCGTGCCGCGCCTTCGCCCGCAATCTGGAGCGGTTTCGTCCGGTCAACGTCGCCTTTCAGGACGAGCGCCTGTCGACCACCGCCGTCGAGCGGTTCCTGATCGACGAGCTGGACCTGACCCGCAAACGCCGCGCCGATGTGGTGGACCGCACCGCCGCCGCCTGGATCCTGCAAGGCGCGCTGGACCGGCTGCGCGGCTGAGATGGCGGCCATCCTCGCGGGCGTCCTGCCGGTCTTCCTGCTGCTGGCGCTCGGCTATGGCCTGAAGAAGTCGGACTATCTGCCCGACGCCGCCTGGCGGCCGATCGAGAAGCTGGCCATCAATGTCCTCTATCCCGGCTTCCTGATCCCGGCGATCTGGAACGCGGACCTGTCGGGCTCGGCCGCAGGCGCGGCGGGCGCCGCCGCAGTGACCGTGTCCATCATCATCTCGACCCTGACCCTGCTGTCCAAGCCCCTGCTGCCTCTCAGCGGCCCGGCCTACACCAGCGTCTTTCAGGGCATGATCCGCTGGAACAGCTTCGTCTTCCTGCCGGTCGTGCAGGCGACCTTCGGACCTGCGGGCGTGGGCCTGGCCGCCGTGGTCATCGCCGCCATGATCCCCGTCAGCAACATCCTGAGCGTCGTCGTCCTGGCCAAATGGGGCGCGGGGCAGCACGGCGCCTCGCCCAGGGCGCTGTTCCGGGCGATGATGTCCAACCCCATCCTGCTGGCCTGTCTGCTGGGGCTGGCGTTGAACTTCTCGGGCGCGCCGCAGCCGCCCGGCGTGGCCGAGACGCTGCAGTTGCTGGGCTCAGCCGCCCTGCCGCTGGGCCTGATCGTGGCGGGCGCAGGGCTCAGCTTCCGTGGACTGGCGCGCACCCGCGTCACGGTCGGCGCCGTGGTCGTGGTCAAGATGATCGTGACGCCGCTGGCCATGTGGCAGCTGGCGCGCCTGTACGGCGGCGATGAGCTGGCGCAGGGAATCGCCCTGCTGTGCGGCGCAGCCCCCGGCGCCGCCTCGGCCTATGTGCTGGCGCGTCAGATGGGCGGAGACGCGCCGCTGATGGCCGGGATCATCGCGGCGACGACGGTATTCTCGGTCATCGGCATCCCCGCGGCCCTGCTGCTATTCCATCTGGCCTGAGTCCCGCCTATAGCCACGTCTCAATGACCCATGCAGCGCCCGTCTCCGACCTCATCAAGGAACGGCTGACGCCGTTTCCTCGCGACCACTTCCTCGCCGCCGGAGACCTCCATCCGCCGGCCGCCTTGGCCTTGCTGGACCTGGCCGACGCCTTCGTCGACTTCAACCGGCAGTCGGCCAAGGGCGTCGACCTGATGCGCGGCCAGACGGTCGTGAACCTGTTCTTCGAGAACTCGACGCGGACCAGCTCCTCGTTCGAGATCGCGGCCAAGCGTCTGGGCGCCGACGTCGTGACCATGCCGGTCGCCTCTTCCTCGGTGAAGAAGGGCGAGACGCTGATCGACACCGCCGTGACGCTGAACGCCATGAAGCCGGAGATTCTGGTGGTGCGCCACGCCTCTTCCGGCGCGGTGGACCTGCTGTCGCAGAAGGTGGGCTGCGCCGTGGTCAACGCCGGCGACGGGCGCCACGAACACCCGACACAGGCCCTGCTGGACCTGCTGTCCCTGCGCCGCGCCTTCGGCGACGTGGGCGGGCTGAGCGTCGCCATCTGCGGCGACATCGCCCACAGCCGCGTGGCGCGCTCGAACGTCGCCCTGCTGCAGATGATGGGCGCGCGGGTGCGGTTGATCGGGCCGCCGACGCTGGTGCCCGGCGACGCCGACCGCTGGGGCTGCGAGGTCTTCCACGACATGAAGGAGGGTCTAAAGGGCGTCGACGTGGTGATGATGCTGCGCCTTCAGCTGGAGCGGATGGCGGGCGCCCTGATCCCCTCGACGCGCGAGTATTTCCGCTTCTGGGGCCTGGACCGCGAAAAGCTGGCCTGGGCCGCGCCGGGCGCCAGGGTCATGCACCCCGGCCCGATGAACCGGGGCGTCGAGATCGATTCCGACGTGGCCGACGACCTGAGCGTCTCCCTGATCCAGGATCAGGTCGAGATGGGCGTCGCCGCCCGCATGGCGGTCTTGGCCGCCCTCGCCCACCGCCGCGCGGGAGGCGCCGCATGACCGCCTCTCAACCTATCGCCATCATCAACGCCCGCCTGCTGGACCCGGCCAGCGACTATGACGGCCCCGGCGCGGTCCTGATCGAGAACGGCCGCATCGTCGAGGTCATCCACGGACAGGCGACCCAACGCCCCGAGGGCGTGCAGATCATCGACGCCGAGAGCCGCTGCCTGGCGCCCGGCCTGATCGACATCCGGGTCAAGACGGGCGAGCCGGGCAACGAACCCAAGGAGACGCTGAAGTCGGCCAGCCTGTCGGCGGCGGCGGGGGGCGTCACCACCATCGTCGTCCAGCCCGACACCGACCCCGCCATCGACGACCCGGCCCTGATCGACCACATCCAGCGGCGCGGCGCGGCGCTCGACCTGGTGCACGTCCGCGCAGCAGGCGCGGCCACGCAAGCGCGCGACGGCGAACGCATGGCCGAGATCGGCCTGATGCATGAGGCCGGCGCTCTTTATTTCACCGATGGCGACCGGGTGATCCGCAACACCCGCACCCTGCAACGGGTTATGAGCTACGCCGCCTCCTTCAACGCCCTGATCGCCTGTCGCCCGACCGAGCCGTGGCTGTCGGAGGGCGCGGTCGCGACCTCGGGCGAACTGGCGACCCGTCTGGGCCTGTCGGGCGCCCCCGCCATCGCCGAGCGCATCCAGCTGGAGCGCGATCTGGCTCTGGTCGAGCAGACCGGCGCGCGCTTCCTGATCGACCAGATCTCGACCGAGGGCGCGCTGGAGACTCTGGCCCGCGCCCGTGCGCGGGGGCTGGAGGTCGCGGCCTCGGCCTCGATCAACCACCTGTGCTTCAACGAAATCGACATCGGCGACTACCGGACCTTCTACCGGCTGGACCCGCCCCTGCGCGCCGAGAGCGACCGGCAGGCCCTGGTCGAGGCGGTGCGCGACGGCCTGATCGACGTCATCACCTCAGCCCACTGTCCGGAACCGGCCGAGAACAAGCGCCGCCCCTTCGCCGAGGCCGAGCCGGGCGCCGTGGGTCTGGAGACCCTGCTGCCCGCCGCCCTGACGCTGCACCACGAATACGGCGTCGATCTGCTGGACGTGCTGCGCCCGCTGACGCAGGGCCCGGCGGCTCTGCTGGGGCTGGAGGCCGGAGAGCTGTCGCAAGGGGCGCCTGCCGATCTGGTGCTGTTCGACGCCGGGGCGCCGGTGGTGATCGACGCCGCGACCCTGCGCTCCAAGTCGAAGAATTCGCCCTTTGATGGTCGTCGCCTGCAAGGGAAGGTCTTGCTCACCGTCGTTTCGGGCCGCATCGTCCACGACGCACGTTAAGGGGAGCGAATCACTTGCAGGATCTGGCGGGGCCGGCGCTCCTTACGCTCGGGCTTGTGGCTATTGGCGGATACCTGCTGGGCTCCATCCCGTTCGGCGTGGTCCTGACCCGCGCGGCGGGCGCGGGCGACGTGCGCAACATCGGCTCGGGCAATATCGGCGCGACTAACGTCCTGCGCACCGGGCGCAAGGATCTGGCCATCGCCACCCTGATCCTGGACGCGGGCAAGGGCGCGGTCGCCCTGCTGATCGCGCGACATCTTCTAGGGACCGACGTCGCGGGCGCCATCGCCGGGGGCGCGGCCTTCCTGGGCCACCTGTTCCCCATCTGGCTGGGGTTCAAGGGCGGCAAGGGGGTGGCGACCTTTTTCGGCCTGATCCTGGCCGCGTGCTGGCCGCTGGGACTGCTGGCGGCGGCGACCTGGCTGATCATGGCCTTCGCCTTGCGCTATTCCTCGCTGTCGGCCCTGGTGGCGGCGGCGCTGACGCCGTTCTACGCCCTGCTGCCCCTGCCTGCGCTGGGTCTGCCTGCGCCGCAGCCCATCTTCATCATGGCGGTCTTCACCGCCGTCCTGATCTTCATCCGCCACCATGAGAACATCGGCCGCCTGCTGAAAGGCGCCGAGCCCAAGATCGGAGCGAAGAAGGCGTGACGCTCCTGTCGGAGGCCGAGCGCTTCGCCCGCCTCCGGCTCGCCCGGACCGACCGCGTCGGCCCCGTGGCCTTTTCCCAACTGTTGCAGCGGTTCGGTTCGGCCGAGCGCGCCTTGGACGCCCTGCCCGACCTGATCCGCAGCCGGGGACGCAACGGCTATTCCATCCCGGCGCCCGAAACTGTCGAGGCCGAACTGGAGGCCGGCGCCCGTATCGGCGCGCGGCTGATCCTGTGGGGCGAGACCGCCTATCCTGAGGCCCTGGCCGCCGTCGATCCGCCGCCGCCCCTATTGTGGACGCTGGGCGATCCGGCCCTGATGCAGCGGCCCTGCATGGCCATCGTCGGGGCGCGCATCGCCTCGGCGGGCGGCCAGCGCATCGCGCGCGGCCTGGCCCAGCAGTTGGGCGAAGGCGGCCAGGTCGTCGTCTCGGGTCTAGCGCGCGGCGTCGATGCGGCGGCGCATCTGGGCGCGCTGGAGACCGGCACGGTCGCCGTGCTGGGCGGCGGGGTGGACGACGTCTATCCGTCCGACAACGCCGACCTGTATCGCCAGATCGCCGAGCGCGGCTGCATCATATCGGAAAGCCCCGTCGGCGCGCGGGCGCAGGCGCGCGACTTCCCGCGTCGCAACCGCATCATCTCGGGCCTGTCGCGCGGCGTGGTGGTGGTCGAGGCGGAAATCCGCTCAGGCTCCCTGATCACCGCGCGGCTGGCGGGCGAACAGGGCCGCGACGTCTTCGCCGTACCGGGCTCGCCGCTGGACCCGCGCTCCAAAGGGCCGAACGAGCTGCTGCGTCAGGGCGCCATCCTGTGCGAAGGGATCGAGGACATCGAGCGGGCCTACGCCGCTCTGCGAACGCTGCGCGAACCGCCCGCTGATTCGCCGTTCGCCGCCGGTTCGCCGGATCAGATCGACGATGCGGTGCTGGATCGTATCGAAGCCCTGCTGTCGCCGACGCCCATCGGTCGCGACGAACTGGCGCGCGCAGCCGGATTGTCAATTGCGGAAACGGCCGCCGCCCTGCTGGAGCTTCACCTCGCAGGGCGGGCGACCTTGCTGCCCGGCGGACTGGCCTCGACCTAGGCGGGCGCGGTGCGGCGGGCCATATCCGCCGCGCTTTCCAGCAGACCGGCCAGCCGCTCATCCCCGTCCCAGCGGGCCATTCCGGCCAGTTCGGTGGCCATGGCGGCCACATATTCACGGACCGGATAGTCCGTCAGGTCAGGGTCTGTCGCCTTGCGACGTCGTTGCACTGGCTTGTTCATCGTCAACCCTCCCGAGAACGCCTGAGAGGAACACAACTCAAGGAGGTTTGTAAACTCACGTTACCCGGAAAGGTTGCTCATATAAAACGGGCCGATTGACTTCCGCGTCCGCCGCAACCACGTTCGCGCCCCGTTTTCCCCGATAGAGCGCCATGAATCTCGTTATCGTCGAGAGCCCCGCCAAGGCCAAGACCATCAATAAATACCTGGGCTCGGACTATAAGGTTCTGGCTTCCTACGGCCACGTCCGCGACCTGCCGTCGAAGGACGGCTCGGTCCTGCCCGACGATGACTTCGCCATGCACTGGGAAGTCGACGCCAAGGCCTCCAAGCGCCTGTCCGAGATCGCCGAGGCCGCCAAGGCCGCCGACCGCGTCATCCTGGCGACCGACCCCGACCGCGAGGGTGAGGCGATCAGCTGGCACGTTCTGGAGATCCTGAACAAGAAGAAGGCTCTGAAGGACACGGACGTCCAGCGCGTCACCTTCAACGCCATCACCAAGTCCGCCGTGCTGGAGGCCATGGCCAATCCGCGCCAGCTGGATATGGAGCTGGTGGACGCCTATCTGGCGCGCCGGGCGCTGGACTATCTGGTGGGCTTCAACCTGTCGCCGGTGCTGTGGCGCAAGCTGCCGGGCGCCCGTTCGGCCGGTCGCGTCCAGTCGGTCGCCCTGCGCATCGTCGTCGATCGCGAGATGGAGATCGAGAAGTTCAAGGCGCAGGAATACTGGTCGGTCGAGGCCGACCTGATCGCCGACAGCCCGCCCTTCACCGCCCGTCTGGTCAAGCATGACGGCAAGCGCGTCCAGCGCCTGGACATCGTGTCCGAGGCCATGGCCATGGCGGCGCGCGAGGCCGTTCACAGCGGCGACTTCACCATCAAGTCGGTCGAGAAGAAGCCGGCCAAGCGGTCCCCCGCCCCGCCCTTCACCACCTCGACCCTGCAACAGGAAGCCGCGCGCAAGCTGGGCTTCACCGCCCAGCGCACCATGCAGGCGGCGCAGAAGCTGTATGAGGGCGTCGACGACACCGGCGGCCTGATCACCTACATGCGTACCGACGGCGTCTATGTGACGCCCGAGGGCATCGCCCAGGCGCGCGAGGCCATCGGCCAGCGTTTCGGCCCCGCCTATGTCCCGGCCGAGCCGCGCTACTACAAGACCAAGGCCAAGAACGCCCAGGAAGCGCACGAAGCCATTCGTCCGACCAACATCCTGCGCAGCCCCGACACCCTGCGGCTCGAGAACGACCTGCAGCGGCTCTATGAGCTGATCTGGAAGCGGATGATCGCTTCGCAGATGGAATCGGCGCGCCTGGACCGCACCACGGTCGAGATCGAGACGCCCGACGGCCAGACCGGCCTGCGCGCCACGGGTCAGGTCGTGGTCTTCGACGGCTTCATCGCCGCCTATGAAGAAGGCCGCGACGAGAAGCAGAAGGGCGCTGAAGACGAGGAAGACGAAGGCGGCCGCCTGCCCGCGCTGAAGGAAGGCGCTAAGGCCAAGGTCGAGGCGATCCGCACCGACCAGCACTTCACCGAACCGCCGCCGCGCTTCTCGGAAGCCACCCTGGTCAAGAAGCTGGAAGAGCTGGGCATCGGTCGCCCGTCGACCTACGCCTCCATCCTGACGACCCTGCGCGACCGCGAATACGTCCGCATGGACAAGAACCGCTTCTATCCCGAGGACAAGGGACGGCTGGTCACGGCCTTCCTGGAGCAGTTCTTCGCCAAATGGGTCGAATACGACTTCACCGCCGCGCTGGAGACCCAGCTGGACGAGGTGTCGGCGGGCGATCTGGACTGGAAGACCCTGCTGCGCCGCTTCTGGCAGGACTTCCACGCCGCCACGCAGGCCGCGGGCGAACTGCGCACCACGGCGATCCTCGATCACCTGAACGAGGCGCTGGGCCCGCACATCTTCCCGGACAAGGGCGACGGATCCAATCCCCGCGAATGCCCGGTCTGCCATGAAGGCCAGCTGAGCCTGAAGACCAGCCGCTTCGGCGCCTTCATCGGCTGCTCGCGCTATCCGGAGTGCAAATACACCCGCCCGGTGGCCTCGCCCGACGCGGCCGACGGCGGCGCCGAAAGCGGCGATCGCGAACTGGGCGTCGATCCGACGACCGGCCAGCCGGTGCACCTGAAGATCGGCCGCTTCGGCCCCTATGTCGAAACCACGCCTCCGGACGCGGAAAAGCCCAAGCGCTCATCCCTGCCCAAGGGCTGGTCCCCGGCCTCGATCGACCTTGAGAAGGCGCTGCGCCTGCTCAGCCTGCCGCGCGACGTGGGTCCGCACCCCGAAGACGGCAAGATGATCACCGCCAGCCTGGGCCGCTACGGTCCGTTCGTGGCGCACGCGGGCACCTACGCCAACGTCGCGGACATCGAGGAAGTGTTCGACGTCGGCCTGAACCGCGCGGTCGCCCTGCTGGCTGAGAAGCGCGCGGGTCGTGCGGGTCGCGCCTCAGCCGCCGCGCCGTTGAAGGAGCTGGGCGCCCACCCGGAAACGGGCGAGGCCGTGCAGGTCATGGCCGGCCGCTACGGCCCCTACGTCAAGTCGGGCAAGATCAACGCCACCCTGCCCAAGGGCACGGCGCCTGAGAACATGACGATGGAGGCCGCCCTGCCCCTACTGGCCGCCAAAGCCGGCGCCGCGCCCAAGAAGAAGGCGCCCGCCAAGAAGGCGGCTGCGAAAAAGCCTGCGGCGAAGAAGGAGCCTGCCGCCAAGAAACCGGCCGCGAAGAAGGCCCCCGCCAAGAAGGCGGCCAAGGCTGCGGAAGCCGAATAAGACGAAGCGCCCTCGTTCTCACGAACGGGGGCGTTTTTCTTACCGCCCCGCGACCAACTCATTGCGGACGCGACGGCCCAGGGGATCGCGGCCTGGCCAGCTCTCCCCAACGGATGCCTCGACATAGGGCGTGCAGAAGCGCGAGATGATCATGCGCGGGCGGATTTCGTTCAGACAGACGCGATCCCCCTCACGCGCCCAGCGCGCGGTCAGGCGCCGTCCATCCGAGAACAGGGCGCGGTAACGGCCGTCACGGTCGAACCAGTGCTTGACCCAATCGCCGTCCGGATAATGGGAAACGACCGTATTGCCGAAAGCCGCCTGCATGGCGTCGACGTTTCCGCCGCTGCCTGAGGCTGACGCGCTCGCAGGCGCGGCCAACATCAGCGTGATCAGCACGGCTGCGCGCATCCGATCCCTCTCCCAATCGTCTTTCCAGTCCCCAGGCGGACCATACAGGCCGAAACGCCGTTGCCAAGCGGCCCGTTCCGAACGGAAATACTTGACTGAGGCGTAGGGCTTTCTCTATACGGCCGCAGGCTCGGAACAGGACTGGCGATGCGCGCCGCCCGCTCGCCCAAGAGGGGCGGTTCCGTCAGCTGAAGGCGTTTGCGAACGCTATCCTCCGTCCCTTCAGGACTGCATGACTGAGTTTTCCAAGCTGGGCCTTTCGCCCACGACCCTGCAAGCGGTCGCCGATACCGGCTACACGACCGCCACCCCCATTCAGGAACAGGCCATTCCGGTGGCCCTCGCCGGACGCGACGTCCTCGGCATCGCCCAGACCGGCACAGGCAAGACGGCCGCCTTCACCCTGCCCATGGTCGACCGCCTGGCCTCGGGCCGCGCCCGCGCCCGGATGCCGCGCGCCGTGGTGCTGGCCCCCACCCGCGAACTGGCCGATCAGGTCGCCGAAAGCTTCGCCAAATACGCCAAGGGCACACGCCTGAACTGGGTGCTGCTGATCGGCGGCGTCTCCATGGGCGACCAGGTCGCCGCCCTGAACAAGGGCGTAGACGTGCTGATCGCCACGCCGGGCCGCCTGCTGGACCTGTTCGATCGCGGCAAGATGCTGCTGACCGGCGTCGAGCTGATGGTGGTCGACGAGGCCGACCGGATGCTGGACATGGGCTTCATCCCGGACATCGAGCGCATCTTCAAACTGACGCCGCCGCGTCGCCAGACCCTGTTCTTCTCGGCCACCATGCCGCCGGAGATCACGCGCCTGACGCAGCAGTTCCTCAAGGATCCGACCCGGATCGAGGTGGCGCGCCCAGCCACGACCGCCGACACCATCACCCAGCACATCACCCGCCTGCCGACCTCGGACCCCAAGGCCAAGCGCACCGCCCTGCGCGCCCTGGTCGAGCGCGGCGAGGTCCAGAACGGCATCGTCTTCTGCAACCGCAAGTCGGAAGTCGACATCGTCGCCAAGTCGCTTCAGGTCCACGGCTTCAACGCCGCGCCGATCCACGGCGATCTGGACCAGTCCCTGCGGATGAAGACGCTGTCCGACTTCCGCAGCGGCGAGCTGAAACTGCTGGTGGCGTCCGACGTCGCCGCGCGCGGTCTGGACATCCCGGCGGTCAGCCACGTCTTCAACTATGACGTTCCGCACCACGCCGACGACTATGTCCACCGCATCGGCCGCACCGGTCGCGCCGGTCGTCTGGGCGAGGCCTTCATGATCGTGACGCCCGCCGACGACAAGTCGTTGGACAAGGTGCTGAAGCTGATCAAGAAAGAGCCGGTCGAACTGCCGCTGGACGACATCGACTTCGCCTCAATCAAGGATCGCCCGCGCGACGACAGCCGCTCTTCGCGCGGCCGTGGACGCGGCGAGCGCAGCGAACGCAGCCGTTCGCGCAAGACGGTTGAAGCCGCCCCGGTCGACATCGAGTCCGACGCGCCTGTCGCCGCTGAAGTCGTCGCGCCCAAGGCCGATGAAGCGCCGCGTCGTTCGCGCAGCCGCAAGAAGTCCGACGATCGCGCCTCGACCGCGGCTCCCGCCGCCGCTCCTGCCGTCGCCAAATCGTCCGGCGATATCCGGGGCAGCGCTTTCGGTGATGACGTGCCGGCTTTCCTGCGTCGCCCGGTTATTTTTGCTGATTGACGTCGCGATTCTTGATTTAACCCTGCGTTACGGAAGGCCGGGCTAACCTCCTGGCCTGAACTTTCCAGGGGCGCTTCAAGGCATGACCACTCAGGTCGAAACCACGGTTCGTAGTCCGGAAGCCTATGCCTTGGCGCACCGCGCAGTTGATGCGATGCAAGAGGCGAGCGTCTGGCCGACTCCGCTGAACTTCGAGCTCTGGCTGCACTATCTCAGCGCGCCGGACAGCCCGTTGAGCCAGGAGATGGCGCGGCTGCTGGCCAGCGGCGCGCCCTTCACTGACACCACAGCCGAGATGCTGGCCGCCGAATTCCTGCCCCGCAGCCGCCTGTCGGAAGAGATTCGCGACGCGGGCGCCGTGCTGAACCGCGAACTGGCCGCCGTCGCCGCCGCCATCGACAAGGCGCGCGAAAGCCAAGCCGACTACGGCGACACCCTGTCACAGGCGGTCGACCGCATGGCCTCGGCGCCTGACACCGACAGCCTGGGCGTCATCGTTTCTTCCCTCAGCGACGCCACGCGGCGGATCCGACGCCACACTTCCGCGCTGGAGCGTCGTCTGGAATCCTCCAACCGTGAAGTCGTCAAGCTGCGCGACCACCTGGAGCAGGTCCGTCGCGACGCCATGACCGACGCCCTGACCAATCTGGCCAACCGCAAGGCGTTCGACGAACAACTGCAGCGCATGTGCGACGAAGCCGAGAGCGACGGCACGCCCATCGGACTGGCGCTGATCGATATCGACCACTTCAAACGCTTCAACGACACCTGGGGCCATCAGACGGGCGACCAGGTCCTGCGCTATGTCGCCAGCGTTCTGGCCCGCATCGCGCGCACGCCGCGCATCGCCGCCCGCTATGGCGGTGAAGAGTTCGCCGTCATCTTCCCGCGTGAGACGGCAGGCGCCGTCGAGGCCGCCCTGAACGCGGCCCGCGAAGAGATCGCCTCGCGCAGCCTGCGTCGCCGTTCGACCAATGACGACCTGGGCGCCGTGACCATTTCCGTCGGCTTCGCCCTGCGCCACTCCGGTGAAGCCGCGTCCCATTTCCTGGGGCGCGCCGACGAAGCGCTCTACGCCTCCAAGCGCACGGGCCGGAACCGCGTCACCAACGCCGAATTGGCGGCTTCCGCCGCCGCCTGAAGTTCGCCTCAGTAGGACAGGCGCAGACCCAGCGACAGGGTGCGCGGCGGAGCGTAGCCGGCAACGCCGCCCGCCGTTTCGGAGACCTCGACCTCGACGTCGAACAGGTTGTCCGCCGCCAGCCACAGCAGGGTTCGTGGTCCGGCGCGCCATTCCGCGCGGGCGTCGACGGTGACGGCGGCCTCCAGCGCGCGGCTATTGAGATCGTCCTCGAACCGCTTGCTTTCGTAGCGGGCCTGCAGCGACAGGCCGAGCCGGTCAGACGCCTGCCAGTCCAGCCCGCCCGTCGCGCTCCAGATCGGCGCCTGCGCGGGACGCAGCCCCGTCAGCTGAGGCGCGGCTGATCCACCGTCCATCCGCGCGTCGGTGATCGACACGGCGCCGTTCAGGGTCAACCCGCCTCGCAGCGCCTGACGCGCCGTCAGCTCCACGCCCTTGGCTTCGATGGTCCCGGCGTTCTGACGCTGGCGCAGAACGCCGCCTGCCGGAACGAATCCCGCCCGCGGAAACGTTCCCGGCCCCTCGGCGATGGTGACGTTGACGATGGCGTCCTCGATCCGGTTCCAGAACAGATTGACGCCGAAGGCCGAAATCGGCCCCTCGAACGCCAGTCCCGCCTCGATCCCTTGCAGCGTCTCAGGAACCAGGGCCGCATTGGCCTCGGTCAGGTCGTTGCCGACGCGGAACGGCCGGTGCAGCTCATTCAGACTCGCCGGGCGGAAGCCGGAATAGGCCGCCGCCCGCGCCGCCCAACCGCCGCCGATGAAACGGCGCGCCGCCAGGCGGGCGCTGACCACCTCGCCCGAACGATCCGGATCGCTCTCATCCAAGGTCGGCGAGCCCGTGGCGCGGTCCCACTCTCGCCGCCGGCTGTTTTCGTTACGCCAGCCGTCCAGCCGCAGCCCGCCCGCCACCAGCCACAGGTCGTCGCTCCACGAACCTTCGCCATAGACGCCCGCCACGGAGGTCTCGCCGCCCGCCACGCGGTCGCGGGTGAAGGCCCCCTGCATGAAACGGAAACGCTCGCGCGTTTCGCCCTCGTTGAAGCGGGCGTCGGCGCCCAGCTCCCATTCCAGCCGCCCCCCTGCCATATCGCGCGTCGCGCGACGCAAGGCGGCGTTGACGCCCCAGCCGGTCGCAGGGGTCTCATATTGGTCATTGGCGGGCGTGGTCGCGTTGCGATCCGCCGCCACGGCGACGGAGGTGTTGGCGAAGTCGCTTTCGCGCCGCCACGCCTGCAAGCGCCAGCCGTAGCGGCCCTCGTCCGGTCGTCGCGCCGCCGTGGCGGACAGCAGGCGCCCGCTGGCGCTGGATCGCGCCCCCGCGAGGCCTGAACCGCGCTCTTCGTCATAGGTCGAGGCTCGCAGCGACACGCTGGCCTGTCCCAGCGGCGCGTCCAGCCGCAGGGCCGCCGCGCGCGCCTCCAGATCCAGCGGCGTGTCCGCCGCCCCGGCCGCCGCGCCGCGCACAGGCGCATAGCCGTCGCTGGTCTCATACAAGGTGGACGCCGTCAGCCGCGCCGGCCCGAGATCGAATCCGCCGGCCCCGGCCAGCCGCGCCCCTCCCCGTTCAGCGACCGAGGCGGACAGCACGCCGCCCCGCTCCCGCTCGCGCAGTTGGATCACGCCCGTCAGAGCGCCAGCGCCATAGGGGCCAGCCCCGGCTCCCCGCACGATGTCGAGGCTCTCCAGGCTCTCCGTCGGCGTCTGCGACCAGATCACCCAGCCGCCGAAGGGATCGTTCATGGGCACGCCGTCAAGCGTCACCAGGGTCCGCCCCGCGCCTGACGGCGCGATGGCGCGCAAGGAAATGCCCTGTGTCGTGGGGTTGGCCGCCAGGCTGGAGGTGCGCCGGAACAGGGACACGGCCGGGACAGCGCTCAGGGCCTCGTCCAACCGATCCGCGCGCGCCAGCGCCGCTTCGTCCAGCCGAATGACCGAAAAGGCCGCCTCGCCCGCCGCAGGCGGCAACCGCGCCGCCGTCACCACGACCTCGTCAACGACCTGCGCCTGAAACTCGATCAACACTGAACTCCCTGCCAATCGCTCGGCGATCAGGTCAGGGATAGTCGATGCGGTCAGGCTTGTCGTCGGCCGAGCCGCAGCGTCTGCGCGTCAAATGACCGCCGCTTGAGACAACCTCAGCTCGGGAACGCCCTCAACCGGCGCCGCCGCCGGTCGACACGCTGAACAGCAACCCCAGAACGCCGCGAACCATCAGGCCGAGCGTCATCACGCCGACCGTGGCGCCGATCAGAAACACCGCGCGAAAATGCCGGTGCAGGAAGTAGAGAATGTCGCCTGCCATCTGCGTCGACCCTAAAGGTTAACAGCATGATGACACACGGTTCGGCGAAAACCGCAACAACCGTTCGTGATCAGACCAAGCGGCTCTGCACCAGCGCGGCTTCGATGAAGCTGGCGAACAGCGGGTGCGGAGCGAAGGGGCGGCTGCGGTACTCTGGGTGATACTGCACGCCGATGAACCAGGGATGATCCTTGCGCTCCACCGTCTCGGGCAGCACGCCGTCCGGCGACAGACCGGCGAAGAACAGGCCGCCCTTCTCCTCCACCGCCTGCCGGTAGTTGATGTTCACCTCATAACGGTGGCGATGGCGCTCGTTGATGTCGGTCTGGCCGTAGATCTCGGCGATCTTCGAGCCAGGCGCCAGGGTGGAGGCATAGGCGCCCAGACGCATGGTGCCGCCCAGATCGCCCCCCTGCTCGCGCTTCACGCGTTCATTGCCCTGGACCCACTCGGTCATCAGGCCGACGACCGGTTCTTCCGCAGGGCCGAACTCGGTCGAGGTCGCCTTGGGATAGCCCGCCAGGTTTCGCGCCGCCTCGATCACCGCCATCTGCATGCCGAAGCAGATGCCGAAGTACGGGATCTTGCGCTCACGGGCGTAGCGCGCCGCCTCGATCTTGCCCTCGGCCCCGCGTTCGCCGAAGCCGCCGGGCACCAGGATGGCGTGGGCGCCTTCCAGCCGCTCGGCGCAGGCCTGCGGGTCGCCGGCGAAGGTGTCGGCCTCGACCCAGTCGATGTTGACCTTGGCGTTGTTGGCCACGCCGCCGTGCTGCAGGGCCTCGATCAGCGACTTATAGGCGTCCTTCAGGACGGTGTATTTGCCGACCACGGCGATGGTGACTTCGCCGTCCGGGTGCAGGCGGCGACGCACGATCTCGTTCCAGCCGGACAGCTCCGGCTCAGGCGCGTCGGTCAGGCCGAAGTGAGCCAGCACCTGGGTGTCCAGGCCCTCGCGGTGATAGTCCAGCGGCACGGCGTAGATGTCGGCCGAGTCCATCGCCTGGATGACGCTGTCGGGACGCACGTTGCAGAACTGGGCGATCTTGCGCTTCTCGTCGGCCGGGATCGGCGCCTCGCAGCGGCACAGCAGGATGTCGGGCTGGATGCCGATGGAGCGCAGCTCCTTGACCGAGTGCTGCGTCGGCTTGGTCTTCATCTCGCCGGCGGTCTTGATGAAGGGCAGCAGGGTCAGGTGGACGAAGCACGACTGGCCGCGCGGCAGATCCTGCTCCAGCTGACGGATCGCCTCGAAGAAGGGCAGGCCCTCGATGTCGCCGACCGTGCCGCCGATCTCGACCAGGACGAAGTCCACATCCTCGCCGCCGTCCGTCTTGGCCGGGTTCAGGCAGAACTGCTTGATCTGGTCGGTGACGTGCGGAATCACCTGGACGGTCGCGCCCAGATAGTCGCCGCGCCGCTCCTTCTCGATGATCGTCTGATAGATGCGGCCGGTCGTGATGTTGTCCGACTTGGCCGCCGAGACGCCGGTGAAGCGCTCATAGTGGCCCAGGTCGAGATCCGTCTCGGCGCCGTCGTCGGTCACGAAGACCTCGCCGTGCTGATAGGGGCTCATCGTGCCCGGATCGACGTTGAGATAGGGGTCCAGCTTGCGCAGGCGGACCTTGTAGCCCCGCGCTTGCAGAAGAGCGCCGAGAGCGGCGGAAGCGAGGCCTTTTCCAAGAGAGGAAACCACGCCGCCGGTGATGAACACATAGCGAGCCATGGGCGGACACCTTACTCCATGATTCGTCCTGCGCGCAGGGGCTCAGGAAAAATCCAACTGTTGATCAAAAGAAGAAAGCGCGCCTTGCGGCGCGCTTCCCCAAAACTCGATGGCGGCGACCGCCCTTATTGAGCGGGCGCGCCCTGGCCGGCCGGCAGGCTGGCTTCCAGATCGTCCAGCGACGGGGCGGCCGGAGCGGCCGGGGTCGCCGGTGCGGCTTCAGGCGTAGCCGGAGCCGTCTGCTGCGGCTGGTCCACGGCGATGGAGCCGACGGCGTCGGCGTCGATCACCGAACGCGAACCGCGCGCATAGTTGCCCGCGATCGTCAGGCCGATGGCGCAGACGAAGAAGGCGATCGCCAGGATCGACGTGGTGCGGGTCAGCAGATTGCCCGCCCCGCGCGCCGTCATGAAGCCCGAAGGACCGCCGCCCATGCCAAGGGCGCCGCCCTCGGAACGTTGCAGCAGGATCACGGCCGACAGGGCGACCGAGATCAGGATCATGGCGACGAGCAGAATGGTCTGGAGCATGGCGTCATTCATGTGGGCGCAGAAGCGCGCCGATCAAGCGGCCGCCTCTAACATTGATGGAGGTTTCGGGCAAACGCTCAGGCGCGCGGTCAAACCGCGCGGATGATGCCCAGGAAGTCTTCGGCCTTCAGCGAGGCGCCGCCGACCAGGGCGCCGCCGACCTCGGCCACCGCCAGGATCTCCCTGGCGTTCGACGGCTTGACCGAGCCGCCGTACAGGATCGGGGCGGCGCGGCCGCCCTCGCCCAGCTTGGCGACCATGGCGGCGCGCACGGCGGCGTGGACTTCCTCGATCTGCTCCAGCGTCGGCGTCAGGCCGGTGCCGATGGCCCAGACCGGCTCATAGGCGACGGCGAACGCCTTGCCCGCCAGCGAGGCCGGCAGCGAGCCGGCGACTTGACGGCTGACGACCTCGACCGCCTGCCCGGCTTCGCGCTGCTGCAGCGTCTCGCCGATGCAGATGATCGGCTCCAGCCCGGCGGCCAGAGCGGCTTCGACCTTGGCGGCGACGTCGGCGTCGGTCTCGCCGAATCCGGCGCGGCGCTCGGAGTGGCCGAGAATCACCAGACCCGCGCCCGCATCACGAACCATCTCGGCCGAGACCGAGCCGGTGTAGGCGCCCGAAGCGGCCGCGTGGCAGTCCTGCCCGCCGATCTCGACGGCGCCGCCCTTCAACGCCTGGGCCATCCGGTCGATCAGGGTGGCGGGCGGACACAGGGCCACGCGACAGGCCGCAGCCTGTTCCGTCAGCGCCTTTTCGAGGGTTTCAGCCTCAGCCAGGCTCGCGCCCAGGCCGTTCATTTTCCAATTGCCGGCGACCAGCTTCACAGATTGTTTCATGCGGCCTGTCTAGTGGCGACCGCGACGGAAGCCAAGATGTCGTCCTGCCTCACTTGCGGCGGCGGCCCTGCACCCCCTATACGCGACCCTTGGCGCCCTTTCGACGCCGGCCCTCGTCAGGTTCTTTTCGATGATCACGTACTTCCGAAACTTCGCCAAGTCGAAATGGGCCGCCGGCCTGTTCGCCCTGATCATCCTCAGCTTCCTGATCGTCGGGGCGCAATCCGACATCTTCGCCAATCTGGGGCCGCGCCATATCATCAGCGCCGGGGACCGCAGCGTCGATTCCAACCAGTTCCGCGGCGACTTCGAACGCGTGCGCGCCAATCTGCAGGAACAGGCCGGTCGTCCCGTCAGCTATGACGACATGGTCAAGGAGAACCTGCACCAGCAGTATCTGGACAGCCAGACTCAGCGCCTGGGCTTCCTGGACTGGGCCTATAAGGCGGGCATCCGTCCGGGCAAGGAGCTGGTGCTGGCGGAAATCCGCAAGATTCCGGCCTTCTTCAACCAGATCACCGGCCAGTTCGACAAAGACCTCTACGCCCAGGCCCTGGCCCAGCAGAACCTGACCTCGGAAATGCTCGAGCAGGATCTGCGCGACCAGTATGTCACCTCGCACGTCGGTTCGGCCGTGTTCGCCGGTCTTCAGGCGCCGCGCGTCTACGCCGCCCTGCTGGCGGGCCAGGCGCTGGAAACACGCGACGGCCGCTGGTTCTCGGTCACTCAGGACATGGCCGGCCGCGCGGGCGCCCCGACCGACGCCCAACTGACCGCCTTCATGAAGGAAAACGAGGCGCGTCTGCGCAGCCCCGAGTTCCGCATGATCTCCCTGGTGCTGTTCACGCCGGGTCCGAACGACCCGCGCCCGACCGTCACCGAAGAACAGATTCAAGAGCGCTATGAGTTCCGCAAGGCCGCCCTGGCTGACCCGGAAAAGCGCACCTTCGTCACCCTGACCGTTCCAACCAAGGAAGCCGCCGACAAGATCGCCGCCGACCTGCGCGCCGGCAAGGCTCCGGCCGAGGTGGCCAGGGCCAACAACATCCAACTGGGCGACTACAAGGCCACGCCGCAGGCCGCCGTGGGCGACCCCGCCGTCGGCGCCGCCGTGTTCGGCCTGGCCGTCGATCAGGTTTCGGCCCCGATCCAGGGCCGCCTGGGCTTCACCGTCGCCAAGCTGGCCGCCATTCAGGCCGGTCAGGCCGTGACGCTGGAAAGCGCCCGTCCCGCCTTGACCCAGGAGCTTCAGGCCGAGGCCGTCAAGGCCGCGACCTACGCCAAGGTCGAGCAGTTCGAGAAGGCCCGTCAGGAAGGCAAGAACCTGGCCGACGCCGCCACGGCCGCCAAGGCCCGCGTCATCCAGCTGCCGCCCTTCACCCAGCAGGGCCAACTGCCGGACGGCCAGCCGATGAACGCCCCGCGTCAGGTTCTGGAAAGCGCCTACACCCTGACCAAGGGCGGCGAGAGCGACGTGATCGACGCCGGCGACGGCCAGTATTTCGCTGTCCGTCTGGACGACATCCGCCCGTCGGCCCTGCCGACGCTGGACGAAGTCCGCGCCCCCCTGGGCCAGCAGTGGACCCTGCGTGAAAACGCTCGCCTGCTGTCGGCCAAGGCTGAGCAGCTGGCCGGTCGCGTCCGCGCCGGCGAGGACATCGCCAAGGTGGCCGCCGAGGCCGGCGCCCCGCTGAGCGTCCGCACCGGCGTGCAGCAGAGCCGCGAGTCGCAGGCCCAGGTCGGCGACGGCGTGCTGCGCGGCCTGTTCGGCCAGAGCAAGGGCCAGGTCTTCTCCGACGCCCAGTCGCAGACCGCCTTCGTCGTCGGCCGCGTGGACGCCATCCACGCCGCCAACCCGGCCCTGGCCGCGCCGCTGGCCGAACAGGCCCGCCCGCGTCTGACCGAAGAACTGGCCAACACCCTGGCCGACCGCACCATCGCCGCCGCCGCTGCACGCACCAAGTCGCGCAACGACCCGGCCCTGGCCCTGCAAGCCCTGGGCGTGGAGGCTCCAGCCGCTGCGCCTGCGGCTCCGGCTGCTCCCGCATCCGCCAAGAAGTAATGCTTGAAGAACGCGACGCCTTCATCGCCGGTCTGACAGCGAGCCGCCCTCAGGTTCTGGTCCGCCGCCTGGTCGATGATCTGGAGACCCCCGTCTCGGCCTTCCTGAAGGTCGGGCACGGGCGGCGTTACGCCAGCCTGTTCGAGTCGGTCGAGGGCGGCGCCGTCAACGGCCGCTACTCCTTCGTCACCCTGTCGCCGGACGTGGTCTGGCGCTGCCGGGACGGCAAGGCCGAGATCGCGCGCGGCGCCGACGTTCTGTCCGACGTCTTCACACCCGAAGACCGGCCCGCGCTGGAATCCCTGCGCGCATTGATCGCGGCGACCAAGTTCGAGTTGCCCGCCGACCTGCCCCCGATGGCCGCCGGACTGTTCGGCGTGTTCGGCTACGACATGGTGCGCCTGCTGGAGCCGCTGGGCCCGGCCAACCCGGACCCGCTGGACCTGTCCGACGCCGTCATGGCGCGCCCGGCCCTGGTCGCCATCTTCGATTCGGTGAAGCACGAGATCGTCCTGATCGCCGCCGCCTATCCGGACACCGCAAGCGATCCAGTCCAGGCCTACGCCGCCGCCGAGGCCCGTCTGGAGGATTTCGAGGACCGCCTGCGCGGCCCCCTGCCGATCCAGCGCGAAGTCGAGCCGGTCCCCGCGCCCGCCTTCCACTCCGACGTCGATGAAGCCGCCTTCGGCCGCATGGTCGCGCGGGCCAAGGACTACATCGCCGCCGGCGACATCTTCCAGGTCGTGCTGGCGCACCGTTTCTCGGCCCCGTGGAGCCAGGATCCGTTCGCCTTCTACCGGTCGCTGCGTCGCGGCAACCCGTCGCCCTATCTGTTCTTCCTCGACTACGTCGACTTCCAACTGGCGGGGTCCAGCCCGGAAATCCTGGTCCGGTTGAAGGACGGCCGCGTCACCATCCGCCCGCTGGCGGGCACCCGCCCGCGCGGCGCCACGGCCGAACAGGACAAGGCGCTGGAGGTCGAACTGCTGGCCGATCCCAAGGAGCGCGCCGAGCACCTGATGCTGCTGGACCTGGGCCGCAACGACGTGGGCCGCGTCTCCAAGCCCGGCTCGGTCGAGGTCACGGAAAGCTTCGTGGTCGAGCGCTACAGCCAGGTCATGCACATCGTCTCCAACGTGAACGGCGCGGCTGATCCCAAGCTGGACGCGGTGGACACCCTGCTGGCCGCCCTGCCGGCTGGTACGCTCTCGGGCGCGCCCAAGGTGCGGGCGATGGAGGTCATCGACGAACTGGAGACCGAGAAGCGCGGCGTCGGCTACGGCGGCGGCGTCGGCTACATCTCGGCCAATGGCGAAGCGGACATCTGCATCGTCCTGCGCACCGCCATGTTCGCGAAGGGACAGATCTTCGTCCAGGCCGGCGCCGGCGTCGTCGCCGACAGCGACCCGGCCGCCGAATATGCTGAAACCCTGGCCAAGGCTCGCGCGCCGATGAAGGCCGCCGCCGAAGCGTGGCGATTCACCGCGACCACTCGCGGCCAGGGCGCCGGCGGATCAGTCTAAGGATTGGAAACCGTGGAACCCTGGTCAAACGACACGCCGGGGCCCACGACCATGGTTCCGGCCAGAAGGACCGCCGCTGTGGCGGCGAAGGCGGCTGCGGCAAGCAGGCGCAGGGGTTTCGGTTGTTCCGCCGGAGCCTCGTTCAACAGGGCGCGGGCGTCACGGATGCATTCTACAGGGGTCAAGACGGATTTCTTCCGATGGCGATGCTCCTGTATCGCCCGGACAGCTTAACGTCCGCTTTCAATCGGCCCGACTGTCTTCCATGTTTGGGGCCGCCTTGCCTCCCCCCGTCTTCAAGAAGCCTTCGCCATGATCCTCGTCGTCGATAACTACGACAGCTTCACCTACAACCTCGTCCACTACCTCGCGGAATTGGGCGCCCAGACGCACGTCGTCCGCAACGACGACCTGACCGTCGAAGAAGCCTGGGCGCTGAAGCCCGAGGCCGTGCTCCTGTCGCCCGGCCCCTGCGCGCCGGATCAGGCGGGCATCTGCCTATCGCTGATCGAAACGGCCGCAGAGACCATGCCCATCCTCGGCGTCTGCCTGGGCCACCAGTCGATCGGCCAGGCCTTCGGCGGCGAGGTGGTGCGCGCCAAGACCCTGATGCACGGCAAGACCTCGCCCATCCAACATGAAGGGCGCGGCGTCTTCGGCGGCCTGCCCTCGCCCTTCACGGCGACGCGCTATCATTCGCTGGCCGTGCGCCGCGAGACCCTGCCCGACGCGCTGGAGGTCACCGCCTGGACAGAGGACGGCGAGATCATGGGCCTGTCGCACCGCTCGCGGCCGATTCACGGCGTCCAGTTCCACCCGGAATCCATCGCCACCCAGCACGGCCATGCGATGATCGCCAACTTCCTCGATTTGGCGGGCGTCAAACGATCGGCGAACGTCTGATGGACAGCATCAAGCCTCTGCTGGCCAAGCTGGTCGACGGACAGGTGCTGAACCTGGATGAGGCCAAGAGCTTCTTCGCCGCCTGCCTGCGCGGCGAGCCGACCCCGTCACAGGTCGCCGCCGCCGTCACCGCCCTGCGCATCCGCGGCGAGACGGTGGACGAGATCGTCGCCTTCGCCAGCGCCATGCGCGAGGCCGCCCTGTCGCTGGAGCACCCGTTCGATCAGGTGATCGACACCTGCGGCACCGGCGGCGACGGCCAGCACACCTACAACGTCTCGACGGCGGCCGCCTTCGTACTGGCGGGCGCGGGGCTGAAGGTCGCCAAGCACGGCAACCGCGCCATCAGCTCCAAGTCCGGCTCGTCCGACGTTCTGGCCGCCCTGGGCGTCAACCTGGACGCCACGCCCGCCCAGCAGGCGCGTGCGTTGGACCTGGCGGGCATCGCCTTCCTGTTCGCGCCGACCTATCACGGGGCCATGCGCCACGTCGGTCCGGTGCGCGGCGAGATCGGCTTCCGCACCGTGTTCAACCTACTGGGTCCGCTGTGCAATCCGGCGGGCGCCACGCATCAGGTCATGGGCGTCTATGACCCCGCCCTGCTGGAGCCGCTGGCCGAAGTGCTGGGCCGCCTGGGCGCCAAGCGAGCCTGGACCGTCAACGGTCAGGGTCTGGACGAACTGACCACCACAGGCCCGACCGAGGTGGCCGAATGGAAGGACGGCGCCGTGCGTCGCTTCACCGTCACGCCCGCCGACGCCGGCCTGCCGCTGGCGACGATGGACGACTTGCGTGGCGGCGACGCCGAGCATAACGCCGCCGCCCTGACGGCCCTGCTGGCGGGCGAGCGCGGGCCATATCGCGACATTGTCCTGCTGAACGCCGCCGCCGCCCTGGTGGTGACTGGGCGGGCCGAAGACCTGAAATCGGGCGCCGAACTGGCCGCCGCCGTCATCGACGACGGCCGCGCCGCCGCCGCCCTGGCTGAACTGGTGCGCGCCTCCCACGCGCCGATCGAAGACGAGGACGCCTGATGAGCGACGTTCTGGACCGCATCGCCGCCTACAAGCGCGAGGATGTCGCCGCCCGCAAGGCCGCCGTTTCGCAGGACGCTATTGAGGCCCGCGCCCGCGAGGCCTCGCCTCCGCGCGGTTTCCGCGCCGCCCTGGCCAGCTGTTTCGCAGAAATCGGCCGCCCGGCCCTGATCGCCGAGATCAAGAAGGCCAGCCCGTCCAAGGGCCTAATCCGCGCCGACTTCGACCCGCCCGTTCTGGCGCAGGCCTATGAGCGCGGCGGCGCCTCCTGCCTCTCCGTCCTGACCGACGGCCCCAGCTTTCAGGGCGACGACGCCTATCTGACCGCCGCGCGCACGGCCGTCGCCCTGCCCTGCCTGCGCAAGGACTTCCTGGTCGATCCGTGGCAGGTGGCCGAGAGCCGGGCGCTGGGCGCGGACTGCATTCTGATCATCATGGACATGGTGGACGACGCCCTGGCCGCCGAGCTTCTGGCCGAGGCGACCCGCTGGGGCATGGACGCCCTGATCGAAACGCACGATGCCGATGAAATGGCCCGCGCCGCCAAGCTGGTTCAAGGCCGCGACGACGCCCTGATCGGCGTCAACAACCGCTCGCTGCGCACCTTCGAGGTCGATCTGGCGACGACCGAGCAATTGGCGGCGTTGAGCCCTGACGGCGCGCTGCTGGTCGCCGAAAGCGGCCTGTTTACGCCGCAGGATATAGCTCGCGTGGCCGACGCCGGCGCCCGCGCCCTGCTGGTTGGCGAAAGCCTGATGCGTCAGGCGGATGTCGAAGCGGCCACGCGAGCCTTGCTGGCCTAAGCTTCCCACTTACCGCTCATCCCCGCGGGGTGTGGAGGATCAGCCCGCCTTCGCCGCGATCACCCGGAGCACCGCATCAGCCGCGAGTTCCGACGGGTCCGGCCCGCCTCGTCCCATCAGATCCAACGCCTCCGTCTGACGCCGCGCCTGTTCGGCCGCCGCCTCAGGGTCGGTCAGCAGCCGCCCGACCGCCTTGGCCAGGGCCTGCGGCGTCGCCTCATGCTGGATGAACTCCGGCGCGATAGCTTCATCGGCGGCGATGTTGAACAGGGTGATGTGCTTGGCCGTCACCAGCCGCTTCATCAGGACGTAGCTCAACCCATCGATCTTATAGGCGATGACCATCGGCGCGCCCGCCAGTGCGAGTTCGGTCGAAACCGTGCCGCTGGTCGCCAGGGCGGCGTTGGCGGCCTTCATGGCGTCGTACTTGTCGGCTTCCTGCACCACATGGGCGCGGAACGGCCAGGCGGCGACCCGGCCCGCCACGTCAGCAGCCACCGTGCCCGCCGCGACGACGGCCACCTCGAGCCCCGGAATCTGGGTCTTCAACTGCTTCACCGCCTGCTCATAGACGGGCGTCATGCGCGTGATCTCGCTGGGTCGGCTGCCCGGCAGGACCAGCAGCAGCGGCGCGTCCGCCGCTTTGCCCCGCGCAGCGCGAAAGCGGGGGCCGTCGGCCCCCGCCATGTCGACGTGCAGCGCCTGCGAACCGACGACCGTCGTCGGCAGACCCGCCTTCTCGAACCAGGGCGCGTCCAACGCATAGAGGGCCAGCAGGTGATCCACCGCCCCCGCCAGCGTCTTGGCGCGGCCCGGCCGCGAGGCCCAGACCTGCGGCCCCACGTATTTGATCAGCGGCGTCTTCGGCGAGGCCGCGCGGATCGCCTGAGCCACGCGGATCGTGAAGCCCCAACTGTCGATCAGCACCACGGCGTCCGGCTTCTCCGCCGCCGCCAGCGTCGCCGTCTCGGCCACCCGCTTCTTGACCTTGCCATAGGCCTTCAGCCCCTCGATCCAGCCCAGGATCGACAGCTCGGCGATGTCGAACGGGCTGGCGACGCCCTCGGCCGCCATCTTGGGGCCGCCCACGCCGACGAAGACCACGTCCTTGCCCAGCCGCGCCTTCAGCGCCCGCGCCAGACCGGCGCCCAGCGCATCGCCAGACGCCTCGGCCGCCACCAGCATGACCTTCAACGGACGGCTCATCGCGGCTCTCCCCAGACGAACAGGCCCAGACGGTCGGCCGCCTCGACCAGACCTTCGTGGTCGATGACGATCAGCCTCCCCTCAAATCCGCCGATCCCGGCCAGACCCGCAGCGGCCGCCAGTTCGACCGTCGTCGGTCCGATAACGGGCATGTCGACGCGCAGATCCTGGATCGGCTTGGGCGCCTTGCCCAGAGCCCCCCGCGCAAAACCGAGCGAACCGCGCAGGTCGGCCGGCAGGTTCGCCACGCGGCGCAGCATCTCGTCCGTGCCCTCCTGCGCCTCAACCGCCAGCACCAGCCCGTCGCAGACGACCGCGCCCTGACCGATATCCAGTTCGCCTGATTTTTCAGCGACGTGTAGCGCCTTCTTCAGGTCCGCCAACTGCTCGGCCGTCGGCGTCACGCGGCCCAGGGCGCCCGCCGCCAGCATCTCGCCGCCCAGGATGTCGTCCGCGCCTTCGACGGCGAAGCCTTCATCCTCGAACACCGACAGGATCTTGCGCAGCAGGGCGTCGTCGCCCTTTGACGCCGCGGCGATGATGCCGGGCAGCAGGGACGCGCCCTTCAGATCAGGCTTCAACGTCTTGAAATCCGGTCGATTGACGTAGCCCGCCAGACAGACCGCGCGACAGCCCTCGGCGCGCATGGCCTTCACGATCTTGCCGATCTCGGCCATGCCGAAGTCCTGCCCCGGCCAGCGGTGCAGGTGGGCGTCGGCGAAGCCCTTCAGGCGGATGATGAAGACCTCGCGCCCCTCGGCCTCGCAGCGCTGGGCGACGCGGATGGGCAGGTCGCCGGAACCCGCGATCAGGGCCAGCTTGGGCGCGGTCGTCATTCCGCGCCCGGCAGGCACAGCGGGCGCTTGTCGCCGTCACGGATGAAGGCGGTGATCTCCATGATCTCGGGCAGGTCGGCATAGGCCTGTTCGACCCGATCCAGACGCTCAGCGAAGACGCCTTCGCCCTCGAACAGATCGCGATAGGCGGCCAGCAGACGACGCACCGCGTCCTTGCCGTAGCCCTTGCGCTTCAACCCGATCAGGTTGAGCCCGTGCAGGCTGGCGTGATTGCCCCAGACCGACCCGTAGGGAATGACGTCGCGCGTCACAGCGGCCAGACCGCCGACTATGGCGCCCTGTCCCACCCGGCCGTTCTGGTGAATGGCGCACAGGCCGCCCAGAAACACCCGATCGCCGACATGGACGTGACCGCCCAGGGTGGCGTTGTTGGCCATGGTGACGCTGTCGCCGACCACGCAGTCATGGCCGACGTGGGCGCCGGTCATGAACAGGTTGTTCGAGCCGACGCGGGTGACGCCCGTTCCCTGCGGCGTGCCCCGATTGAAGGTGCAGTGCTCGCGGATCAGGTTGTTCTCGCCGATCTCCAGCCGCACCGGCTCGCCCTTGTAGCCGCCGTGCTGCGGATCGCCGCCTATGACGGCGAAGGGATGGATCGTCGTGTTCGCGCCGACGCTGGCGTCCTGCTGGATCACCACATGGCTGACCAGACGCACGCCGGAGGCCAGCGCCACGCCCGGCCCGACGGTGCAGAACGGGCCGATCTCGACCCCGTCCGCCAAGGTCGCCGAGGCGTCGACGACGGCGGTCGGGTGGATGGTCACTGGGCGGGCTCCGCCACGGTCACGACCATGGCCATGAACTCGGCCTCAGCCGCCAGCTTGCCGTCGATGAAGGTCTCGCCGCGGAACTTATAGGCGTCGCCGCGCGCCTTGATCACCTTGACCTCCATGCGCAGCTGGTCGCCCGGACGGGCGGGCTTGCGGAAGCGCACGCCGTCGATCGACATGAACATGATGACCTTGTCGGCCACCGCCACGTCCAGCGACTTGGACATCAGCAAGGCGCCGGTCTGGGCCATGGCCTCGACGATCAGCACGCCGGGCATGACCGGGTCGATCGGGAAGTGGCCGGGGAAGAAGGGCTCGTTATGCGTGACGTTCTTGATGCCGACGATCGAGGTCGCCGCCACGAAGTCCTGCGCCTTGTCGACCAGCAGGAAGGGATAGCGGTGCGGCAGGCGACGCATCACCTCGGCGTAGTCGATGTTGTTGTCTTCGCTCATTCTTTCGATTCCTTTGCGCCCTTCTTCTGGGACGCCTGTTTGGACAGCCACACCGTCTCGCGCAAGAATTGGCGCAGGGGCTTGGCGGGATAGCCGGACCAGATCTCGCCCGGCGGAATGTCAGCCAGAACGCCGCCGCCGGCCGCGACGCGCGCGCCCTCGCCGATGGTGATGTGGTCGCCCACGCCCGCCCGACCGCCGAAGATGCAGTTGTCGCCGCTGGTGACTGAGCCCGAGATGCCGGTGTGGGCCGCCATCAGATTGTTGCGGCCGATGACGCAGTTGTGGCCGATCATGACCAGATTATCGATCTTGGTGTTCTCGCCGATGACGGTGTCGTCATAGGCGCCCCGGTCGATGCAGGAGTTGGCGCCGACCGTCACCCCGTCCTGCAGGATGACGCGGCCCAGTTGCGGAATATCCACAGGCCCGGCCTTCGATCCGGCGGCGCCGAAGCCCGCCTCGCCGATCCGCGCGCCCGCCAGCAGCTTCACCCGATCGCCCAGCAGGGCGAAGCCGACGGTGACGCCGGGGCTGATCAGGCAGTCACGGCCGATCTGGACGCCCGGCCCGATGACGGTGTTGGCGCCGATGCGGCTGCCGCGCCCGATGCGGACGCCCTCGCCCAGGATGACGCCCGGCTCGACCACCACGGTGTCGTCCTCGGCGGCCTCGGCGGCGCTGATGGCGCGATCCAGGCGGATCGGTCGGTGCAGCAGGGCCGAAGCCCGCGCCCAGGCGGCCTGCGCCTCGCCCGAGACGATGACGGCGGCCTCAGCCGGCGCCGCATCCACGGCCGACGGCGGCACGATCACGCACCCGGCCTTCGTCTCTGCCAGAGCAGCGGCGAACTTGCGGTCGCCCAGAAACGCAATCGCGCCCCGGTCCGCACTGGACAGGGGCGCGACGGCCGAGACGATGACCTCGCCGCCCCGGACCACCTCCCCGCCGATGTGCTCGGCGAGGGCGGCGACCGTCAGGGGCGACAGGGTCTCAAAGAACCTCGGATCGGGCATGGCCCGCCTTAGGATTGCGGCTGGGCCGGAACCGGCATGCGGTTGAAGCTCAGCGTCGGCAGTTGGGCGTTCAGGCGCTGGATGACGGTGTCCGTCACGTCCATGGCCGGGTTCATGATGAAGACGCTCTCGCGGTCGATCATGATGCCGCAGCCCTTCTCCTGATAGACGGCGACCAGCAGCGGCTCGATGGCTTCCGAGATCTTCTGGCGCTGCTGAGCCAGGGTGTAGCGCAGCTCGTTGTCGCGGGTGCCTTCCAGTTGCTGGGCTTCCTGGATGCGGGTCTGCAGTTGCTGGCGACGCTGGTTCATCTGATCAGCCGGAATCGTCGCCGCGCCCTGTTGCAGAGCCTGAGCTTCGGTCTGGATGGCGGTGGCGTAGGGCTGGAGCTCGCCCTGAACTTCCTGCGCCAGCTGCTCCATGCGGGTCTGCACGGCCTGACCGACCGTCGACTGGGCCAGAACACGCTGGTTGAAATAGACGCAGACGCCGGGGATGGCCGGACCGGGGTTGGCCGGGCCTTGCGTCTGGGCCAGGGCGGCCGAAGCGGTCAGCGAAGCGAGGGCGAAGGCGCCGATAGCGATGAGTTTCATAATCTAAGCCTTGGTGGCGGCGGTCAGACCGCGGTTAGAACTGGGTAGAGGTCGAGAAGCGGAAGGTCTCGGTCTTGTCGTAGTCTTCCTTGGACAGAACCTTCGACAGGTCGAAACGGATCGGCCCCATCGGCGAACGCCAGTGAATGCTGACGCCGGCGGCCGCACGCAGCGACAGCTCATCGACGATGTTCGGGTTGCGCAGTCCCGTCGCCGGATCAACCAGGTAGCGGTCGTCCAACTTGCCGATGGTGCCGAAGTCGGCGAACAGCGAGGTCTTGATGCCGTATTCGTCGGGCAGGTAATTCGGCACCGTCAGTTCAACCGTACCGATGGCGTAGAAGTTGCCGCCCAAGGCGTCGGTCGTGGTCAGGTCGCGTGCGCCCATACCCGCCGTCTCGAAGCCGCGGAAGGTGTTGCCGCCCTTGAAGAAGCGGTCGTTGATGCGGATCGGATCGCCGTTCCAGCCGCTGACATAGCCCGTCTGGCCCTGGACGCTGACCACCCAGTTCGGACGGATGCCGTAGTACCAGGACGCATCGGCCTCGGTCTTGATGTAGTTCACGTCGCCGCCGATGCCGGCGAAGTCCTGGCGCAGCGAGGCGGACCAGCCGCGCGTCGGTCGGACCGGGTCGTTCAGGCGGTTCACCAGCAGGGTGTAGCCCGCCGAGGAGTTGATGTAGGAGCCCGCCTGGTCGCACAGGGCCGACGAACCGGCGCCCACGCCGCCGCAATAGCCGAACGGAATGACGACTTCGTCGTCCTTCAGGAAGTAGCGCGCGCTGAACGAAGCGTAGCCGTTCAGCGGATAGGTGACGCGCACCCCGCCCCCGGTCGAGCGATAGTCGTAGGACGAGTATTTGCTCAGGTCATAGCGCATGTGGAACAGGTCGAAGCCCGCCCGCACGTCGCGCCCCAGGAATTTGGGCTCGGTGAAGCGGAAGTCGATCTGCTGGCGCAGCGAGCCCCATTCGGCGCGCGCCACGACGTTCTGGCCCCGACCGCGGAAGTTGCGTTCGGTGATGCCCAGGTTCAGCACGAAGGAGTCGACCGAGCTGAAGCCCGCGCCGACCGACAGTTCTCCGGTGGGCTGTTCTTCCACGGTGACGTTGACGACCGAACGGTCCGGCGCGCTGCCGCGCGTCTCCTCGATCTTGACGTCCTTAAAGAAGCCCAGGGCGCGCAGATTGTTGCGCGAACGCTCGACCAGCGAACGGTTGAAGGCGTCGCCCTCGCCCACCATGAGTTCGCGGCGGATGACGCTGTCTAGAGTGCGGGTGTTGCCGACCACATTGATGCGGTCGATGTAGACGCGCTGGCCCTCGCGCACGTTGAAGGTCACGTTGACCGTGTCCGTCTCAGGGTCAGCGCGATAGGTCGGGTTGATCTCGACGAAGGCGTAACCGGCCGAACCGGCGGCGAAGGTGAGGGTGTCGACCGCCGCCTGAATGCGATCGCTCTCATACAGATCGCCCGAACGGATCGGCAGCAACAGCTGTAGGAAGTCGGCGTTCAGGCGGTCGTTCTCGGTGACGACCTTGATCTCGCCGAAGTTGTAGCGGTCGCCCTCGTCCACCGTGACCGTCACGCCGAAGGCGCTGTTGTCCGGCTTCAGCTCGGCCACGGACGATAGGATGCGGAAGTCGTAATAGCCGCGGTTCGTGTAGAATTTCCGCAGCTGCTCGCGATCGTAGTCGATCCGGTTCGGGTCGTAGTTGTCGTTCGAGCTGAACAGACGCCACCAGGCCGACTGCTTGGTGACCATGACCTGACGCAGGTCGCTGTCCGAAAACGCGGTGTTGCCCAGGAAGGTGACGGCGGCGATGCCGGTTTCAGGGCCTTCGTCGATCTCGAACACGACGTCGACGCGGTTCTGCTCCAGCTGGACCAGCTTGGGCGTGACGGTCGCCGAGATGCGGCCCGACAGGCGGTACAGTTCAACGATCTTGCCGACGTCTTCCTGAACCCGCGCGCGGGTGTAGATGCCGCGCGGGCGAATGGTCACTTCATCGCGCAGCTTCTTCTCGGCCAGGGCCTTGTTACCCTCGAAGGTCACCTGGTTGATGATCGGGTTCTCGGCGATCTCGACGATCAGGTCGCCGTTGGCCTGAAGACCGATCTGCACGTCCGCGAACAGACCCGTGCGCGACAGAGTGCGCACCGCCACGTCGATGGTCACGGCGTCGATGGTGTCGCCGGGCTGGATCGGCAGGTAGGACAGGACCGTCGTCTGATCGATACGCTGGTTGCCGCGCACCACGATGCGGTTGACCACGGCGCGCTCGGCCTGCGGCTGCGCCATCTGCACCTGAGGCGTCTGAGCCTGCGGGGTCTGGGCCGCTGCAGCGGGCGCCGGGGCTGGCGTGGGCGCGGGCGCCGCCTGCTGGGCCAGGGCCGGTTGCGCCAGTCCGGCGGCGAAGGTCAGGGCCAGGGCGCTGACCCCGAGAATGCGGCCAGGGGTCTGGATCATGAGGCGACTGTCGTTTTGGTTCATGCGGAATACCATCGGGGGCTGGCGTCGGCTCACGAGACGAGCCCGCCGAGGAATTTGAAGAGATTGAGCTTCTGCAGATCGTTCCAGGTCGCGAACAACATCAAACCCGCCAGCAAAGCAAGACCGACCCGATATCCCGCCTCCTGAACACGGGCGGCCATCGGGCGGCGCGCCACGGCTTCATAAGCGTAGAACAGCAGGTGCCCCCCATCCAGAACGGGAATAGGCATCAGATTTAAAAAGCCGATTCCGACCGAAAGTATGGCCGCGAAGCTGGTCAGCGTCAGCAACAGATTGCGAACGATGGCCCAGGGCTCGGGATTGGCCGCGACCGCGGCGTTGGTCAGGGCGCCGGACGCCTTGGCGATTCCCAGCGGCCCGCTGAACTGATCGCCCGACTCACGGCCGGTGAAGATGCGGCCGATATAGGTCAGGGTGGTGTTCAGGATGGCGCCGGTTTCGCGCACCCCCTGCCCCACGGCTGCGATGGGGCCATAGCGGACGTGGCGAATTTCATCGCGGTTAGAGCCCAGAGCCAGGCCGATGCGGCCGACGCTGACACGGCCGGCGATGCGATCCGTCTCGGTCCGACGCTCGGGCGTGGCCGTAAGCTGCACCGCCTGGTCGCCGCGCTCGACGGTGAAGCGCACCGGATCGCCGCTGCTCAGGGCCACGACGCGCGTCACCTCGCCCCCGTCGGAGATCAGCTTGCCGTTCACATGGGTGATCAGATCGCCCGGCAGGAAGCCCGCCTGCGCCGCCGGCGACTGAGGCTGGACCCCCATCACCCGCGCGGGACGCAGCTCGACGCCCACCAGGCTGAACAGCAGGGTGAAGATGAAGATGGCCAGGATGAAGTTGGCGATCGGTCCGCCCGCCACGACCAGGGCGCGCTGCCACAGAGGCTTGAAATAGAGGTAGTCGCGCTCGGCGCCCGGCCCATGCTCGGCCGTCACGGCCTGACGCAGGGCCTCAAGACCCGCACGATCCGGCACGCCGGTCGCATCCAGGTCGCCGGAGAACTTCACATAGCCGCCCAGCGGCAGCCAGCCGATCCGCCACTCGACGCCGTGCTTGTCGGTCCGGCGGAAGATCGCGCGCCCGAAACCGATGGAAAAGCGGTCCATCTTCACGCCAAAGGCGCGCGCCGTCAGGAAGTGGCCCAGCTCATGCACCGTCACGACAAGCGTCAGCACGAGCAGGAACGGCACGATATAGGTCAGAGCCTGGCTGATCACGCCTATCATGCCGTTCGTATCTCCCGTTCCCCTCAGGCCGCGATGTTCAGCGAGGCGATGACGTCGCCCGCGATCCGCCGCGCCTGCGCATCAACGGCCAGGGCCGCCTCGCAGGCATCGTCGGAACCGCAAGACGCGCCCGCGCCCGTCGCCTTCTCAAGGGTGTCGGCGACGACTGCGGCAATATTGAGAAAGCCCAGCCGCCGGTCAAGGAAAGCCAGAGCCGCCACCTCATTGGCCGCATTGAAGACGATGGGGGCGATTCCGCCCGCCGCCAGAGCTTCGCGCGCCAGACGCAAGGCCGGGAACCGATCCTCGTCCGGCGCCTCGAAGGTCAACCGCCCCAGGGCCGCCAGGTCCAGCTTGGGCGCCGGCCAGGCCAGACGGTCCGGCCAAGACAGGGCGCAGGCGATCGGCGTCCGCATGTCCGGCGCGCCCATCTGGGCCAGGGTCGAACCATCCACATATTCCACAAGGCTGTGGATGATCGATTCCGGGTGGACGACCACATCGACCCGGTCTTCCGGCATGTCGAACAGATAGGCGGCCTCGATCAGCTCCAACCCCTTGTTGGCCATGGTGGCGCTGTCGACCGAGATCTTGGCGCCCATGCTCCAGTTCGGATGGGCCACAGCCTGTTCCGGCGTGATCCGCGTCATGGCCGCGCGCGGCAGGGTGCGGAACGGCCCCCCAGAAGCGGTCAGAACCAGCTTGGACACCCGCTCCGGCGCCTCGGCCGGAAACACCTGGAAAATGGCCGAATGCTCGGAATCCACCGGGATCAGCCGCCCGCCGCTTCGTCGGACCCGCTCGATCAGCGCCGTGCCGCAGCAGACCAGGCTTTCCTTGTTCGCCAGAGCCAGGGTCGCGCCCGTCCCAGCCGCCGCCCACGCCGAGCGCAGGCCCGCCGCACCGACGATGGAGGCCATGATCCAATCGGCGGGCCGCACGGCCGCATCGACGATGGCGTCCGGCCCGGCCGCCGCCTCGATCCCGGTTCCCGCCAGCGCGTCGCGCAGTTCGTTCAAACGCGCCGGATCGGCTGTCACCGCGATGCGCGGCCGCCAGCGGCGCGCCTGTTCGGCCAGGCGAGCAATGTTGGCGCCGCCGGTCAGGGCCTCAACCTCGAACGCGGCCGAGCCAGCCGCTTGCGCCTGTTCCATCAGGTCCAGCGTCGAAGAGCCCACCGATCCGGTCGAGCCCAGGACAGAGACGCGCCGCGCGATCATGCCGCCCGCTCCAACATCAGGACGATCAGGCGCCCGGCCGACACCACCACCACGGCGAACATCAGGCCATCAACGCGGTCCAACAGCCCGCCGTGTCCAGGGATCAGATTGCCCGCGTCCTTGACTCCGAATCGCCGCTTCAGCGCGGATTCCCACAGGTCGCCGCCCATGGTGGCCAAGGCGGCCGTCAGGCCCAGAACCCCGCCCCAGAAGGCGTTCAGCAGGCCCATGTCCAGCCAGCCCGCCATGGCGGCGCCGGCGATCATCCCGGCGGTCAAGCCGCCGATGAAGCCCGACCAGGTCTTGTTGGGCGAAAAGCGCGGCCACAGCTTGGGCCCGCCGACGAAGCTGCCGACCAGATAGGCCAGGATGTCCGCCGACCAGGCCACGGCGAAGACCAGCACGGTCCAGTACAGCCCCTGCACCTCATGCAGGTCACGCAGCCAGATCAGCAGGATGCAGGGCCAGCCGAGGTAGAGCACCCCATAGGCCGTATCCAGCAGGGACTCGCCGCGCGTGCGCGCGAACAGGCCCGCCGCCAGGGCGCCGAACACCATCAGCACCAGCGCCAGGGAAATCTGCCCGACGTGGGCCGCGATCACCGCCACGACCAGCGCCAGGGCCACGCTGATCCCGACCGGACGCCACAGGTTCGGCGCGCACATCCGCGCCCACTCGAAGGCCAGCAGCACCGCCCCCGCGACCACCAAAGCGCAGAACCAATCGCCGCCCGCCCACGTCGCCAGGACCGCCGCCGGCGCCAGCACGACCGCCGAAGCGGCGCGCAAGGCGATATCTCGAGGCTTCAGCGCCATGTCAGCCCGCGACCTCGCCATAGGCTTCAACCATGACCTCGCGCCCGCCGTAGCGGCGCTCACGGCAGCCGAACTGGGCGATGGCTTCAGCCAGGGCTTCGGCGCCGTAGTCGGGCCACAGGATCTCCTGGAACACCATCTCGGCGTAGGCCGCCTCCCACAGCAGGAAGTTGGACAGGCGCTGCTCGCCCGAGGTCCGCACGATCAGATCGACCGGCGGCGCGCCCGCCGTCGACAGACCGGCGCCCAGCGCCTCTTCATCGACAACCACGTCTTCGCCCGCACGGGCGCGATCGACCAGCCGCTGGGCGGCGTCGACCAGATCCGCCCGGCCGCCATAGTTGAAGGCCACCTGCAGCAGGAATTTTTCATTGTCCGCCGTCTCGGCCTCGGCCCGTGCGACGATGGCGGCGATGTCGTCCGGCAGCCCCTTGCGACGACCCAGCACCTTCACCCGCACGCCCGCCGCCGCCAGCCGTTTCAGGTCGCTGCCGACGAAGGCGCGCACCAGGCCCATCAGGTCGGACACCTCGTCGGCCGGACGGCTCCAATTCTCGGTCGAGAAGCCGAACACCGTCAGGCATCGCACGCCCAGCTCCGGCGCCGCCTTGATCGTGCGGCGCAGGGCCTGGACCCCCTCGCGGTGGCCCACGGCGCGCGGAAGACCCCGGCGCTGCGCCCAGCGGCCGTTGCCGTCCATGATCAGGGCGACGTGACGTGGCCCCTTTGCAGGCGCCGTGGCGACGGGCTCGGCCGACATGATGGGGCGTCCTTCCTGAACAGGCCTGACCTCGTCAGACCTGCATGATCTCGACTTCCTTGGCCTTCAAGGTCTCGTCGATGCGCTTGATGGCCGCATCGGTGTCCTTCTGGACCTCGGCCTCCATCTTCTTCTGTTCATCCTGGCTGATCTCGCCGGCCTTTTCAGCCTTCTTCAGCTCGTCGTTGGCGTCGCGGCGCACGTTGCGCACGGCGATCTTCTTGTCCTCGGCGTATTTGCCGGCCAGCTTGGCCAGATCCTTGCGGCGCTCTTCGGTCAGCGGCGGGATCGGGATGCGCAGCGTCTGGCCGTCGACGACCGGGTTCAGGCCCAGGCCGGCGGAGCGGATGGCCTTCTCGACCGAAACCACCATCCCCTTGTCCCAGACGTTGACCGAGATCATGCGCGGCTCCGGCACGCTGATCGCGGCCACAGCGGTCAGCGGCGAGGTTGCGCCATAGGCTTCAACCACGACCGGCTCCAGCAGACCGGCGTTGGCGCGGCCGGTACGCAGGCCGGCGTAATCGTCCTTCAGGGCGGCGACGGACTTGTCCATCCGGTCGCGGAACGTCTTGAGATCGGGTTTGGCCATGACGTGTGTCCTTGGTCCTGTCGTTTGATGACGAAGCCGCTCAGGCGGCCTTGTTGGTGATGACGGTGAAGGTGCCTTCTCCCGTCAGCGCCTTCTGAATCGATCCTTCCTCGCGGATCGAGAAGACCACGATCGGAATGCCGCTGTCGCGCATCAAGGCGATGGCCGAGGCGTCCATGACGCGCAAGTCCTTGGCCAGCACTTCCTGATAGGTCAGCGTCTCATAGCGGGTGGCCGTGGCGTCCTTCTTCGGGTCGGCGGTGTAGACGCCGTCAACGCTGGTGCCCTTCAGCAGGGCGTCGCAGCCCATTTCGGCTGCACGCAGGGCCGCGCCCGAGTCCGTGGTGAAGAAGGGCGCGCCCACGCCCGCAGCGAAGATCACCACGCGGCCCTTCTCGAGGTGGCGCAGGGCGCGACGGCGAATATAGGGCTCGGCGATGGCGGCCATGGGGATGGCGCTCTGGACCCGCGTATCGACGCCGATCTTCTCCAGCGCGCCCTGCATGGCCAGGGCGTTCATGATGGTCGCCAGCATGCCCATGTAGTCGGCGTTGGCGCGATCCATGCCCGCTGCCGCCTTGGACAGGCCGCGGAAGATGTTGCCCCCGCCGATGACCAGGCAGATCTCGACGCCCTGACGCGCCACCGCAGCGACGGCGGCGGCGACCACGTCCACAGTCGGCATGTCGATGCCATAGGGCTGGTCGCCCATCAGCACCTCGCCCGAGACCTTCAGCAGGACGCGCTTGTAACGAAACTCAGAGGGGGCGTCGGGCATGATCAGGGGTCCGTGGATACAGGGGGTTAGCATCCGCGCGAAGTGAATCGGCGGCTCATCATAGACGAAGGGCGCGTCAGCCTTCAAAGCCGAACGCGCCCTTTTGAAATTTCTTCCCTTTCGGGAAGACGTTTCGAGTTAGTTGCCGCCCGTCATCGAGGCGACTTCCGACGCGAAGTCGGGGGTTTCGACCTTCTCGACGCCTTCACCCAGCGCCATGCGGACGAAGCCGGCCAGTTTCAGCTCGGAGCCCAGCTCCTTGCCGGTGTTGACGACCAGTTGCTCGATGGTCACGTCCGGGTCCATGACGAACGGCTGCTTGGTCAGCACCACGTCCTTCTGGAACTTGTTGATCTGACCTTCCACGATCTTTTCGATCATATTTTCCGGGCGGCCTTCTTCCTTGGCCTTCTCGATCAGGACGGCGCGTTCTTTTTCGATCGCGGCCGGGTCCAGGTCCGAGGTGTCCAGCGCCAGCGGAGCCGTGGCCGCCACGTGCATGGCGATCTTGCGGCCCACTTCACGCAGGGCTTCCTTGTCGCCGGCGCCTTCCAGGGCGACCAGCACGCCGATGCGGCCGACGCCCGGCGAGACGGCGTTGTGGACGTAGCTCGAAACCACGCCTTCACCGACCGACAGGCGAGCCGCGCGACGCAGTTGCATGTTCTCGCCGATGGTGGCGATCAGGTTGGTGACTTCGTCCTGAACCGTCTTGCCGTTCTCCAGGGTCGCGCCGTGGATGGCTTCCACGCCGTCGTGGTGCAGACCCAGCTGAGCGAATTCCTTCGCCGCCGACTGGAACAGGTCGTTGCGGGCCACGAAGTCGGTTTCGGCGTTGAACTCGATGGCCGAGGCGACTTCGCCCTTGCCGTCTTCGCGCACGGCGACGGCCACCAGGCCCTCGGCGGCGACGCGGTCGGCCTTCTTGGCGGCCTTGGACAGGCCCTTGGCGCGCAGCCAGTCGATGGCCGCTTCGATGTCGCCGTTGTTCTCAACCAGCGCCTTCTTGCAGTCCATCATGCCGACGCCCGAACGCTCGCGAAGCTCCTTCACGAGGGCGGCAGTGATCTCGGCCATGTCTTTCTCCTGAAATTCAAAATGGGCGGCCGGACTGTTTAGCCCGGCCGCATGTCAAGTTGACGTCGGTCCGGCGCGCGGCGGCGCCGGAACGTCAGTCTCAGCCTTCGACCTTCTCGGCCTCGGCGGCGACCAGCTCTTCAGCCGCGCCTTCAGCGCCCGCCGGAGCGGCCTCGGCCTCAACCACGACGGCTTCGCGCAGGGCCGGCTCGACCGGAGCTTCCGAAGCGCCCAGGTCGATGCCCTGAGCGGCGGCGCCGGCGGCCAGGCCGTCCAGGACGGCGTCAGCGATCAGGTCGCAGTAGGTCTGGATGGCGCGCGCGGCGTCATCGTTGCCCGGCACCGGATAGGTGATGCCGTCCGGGTCCGAGTTGGTGTCCAGGATGGCGATGATCGGGATGTTCAGCTTGCGGGCTTCCTGGATCGCGATCGCTTCCTTGTTGGTGTCGATCACGAACATGATGTCCGGCACCGAACCCATGTCCTTGATGCCGCCCAGCGACAGCTCCAGACGGTCCTTTTCGCGCTGCAGGGTCAGCAGCTCTTTCTTGTTGCGGCCTTCGCCGCCGCCTTCAACGATGCCTTCCAGTTCGCGCAGGCGCTGGATCGAGTTGGAGACGGTGCGCCAGTTGGTCAGGGTGCCGCCCAGCCAGCGGTTGTTCATGTAGTACTGGGCGCAGCGCGTGGCGGCCTGTGCGACCGGGTCGGCGGCTTGACGCTTGGTGCCGACGAACAGCACGCGACCGCCCTTGGCGGCCACGTCGCGCACGGCGACCAGGGCCTGGTGCAGCAGCGGCATCGTCTGCGACAGGTCGATGATGTGGATGTTCGAGCGCGAGCCGAAGATGTAGCGGTCCATCTTCGGGTTCCAGCGGTGCGTCTGGTGGCCGAAGTGAGCGCCGGCTTCCAGCAGCGTACGCATCGAGAATTCAGGCAGAGCCATGATCGTCTTTTCCTTTTTCCGATCAAACCTAGCGCGGGCGGTTAAAAGGATCGGCTGATCCCTCGGAACGGTGCAGGCCGGGATGTCTCCCCGGACCGCGCCACGCCCACGTGCGAAGTGCGCCGCGCATGTAGGCGAAACGGCCGCAAAACGCAAGGCTGTGAAGATGATGGGCTTTTAACTTGTCGCCTTCAGGCGGCCACGGCCAGATGACGCCATGCCTCCTTCCCTTCGCCTGCTGTCCGCCCTGGCTTTCGCGCCGCTCGCCGCCGCTCCGGCTCCGTTCGCCAGGGCCCAGACGCCTGCGCCGGTTTCCGCAGAGGCCTATAGAAAGGATGCGCTGGCCCTGCCTGGGCTGATCGAAGCCCAGTACGCCTATCCGGAGCGCCTGCCAGGCGGCCGGTTTCCTTCTTCAGCGCAGCTGACGGCCCAGGGCGAAGCGGTGCATGACGCCGCCTCTCTGCTGAAGTACGCCGAGAACGCCCTCACGGCGCTGGCCGACCATCACGCCATCACCGGCTCGTCCTTCGCCGACAGCTGGGCCGTGGTTCCCAGCTATGCGGATCTCTGGATCGAGCGAGTCGCACCGCACTGGATCATCACCGACGTCCGCGACGGATCGCCTGCAGCCGAAGCCGGCATTCGTCCCGGCAGCCGCCTGCTGGCCGTCGGCGATCAGCCCATCGACGACGCCGTGGCCGCCTTCTGGAGCGAGATCGGCCTGACGTCCGAAGGCGAGCGCGCCGCCTATGCCGCCCGCGTCCTGGTCGCCGGGCGACGCGACCGCCCTCGCGACCTGATGATCGAGACCCCCGACGGGTCTCGGCGTCGCCTGACCCTGCCTAATATCTACACGATGCGGCGCGACCGCCCCCCGGTGGAGAGCCGACAGGTCGACGGCGCCCTGGTCATCCGCATCAATGACGCGCTCGGCGACCGCGCGACCATCGCCGCCTTCAACCAGGCGATGACGACGGAGCCGCCCGGTCAAACCCTCGTCCTCGACCTGACGGAGACGCCCAGCGGCGGCAACACCGTCGTCGCTCGCGCCATCATGGGATGGTTCGTCGACGCCCCGTCCGCCTACCAGATCCACAGCCTGCCCGCCGAAGCGCGCGAAACCGGGATCGAGCGGCGCTGGATCGAACAAGTCCTGCCGCGCCCAGGCAAACGCCACAACGGCCCTGTCATCGTCCGCGTCGGGCGCTGGACCGGCAGCATGGGCGAAGGCCTGGCCATCGGCCTCCACGCCCAGGGCGCGCGCGTCGTCGGCCGGCCGATGGCGGGCCTGCTCGGCGCCGTCTACGACCTGCGTCTTCCGAACAGCGGACTAGTCATTAAAATTCCTGTCGAACGACTCTACGCCGTCGACGGAACTCCGCGCGAACAGTTCAAGCCTCAGCCGGATTGATCAGAAGCTGCGTCCGTCCACGCGCTGTGCGGTCCAGTCCCACGGCTCCACGTCGGTCAGGGTGCGGATGTTGATCGCCGCAACCTCGCTGCCGTCCGGGGCCTCGCCGTAACCGAACGGCTGCACGCCACAGGTCTTGCAGAAACGATGCTCGATCTTGTGCTGATTGAAGAAGTAGGACGTCGTCTCGCCCTCCCCCTTCGTCAGGCGAAAGGCCGAGCGGGGCGCAAAGGCCAGAACGAACCCCTTGCGATAGCAATGGGAGCAGTTGCATTCCATCAGGCCGTCCAGCCCGACATCCACCTCATAGGCCACCGCTCCGCAGTGGCACGACCCGGCATGGGTCTTCACGCTCGTCTCGCTCATCAGGCGTCCTCCAGCATCACCACCCCCGGCGCCGACTTCAACGCGCCGCGCAGCGCCGCGTCCAGCCGGTATCGTCCCGGCAGCTTGATCTCGACCTCGGTGCGGCCGCCCAGCGTCGCCTGCAGCCAAACCTCGCCGCCCTTGCCCTGCGCCCGGGCCCGGTCCAGCCGCGCCTTCAGCGCCTCGGCGTCCGCCGATTGCGCCGACAGGATGACGCGCAACCCGATCTGGGCGTCGTCCAGCAGCACGTCCATGCGGCTGGCGTCATCGCCGAAGAAGCGCACCTCGCCATCCGCCGCCTTGGCCCGAACCTTGACCAGCACCGACGCCCCGACCTCCAGAACCTCGCGGCACCGCCGAAGCTGTTCAGGCGGGAACAGGCATTCGAACTCGCCCGTCGGGTCCGAGAAGGTGACGAAGGCGAATTTCTCGCCGGTGCGGGCGCTGGCCCGCTCCTGACGGCGGCGCACCACACCGGCCATCTGGAAGGCTTCATGTCCCGCCTCAGCCAGCCCTTGCGCCTCGGCCACGAAGGTCACGCGCTTGCGCTTCAATGCAGGCGTCAGTTCTTCCAGCGGGTGGCCCGACAGATAGAAGCCGACGGCGTAAAGCTCCTGATCCAGCTTGTCCGGCCCGGCCCACGGCTCCATGCTCTTCAGACGCGGCCGCGCGGCGGCGGCCTGATCGGCGCCGAACAGGCTGACCTGTGACGAGGCCCGCTCCGCCGCCACGCTCTGGCAATAGGCGATCAGCACATCGGCCTGTTCGAACAGCTGGCGACGGTTCGGATGGATGCTGTCAAACGCGCCCGCGCGCGCCAGGCCTTCCAGCGCCCGCTTGTTCACCGCCCGCGGATCCACCCGCTCCAGGAAGTCGAAGATGTCGGGGAAGGGCCCGCCCGCCTCGCGCACCTCGATGACGTGCTTCATCGCCTCCAGGCCCACGTTGCGGATGGCGCCCAGAGCGTAAAGCACGCTGCCCTGCCCGTCTTTCCACGACACGTCGAAGTCCGCGGACGAACGGTTGATGTCGGGCGCCAGGACCGGAACCTCGAACCGGCGGCAGTCCTGATAGAAGACCGCCAGCTTGTCGGTGTTCGACAGATCGAGGCTCATCGACGCCGCGAAGAACTCCACCGGGTGATTGGCCTTCAACCAGCCCGTCTGGAACGAGATCAGCGCATAGGCCGCCGCGTGCGACTTGTTGAAGCCATAGCCCGCGAACTTGGCCACCAGGTCGAAGATGGAGCCCGACTGGGCCTCCGGCACGGACTTTTCGGACGCGCCCTTGACGAAGCGGAGACGCTGGAAATCCATCTCCTCCTTCTTCTTCTTGCCCATGGCGCGACGCAACAGGTCGGCCTCGCCCAGGCTGTAGCCCGCCAGGATCTGGGCGATCTTCATCACCTGTTCCTGGTAGATGATGACGCCGTAGGTCTCGGTCAGCACCTCCTTCAGGCTGGGGTGCAGGTAGTCGACCTCCGCTCGGCCGAACTTCCGGTCGATGTAGGTGTCGATCATCTCCATCGGCCCCGGCCGGTAGAGGGAGATCAGGGCGGTGATCTCTTCGATCGAGCCGCAGCGCATCTTGCGCAGGGTGTCGCGCATGCCCTGGGATTCCAGCTGGAACACCCCGACCGTCTGACCCGAGGCCATGAGCTCATAGGTCTTGGGATCATCCAGCGGCAGCAGGCCCCAATCCTGAGCCGCGCCGCGCCGTTCCAGATAGCTCTTGGCGCGGTCCAGCACTGTCAGCGTCTTCAGGCCCAGGAAGTCGAACTTCACCAGGCCCGCCGGCTCGACCCACTTCATGTTGAACTGGCTGGCCGGAATGGTGGAGCGCGGATCCTGATACAGCGGCACCAGTTCCGTCAGCGGTCGGTCGCCGATGACGATGCCCGCCGCGTGGGTCGAGGCGTTGCGGTAGAGGCCTTCAAGCTCCAGCGCCGTTTCCAGCAGAGCCTTGACGGCAGGTTCGGCGTCACGCGCCTCGCGCAGGCGCGGCTCCAGGTCGATGGCCTGGGCCAGGGTCACGGGGTTGGCGGGGTTGGCCGGAACCATCTTGGCCAGGCGATCCACCTGGCCCAGCGGCATCTGCAGCACCCGGCCCACGTCGCGCAGCACGGCCCTCGCCTGCAGGGTGCCGAAAGTGATGATCTGAGCCACCCGGTCCTTGCCGTAGTGGTCCTGGACGTAGTCGATGACCTCTTCGCGCCGCTCCTGACAGAAGTCGATGTCGAAGTCGGGCATGGAGACCCGTTCGGGGTTGAGGAAGCGCTCGAACAGCAGGCCGAACCGCAGAGGGTCCAGGTCGGTGATGGTCAGCGACCAGGCGACCAGCGACCCGGCGCCCGAGCCCCGCCCCGGCCCCACCGGGATGTCATGCAGCTTGGCCCATTTGATGAAGTCCGCCACGATCAGGAAGTAGCCGGGGAACCCCATCTGCTGGATGATCCCGACCTCCCATTCCAGGCGGGACCAGTAGTCTTCCTCGGGCGCGTAGGCCTGGTTCTTCTCCAGCCGCGCCTTCAGGCCTTCGCGCGCCTGGTGCGCCAGTTCGTCGTCTTCCGAACGACCTGCGCCGGTGTCGAAGCGCGGCAAGATCGGCTTGTGCGTCTTGACCAGGAAGGCGCAGCGGCGCGCGATCTGAATGGTGTTGTCACAGGCCTCCGGCAGATCGGCGAACAGTTCGCGCATCGCCTCGGCCGACTTGAACCAGTGCTCGCCGGTGACGCGACGGCGATCCTCCTGGCCCGTGAAGGCGCCGTCGGAGATGCACAGCAAGGCGTCATGCGACTTCGCCTGGGCCGCCTTGGCGTAATAGACGTCGTTGGTCGCGACCAGCGGCGTGTCATTGGCGTAGGCCCATTCGACCAGCCCGCCCTCGGCCAACGTCTCGCTGGACAGTCCGTGGCGTTGCAGTTCGACATAGAAGCGGTCGCCGAACACCCGCTTCATCTCGGCCAGGGCGGCGGCGGCCTCCGCCGGCTTCTTCTGCACGAACAGAGGATCAATGGGGCCGTCCGGCCCACCCGACAGCAGGATCAGCCCTTCGGACTTATCCACAACCTGCCCCCAGGGCACGCCCGGCTCGGCCATTTCGCCCGCATCCAGATAGGCGGCGGACGACAGGGCGCACAGGTTGAGCCACCCCTGCTCGTTCTGGGCGATCAGCACGACCGTCGGCGTCTTGGCCCAGCGTTGGGCGACCTGCCCGCCGATATCGAGCACCGGCAAAGCGCAGGCGACGATAGGCTGGACGCCCACATCCTTGGTCGTCTGGCTGAACTCAAGGGCCCCGAACAGGTTGGCGCGGTCAGCCACGGCCACGGCCGGCATTCCGGCATCGGCGGCCATCTTGCCGATCTTGCCGGCCTTGATGGCGCCTTCCAGCAGCGAATAGGCGCTTCGGACCCGCAGGTGGACAAAGCCCTGACTGTTCACCGCATCCGCCAATCGAAAACTCCGCATCGCAGCGCCCGATCATACGGGCGCATCGTCATCATGCAGGGAGTCGCGCCTCAGTGGGCGCGGTCATGTCACCAGAAAGGCCGCCTGCCAGACCATCCAGACGAAGCCGCCGCAGGACGCAAGCGACAGCAGATCCCTCACCCAACGCGTCATCGGATTTATCCCCAGATCAAATGTTGCCCATTTGTTCTAAGTTGCCTCTTTGTTCTCGTCAACCTCAATTCGCGAGGAAGCCGAGCCGGGTCAGCGCCGAGGCCAGAGCCGCCGAGTTCGGGGACTGGGTCTTGCGCAGCAGGCTTGCACGGAAGAACTCCACCGTGCGCGGGCTCAGTTCCAGGTTCTGGGCGATCTGTTTGGTGGTCAGACCCTCGACCAGCATTTCGGCCACCTGTCGCTCGCGGCGGGTGAAGGTCAGCTCTTCACGGGCCGGGGCGGACGCGAGGGCCTCTGCGCCCCGACGCAGAGCGCGCACCAGTTCATCGATTGTGACGGGTTTGGGCAGAACATCATCCACGCCCAGGCGCATGGCGTCGACCGTCGTCCGCACGTCGACGAAGGCGCTGACGACGATGACGGCGTGGCGGTTCAGGGCGCAAAAGGCGGCCACGAGATCCAGCCCCTCGACGCCCGGCATCTTCAGATCAGCGACGAGGCAGGTCGAATCCGCGTCTGACGCCCACATCAGCGCGTCGAGCGGGTCGTGGAAACCGACGGCGGGGAACCCTGCGTCGCGCACCGCCAGAAGGGTCAGCTCCAGCAGCGCCCGATCATCGTCAATGATGGCGATTTCACCGATGGCGCGCCCAATCCTATCTGCATCCTGTCCATGTCGACCGCCGTCCACGCCATCACGCATCATGTCGTTGAAACTACGCAAGGCCTGACGCGGGAAAAACCTCGTAGTCCCACGCAGTTGATCCCATGCGGTCATACGCAGAACGATATTTCGGTTACGCTGAGGCGAACATGGAGGCTCGCTGTGTTGCAAAGCGCCGTATTCCTGACCCGGTCTCCGTCAGGATTCGCGCAAAGCGCACGGTGGCCGGCCCTGATCGACATGCGGCGCGACCAAGCCCGGTCGTTGGGCCTCGCCGGCGTGGCGGCAAGCGTGGACGATGTCATCATCTACGCCATGGAAGGATCGCCCGGCGCTCTTGACGGCTTCCTTCAGCTGCTCGGCGCCAGTCCCTGTGAAACAGCGCCGATGCAGGCCTGGCGACAGACGGTGCAATTTCGCATCCACCGTGTCCTGGCGCTGTCTCACCCCCTGCTCAGACCGGATGAGACAGCGGTCCTGCAACGCGCGATCGACCCGGCTCATCCCCGATATGCCGACATCCCGCCGCTGCTGGGCGCGGCCGCGTTGCATTGGGCCATGATGCCCTATCGCACGCCGCTGCAGGCGACGACGCGGCTCATCGCCTCCTAATAGGCGTGGCTTTCGGCCGCGCGCTGCTCCAGGTGGCCGTCCTTCAAGGCGAAGACGCGGTCCATGTGCCCCGCCAACTCCATGTTGTGCGTAGCGATCAGGGCGGCGACGCCCGTGGTCTTGGCCAGCTCGCGCAGGGCCTCGAACACCGCCTGGCTGGTGACGGGGTCCAGGTTGCCGGTCGGTTCGTCGGCCAACAGCAGACGCGGGCTGTTGGCCAGGGCGCGCGCGATGGCGACACGCTGTTGCTCGCCCCCAGACAGTTGCGCGGGTTGGTGCGTGACCCGCTGTCCAAGACCCAGCGAGGTCAGGGTTTCAGTCGCGCGACGACGCGCCTCTCCTTCCCGCACGCCTGCGATCCGCATGGGCAGGGCTACATTGTCCAGAGCGTCGAACTCCGGCAGCAAGTGGTGGAACTGATAGACGAAGCCGATGCGGTGCAGACGCAGGCGCGTGCGCGCGCGTTCGTCCAGACCGCCGACGTCCTCGCCGTCGATCAGCACCTGGCCGCTGGTCGGCCGCTCCAGCAGGCCCGCCGCGTGCAGCAGGCTGGACTTTCCCGAGCCGGACGGACCGATCAGGCCGACGACCTCGCCTGGCATGACGTCCAGGTCGACGCCCTTCAGCACCGTCAGCCCGCCCTGGGCCGTCGGATAGGTGCGCGTCACCCCGCGCAGGGAAAGGATGGCGCCGTTCGCTTCCGTCGCGGCGGCGGGCTTCTTTTTCAGCAGCTTATTCAAAGCGCAGGGCCTCCACCGGATCGATGCGCGACGCGTTCCACGACGGCGGCAGGCTGGCCAGGCAGCTCATGAAGAAGGAGAAGACCGCGACCCAGGTCACGTCCCACGGGTCCACCTTGGCCGGAACGGAATCCAGCATATAGACCTCGGCGTTGAACAGCTGGACGCCCAGCAGGCCCTCGAGGAAATGCTGGATCGCGCCGATGTTCCAGCAGAACAGCAGGCCCAGAACCAGGCCCGCGATGGTGCCGCCGATGCCGATGGCCGCGCCCGACATGAAGAAGATGCGCAGGATGGATGACTGGCTGGCGCCGACGGTGCGCAGGATGGCGATGTCGCGCGTCTTGTTCTTCACCAGCATGACGATGCCGCTGATGATGTTCATGGCGGCGATGGCGACCACCATGCCCAGGATGATGCTCATGGCCACGCGCTCGACCTTCAGCGCGCCCCAGATGGCGGCCTGGCGGTTGCGCCAGTCGGTGACGACGCTGCCCGGTCCGGCCGCGCGCTGAACCGGCGTCAGCAGATTCTCGACCAGATCCGGTTCCGACACCTTCATCTCGATGACGTCCCAGACGCCGTCCTTGCCGAAGAACAGTTGCGCCTGCTCCAGCGGCATGAAGATGAAGGCGCGATCATAGTCCGCCGCGCCCGACGTATAGATTCCGCCGACAATATAAGTCTTCTCCAGCCCGCCCAGATTGCCGAATGCGCTGTCGGCTCCAGTCGGAGAATAGAGGGAAATGGGATCGCCTTCACGCAGGCCCATCTGCTCGGCGAGGCTCTTGCCGATCAGGACGTGATCGCCGCCGTACTGACCCTTGCCGAAATGCTCGCGCGCCTCGGGGGTCAGGCTGTCATAGACGAACTTCGTCGAGGCCAGATCCTGCGGCCGCACGCCGCGCACGACACCGCCCGTGGCCGCCCCGCCCGCGCGGAACATGGCCGGGCTTTCGATCAGGGGCGTCACCGCCACCACGCCCGGCACCTCAGCGATCCGCTTCAGCGCGGCGTCGCGATCGGGCGCATAGAGCACCGGCCCCTGCACATACATATGACCGTTGAACGACAGGATCCGGTCCATCAGCGTGCCGCGGAAGCCCGCCATGATGCTCATCACGCTGATCAGCACTGCGACGGCCAGCATGATGCCGATGAAGCTGATCATGGCGATCAGCGCCACCCCGCCCTGCTTGCGCTTGGCGCGCAGATAGCGGAGCGCCAGCCCGATCTCCCAGCTGGAGAACGGGCCTGACCCTTTGGGTGCGGGCGGCGGAGCGGAAGCCGTCGCGGCGTCGGTCATTTCGTGAGCAGCTCCAGGGCGGCGTCCAGCGACAGGCTCTGCTTCTCGCCGGTGGCGCGGCGCTTCAGTTCGACCACGCCGTCGGCCAGGCCCTTGGGCCCGATGGTCAGCTGCCACGGCACGCCGATCAGGTCGGCGGTGGCGAACTTGCCGCCTGGACGCTCGTCCGTGTCGTCGTAGAGGACGTCCTTGCCGAGAGCTTCCAACTTGGCCACGGCGTCTTCACAGGCGGCCGAGACGGCCTCGTCGCTGGCGCGCAGGTTGATCACCACCACGTCGAACGGCGCGACCGAGTCCGGCCAGATGATGCCGCCCTCGTCATGGCTGGCCTCGATGATGGCGCCCAGCAGGCGCGACACGCCGACGCCGTAGCTGCCCATGTGGACCTCGGTATCCTGACCGTTCGGCCCGGCGACCTTGGCCTTCATGGCGGCCGAGTATTTGGTGCCGAAGTAGAAGATGTGGCCGACCTCGATGCCGCGCGCCGACAGGCGGTCGCCCTCGGCCGTCTGGGTCTCGAACTGGGCGGCGTCGTGCATTTCCTCGGTCGCAGCGTAGAGGGCCGTGCGCTCGTTGAACACGCTCTCCAGTTGCTCGACGCTGAGGTTGTGGCCGGGCGCGGCCATCTCGACCAGCTTGCGGTCGCAGAAGACCTCGCTCTCGCCGGTCTCAGCCAGGACGATGAACTCGTGGCTCAGATCGCCGCCGATCGGGCCGGTGTCGGCGCGCATCGGCACCGCCTTCAGGCCCAGGCGGGCGAAGGTGTTCAAATAGGCGGCGAACATCCGCTTGTAGGCGATGCGGGCCGCGCCCTCATCAAGGTCGAAGGAATAGGCGTCCTTCATCAGGAACTCGCGGCCGCGCATGACGCCGAAGCGCGGGCGGCGCTCGTCGCGGAACTTCCACTGGATGTGGAAGAGGTTCAGCGGCAGGGCCTTGTACGACTTCACATAGGCCCGGAAAATATCCGTGACCATTTCCTCATTGGTCGGCCCGTACAGCAGTTCGCGCTCATGACGGTCGGTGATGCGCAGCATCTCCGGGCCATAGGCGTCGTAGCGGCCGCTCTCGCGCCACAGATCGGCCAGCTGCAGCGTCGGCATAAGCAGTTCGACGGCGCCGGCCTTGACCTGCTCGTCGCGGACGATGCCCTCGATCTTGCGCAACACCCGCAGACCCAATGGCAGCCAGGCGTAGATGCCGGCGGCCTCCTGCTTAATCATGCCCGCGCGCAGCATCAGCTGATGCGACACGATCTGGGCGTCGGAGGGGGCTTCTTTCAGGATCGGCAGGAAGTAGCGCGACAGGCGCATGGGAGGACTCTCGGCAAATTCAGTCAGGCCCTAGGTTTAACCGGGCGAAGGGGGCGAAAGCTAGAGCGCGTTCGCGTGGGTGATATCGGGCACGGGGGTCCAGCCGATCCAGACGATGGCGACGATGATGAGCCAGACGATGATCGACACCCAGGTCGTGGTGATGAACTTCTTCTTGAGGTTCGGGTTCTTCGGCGCGCCCCACTGGGCGCCGTCCGTCGGCGGATCCTTGATCTGGTCCGACATGCCCAGCGGCAGAATCGCGAACAACACGATCCACCACACCGTCAGAAAGGTGGCGACCAAGGTGAAGGGGCCAAGGGGCATCGTCTCTAAAAGTCCGTTCATCGCAATCATCGTCGCGGCGCGATAAGGAGAGGCTCCGCAACAAGGACGCCCTGAATGCCACAGATTACGCTGGAACACTCCACCCATTTCGACGCGACCGACTGGCGCGCCCTGGCGCTGGAGATTCATCGCCTCTGTGTCGAGATGATCGGCGCCGGCCTTCCCGCGTGCAAGACGCGCATCGTACGCTGCGACCGCCTGATCATCGCCGACGGAGACCCGGATCAAGCCATGGTCCACTGCGACCTACGCATTCTCAGCGGCCGCACCCAGGAGCAGAGAACCGCTCTGGGCGAAGCGGTGCTGGCGGCCCTGCTGGCCGGCGTCGCGCCCTACGACGGCCCCCGCCAGATCTCGGTCGAGGTCGGACAGGTGGAGCGCGACGACTATCGGAAGGCGACGCTCGAAAGCTGATGACTATCCCTCCCCTTTTCGTGGGGAGGGAGAAGCCACGCGCGCTTACGGGTGCGGTCGCCCAATCCCGTAGCGCGCAGCCCAGTACGGCAGGATGTCGTCATCCTGCAGGAAGCGCGCGCCGGTCTCTGCGCTGACCTGGGCGTCGGGCCAGTCGAACTCGCCGTCCAGCACCAGCAGGGGGCAGCTTTGGTTCGCCTCCCCTACCTCGGCGATCACGACCGAGCGCGGGCGCGGGTGATCCAGACGGGTCACCGTCAGATGCTCGCGCAGGCGCGGATACAGGCCCAATACGCCCTCGATCCGCGCGCCGGGCGGGCAGAACCACGGCCCGCCCTGATCGTCGAACCAGTCGGCGTTCAGAAGATAAAGACGATCCGCCATCAGAGTCTCAGCACCACGGTTTCCACGATCGGACGACGATCCCAGATCTGCTGGCTGGCCTTCTTCAGGGTCCGGCTGACGGCCTGTTCGATGACGGCTTCGTCCTCCAGCGCCTCGCCCTTCAGGCCGCGCACCGTGTTTTCGACGCGCTCGGCCATATCGTCCAGCACGTCGCCCAGCGGACGGTCGACGTCGCCCGGCAGGCCGATGCCGCGCACGTCGATGTCGCTGGCGATGCGGCCGCGACGATCCAGGGCGAAGCTGACGATCAGGATGCCGTTGCTGGCGGCGTGCTTGCGCTCGCGCAGGGCCTCGCCCGCCTCTTCCACCAGCATGCCGCCGTCGACGAACAGACGGCCCGAGGGCACTTCATCGATGATGGCGGCGGGTCCGGGCGCCAGACGCACCATGTCGCCGTTGCGCGGCGTCACCGTCTCCGGCACCTGCATGTCCTTGGCCAGGTTGCCGTGCTCGATCAGGTGGCGGCGCATGCCGTGGGTCGGCACGGCGATCTGCGGTCGCGCCCACTGATACATCTGGCGCAGTTCGTCACGGCACGGGTGGCCCGAGACGTGGATGCCGGGGTGATCCTTCTCGGTGTAGATGCGGATTCCGCGCTCGGCCATCTTGTCCTGCAGGCGGCCGATGGACAGTTCGTTGCCGGGGATGACGCGCGACGAGAAGATGCAGTGGTCGCCCTCGCCCAGCTTGATGAAGGGATGCGTCCCTTCGGCCACGCGAGACAGGGCGGCGCGCGCCTCGCCCTGGCTGCCGGTGCACAGGTACAGGATCTCGTCCGCCGGCCAGACCTTGGCCTCCTGTTCGGACAGGAAGGGCTTGATGTCGTTCAACATGCCGACCGACTTGGCGGCGGCAGTGATGCGGTGCATCGAGCGCCCGGCCAGGGCCACGCGACGCCCGGCGGCCTCAGCGGCGCTGATGACGCTATGCATCCGCGCGACGTTGGAGGCGAAGCAGCCCACGGCGACCCGGCCCGTCAGGCCCTGAATCAGCTCGGCCAGTTTGACCTTCACATCGCCTTCCGAACCGGCGACGCCGTCCACGAAGACGTTGGTGGAGTCGCACACCATGGCCAGGACGCCCTCGTCGCCCAGCTTCTGGATGAAGTCGACGTCGGTGCGCTCGCCCACGACCGGATCGTTGTCGATCTTCCAGTCACCGGTATGCAGCACCGTGCCCAGCGGCGTCTTGATGGCCAGGCCGTTCGGTTCGGCGATCGAGTGGGTGATGGTGACGTAGGTCACCTCGAACGGGCCCAGGTTCACCGTCGAGCCCAGCGGCGCCTCGTGCAGCTCGACATCTTCATAGATGCCGGCGTCGCGCAGCTTTTCGCGGATCAGGAAGGCGGTGAAGGGCGTGGCGTACAGCGGCGCCTGGATGCGCGGCCACAGCCAGCCCAGGGCGCCGATGTGATCCTCGTGCGCGTGCGTCAGCACGATGCCCAGGATGTTCTCACCTTCGAGGAAGGTCGGATCGGGCACGATGACGTCCACGCCGGGCGTGGACTGGTCGCCGAAGGTCACGCCGACATCGACGATGATCCATTTGCGGTCATGCGCCGGGCCGAAACCATAGGCGTTCAGGTTCATGCCGACCTCGTTCGAGCCGCCCAGCGGCAGGAAGACGAGTTCGTCGTTTTGAGTTTTCTTAGTCATGCGGCCTTACAGATGGGAGTTCCGCCGCCAGATTTCGAGTAGGCCGCGGATGGTCAGGTCCGGATCAAACCGGTCGATAGAGTCGGTTGCGCCCTCGAACAGGGAGGCGACGCCGCCGGTGCCGATGACCGTCATGGGCTTGCCCCACTCGGCCTTGATGCGGTCCACCAGCCCTTCGATCAGGGCGATATAGCCCCAGAAGACGCCCGATTGCATGGAGGTGACGGTGTCGCGCCCGATCACGGTGTTGGGGCGCTGGATAGCGATGCGCGGCAGCTTGGCCGCCGCCTCGTGCAGGGCCTGAAGCGACAGGTTGATGCCGGGCGCGATCAGCCCGCCTTCAAAGGCCCCCGCCCCCTGCCCGTTCGCGCCGGACACGACGTCGAAGGTCGTGGCCGTGCCGCTGTCGATCAGCAACAGGTCGCCCTCATAGACCTGAAGCGCGCCGATAGCGTTGACCAGACGGTCGGCCCCGGCCTCGCTGGGCTTATGGATGCGCACCTCGATGCCCAGTTCGACGTTCTCGCCGATCACCAGGGGTTCGACGTTCAGATAGCGCCGCGCCAGGTTGCGCAGGTTGAAGATCGACTGCGGCACCACGCTGGAGATGATGCAGCCGTCCATGTCGGCCATGGTCTGGCCCTGGCCGCGCATCTCGAACAGCTGGTGCAGCCAGACGGCGTATTCGTCGGCCGTGCGCATGGGATCGGTGGCGGTGCGCCACTGGAAGATCCACTCTTCGCCATCGTGAACGGCGAACAGGGTGTTGGTGTTGCCTTGCTCGATCGCCAGCAGCATCAGGCGGCCTCTCCGAAGAAGACGTCGCCGGCGGAGATGACCCGCAGGCTTCCGTCCGGCAGTTTCAGGCGCAGGGCGCCGTCGGCCTCGACGCCGTCGGCGATCCCGCTCAGGGTTTCATGGCTCAGCCGCGCCGTGCATGGGCCGAACAGGCCCGGCGTGCGCACGACCCAGGCGTCCAGCACCGGCTGAAAGCCCAGACGCGCCCAGCGTTCCAGCCAGGCGTCGAAGGTTTCGGCCAGCGCCCTCGCCCCCTCCTCCATCGACGGCGCAGCGGCCACATCATGACGCAGGTGCTCGGCGATGCTGGTGGTCGGGCGCTCCGTCCCCTCGGGCGCATGGGACAGGTTCACGCCGACGCCCACGGCCAGCCACAAGCCGCCAGAGGGCGCAGGGCCGGACTCGATCAGGATGCCGGACGACTTGCGCCCGTCCAGCAGCACGTCATTGGGCCATTTGATGCTGACCAGCGCGGGCGGGACATAGCGGTCCAGCAGATCGGCCACCGCCAGGGCGGCGGCGAAGGTCAGCTGCGCCGCCTCGGCCGGAGTGCGGTTCAGCGTCAGCAGCAGGGTCGTGGCCAGATTGCCGTCCCGGCTGTCCCAGGCGCGGCCGCGACGGCCCCGTCCGGCGGTTTGACGCCGGGCCGCGATCCACAGCGGCCCGGCCTCGCCCGCCTCGGCGCGACGACGCGCCTCGGCGTTGGTGGAGTCGGTCTCTTCGAGGATCAGGACCGGAGCCGCCAAGGCCCCTTATCCGATCCCGACGCCCGCGGCCGCCGCGCGCGTCAGCGGCTCCAGCCAGGTCAGGGCGATCAGCAGCACGGGGAAGCTGAAGGCCGCAGCCGCCCAGCCGATCCATTGCGCGCCGGCCGGCGCCTTGTCCGTCGTCACGTCGAACTCAGGCGTGTCGAACCAGATCACCTTGATGATGCGCAGATAATAGAAGGCCGCGACGACCGAGGCCACCAGACCCGCGGCGCCCGCCATCCAGTAGCCCGCGTCGGCGGCGGCGCCGAAGACGTAGAACTTGCCCCAGAAGCCCGACATCGGCGGAATGCCGACAGCCGACAGCGACAGGATCGTCAGGGCGACGGCCGTCACCGGACGGTCCTTCTTCAGACCGGCCAGATCGGCGATCTTGCGGATCGGACGACCATTGCGGCTCAACGACAGCAGGATGGCGAAGAAGCCGATCTGATCCACGACATACAGGGTCATGAACATCAGGGTCGCCTGAACGCCGACCTGGGTGCCCGCCGCCACGCCCAGCAGGGCGTAGCCGATGTTGATGATGGACGAATAGGCCAGCAGGCGCTGGATGTCCTTCTGCATCAGGCCCCCGAAGGCGCCGACCGCGAAGCTGATCAACGAGATCAGGATCAGCACCTGGGCCCACTGCGCATGAGCCAGGCCGAAGCCTTCAACCAGCACGCGGATGATCAGCACCATGGCCGCCACCTTGGGCGCGGTCGAGAACAGGGCCACGACCGGGGTCGGGGCGCCTTCATAGACGTCCGGCGTCCACATGTGGAACGGCGCGGCCGAAACCTTGAACGCCAGACCGCAGATCAGGAAGACCAGGCCGAAGATCAGGCCCGGACCGGGGTTGGCGGTGGCGAAGGCGGCGATGTCCTCGAACCGCATCGAACCGGCGAAACCGTAGATCAGGCTGGCGCCGTACAGCAGCAGACCCGACGACAGGGCGCCCAGGACGAAATACTTCAGGCCCGCTTCCGAGGCCTTCAGGTCGTCCCGGCGATAGGCGGCCAGGACGTAGAGGGCCAGCGAGTGCATCTCGATGCCGATGTAGAGCGAGATCAGATCGCCCGACGACGCCATCATGCCCATGCCGACCGAGGCCAGCACGATCAGGATCGGATATTCGAACTTGGCGATGTTGTTGCGATGCATCCAGCCGTCGCCCAGCACCACGGCCACGGCGGCAGACAGGAAGATCACCGCCTTGCCGAAGACGGCCAGCGGATCGGCCACATAGGCCCCGTTGAAGGCGGACCCCAGCGGACCGACGACGGCCAGAGCCGTCGCCGCCAGCAGCAGCAGCACCGACAGGGCCGAGACCAGGCGCGTCGACTTCTCGCCGGCGAAGGCGCCGAGCATGAGCAGCACCAGCCCGCCGACCGCAAGGGTCAGCTCCGGGGCGGCGAGTTGGAGAGCGGAGGACAGATCAGGCATTATGGTCTCACCCGCCGATCGCGGCGCGATAGGCGCTGGTCAGGGCTTCAACAGTCGGCCCGGTGTAGTCGAGAACGGCGTTGGGATAGAGGCCCAGCCAGATGGTGCCGACGATCAGGGGCACGAAGATCAGCAGTTCGCGCTTGTCGATGTCGGTGATGCTTTCCAGCGCCGGATTGGTGATCGGGCCGTACATGACGTTGCGGAACAGCGTCAGCGCATAGACCGCCGAGAAGATCACGCCCGAGGCCGCGATCAGGGCCGCCCAGGTCGAGACCTGATAGGCGCCCGTCATCGTCAGCACTTCGCCGATGAAGCCCGAGGTGCCCGGCAGGCCGACGTTGGCCATGGTGAACATCAGGAAGATGGCCGCATACCAGGGCATCCGCGCCGTCAGGCCGCCGTAGAAGGCGATCTCACGGGTGTGCATCCGGTCATAGACCACGCCGACGCACAGGAAGAGCGCGCCCGAGATCAGGCCGTGGCTCAGCATCTGAAAGACCGCGCCCTGCACGCCCGTGTCGTTGCCCGCGAAGATGCCCATGGTCACGAAGCCCATGTGGGCGACCGACGAATAGGCGATCAGCTTCTTGATGTCCGTCTGACGGAAGGCGACCAGCGAGGTGTAGACCACGGCGATAACCGACAGCGTCAGCACCAGAGGCGTGAACATCTGCGACGCCAGCGGGAACATCGGGATATTGAACAGGATGAAGCCGTAGCCGCCGAGCTTCAGCAGGATGCCGGCCAGGATGACCGAACCCGCCGTCGGCGCCTGAACGTGGGCGTCGGGCAACCAGGTGTGCACCGGCCACATCGGCATCTTCACCGCGAAGGAGGCGAAGAAGGCCAGCCACAGCAGCGGCTGCACCGCCGGGTCGAAGGCGTACTGCTTCAGTTCCGGAATGCTGGTGGTGCCGGTCGTGTGGGCCATCCACAGCATGGCCAGCAGCATCAGGACCGATCCCAGCAGGGTGTACAGGAAGAATTTGTACGCCGCGTAGATGCGGTTAGCGCCGCCCCAGATGCCGATGATCAGATACATCGGGACCAGGGTGCCTTCGAAGAAGATGTAGAAGAGGAACAGGTCCAGCGAGGTGAACACCCCGATGACCATGGTCTCCAGGATCAGGAAGGCGATCATGTATTCGACGACGCGCGTCTCGATCGACTTCCAGCTGGCCACGATGCAGATCGGCAGCAGGAAGGCCGTCAGCAGGACGAACAGGATGGAGATCCCGTCCACGCCCAGGTGATAGCCGGCGCCCGCGAACCAGGCGTAGTTCTCGACGAACTGATAGGCCGGGTTCGACGGATCGAACTGCGCGACCAGCAGGACGGACACGGCCAGCACCACCATTGTGGTGATCAGCGCGATCCAGCGGGCGGCCGGGGCCGCGGCGTCCTGACCGCCCTTGTTCAGCAGGCGCGCGACCAGGATCGCGGCCGCGCCGAGAAGCGGCAGGAAGGTGACGATGCTCAGAATGTGAGGCACGAGGCTCAGGCTCCCCACGTGAAGATGGCGAAGGCAAGGAACGCAGCCACGCCGATCAGCATCACGAATGCATAGAAGTAGACGAAACCGGACTGGAACCGGGACAACCAGCCGCCCGACTTCAGCGAAGCCCAGGCCGCGCCGTTCGGACCGAGGCCGTCGATGATCTTCACGTCGCCGATCTTCCAGAAGAAGTCGCCGATCGCCTTGGTCCCCTTCACGAAGACGGCGTCGTACAGCTCATCGAAGAACCACTTGTTGTAGAGGAAGGTCCACAGCGGGCCCTTGCGGTCGGCCATCTCCTTGGCCGCGCCTTCCTTCACGACATACAGCCAGTAGGCGATGGCCGTACCCAGCAGCGTCACGATCAGCGGCGCCCACTTCACCCAGGTCGGGACGTTGTGGCTTTCGTGCAGGACGTGGTTCTCAGCCCCGACGAAGATGGCGTCGCGCCAGAACTCAGTTTCATGGTGACCGATAAAGTGCGGGGCGAAGATCATGCCCGCGAACACCGCGCCGATCGACAGCACCAGCAGCGGCACGACCATGACCAGGGGGCTCTCATGCGGCTTCAACGGACCATGGTGATGGTCGTCGTGCGCATGATCGTCATGGGCATGATGATCGTCATGAGCGTGGGCGTCCGCATGGTGCGCGCCCTCCTCTTCCTTCCACACAGGCTTGTTGTGGAAGGTCATGAACACCAGACGCCACGAGTAGTAAGCCGTCAGCAGGGCCGCCGAGATGCCGATGACGAAGGCGAACATGCCCGCGGCCGAGTGGCCAGTCGTCGCCGCCGCATAGGCGCTCTCGAGGATGGAGTCCTTGGAGTAGAAGCCGGCGAAGCCGCCGACGCCGGGCATGCCCAGGCCGGTGATGGCGATGGTGCCGATCATCATGGTCGCATAGGTGACGGGCAGCAGCTTCCACAGGCCGCCCATCTTCCGCATGTCCTGCTCGTGGTGCATGCCGTGGATCACCGAACCGGCGCCCAGGAACAGCAGGGCCTTGAAGAAGGCGTGCGTGAACAGGTGGAACATGGCGGGCTGGTAAGCCCCGACGCCCGCCGCAAAGAACATGTAGCCCAGCTGCGAACAGGTCGAATAGGCGATCACGCGCTTGATGTCGTTCTGCATCATGCCGACGGTCGCGGCGAAGATGGCCGTGATCCCGCCGATGATGGCGATGAACTGCGACGCGACGGGCGCGTGCTCATACAGGGGCGACAGCAGGCAGACCATGTAGACGCCGGCCGTAACCATGGTAGCCGCGTGGATCAGGGCCGACACGGGCGTCGGGCCTTCCATCGCATCCGGCAGCCAGGTGTGCAGGAAGAACTGCGCCGACTTGCCCATCGCGCCGATGAACAGCAGCAGACCCGCCAGATCCAGCGCCGACCAGGTGTGGCCCAGGAACTCCCAGCCCGTCCCGGCCTTGCCGGCGATCAGCGGGAACAGCTTGGCGAACTCGATCGTGCCGAACATCCAGAACACGGTCATCATGCCGAGCAGGAAGCCGAAGTCGCCGACGCGGTTGACCACGAAGGCCTTGATGGAGGCAGCGGTGGCCGAGGGCTTCTTGTACCAGAAACCGATCAGCAGATAGGACGCCAGGCCCACGCCTTCCCAGCCGAAGAACATCTGCAGGAAGTCGGCCGCCGTCACCAGCGCCAGCATCATGAAGGTGAACAGCGACAGATAGGCGAAGAAGCGAGGACGGCTGTCGTCCTCCTTCATGTAACCCCAGGAATAGAGGTGAACCAGCGAGGACACCGACGTCACCACGATCAGCATGACCGCCGACATGGCGTCGACGCGGATCGACCAGTTCGACTGGAATTCGCCGACGTGGATGAACGGCGCCAGGTGCACGGTGAAGGCTTCCAGCCCGCCCCAGGTCCACTGGCTGAACACGATCCAGGAGACCGCGCACGAGAAGAACAACAGGCCCGTGGTGACGGCCTGCGAGGCGACGTCGCCGATCCGGCGACCGAAGAAGCCGGCGATCATGGCCCCCAGCAGGGGGGCGAAGACGCCGAGAGTGACGAGAGTCTGGATAGTCACGGTTCCGATCAGCCCTTCATCACGGAGGCGTCGTCGACCGCGATGTCGCCGCGGTTACGGAAGAAGGTCACGAGAATGGCCAGGCCGACGGCGGCCTCGGCCGCGGCGACGGTCAGGACGAACATGGCCATCAGCTGACCCGACACGTCGTTCAGGTGGGTCGAGAAGGCCACGAAGTTGATGTTCACCGCGAGCAGGATCATCTCGACCGACATCAGGATGATGATGACGTTCTTGCGGTTCACGAAGATGCCGAAGACGCCGATGGTGAACAGCATGGCGGCGACCGCCAGATAATGCTGGAGCGAGATATCCATTACAGAAGCTCCTCGGGGGTGACGCCCTGGCCCGTGGTCACGGACTTGATCTCGACGGCCTTGGCGCGTTCGCGGTTGGCCTGGGCGGCCAGATCCTGGCGATGCACGCCCGGACGGTGGCGCAGGGTCAGGACGATGGCGCCGATCATGGCGATCAGCAGGACCACGCCCGCCGCCTGGAAGAAGTAGACGTAGTCCGTGTAGAGCACGCGGCCGATCGTCTCGATGTTGGTGACGTCAGGCCCGGCCGGAACCGGCGAGGTCGCGTCGCGGGCGGCCCCGCCCTGAACGACGGTGATCGACACCATGATCATCTCAGCCAGCAGCACGCCCGCCACGATGCCCGCCAGCGGCAGGTAGCGCGCATATCCTTCGCGCAGCTTCACGAAGTCGACGTCCAGCATCATGACGACGAACAGGAACAGCACCGCCACGGCGCCGACGTAGACGACGACCAGCAGCATCGCCAGGAACTCGGCGCTCAGCAGAACGAACAGGCCGGCTGCCGAGAAGAAGGTCAGGATCAGCCAGAGAACGGAGTGCACGGGATTGCGCGCGGTCACCACCAGCAGGGCGGAAACCACGGCGACCGTCGCCAGAAGATAGAAGGCCAGGCCTTGCAACATGTGCGGGACGACGCCCCTCTTCAAAACCAATGGCCCAAGGGGAACCCCCGGACCCTTCCAAAATCGGCCCCGGCCCGAAGGTCAGGGTCAGCGTGGCGGAATCGCCGCTCCGTTTAGCGATACGGAGCGTCGAGTTCCAGATTCTTCGCGATCAGACGCTCCCAGCGGTCGCCGTTGTCCAGCAGGCGCGCCTTGTCATAGAGCAGTTCTTCTCGGGTCTCGGTGGCGAACTCGCTGTTCGGCCCCTCGACGATGGCGTCCACCGGGCAGGCCTCCTGGCACAGGCCGCAGTAGATGCATTTGACCATGTCGATGTCGTAGCGCGTCGTGCGGCGGCTGCCGTCGGCGCGCGGTTCGGCCTCGATGGTGATGGCTTGCGCCGGGCAGATGGCCTCGCACAGCTTGCAGGCGATGCAGCGTTCTTCACCGTTCGGATAGCGGCGCAGCGCGTGTTCGCCGCGGAAACGCGGCGACTGCGGGTTGCGCTCGAACGGATAGTTCACCGTGGCCTTCGGCTTCATCATGTACTTCAGCGACAGGCCGACGGCGCCGAACACGTCGGTCAGCATCGCGCCCTTGGCCGCCTGAACGATACGGGTCAGCATTACGATTTCACTCCGGCGCACTCGCGTTCATAGCGGGCGCTTTCCTTGTCGAGGGTCTGGCAAAGGCGCTGGCGTTCCGCCTCGCGCCGTTCGATTTCCTGCACCTTGCGCTCCCATTGATAGACCGACACCGGGTCGGCCTCATAGGGCGCGCAGGCCGACGCCAGCATGGGCGCGGCCAGGGCGAACATCAGGGCTGCGGCTTTCGTCTTCATCCGCCGATCCGGCGTTCGCAGCCGTCCCTGCTGAAGCGCGGATCGTCCCGCGACAGACGTTGGCAATAGGCGCGCTTGTCCGCCTCCTCTCCCCGCTCGCGGTCCAGCCGCTCGAGACGCGCGGACGCGGTCTCGGGCGCAGCCGGATCCATCGGCTTGAAGGTGCAGGCCGACAGGCCGGCGGCGAGCGCCAGCGCGATCAGGAATGTGGCGTAACCGCCCATCAGCCGCCCACCGCGAACACGCGCCACGCCGCCACGAAGACCACGGCGACCAACGAGGCCGGCAGGAAGATCTTCCAGCCCAGACGCATCAGCTGGTCGTAGCGGTAACGCGGCACGAAGGCCTTCACCAGGGCGATCATGAAGAACCAGAAGACAACCTTCACGGCGAAGACCGCCAGGTAGAACAGGTTGGCGACGAAGGCCGGGACGCTGTTCAGGAAGTCGGTCGGGAAGCCCGGATTCCACCCGCCGCAGAACAGCAGGGTGATCATGGCGCACATGAAGACGATGTTGGCGTATTCGCCGATCATGAACAGCAGGTAGGGGGTCGAGGAATATTCGACCTGATAACCGGCCACCAGTTCCGATTCCGCTTCGGGCAGGTCGAACGGCGGGCGGTTGGTCTCGGCCAGGGCCGAGATGAAGAAGACGATGGTCATCGGCAGCATGACGATGATGGTCGGCAGGGTCTCGAGGCCGCCGCCGAAGGCGTTCCAGTTCCAGATCCAACCCTGTTGCTGGGTCACGATCTCGGTCAGGTTCATCGTCCCGGCCAGCAGGATGACGTTGATGATGATGAGGCCCATCGAGACCTCATAGGACACCATCTGCGCCGCCGAACGCAGCGAGCCCAGGAACGGATACTTCGAGTTCGAAGCCCAGCCGCCCATGATGATGCCGTAGACGCCCAGCGAGCTGATCGCGAGGATGTACAGGATGCCGACGTTCAGGTCCGACACCACCCAGCCCGGCGCGAACGGGATCACCGCCCAGGCGATGAAGGCCAGGACGAAGCTGATCAGCGGGGCCAGGATGAAGACCACCTTGTCCGACCCGGCCGGGATGACGATCTCCTTCAGCACGAACTTGAAGAAGTCGGCGAAGGACTGCAGCAGGCCGAAGGGGCCGACCACGTTCGGACCCTTGCGCAGCTGAACGCCCGCCCAGATCTTGCGGTCGGCCAGCAGCAGGAAGGCCAGGGAGATCAGAATGCCGACCACGACCAGCAGGATCCCGCCCAGAGTGGCGAGGGTCCAGCCGACGGGGGTGGCCCAGAAGGAAGTCGCAGCGTCCATGTCTTACTCCGCCGCCAGGGCGACCGGCGCCGTCCGCTCAGCGGACAGTTGGGCCATGGTTTCACTGGCGCGCGCGATCGGGTTGGTCAGGTAGGGATCGGCGATGACGGAGACGAAGGCGACGTCGCCCAGGTCTCCCTTGGCGCCCAGCTTGGCGACGTCGAACGTCGCAGCCGGGGCCAGATAGTCGATACGGCCGAAGGTCGGATGGTCGCCCATCAGCTTGGCGCGCAGTTGCTCAAGCGTGTCGAACGGCAGCTTGTGCCCGACCCGCTCGGACAGGGCGCGAATGATGGCCCAGTCGTCCTTGGCCTCGCCCTTCGGGAAGACCACGCGCTCGGCCATCTGCACCCGGCCCTCGGTGTTGACGTACAGGCCCGACTTCTCGGTGTAGGCCGCGCCGGGCAGGATCACGTCCGCGCCGTGCGCGCCGCGATCGCCGTGCGAACCCAGATAGACGCGGAAGGCGCCCGATGCGTCCGCGTTCACCTCATCGGCGCCCAGCAGGAACAGCACGTCCAGCGCGCCCGGCTTCAGCATGCCAGCCACGTCCAGACCGCCCTCGCCCGGCAGGAAGCCCATGTCCAGGCCGCCGACGCGCGCGGCGGCGGAGTGCAGGACGTTGAAGCCGTTCCAGCCATCCTTGACCACGCCGACCTTCTTGGCCAGCGCGCCCAGGGCGTTCAGCACGGCCGGGCCGGTCTCGCCGGTCAGGGCGCCCGCGCCGACGATGATCGCCGGGCGTTCAGCCTTGGTCAGGAAGTCGGTCGCGGCCTTGGGCAGCTTGCCCAGAGTCTTCGAACCGGCGCCCAGCCAAGCGTAGTCATAGGTCAGATCAGCTTGCGGGCCGATGACGCCGACCTCGACGCCGCCCTTCAGCCAGGTCTTGCGGATACGCGCGTTCAGCAGCGGCGCTTCCGTGCGCGGATTGGCGCCGACGATCAGGATGGCGTCAGCGTTTTCAATGCCTTGCAGGCCAGAGTTGAACAGCCAGCCCTCGCGAGCCTCGCCGCCCAGCGCGGCGCCGTCCTGACGGCAGTCCGTGTTGGCCGAACCCAGCGCGCGGAACAGATCCAGCGTCGCCTTCATCGACTCAGCGTCCTGCAGGTCGCCTGCGATGGCGCCGATGCGGTCAGCCGAGGCGGCCTTGATCTTGGCGGCGACGGCGCTCAGCGCCTCGTCCCACGAGGCCGGACGCAGCTTGCCGTTCTCACGCACCCACGGGCGGTCCAGACGACGCGCCTGCAGGCCGTCGACGGCGTAGCGGCTCTTGTCCGACAGCCATTCCTCGTTGATGCCCTCGTTCACGCGCGGCAGCACGCGCATGACCTCGGCGCCGCGCGAGTCGGCGCGGATGTTCGAACCGAGGGCGTCCATCACGTCGATGGTCTCGGTCTTCTTCAGCTCCCACGGGCGGTAGTGATACTGCCACGGGCGGTGCGTCAGGGCGCCCACCGGGCACAGGTCGTTGACGTTGCCCGACAGTTCGCTGTCGATGTTCTTTTCCAGATAGGTGGTGATCTCGGCGCTTTCGCCGCGCGAGATCATGCCGATGTCCGGGACGCCCGCCACTTCGGTGATGAAGCGAACGCAACGCGTGCACTGGATGCAGCGCGTCATGAACGTCTTGACCGTCGGGCCCATGTTCTTTTCTTCGACCGCGCGCTTGTTCTCGCCGTAGCGCGAACCGTCACGGCCGTAGCCGACGGCCTGGTCCTGCAGGTCGCACTCGCCGCCCTGGTCGCAGATCGGGCAATCCAGCGGGTGGTTGATGAGCAGGAACTCCATCACCCCTTCGCGGGCCTTCTTGACCATCGGCGTGTCGGTGAAGATTTCCTGGCCGTCGGCGGCCGGCAGCGCGCACGAAGCCTGCGGCTTCGGCGGTCCAGGCTTCACCTCGACCAGGCACATGCGGCAGTTGCCGGCGATGGACAGGCGCTCGTGGTAGCAGAACCGCGGGATTTCCTGCCCGGCGCGCTCGGCGACCTGCAGCACGGTCATGCCCGGTTCGAACTCGACTTCAACGCCGTTGACCTTGGCGATAGGCATTACGATTACTCCGCCGCGATCGCGTGGCCGGCGAAGTTCGCGCGGCGGCTGCGGTAGGTGTGGATGCGCTCTTCAATCTCGTGACGGAAGTGCCGGATCAGGCCCTGAACGGGCCAGGCGGCGGCGTCGCCGAGGGCGCAGATGGTGTGACCTTCGACCTGACCGGCCACGTCGAGCAGCAGGTCGATCTCCGACGGATCGGCGTCGCCGATCGCCATACGCTCCAGCACGCGCCACATCCAGCCGGTGCCTTCACGGCACGGCGTGCACTGGCCGCAGCTCTCGTGCTTGAAGAAGTAGCTGATGCGGGCGATCGCCTTCACGATGTCGGTGGACTGATCCATGACCGTGACGCCGGCGGTGCCCAGCGACGAGCGCATTTCGCGCATTGAGTCGAAGTCCATCAGCGCGACTTCAGCCTGTTCGCGCGTGATAACCGGGCAAGACGCGCCGCCCGGAATGATGGCTTTCAGGTTTTCCCAGCCGCCGCGCACGCCGCCGCCGTGATCCTCGATCAACTGGCGCAGCGGGATCGACATGGCCTCTTCGACCACGCAGGGCGTGTTCACGTGGCCCGACAGCGACATCAGCTTGGTGCCGGTGTTGTTCGGGCGACCGAAGCCGGCGAACCAGTCCGCGCCGCGACGCAGGATGGTGCCGACCACGGCGATCGATTCCACATTGTTCACGGTCGTCGGGCAGCCATAGAGGCCGGCGCCCGCCGGGAACGGCGGCTTCAGACGCGGCTGGCCCTTCTTGCCTTCCAGGCTTTCCAGCAGGGCTGTCTCTTCGCCGCAGATATAGGCCCCGGCGCCGTGGTGGATATAGACGTGGAAGTCCCAGCCGTGGACGTTGTCGTCACCGATCAGCTTGGCCTCATAGGCCTGCTTGACGGCGGCTTCCATGCGCTCGCGCTCGAGGATGTATTCGCCGCGCAGGTAGATGTAGCAGGCGTGGGCCTGCATGGCGAAGGAGGCGATCAGGGCGCCTTCGATCAGCAGTTGCGGATCATGACGCATGATCTCGCGGTCTTTACACGTCGCGGGCTCGGACTCGTCGGCGTTGATGACCAGGTAGTGAGGGCGATCCTTCACTTCCTTGGGCATGAAGGACCACTTCAGGCCGGTCGAGAAACCGGCGCCGCCGCGTCCGCGCAGCCCCGAGTTCTTGACGTTGGTGATGATCCAATCGCGGCCAAGGTCCAGCATGTCCTTGGTGGCGTTCCACGCGCCGCGCTTCTTCGCACCCTCAAGGCCCCAGTCGTGGAAGCCATAGAGGTTGGTGAAGATCCGATCCTTGTCTTGGAGGATGCCGACCATGATCCCTTAAAGTCCTTCCGCCATGCGGCGTTTATGATGGCGGGTGCGCTGGAAGACGGCGTAGATCACCAGCACCCATCCGACGGCCAACAGGCCATAGGCCGCCATCACCGCGTTGTCTGTCAGGCCGAAACGGCCTTCACGTGCGAACAAAACCAATGCGGCCGCAACCACGATACAGGCCAGCCCCGCCCACCGCGGGCGCCAGCCGACGCGACGCAGCTCGGCCCGATAGGCCGCCCTGCCCGCTTCTGTCTCGAGATTCGGCCGCCCCATCAGACCGGCGCCTTTTCAGCGACGGGCTCCGAGTTCGGCAGCTTCTTGATCTTCTTGGCGGCCGAGCCGTCATACAGCGCCGGGTCGGTCAGCGTCCGCGCGCCGCCCTGCGGCTCGGACGTGTGACGGCCGACATAGCTGCCCGGCTTGGGAGTCTTGCCCGCAGCGAAGTCGTCGATGATCTGAGCCATGTTTTCAGGCGTCAGGTCTTCGTAATAGAGATCGTTGATCTGGGCCACCGGCGCGTTCGAGCAGGCGCCGATGCACTCGATCTCCTGCCAGGTGAAGCGGCCGTCGGCTGACAGCTCGTCCTTGGGGCCGATCTTCTCGCGACAGACGCGCATCAGATCGTTGGAACCGCGCAGCATGCACTGCGTGGTGCCGCACACCTGGATCAGCGCGGCCGTGCCGACCGGCGTCAGCTGGAACATGGTGTAGAAGGTCGCGACCTCCAGCACCCGGATATAGGCCATGCCCAGCAGCTCGCCGACAGCGCGCAGCGACGGCTCGGACACCCAGCCTTCCTGCTTCTGGACCAGCCACAGGATCGGGATCACGGCCGACTGGCGACACGATTCCGGGTATTTCTTGATCCACCACTGAGCCTTGTCCATCGTCTCCTTCGAAAACTCGAAAGAGGCTGGTTGCTCCTTGGCCAGACGACGAACGCTCATCGGTCCACTTCTCCGAACACCATGTCGAGCGAGCCGAGGATGGCGGACACGTCCGCCAGCATGTGGCCACGGTTCATCCAGTCCATCGCCTGCAGGTGACGGAAGCCGGGGGCCGACAGCTTGACGCGGTAGGGTTTGTTGGTGCCGTCCGACACCAGATAGACGCCGAACTCGCCCTTGGGCGCTTCGACGGCCGCATAGACCTCGCCTTCCGGCGTCTTGAAGCCCTCGGTGTAGAGCTTGAAGTGGTGGATCAGCGCTTCCATCGAACGCTTCATCTCACCGCGACGCGGCGGCGTGACCTTGTGGTCTTCCGACAGGACCGGCTCGCCGGGGCAGTTGCGCAGCTTGTGGATGCACTGCTCCATGATGCGCACCGACTGGCGCATCTCTTCGACGCGGACAAGGTAGCGGTCCCAGCAGTCGCCGTTCTTGCCGACGGCGATGTCGAATTCCATGTCGGCGTAGCAGTCGTACGGCTGGGCCTTGCGCAGATCCCAGGCGATGTCCGAGCCGCGCAGCATGACGCCCGAGAAGCCCCACGCCAGGGCGTTCTCCTTGGACACCACGCCGATGTCGACGTTGCGCTGCTTGAAGATGCGGTTTTCGGTGACCAGGCTTTCGATGTCCGCCAGCTTGGCCGGGAACTCGGCGCACCAGCGGCCGATGTCGTCGATCAGCTCAGGCGTCAGATCCTGGTGGACGCCGCCCGGGCGGAAGTAGTTGGCGTGCAGACGCGCGCCGCAGGCCCGCTCGTAGAAGACCATCAGCTTCTCGCGCTCTTCGTGGCCCCACAGCGGCGGGGTCAGGGCGCCCACGTCCATGGCCTGCATGGTCGCGTTCAGAAGGTGGTTCAGGATGCGGCCCATCTCCGAGTACAGAACCCGGATCAGCTGGCCGCGATACGGCACGTCCAGACCCAGCAACCGCTCGATGGCCAGGCAGAAGGCGTGCTCCTGGTTCATCGGCGAGACGTAATCCAGCCGGTCCAGGTAGGGGATGTTCTGGAGGTAGGTGCGCGCCTCCATCAGCTTCTCGGTGCCGCGGTGCAGCAGGCCGATATGCGGATCGACGCGTGTGACCAGTTCGCCGTCCAGTTCCAGCACCAGGCGCAGCACGCCGTGCGCGGCCGGGTGCTGCGGGCCGAAGTTGATAGTGAACTTGCGGTCGTCCATCGCCCGCGCGTGCGGAGTCAGGCCGTCTTCATAGTCCTCGAACGGGTCGATGGCGGCGCCCAGCGGCGCGGGCATGTTCTTGACGTCGGCCATTACTGCGCTCCCGCCTTTTCATCGCCCGGCAGGACGGTCGGATAGTCGGCGCCTTCCCACGGAGACAGGAAGTCGAAGTTGCGGAATTCCTGCGTCAGCTTCACCGGCTCATAGACGATGCGCTTCTGCTCTTCGTCGTAGCGGACCTCGACATAGCCCGTCATCGGGAAGTCCTTGCGCAGCGGGTGCCCCTGGAAGCCGTAGTCGGTCAGGATGCGGCGCATGTCCGGGTGATCCGAGAAGATCATGCCGTACATGTCGAAGGCTTCACGCTCAAACCAGCCGGCCGACGGATAGACCGACGACACGCTGGGGACCGGCTTGATCTCATCGGTCGACACCTTGACGCGAACGCGCGCGGCGCGCGTCAGCGACAGCAGGTGATAGACGACCTCGAACCGCTCGGCGCGGTCGGGGTAGTCGGCGCCGCAGACGTCCATGCACTGCTGGAAGCCGAACTGATCGCGCAGGGCCGTCATGACCTCGACGATCTTCTCGCGCTGCGCGATCAGGGTCAGTTCGCCATAGGCCACCACAGCCTCGACGCCGAGCGCCGCGACCATTTCCGTGCCCAGGGGCGTAAGGGCGGATTCGCGCTCCGCAACGCGCACCAGTTCGCTCATCGCTCGATGGTCCCCGTGCGGCGGATCTTCTTCTGCAACTGCAGGATGCCGTACAGCAGGGCCTCGGCGGTCGGCGGGCAGCCCGGAACGTAAACGTCCACCGGCACCACGCGATCGCAGCCGCGCACGACGCTGTAGCTGTAGTGATAGTAACCGCCGCCGTTGGCGCAGCTGCCCATCGAGATGACGTAGCGCGGGTCCGGCATCTGGTCGTAGACCTTGCGCAGGGCCGGAGCCATCTTGTTGGTCAACGTCCCGGCGACGATCATCAGGTCCGACTGGCGCGGCGAACCGCGCGGCGCGGTGCCGAAACGCTCCAGGTCGAAGCGCGGCATCGACAGGTGGATCATCTCGACGGCGCAGCAGGCCAGACCGAACGACATCCACATCAGCGAGCCCGTGCGCGCCCAGGTGATGACATCGTCCAGCGAGGTCGTCAGGAAGCCGCGCTCGCCCAGCTCGGTGTTCACCGACTCGAAGAACTTGTCGTGGATCTTGGGATCATAGCCCTCGACGGTCGAACGCGCAGCCGAGCCGGCGGGGACCAGAGGACTGGAGGGGGCGATCACTGCCATTCCAGGGCTCCCTTCTTCCATTCGTAGATGAAGCCGACCGTCAGGACGCCCAGGAAGACCATCATCGACCAGAAGGCGAAGACCATGCCGCCGTGCGACAGGTCGAACATCGACACAGCCCACGGGAACAGGAAGGCGATTTCCAAGTCGAAGATGATGAAGAGGATCGACACCAGATAGAACCGCACGTCGAACTTCATGCGCGCGTCGTCAAAGGCGTTGAAGCCGCACTCATAAGCCGAGAGCTTCTCGGTGTCGGGATTCTTGGGGGCCAGCACCCAGGCCGCCAGCATGAAGCCGGCGCCGAGCACGATGGCGATGCCCAGGAAAACGACGATCGGAAGATATTCTAGAAGAAATTCGTTCATTCGAGCTGCCTCGCCCGCCGGGAGGTAGGGGGCGGATTCGGGGCTTCTTAGACCCAACCTCGCCAGGGTTCAAACCCATGTCGGCAAAGGTTTTTTGTTGCGAACGGTTCGCAGTTTTTTGGGCGATTTGCCGCAGGCCGCGTGATTGCCTCTTATGCCGTTGATCCGCGAAATGCGTCATCGCCTTCAACACAGCCGAGAGCTTGCGCATGAACCTGGCCGCCCGCCTGCTGAACTCCATCGAACGCATCGGCAATCGGCTGCCAGATCCTGTTTTCCTATTCCTATGGCTGATCCTGGGCCTGGTGGCCTTGAGCCTGGTCGGCGCGGGCCTGGGCTGGTCCGCGGTCAATCCGGTGACGGGCGAGGTGCTTCAGGCGCAAAGCCTGCTGTCGCCCGCCAATCTGGAGCGGCTGTTCATCGGCATGCCGCGCACCCTGGCCGACTTTCCGCCGCTGGGCATCGTCATCACCATCATCTACGGCGCCTCGGTGGCCGAACGGACGGGCCTGTTCTCCACGGCGATCCGAGGCGCGCTGCTGAACGCGCCGCGCTTCATCCTGACGCCGATCGTGGTGATCACCGGCATGGTGTCGCACCACGCCTCGGACGCCTCCTATGTCGTGGTGATTCCGCTGGCCGCCGTCATCTTCGCCGCAGCGGGCCGTCACCCGCTGGCCGGTCTGGCCGCCGGCTTCGCCGCCGTCTCGGGCGGCTATGCAGGCAATCTGTTCCCCGGCGCCAGTGACGCCCTGATCCTGGGCATCACCGAGCCAGCCGCCCACCTGATCGATCCGTCCTACGCCGTCAGCATCGCCGGCAACTGGTTCTTCATCGTCGGGGTGGTGATCGTCTTCACTCCCATCGTCTGGTTCCTGACCGACCGGGTGATCGAGCCGCGCCTGGGCCCCTGGCTTCCGCATAGCGCCGCCCCGGTCGCCGCCGAGGAGAAGACGCCCCTCACCGCTGCCGAAAAACGCGGCCTGGCCTGGGCGGGCCTGACCATCCTGGCCATGATCGCCGTCTGGACGGTCGTGACCTTCGTGCCCGGCTCGCCCTTCGTCGACGCCGACGCCGAGCCGGAACAGCGCTTCAATCCCCTGTACCGCTCTCTGGTCGCCTTCTTCGCCCTGACCTTCTTCATGGCGGGCGCGGCCTTCGGCGCAGGCTCTGGCTCGATCAAGACCCATCACGATCTGGTTCGCATGATGCGCGAGGGGATCAGCCAACTGGCCCCCTATATCGTCCTGGCCTTCTTCGCCGCTCACTTCGTCGCCATGTTCAACTGGTCGGGCCTGGGACCGATCCTGGCGGTCAACGCGGCGGCCTCCCTGCGCGAACTGGCCCTGCCCACGCCGCTGCTGCTGATCGTGGTGGTGCTGGTGTCCTGCATCTTCGACCTGTTCATCGGTTCGGCCTCGGCCAAGTGGTCGGCCCTGGCGCCCATCGTGGTGCCCATGTTCATGCTTTTGGGCATCAGCCCCGAGATGACGACCGCCGCCTATCGCATGGGCGATTCCGTCACCAACATCGCCACGCCGCTGATGAGCTACTTCCCGCTGATCCTGACCTTCGCTCAGCGCTGGGATCCGAAGTTCGGCCTGGGCTCGCTGATGGCGACCATGCTGCCCTACGCCGGGGCCTTCCTGATCGCGGGCCTGATCATGGTGGCGTCCTGGGTGGCGCTGGATCTGCCGCTGGGACCGGGCGTGGGCGTCCACTATGAACCGCCGCCGCCCGCCACGGCGTCGCAACTGCCCGCAGACGGCGGAATCGCCGGTCCCGTAGCCCCGCCGCAGGCCGCCGCAGCCCCCTCGGCGAGATGATTTGATTTATCCACAGCCGCGTCGCTTGACGTGCGGCGCGGCCCCGCCTAAACGACGCCCCTCGCCGCGGCGCACAGCGCTTCGGATGGGAACGCGGGTGTAGCTCAGTTGGTTAGAGTGCCGGCCTGTCACGCCGGAGGTCGCGGGTTCGAGCCCCGTCACTCGCGCCACTCCTCTCAGGGATCTGAGGGAGTGGCGCACCGCCCTTCCCTCTCTCTTCCATGAAATCGAAATTGATCGCAGACGCAGCTTTCGCGCGTCTGTTCCGCCGCGTCCGGCCTTGGCCCCTCGGGCAAGCCCGAGGGCGACCACAGCAGACGGTTAGTTGATCGGCAGCGCCTCTTGCGGCGTGACGAACTCGGCCTTCCCGGTCAGTTCGCCGTAAAGCATGGTCAGATCCTCGAACACGCGGTTCCAGGCGAACTGCTCGACCGCCTTGACCCGCGCCGCCTGGCCCAGAGCCTCCACGTCGCGCGCGAACAGGGCCTCGATGGCCTCAGCGTAATCGACCGGATCAGCCGAGGCGGCCAGTTGCCCCACGCTCTCGTCCACCGTCTCGGCGACGCCGCCCGCATTGACGCCGACCACGGCCCGGCCGCAGGCCATGGCCTCCAGCACGATCAGGCCGAACGGCTCCTTGTCGTTGGCGTGCACGAAGGCGTCGCAGCTGGCGATGATGCGGGCCACGGCGCGCGGATCCTTCTCATACGGCAGGGAGATGACCCGTTCCTCAGGCGGCATCCCCGCCCCCGCGCCGACCAGCACCAGATGATAGGGAGCGCCCAGGCGCTGCACCGCGTCGATCAGGACGCCGACGTTCTTTTCCTTGGCCGGACGCCCGGCGAAGCACAGCAGTCGGGCGTCGGCGCCCAGTCCCAGCCGCTTCAACAGCCAATCGCGATCCCGGCGATCCGGGTGGAAGGTGTCGACCTCGACGCCCAGCGGACGAATCGCAATGCCGCCCACGCCCGCCTCTTCCAGACGCTGAGCGATGAATCGGCTGGGCGAGACGACCCGATCGAATTGCGAGAACAGCTTGGCCCAGCGCTTCTCGACCGGCTTCTTGGCCCATTCGCCGAAATGCAGCGCCGCCAGCGCCGCCGGATCCGAGTGGCAGAATCCGACGACCGGGCAGCCGACCCTCTGACCCGCCTCCAGCGCGCCCTGGCCCGGCGTATAGGGATCGCCCGCCTCGATCAGCGTAGGGTTGAGCGACGACACCCAGGCGCCCCAGCGGCGCACGGAACTGGGCCAACGATAGCCGTCGCCGAACGGCAGCTTGGGCGCATGCAGACGGATGACGCCGTCCGGCTCCGCCCGGTATCCTGCGCCGGGAACCACCAGGTTGTGCGCCACGCCCGGCCGATTGGCCTCCAGCCAGGCCTTCTTCGACAGCAGATAGCGCTTCACCCCGCCGGAGCGCGGCGCGAACAGCATGGTGGTGTCGACCATGCGCGGGCGGGAATCAGCAGCGGCCGCCTTCATCGCTCGCAAGGTGTCGGCCACCTCTTCATCCAGGCCGGGGAACAGCCTCAGCTCGCTTTCCTGGACGTCGATATGGCTCGCGCTCATGCGGTGGACCTTCTGCCTGTCGTTCTTCACGTTAACGCTAAAGCTCCGGCTTTGGATGCGACGGGCCCGGTTAATCTTCACCGTGCTTTTCGGCCCCTACCGCTTGCAACCGTCACGCTCAAGAGGCCGCTGCTTTCCAGTCGCCCGCCGCCGCTTTTCATCTGCCGTTCAGGTTGATCTTCCTACGGCCGGTCTTGCATTCGCCTCAAATTCGAGAAACTTGGGGCGTGCGGGCGTGGACCCTGATAGGAGGGTCGCCTTCAATCCTTGCGCGTGCGACCACGAGGGGTTTCTTACGAATGCGTATCTTGCTCGCGAGCGCTGTTGCGATCGCTCCCCTGCTGGTCGCTTCCGGCGTTCAGGCTGAACAGGTCATCTCCAACGGGCGGACGACGCCCATCAGCACCGCGACCGCCAACAACGGCGCTCCCGATGACGTTCGGCTCGCCAACGGCGGTTCGATCACCGTGACCTCGGGCGCCGCCGTGACGCTGAATTCCAGCAATGACGTGAAGCTGGACGCCGGCTCCAAGATCGACATGCTCAAGGCCGCCGACGGCGCCACGGGCGTCCTGGTCAACGGCGGCAACACCGGCGACGTCACCATCGGCGGCGCCATCAACATCACCGACTCCATCGAGGAGTATAAGGACGACGACAAGGACGGCGACCTGGACGGCCCGTTCGCCGACGGCACGAACCGTCACGGCGTCCGCGTCACGGGCTCGGACCCGCTGGTCGGAAACATCCGCATCGAATCGTCCGGCTCGATCAAGGTCGAGGGCAACAACTCGTCGGGCCTGACCGTCGAGGCCCCGCTGACCGGCAACCTCTTCAGCCAGGGCCAGATCAGCGTCGTCGGCAATGACACCTACGGCATCCATACGACCGGCGACATCACGGGCGACGTCACCCTCCTGGGCAGCGTCGCCGCCGTCGGCGAAAACGCGGTCGGCGTCGCCATCGACGGCGCCGTCGACGGCGCGGTCAAGATTCAAGGGGCCGTCACCAGCACCGGCTATCGCTACACCACGGCGCCCCCATCTAAGCCGACCACGGGCCAACCCCGTGAAGGCGCGACCTATCTCGAGAACCTGGACGCCGACGACCTGCTGCAAGGCGGCCCGGCTGTCCGCATCGCAGGCGATGTCGCCAAGGGCGTTCTGTTCGACACCGCCCCGTCCTATGGGGCCGGCGGAATCGAGGGAGACGACGACGGCGACGGCGTCAAGAACGGCGACGAAGACGACGACGGCGACGGCAAGAAGAACCGCGAGGACGACGACCGCGACGGCGACGGCATTCCCGACGCTCAGGAAACGACGGCCTCCATCCGCTCCTTCGGCGGCGCGCCGGCGTTGCTGGTCGGCTCGGCCGACAAGGCCATCACACTGGGCGCGGTCGGAACCGGCGACAACGCCTATGGGCTGATCAACCGCGGCGCCATCGAGGCCGCCGGCGTTTACAAGAACGTCGACGCCGCCGCCGTTCAGATCGGCGGCACGGGCCAGACGGTCAACGTTGCCGGCGGCCTGAAGAACCAGGGCACGATCACCGCCACGGCGAACACGGGCGACAGCACCGGCGTGCTGGTCGGCGCGGGCGCGACGGTTCCCAGCATCGTCAACTCCGGCACGATTCAGAGCGTCTCGGCGGGTTCCGAGGCCAATGTGGCCGCGGGCGTGCTGATCACTCAAGGCGCCAACGTCTCTTCGCTCAGCAACTCCGGCACCCTGTCGGCGGGCGTGAACGGCTCTAAGAGCGACGCCGTCGCCGTGCGCGATGAATCAGGCACGCTGACTTCGATCAACAACACCGGCAGGATTCTGGCGGTCGCCAACCCTGAAAAGGACGTGGCTCAGACCGGGTCGGCCATCGCCGTGGACGTCAGCGCCAACAGCACCGGCGTCACCCTGGTGCAGGACGGCGTGGTCATTCCCGACCACAAGCTGCCGGACGCCGACAAGGACGGCGTGCCCGACGCCAATGAACCCGCCATCCGCGGCGACATCCGCCTGGGTTCGGGCGCCGATGTGCTGGACATCCGCAACGGCACGGTGACCGGCGACATCTCCTTCGGAACCGGCGCCGACCGCCTGTCCATCAGCGGCGGCGCCGTGGTGACCGGCAAGCTGTCCAACGGCGACGGCCAACTGGACATCGACGTCTCCAAGGGCACTCTGGATGCGCGCCACACGGGGCAGCTTCAGGTCAGCGACCTGAACGTCGGCGCCGAGGGCAATCTGATCGTCACCCTGGACCCCGCCAACAACGCCAACGGCGGCTTCAAGGTCAGCGGCAGCGCCGACCTGGCCGACGGCGCGGGCCTGGGCGTTCGCTTCAACTCCCTGATCCAGGATCCGACGTCCTTCACCATCATCGAAGCGGGCGACCTGAACGTCGGCGCCATCGACCAGGACGTGCTTCAGTCCAACTCGCCCTACGCCTTCGTGGTCAAGGCCAACGTCGATGACGCCGCCGGCAAGCTGACGGTCGACGCCCGTCGCCGCACGGCGGAAGAAGCCGGCATGATCAAGGTCGAGGCCGCCGCCTATGACGTGCTCTACGCCGGCCTGGCCGACAATGAGCTGATCCGCGCGGCCATGCTGAACCAGACCGACCGCGACGGCTTCTTCAACATCTATCAGCAGTTGCTGCCTGACCACTCGGGCGGTCCGCTGCTGTCGCTGGCCAGCGGCGTCGACGCCGTGACCCGCGCCCTGACCGGCCGCAACGCCGCCGCGGCGCCGGGCGAAACCAGCGCCTGGGTGCAGGAGATCAACTTCTACGCCGACAAGGACAAGACCGACACCTACGGCTTCCGTTCGGAAGGCTTCGGCCTGGCGGGCGGTGTCGAGCGCGGCACCGACATGGGCGCCTTCGGCCTGACGGCGGCCTTCACCTCGTCGGATCTGGAAGACCCCGAAGCGGCGGCTGAAGAAGTCCTGTCGGCCAACCTGCTGGAGCTGGGCCTCTACTGGCGCGCTCAAGGCCAGTACTGGACGACCTGGGCGCGCGCGGCCGGCGGCTACGCCTCCTTCAGCGCCACGCGCAAACTGGTCGCCGACGGCATCAATCTGAAGAACGAGTCCGACTGGCACGGCCTGACCTTGGCCGCCGCCGGCGGCGCGTCGTACGAGCGTCACTTCGGCCGCCTGAACATCCGCCCCGAGGCCTATGTCGAATACTTCTCGCTGAGCGAGGACGCTCGTACCGAAAAGGGCGGCGGCGACGGCTTCGATCTGAAGATCGACGAACGCGACGGCCACATCTTCTCGGGCGTGGCTGCGGTGAACATCGGCTACGGCTTCGGCAAGGACGGCTGGATCCGCCCCGAGGTCCGTCTGGGCTGGCGTCAGAACTTCTCGGTCGACGCCGGGACCACCATCGCCCGCCTGGCTTCGGGCGGCGACGCCTTCACCCTGACGCCCGCCAGCATCGAGGGCGGCGGTCCGATCCTGGGCTTCCGTCTGAACGTCGGCAACGATCTGGGCATGCTGGCCGTCACTGGCGACGCCGAACTGCTGGAAGACTACGTTCGCTACACCCTGCTGCTGCGGGCCAGCTTCAAGTTCTGACTTTTCTTCGGAACGCGAATGAAAAAGGGCCGCCGGATTCGTTCCGGCGGCTCTTTCCCTATCTTGCCGCCCCCTCGCGCCTTTCTATGATCCCTCCAAACCAGAGGGGGGTTCATATGAACAAGTTCGCCTGGGCGGCCTGCGCCCTGATCCTCAGCGCCCACGCGCCCGCGATGGCGCAAACCGCCGTCCAGGCGGCCGCCGCGCCCAGCCTGCCGACCGCCGACCGCGGCCTGTTCACCGCGCAAGACCTGTTCGGCATGGAGGTCGCCTCCGACGCCCAGATCAGTCCAGACGGCGGGCAGATCGCCTATGTCCGCCAGACGGCCGACATCATGACCGACCGGATGCGCCCGACCATCTGGCTGATCGACGTGAAGACCGGCCGTCATTCGCCCCTGATCGCCTCGGCCGGTTCGCATCGCCAGCCGCGCTGGTCGCCGGATGGTACGCGCCTGTCCTACATCTCCAGCGCCGAGGGCGGCGCGCCGCAATTGTTCGTGCGCTGGATGGCGTCGGGTGAATCGGTCCGCGTCACCAACCTGCCCAACACCCCGTCCAGCGTCAGCTGGTCGCCCAACGGCGAGCAATTGGCCTATTCCGTCCTGGTCCCCGGCGAAAAGCCCAAGATCGGCTCGCCCCTGGCCAAGCCCGAGGGCGCCCAGTGGGCGCCGCCGCTGGAGATCATCGACAGCGTCTCCTACCGCTCCGACGGCCAGGGCTATCTGAAACCGGGCTTCCGCCACGTCTTCGTCGTCGGATCGCAGGGCGGCGGCGCGCGCCAGTTGACGCACGGCGACTTCCACCACGGCGGCGGCCTGTCCTGGTCGGCCGATTCCCGCACCCTCTACCTCAGCGCCAACCGTCGCCCCGACTGGCAGCGTGAAGCCGCCGACAGCGAAGTCTTCGCCCTGGATGTTCAGACCGGCGGCCTGACCGCCCTGACCAGCCGCGGGGGGCCGGACAACGCCCCCGTCGCCTCGCCCGACGGCCGCCGCATCGCCTACCTGGGTTATGACGACAAGCGGATGGGCTATCACAACACCCGTCTCTATGTGATGGACGCCGACGGCTCGAACAGCCGCGCCCTGACCGAGAGCCTCGACCGCTCGGTCCAGTCCCCGGTGTGGAGCCGCGACGGCCGCTCGATCTATGTCGCCTATGACGACCAGGGCCGCACCAAGGTCGCCCGCGTGTCGATGGACGGCGCCGTCACCACCCTGATCGAGGATCTGACCGGCGACGATTTCGGCCGCCCCTACACCGGCGGCGGCTTCACCGTGGCCGACGACGGGGCCATCGCCTATACGCGCGGCACGCCTGCGCGTCCGGCCGACGTCCACGTCCTGAAGGGCGGCCGCAGCACCCAGCTGACCCGCCTGAACGCCGACTTCCTCAGCGCCCGCCGGCTGGGCGAGGTGCGCCGCATCCAGGTCGCCTCCTCCCACGATCAGCGCGCGGTCGAAAGCTGGCTGACGCTCCCGGCCGACTATGTCGAGGGCCAGCGCTATCCGCTGGTGCTGGAGATCCACGGCGGCCCGTTCGCCGCCTACGGCCCCCACTTCGCCACCGACAACCAGTTGTTCGCCGCTGCGGGCTATGCGGTGCTGTCGGTCAACCCGCGCGGCTCGACCTCCTATGGGGACGAGTTCGCCAACCTGATCCACCACAACTATCCGTCGAACGACTATGACGACCTGATCAGCAGCGTCGACGCCGTCATCGCTCAGGGGATCGCCGACCCGAACAGGCTGTTCGTCACCGGCGGTTCGGGCGGCGGCGTGCTGACCAGCTGGATCGTGGGCAAGACCGACCGCTTCAAGGCGGCCGTCGTCCAGAAGCCGGTCATCGACTGGGCCAGCTTCGTGCTGACGGCCGACAACCCGGCCTTCTTCGCCCGATACTGGTTCGGCGAATATCCGTGGGAGAATCCGGAGGCCTACTGGCGCCGGTCGCCGCTGTCGCTGGTCGGCAACGTCAAGACCCCGACCATGGTCGTCGTCGGCGACGAGGACTATCGCACCCCCGTCAGCGAGTCGGAGCAGTACTACACCGCCCTGCAACTGCGCGGCGTGCCCACGGCCCTGGTGAAGATCCCCGGCGTCGGCCACAGCCTGGCCGTCCGCCCGTCCCAGAACGCCGCCCGCATGAACGCCATGATCGAATGGTTCGCGCGCTACAAGGACGGCGCTCCGGCCGCTCCGGCGCAATAAGCCCCTGTCCCCGCGCCCGTCATGCGACGGGCGCGGGGGTTCAGCGTGGCGTTAGTTGACTTTTAACCAGAACACTTACAGAACATCATCAACGGTTCACGCCTTGTTCTGGATTCTGCGCCATGCTCACGAAGAAACAGCACGAACTCCTGATGTTCATTCATGAGCGCATCCGGGAGACGGGCGTTTCGCCGTCCTTCGACGAGATGAAGGAGGCGCTGGACCTGGCGTCCAAATCGGGCATCCACCGCCTGATCACGGCGCTGGAGGAACGCGGCTTCATCCGCCGCCTCGCCCACCGCGCCCGCGCGCTGGAGGTCGTGAAGCTGCCGGAGCAGGCGACGACCGCCGCTCCGGCCAAGGGACGCGCGCCCTTCAAGCCCGACGTGATCCAGGGCGGCGGCCTGAACCCTCGCCCGGCCGTCGCCGAGGCCGCCAACGACGTGCGCGACCTGCCCCTGCTGGGCAAGATCGCCGCCGGCACTCCCATCGCCGCCATCCAGCACGAACGCGAGCGCCTGCCCGTCCCCGAAGCCATGCTGGGCGCAGGCGAGCACTACCTGCTCGAAATCGAGGGCGACTCCATGATCGAGGCCGGCATCCTCGACGGCGACACCGTCATCATCAAGCGGGTGGAGAACGCCTCCTCCGGCGAGATCGTCGTCGCCCTGGTCGAAGGCGAGGAAGCCACGCTGAAGCGCCTGCGCAAGAAGGGCCAGTCCATCGCGCTCGAGCCCGCCAACAGCGCCTATGAGACCCGCATCTTCGGCCCCGATCAGGTCGAGGTTCAAGGCAAGCTGGTCGGCCTGCTGCGCCGCTATCACTGAGGCCCCCCATCCTCGCTCGTCCCGGCGGACGCCGGGATCCAGTGCTTTGGCTTCAAGCGGGTCGTCTGGAAGTTTGCCTTTAATCTAGCCTCCTCTGGCCAACGACAGCACGTGCGGCTCTGACTGGATCCCGGCCGTCCACCGGGATGAGCGGCTAGAGGTGAGCCCCGCTCCACGGCCGCCGTCCCCGCACTTCCGCCGCCCACAGGGCGCGCCAGCCGCCCGCCTCATCCCGCCACAGCTCCACCGAGCCGCCGCGCGCATGATCCGCACCGTCCAGCACCAGCCGCCCCTCGCATGACGACGGCAGGACCGCGACCACGGCCCGTACGCTGACCACCCCGGCGCTGCGGCACATCTGATCCATCTGCGCCTCGCTAGGCGACGCCTTGCCCCACCACAGTGCCAGCACGCCTTCCTCGCCCTCCGGCGCGCAGAAGGAGCGTTTGCAGGTCCAGCCTTCGCCCGGTCGCACCACCGCTTCCAGCCCCCGCCGCCGGGACCACAGGTCGCTGGCGAACTGGCGCACCGCGGGCCGCATCACGACCGCCTGCTCCCCCTGCCGATACGCCGCATTCGCTCCGCCGTCGCCGATCCAGACATCCGGCGGCGCCGGGCGCGGCCAGATCAGCACCGCCGCCGCAAACGGCAGGCCCAGCCAGCGCCATCCGCCGCGCCACAGGCACATGAACAGTATGCCCAGGAAGGCGACCGGCAGGGCCGCCGCCGGGGCGCTGGGGATCGCCTGAACCGCGCCGGGCAGCCCCGCCGCCCAATGGCCGATCGCCAGCATGACATCCACCGACTTGCCCGCCAGCCACAGGAAGGGCGCGCCCAGGCCCAACGGCTCCAGCGTCGCGCCCAGCGCAAGCGCGGGCATCATGATGAAGTCCGCCAGCGGCGCCGTCGCCAGATTCGCGATCAGTCCATAGACGGCCGTGCGGTTGAAATGCTGCATGGCGAACGGCCCCGTCGCCATTCCCGCGACCAGGCTGGCGGCGCAGGCGGCCAGCAGCCAACTGCCTAACCTCTGCACGGCGACGATGGGCCAGGGCGCGGCGAACTCTCGGATGCGGCGCGGCCAGACCTCGACCAGCGCCACCAGGGCCGCCGTCGCTGCGAAGGACATCTGGAACCCCGGCGTCACCACGGCCTCGGGTCGCAGCAACAGAACGACGAAGGCCGCCGCCGCCAACGCCCGCATCGTCACCGCCTGCCGATCCGTCAGTACGGCCAGAAAGGCGATGGAGGCCGTGACCGCCGCCCGCTCGGCCGGGGGCGGCGCGCCTGAGATCACCAGATACGTCCCAACGGCGATCAGGCCCGCGATCGCCGCAACCTTCTTGCCTGAAACGCGCAACGCCAGCCACGGCCAGGCCGCGACCAGCAGGCGCGCCGCGAAGAAGACGAAGCCCCCCACGACCGCCATGTGCAGGCCCGAGATCGACAGGATGTGCGCCAGTCCCGAATCCCGCATGGCGTCCAGGTCCGGGCTCTGGATCCAGGTCTCGTGCCCCGTGGTCATGGCCGCCGCCACCCCGCCGGTCCGCTCGCCCAGGCGCGCCACGATCCGCTCGGCCAGGGCGTAGCGCACGGCATTGACCTTCATCGCCATCCGCACCCGCCAGGGCGGCGGCGCCAAATCGGCGGCGCGCGTCGGTCCCAGGGCGAACAGCGTCCCGCCCATGCCCTGAAAATAGGCGTTGCGGCCGAAGTCATAGGCGCCGGGGCTAGCGGGCGGCGGCGGCGGATTCAGGATGCCGAAGACGCGGATCGCCGCGCCGGGCGGCGGCGGCGTCCCCTTCACCGTGACCCGCAATCGCTCGGGCGTCGCCTCAGGCGCCAGTCCGCGCACCTTCACCGGCGCCACGACGACGCGGGCGCCGTTCTGGCCCGGCGACTCTACATCCATGACCCAGCCTTCAAGCTGCGTAGGCTTCATGTCCGCAGGCGCGATCGGCGCCGCCACAGCCTCGGCCCTTAGCTTGGCGACCGCCAGCCCGCCGCCGAAGCAGGCCAGCATCAACAGAAGCAGAGTCCCCCAACGCGGCAAGCCCCGCGCCCGCCCGACGATCCATATGCAGAGCAGCACGAAGGCCGCCGCCGCCAGCGGCCACGTCTCCGGCTCATCCTTCAGCATGAAATAGGCGGCGCACCCTGCGCCGAAACAGACGGACGACCACAAGGGCCAGCGATCCGCCTGCGCCCGCACGTCATCGCGAAGACTGTCAATTAACCGGGCCGCAAGGGTTCGCTTCCCCACGGGCGGGCGTATAAGACCCTGCCCTATGGACCCTGCCTCTATGACCTCCCCTTCCTCGACCGTCGTCACCCGCTTCGCCCCCTCGCCCACAGGCTACCTGCATATCGGCGGGGCGAGAACTGCGTTATTCAACTGGCTGTACGCCAAGGGACGCGGCGGCAAATTCCTGATCCGTATCGAGGACACCGACCGCGAACGTTCGACTGACGAGGCGGTGAAGGCCATCTTCGATGGTCTGTCCTGGCTCGAACTGTTCGGCGACGAAGAGCCGGTCTTCCAGTTCGCCCGCGCCGACCGCCACCGCGACGTGGTCAATGAACTGCTGGCGACCGGCCACGCCTATCGCGACTTCCTGACCGCCGACGAGACCACGGCCCTGCGCGACCAGGCCAAGGCTGAAGGCCGCGACTTCGTCTCCCCCTGGCGTGATCGCGAACCGAGCGTCGACGATCTGGCCAGGCCGCACACGGTGCGCTTCCGCCGTCCGCTGGATCAGGCCGTCGCGGTCGATGACGCCGTGCAGGGAACCGTGCGCTGGGAATCGGCGTCGCTGGACGACCTGGTGATCCTGCGCTCGGACGGGGCGCCGACCTACAATCTGGCCGTGGTGGTGGACGACCACGACATGGGCGTGACCCACGTCATCCGCGGCGACGATCACCTGAACAACGCCGCCCGCCAGAGCCTGATCTACGACGCGCTTGGCTGGACGCGACCGACCTTCGCCCACATCCCCCTGATCCACGGCCCGGACGGCGCCAAGCTGTCCAAGCGCCACGGCGCCCAGGCGGTGCACGAATACGCAGACATGGGCTATCTGCCCGAGGCCATGCGCAACTATCTGGCCCGCCTGGGTTGGGCGCACGGCGATGACGAACTGTTCAGCGACGAGCAGGCGCTGGCCTGGTTCGACCTGACCGGCGTCAACAAGGCCCCTGCCCGCCTGGACTTCGACAAGCTGGCCCACGTCAACGCCCACTGGCTGCGCCTGGCCGACGACGATCGCCTGGCCAAACTGACCCTGGACGCCCATCTGGCGCGCGGCCGCACGCTGCAGCCGGACGACGAGGAACGGCTTCTTCGGGCCATGCCTTTCGTCAAGGATCGCGCCAAGACCATCCCCGAACTGGCCGATCAAACGGCATTCGTGTTGCAGGCGCGTCCGCTCGCGTTGAACGAGAAATCAGCCGGTTTGCTGCAGGGCGAAAGCGGGCAGCGAATTTCACGACTGCGTGAACGGCTAGGTCTTTTCCAGAGCTGGGACGTCTTCGCCCTGGAAGCCGAACTTAAGGCCTTTGCCGAAGAAGAAGGCGTAGGCTTCGGAAAAATCGGGCCTTCCATGCGCGCCGCCTTGACGGGCGGCTCGGCGTCGCCAGATATCGCACGTACTCTTTGCGCGCTCGGGCGCGACGAAAGTCTCGGACGCTTGGATGATGCGCTGCAACAGACTAAGTGATCACCCATAACCAACTCAGGCCGTCCGCCTCCCCGCGCGCCGGTCGAAAGAAGAACAAGGGGCCTAGATGACTGAACAAGCGAAACCCGCCGGCTCGGCGACCCTGTCCTACCAGGACAAGTCCATTGAGCTTCCCGTCCTCTCCGGCTCGACCGGCCCGGACGTCATCGACATCCGCAAGCTGTACGGCGGCACCGGCGCCTTCACCTTCGATCCCGGCTTCACCTCTACGGCGGCCTGCGAATCGGGCCTGACCTATATCGACGGCGATGAAGGCGTGCTGCTGCACCGCGGCTACCCCATCGACCAGCTGGCCTCCAAGTCCAACTTCCTGGAAGTCTGCCACCTGCTGCTGCACGGCGAACTGCCGAACGCCGCCGAGTTCGAAGAGTTCGAGCAGAGCGTCACGCGCCACACCATGCTGCACGCCCAGTTCGACCGCTTCTTCGAAGGCTTCCGCCGCGACGCCCACCCGATGGCGATCATGGTCGGCACCGTCGGCGCCCTGTCGGCCTTCTATCACGACAGCCTGGACATCCATGACCCGGTCCAGCGCAACATTTCGGCCATCCGCCTGATCGCCAAGATGCCGACGATCGCGGCCCGTGCGTACAAGTACCACATCGGCCAGCCCTTCATCTCGCCGCGCAACGACCTGTCGTACGCCGAAAACTTCCTGCGCATGTGCTTCGCCGTGCCGGCCGAGGACTATCACGTCGACCCGGCCCTGGTGCGCGCCATGGACCGCATCTTCATCCTGCACGCCGACCACGAGCAGAACGCCTCGACCTCGACCGTCCGTCTGGCCGGTTCGTCGGGCGCCAACCCCTTCGCCTGTATCGCCGCCGGCATCGCCTGCCTGTGGGGCCCGTCGCACGGCGGCGCCAACGAAGAGGCGCTGAACATGCTGAAGGAAATCGGCACCCCGGACCGCATCCCCGAGTTCATCGAGGGCGTGAAGGCGCGCAAGTACAAGCTGATGGGCTTCGGCCACCGCGTGTACAAGAACTACGATCCGCGCGCGAAGGTCATGCAGCAGTCGGCCTATGAAGTGCTGGCCGCCACGGGCCGCGAGAACGACCCGCTGTTCCAGGTCGCCAAGGAACTGGAACGCGTCGCCCTGCAGGACGAGTACTTCACCTCGCGCAAGCTGTTCCCGAACGTCGACTTCTATTCGGGCATCACCCTGTCGGCCATGGGCTTCCCGACCACCATGTTCACCGTGCTGTTCGCCCTGGCGCGCACCGTGGGCTGGATCGCCCAGTGGCAGGAAATGATGGCCGATCCGTCGCAGAAGATCGGTCGCCCGCGTCAGCTGTACACCGGCCCGACCGAGCGCGACTACGTGCCGCTGGCCCAGCGCGGCTAAGACGTCGCCCAGCGCAGAATGCAGAAACGCCGGGGCGAAAGCTCCGGCGTTTTTTCTTGGCTCTTGCGCAAGATCAACGCGCGGCAGCCATGAACCCTGGCTAAGGTATCCCCCTGCCCATCATCGACAAGGAAGGCGACATGCAAGGCTATCTGGACGACATCGAACGCGCGACGCTCGACAATGAGGACTATCGCCGGGTGCTCTACACCGGCCGTCACCTGCAACTGGTGTTGATGACGCTCCAGCCCGGCGAGGAGATCGGCGAAGAGGTCCACGAGGGCCACGACCAGTTCTTCCGCATCGAACAGGGCCAGGGCCAGATCGTGATCGACGGCCTGTCACGCCCGGCAGAAGCCGAGTCCGGCATCATCGTGCCGGCCGGCGCCCGTCACAACCTGATCAACACCGGGACCGAGCCGCTGAAGCTCTACACCCTCTACGGCCCGCCCGAGCATCACCACGACGTGATCCACCCGACCAAGGCCGACGAAGCCGAAGAGCATTTCGACGGCACCACGTCGGAATAGGACTTCAAGATAAAGGGAGTGGTAGGCGGCGACGGGTTCGAACCGCCGACCCTCTCGGTGTAAACGAGATGCTCTGACCAGCTGAGCTAGCCGCCCACATCATCCGACTCATCGTCGGGACAGGCTTCATGCCCTGTGACGGTCAGCCGTTCAAGGCGCTTTTCAAGCCTTCGCCGGGGCGAAAGCGCGCGGTGCGCGAGGCCGGACGAGCGATCTCTTCGCCGGTCTGAGGATTGCGGGCCACCCCCGCCTTGCGGTCCACCGCGACGAAGCTGCCGAAACCGACCAGGCGCACGTCGCGCCCCTGAACCAGCGCCCCCGTCACCTGATCGGTGAAGGCTTCCAGCGCCAGCTTGGCCTGGTCGCGGCTGATGCCCGCCGCCTCGGCCATGCGGCCGATCAGTTCCGTCTTGGTCATGTCTGCGGCTCCCCTCGCGAAACGAAGCGCGCACTTAAGCCTCTGTCGGCGGGCGGGTCAAAAAGAAGGCGGTCCGGGTCGCCCCGAACCGCCGTCCTTCATCGGATCAGAGACCCGGCGTCAGTGGCTGACGCTGGCCCCCTCGCCCGCCGTCGGGGCGGGCGGCGTCGGCGTCATCGGCTCGGCCGCTTCATCCCACTCGACCGGGGTCGGCGTGCCCGTCAGGGCCCACTTCAGCGCCTCGTCGGCGGTGGAGATCGGCACGATCTCCAGGGCGGCCTTCACGTTTTCGGGCACGTCCTCCAAGTCTTTCTCGTTCTCCTGCGGGATCAGCACGGTCTTCACGCCCGAGCGCAGGGCCGCCAGCAGCTTCTCCTTCAGGCCGCCGATGGCCGTGACCCGGCCGCGCAGGGTGATCTCGCCGGTCATGGCGATGTCCTTGCGGATCGGGATGCCGGTCAGGACCGACACCATGGCCACCGTCATGGCCACGCCGGCCGAGGGGCCGTCCTTGGGCGTGGCGCCGTCGGGAACGTGGACGTGGATGTCGGTCTTCTCGAACACCGGCGGCTTGACGCCGATGCTAAGCGCGCGGCTGCGGACGTAGGACGCCGCCGCCGAGATCGACTCCTTCATGACCTCCTTCAGGTTGCCGGTCACGGTCATGCGGCCGCGGCCCGGCATCTTCAGGGCTTCGATGGTCAGGATGTCGCCGCCGAACTCGGTCCAGGCCAGGCCCGTGACGATGCCGACCTGATCTTCCGCGTCCGTCTCGCCATAGCGGAACTTCTTCACGCCCGCGTATTCGGCCAGCTTGGCCGCATCCACGGTGATCGAGGCGGCCTTGGTCTTGGCCATCTCGCGCACCGCCTTGCGGGCCAGACCGCCCAGGGCGCGCTCCAGCGAACGCACGCCCGCTTCACGCGTGTAGTAGCGGATCAGGTCGCGGATCGTCTCATCGGGGACGATCAGCTCATCTTCCTTCAGGCCGTGGTCCTTGAGCTGCTTGGGCAGGACGTGGCGCTTGGCGATCTCGACCTTCTCATCCTCGGTGTAGCCGGAGACGCGGATGATCTCCATGCGGTCCAGCAGCGGCTGGGGCATGTTCAGGCTGTTGGCCGTGGTGACGAACATCACCGGCGACAGGTCGTAGTCGACCTCCAGATAGTGGTCGCCGAAGGTCGAGTTCTGGGCCGGGTCCAGCACTTCCAGCAGGGCCGAGGACGGGTCCCCGCGCCAGTCGGCGCCCAGCTTGTCGATCTCGTCCAGCAGGACGAAGGCGTTGGTGGTCTTGGCCTTCTTCATCGACTGGATGATCTTGCCGGGCATGGAGCCGATATAGGTCCGGCGGTGGCCGCGGATCTCGGCCTCATCGCGCACGCCGCCCAGCGACATGCGGACGTATTCACGCCCCGTCGCCTTGGCGATGGACTGAGCCAGCGAGGTCTTGCCGACGCCGGGAGGGCCGACCAGGCACAGGATCGGGCCTTTCAGGCTGCCAGTCCGCGCCTGAACGGCCAGATACTCGATGATCCGTTCCTTGACCTTCTCGAGGCCATAGTGATCCTCTTCGAGGATGTCCTCGGCCTTCTGCAGATCGATGGCCTTGGGCTTGGTCTTCGACCACGGGATCGACAGCAGCCAGTCGAGGTAGTTGCGCACCACGGTCGATTCCGCCGACATCGGCGACATGTTGCGCAGCTTCTTCAGCTCCGCCTCGGCCTTGATGCGGGCCTCCTTGGACAGGCGCGTTTTCTTGATGCGCTTTTCCAGCTCCAGCAGTTCGTCGCGCGCGTCGTCGGTCTCGCCCAGCTCGCGCTGGATCGCCTTCATCTGCTCGTTCAGATAGTACTCGCGCTGGGTCTTCTCCATCTGCCGCTTCACGCGGCTGCGGATTTTCTTCTCGACCTGCAGGACGCTGATCTCGCCTTCCATCAGGCCATAGACCTTCTCCAGCCGGGTCGGGATGACCACGGTTTCGAGCAGGGCCTGCTTGTCGGCGATCTTGACCGACAGATGGGCGGCGACCGAGTCCGCCAGCTTGGACGGATCGGTGATCTGGGGGATGGCGCTGAGGGCCTCGGGCGGAACCTTCTTGTTCAGCTTCACATAGTTTTCGAACTGCTCGATCACGGCGCGCAGCAGGGCCTCGCTCTGCGACGGATCGCCGGCCTCGTCGTCGATCTCGACGGCTTCGGCTTCGTAATAGTCCTCACGGTCAGTGAAGCGGGTCAGGCGCGCGCGCGACTTGCCTTCGACCAGCACCTTCACGGTGCCGTCCGGCAGCTTCAGCAGTTGCAGCACCGTCGCCAGCACGCCCGTCGAATAGATGGCGTCCGTCGCCGGATCGTCATCGACAGAGTTCTTCTGGGTGGCGAGCAGGATCTGCTTCTCGCCCTTCATGATCTCGTCGAGGGCGCGCACGGACTTCTCGCGCCCGACGAACAGGGGCACGACCATGTGCGGAAAGACGACGATGTCTCTCAGCGGCAGGACAGGGAGGATTTTGCTCTCGGTCATGATGCGTACTTTCCGGGGCCTTCGTGAATCTCAGACCCGCCGAACCGATCCGACTTGGCGTGACTGCCGCCTCGTTTCGACTCGACCCGCTATTTTTGAGCGGCTTTCGTGTGAGTATGTGGTTCTGTCTGGACGCGGTTCAAGCGTAACGGGGCGGCGGCCCACAGAAGCGTGAAAAAGCGTGTGATTTCAGCCGACGCCTAGGGCGTCCCTGAAACGATGAAGGGGCGGCCCGTGGCGAGCCGCCCCTTTTCGTTTGGATCGGACCTCAGCGTCAGGCGGCGCCGTCGGCCGTCTTCTTCTTGGTTTCCGAATAGATCAGCAGCGGCTGGGCCTTGCCGTCGATCACCTCAGCGTTGACCACGACTTCCTCGACGCCCTCATAGGTGGGCAGTTCGAACATGGTCTCCAGCAGCACGCCTTCCAGAATGGAGCGCAGGCCGCGGGCGCCGGTCTTGCGGGTGATCGCCTTCTTGGCCACCGCCGACAGGGCGTCGTCGGTGAAGGTCAGCGTCACATTCTCCATCTCGAACAGGCGCTTGTACTGCTTGACCAGGGCGTTCTTCGGCTCGGTCAGGATCTTGATCAGAGCGACCTCGTCCAGATCCTCCAGCGTCGCCAGGACCGGCAGACGGCCGATGAACTCGGGGATCAGGCCGAAGCGCATCAGGTCGTCAGGTTCGACCTGCTTGAGGATTTCGCCGGTGCGACGCTCGTCGATCTCCTTGACCTTGGCGCCGAAGCCGATCGAGGCCCCCTCGCCGCGCGCCGAGATCACCTTCTCCAGGCCGGCGAAGGCGCCGCCGACGATGAACAGGATATTGGCGGTATCGACCTGCAGGAACTCCTGCTGCGGATGCTTGCGCCCGCCTTGCGGAGGCACGGAGGCGACGGTGCCTTCCATGATCTTCAGCAGGGCCTGCTGCACGCCCTCGCCCGACACGTCGCGTGTGATCGACGGGTTGTCCGACTTGCGCGAGATCTTGTCGATTTCGTCGATGTAGACGATGCCGCGCTGGGCCCGCTCGACGTTGTAGTCCGAGGCCTGAAGCAGCTTCAGGATGATGTTCTCGACATCCTCGCCCACATAGCCGGCTTCGGTCAGGGTCGTGGCGTCAGCCATGGTGAACGGCACGTCGATGATGCGCGCCAGCGTCTGGGCCAGCAGCGTCTTGCCCGAGCCGGTCGGCCCGATCAGCATGATGTTCGACTTGGCCAGTTCGACGTCGTTGTTCTTCGTCGCGTGGTTCAGGCGCTTGTAGTGGTTGTGGACGGCGACGCTCAGCACCTTCTTGGCGTGGCTCTGACCGATCACATAGTCGTCTAGGACGTCGCGGATCTCCTTGGGCGTGGGCACGCCGTCCTTGGAGGTCTTGAAGGCGATCTTGTGCTCTTCGCGGATGATGTCCATGCACAGTTCGACGCATTCATCGCAGATGAAGACGGTCGGTCCGGCGATCAGTTTGCGGACTTCGTGCTGGCTCTTGCCGCAGAACGAGCAGTAGAGCGTGCTTTTGGCGTCTGTGCCGGCGGCTTTGGTCATAGACCCTTCTCACTATCCGCAATCCGCCCCGACATTGGGACGAAAAGCGCTTCCTTCACGATCGATCCAGGGAATCTATCATCGAAGGTCTTCAAAAAATGACAATCACCCATCACACGTTCCGCCACAACCCCGTTGCGGCGCCGCAGCGCGCTTCGGGGAACGGACAGGACAGATAATATGGGGATCACGGCTAATGTCTGACATGGGAAGCGAAAAAGCCTTTCACCAGTCCCCTGCCCCCGGCCAGGCCATCGTCGCCTTCGACTTCGACGGCACCCTGACGATTCGCGACAGTTTCACCAGCTTCCTGAAATGGCGCGCCGGGCCCCTGCGCTGGGTCCAGGGCCTGACGCGCCTGATCCCCGCCGTCTTCGCCTATCTGGGCGACCGCGACCGGGGCCGGATCAAGGTAGCCTCGGTGCGCGAGTTCCTGATGGACGCAGACCGCAAGGCCCTGGAGGCCGAGGCCGAACGCTTCGCCGCCGAGATCTGGCCGCGCTTCATGCGCCCCGACGCCCTGGCGACATGGGAAGACTGGGGCCGTCGCGGCGCTCACCGCGTCATCGTCACCGCCTCGCCCGAAACCACCGTCGCTCCCTTCGCCCGCAGGCTGGGCGCCGAGAACCTGATCGGCACCCGCCTGGCTTTTGACGAGCAGAACCGCGTGCTGGGAACCTTCGTCGGCGGCAATTGCCGGGGCGAAGAGAAGATGCACCGCCTGCGCGCCGTCTACGGGTCGGACATGGAGCTGGCCGCCGCCTATGGCGACACCTCGGGCGACGCCCAGATGATCGCGGCGGCCGAGGAGAAGGGCTACCGCGTCTTCACCGCCCGCCCCTGACCACAGCTTAACGAAGCTAGCGCGCGCGCAGCCTGACCCAGCCCGACCATCAGGATGCCCGACGCGCCGGGGGCCGGGCCAAGCAGCGCCAAAAACATTTACGTATATTGTATCTGATTTTTAGCCGTGTTTTTCTTCGGTTCAGACCGTCCGGCAAGGATGGCGAGACCTCGGGGGAGGGAAAACATGATCGTAGCCGTTCTGCTGACGGCGCTGGCGCTGCTGGCCGCCTATTACGCCGTTCAACTGGTCCGCACGGCTAGGGCGCGCGGCGAGCTCAGGCCCAAGGCCGAAGGCGTGGCCATCGGCGCCGTCGCCAACTTCTTCGACGCCTTGGGCATCGGCTCCTTCGCGCCGACGACGGCCTGGCTGCGGTTCCGCAAGCTGGTGCCCGACAGCTTCCTGCCAGCGGTGCTGAACGCGGGCCACTGCCTGCCCACGGTGATGCAGGGTCTGGTCTTCATGAAGCTGATCCAGGTCGATCCGGTGCTGCTTATCGCCTGTATCGGCGCCTCGATCCTGGGCGCCGTGATCGGCGCGCCCATCGTGCTGCGTCTGCCGGTGCGCGCGGTGCAGATGGTGGTCGGCGCGGCCCTGCTGATCGCCGCCGCCCTCTACGCCATGACCAATCTGAACCTGATGCCGGCGGGCGGCGAGGCGGTGTCGCTGGAGGGAAACCTGTTCATCGTCGCCATCCTCGCCCACCTGGTCATGGGCGCGTTGATGAGCTTCGGCATCGGCCTCTATGCGCCGTCCCTGATCATGCTCAGCCTGATGGGGATGAACCCGACGGCGGCCTTCCCGATCATGATGGGCGCCTGCGCCTTCCTGATGCCTGTGTCGAGCCTGCGCTTCATCAAGAGCGAGCGCATCGACCTGCGCCTGGTGCTGGGCATGGCGATCGGCGGCATACCAGCCGTGCTGCTGGCCGCCTTCGTCATCACCTCCCTGCCGCTGACGGTGCTGCGCTGGGGCGTGGTGGTGGTGGTCCTCTACGCTGCCGCCAGCCTGCTGACGACCGCCCTGAAATCAGCGCGTCCCGCCGCAGCACACATCAAGGAGACCTGAGTCTCCGACCGGCCCCCTCGGTCAGGAAGCGCGCTTGCGTTCCGCCTCGGCCGCTTCGAGTTCGAACTCCTCGCGCAGGTCGCGCAGGGTGTGCTCCAGATGCGCGCTAGCTAGGCGGCGCACGGCGTCAGCGTCGCGAGCCACCCATGCGTGCAGGATCTCCAGGTGCTCCGCCTCGGCCGTCAGATGTCGGCCCTTGTGCTCCAGGTGCTTGCGGGCATAGCGGTCCGCCATGACGTGCAGGCGCGCCGTAATCTCGGCCGTCAGCACCCGTTGGCCCGGCTGCACCAGGGCCATGTGGAAGGCGCGATTCAACGGCCCGACGCTAGGCAGTTGGGCGGCTGCGGCGGCGTTCAGTTCGGCCAGCACGCGCTGGGCCGTCGCGCGCTGGGCGTCGTCGGCGACGAGACAGGCCTGGGCCGCCGCGTCCGGCTCCAGCTTCAGGCGCAGTTCGTAGATTTCCTCGGCCTCGGCGGCGCTCATGCCGCGCACGAAGAAGCCCCGGTTGGCGTGCGAAACCACCAGACCGTCCTGCTCCAGCCGCACAAGAGCCTCGCGCAGGGGAATCTTGGATACGTTCAGTTCGGCCGCCAGAGCGTCCTGCCGGATCGGCACCTCCGGCGCGATCGCCCCCGACAGGATCATGTCGCGCACCACCTCCATCAGGCGGTCGGACAGGGTGCGGACTTCAAGCGGAGATGCGGCCATGCGGTTTCATCAAGTCGGAAAGGCTGGGCCGGTCGCCCAGCCCAGCCATACCGCGCGATGACCGCAATTGCGATATTGCGATGTGGAATACGTCAGACCACCTGGAAGCCGGCCCAGAAGGGATCGCGTCGATCCACCCAGATGGTGTTGAAGCCTGTGGCGATCGCCGATCCCTCGATGGAAGGCACGATCGCCTTGTGATCGCCCACCGTCGTCTCGGCCTCGACCCGGCCGATGAAGCGGCTGCCGATATAGCTTTCATGGACGAAGGCGTCGCCGACCTTCAGCCGCCCCTTGGCGTGCAGATGGGCCAGCCGCGCCGAAGTGCCGGTGCCGCACGGGCTGCGGTCGATGGCCTTGTCGCCATAGAAGACGGCGTTGCGGCCGTCGGCGCCCTGCCCCTTCGGCCTGTCGGCCCACAGGACGTGGCTGACGCCGTTGATCGATGGCTCGTCCGGATGAACCGGATGGAAGGCCGCCCGCACCTGTTCGCGCACCAGGCCGCTCAGTTCGATGATGCGGCTGGCACCCAGATCGTCCAGCCCGGTGTAGGCGCCCTGCGGCTCCACGATGACGTAGTAGTTGCCGCCGTAGGAGACATCGACCGTCAGGGGACCGAGGCTCGGCACGTCGATCTCGATCCCTTCCGCCGCCAGATAGGCCGGGACGTTGCGGATGCGCACTGAGGTCACGCGGTCGCCCTCGATCTCATAGGCGATGTCCAGAACGCCCGCCGGAACCTCGACCTTCAGCCGCCCCGGCGTGCGAGGCCGGATCAGGCCGTGCTCGATGCCGAAGGTGATCATGCCGATGGTCCCATGGCCGCACATGGGCAGGCAGCCGCTGGTCTCGATGAACAATATGCCCGCGTCCGCATCCGGCAGGGTCGGCGGATACAGGAAACCGCCGCTCATCATGTCATGGCCGCGCGGCTCGAAACACAGGGAGGTGCGGATCCAGTCGTAGCGGCTGAGGAAATCCAGCCGCCGCTCGGCCATGCTGGCCCCTGACAACAGGGGCGCGCCGCCGGCGACCAGGCGAACCGGGTTGCCGGCGGTATGACCGTCAATGCAGAAGAAGACGTCGCGCATTCAGTATCCCGATCAGACGATCTTCACGGCCTTGCCCGAGCCGATCGGGCGCGTTTCCGCCGCCTTCTCGACCATGGCGATGACCTCGGCCCGGCGCGCGCCGGCCAGCGGCATGCGCGGCATACGGACCCGCTCAGTCCCCCGGCCCATGATCGTCTCGGACAGCTTGATCGACTGGACCAGATCCGAAACCGAATCCAGGTGGAGCAGCGGCATGAACCAGCGATAGATCTCCAGCGCGCGGGCGATGTCGCCGTCCTTGACCGCCCTGACCAGGGCCACGGACTCTTCGGGGAAGGCGTTGGTCAGGCCCGACACCCAGCCCTTGGCGCCCAGGATCATGCCCTCCAGCGCCACATCATCCAGACCGACCATGACGGCGTAACGGTCGCCCAGTTCGTTGAAGATGTCGGTGATGCGCCGCGAGTCCGGGGCGCTTTCCTTCAGCGCCACGATGTTCGGCACGTCCGACAGACGACGCAGGTCGTCGTTGTTCAGCGTCTGACGATACATCAGCGGGTTGTTGTAGAGCATGTTGGGCAGGCCGCTGGCCGCCGCCACGGCGCGGAAGTGGGCCTCAAGCTCCGCCTGCGTCGGCACATAGACCATGGCGGGCAGCACCATCAGGGCGTCGACGCCGATGTCCTCGGCGTCCTTGGCGTAGCGTTCGGCCCGCGCCGTGGTCAGTTCGCTGACCCCGGTGATGATCGGCACGCGGCCGTCGGCGACCTCGACCGCCGCCTTCAGCACGGCGCGCTTTTCTTCGGGCTCCAGCGAGTTGTTCTCGCCGACCGTGCCCATGACGATGATGGCGTCGACGCCGTCCTTGATCAGGCCGTCCAGCACCGTCTGGGTGGCGTCCAGATCGACCGCCAGTCCCTCATCGAATTGCGTGGTCGCCGCCGGGATCACCCCGGTCCAGTCCAACTTCGCCCCAGCCATAAGATACGCCTCCTCAAACAGATTTAGTTTCGTATACGATATCTGATCTGGAGCGAAGTCAAGCGAAGTTCGCCTATCCGGCGCTGTAACTGGTCTTGGTCAGGGTGAAGAAATCGGCCGCCGCAAAGCCCTGCTCGCGCGGGCCGTAGGACGAGGCCTTCGTGCCGCCGAACGGCACGTGATAGTCGACGCCCGCCGTAGCCAGATTGACCATGGTCATGCCTGCCTTGGCGCGGCGCTGGAAATCGCGCGCGTGCTTCAGCGACTGGGTGACGATGCCCGCCGACAGGCCGAACTCGACCCCGTTGGCGACCGCCAGCGCTTCTTCATAGTCCTTGACCCGGATGGTCGAGGCGACCGGGCCGAACACCTCTTCATTATTGATGCGCATGGCCGGGTCGGTGTCGGCGATCAGGGTCGGCTCGACATACCAGCCGGGCGCCTCCCGGTTCAGGCGACCGCCGCCGGAGACGATGCGCCCGCCTTCAGATGCGGCGATGTCGATATAGCGATAGGAGGTCTCGCGCTGCGCCTCGCTGACCGCCGGACCGACCTGGGTGTCGGGATCGAGGGCGTTACCGACGCGCAATGCGGCGACCTTCTCTGCCAGCGCCGCCACGAAGCGGTCGTGGATTCCATCCTGCACGATCAGGCGGCTGGAGGCCGTGCAGCGCTGCCCCGTCGCAAAGAAGCTGCCATCCAGCGCGATGCTCACCGCCCGGTCCAGATCGGCGTCGTCCAGCACGATCAGCGGGTTCTTGCCGCCCATCTCCAGCTGTACCCGCGCCTGACGCGCGGCGGCCCCGGCGGCGACGCCCGCGCCGACTCCTTGCGAGCCGGTGAAGCTGACGCCCGCCACATCCTTGTGGTCGACGATGGCCTGCCCCACCCGGCCGCCGCCGATGACCAGATTCAGCACGCCCTTGGGCAGACCCGCCTCATGCAGGATGGCAACCAGGGCTTCAGCCGTCGCGGGGGTATGGCTGGCGGGCTTGATCACTACCGTATTGCCGAAAGCCAGCGCAGGCGCCGCCTTCCACGCGGGAATGGCGATGGGGAAGTTCCACGGCGTGATCAGGCCGAACACCCCGACCGGCTGGCGATAGGTCTGCACCTCCACCCCCGGCCGGGTCGAGGACAGGTTCTGACCATGCAGGCGCAGGGCCTCTCCGGCGAAATATTTCAGGATGCGAGCGGCGCGCGCCGTCTCGCCGATGCCCTCGGCCAGGGTCTTGCCCTCTTCGCGAGACAGCAGACGGCCGACCGCCTCGCGCCGCTCCATCAGCAGCGTCCCGGCCCGGTCCAGCACGTCCGACCGCACCTCGGGCGAGGCGCCCGCCCAGCCGTCAAACGCGGCCGAGGCCGCCGCCACCGCCTCATCGACCTCGGCCGCCCCGCCTTCGGGCGCCAGGGCCACGACCTCACGCGTGTCGGACGGGTTCAGGCTCTCGACCGTTCCCGCCCCCCGGCGCTCGCCGTTGATCCAGTGGCTCAGTTCGATGGTCGCAGTCATGGCGTGTCTTTCGTCCGTGCGTCGGTGTCGTCAGAAGGAAGGAGGAGTTCAGAAGCCCAGGGCCTGAATCTGATCATAGAGCACCTTGGGCGTGCGCACCCCATGCTTGAGGCTGCGCGCCCGCGCTTCATAGCGACGCTGCGACGGCAACCGCGCGCCCTGATCGGCGAAGGCGGAGAACAGGGCCTCGGCCCGTGCGGCGTTCGCCTCGGCGTCGCCGCCGCCCATGATGGCCGGATCAAAGGCCAAAATTAGTTCGCCATGCATGGGCGCCGCCTTGGCGCCGTCGTCAAAGGCCATCGACTCGCGGCTGGTCAGGTCGCCGATCAGCGGCCCCGCCATCAGTTCGATCATGGTCGACAGGGCAGAGCCTTTATGTCCGCCGAAGGTCAGCATGGCGCCGTCCAGCGCCGCGCGGGCATTCGTCGTCGGCCGCCCCTCGGCGTCCACGCCCCAGCCCTCGGGGATCGGCTTTCCGGCGATATCGTGCAACGCCATATCCCCGCGCGCGATGGCGCTGGTGGCGAAGTCGAAGACGTAAGGATACGGCCCCGGCCGCGGCCAGCCGAAGGCGATCGGATTGGTGCCCAGCAGCCCTTTCCTGCCGCCCGCCGGCGCCACCCATGAATGGCTGGGCGTCATGGCCAGCGCCGCCACGCCCATTTCCGTCAGTTGCTCGATCTCGGGCCACAGGGCGGAAAAATGGAAGCAGTTGTTGATGACCAGCGCCGCCACCCCGACGGCCTTGGCCTTCTGCGCCAACAACGGCGCCGCCCGTTCGAACGCCAACAGGGAATAGGCATGGCGCGCATCAACCCGCACCAGAGCCGGCGACGCATCCTCGACCACAGGCTCCGCATCCAGCGACAGCTTGCCCGACCGGATCGTCATGACGCATCCCGGCAACCGGTAAAGCCCGTGCGAGGCGCACTCGTCCCGCTCGCCCGCCGTGATGACCCGGGCCACCGCCTCGGCGTGCGCGACCGACAGTCCCGCCCCCGTCAGCACCCGCCGCGACAGGGCGAACACCTCGTCAATCGACAGGGCCACCGTCTCCTGGGCCTCAAACACGCTCACATCACTCTCCCGGCCTTGAATCGTATACGAAGTTGCCGGGATACGCGGAAAACATCAAGGCCGATCAGTTCACGTCGACCGACGCCTAGGAGAGTTCGCTCATGTTATTGCCGGCCTCGCCGCCGTCCCATGGCCCAAAACGCCAAAGCGATCAGACCGGCGCCCGCCAAACCCGCGACGCCGAAAACTCGCGCGCCCATAGACGTCGCTGGCGGTTCAGTTGAAGGATTGGCCTTCGGGCTCTCGCCCTGCCCCTTTCAAGAGGCAGACACCAGGCCCGCGTCGGTCAACTGCAATCGACGCAGATCAACACCCATCTCGTTACGGAACCGCGCAACAGCCGCATCGCCCAGACGCCGCATCATCGCCTGATCGCCCCGCTGCATCGCATCCACATAAGTCGCCTGCTGCACCAGGAAGTTCAGCATCAGCACCTCGGCCATCTCCTGACGCCCCGCATCGCCCAGTCGCGCCACGGCGGGCGACCCGCCGATAACCCCGCGCACCTGATCGCGAACGGCCAGCGCCTGGGTCCGGTTGTTGTCGCCCTGATTGGCCATGATCCAATTGAGAATCCAATAGGCCGCCATGGCGTCGGCCAGATCACCAGTACGCAGGCCATCCTCACGCACGATGCCCGCCCAACTGGCGATCGGGTCGCCGCTCTGAAAAGCTGAACGCGTCCGCTCAGCGGCTTCGCGCCCGGAAGTCCGCTCTATGAATTCCGCGAACTGCGCACGCACGCGCGTCGAGACGGCCGGCGAGGAACGATAAGTGGTCTGCACCGTCGTCCGACGCCCCGGCGCCGCCGCGCTTGCGGCCGCCCCGCCTCGCGACGGCGCGCGCGCCTGTGAGGACGGCTCCATCATGTTGTCGCGCATGGCGGCGTGCATCTGGTTCATCGCGTCCGCCGTCGCGAAGCCCTGGAAGGCGTAGTCCTGGGCCTGAGTCTGAGACGCGCAGAGCAGCGCCGCTGCGACCGCTCCCGCCAGAAACACTTGCTTGCCGCTCATCTCCGCCTCTCCACTGCAAAAAACGCTCATTCCTCAAAAGCACGACGGCGGGCGAAGGTTTCGCCCGCCGTTCCACAAATCAGCCCGTTCAGCCCTAGCCTTGCTTGCGAGCCAGGGTCGAAGCGGATTCGCCGATTGACTTCAGCGCGTTGTTCAGCGCCTGGGACACGAAGTCCAACTCCTTGCCGACAGCCGTCATTTCGGCGGACAGGCTGCCCATCTTCGGCTTCTTCTTCTGGCTTTCGGCATCGATCTTCTCGCCGATCTCAGCCATGCGCTCCATCTTGGCGTCCAGGACGCTGCCCAGAGCCAGGGCCAGGCGCAGCATGAAGCTCTTGCCGTTCAGGCCGCCGGGGACGGCGTTGCCTTCCTCATCACGGCCGCCGGTGCGGGCCTTCTCCAGGGTCTTGTCGACCAGATCCTGAACGATGTCGTTCATCTGACGCTCGATGCCGCCGGCTTCAAAGGCGCCGCCTCCGGTAGCCTGCGCCAGGCCCGCCGCGGATTCGCCGATGCTCTGGAAGGCGCCCGCCGAATTTCCCGTCGCCGCCGCGAAGGCGCCGATCGACAGATCGATGACCGATTGCGGCAGGTTCAAAGCCTGACCGACCTGCTGCAAGACCTGCTGGCCGATCGAAGAAATGACCTGTGTCAGAGCAGCCTGGATCAAGGCCGATGCGCCGCCGGTGACGGTCGCCAGAGCAGCTTGCGCTACTGTGCTGACCAGCGTGCTGAACAGGTTGCCGCCGCCGACGCTGCCAAGAAGTGACATAACCAAATCTCCAAATTGTGCGTTTCCGGTTCGCCGGCCAGGCGCCTCGCCCGGAAACCCGACGACCTCACGAAACCACCCGTCCCCTATCCTCGGTAGTCAGGCCGTTCCCCAGCTAGGGACTTCCCTAGCCAGCGGCGCAGGCGCGGCGGAACGCGGGCGGCGACGGCCGCCGTCTGGGCCCGCGCAGCCTCAGCGCGAGCGGCGTCCTCAGCGATTTCTTCGGGCGTGCGGGCGCGGCGGTCCAGAACGGTGATCCCGCCCGCCGTGACGCCCAGCAGCAGCACCTCGTCGCGCCAGACCACCACCGTCGCCCGCTCGCGCGTTCCCAGCGGCAGCGAGCGAATGAAGCGGATCTCATCGCCGCTGGGGGCGCCGCTCTGAACCTTCTTCAACATGCGGATCGAGAAGAAGGCCAGCCCCAGCACCAGGGCCAGGGCGACCAGAACGGTCAGGAAGTCCATCAGCAAGGCGAGCGGCGTCATCGGGTCTCCGAGGAGGAAGCCACGCCGTCGTCCGGCATGGCGGGAAAGAGGGGCGAGCGGCGGAAAGCGTCCTCGGACCCGGCGGCGTCGCCCAGTCCTTCGCCTTCGTCCGACAGGTCGACCGGGTCGAGCGTCTCGCCGCGCGCCGCTTCATCGCGCAGGCGGCGCGCGGTCAGGATCACTTCGGCGACGGCGGCGAACATGTCCTCGGGCACCACGGCCTCGACCGGCACCTGTTCGTGCAGGGCGCGGGCCAGGGGGACGTTGCGGATGATCGGCACCCCTTCGCGCTCGGCCATGCCGCGCATGGCGCGCGCGATCAGGCCATCTCCCTTGCCCGCCACCACCGGCACCACGTGCTCGCCGGGATCATAGGCCAGGGACACGGCGATGTGGGTCGGATTGACCACCAGTGCAGCGGCCCCGCGCACGGACCCGACGGCGCTGGACTGGGCCCATTCCTGGGCCAGTTCGCGGCGCCGCGCCTTGACCGTGGGATCGCCCTCCATGTCCTTGGCTTCCTGACGGATGTCGCGGCGGCTCATCCGCAGCCGCTTCATGAAGCTGAAGCGCTGATAGGCCGAATCCAGGATGGCGACGAAGACGAAGACCACCAAGGTCCAGCCCAGCAGGTGAAACCCCGCCGCGCCGAACGCGCCCAGCACCTCGCCCGGCTGGGCCGCCGGCAAGCGCAGAATGCGATCGAACTGGCCGAACAGGATCAGCCCCGCCAGCCCCAGCAGCAGAGCCGTCTTCACCAGCGATTTCGCCACCTCGAACAGGTTGTCGGTGTTGAACATCCGCTTCAGCCCCTCGCCGGGGTTCAGGTGGTCCAGCTTGGGCGTCATCTTCTCCAGCGTGAAGACCGGCCCGGTCTGCAGGAACTCCATCAGCGACGCGAACAGGGCCACCGGCAACAGCAGCAGCGCCGTCAGATAGACGAACCGCCGCGCCGCCGACCAGGCGACCTGCTCGAAGGCGTCGCCGAAGGGCTGGTCCATCACGCGGAACACGTCGTCGAACAGGGCGGCGAAATTCTCGAACACCGCCCCCGCCAGCATCAGGCCGACCAGCAGCCAGGCCAGCAGCACGGTGGTAGAGCCGACGTCCTTGCTCTTGGTGACGTCGCCCTTCTTACGCGCGTCCTGAAGCCGTTTCGGCGTCGGCCGCTCTGTCTTGTCGCCGCCGTCGTTCTTCTCCGCCACCTGCGATCCGCCTCATCGAACAACTAGAAAAAACACCAGAAACAAGCCTTGCTGAATACAGAAACAGCACAGCTTATGGTCAAGCTTATTCTTTATCCGCACTCTGATCGCTTCAGATAAAAAGCAAGCTAGGGTTAACCCTACTGGCAAAAATTTTCATTACCGATTTCGTTGACAACATTCATGAGCAATAATATCGCTGTCACACAAGATCGAAATTCACATAGCTTCGGGCGAAATACGAAGTGAGACAATTTTGCTCGGTAACAGGCACAGTAATACTTATAATTACTGTATGGAATCATTCCGCAATTGCGGAAGACTGCAGCGCTCCCTCATCGCAGCTGGTCGCTTCAGCCGCTTCCGTCAGCCAGTTTTCCCTGGCGCTAGGAAGCGGAGCGTTCGGATCAGAGCCTTGCTCGACACACGCGCCGCGGGAGGCGCAGGCGGCCCAGCAACTGCTGATCTATGACAATCAGTCGCCGACCGAGGTGATCGGTTCCTCAGAAACCGCTGTTTTTTACACGCGCCGCTCCCCGACGATCAGCGCGGGCGCGCATCGCAGCCGGACGCCGCACGGCGGCCTGATCGTCGCGGCGGCGCGCGAGCACGACATCGATCCGGCCCTGCTGCAGGCGATCATCAGCGTCGAATCCGCCGACAATCCCAACGCCCGCTCCCCCGTCGGCGCGCGCGGCCTGATGCAGGTGATGCCCGCCACCGGCCGCCGCTTCGGCGTCGCCGACGAAATGCGGCTGCACGAGCCGGAAACCAACATTCGCGCCGCCTCGCGCTACCTGAAGACGCTTCAGGGCCTGTTCGGCAACGACCTGCGCCTGGTGCTGGCCGCCTACAACGCGGGCGAAGGCGCCGTGCAGCGCTACGGCCGCAACATCCCCCCCTATCGCGAGACCCAGGACTACGTCCGCAAGGTCATGGCTCGCTACGACCAGCTCCTCACCGCCCGCCGTTCCTCCTTCCGATAGCTCTCAACGATCTCCGTTCGGCCTGATCCGCCGGCAGCCACAAGGCGCGTCCATGTCCTTCGCCAGCCCGCTGAAACTGCTGGGCCTGCGCCACAACGGCGGAGGCGTCGGCCGCTATTCGGACCTGTTCCTGGTGGCGGGGGTGGCGGCGATCATCGCCATGATGATCATGCCCCTGCCTTCGCTGGCGATCGACGCCCTGGTGGCCATCAACATCAGCGCGGGCGTGGTGATGCTGCTGGTGTCGATCTACATCGCCTCGATCGTCGACATCTCGGTCTTCCCCAGCCTGCTGCTGATCACGACCCTGTTCCGGCTGGCGCTGTCGATCGCGACGACGCGGATGATCCTGCTGGAAGGCCACGCCGGGGCGATCATCAACACCTTCGGCAACATGGTGGCGGGCGGCAATCTGGTCGTCGGCCTGGTGGTCTTCCTGATCATCACCGTCGTGCAGTTCATCGTCATCGCCAAGGGCGCCGAACGGGTGGCCGAGGTCGCCGCCCGCTTCAGCCTGGACGCCATGCCGGGCAAGCAGCTGTCGATCGATTCCGACCTGCGTTCGGGCCTGATCGACAAGGACGAAGCCAAGCGCCGCCGCCGCCTGCTCGAGATGGAGAGCAAGCTGAACGGCAATCTCGACGGCGCGATGAAGTTCGTGAAGGGCGACGCCATCGCCGGGATCATCATCGTGGTGATCAACCTGCTGGGCGGCCTGGCCGTGGGCATGCTGCAGAACGGCATGGATTTCGGCGCGGCGGTCCAGAAATACTCCATCCTGACCATCGGCGACGGCATGGTGATGCAGATCCCGGCCCTGCTGGCGGCCATGTCGGCGGGCCTGCTGGTGACGCGCGGCGGCGATTCCGAGACTGACGCCCACCTGGGCGCCTCGATGCACCGTCAGTTGTCGGCCCAGCCCAAGGTCTTCCTGGTCGCGGGCGGGATGTGCTGGCTGCTGGCCCTGGTGCCAGGCTTTCCGACCGTGGTCTTCCTGCTGCTGGGCGCGGCGGCCATGACCGCCTCCATCATGATCGAGCCGCGCTGGCGCAAATCCGCCGGGCGCAAGGTCAAGGCCCTGACCGGCCGCGCCGCCGCCGAAGCCGACGGCCCCATCGCCTCGACCCAGACGCGGCCGACCGAGAGCGCCGCCATGACGCCTCTGCTGCTGGAGATCGACGGCCGCGCCCTGCGCGCGACCGATCCCGAGCGCCTGACCGCCGCCCTGGAGACCCTGCTGGACGAGTTCGAGGCCTCTCTGGGCGTGGCCCTGCCGCGCGTGACCGTGCGCTACGGCCCGGCCGAGGCGGCGGATCGCTGGCGGCTTATGGCGTTCGAGGCGCCCCTGGGCGCGGGCGATCCCGGCCCGGCCGAGGACGCGCTGGATGCGACCCTGGCCGGCGTGCGCGGGCTGCTGCGTCGCAACGCGGGAATGTTCATCGGCATCCAGGAGGCCTCGACCCTGCTGAACCGCGCGGGCGAGAGCTATCCCGAGGTGGTCAAAGAGGTCGCGCGCGCCCTGCCCCTGGCCCGCATCGCCGAGATCATGCGTCGCCTGGCCGAGGAAGAGGTGCCGCTGCGCAACCTGCGCGACATCCTGGAATCCCTGGCCGACGCCGGTCAGCGCGAGAAGGATCCGCTGGCCCTGACCGAGTTCGCCCGCGTGGCCCTGCGTCGTCAGATCAGCCACCGCTACGCCCCCGACGGCGTGCTGAAGGCCGCCGTGCTGGAGCCTGCGCTGGAGAAGCACCTGCGCGAATCCATCCGTGTCGGCGGCGCCGGGCAGCAGCTGGCGCTGGAGCCGGACATGGCCCGCCAGATCATTGAGGCCGTGCAGAAGACGGTGCGCGACACCGGCGCCGACGCCGTGCTGGCCGCCATCGACCTGCGTCGTCACATCCGCAAGCTGGTCGAGCCTGAACTGTTCGACACGCCCGCCCTGTCGTTCCACGAGCTGCTGCCCAGCCTGAAGCTCGAGATCGTCGGCCGGGTCGCCCTGCCCGACCTCGACGCGGCGACGCCGGCGACTGTTCCCGCCCCTTCCGCTCCTCCCGCCTCCACGGCCGCTGCGGCCTGAAACGACGGACCCTGCATGACGATCAAGACGCCGACCGCCCGCAAAGGCTTCAAGACCGCCCTCCTGGCCATGGCCTCCGCGGCCACGCTGCTCAGCCTGTCCGCGCCCGCTGCGGCGGGCGACCCGCCGATCGGCAACCAGACGCTGCAGATCGCCCCGCGTGAGCAGCCAGTGGGTCAGTTCCTGCAGAGCTTCTTCGGCCAATTGGGCGTGCCGGTCATCATCAGCCCCAACCTGCGCGGCACGGTGAACGGCGCCTTCAGCGGCCCGGCCTCGACCATCTTCAGCCAGGTGGCGGACGCCTTCGACCTGGTGGCCTATTACGACGGCGGGGCGGTCTACATCTATCAGACCTCCGAACTGACCAGCCAGTCGATCCCCGCCTCGCCGCAGATGCTGCGCCGCGTGCGCGCCACGGCGCAGGAAATGGGCCTGCTGGACAGCCGCAACACCCTGCAACCCGCCGGGCAGATGCTGGTCGCCAACGGCACCCGCCGCTTCATCCAGCAGATCGACGAGATCGCCCGCGCCGGGCCCGGCGCTCGGGCCGAAGCCGCCCAGCCGACCTATGAGTACCGCGTCTTCACCCTGCGCTACGCCTGGGCCGATGACGTGACCTTCGAGACGGCCCAGAGCGAAGTCACCATTCCGGGCGTCGCCTCCATCCTGCGCGCCATGGTCAGCAACGACCCGAACGGCGCCGTCGCCCGCCGCATCGAGACCCGCCGCTCGCCGCGCGTCGGGGGCCTGCGCGGTCAGGGCCTGGCCTCGCAAGGCGCGGCGCAGAACGGCCTGATGGACGCCAGCTATGTCGACGGCGGCTTCACCCCGACGCCGGACACGCTCGGCCTGGCGCTCGCTGACGAACAGATGGCGGGCGGCGCGCCGGTCCAGCACGCACGCATCCAGGCCGACACGCGCCTGAACGCCGTCATCGTGCGTGACACGGCCGACCGCATGGGGACCTATGAGGCGCTGATCGCCGCCCTGGACAAGGAGCCGCAGCTTCTCGAAATCCAGGCCACCATCATCGACATCGACACGACCCGCGCGCGTCAGCTGGGCATCAGCTGGCGTTTCGACGACGGCCGCGGCGGCATCCTGTTTGGCGACGGCACGCGCAACGACGACCGCCTGCGCCGGGGGCAGGACATCACCCCGCGCAACAACGGCCTGGCCATCTCGACCATCATCGGCAACGGCGACTACTTCGTCTCGCGCATCACGGCGATGGAGGATGAAGGCGTCGCCCGCATCGTCTCGCGTCCGCAGATCGTCACCCTGTCGAACGTCCAGGCCCTGTTCGAGAACACCCGCAGCTTCTACGTCGGCCTGGAGGGCGAGCGGGACGTCGATCTCTACAACGTCACCGCCGGCACCACGCTGAAGGTCACGCCGCACGTCCTGCGCGACCAGAACCAGACCCGTATCCGGATGCAGATCCAGATCGAGGACGGCTCCCTGACCGACGCCGACGTCGACGACATCCCGGTCGTCCAGCGCGCGGCCCTGAACACCCAGGCCATGATCCTGGAAGGGCAGAGCCTGCTGCTGGGCGGCATGGTGGTGCAGCAGGACGTCAACGCCGTGACCAAGGTGCCGGTGTTGGGCGATATCCCGGCGGTGGGCCTGCTGTTCCGCCGTTCGGAGCGTTCGACGGGCCGGATCGAGCGCCTGTTCCTGATCACGCCGCGCCTAGCGTCCATCGGCGAGGAAGCGCCCGCGCCGCGCCTGGACTTCGGCGCCATTCCCGGCTCGCCCGAGACCCAGCCCCTGCCCGCCGCCCCGGCCCTGCCCAAGGGCGGATCGCGCATGGGCTTCAATCAGGGGTCGGCGCCGAATGACCCCCTGCCCGCCCCGGCCGCCCCGGCCGCCACGCCCGCCGTCGCCGTGCGCGAAGCGCCGCCGCCCGGCTTCACCCCCTATGAACCGGCCAAGGACTGATCCGCCATGCCCGCCGACGCCGTCGCCGCACCCGAGCCCGAAAGCCTGGTCCTTCGCGTCCTGGCCGGGCGCGTGCGCGGCGCCTCGGCGCCGTTGGAGCGGGGCCGCGTCATCGCCGTGGGACATGACCTCGACGCCGACATCGTCCTGCGCGACGCCAGCGCCGAGGGGGTACGGCTGACGCTGAAGGCGCGAGCGGACGCCGCCGACCTGGATCTGACGTCCGGTTCCGTGACTTTGCTGGGGCATGAGCTGACCGCTCCGGCCCAGGCCATCCTGCCCTTCTATCTGCCGCTGCTGATCGGCGACAACGCCGTCGCCATCGGCGAGGCCGAGAGCCCGCGCTGGAGCGAGGCCGAACGCATCCTGGCCGCCGCCCGCCCCCTGCCGGACGATGACGGCGATGAGGACGACGCCCCGGCCGACGACGGCCGCAACTGGCAATATCTGCTGAACAACACCAACGCCCTGGTGTCGCGCTCGGCCAAGTTCGTTCCGGTTCTGCTGATCGCCGTCATCACCGTCTCGGCCCTGTTCGCCATCAGCACGGGCGTCCCGGTCTGGCCCAAGTCGCAGCCCAAGCCCGCCAAGGTCCAGGCCGTCCTGTCGGAGGAAGGCTTCGACAAGCTGGTCGTCACCAAGACCGAGGCGGGCGATCTGCGTATCGAGGGAATGCTGGCCTCGGACGCCGAGCGCGTGCGCCTGCAACGCATCCTGGCCGCCCGCGAATGGCGCCCGCGCCTGGAGCTTCAGACCCACGACGGCATCGCCCGTCAGGTCGAGGAGCTCTACCTCGCCAACGGGGTGAAGGCGGCCGCGCGCTCGGTCGGCGCAGGCATGGTGCGGCTGGACGTCACCGGCAGCGACCCGGACGAAGCCGCCCGCCTGGAGCGTCTGGCCATGGGCGAGATCAAGGGCCTGCGCCGCATCGACGTCAGCATGCTGCCCGGCGCCGACGAGGGCGGTCGCTTCGAAGACATTCAGCAGGGCGGCGGCAAGCGGGTGGTGTCGGTGATCGGCGGCGAGCGCGGCCACGTCACCACCGCCGACGGCGCCCGCTACTTCCCCGGCGCCGTCCTGCCGACCGGCCACCGCATCGTCTCCATCGAGGACACCCGCGTCCTGGTCGAGCGCAACGGCTCCCGTTCCGAACTCAACTTCTGACCCCAGCCCAAAAGGAGAATACCCATGTCATCCCAAAGTCTGAACGGCCTCGGCATGCTGGCCGTCTCGCCCGGCCTGAACAGCGAGCGCGACAAGGCCCGCCCCGGCTCCTGGTTCGAGGCCATGGCCCATTCCTGGGGTCAGACCCTGGACGCCCAGGCCGGCCGCATCGTCGAACTGTCCGAGCAGATCGGACCGGGCGGCGAGGACAAGCCCTCGACCATGGCCATGCTGACCGCCGAGTCGATGCGCATGAACTTCATGGCCAACTCCTCCTCCACCTCGACCGACTCCGTCGGCAAGGCGCTGGAGACCATGGCTCGCAAGAACTGAGCCCTTCATTTCAACAGGAGGGGCCCATGTCCTTCGAAGCCTCGGCCGCCGCAGCGGCCATGCCGCCCGAAATGCTGCAATCCCAGACGCAGCAGATCGACGTCGCCTACAACGCCACCCTCAGTCAGGCGGTGCAGTTCCAGAACCTGCTGCACGTCACGCCCCTGTCGGCTCCGGCCGCCCCGACCGAGCCCAACGGCGTCATGAAGACCATGATGGGCGCCCTGGAGCAGGTGAACGGCCAGGCCTCGGACCTCGCCGCCCTGGCCCAGGCCGCCGAAGGCAAGGCCGGCGGCATGACGCCGGGCGAGATGGTCATGATGACCGTCCGCGCGCACGAGTTCATGTTCAACTGCCAGCTCACCTCCAACATGGCCAACCGCACCTCGGACGGCCTGCAGCAGCTGTTCCGGCAACAGTCCTGAGGGAGGCGGTCATGCGAATCCGATCGCTCGCCGCCCTCGCGGGCGCAGCCCTCCTACTCGCCGCCTGCGGCCAGCAGGAGCTTTACGGCGGCCTGACGGAACGCGACGCCAATGAGATGGTCGCCGTGCTCAAGGCTCAGGGGCTGGACGCTTCCAAGACCCGCGACGGCGACAACTGGGTGCTGAAGGCGGATCGCGGCGACTTCTCCCGCGCGGTCGCCCTGCTGCACGACCGGGGCTATCCGCGCCAGAACTTCGCCAGCATGGGCGAGGTCTTCCAGAAGGAGGGCTTCGTCTCCTCGCCGATGGAGCAGCGTATGCGCATGATGTACGCGCTGCAGCAGGAGCTGGGCCAGACCATCTCCTCCATCGACGGCGTGGTGCAGGCGCGCGTCCACATCGCCGTGCCGGAAAGCGATCCCCTGGCGCAGGAGAAGCCGCCCTCCTCCGCCTCGGTCTTCATCAAGCACCGGCCCGACTATGACATCTCGGCCCAGACCGGTTCGATCAAGGCCCTGGTGGTCAACTCGATCGAGGGCCTGCCCTACGACAAGGTCACGGTCGTCGCCTTCCCGGCGTCCGAAGTCCTGACCCAGCCGCAGGCGCCGGCCGTCACCCAGCTCAGCCTGCCGCTGGGCGTGCTCATCCTGGGTGCGGCGGGGCTGGGCATCTACGGCCTCTATCGGCGACCCAAGCCGCGCGCCAAGGCAGACGCCAAGCGAGGCGAGGCTTGACGCCCAGCGCCGCCAGGACCGAACGCGCCGCCCTGTGGCGCCGGGCCCGCGCCCTCGACGGTGCGGATGACGCCGCGCGCTCGCCGCGCGCCCGCGCCTTGGCCCGCCGCCTGAAGCCGCCGCGCGCGCCGGTGGACTACGCCGCAATCCTGAAGGCGCCCGCCTGGTCCGCCCTGCCGCTGAACGAGCGCCGCCGCCTGGCCGCGACCTGCGGCGCCGTGCTGCTGGCCGAACGGCTGGCGACCAGCATCGACGGACGGATGCTCGGCGTTGTCGGACGCAGCATCGGCGAGGGCGCGCTGGACGCCGTCCTGGCCCTGCCGCCCGCCCAGCGGCCCGAGACGCCGCCGGTCGGCGCGCTGGACGCCGAGGCGCTGGAAGGTCTGGGCGCCGCCGCCCTGCTGGCCGGTCTGTCGGGCGAGACGGCCCGGCGGCTGGCCGACGGCCTGGCCCCGCCCCTGTTGCGCCTCGACGCCGACCAGGCCCAGGCCGCGCGCCGTCTGGCCCTGACAATCTGCGGGATCGCCGCCGCATGAGCTTTCACCTGATCGCCGCCGCGCCCGACGCGGCCCTGCTGACCGACCGCCCCATCATTCGCCGCGAGGACCGCGCCGTCGTCGAAACGGCCGTCGACCTTCTGGCCCAGGCCCAGGCGCGGCTGGCCGAGGTCGAGACCTATCGCGCCGCCGAGGGCGAGGCGGGCCGCGCCGACGGCTACGCCGCCGGTTATGAGGCCGGGCTGACCGCCGCCGCGCGCGACGTCGCCGAACGCGCCGCCCGCCTGCACCGCGAGATGGAGGTCGAACGCGAGCGCCTGCGCGAGACCGCCGGACGCCTGGCGCTGGACGTGGTGCGCCGCATCGCCGCCGAACTGGCGCCCGAGGCCGTGCTGGCGGCCCTGGCCGAGCGGGCGGTGAAGGACGTCCTGCCCGAGGCGCCGGTCGTGGTTCATGTCGCCCCCGACGGCGTCGGCGCCGTCTCGACCAGGCTGTGGCCCATCGGCGCGGCGATCGAGGTGCGGCCTGACGACGCCCTGGCCCCCGGCGACTGCGTCATCGAAACCGCCGCCGGACGCAGCCACGCCGGACTTGAAGTCCAGCTCGCCGCCCTGGAGCGCGCCTTTGAGCGGGGGCGCGCCGCATGAGCCACGACGCCGTCGAACTGCGCCTGCACGACGCCCTGCGCCGCGCCCGCACCCTGGACCGGCGCGGTCGGGTCGTTCAGGCCTTCGGCACCACGGTGCGCGCCACCGGACTGAACGCCCGCATCGGCCAGCAGGTCGAGATCCGCGACCCCGCCGGCGGCCCCGTGATCAAGGCCGAGGTCGTGGGCCTGAGCGACGGCGCAGCCATACTGACGCCCCTGACCAGCCTGAACGGCCTCGGTCCCGAAGCCGAAGTCATCGCCGCCGACGACCGGACCGAAGTCCCCAGCGGCCCCGGCCTGCTGGGCCGGGTCATCGACGCCTTCGGCCGCCCGCTGGACGGCCTGGGCCCCATCGCGGGACCGGTCGCCCTGCGCGACGTCTATGCCGACGCGCCCAATCCGCTGGCCCGACCGCCGATCAGCGCCCTGTTCCCGACCGGCGTGCGCGCGGTCGATACGCTGCTGAGCGTCGGCGTGGGGCAAAGGGTCGGCGTCTTCGCCATGGCGGGCGGCGGCAAGTCGACCCTGATGGGGATGTTCGCCCGCCACTGCGCCGCCGACGTCAACGTCATCGCCCTGATCGGCGAACGCGGGCGCGAAGTGCGCGAGTTCCTCGACGACAGCCTGGGGCCGGAAGGCCTGGCCCGCTCGGTCGTGGTGGTGGCCACCTCCGACCGCCCGGCGATGGAGCGCGTCCGCGCCGCCCACGCCGCCACCGCCATCGCCGAGGGCTTCCGCGCCCAGGGTCTGCGCGTCATGTTGCAGATGGACTCCGTCACCCGCTTCGCCCGCGCATTGCGCGAGATCGGCCTGTCGGTCGGCGAACCGGCGGTGCGGCGCGGCTTTCCGCCGTCAGTCTTCGCCGAACTGCCCCGGCTGTTCGAGCGGGCGGGCGCGATCGAGGGCGGCTCGATTACCGCCTTCTACACCGTGCTGATCGAGGACGAGGAAGGCGGCGACCCCATCGGCGAGGAGGTCCGCTCCATCCTGGACGGCCACGTCTATCTGTCGCGCAAGCTGGCGCAGGCGAACCACTATCCGGCCATCGACCCTCTGACGAGCCTGAGCCGCGTCTTCCCCCGCGTGACCTCGCCCGAGCATCAGGCGGCGGCGGGCAAGGTCCGCGCCTGGCTGGCCAAATACGCCGAGATCGAGTTCCTGCTGCAGATCGGCGAGTACAAGCCCGGCGGCGATCCCCTGGCCGACGAGGCCGTGCAGCGGATGCCCGCCCTTCGCGCCCTGTTGCAGCAGGGCGCCCATGAAGGCGTCGCGGCCGAAGCGGCCCTGGCCCAGCTGGCTGAGGCGGCGTCATGAGCGGGCGCGACCGCATCACCCTGCTGCGGCGCCTAGCCCGGCTGCGGGCGCAGAGGGTCGAGGCCGCGCGCCGCCTGGTCGCCGTCGCCCAGGACGCCCTGGCCCGAGCGCAGGCGGCGTTGCAGGCGCGCGAGGAGTCCATCGCCGCCCTGGGCCGCCATATCGAGACCCTGGACGAGTGGTTCGCCTCGGGCGCGGGCGGCGACGCGCGCCTGATCGAAGGCGCCCTGTCGCGACGCGGCCTGATCGTCGATCGTCGCGAAGCCGAGACAGAGGCCCGCGCCGAGGACCACCGGGCGGTCGAAGCCGCCCAGTCTGAACGGGACCAGGCTCTGCGCGCCCTGATGCGCGCCACGGCCCGCCACGACGCCGTCGACGGCCAATTGCGCCGCGCCGTGGCCCAGCGCGCCGGGCGTCGCGAGGATCAGGAACAGCTCGATTTCGAGGAACGGGGCCGCCCGCGCCTGCAACTGCTTATGGGAGGCCGCGCCTGATGGCCGACGCCGTGAACAACTCCGCCCCCGCCCGGCCCGCGCCCTCAGCACGGTCCGTCAGCTCCGCCCCCTCGGCCTGGAGCGGCGGCGCCTTCGAGGCCGCCTTGGACCAGGCCGCTGCGCGCCGCCATGCGCTCGAAGCCGGCGAGCGCCAGCCCCGCTTCGCCCGCCGCGACGAGGACGCCGAACCCGTCCGCGACCGCCCCGACGACACGCGGCGCGAAGAGGCCAAGGCCGACGACAAGACGGACAAGGCCGAGGGCCAGTTGAACATCACAGGCGCGACCGGCCTGAACGCCGTACAGGGCGGCCCCGCCGCAGCGGCGGGCTTCACCGGCGACGTCGAGGCCATGGCGTCGATGATGGAGAAGGCCTGGCTGGCGGCCCAGGCCGACGCCGCCAAGGGCATGCAGGTGCAGTTCACCGACCGGACCCTCGCCCTGGCCGGGTTCGGGGTGATGCGGCTGGCCGACGGCGGCCTGACGCTGCAACTGGCCGCCCACCAGCGGCCGACGCCCGAACTAGAGCGCGCGCTGGAGCTGATGCGCCGTCGGCTGGAAGCGCGCGGCGTGGCCGTGTCCGAGGTGCGCGTCGCCCCCGCCGATCCCGACAGCGAGCATCGCCCGCCGGACGGGGTGCGATGAGCCATGATCTCAGCGCGGCGTGAAATCCCAGCGGCCCTGATCGCGATCGGCGCGGGCGGCGTCCAGCACGGCGCGCGCCGTCTCGGCCGGAGCGCGGCCCGCCGCCAGCCCCTCGGCGGTCAGCCGCACCAGACGGCGGCTCTGGCGATTGTGCAGCCCCTCGGTCGGGCTGTCGGCGTCCGCCGCCAGCTTTCCGGCATAGAGGCGCGCCGCCTCGGGCGAAGTCTGGATCAAGGTCAGGACCAGGGCGGCCGCGCGCTCGAACGCCTCGTCCTCCAGCGGCTGGCCCACCACGTCGCGGGTCAGCCAGACGCACAGGAATTCCAGCGGCCCCACGCTGCGGGCGTTGGTCATCAGCCCCCCGCCGGGACCGGACAGTCCCGAAAAGGCCGCAGCGCCCCAGGCCGGCAGGCGCGTAACGGGCAGACGATCGGTCGTCAGGGCCCGTGCCAGGGCGTCGGCGGTCAGCCTCCGCGCCTCCTCGTCGCCGAAGCGCGCCACGGCTGCCAGCAGCTTGACGAAGCCGGGATAGAGCGCCTCGCCCAGACCGTCGCAGACGCGCTGCAACACTGTGACGCGCGCATCGGGCGTCGACTGGCCATTCAGCCCATCGATCAGAGCCTGGGCCGCGGCGGCCCAGTCGGGTTCAGCCTTGAGAACGAGATCGGTCACGATGACCGAGGCATAGCCTCAGCCGAAGCCGTTGTCGCGGGTTTCGGTCAGATGATCAGCGATGGCGCGTGCGGCCGCGTCCATGTCCAGCCTATCCGACACCAGAACGCGCACGTCGTCGCCGGCGAAGGCGGTGAAGTCGCCGAAGGCCTGGCCGCTGCGGCCGTGAGCCCGCGCCTCGGCGCCCAGAGGCGTCGAGGCCGACAGATCGCGCGACCAGACGCCGGACAGGGGCGCGTTGTCGGTGCGGATCGTGGTCATGGCGGTCTCCTCGACGTGGAACGCTCCACGCTAGGCCGCCAATCTAGGCGCATCGACGCGCCCTCGCCATGCGGGACTTCCCTAGCCGCTAGTGGACCGGAGGCGCGCCGATGACCGTCGCCCTTCGCCCGCTCGACGCGCCCCAATGGACCGACGCCGCCCTGTCGGCGCTGAACATCTGCGCCGCCGCCTTCGACGCGCGCGGCCTGACATGGCGTTCCCCTGCCTTCGTCGCCGCCTTCCCCGAATGGCGCGAGGGCGAGGCCCTGTCGGTCGTCGAGGCCCGCCTGCCCGGCCTGACCGAGGCGATCGCGGCGGCGCGGCGCGAGGGCGCCTCGGACGCCCTGATCGTCCAGCCGGGCGGCCGCCGGGTGCATGACGCGCGCCTGGCCCTGTCCGACGGCCTGGTCTTTCTGGAGCTGTCCGACGCCGCCGAGCGTCAGGAGGCCCAGCAGCGCCACCTGGCCGACCGCGAGGAATTGCTGACCACCTCGCGCGTGTTGTCGGTGGGCGAAATGGCCACCATGATCGCCCATGAGCTGAACCAGCCGATCGGCTCCATCGCCAACATCCTGCGCGGGTTGAAGGCGCGGCTGCAACGCGGCGCCCTGACGCTCGAGACCGGCGCCGAGGCCCTGGAGCGCGCGACCGAGCAGGCCCTCTACGCCTCGGGCGTGATCCAGCGCGTCCGCACCTTCGTCGATCAGCGCCAGCCCCAGGTGCAGCGGCTGGACCTGGCCCGCCTGGCCCGCAACACCCTGGACCTGCTGGACTGGGAGATCACCCGCGACCGGGTGACGGCGCGCGCCGCCATGCCGCCGGACCTGCCCGCCGTCCTGGGCGATCCGGTCATGATCCAGCAGGTGCTGGTCAATCTGGCGCGCAACGCCCTGGACGCCATGCGCGGCGTCGACCTGCCCCGGCGCGAACTGACCATAGAGGCGCGCCACAGCCTGGACGCGCGCCAGATCGAACTGACCCTGACCGACACCGGGCCGGGCGTGCCGGAAGAGGCGTCCGCCCGCATCTTCTCGCCCTTCTTCAGCACCCGCAGCGGCGGCATGGGCGTCGGCCTGGGCATCTGCCGCTCGATCATCGAACTGCACCGCGGCCGCCTGTGGTTCACGCCCGGCGAGACGGGCGGCAGCGTCTTTCACATCGCCCTGCCGCTGGCCGCGGCCGAAACCCCGACCGAGGAGGCCCGCCCATGAGCGCCGTCGCAACACCGGCTGACGGGCCGTCCGGCCGCATCTGCCTGGTCGACGACCACGCCGAGTTCCGCCAGTCCGCCGCCTGGTGGCTGGAAAGCCTGGGCTATGAGGTCGAGTGCTGGGAAGAACCCGCCGCCTTCTTAGAGGCCATGACTGAGCGCCCGGCAGAACCCGCCTGCTTCCTGCTGGACGTGCGGATGCCGGGCATGTCGGGGCTGGAGCTGATGGAGGCGGCGCGCGAGCGCGGGTTGGATCAGCCGGTGATCTTCATGACCGGCCACGGCGACGTGCCCCTGGCGGTCGAGGCCATGCGGCGCGGCGCCGTCACCTTCCTGGAGAAGCCCTTTCAGGAGAAGGCGCTGGAAGAGGCCATCGCCCTGGCCTTCCGCACGACGCCATCAGAAACAGAAGACGAAACAACTACTTCTCCGCTGTCCCTCGCCTATCAGGAAAGGTTGGCTCGCCTGACCGCGCGCGAGCGCGAGGTCATGGATCTGGTCGTGGCCGGTTCCTACAACAAGGTCATCGCCTATGACCTGGGCATCAGCCCCAAGACGGTCGAGCTGCACCGCGCCCGCATCATGACCAAGATGGAGGCGCCGACCCTGACCCATCTGGTCCGCATGGCCGTGTCCGGCCAGGTCGAGGAGGCGTGAGCGTGGCCCTGGACGCCCTGCCCTCCTCGCTCGCGCCCGCGCGCCCGCCCCGGCTGGACGAGCCGACCGTGCGCGCCCGCGCCGCCGTCGTCGCCGCCCTGGACGGCCTGATGCTGAACGGACTGCGCGTCAGCGTTCTGATCCCCGATCAGGACGAGGCCTTCGTCGGCGAGCAGGTCGCCTTCGCCACGCCGCACGGCCTCGTCCGTGTCGCGCCTCTGACGATCGACGGCGCGGCCTTCGAGAACGGCGACCACGCCGCCCTGCTGGCCGCCGTCTCGACGCTGGAGCCGCTGCTGGCGGCGCTGGAAGACGCAGGCGCCGAGGCGCTGACGCCCGTCGGCGTGCGTTCCGACACGATCGATGCGGCGCACGTCGAGGTCCGCCTCAGCGACGGCGAGCGCACTTTGCATGAGGCGCGCCTGTCCCTGCCGCCCGTATTGGCCCTGCGTCTGCGCCGTGTCGGCGATCAGCCGCCGGGGCTGAACCTGCCCCTGCCGATTCGTCTGCTCATCGAAGGGCCGCGCCTGTCGCCCGACGATCTGTCGAGCCTGCGCGCGGGCGACCTGCTGCTGATCCCCGCTCTGGCCGGAGCCTGGTCCGCGCGCCTGTCGGTTCCCGGCGGGACGGCCGTCGGCCTGTTCGACCCCGCGTCCCGAAACTTCACCCATCAACGCAAGGAAAGCCGCATGACCGAGGCCGCCGCCCCGCCTGCCGAAAACGAGCACGGACTGACGCCGGGGGCCGACACGCCGATCGCCGTGACGGTCGATCTGGGCGAGACCGCCGCGCCGCTGAAGACCCTGACCGAGCTGCGCGCCGGCGCCGTCCTGCCCCTGACCGGACTGGACGCCGAAATGCGCGTCACCCTGCGCAGCGCCGGCCAGGCCTTCGCGCGCGGCCGCCTGGTGTCCCTGGGCGAGGCCTACGCCGTGCTGATCGACGCCGTCGCCGACCCGAAGGAGGCCGTCTGACATGGACCTGTCCCAGTTCTCGCCGGGATCGGCGCTCGTCACCGTCATCCTGCTGGCGCTCGCGCCCTTCGTGGCGGTGATGGTGACGTCCTTCACCAAGATCGTGGTGGTGCTGTCCCTGCTGCGCAACGCCCTGGGCCTGCAGCAGGTGCCGCCGAACATCGTGCTGAACGGCATGGCGCTGATCCTGACGCTCTACGTCATGTTCCCGGTCGGCCAGCGCATGGCCGAGGCCACCAACCACATGCCGCCCACCGCCGCCCTCAGCGACACCCAGCAATTGTTCGCCTATGCCGACAGCGCCAAGGAGCCGCTGCGCGACTTCCTGATCAAGCACTCGTCCGAGCGCGAGCGCGCCTTCTTCCTGCGCACCGCCCAGCGCATCTCCACCCCTGAAAAACGCGCCGAGATCACTGCGCGCGACTTCCTGGTCGTCGTGCCCGCCTTCACCGTGTCGGAGCTGGCGACGGCCTTCCAGATCGGCTTCCTGATCTTCCTGCCCTTCCTGATCATAGACCTGGTGGTGTCCAACATATTGCTGGCGATGGGGATGATGATGCTGTCGCCGACCACCGTCTCCCTGCCGTTCAAACTGTTGCTGTTCGTGCTGATCGACGGGTGGGTGAAGCTGTCCCACGGCCTTGTGCTCAGCTACGTCTAGGAGAACGCCCATGATGAACGCCCAGGCCATCGAGCTCGTCAATCAGGCGTTGTGGCTCGTCCTGTTCCTGTCGGCCCCGCCGATCATCGCCGCCTCCATCGTCGGCCTGATCGTGGCGGTGATCCAGTCGGCGACGCAGCTTCAGGAACAGACCCTGCAGTATACGGCCAAATTCTTCGCCATCGTGCTGACCCTGTTCGCTACGGCGGCGCTGATCGGCGGCTCGCTGTATCAGTTCAGCGACCGCATCTTCACCGAGTTCCCGGCCCTGGTGCGCCGCTAGGTGTTCGAGGGTCTGGACAGTCTGTTCGACAACGCCATCCTGGTGGCGGTGTCGACCACGCGGGTGGCGACGACCTTCCTGCTGATGCCGCTGCTGTCGCCGCAGACGGTGCCGGCGATGGTTCGCAACTCCATCTTCCTGGTCTTCGGACTAGCGGTGCTGACCATGCAGCCGCAGGTGGCCCAGATGACCCTGCCGACGGTCCAGTGGATCCTGCTGTTCGGCAAGGAGGCCCTGGTCGGAGTGGTCATCGGCTTCTTCTTCGCCACCATGCTGTGGGCGTTCGAGGCCGCCGGCCAGATCATCGACACCAAGGTCGGCGCCACCATGGCTCAGGTGGTGGACCCGCTCAGCGGCCATCAGACCTCGCTGAACGGCGAGTTCCTGGGACGACTGGCCAACTTCGTCTTCATGTTCTCGGGCGGCCTGCTGCTGTTGGTCGGCACCATACTGGACAGTTTCGTCATCTGGCCCATCGGCAGCCTGACGCCGGTGCTGACCATGAGCAGCCTCAGCCTGTTCGAGGGCGAGTTCACGCGGCTGATGACCCTGGCCGTGCTGTTCGCCTCGCCGGTTCTGGTGGTGCTGTTCGTCACTGACGGCGCCCTGGGCCTGGTCAACCGCTATGCGCCGCAGCTGAACGTCTTCTCCCTGTCGCTGTCGATCAAGGCCTGGCTGGCGACCCTGATCATCCTGATCATGATGACCGGCCTGGTGCAGACCCTGCTGAACGAGATCATGGGCCGCCACGACACGGTTCTGGAGGTGCTGAAGGCGATGGGACGACGCTCAAGCTAGGAAGCTAGGGTCGTCCCTGATGGGGACCGTCCCGACTGTGAAGCCCCGCCCGCGCATGGTCCGATGCCGGTCAGCAAGATCAACCTCGGGGCTGCACGATGACCAGCATCAACACCGCCTTCTCCAACGCCGTCGGGACTCTCGTGCTCGGCGCGGTCGCCGATCGCATGGCCACGGCGGCCAACTTCGCCCAGATGGGCTTCCAGCTGGGCGTGATGCTCAACGGCGCCTTCCAGCCCGCCGCCCCCGCCTTCTCGGCCTCCATGCCCCAGGACGGCAAGGCCACGGTGGACCTGGGCGACGGCTATACGCTGGAGATCAACGAGGCCAACTCCGAGTTCGTGGTGCGCGACGCCGACGGCAACGTCACCCAGATCTGGGGCGATCCGCACTTCAACTACAACGGCCAGCACGTCGGCGACTTCTGGGACACCATGACCCTGGAACTCGAGAACGGAACCAAGATCACCGTCAACACCGAGCCCTTCGGCAACAATCCCAACGCCACCGTCACCAGCCAGTTGGTCATCACGCGCGGCGACCAGGCCATGATCATCGACGGCGTCAGCCAGAACCGGCTGGGCGACCTGAACATCAGCATGAGCAACAACGGCTACGCCGTCGACGCCGCCTATCGCGACGGCCTGACCATCCGCGAGGACGACGCCGCCGGATCGGGCTGGACCAGCGGCATCACCGGCGACGCCGTCAGCCAGGAAGACTTCAACCTGACCAAGATCGGCAACGCCGGCCTGCCCGAGACGCTTCAGGCCTTCAGCGACGCCCTGCGCGGCGTCCTGGGCGCCTGGCTGCTGACCGGCGTGTTGAGCGGATTGGCCGAAGCCCTGGGCGGCGCCTCTGAAACCAGCGAGCCCGGCAGCCCGCGCGTCGCCCTCGGCCCAACGCCGACGCGCTGAACTTACCTGCGGTTCAGCGCGGAACCCCGCGGACTTCGGTCCGCGGGGTTTTTCTTCGCCAGAACAGCTTTGAGCTCAGCGTCGGTTCAGGGCGTCAGTCGCGGCGTCCACCATGCGGGCGAACTGTTCGACGGCGCTGTCGCGGGCGGCGGCGGGGCCTTCCTCGCGCGCCAGGCCCGCCGCCAGGGCCTGCAGCATGGGTTCGACCACGGCGGGCGCGGTCAGGTACGGCGTCGCGCGGGCGTGATCCTGAACCGCGCGCACGAAGTCAGTCAGGGCGCGGTCGATGCGGCCCGTCTCGATCGGAGAGACGGCGCTCAGCCGCGCCGCGACCGCCTGGCCGGTCTGGGCGGCCAGCACGCGCATGTCGCCGCCGACCACCGCCCCGCCCTGTTGCCCCTGCTCGACCCAGACCTGGGACAGGGCCACGCCGCGATCCAGACTGTCCGCCGGATCGAGCAGGACCGCGCCGGCCAGCTCGGCCATCGCCTGAACGGCGGCGCCGACGGCCAATGCGCGGCTCTCGACAAACGACGCCCCGGCGGAGACCGCCGAGGCGCCGTTCGCGCCGGAGATGGCGCCGGATTCAGTCATGCGATCAGCGGCCGTCCAGCATGTTCAGGGCGTCGCGGCGCTCGTCCTCGAACCGCTGAGCGACCCCCGCCTGAACATCTGCGCGCGAGCTGGAGAAATAGGCCAGTTCGCCATTGCCATCGCGGCGGCCGCGCTCGTCATAGACGGCGTTGATCAGCGCACGGTCATAGTCAGGGCTGGAGGTGTCGATCCCCTGGCGCTCGACCGCCGCCATGGCGCGGGTGACGACCGCCGTGTTCGGACCGTGATGGACCGAGGTCGACCACACCACATCCTGAAGCGCGTGCGAGCGGTTGGAGATGTCCAGGCCCGCATTCTCGATCCGAGCGGACTGCACGTCATAGTGGGTGCGTTCGATGAAGGCGTGCTGCGCGGCCTGGAAGGCTTCCGGCTCGCGCGCGGCGATGGCGCGCCAGGTGTCGGAGAAGGCGCGCGTGCCCGCCGCCGCCCCGCCGAACTCATCGGCCCAGCGCGCCCCGTCGGCGGCCAGGAACTCCTGCGGTCGGTTGCGGTTCACCGCCAGCTGATAGGAGCCGTAGGATACGCCGCCCGGATCGCCCGAACCGGACGACACGGTGCCGGGACCGCGCCCGCCCGTTTCATAGCGCGCCGACAGGGCGCCCAGGTCCGGATTGACGCCTTCCTGCGCCGTTGCGGGCGTCGCTTCAGCGGCGGGTTCGGAAACGGGCGTCGACTGGACCGGCGTCGCCGCCTCGGGCGCCGCCCCGTTCAGACGGATCTGCTGGCCGACCTGAATCAGCGATGGATTGGCGATGCCGTTGTCGGCCGCCAGCTCGCGCCAGCTCATCCCGTATTGCTGGGCGATGCCCGACAGGGTGTCGCCGCCGCGCACCGTATGAAAGACCGTCGCCTCGGCCGGCGTCGAGTCTCGCCCCTCCCCCGCGCCGACCGGCAGCGTCACGGTCTGGCCGGGATGGATCAGGTTCGGATTAGTGATCTGCCGATTCGCCGCCAGCAAGTCGCCGACGCTGACGCCATAGCGTTCGGCGATCCCGGACAGGGTCTCGCCCGCCCGAACCGTGTGGGCGGGCGCGGCGTCGCGCGCCCCGACGGCGGCGGACAGGTTGGTGGCGGAGGAAGCGGCGAGAGACATGGGTCGGCTCCAGAAGACGCGGTGATCCGTCCGGCCAGTTTGGCCTCTCTTCGCGCGTCTGAAATCTGGGGCTTTCCCTAGCGGCGCCGTTCGCAGGCGCCCCGGCATAGGGGATGTCCCTAGCTAAGGACGCCCCCAGCTTATGTCGCCGACGCCCCAATCATAGGCTTGCTCCAATATCCGTCTGTATCGTGCAGGAGCCGGTCATGACCATCACGCCTCTTTCGCCGTCCGTCGACACCCGCGTCCTGGCCTCGCCCGTCAGCGGCCCCGTCGCTGGATCGCCTTCGACCAGCCGGGTCGATCAGGCGCTGGACACGATCCGCGACCGCCTGGACGAAGGCTTCTTCAACGACGTCTCCCAGGGCGACCTACGAGACATCAACGCCGCGCTGAACGGTCTGACGGCGGAAGAGCGCAACGCCGTCGTCTCCGAACTGTCCAACGACGAACTGAACAAGTGGACGGACGAGCTCGACAACTCCGGCTTCCTCGGCATGGGCGGCGGGCTGAGCGTGGACGAGCGCCGCGACCTGCACACGACGCTGGGCGGCTCGCTGGACGCCACCCAGCTGGAGCGCGTCTACAACGCCTATGACAACCGCGAGCAGAAGATCGAGCTGGCGCAGGGCGTCGCCGCCCACGCGACGTCCGACGTAAGGACCGGCTTCATCGCCGCCCTGGCGCCCCAGACGACCGAGGCCGACGGCATGGGCGGCGTGATGATCTCCGACATGGGCGACGCCGAGGGCCTGGCCGTGGCCCATGTGCTGGGCAGCCTGGGCGGCAACGCCTCTGCGCTCAGCACCGCCTATGCATCTTTGAACGACACCCAGCTGTCGGCCGTTTTCGAGGCCGGAACCCAGCAGACCATGTACGCGAACATGCAAGGCGGCGCGCCGACCTACAGCTATGACGCCGGACCGCTGGCCGCAGCCGTCGACGCCGCCGCCACCAGCCCCGACGCCGAGCTGAAGGCGCGGGTGTTCGAACTGGCGGGGCGCCAGATGGTCAGCGTCTCGGGCGCCAACGGCGTGCTGACGCCTTCGGTCGGGACCGGCGACGCCGCCGACGAAATCCGCGCCGGCATGGAGGGCCTGCTGAAATCCGACGTCAACGGCGTCGTCGAGGCGCTGGAACAGGACTATCAGGCCGGCAAGGGCATGACCGCCTTCCTGCAGGAGACCCTGGGCCAGGACGGCGGCGCCGACACCATCCGCGGGCTGGTCGACCAGCTGGCGCGCGGCAATGATCTGAAGGGCGACATGCTGCAACGCTTCACCGCCCCGACCCAGCAGGACGGCGGCGTCTTCTATCCGGCCGCCGAGCGCATGGGTTACTTCTCCGGCGCCCTGCACCAGGCCTTCGAGGGCGTGAACAAGGGCGCGGCCGAGAACGTCGAGACGCTGAAGACCATCTTCAGCTTCGCCACCGGCAAGCTGCCCGGACCGGGCGTCGGCGATGCGACCGGCTGGCTGAGCGACCAGGTCTTCGACACGGCCCTGAGCCAGTATCAGAGCGGCCAGGCGGACCTGTTCGAGAGCATCGTGGCCCTGACGACCCCGACCGGCGCGGACGGCCGCCGCCCCTATGACGGCCCGGCCGAAGTCAGCTACAACGAGGGCTGGGAGTCCGTGACGCGGATTCCGCTGAACTGATCCTCAGAGTCTGGCCGCGCCCGGACGGAAAGGACGCGGCCTTGCCTGCCCTCCGTTGGCTTCCAATCCTGGCGACCCTGACCATGCTGACCGCCTGCGACTCCTCCCCCGAGACGCCAAAAACCACGCCCTCGGGCGTCGTCACGAGCGAAGGCTTCATCGCGGCCGCCGCCCGGATCGATGCAGAGTCCCTGTCCGCCCTGGCCGCCGCCGTGGACGCCGACCCTGCAGGCGTGGCGAACCAGCTTCAGAGCGGTCTGGGCGGCCGCCGCGCCTTGCAGGCCTACGCCGCCGCCATGCTGGAGGACGGACAGGCGGCGCATCTGGGGCGGCAATGGGCGGCGCTGACCGCCGATGTCCCCGCCCTGTCCGCCTATGAACAGAAGGACGGAGGCGTCTGGCGCCCTCGCGCCGAGGACGCCGGCTTCTTCACTGGCGGGGTCGCCGCCGCGCTGTCGCAAAACCCCAAGGCCCTGCCCGACTTCGCTCAAGGCGCAGGCGTCGCCCCGCCCGCTCCCGGCGAGGACATCGCCGAATGGCTGTCACAACGCGTCCGCGCCCTGCCTCGCCCCGCCCGCGACGCCTTCGACCAGGCTCTGCGCGCAGGCGCGGTGCGCTAAGACCCCAGTCTAGGGAAGACCCTAGCAGCGCGGTTCGGCGAGCAGCGATAGGGTGACTGCATAGGATCGGGAGGCGACCATGCAGATCGACCGGATCGGCGCGACATCGTTCCAACCTCAGACGACGCCCGCGGCGGCGCGCTTCGACGACGATCCGCGCGTCGCCCTGGACTGGGCGCCGCCGCCCGCCGCGCCGGTTTCGGCTCAGGCTGCGGCCGCCCCGGCCCGTTCGGACAATGTCGTCGACCTGGACACAGCGCGCACGCATCTGGCGCTGTCGGCCGATGTCTACAACGACACCCCTTCGCCGCCCGACGGCTGGCGCGTGGCCGGACCGGACGACCTGGACCGGCTGCGCCTGACTCCCGACCTGCTGGAGCGCGCCGATTCCGAGTTCCGCGCTCGCGTCTATGTCAGCGACGAGGGCGGCCAGACCCGCCACGTCGTCGCCTTCCGCGGCTCCCAGGCGGGCGAGGACTGGCTCAACAACGGTCAGCAGGCGCTGGGCCTGTCCTCAGAGCACTATGACAAGGCCCTGCGCATCGGCCAGCGACTGGCCGCCGTCGAGGCGGACGTCACCCTGACCGGCCATTCGCTGGGCGGCGGCATGGCCTCGGCCGCGTCCCTGGCGTCGGGCCACGACGCGGACACCTTCAACGCCTCCGGCCTGCACGCCTCGACGATCGAGGCCGCCCAGGCGGGCGGGCGCCCGACGCCCGACATCGACGCCTTCTACCTCAAGGGCGACCCGCTCAGCCTGCTGCAGGACGGCGGCGACCGCATCATCCTCGGAGGCCTGGGAGCGGTTCTGCTCGGCCCGCTCGGCGGCGTGGCCGCCGGATGGGCGGGCGACGCGCCCGGAGCTGTCGGCGACCGCATCCCCGTGTCCCCCACCCCGCCCGAGGACCAGTCCTGGTGGAATTGGACGCCCGGCGCCCTGCACGGCGTCGAATGGTTCCAGTCCAGCCTGGACGCCATGCGATAAGGAGGCGGAACGGCCTCGACCCGCCGACCGTTCAGCGCCAAGATGCCCGGACGCCTCTTCACGCCAATCCTTCTCGCCGGAGTTCTGATGAGCGGTTGCGACGCCCGCGCCGACGGTTTTGTCGTCGGCACCGTCCTGCCCTCCCCGGCCAGCGTGGCCGCGCTGGGCCGGGACGGCCATTCCACCCGCGACATGGTCGAGGCGGTCCGCGACGGCGACCTGGCGAAGGCCCGCCGCCTGCTGGACGCCGATCCCGCCCTGGCCCGCATCGGCGACGGCGAGAATCTTGACCTGCTGACCCTCGCCGTCGCGCGCGACGACCGGGCCATGGTCAGCCTGCTGCTGGAAAAGGGCGCCCCGCCCGACGGCCCGAACGGCGAGACTTCGCTCAGCTTGGCCCTGCGCGCCCGCGAGCCCTGGCACGCCCAGGCTCTGCTTCAGGCAGGCGCCTCGCCTGACCCGGTCGCGCCTGACGCCTTCTGGCCGCTGGACGAGGCTATCGCCCTGAACTCGCTCGGCGCCGTGCGTCTGTTGCTGGATCACGGGGCCGACGTGAATCGGGCCGACCGCACCGGGGGCACGCCGTTGGAAGCCGCCGTCGCCATGCGCAACTACCGCATCGCCGAACTTCTGCTGGAACGCGGCGCCGATCCCTGGGCGGTCGGCGTCAACGGCGACACCATCGCCTCCGCCCTGAACGTCCCCGTCCGCCCTGCCGAGCCCGCCGAGGCCCAAGCCGAAGCGCGCGTCAAAGCCCGCATGACCGCCGCCGGATGGCGCTTCCCCCCGCCCTCGGCCCAGGTCGTGCGCGCCGAAGTCCTGGCCGGCCGCTGGCCTCCCGCCGACGCCCAGGGAGGCCGCCCGCCCTCGCCCGAACTGGTGCGGCGGATGCGAGAGTTGTGGCCGCAGTAGTACGCCCCCTCGCGGTCCGCTCAGCCCGAAAATCAATACCCCCAGGTCAATCGGGCTGAGCCGAATCCGCCTCCAGCTTCTGGCGCATTGGCCCGATGACGACGCGCATTGATCAGGCGGCGCTCACAATCACGCCCCTTCGCCCGCCGCCCACGCCGCCCGACGCGACACGCGCCTGACGAAGGTTGCAGCGCACACTAAAAAACAGGTCATTTGTGCGCTATAATGCAAAATATTCGACAATAATATTTCAAATTCATATTTTTTGAGAGCTAATAAGAAAAATTATTTTGCACCGCGAGCCGGCAGCCCGCTTAATACGCAAATGCAAAAAGGCGGACGATCCAACCCTGGCGGTTTTCTGATCGAGCAGCGTCGGCTGGAGAAACAGCCCGCTGATCTGCGCGTGCGCGCCTTCACGGAGATCACGCTCAAACCGACCGCCGCTGGCGGGACGGCCCAGGCGTCGCGCTGCACCGACTGCGGCGTGCCCTTCTGCCAGAACGCCTGTCCGCTGCAGAACAACATCCCCGACTGGCTGGCCCTGTCGGCGGACGGCGACCTGCGCGAGGCCTGGCGCGTCGCCTCGGCCACCTCGACCATGCCCGAGATCTGCGGCCGCATCTGTCCGCAGGACCGTCTGTGCGAGGGCGCCTGCACCCTGCAGCAGTCCGGCTGGGACGGCGTCACCATAGGCTCGGTCGAGGCCTGGATCGCCGATGCCGCCTTCGACAACGGCTGGGTCGAGCCCATCCGCCCCCTGGCCGAACGCGGCCAGAGCGTGGGGATCGTGGGCTCCGGCCCCGCCGGTCTGGCGGCCGCCGATCGTCTGCGCAGCGAAGGCTACGCTGTCGTCGTCTATGACCGCCACGACCGCGCCGGCGGCCTGCTGACCTACGGCATCCCCGGCTTCAAGCTGGAGAAGCGCATCGTTCAGCGCCGCATCGACCGCCTGGCCGAGGGCGGGGTCGAGTTCGTGCTCAACACCAATGTCGGCGTCGACATCTCGATGGACGAGCTGCGGTCGCGTCACGACGCCGTCCTGCTGGCCATGGGCGTCTATCAGGCCCGCACCCTGGCCGTGCCGGGACGAGGCCCCGACGACACCGTCGCCGCGCTGGACTTCCTGATCGCCCAGAACCGTATCGACTGCGGCGACGCCGCCGACGCCTCGGCGCCCCACGCAGCCGGTCGCGACGTGGTCGTCGTCGGCGGCGGCGACACGGCCATGGACTGCGTCCGCACCGCTATCCGCCAGGGCGCGAACAGCGTCGTCTGCCTCTATCGCCGCGACCGCGAGAACATGCCCGGCTCGGCCCGCGAGGTGCAGAACGCCGAAGAGGAAGGCGTCCGCTTCGAATGGCTGGGCGCGCCCAAAGCCCTGATGTCCAAGGGCGAGGCTGTCGTCGCCGTCCGTGCCCACCGCATGGCCCTGACCGAGGCCTCGGCCGGCGGGCGGCGCGACATCGCCCCCGTGTCCGGCTCGGACTTCGACCTGCCCGCCGACCTGGTGATCGAGGCTCTGGGCTTCGAGCCCGAGGCCTTTGGCGAACAGCTCGACGCCAACCTGGGCCTGACCAGATGGAACACCCTGCAGGTGTCGCGTAGCGGTTTCGCCACCACCCTGCCCGGCGTGTTCGCCGCCGGAGACGCCGTGCGCGGCGCCTCCCTCGTCGTCTGGGCCGTGCGCGACGGCCAGGACGCTGCGGCCGAAATCGACCGTTATCTGCGCGCGCGCACCGAGGAAGCCGCAGCATGACCGACGCATCGCAACAGAACTGGCTGGCCCAGTACCAGGAGAACCGCGCCCGCCTGATCGAGGGCGGCGCCTATGACCCGTCGTCGGAGCGTGACGCCTGCGGCGTGGGTCTGGTCTGCGCCATCGACGGCAAGCCCCGCCGCGAGATCGTCGAGATGGCCATCAAGTCGCTGAAGGCCGTGGCCCACCGCGGCGCGGTCGACGCCGATGGTCTGTCCGGCGACGGCGCCGGCGTCATGATCGAACTGCCCCAGGCCTTTTTCGCAGCCCAGGTGCGCGCCGTCGGCCAGACCCTGCGTCCCGGCCCCATCGCCGTCGGCCAGGTCTTCCTGCCGCGCACCGACCTGGGCGCTCAGGACCACGCCCGCGCCATCGTCGAGGCCGAGGCCATCCGCTCGGGCTTCTACATCTACGGCTGGCGCCAGACGCCGATGGACCTGTCGGTCGTCGGCGGGCGCGCCGACGCCACCCGGCCCGAGATTGAGCAGATCATGCTGGCCGCGCCGGAAGGCATGGAGATCGAGGCGCTGGAGCGCGAGCTCTTCCTGTGTCGCCGCCGCATCGAAAAGGCGGTGCAGGCGTCGGGCCTGAACGGCTTCTACCTCTGCTCCCTGTCGGCCCGCTCCATCGTCTACAAGGGCATGGTCCGCGCCGAGCTGCTGGGTCAGCTGTATCACGACCTGAACGACCCCATGGTCGAGGCCGGCTACGCCGTCTTCCACCAGCGCTACTCGACCAACACCTTCCCCGAGTGGAAGCTGGCCCAACCCTTCCGCATGCTGGCCCACAACGGCGAGATCAACACGCTTCAGGGCAACCTGAACTGGATGCGCGCCCACGAGATCCGCATGGCCGCCTCGGCCTTCGGCGACCGCGACCAGGAGGTCAAGCCGGTGGTCCAGCCGGGCGGTTCAGACTCGGCGGCCCTGGACAATGTCTTCGAGGTTCTGGTCCGCGCCGGGCGTCCCGCCCCCCTGGCCAAGGCCCTGCTGGTGCCCGAGGCCTGGTCCTCGGACGACGTGGTGATGAAGCCCGAGCACCGCGCCCTCTACGCCTACTGCAATGCGGTGATGGAGCCCTGGGACGGCCCCGCCGCCCTGTGCGCCGTCGATGGCCGCTGGGTCGTGGCCGGCAAGGACCGCAACGGCCTGCGCCCTCTGCGCGCGGTCGAGACCGTGGACGGCCTGCTGCTGGCCGGCTCCGAAGCCGGTCTGGTCCCCCTGCCCGAGGGCCGCATCAAGCGCCGCCTGCACATCGGCCCCGGCAAGCTGATCGCCGTCGATCTGAAGCACGGCCGCATCTATGACGAGCATGAGGCCGTCGACGCCCTGGCCGCCGCCCAGCCCTACGAACAGTGGCTGGAGAACATGGTCGATCTGGAGCCCATCATCGGCCCCGGACCAGAACCGCGCGCCGCTGTCGGCGAGGCCCTGATCCGTCGCCAGATCGCCGCCGGCTTCAGCCGCGAAGATCTGGACCTGCTGCTGGACGCCCTGGTTCGCGACGGCAAGGAGGCCGTGGGCTCCATGGGCGACGACGCCCCGCCCGCCGTCCTGTCCAGCCTGCCGCGCCCCCTGGCTCACTACTTCCGCCAGAACTTCTCCCAGGTCACCAACCCGCCCATCGATCCCCTGCGTGAAGCCGGGGCCATGAGCCTGAAGACCCGCTTCAAGAACCTGGGAAACATCCTGGCCCAGGACGAGGCCCAGACCGAAGTCTTCGTGCTGGACAGCCCGGTCCTGACCACCGGCATGTACCAGCGCCTGCTGGGCGTCGTCGCCGACGGCTCGACCACGGTAATCGACTGCACCTATCCGGTCCCGGCTGAAGGCGACCGTTCCGGCGCGGGCCTGCGTCAGGCGCTCGACCGCATCCGCGACGAGGCCGAGGCCGCCGCCCGCGACGGCGCCACCCTGATCGTCCTGACTGACGAGCACGCCTCCGCCGAGCGTCTGGCCGCGCCCATGATCCTGGCCACCGCCGGGACGCATGGCCGCCTGATCGCGGCGGGCATGCGGACCTATTGCTCACTGGTGGTGCGCTCCGCCGAGACCCTGGACCCGCACGCCTTCGCCGTTCTGGTCGGGGTGGGCGCCACCGCCGTCAATCCGTGGCTGGCGCAGGAGTTGTTCCAGGAGCGTCTGGATCGCGGCGCCTATCCGGGCCTGACGCTTCATGACGCCTGCCTAAACTACAAGCACGGCATCGAGGCCGGCCTGCTCAAGGTGCTGGCGAGGAAGGGCATCAGCGTCATCTCCGCCTATCGCGGCGGCTGCGAGTTCGAGGTCCTGGGCCTATCGCGAGCCCTGGCCGCCGAGTTCTTCCCCGGCGCCCCGTCGCGCATCTCCGGCATCGGTCTGGCCGGTCTGGAGCAGGCCGCGCTCAAGCGTCATTCGGTCGCCTTCGGCGCGGCCGTGCCTTCCCCCTCGATGGGCGGCTTCTTCCGCATCCGTGCGGGCGGCGAGGCCCACGCCCATGACGCGAAGACGATCCACCTGTTGCAGGACGCGGTGAACCGCGGCGACTACAAGCGCTTCAAGCAATACTCCGCCGCCGTTCGCGAGCAGCCGGATCTGGCCCTGCGCGACCTGCTGGACTTCAAGGACGGCCTGACCCCGGTCCAGCTGCACGAGGTCGAGAGCGTCTCGGACATCCGTCGCCGCTTCCTGTCCCAGGCCATGTCCCTCGGCGCCCTGTCGCCCGAGGCGCATGAGACCCTGAACATCGCCATGAACCGGATGGGCGCGCGCGCCGTCTCCGGCGAGGGCGGCGAGGACCCCGCCCGCTATGCGCCGCGCCCCAACGGCGACAACGCCAACTCGGCGGTCAAGCAGGTGGCCTCGGGCCGCTTCGGCGTCACCGCCGAATACCTGAACCAGTGCCGCGAGATCGAGATCAAGGTGGCCCAGGGCGCCAAGCCCGGCGAGGGCGGCCAGCTGCCCGGTTTCAAGGTCACCGAGTTCATCGGCCGGATGCGTCACGCCGTCCCCGGCACCACCCTGATCAGCCCCCCGCCGCACCACGACATCTATTCGATCGAGGACCTGGCCCAGCTGATCTACGACCTGAAGGCGATCAACCCCGACGCCAAGGTCACGGTCAAACTGGTCTCGGCCACCGGCATCGGCGCCATTGCGTCCGGGGTCGCCAAGGCCAAGGCCGACGCCATCCTGATCGCCGGCCACAACGGCGGCACGGGCGCCTCGCCGCAAACCTCGGTCAAGCACGCCGGCATGCCGTGGGAGATCGGTCTGGCCGAGGCGCATCAGGTCCTCAGCCTGAACCACCTGCGCTCGTCGGTGTCCCTGCGCGCCGACGGCGGCATCCGCACCGGTCGCGACGTGGTCCTGGCCGCCCTGCTGGGGGCCGAGGAATACGGCATCGGCACCTCGGGCCTGATCGCCATGGGCTGTCTGATGGTGCGCCAGTGCCACTCCAACACCTGCCCGGTCGGCGTCTGCTCGCAGGACGAGCGCCTGCGCGCCAAGTTCACCGGCACGCCCGAGAAGGTGGTCAACCTCTTCACCTTCATCGCCGAGGAGGTGCGCGAGATCCTGGCCTCCATCGGCGCCCGCACGATCGACGAAATCGTCGGCCGCACCGACCTGCTGCGTCAGACCCGGCGCGGCGGTTCGCACCTGGACGACCTGGACCTCAACCCCCTGCTGATGAAGGTTGATGTCGACCGTCCCGGCCGCTGGGCCGACAAGGTGCGTAAGCCCGTCCCCGAGAGCCTAGACGCCCAGGTTCTGAAGGACGCTCAAGCCTTCCTGGAACGCGGTCAGACGCTGGAACTGTCCTACCCGCTGAACAACACCCAGCGCACCGCCGGCGCCGGCGTCTCCTCGGCCATCGTCCGCAAGTTCGGCCCGCAGGGTCCGCAGGGGCGTCTGAAGCTGAAGCTGGAAGGCATCGCCGGTCAGAGCTTCGGCGCCTTTGGCGCGCGCGGCCTGATCCTCGATGTCGTCGGCGAGGTCAACGACTACGTCGGCAAGGGCCTGTCGGGGGCCGACATCCACGTCCGTCCCTATGAATGGCGCGCCGACCAGCAGGTCTGCGGCAACACCACCCTCTATGGCGCCACCTCGGGCCGTCTGTTCGTGGCGGGCGCGGCGGGCGAGCGCTTCGCCGTCCGCAACTCGGGCGCCGAGGCCGTGGTCGAGGGTCTGGGCGCGCACGGCTGCGAATACATGACCGGCGGTCGCGTGGTCGTCCTGGGGTCGGTCGGCTGGAACCTGGCGGCGGGCATGAGCGGCGGCGAGCTGTTCGTGCTCGACGCCGAGGGCCGCGCGGCCCAGGCCCTGAACGGCGACATGGCCGGGGTCGGTCGCATCGACGCCGAGGCCGAGGCCCGGCTCAAGGCCCTGATCGAGGCCCACGCCGCCGCCACCGCCTCACCCCTGGCCAAACGCGTCCTGGCCGACTGGACCAAGTTCGCGCCCCGCTTCGTCCGCATCGCGCCCAAGACCGTCCTCGCCGCCGAGGCCGCTGAGACCGACGTCAGGCTGGCCCAACCGGCCTGACGTCGCCTTCCCTTTTCACCTGCGTCTTCTCCCCGAGACCTTCATGACACCACCGACGATTTCCAAGGCCGCAGCATTCTGTTGCGGCCTTTTCGCCTTTGCGCTTGCGGCGCCCGCCTTGGCCGCGGCGCCCACCCCCGCCCTTCTGGCGCATCAGGTCCCGCTGGCGCTGGACGGTCCCGGCACGGCCTGGATCCTGACCTCGACGGCCCTGGTGCTGATGATGACCCTGCCGGGTCTGGCCCTCTTCTACGGCGGCATGGTCCGCAAGAAGAACCTGATCGCCACCATCGCCCATTCCACGGCGGCCATGGCCATCGTCACCGTCCTGTGGTTCGTCGCCGGCTACACCCTGTCCTTCGGCACGATTGACGGCCCGGCCAACGGCTTCATCGGCGGGGTTCAGGCCCTCTTCCTCAACGGCGTCGGAGTAAAGACCGCCCATGCCCTGACCCCCGGCCTGCCCGAGTTCCTGTGGATCGGCTATCAGCTGACCTTCGCCATCATCACCCCGGCCCTGATCGCGGGCGCCTTCGCCGAGCGGATCAAGTTCTCAGCCAGCGTCCTCTTCTTCACCCTGTGGCACCTGATCGTCTATGCCCCGATCTGCCATCAGGTCTGGGGCGGCGGCTGGATGGGCGAGCTGGGCGTGCTCGACTTCGCGGGCGGGGCCGTGGTCCACGTCAATGCGGGCGTGGCCGGTCTGGTCTGCGCCATCGTGCTGGGCCCGCGCCACGGCTGGGGTCGCGACAACATGGCCCCGCACAACCTGGCCTTCACCGCCATCGGCACCGGCCTGCTCTTCGTCGGCTGGATGGGGTTCAACGGCGGCTCGGCGGCAGGCGCCAACGAAATCGCCGCCGTCGCCGTCTTCAACACCCTGCTGGCCCCCGCCGCCGCCGCTGTCGGCTGGATCGCGGTGGAGTGGACGCTGAAGAAGAAGCCGACCCTGCTGGGCCTGCTGACCGGCGTGGTCGCGGGCCTGGTCGCCATCACCCCCGCCACCGGCTTCGTCGACCCCAAGGGCGCCTTCCTGATCGGCCTCATCTCAGGCCCGATCGCCTATGTCGGCGCGGTCTGGCTGAAACACAGGCTCAAGTACGACGACAGCCTCGACGCCTTCGGCGTGCACGGCGTCGCCGGCATCGCCGGGGCCCTGCTGACCGGGGTCTTCGCCAACGCCGCCGTCAATCCGCTGGTCGAAGGCGCCACGGTGTGGAAGCAGGCCATAGGCCTGGGCGGCGCCATGGTCTGGAGCGCCGTCGGCACCTTCGTCGTGCTGATGATCTGCAAATACACGGTCGGCCTGCGCGTACAGACCGAGGCCGAGATCGAAGGCCTCGACTTCAGTCAGCACGGCGAGGCCCTGCATTAGGCGGCGCCCTGAAGACAGGCCCCAAAAAAGGGGGCGGCTCTCGCCGCCCCCCTCGATTGACGTCGTCCGCCAACCTCAGTCGTTCCGATAGGTCACGCCGCCCTTCATGACGTATTTGACGTGCTCCAGCGTCGTCACGTCGGTCAGCGGATCGCCCGAGACGGCGATCACGTCGGCGGCGTAGCCGGGCGCCAGGCGACCGATCTCGTTTTGCAGGCGGAAGTGGGTCGCAGCGCCGACGGTGGCGGCGCGAACCGCTTCCAGCGGCGTCAGGCCTGCCTGGACCAGCAGGGCGAACTCCTTGGCGTTTTCACCATGCGGCGACACGCCGGTGTCGGTGCCGAAAGCGATCTGGATGCCGGCGCGGTGCGCGCGGCGCGCCATGTCCAGCATCTGCGGACCGGCTTCCAGAGACTTCTTGCGCTGGTTCGGCGTGAAGAAGGTTTCGGGACGGGCGGCTTCGCGAGCGACAAAGTCCCCGGCCAGCAGGGTCGGCACCAGCCAGCCGTTGTTGGCCTTGAAGATGCGGATGGATTCGTCGTCCAGGAAGGTGCCGTGCTCGATCGAGTCGCCGCCGGCGCGCAGGAAGCTGTTGATGCCGTCCGTGCCGTGGGCGTGGGCGGTCACCGTGCGGCCCATGAAGTGCGCGGTCTCGACGATGGCCTGCAGCTCCTCATTGGAGAACTGCTGGTTCAGGCCCGCGCCGGTGTCGGACAGCACGCCGCCCGTGGCCGTGATCTTGATGATGTCGGCGCCCGCGCGCACGCGCTCGCGCACCGAGCGACGGCAATCGTCGGCGCCCGAGCAGACACCGTTCTGACGCAACACGGGCACCAGGGCGCTGTTCACGCCGTTGGCGTCGCCATGGCCGCCGTGCGGCGTCACCGTACCGGCCGAGACCAGCAGACGCGGGCCGGGAATCTTGCCCGCCGCGATCCCGTTGCGCAGGGCCACGACGGCGTCGCTGGCGCCGCCCAGGTCGGCGACGGTGGTGAAGCCGGCGCGCAGCGTCACCAGGGCGTAGGCCGCGCCCTGAACGGCGGAATCGGCGGCGGTGTTGGTGAAGCGGGCGACGCGGTTGCCCTCGCCCTGCTGGTTGGTGATGTGGACGTGGCTGTCGATCAGGCCCGGCAGCACGAACTTGTCCGACAGGTCGACCACGTCGCCCTGGCCGACGAAACCGTTGACGATCTCGCGCACCCGGCCGTTTTCGATCACCAGGGTCTGGTTCTGGGTCACGCGGCCGGTGGCCGGATCAGCCAGCAGGCGCCCGGCGTGGATGTAAGAGACGGTCGGAGCGGCGGCGGCCTGTTGCGCCACGGCCGGGGTTGAAGCGAGAAGAGCGGCCGCAAGGCCGACGACCCATGATTTCTTAGATGACAACTGCACTGTCCTCCTCCACGCGGCGATAGGTCGCCGCCCCATTTGAAATACTACCGGCGCGAGGCCGGGATCAGGTGCGGCGGGACGGTCGCCCCGCCGCTATGACTTCAGATCTCCTTGCGGAGCTCTAGAAGGTCTTGGTGACCGCGACCGTGTAATAGCGGCCGATGGTGTCGTAGTTCTGCGGATCGTAGGTGCCGCGAACGTCCCCCACCTGCGGCGGCGCTTCATTGAACAGGTTGGTCACGGTGAAGCGCAAGGACGTGTCGTAAGGCAGCGTCACCCGGGCGTTCAGGTCGAACACGTCATAGGCGTCCACGCCACGCGCGGTGCTGGTCGGCGAGGTCACGCGGGCGCTGTTGATCATCTCCGACATGTGGCGCCAGCGCAGGCCGACGTTCCAGCTATCGCGCGAATAGGTGACGCTGGTGGACGCCTTCCATTCGGGGTGCGCCTGACCGGCGTTGGCCTCGATCGCCGTCCCCCAGGTGCCGGCGTAGTCGTACGTCGGCGCGCCCGGCAGGGCCTGGATCTCGAAGCTGTTCAGATAGCTGATCGCCGAACTGACGCTGAGCTGCCCCTCGTCCGGCAGGCCGACATCGCCCAGGTGCAGTCGCCAGTCCAGCTGCAGGTCGATGCCGGTGACGTTGAACTGGCCCAGGTTCAGCAGAGGCTGACGCGGGTTGATCATATAGCCGTCGTTGGTCCCGCGATCCTGCAGGGTGCAGTAGTAGTTGTTGGGATCGAACGTCGGGTTGTTGCCCCCGTCGTTGAAGCAGTAGCGGATGCCGTTGCCGACGCCCAGGACGCCGACCGCGTCGGCCACCTTGATCTGATACCAGTCGATCGAGGCGCTGATGTTGCTCAGCCAGGGCGACTGGAAGGTCGGCTGCAGCACCGTGCCGAACGAATAGGTGTCGGCCGTTTCCTCCTGCAGGTCGGGGTTGCCGCCGGTCAGGGCGAACACCTGGGCGGCGCCGAACTGGAAGTCGTTGATCAGGGCCGAAGGCACGCCCAGGGACACGCACAGCGCCTTGACCTTTTCGGCGTCGGGGCCGTTGCGGAACGAGCTGCGGTAGTCGCAGGGATCGCCGTTGGTGTTGCTGGCGGAGGGAGTGCCGATGTCGACCGTCGCCGAAGAGACGGGGGAATACAGCTCGCCCACGCTGGGAGCGCGCACGGCGCGGTTATAGCCGCCGCGCAGGCGCACCACGTCGTTCACCTGCCAGTTCAGGTCCGCCTTATAGGCGTGGACGCCGCCGACCGAGCTGTAGTCGGAAAAGCGGTAGCCCAGATCCATCTCCAGCGACTTGACGAACGGCAGGTCGCGCAGCAGGGGCACCAGGAACTCGGCGAAGACCTCGGTCGTATCCACATCGCCGGAAGAGGCCCGCAACTCGCTGTAGCCCAGGATGTCGCTGGTGCCGTCCGGCTGGTCCAGGGCGCTGTCGGGACGGAAGTCGAAGTGGTTGTAGCGATAGCCCAGGCCGGCGGCGAAGCGAACCTCGCCCGCCGGCAGGTTGAACAGGCCGCCCTGCATCGAGGCCTCGGCCATGCGCTGGGTCAGCTCATTGGTGTTGGTGGTGTTGCGGCGCACATAGTCCACGCACTCGGCCGACGGATCATGGTTGCCGAAGGGGTTGAAGCCCCCGGCGCAGAATTCCGACCCGCCGGTGGGGCTGTAGAGCAGGCGCGTGATGGCAGAACGGCTGACGCCGCCGGTCTGCACATTCTCGAAATCAGCCTTGGACGCGCTGGCGTAGGCTTCCCAGGTCCAGTCCTTGTAGCCCACCTGGCCCGACAGGCCGCCGATGAACTGATAGACGTTGTAGGCATAGGACTGCAGGCGCTCGCCCGCGAAATCCAGATCCTTCCATAGGGCGAAATCCGCCGTGGGGTTCGGCCGCGAGGCCAGGATGTGGGCGAAGTCGGCTCCGATGTAGGGGTTGGTCACCGGCGCCGACAGGGCATAGGCCAGGCCCGCCAGCGTAGGGTTGAAGGTGCCCTCAGATTCATAACTGGTCAGCGAACCTTGCAGGAAGAAGTCGATCTCGGGCGTGATCTGATAATCGACGCGGCTGAACAGCGAATAGCGTTCGTTCTCGTTCTGGATGCGCCCGCGGTTCCAGCCCCACAGCATGTTGGTGCCGGCGGCGTTCAGGAAGTGGTTGTCGGTCTCGGGATCCTTCAGGTTCATCACGGGCGAGGCGCCGCCCAGGTTGAACAGGGTCTGGTCGCCGGTGTTGAAGCCGATCTGGCCGTTATAGAAGTCGCCCGCGCCCAGCACGGGATTGACGCCGTACTGCCCCACGAAGACGTCGTTCACGGCGCTCAACGTCGGACGGTTGCTGCCGAACCAGGCCGCCCCCTGGGAGATGATGGCCGTGTTGGACTGGCGGTTGCGCACGAAATAGTAGTCGCGCTTGGACTGATAGGCCACGTCGCGCATGGAGTAGTCGAGCGAGATCACCGCCCGGCCGCGCCCCTCGGCGAAGGCGTCGCCGGCCGTGATCGACGTGCGGAAGGTCTCGCCGTCGCCGTAGTCGCTGACGCCGTACTGGGACGCGACCGTCACCCCGCTGAAGTTGCGCTTCAGGATGAAGTTGACCACGCCCGCAGTGGCGTCCGAACCATAGGCGGTCGAAGCGCCGCCGGTGATGACCTCGACATTGCCGATCAGGGCTTCGGGAATGATGTTCAGGTCGACCGAGCCGTCCGGGTTGGACGGCTGCAGACGTTTGCCGTCCAGCAGCAGCAGGGTGCGCTTGGACCCCAGGCCGCGCAGGCTGGCGTAGGCCTGGCCGCCGTTCAGGGAGGTGGAGGACGACCCGGCCGTGCTCTGCCCCATGGCGCCCGAGAACTGGGGCATCTGGGTCAGGGCCTTTTCAACCGTGACCTGCCCGGTGTTCTCGATGGCCTCGGTGGTGACGGAGACGAGCGGGCTGTTCGAAGCGTAGTCGCGGCGGGCGATGCGCGACCCCGTGACGACGATTTCACTGACTTCGACCGCTGCGCCCGGATCTTCGGACGCTTCCTGAGCGACGGCGGCGTTCGCCGCGCTCATCAGGGCGACTGACGCGCACCCTCCGGCCAACAGGACGCGATACATCGCGGGGCCACGGCCCCGAGAACCACTAGAAAACATGAAATCCCCTCTATTGCTGACGTTCTCACCAGCGCCCCTCAGCGCGGGCTGATCCCCCAAAGGCCCCCTTTTCGCCACTTTATTTTAAGCGAAAAATTTCTCCACACGGCCCGCATTGATATTTGAAATTCGAAATCATTTTCGAATTTAGGGGCTGATTGCAAAATCTCTGCCCATTTCAAGGCGGATGTGATGACGCTTTGAGGGAGAACTCAATTCCAGGGAGCGATTGAGACGCCAGGATCGGCGCGGCTCATCACGTTTCGTTCCAGTCGTCGATTCCTTGTCGACGGCGCCCAAGCGAACGCCAGCCCAAGAGACAGGGTCATGATCGCCCGGCACGGCCGAGGGGCGCGCGCTTCGCCGAGCGTGCATCCCGACGCAGACGACCGCCCGCCTCTGCGAGGGGGCCGCCGCCCTCGTTTCGATCTCCGCCCGCACTCACTTGTGTAGTGTTATGATATAACATAATAGCAACCTTCTTCATGAACGGGGATGTCATGCACACACGATCGATCCTGCTCGCGGCCGCGAGTTTTTCAGCCGTATCGACGGCGGCCTGGGCGAACGCCCTGCCGCAATCGGGCCCTGCCTCGACGCGCGTCGAGGATGTGGTGGTGACGGCCGACGCCCTGGGTCGATCCGGCAAGGATGTGGTGTCCAATGTGGCGGTGCTGCGCGGCGACGAACTGATCCAGCGCCGACAATCGACGCTGGGCGAAACGCTGAACGGCCTGCCGGGCGTCAACTCCGACACCTTCGGCGGCGGGGCCAGCCGTCCGGTGATCCGCGGCCAGACCGCGCCCCGCGTCAAGGTTCTCAGCGACGGCTCGGCCCTGATGGACGCCTCTGAAGTCTCGCCCGACCACGCGGTCGGCGGCGAGCCTCTGCTGCTGGAGGGCGTCGAGATCCTGCGCGGCCCGTCCGCCCTGCTCTATGGCGGCGGCGCCATCGGCGGGGCGGTAAATCTGATCGACAGGAAGATCCCGACGCGCGTTCCCGAAAACGGCGGCAAAGGCGTGGCCGAGTTCCGCCTGGGCACGGCGGACAATGAAGAGGCGGGCGTGATCGGCCTGAGCGCCGGGGCCGGCTCCTTCGCCATCCGCGTCGAGGCCGCCGGTCGCCGCACCGACGACTACGAGGTTCCGAACTTCGACGAGGCCACGCTGGACGGATCGTTCAACCGCAGTTCGACCGCGACTCTGGGTCTGTCATGGATCGGTTCGCGCGGCCATCTGGGCGCCGCCTATACGGAGCAGCGCAGCGAATACGGCCTGCCCGGCCACAGCCACGAGTACGAGTCCTGCCACCCGCACGGCTCCAAGCTGCATTGCGGCGGCCACGACCACGGCGACGGCGACCATGACCATGACCATGGCCACGACCACGACCACGTCCCGATCGTCGACCTGATCAGCAAGCGTGTGGACGTGCGCGGCGAGATCCAGGATCCGTTCGCCGGGATCGAGCGCATCCGCTTCCGCGGCGGCTTCACCGATTATCGCCACGACGAGATCGACGACGGCGAGATCGCCACCACCTTCACCAACGAAGGCTATGACGCCCGCATCGAGGTGCAGCACGCCGCCATCGGCGGAGTGCGCGGCGTGATCGGCGCCCAGACATCGCGCAGCGACTTCGCCGCCGTCGGCGCCGAGTCCTTCATCCCTGAAAGCCGGACCGAGAACCGCGCCCTATTCCTGGTCGAGGAATACGTCGCCGGCGACTGGCGCTTCGAAGGCACCCTGCGCCAGGAATGGCAGGACGCCCGTGCGCGCGGACGACCCGACGCCGAGCACAAGCCCTTCTCCATCTCCGGCGCGGCCAGTTGGACCTTCACGCCCGGCTACGTCGCCAGCGTAAGTCTGGCCCAGTCGCAGCGCGCGCCGACGGCGCAGGAGCTGTATGCGCGCGGCGTCCACCTGGCCACCAACACCTATGAGATCGGCGATCCCGATCTGGACGTGGAAACGGCCGTCTCGATCGAACTGGGCCTGAAGAAGATCGAGGGGGCCACGACCTTCGCCGCGAGCCTGTATCACTATGACTACGACGGCTACGTCTATGCGCGGACGCTGGATCAGTTCGAGGACTTCCGCCTGATCCGCTACACCCAGGCCGACGCCCGTTTCACCGGGATCGAGGGCCAGATCACCCACGACTTCCGGCCCGGCCTGTCGGCCACGGTGTTCGGCGACTACGTCCGCGCCGAGCTGAAGGGCGACGGGGGCGATCTGCCGCGCATTCCCGCTGGCCGACTGGGCGCGCGCGGCGACTTCTATCAGGGCGCCTGGTCGGGCAATCTGGAATACGTCCACGTCTTCACGCAGGACCGCATCGCCGCCTTCGAGCGCAAGACGCCCGGCTACGACACGGTCAACGCCACCTTGGCCTATGACGTCCCGACGATCGCCGACATCAACGGCCAGGTCTTCCTGCGCGGGACCAATCTGCTGGACGAGAAGGCGCTGAACCACGCCTCCTTCATCAGCCATCTGGCGCCCCTGCGCGGCCGCAATCTCGTCCTGGGTTTCCGCGCCCGATTCTGATCCTTCCCCTCCTCCCCCGCCTGGCCGCGGCGTCCCATGACGTCGCGGCCGACTTTCCTCTGAAAGGATCGCCATGAACGCTCGTGTCCAGACCTGGGGCGACGCCGCCGCCGTCGGCCTGTCCTGCCTGTGCATGATCCACTGCCTCGCCCTGCCTCTGGTCGCAGGACTGCTGCCGGTTCTCGGCCTGTTCGCCGAGGCGCCCTGGGTGCACTGGGCCTCCGCCCTGACCGCCGCGCCCATCGCCGCCTGGACCCTGACGCGCCCAACGCCGGATGGTCGTCGCGTCTGGCCGCTGATCGGCCTGGGCGCGCTCGGCGTCGTCCTGCTGTTCCTGGCCGCCGCCGAATGGCCGACGCACGAGGCCGAGACGCCGATCACCGTCGCCGGCGGCCTGCTGCTCAGCGCCGCTCACCTGATGAACTGGCGGCGCAGGCCGCACGCCCACTGACGTCCGGGACATCTCACACCATGAAATCCGCTAATACGCAGGCCTCTGCGACGGCGTTCGCCGCCGCCCTCGGGGCTGCTTTTCCCGCCATCGCCGAAGAGGCCGCGCCGCAACGCCTGCCTGACGTGGTCGTCACCGCCACATCCACCCAGCGGACGACGACCGACGCGCCCGCCAGCGTCACCGTCATCGACCGCGAAGAGCTTCTTCGGCGGCCGATTCAAGACCTGACCGACGTCCTGCGCGACGTGCCGGGCGTGACGCTCAACGGCGCCGGACTGACCCGGCGCGGCGTCTCCATCCGCGGCATGCCCAGCGAACACACCCTGTTCCTCCTCGATGGGCGACGGGTGAACGCCGCCGCCAACGCCGTCCAGCACGCCGACTTCGACCTGGGCTGGATGCCGGCCGAAGCCATCGAACGCGTCGAGGTCGTGCGCGGGCCGATGTCGTCGCTCTACGGCTCCGAGGCCCTCGGCGGCGTGGTCAACGTCATCACCCGCAGCGCGTCCGACGAGTGGCGCGGCAGCCTGACCGCCATGGGCGGATTACGCGAGGACGGCCGAGGGGGCGAAACCTACCAGATCGGCGCCTATGCAGGCGGCCCTCTGGCACAGGACCGTCTAGGCCTCAGCCTGTTCGCGGAATCCAAGGCGCGCGCCAATACGCCCCAGGCGACGAACCGTCGCCTTTCCGACCTCGAAGATCGCGAGACTGTCACCGGCTCGGCGACCTTGAGCTGGACGCCGGATGCGGCGCAGCGGATCGACCTGACCATTCTGGGCGGGCGCGACGACCGCTATCGCGACACGGCGACCACAGGCGCATCGCCCGTCTACTATCGCTTCGCCGACACGGTGCAGCGGCGCCAGTACGCCCTGTCGCATCGCGGACTCTGGGGCTGGGGCGAAACAGCCGTCCGCGCCTACCGTTCGACGCTGGATCGCGAGAATGCGGTGACGGCCGGACAGACCCCCTCGCGCCCTGTGGGGATGCAGGAGGACATCCTTGACGGCCGGGCCACCTTCGACCGCTGGGCGAGCCATCGCCTGAGCGTGGGCGGCGAATGGCGGCGCGAGCGGCTGGAGGACGCGGCCGCCTCCCGGTCCGGCCGGCTGGAAGGCGAACGCTACGCCCTGTTCATGCAGGACGAATGGACCCTGACGTCCTCGCTATCGCTGACCGCCGGCGCGCGGTTCGATCACCACGAGCAGTACGGGTGGCAGACCAGCCCGCGCCTCTACGCCGTCTGGTCGCCGCTCGAGGGGCTGACGCTCAAGGCCGGGGGCGGCCGGGGCTTCAAGTCGCCCAGCCTGAAACAACTGTCGCCTGAGTTCGAGACCATAGCGGCCGCAGGCCGTTTCCGGGTCTACGGCAACCCCGACCTGAAGCCCGAGATCGGAACCTCCTACGAGGCCTCAGCCGAATACCGCCAGGGCGGCTGGATGGGCCGCGTCGGCGTTTTCGACAACGACATCGAGGACCTGATCGAAACCCGCTGCACGGCATTCTGCGGCGTGCGGGGCCGGGAAATCCGTCTGTATCAGAATATCGCCGAGGCTCGAATTCGCGGCGTAGAACTGGCCGGCGCCGCGCCCCTGCCGGGCGGCTTCAGCCTGAGAGCCGACTACACCTACCTGGACAGCGAAAACCGGGAGACGGGCTCTCCCTTGTCCGAGCGGCCCGAGCACAGCGGCCACGCCACCCTGCGCTGGCAACCTGAGGAAACCCGCTTCGTCCAGCTTCGCGGCGAGTACGTCGGCGAGCAATGGATGGTCTCCAACTCCGTACAGCAGCCGGTTCCCGACTACGCCGTGGTGTCGCTGGAAGGCGGCTACCAGCTTCAGCCGAACCTGTGGGTGCGCGCCGGGGTTCAGAACCTGACCGACGTGCGTCTGGCCGAGGAATCCGGCTTCTTCTCCTTCGCCGAGCCCGGCCGCTTCTACCACCTCGGCTTTACGGCGAGCTTCTGAGCCGTGGCGTTCCTCCTTCGCCTCCTCCTAATCGTCGCTGTCTGCCTGACCCCGGCCCTCCGGGCCGCCGCCCAGGACGCGGCGGGCCCGCGCGTGCAGGTGATCGGCAGCGATTTCATCCTGCCCGCCAAGTTCGTGCGCTTGCAGGCCATGGCTGGGGCGGAGGACGTCACCTTGCGTGGAGCATCCCTCTCCACGCTTGACGATCAACCGGACTGGGCGCAGGCCGACTTCATTCTTCTGGACACGCCGCGTCCCTCCGATGTCGAAGCGGTGCAGGCCGTGATCGGCGACAGGCTCGAGATCGGCGACCGGCCCTGGGTCCGCATCGGCGGCGGCCCGCCGGCCTTCGGCAACCTGTCGCCCGAGGCGGCGCGGCGCATCGCCGGCTACTATGCGGCGGGCGGACAGGAGAATTTCACCCTCCTGTTCCGATATCTGAAGCTCCACGCCATGGGCGGCGACGCCGCCGCGCTTCCGCCGCCGCGCCCGCTGGAGCAGGTCGGCTATCATCACCCGAGCCTGGAGGCGCACGACGCCGAAGCTCTCGACGCCTGGCTTGCCGGGCGGCCGGCGCGCGCCCGCGCGGCGATCGTGATGTCGAGTTCACAGGTCGCGGATGGCGACAACGCCGTGATCGACGCCCTGATCGCCGCGCTCGACGCCAGGGGCCTGGAGGGCGTCGGCGTGTGGTTCGACCAACGTCGTCCGCAGGGCCTGACCGAGGCGCTCGCGCCGCTCGCCCCCGATCTGCTCCTCAACACCCAGCATATCGTCGCCGGCGACCCGATCCGCGACCAACTCATCGCGCTCGACATCCCCGCCCTGATGACCTTCTCCTACCGGGAAGGCGGCGTCGAGGCTTGGCGCGCGGCCGATACCGGCCTGCCCAGCCGGTCCGCCGCCGCCCTGATGGCTCCCGCCGAGGCCTGGGGCATGAGCGATCCCATGGTGATTTCGGCTTTCGAGAACGGCGCTCTCGCCCCGATTCCCGAACAGGTCGAAGCCGTCGCCGCCCGCGCCGCCCGCCTCTTCGCCCTTCGCCGCAGGCCCAACGCCGACAAGCGGCTGGCCCTGATGTTCTGGAACCATCCCGGCGGCGAGGCGAACGTCTCGGCCTCGAACCTGAATGTTCCGCGCAGCCTGGAGGCGTTGAGCCTGGATCTGAACGCGGCGGGCTATGCGATTCCGCCGTTTTCCGAAGCCGGCTGGATCGACGCGGCGCGCGCCATGCTCGGCGCCTTCTACCGGCATGAAGAACTGGACGGTCTGCGGGAGCGGGAATTGGCCGTGACCCTGCCCGTCGCCCGCTATCGCGCCTGGCTTGACGCCCGACCCGCCGCCCAGCGTGACGCCGTCCAGGCCCGCTGGGGCGACCCGGCGCGGCATTGGTCGGTGCGGACCATCGGCGGCGAGACGGTTTTCGTCATCCCCGCCTTCCGCGACGGCGCCCTGACCGTCCTGCCCCAACCGCCCCGCGCGGCCCGCGTGGGCGAGGCCTATCACGACACCGCCACGCCGCCCGACCATCTGTACCTGGCCGCCTATCTGTGGGTGCGCGACGTCCTAGACGCCGACGCCCTCATCCATCTGGGCACGCATGGGACGCAGGAGTTTCTGCCCGGCAAGGACCGTGGACTGTCGGCGCACGATGACGCCTTCGTCGTGCTGGGCGGCCTGCCGGTCGTCTATCCCTACATCCAGGACAATATCGGCGAGGCCATGCAGGCGAAGCGGCGCGGCCGCGCCGTCACCGTCAGCCATCAGACCCCGCCCTTTTCTCCCGCCGGTCTGAATGACGAGCTCAAAACCCTCCACGACCTGATTCATCAGCACCAGCAGTTGGAAGAGGGCGCGGTGCAGGACGCTGTGCGGGAGCAGATTCTCGACCTCGCGGCGCAACGAAGCGTGGACGCAGACATGGGCTGGACGCGATCGACCGCACGCGTCGACTTCGCGGCCTTCCTGAACCAGTTGCACGACTATCTGCATCAGGTCGGCGGCGCGCCCACGCCGCTCGGGCTGCACGTGTTCGGTCGTCCGGCCTCGCCGGATCACCGGCTGACCACCGTCATGCAGCAGTTGGGCGAACCCTACTTCGAGGCGCTTGGCCTGGAAGAGCAGGAGGTGCTCGCCAAGGATCAGGCCGCCCTGCACGCCGATCCGGCCTTCCAGACGCTGCAACGTCACCTTCGCAACGGCCTTCCTTCCAGTTCCATCGCCGATCCCCTTCTGCGCGCCCAGATCGAACGCGCTGAAACCCTCGACCGCCGCCTGACGGAAACCGGAGAGACAGACGCCCTGCTCAGGGCCCTGTCCGGCCGTTTCGTCCTGCCGGGCGAAGGCGGCGATCCGGTGCGTAACCCCGAAGCCGTCGGCGGCCGAAATCTCTACGCCTTCGCGCCCGACAAAATCCCCGCCCAGGCCGCCTATGACGCCGCCGCCGAGGCGCTGGACAGCCTGCGTCGGGCCTATGCCGAAGAGCACGACGGACGCCCGCTGACCAAGATGGCCGTCAGCCTGTGGTCGTCCGAGTCCGTCCGCACCCTCGGCCTTCCTGAGGGACAGATTCTGCGCGCCCTGGGATTACGGCCGCGCTGGGACGCGGGAGGACGCATCGTCGCGCTCGACATCATACCGGCCGGCGAACTGGGGCGGCCGCGCATCGACGTGGTGGTGCACGCCACCGGCGTCTATCGCGATCAGTTCGACGGCTTCCTGCGCCTGCTAGCCGACGCTGTCGAACGCATCGCCGAACAGAACGAGCCCGGCGACCCCGTCGCGGAGAACAGCCGCGCGGCCGCCGCTCGCCTGGTCGCCGAAGGCCTTTCGACCGATGAGGCCGAGGCCCTGGGCCGCGCCCGCATCTTCAGCAATGCGCCCGGCGACTACGGCAGCGGCGTGCCCGACGCCGTGCGCGACGCCGACAGCTGGAATGACGCCGAGGATCTGGCCGATCCCTTCCTGGACCGCCTGGGCTATGTCTATGGCGCGGGACGCTGGGGCCGGAAGGCGGAGGGCGGCGTCTTTGCGGCCCAGCTCGCCGGGGTCCAGGCCGCCGCCCTGTCGCGATCCAGCAACCTGCACGGCGTCCTGTCGACCGATCACCCTTTCGAATATCTGGGCGGCCTGTCGCTGGCGATCCGTCGGGCCGGCGGCGAGGCGCCCTCTCTCTACATCACCGACGCGCGGGCCGGGTCGCCGAGGACGGTCGCCGCTCGCGACTTTCTGGCTGCGGAAATGCGCAGCCGCTACACCAACCGCACCTGGATCCAGGCCATGCAGGCCGAAGGTTATGCCGGGACGCTGGCTGTCGTGGATCTGGCCGACAATCTGTTCGGCTGGCAAGCCACCGCGCCCGGCATGGTCCGACAGGATCAGTGGCAGGCGCTTCACGATGTCTATGTCCGCGACGAGCGCGGCCTGGGCGTGCGGGAATGGTTCGAAGCCCACAACCCCTCGGCCGAGCGGCAGATGATCCAGCGTCTGCGCGACGCCGTCGCCAAGGGCTACTGGTCTCCTGACGCGGCGACGCGGCAAGCGCTTGAGGCGCGCCTGGCGCAGATCGACAGTCCTTCGCCCCCCAAAGCGACGACGCCTGGCGGCTTCGGTCAGGGAGCGGCTCGCTCAGCGGCCGCCTCGGCCCCGGAGCCTGCCCCGGCGGGCGCGCCTTCCGACCTCGTGCGGGGCCAGGTCCTTGAGCTGATCCCGCCGCCCGCCCCTGCCCCGTCCTTTCCTCCGCCTTGGGGCGGCTTGCTGTTTCTCCTCGCCTTCCTAGCGGGCGGCGTCAGCCGTCTCGTCTTCCTCCCTCGAAAGTTCCCTCATGCCCCAGCTTGAAGCCGGCCTCTATCAGGTCTCCAGCCTGTTCCTCGCGCCGGCGCTGATCCTGATCCTGGCAGCCATGGCCTATGCCCTGTTCGCCCTCGGCGCCTTCCTGGTGGAGGCCGGTCAGCGCCGACGCGCCGACTGGCGCAGTCCCCTATGGCGCCGCTGGCGAGCGACCGACGCCGCCAGCGACGATCTGGAACTGACGATCCTCAAGGACCTCGAGGGCCTGCGCATCGTCTCGCGCAGCGCTCCCATGCTGGGCCTTGTCGCCACCATGATCCCCATGGGCCCCGCCCTGCTGGCGCTGGGACGTGGCGACGCCTCAGGCGTAGGCGAGAACATGGTGGTGGCCTTTTCGGGCGTCACCCTAGCCCTGATCGCCGCCAGCATCGCCCACTATGTCCTGACCGTGCGCCGGCGCTGGCTGCTTCAGGACCTGCGCGCCATCGAACGCGCGCGGGAGGCCGGCTGATGCGCTTCCTCGACGAAGAAGACGACGATCCCATCACCGCCGTTGTCAATCTGATCGACCTGTTCGTGGTGATCATCGCCGTCCTGCTCGTGGTTCTGGTTCAGAACCCGCTCAACCCCTTCAACGCGCGCGACCTGATGGTGATCGAGAACCCTGGCAAGGCCGACATGCGCATCACGGTGAAGGAAGGCGACGAACTGACCCGCTACGAATCCCAGGGCCGGATCGGCGAAGGCCAGGGCGTCAAGGCGGGGTCGGCCTATCGCCTGCCGGACGGCAGAATGATCTATGTTCCCGAGGCGTGAGTTTAAGGCGGCAACATTCGTCGGCGCCCGCATTGGCGGATGCTATGCAGCCCCGCCCGGCAACGACAACCTCGGCATAGGCCTCCGTCCCGGCGGCTGGACAGTCAATCTACGAGGCCCAGAGCCAGCCTTTCCGCCTGAGCGGTCACACGAAACCATGCGCCATCCTGGCGCAGCGCGCCTTCGAGCATCGGTTGCCCGGTCACCTCGTCCTGGTGGGGATAGACCTGCACAGCGATGACCTTGCCGTCATAGAGCGCCGAAACGCGGTCGACCACAGTATGGCCGACCAGGATGCGAGACACGCCGAAGCGGTCAAGGGCCTCCATGACATCGGCGGCCGTCGCGGTCGGCGGGCTTTCGCGCATCGGGAAGTAGCCCCGATACCAGAGCGGCCCGTTCGCGCCGAGAACGAGCGCTTCGAGCGACCCGTCCGGCGGCTTCACCGCATAAGGGACATCCAGGGAACGCCGGACGATTGCGTTCACGGCGTCGAGGCCAAGGCCGGACTCGGTGAGATGGGATGACACGCCCCCATGCACGATCAGGAGGTCGTCGAGCTTCAACATCGCAGGACGGGAGCGCAGCCAGGCGCCGAGCACGGTGTCCGGCCCCAGCAATTGCGCATAGTCGGCCACGCCCAGACGGCCCGCGACCTCGCGATAGCGCGGGTTGAGGTAGCGCTCATCGCCGCGCAACACGAGCGCCTCGTGGTTGCCGATCAGCACGTGCAGGCGGCCGCCTGCGGCGCGCGCCTCGGCTTCCAGCTTGTACAGCAGCCAGAGGATTTCGATCTGGTGCGCGCCGCGATCCAGCATATCCCCGGCGACCGCCAGGTGACCGTTCCTGAAAGCCCAGCGAAGATGCTCGTCGATAACGCCCTGCGCTTTGAGGAAGTCCACAAGGATGGCGTATTCGCCATGGGTGTCCGCCAGAACCAGCAGCGGCGTTCCGGACGCCAGCGGTTCAATCGACGCCGCAGCCTGTGGCGGGGGCCGCAAGGCGACTGCGAAGGAGGGTACAGAGCCTACGGCGGATACCGTGACCACGCCTGCCCCAACATCGATCCGACTGACGTCGCCGTCTTCCAGCACCCTATCGGCCCGCCAGCCGTCCGACAGGATCGAAACATATGGACCGTCGCCCTCGGCGCGTTGAACGTCCTGCGCCGCCGCTGATACGGCGTCGCCGGGCGGCAGCCCTATCGCGAGCCAGAGCACAACCGAACAGGCTCTCACGAAAATCATGACCTCTGCCGAAGCCGGATTTCACCGTTGGGCGTCGTTTCAGCCGAGACCGGGAAGACATCGGTCACCGCGCGCACGAAGCCGTCGATATCGGACGTTCTGAAATAGCCGCCGAGCTTCAACGACGCCGTCGCTTCATCCATCAGGACGATCTTCTGCACGTTGTAGCGGTTGAACTCGGCGCTGGCCTCGGCGAGGGTCTGGCCATCAAGCGCAATGGCGCCCTGTCGCCAGGCCAGACGCCGGTCTACCTCGCCAGGATCAACCGCTCGCACCTGTGCTCGCCCATCGTTGAGAATGGCTGTCTGGGCGCGGGTCAGGCTCGCCACCTCGCGCCCTGCGGCGTTCGTCGCCGAAACCTTGCCCTGACGCACGACGACAGACGCCTCATCTCCCGTCGTGAGACGCACCGCGAGTTCAGCGCCCTGCGCCGTTAAATGACCGTCAGGCGTCGCTATGATGAACGGCCGGCTATCGGCTGCGACCTCGAACACCGCCTCTCCCCGAACCAGTTCGACTTCGCGCTGTCCGCGACGATAGCGCACGACGACCTTCGAATTGGTGTTGAGCTCCATGCGGGTTCTGTCCGGCAAGACAACGACGCGGCGCTCGCCCAGCGCCGTGGCGTAGGCGGGCGATGTGAATGTCGACACCGCCAGGGTCGTGACCAGGCCGACGACCAGGACAAATCCCGCAGCGACGGCCCAAGGCCTTCTCCACGGCGCAGTGCGCGGGATTGAACGTCGGGAGGTTGAACGTATCGGCGCCAACAGGTCCGGATCCGGAAGTCCGTCTCCAGGACGCAGGGCCCGCAGACGATCCAACTCGACCCAGGCCGAGGCTTCACGCTCGTAGGCGGCCTCATGCGCGGGATCGGCGTCTCGCCAGGCCGCGAAGGCGGCCTGATCCTCGGGCGCGGCGTCGCTAGCCGCGAGTCTGATCACCCACTCGGCGGCCGCCTGCCTTATGTCTTCCCGTCGAGGTGACGACGCGCGCGCCATGATGCTCCCGTCTTGACCGTTTCTGTTCGCGGATGGCGCGCCAGCTCGTCGGAGCAGATGCGCAGGCTTTTCGCGAGATGCTTCTCAACTGTACTGACGGATAGTCCCAGACGATCCGCTATCTGCTTGTGCGAGAGTCCGTAGACTTTCCGCAAGGTGAAAACCTGGCGCAGGCGTTCGGGCAATTGAGCGACGATATCGGCGAGCAGCCGCAACTCGTCGCGCCACAGAACATCCAGTTCAGGGCCAGGCTGGTCGACGCCGATCGGGAGCGCCTCGACATCGGCCACGCTCTCGATCGCCACGATTCCTTCCCGCCGTCGCTGATCGACCGCGATGTTCTTGAGCACCCGGCTGGCGAAGGCGGGCGCATTGGTCAGGCTCGCCCAGTTCTCATACGAGATGAGGCGCGCGAAGGTCTCATGAACGAGGTCTTCGACATCGACGGCGCCGCGGCGCGAGAAGCGCCGTGCGTACGCACGCAGGCCAGGCTCCAGCGGGAGAATCTCCCGGCGGAACCACGCCCTTCGCGCATCGTCGGCATTGCTCATTGCGATTCAAGAATAGCCGCGATTGTGACGGTCGCTATCGCCAGGCCGGTCAACACCATCCCGAACTGAATGGCGACAAGGGAAGCCGCCGACCTCCACGGCATCAAGGCGTTTCATCCAAGCCCCCCGCGCGCTCCGGCATGAGATAGCGGTCGATCCAGCCGATCGCGGCGTAGAGTTGATCCCTCTGGTCGGCCTCTCCGATGAGGACGTGATTGGGATCGTCGTAGATGCGATACTGGGCGTCGATCCCCTGCTCCCGCCAGGCGGCGTACATCCATCCGTAAAGATCGCCCGGAAGCGCGCCGCCGCGATGGCTGACGAACATGGTCGGCGTCGTTACCCCGCGCGTGAAGTTGATCGGCGACATGCGGCGATAGACATCGGGATTGTCGATAGGCGTGCCGTAGAGCGTCGTGGCGAGCTGGTTCGTGCGCGCTCCGGCTCCCCAGCCCGCCATGTGATCGGCGAAGCCGCCTTCCTTGGAGATGGCGGCCTTGAACCGATGGGTATGGGTGATGATCCAGTTGACCTCATAGGCCCCGTAGCTGTGGCCGATCACCGCCATCCTGTCGGGGTCGGCGACGCCGTCTCGGATCACCGCATCGACGTTGCACATGATGTCGTCGAAGTCCTGAGCGTAGGCCTCGCCCGTCCGCGACACCGCGTCGAATCCATAGAGCCCGCTCGCGCGATAATCGGCGACCAGGACGGCATAGCCCTTGGCCGCCCACATGTCGTGTTCGAGGCTGCTGGAGGACAGGATGGTGCCGGGCGTGTAGGCGCCGTGGCTTCCACCGTCCAACCCGCCGCGCGGTCCGCCATGGAGGTCGACGATGAGCGGATACCGACGACGCGGATCATGGTCTAGCGGCAGCACCAGGATCGCTTCGGGATGCACGCCGTCGGTGCTTTCGCAGCGGACGAACCTGCGTTCCGCCCGCGCGTAGGACGCCAACGGCGGATCCGCCTTCCAGATCTGACGCCGGGGCGAGGCCGTCCAGCTCCCGCTCGTCCTGCGCATATCGGCGACTGAAAGGCTCGCGCCGCCGTAAAGATCGATATCGAGCCAGGCGAGGCGTCGACCGTCCGGCGACGGCATGGCGTTGGCAGGAATCCCCGAGAGTTCGGTCTCACGCCCCTCGATGTCCACAGTGGCGAGACGCCGCGTTAAGGGATGAGCGCCGGAAATATCCGCCAGCACCGTCCGTTCGTCGAGCCAGCGGGGACGCTCTCTGGGGTCCGTGGATACGACATGGATCCGGCCGTCGGCGATCGAGGCGATGGCGAACTGCTTGCGCAGCTGATAGCCCAGCCCTTCCTTGTCGTAGGTGAAGGCGACATACGGCCCGACCGGGGCCGCTTGCAGGAACGCGGCGCCCTGGCCGCCGATATTCGACGCCAGGACGCTTCCCTGCCCCGTGGCCGGGTCGAAGAGATGCAGATCGCTGCGAGGAAAGCCTTTTCCCGGCACCGGCGTCGCCGTGGCGGCGACGATTTTGCGGTCCTGGTCGGCCCAGGTCAGCCGCCCGATGCGCGTCTCCGACAGATCGGCGATGCGGCGCGCGTCGCCGCAGCGTCCGTCAAGAACCCAGACAGCGACGTTGTGCCCCCACTCTTCAGGCGCCGCGGCCTCAAGCACGCGTACAGCCGCCCCGCTGGCGGGCGCGGCCTTCGGCGCGGCGAAACGCGGCGCTCCATAGCCGACCGCCACGGCTATATGACCGCCGTCGGCGGCAAGAGCGACGGCTTCGACGCCGGTCGTGTCCGGCATCAGTTCCGCAACGGAAATCTCGCAGGTCGCGGCCCCGCCTGACCGAGCGACGACGAGGCGGCCGCCGCCCGAGCCTTCGGGTTGATAGGCGATCACATCGGCCTGCGCCGCCACGACCGGATCATAGCCGACGCCGATATCCGTGATCGCCCCCGTGCGGACATCGACGGTCCGCTGCAGGTAGCTGAGCGGAACATACTCGGCGAACTGACCGCGTCCGGCGCCCGCCTGCGCCTGGCTCGTCACCGTGCTGATGAGAATGCGCCGACCGTTGTCCAGCCACTGCATCCGGGGATGAACCGGCGTCTCCTCGGCGTTCCGGCTTATATGCGACAGCAAGATATCCGGCGTCACCGGCACGCCCCGGTCAGCCGCCGTCGCCGGGGTGAACGACATCAGCGCCAGGGCGCACGTCATCGTGCGGAAGGCGGTCCTTACCATTGCTTTGTCACCGTGAACGAGATGAATCGGCCAAGAGGATTGGCGTTGGTCGGGTCGAAACCGCTTCCTGACGGCGTAAGCACGAATGGCGGATCTTCGTTGAAGAGGTTCTGGACGCTGAGCGCCACGGATACGCCGCGCAGATAGGATGCGGCCCCCGACGGCGCCTCATATCGGATGTCGAGATCGACGGTCTTCCAGGCATCGACGGACGGGTCTGCGACATTGCCCAGATCGCTGTATCCGTCGACATAGTTGAGAAAGGCGGCCGCCGACCAGTCGCCGCGGGCCAGGGTCGCCCCCGCGCGCGCCTTGAAATCCACGGGCAGGAACGCCTGATTGAGCGCGTCGGCCTCCGGCGACGTCTCGATCACCTTGCGGGTTCCCGAAAGGATATATTGACCCGCCGCCGTCAGACCGACGCGGTTGGGGCCGGCGTCAAACTCATAGCCGATGTTGAAATCGAGACCGTCCTGGAAGGTCGCCGCGTTATTGCGCAGTCGGTTATCGAGGATCACCTCGACATCGCTTTCGTCCTGATCCGCCGGCACCGCGAAAGGGCCTACTCGAGTCAACGCATATTGGGCGCCGGCCAGGCCCATGTCCCTGAACCGGGTGATCAGGTCCAGGCTCGGATCATAGGTCAGGATCGGCGCATAGGGCGCCGTGTCTCCCGCGAACAGGGTGGTGAAATTCCCGGGAAAGCCGCGATCGATGCGGTCGGTATAGGAGATGCGATAATAGTTCAGCCCCAGGGACAGGCCTTCGATGAAGGTCGGCTTGAACTCGACGCCCCCCGTCCAGGTCGTCGCCTTCTCCGCATCCAGGTCCGGATTGCCGCCCTGCAGGAGCATCAGGTTCGTGCGCCCCGTCGGGGCCGCCGCGTTCGGCAGATTGACGACCACGACGACGGCGTTCTGCGACTGCAGGTCCTCGAAAATCGGCGCCCTGAAAGACGTGCCGTAGGTGCCGCGGAACAGAACGCCAGGCACGGCTTCCCACAGCAGTCCCAGCTTGGGATTCAGGGTCGAGCCGAAGTCGCTGTAGCGATCGTATCGGGCAGCGATCGTCGCCTCGAGCCGTTCGGCGCCGGTGAAACGATTGTTCGGCCCCACGAGGGGCACGATGGCCTCGCCGAATACCGAAGCGACGTCACGCGCGCCGCTGACGGTCGGCTGCGGTCTCGCGCCTGCGGTGAAGCGATTCCGATATTCTTCGCTTCGATACGTCGCGCCCAGGGCCACTCTTATCTCGCCGCCGGGCAGGGCGTAGACGGGGCCGTCCGCCGCCAGATCCACATATCGGGCATCCGACACGATGCTGAAGCTCGAAGCCGGGCTGACGACGCCGGCCGGCGTCGTCGAAAAGCCCGTGCGTTCGACATCGCTGTGACCGACAGCGCCGCTGAGCCGCGCCTGCCAGGATTCAGAGAAGTCGTAGGTGAGAGCGCCTGAAAAATCATACTGTTCTGTCGAGGGCGCGCCGATCTGATAGTCGCTGGCCGTCGCCCGCACGGACCTGACGTCGCGCTTGGCGTAGAGGCCGTTCAGCTCGAGCGAGAGGTTCGGCGAGATCGTCTGCGAGATCGCGCCATAGAGACTGTGTCGTTCCGTCTCCGGATAGAGATCATAAGGCTGGAACGGCGCATTGCGGGAGAAGCGTCTCTCGGAGACGTCGAGATTGTCCTGCGACAGGAATTCGTAGCTCAGAAGAGCCTGACCGCTCGACCAATTCCAGCCCCCCGTCTGGACCGCCTGAAACTCTTCCAGACCGCCCGAAGTCGCGCCGCCGTAACGCAGCCGAGTCTCATAGCCCTCGAAATCCTTGCGCAGCACGATGTTCACGACGCCGCCGATCGCATCGGACCCGTACAGGGCCGAAGCGCCATCGGTCAGCACCTCGATCCTCTCGACCGCCGATACGGGGATCAACGAAATGTCGACATACTGAAACTGGTTCGAGGCGGTGAGGCGCCGCCCGTTGAGAAGGGTCAAGGTGGTGCCGGTGCCCAGTCCGCGCAGGTTCAGACTGGATCCGGCCCCCCAGTTCGACCCTACGTCGCGATCGACCCCGGAGTTGGCGTTATTCCCGGCGTTGGCGCCGCCGCCGAAGTTCTGCGGCAGCTTGTCGAAGAACTGCTGCAGCGTCGCCGCGCCGGACTGAGCGATCATCCGGTTATCGAACTGGATGACCGGAGATGCGCCATTGCCGACCCCACGAATGTGCGACCCCACGACGACGATCTCGTCCAACTGGGTGACGCTTTCTTCGCCGGCGGCTTCAGGCCTGGCGGAACGAATGTTTGTCGCCCGTCTGAGCGTCACAGTCCGTGCATCGCTGGTGACCACTTCGAGGCCTGCGGCTTCGGCGAGGCGCGCGAGGACGTCGGCATCGTCAAACCGGCCAATGATTGCAGGCGCGCGGCGTCCCTGCACAGCGTCGAACGGGAACAGCACCTGCTTGCCAGACTGCCGCGCGAACGCCTGCAGGCTCGCAGCCGCGTCACCTGCGGGTATGTCATAAGCGCGCGTCTGCGCGACTGCCGACGTCGCCGTCGCCAAGATGGCGACCGTGCCCAGCAGCAGGTACCTGAAATCCATTCACGTTAACTCCCCGACCCGCTCGACACTCGAACGGTCCTTATGGGTACTGACGTGCGAGGCGACGCTGTCCGCCATGCGCGACCTCAAAAAAACTGACTCGTGCGGCCCTCGTCGCCGTCAACCGCGCTTCTGATCGCGCGAGCGCCGCTGCGTGCGCGTTCGTTATGTCTGCTTTCTCTACAGTACGCCTAATAGGTCGGGTTGAACCGGAGCACGCCCGTCTCGACAGGCGACACGACGGGCGAGAAGGGCCGTCCCGTCTCCCACGCCTCGACCGCGTCCGACCATTGCTGCGCCATGTGCCGTCGCTGCGCCTCGAATTCCGCCTTGTTGTAGACGCCCCGAGATGAGCGCTCCTCGTGCGCCAGGCACTTCTCGATCCAGTCCGAGTTGAAGCCCATCTCATGCAGCAGGGTCGAAGCGGTCCGCCGCAAATCGTGAACGGTGAAAGGCTCCAGCGGCAGGTCCTGTGCGCGAGCGCGCTCGGCGATGGCCGTGGTCACCCGGTTGAAGGTCGCCCGTGACATGGGTGCATCGGCGTCATAGCGGGAAGGCAGGATGTAGCGTGAGTTTCCGGAACAGGTCTTCAGGGCGACCAGGATGTCGAGCATCTGGGTCGACAGATAGACGTTGTGGGGCCGCGACCGCTTCATTCGTTCCTTGGGGATAGACCAGACCGCGTTGTCGAAATCCACCTCGTCCCAGGTCCCATCCTGCAACTCGCTCTTGCGGACCATGCTCAGCAGAATGAACTTCAGGCCCAGGCGGATCGTCGGCAGGGTGGCCACCTCCCCCAGCAGCCCAAACATGATCCGGATCTCGGACGGCGACAGCGACCGGTCGCGGGGGCGGAAGCGCGCGATCGCCGCAGGCGCCACGCCATCTGCCGGGTTGTCGATCTTCTCGCCGTGGAGGATGGCCCAGGCGTAGATTTGCTTGACGATGTCCCGGACGTGGATGGCCGTGGCGGGCGCGCCCCGCTCCACGATGGACTTGCAATGGGCGCGCAGGTCATCCGGCGTGATCTCGCCCAGCTGCCGATTGCGCCACTGCGGCAGGACCTCCCGATTAAAGATGGAACGCCGCATGTTGCGCGTGCTGTCCGCCATGGGCGCCTCCTCCATCCACTTCTGCGCCACATGGGCGAAGTCGCGGGCCTCCCGGAGCCGCCTCTTGGCGCGCTGCTTTTCCAGAGCCGGCGACACGCCTTCGGCGATCATCCGCTTGGCTTCGATGAGCTTCTCCCGGGCCCTGGCGAGCGACAGGCCGGTCAGCCCGTAGGACCCGAAGGTGACCGTCTCGCGCCTCCCGTTGAAGCGATAGTCGTACTTGAACGCGATGCCTCCTGACGGTGTTACGAGCACGTAAAGACCGTCCCTGTCGGTCTTTTTATACGCCTTTGATTTTCCTCGTGTATTCCTCAGTTCTGCGTCGGTAAGCATGCCATTTCCCCTTCCAAAAGACCGTCAGGCGTTTTCGGGGCCTTTCGAAGCAATTTTCCGCAAACAATTCAGATACTTGTTCCAGAAAAAAGACCGTCAGGACGCCTTGGAAGCGGTGACGGTATGGAGCAGAGCCGGCGGGGGCAACGGACGCGAGACCGTCAGGAAAGCCGTCATCACAAAAAAGAGACCCTCCGAAAGGCTTCGAAGGGTCTCGTCAAAATTCACTTTTGTGTCAGTGACTTATCGACGCTTTCGGAAGCGGTATCGAAAGCTGCCGAAAGGTCGGAATTATTCCCATCTTGATGTCTATGCGCGACGCATATATTATTTCGGAATGGAGCCTGAGGTCGCCAAATATCATTTTGGTGCTCTGGCGCTGGCGGTCGCCGAAAGCATCGCCAGCGTCTCGGCCTCGCTTTCACCCAGCGGCTCCGCGACCGCGATGATGATATTTCTGAGTTTGGAGCCTGGGCTTCCAATCAGTGTTCTAGCGACCCGGATTAGGCTGTCGCATGCTGGAACAGTGAGGCTGATCGACAGACTGGTACAGGACGATTTGGTGGAACGACGCCGGAATAATGCAGACCAACGCGCGCGACTTATCCACCTCACCGGTTCGGGGGAACGTCTGACTGGAGCTTTACTCAAAGCGCGAGAGCGCGTCATCGATGAGTGTGTCTCTGCGTTGTCGCGCGGAGATCTCGACATCCTCGGCACTCTATCCGAACGGCTGCTTTCAGCTAATGGGTTCGACAAATCCGGCTCTAGCAGCCTCTGCCAACTGCTCGGCTACGGAAAACAAGTCCATTCAGGACCCGTGGGCCAGACAGGGCGGTCCCGGCGCCGAAACGTTGCCCGTTGAGGCTGACAAGATGATTGAGCAGGTCTACAATTGGCTTCGATAGCCCTCGAATTTCTGCTTTGCGTGCTTGCCTTCTGGTTTGGGTATTCCGCCAATCAAGGTGGAACGTGCCTAGTCGTCGCTGCTCACGAAATCCAGAAGCGACGCCCGCCGAGGATGTTTGTTGGATTTCTAGCGGCGTCAGCAGCTGCGGGCCTTATCTCGATACCGCTTGTCTGGTCTGGAGCGCTGGGCGCTACTCTCACGCCGTCGACTAGCATCAACTGGCTTCTCTTAGTTGGAGTGACCTGCCCCCCGGAAGTTCCCTCGCTGTGATGTAGAGTCTGCCCAACCTGAGAAGGAGCAGACGAGATGAGGAAAAGCCGTTTTACCGAGGCGCAGATCATCGGGATGATCAAGGAACATGAGGCGGGTTTGCCGACCTCCGAGCTTTGCCGGAAGCACGGGTTGAGCCCCGCGACCTTCTACAAGCTGAAGGCCAAGTATGGCGGGATGGACCTGTCGGACGCAAAGCGGCTGAAGCAGCTCGAGGACGAGAACGCGAAGCTGAAACGCCTGCTGGCGGATGCGATGTTGGACAACGTGGTTCTGAAAGATCTGTTGGGAAAACCCTGACGACACCGATGGCGCGGCGGGACGCGGTTCTGCGGGCGATGAAGGGTCATCCGATCTCTCAACGCCGGGCCTGCGTCCTGATCGGTGTCGATCCGAAGACTGTGCGGCGTGAGCGGCCGCCCGATAACCCGGAAATCCGTGAGGAGATGCACAAGATCGCCGAGAAGCGTCGTCGCTTCGGGTATCGGCGTGTGGGCATCATGCTGGAGCGCAAAGGCATGATCATGAACGAAAAGAAGCTCTACCGCATCTACCGGGAAGAGGGTCTGTCAGTGCGCCGCCGTCGTGGCCGCAAACGGGCACGCGGCAGTCGGACACCAATGCCGGTGCCGCTGCGGCCGAACCAGCGCTGGTCCCTGGACTTCCTGTCCGACACGTTCGGGGCATGCCGCAAGTTCCGCATTCTGGCGGTCAACGACGATTGCTGCCGCGAGAACTTGGCCCTGATTGCCGACACCAGCATATCGGGGGCCAGAGTGGCGCGAGAACTTGACGCCTTGGTTCGCATCTACGGCAAACCGGCTTGCCTCGTCAGCGACAACGGAACCGAGTTCACCAGCAAGGCGATCCTGAAGTGGGCCAACGAGAACGGCGTCGAATGGCATTACATCGATCCCGGCAAGCCGCAGCAGAACGGCTACATCGAGTCCTTCAATGGCAGCCTGCGCGACGAATGCTTGAACGAGGAGATCTTCGACAGCCTGGCCGATGCCCGCCGAAAGCTGGCCCTGTGGCGCTACGACTACAACAACGTCAGGCCGCATTCCTCACTGGGCAATCGGAGTCCAGCAGAAGCGCGCCGGGCGCTTGAGCAATCTGAGGGCTCCGCGCCCGGCGCGCTTGCCCAACCCGAAACCGACCACTATCAACCCCAAGGACTCTCGTTATGAACGAGGGAACTTCCGGGGGGCAGGTCACCGCCAATGGGCAAGTGACAAGCGGTCGGAAAAGGGCCCATTTAATGTGGTGGAGGGGTCTCCACTTTACGGGATCTTCTGCGAATAAGTCAGACAGGAAGGCGACGATGGAGCAGGTACCGGCTGTTGAGTTGGATTTGGCAAAGCCGGTTGGCTAGGTTCACGGCGTCAACGCACAGTGCAATGTGCCCTGATTGGGACGCACAGCAATGTTTTCGAGCCCAGCGATGCACCATTCGGGGTCATAACGCGCCTCCGTCCCGTCTGAGCGCCATATCCAATGATCCCCATTTATGTCCTAGTTCGATCCGTCTTTCCGGCATGCGGTCCTATCAGCGATACTGATCGGCCAAGGCGGAAGGTGCTCGCTCAATCGAACGCGCGCGCAATGCTGGTGTTGGGTACCGCAGCTTGCATCCTAGCCCAGCATTCAGCCATGCCGCCGCGCGATCCATGTCCAGGCGGTCTCGCGTTCACTGCCGCATCCATGTCTACCAACTGATCATGTTACCTTAATCTCTGCTTCACTTGGCGCGGTGCTTCTCCCGTGACGCGAGCGAACACCCGTGAGAAGGCTGCGGCACTATCATATCCGACGCTGTCGGCCACGGTCTTGACCGGCTTGCCTGCGGCAAGAAGGTCACGCGCAATCGTCATTCGCCACCGGGTCAGATAGTCGATCGGCGTCCGCCCAACGCAGGCGCGAAAATGCGTGGCAAAACGGGTGCGCGACATGCCGGCCACCTCTGCCAGATCATCAAGAGTCCACGAATGCCTTGGCTGTTCGTGCATCGCCGTCAGCGCCTTGGCCAATCGCGGATCGGCAAGGCCGCCCAGCACACCATCATTCACCAGGCCACTGGCGACAACATGACGCACTACCAGGATCAAGAGATAGTCGAACAAATGGTCGATGGCGGCCTGACGCCCATTATTGTCGCCAAATCCTTCGACAAGCAGAAGATCGCAGGCGGGCCCCAGCGTCGGGTTCTCGGCCAGCGGCAGGATGACAAGGTCGGGCAGTCCTTCGCCAATCGGGTTGCCATTATCGCCGCCCAGATCGACCTTCGCGCAGACCAGATCAGCCCCGCCTTCCGCAGCGCCAGTGAACCGATGCGCCTGTCCGCGCGGGAAGAAGAGCAGCGTTGGTTCGTTCAGAATGAGATCGGCCTCACCAGATCGGCTCAGCGTCAACGCGCCGCTCTTGAGAAGGTGGAGGTAGCCGCAATCGGCAAATTGCGCGGTCGTACACAAGTTGCCGGTAAAGAATGTCCGGGCGCTCACGGCAGTGTGGGCAAAGAGAGCGGCAAAGATGTCCATGTGAACGATCTGCAATGAAGTTGGCACCAATCTGCACCGATAACAGCCGATAGAGGCGTTGTGCAAGCCCGCACTGACCAACAGAGGAAACGCAAATGCCCCGCATCAACCCCGTAGAACTCGCCACTGCCGACACCGGCGTCCAGGCCACCCTCGGCGCTGTTAAGGCGAAGATTGGCATGGTCCCGAACCTTTTTGCGACCTTCGCTCATGCTCCTGCCGTGTTGAATGGCAACCTCGCCTTCGCAGATGCACTGGGAAGTGGTGTGCTGACCGCTGCACAGCGCGAAATCGTTGCGCTTGCCGTCGCCCAGTACAACAGCTGCCACTATTGCCTGTCGGCGCACACGCTGCTCGGGAAAGGTGCCGGCCTTTCGCCAGAGGCTATCCGCGCCGCCCGTCTGGGCAAGGGCCAAGATCCCCTCGACGATGCGATCGCGACGCTTGCCTTGCGCATCGTTGAAACACGCGGTCAGGTGAGCGACAGCGATCTGTCAGCAGCCCGCCTTGCCGGCCTCGACGACGCCCGCATCGTCGAAATCGTCGGTAACGTCGCGCACAATGTTCTGACCAACTTCATGAACAACGTCGCCCAGACCAAGATCGATTTCCCGGTCGTCGATGTGGCGGTTGCGGCCTGATCATAATGCGTGCGGGCCGGTGCAGGACATCGGCCCGCTCCTCAATCACTTCCATAGGGAACCCTTGCCATGAAACTGCAATTCCTTACCCCTGCGCTGCATGGCGTGCTTGACTATGTCGCCGCTGCCGCCCTTATTGCGCTGCCATTCCTGCTCGGCTTTCAGGGTATTGAGCTTTGGCTCTCTGTTGCCGGTGGGGCGGGCTTGATTGCCTACAGCCTGCTTGTGGATCGGCGTGCAAAAAGGGGTCTGACTCATATGTGGAACGGCCCGACAGGCAAGGTGTTTGTGGAGGTTTGATCCATCCGGGACGGTGCGGTCATATGTCCGGCCTTTGGGTGCGGTCATGCGACTGCTGGCCATGATGTATTCCGCGGCAGATCGGTCGCCTCATCAATTTCCCGCGCTTGATGCGCACTGAGTCAGACGGCGTATCCTCTACCGGGATCGTGTCCCCTACGGTTCATCACCCCTTTTGCACCTGTGCGGCGGACCGGCGACTTACGCCGGAACTCTTGATCAGATGACGTCAGCGATCTGTGCCGACCGCCCGTAGACGCCACCCTTGGAAAGCAGCGCCCAGATAATGCGCGCCGTCTTATTGGCGAGCGCCACGGCAACAAGCTTGTAGGGCTTTCGGGCTATCAGGCCGACGAGCCATTCCGGTAGCTTCACCCCACGTTTGGCCTGTTTGATGATCGACGAGGCGCCGATCACCAGGAGCGACCTCAGTTGCTTGTTGCCCTGCTTGGAGATCGATCCCAGCTTTTCCTTACCTCCGCTGGAGAGCAGCCTTGGCGTGAGCCCCATCCAGGCGGCGAAGTCGCGGCCGCTCTTGAACGCAGAGATGTCGTTCACGCTGGCGCGGACGGTCGCGGCAATCAACGGCCCAACGCCTGGGATGCTCGTCAGGCGTCGCGCGGTTTCGTCCGCCTTGACGCCGGCCAGGATTTGCTCGTCGAGCCGTTCTATGCGGCTGGTCAGCATGTCGATCTGCTCAGCCATTTCCAGCAGAGCATATCGGGCAACGGCCGGCATCGGCATGGATGGATCGCGGACCTTGTCGGCGAGCTTGGCGACGCTGACCATACCGAGTGCGGTGACGACGCCAAGTTCGCTCATCTGTGCGCGGAATGCGTTGGCGAGCTGCGAGCGCTGACGAATGAGAAGATCGCGCGTGCGAAGCAACATGCCTGCCGCCTGCTGCTCGACGCTTTTGATCGGCACGAAGCGCATAGTTGGGCGGGTCACCGCCTCGCAGATCGCCTCGGCATCGGCGGCATCAGTCTTGCCGCGCTTCACATAGGCCTTGACGTAGATCGGGGGGATCATTCGGGCGTCATGTCCGAGGGCGGCAATCTCTCGCGCCCAGTGATGCGAACTTGCACAGGCTTCCAACCCGACCAGACAAGGTGGAAGCCGGCGGAAGAAGTCGAGAACCTGCGAGCGGCGCAGGGCGCGCCGCACGACAATGGCGCCATCACCGTCTACGCCATGAATCTGAAACACGGACTTCGCGAGATCGAGTCCGATGGTCGTGATCGATTGCATCCTGCCCTCCTCATGTTGGCGCGCCTGGATTCAGAGAGGTTATTCCCAGGCGCAGACGGTGCAATCGGGCCGTTCCAACACATCAGTTTCGCTGCACGTTGGGGCTGTTCTGACGCTGGTTTCCAGAAGGAATCAGCATGATGAAGCAGCGATTTCGGCCAGCCAGCCTGGTTCCTTCAGGATTGATGGTCGACGAGATCGCGATCGAAGGCGATCGTGTTGTTGTCCGAGCTCGGGCGGCCGTCAGCGCCGGTCCATGTCCTGATTGTGGGGCGATCTCGCGACGGATCCAGAGCCGGTATTTCCGGCGAGCAAAGGACCTGCCGCTCAGCGGCCGACGCGTCGAACTCCAGATCCTCGTCCGGCGCTTCAGGTGCGATGCCGTTCTATGCGGCCGCCAGATCTTCGCGGAGCGCTTTGGTGATAGTGTCCTTGCTCCGCGAGCACGCCGGACCGATCGTCTCGATCATATCGTCCAGCATCTCGGGCTCGCGTTGGGCGGCCGGCCTGGAGCGAGTTTTGCCGCCAGGATGATGCTGCCGGTCAGCAACGATACGCTGCTGCGCGTGGTCCGGCAGCGTGCCCGGGTACCGAGCGAGCCGTTGCGCGTGATCGGCATTGATGACTTCGCGTGGCGGCGCAATCACCGCTACGGCACCATCGTCTGCGACCTCGAACGCCGCCGGCCGGTCGTCCTGCTTCCCGACCGGGAGCCGGCGACATCGGAAGCCTGGCTCCGGCATCAGTCCGCTGTCCACACAGTCGCCCGTGACCGCGGCGGGGGCTACGGAGAGGCGGTGGCGCGAGCACTGCCGCAGGCCGTCCAGGTTGCCGACCGATGGCACCTGATGGAGAATGCCAGCCGCGCTTTCCTCGACGCCGTGCGCAAGTCAATGCGTCAGATCCGCGGCGCCATCGGCGCCACCGTGATCAATCCCGCTTTGCTGACGGCAGCCGAGAAGCTGCAATATGACGGATATTTGCGGCGCGAGGAGACAAACGCATCGGTCCTTGCCCTCTGGCAGGAGGGCGTGCCGATCAAACAGATCGTCAGGCGCACGGGCCATCACCGCCAGACCGTCAGGCGGATCGTCCGTGGCGAGCGCAGCGACGTCTTCCGACCTCGCCAGAGTTCTCTGGAAGCGCATCTACCCTGGTTGGATGCGCAATGGGACGCCGGCGCCCGCAATGCATCCGCCCTCTGGCGCACAATGCGAAGGAACGGCTTCCGGGGAAGCCTCAGGGTTGTCTCCGAATGGGCAACTCGCCGCCGGCGCGCTGAGAAAGCGGACGCAAGCAGCCTCGCTCGCCTCCCATCGGCCCGGACCATCGCGAGGTTAATGACCACTGGTCGCGACAATCTCTCGAAGGCCGAAACTGTTACGATCGCCGCGATCGAGAACGGCGTCCCGTCCTTGTTCGAGGCTCGCGAGATCGTCGCCGACTTCCATGCCATGATCAGAGCGAGGCAGGCCGAGCCTTTGGCTTCCTGGATCGAGCGCGCCTCCCAAAGCCTGGTCGCCTCATTGTCGAATGGCGTCCGACGAGAGGAGGCCGCTGTGCGAGCAGCTATTCTCTCGACTTGGTCAAACGGTCAAACCGAGGGCCAGATCACCCGTCTCAAGCTCGTTAAGCGCCAAATGTACGGCCGCGGAAAGATCGATCTTCTCCAGGCGCGTCTGATTGGCGCGACATGAGCCCCAAACGTCAGCGAGATTGCGTCAGACCCCAAAAAGAACCCCGTTATGGGGGTGATCGGCGTCTAAAAGGGACCCCCATCTCGATGGTTTAGGTGCGTCGGCTTGGTTGTAGCCAAGCGGCGGGATCGGGATGTTGATTTTGGAGACGGTGGTAAGGATCCGGCGCGAGCACGCCGATGGTAAGTCGATCAAGGCGATCGCGCGAGACCTGCGGGTGTCGCGCAAGGTGGTGAGGAAGGCGATCCGCGCTCCGGAGGCGGGCTTTGCTTATCGGCGGTCAGTGCAGCCGCTTCCCCGGATCGGCCCGTTCCAGGAGCGCCTAGACACTCTGCTGACGGAGAACGAGGCACGGCCCCGGCGCGAGCGGCTGCGGATGACGCGGATCCATGACCTGCTGCTGCGCGAGGGGTTCGACGGCTCCTACGATGCAGTGAGGCGCTATGCGAAGCGCTGGCTGGATAACCGGCGCAAGGATGCGGGCGACGGCGCAGCGGCGTTCATCCCGCTGATGTTCCGGCCCGGCGAGGCATACCAGTTCGACTGGAGCCACGAGGATGTGGAGATCGCTGGCAAGCCGATGCGCGTGAAGGTCGCGCATATGCGGCTTTGCGCATCGCGGGCGGTGTTCGTGCGGGCCTATCCTCGCGAGACGCAGGAGATGGTCTTCGATGCCCACGCGCGGGCGTTCGCCTTCTTCGGCGGCGTGCCGACGCGGGGGATCTATGACAACATGAAGACCGCGGTGACGACGGTGTTCACGGGCAAGGAGCGGGTCTTCAACCGCCGGTTCCTGATCATGGCCGACCACTACATGATCGAGCCCGTCGCCTGTTCGCCGGCGGCCGGTTGGGAGAAGGGCCAGGTCGAGCACCAGGTGCAGACGATCCGGGGCCGGTTCTTCCAGCCCCGGCTGCGCTTTGCGAGCCTGGAGGAGCTGAATGGGTGGCTGGAGGCTGAGTGCCGCCGCTGGGCAGCGCTGCATCCTCATCCCGATCAGCGCGAGCTGACCATCGCCGAGGCATGGGACGCCGAGCGCCCGTCGCTCCAGGTGATGCTGGCGCCGTTCGATGGCTTCCACGAGACGCCGCACGCGGTGACCGGCACCTGCCTGATAAGCTTCGACCGCAACCGCTACTCGGTCATGGCCAAGGCGGCCCGACGCGCGGTGCAGGTGCGCGCCTACGCCGACCGGATCGTGGTGCGCCTGGACGACGAGGTGGTCGCCGAGCATCCCCGCTTCTTCGGCCGGGATCGGATGATCCTTGATCCCTGGCATTACCTGCCAGTGCTGGCCAAGAAGCCGGGCGCCTTGAGGAACGGGGCACCGTTCCAGGACTGGGATCTGCCACCGGCACTGGCGCGGCTCAGGCGCAAGCTGGGGACGGGCGATGAAGCCGACCGCCGGTTCGTGCGCGTGCTCTCTGCCGTGCTGACCGACGGGCTCGAAGCGGTCGAGGCCGCGATCCGCGAGGCGCTGGCCGCCGGTGCTGCCAGCGATGACGTGATCCTCAATATCCTGGCACGGCGTCGTGAGCCGCCCCGGCCACCGACCATCGCCACGTCCGAAGCGCTGGCGCTCAGCCGCCCGCCGGCCGCGGACTGTGCTCGCTACGACCTGCTGCGAGGCGCCCGTGCAGCGGCATGAGATGATCGCCGCCATGAGCGGCCTGGGCCTCAAGGGCATGGCTGGCGCCTTCGACGAGGCGGTCACCACCGGCATCCAGCGCAAGCGCACCGCCATGGAGATCCTGACCGATCTGCTGCGCGCTGAGGCTGCCCATCGCCATGCGGCATCGATCCGCTATCGCATGACCGCGGCCAGGCTGCCGGCGGTGAAGGACATCGATGCGTTCGTGTTCGAGGGGACGCTGATCGACGAACAACTGGTGCGCTCGCTACATGCCGGCTCGTTCCTGCCCGGCCAGCGCAACATCGTCCTGGTCGGCGGCACCGGGACTGGGAAGACTCACCTGGCGATCGCAATCACCGCCAGCGTCGTGCGTGCCGGCGCCCGCGGCCGCTACTTCAACACCGTGGATCTGGTGAACCGGCTCGAGGAAGAGAGCCGCCTCGGCAAGGCCGGTACGCTTGCGGCCCAGCTCTCCCGCCTCGACCTCGTCGTGCTCGATGAGCTCGGCTATCTGCCGTTCGCCCGCTCGGGCGGCCAGTTGCTGTTCCACCTCGTCAGCAAGCTCTACGAGCGCACCTCGGTGATCATCACCACGAACCTGGCGTTCGGTGAATGGCCGACCGTCTTCGGCGACCCCAAGATGACGGCCGCGCTGCTCGACCGCATCACCCATCACTGCGACATCGTCGAGACTGGCAACGACAGCTGGCGGCTCAGAAACCGGAGCTAAAACCCTCCCCCCAGACCCCCCACCCGGCGGTTGACCCGGTGGGTCCACAGGAACCTCCCACGGCCGGCACCGCCAGCGCTTGAGGGGGGCGCGCGGCGCCGGCCGTGGGTCCCTCCTATGGACTACCGGGACAACCGCCCCCCAACCCGCAAAGGGGGTCCCTATTGCACGCCGATATGGGGTCCCGGTTCGACGCCTATTTACACCGCAAATCGTGTAAGAGTTTGGCTTGCTGTCTATGCTCCGCGCACATATAGATGCGGCAATGGATGGACCTCGAGATCGCAACATTTTCGGGGCGTTCGCACTCATGATCAGCGACGACATCGTTCGCGCTAGTTCATCGCGGGCGCCGGAAGCTGGCCCTGCTGCCTCTGCATTGGCGCTGCTCGCGCACAAGCCTGGGCTATCTATTCGTATGCTCGCGGTCGGCGTGGGCCTGTCACACGCAGGAACGGTTCGTCTCGTGGACCGGCTAGCGGCCGAAGGGCTGATCGAACGCCGGGGTCATTCAACAGACGGACGCACGCGGTCTCTCTATCTCACTGAGTCAGGGAAGGTTGCGAGCGACGGCGTGCTCGCATCGCGGGACGAAGTCATCGCCGAGGGTCTTTCGATCCTCGATCCTGCCGAAGTGAAGCTCCTGTGCGATATCGCCGAACGCGTCCTCCGCGCTCGTTTGGAGAACCTCGAGCACTCATATCGGATTTGTCGGCTCTGCTGCTACGATGGCTGCACCAACTGTCCAATCGACGCCGAACTGCACGAAAGAGGCGTGGATCGAGAAGGCAGCGACGGCGCGTAACCAGCTTGTTGACGTGGCGGCGTCAGTGCTGCGCGATCAAATAAGCTGCGAGGAAGCCCACAACGGTTATGAAACCGATGAACGGAGGCGCCTTTTCGAAGGCTTCTGGAATCATTGCCTCAGCCAGCATCGCGATGACCGCGCCCGCAGCGAAGGAAAGAATTGCGGGAGCTTGCGTATCGGCCGAACCAAAAAGCAGATTGCCCAAAGCTGCTGAAATGCCCACGAGAAGTGGGATGCCGATCCAGATCGTGAAGATGTAGCGTCGAGATCGCCCGGCGACTTTCATACCCGATGTACTCGACAGACCCTGCGGCACGTTTGCGAGAAAGAATCCAGCGATCACCGCAACGCTGATCGCGCCGCCGTTCGCGACCGACATCCCGATCACCATCGCTTCCGGGATGCCGTCAAGGACGCTGCCGAGCGCGATCGCAGCGCCGCTCCCGTGCTGCTCGCCCTCACGCGGCTGCTCGGTGCATTCACCGCATCGCTTGCGATTCTTCGCGCCACGCCGAGACAGGTAGAAATTGGCTCCGCTGAAGATCGCAGCGCCGGCAAGCAGCGCGATGACCGCTGTGGGCCCGAGATCGTCCGAGACCCGTTCTCCAATGAGCTCGGTGGCTACAACTGCTATCAGAACACCGCCGCCAAAGCCCATGACGGCTGAAATCATGCGGTGAGTGAGCTTGCCAAAGAGGGCATCCGCGACGATCGCGCCGACAAGCAGCCCACTGCCTGACAGCAATCCCCACAGGCCCGCGATCACGTACTCAGGCATCACGACCTCGCTTCGCATCGCGAGACGCGAAGCCGAACATGAGACAAAGCCGCGCCAGTTTGGAACTCATCGATCTGACCTGTCCAAGCGCCAATTCGCTCGCTCGAAATGGCAGCTATAACCCTGGGGATTCCGGGCGAGATAGAGTTGGTGCTCAGCTTCCGCCTCCCAGAACGGCTCCTCCGGGTTGATTTCGGATACCACCGGGCCAGGCCAGCGGCCTGACGCTTCGATCTCGGCGATCGTTTTTAAGGCCACGTCCATTTGGGCCTGCGACGTGTAAAAGATCGCCGAACGATAGCTTGGACCGACGTCGCTACCTTGCTGCTCGTAAGTTGTCGGGTCGTGGATCTGGAAGAAATATTCCAGGATCTTGCGATAGCTCGTCACCGCCGGATCAAATGTGATCTCAACCGCTTCCGCATGGCCATGATGACGAGCATATGTAGGGTCAGGCATCTCTCCGCCTATGTAGCCAACGCGCGTGCCTACGACCCCCCTGGCTCGCCGAAACAAATCCTCCAAGCCCCAGAAACACCCACCAGCAAGGATTGCGCGTTCTCGACGCATGGTTTCGCTAACTGATTGACCGTGACTTTTTGCGGAAGTCACGATTACGGCTCCACCTTCGTGGGCGTGATGAATGCTAATCCGTCTATCAACTCGGTTTGCATATCCGACCCTCGGAGGAGCGTCAAGTCCACCGGACAGCGATCAGCAATCTCAAGTATCCGCGCACGCTGCTCATCACTCAACGGCCCCTCCAGAACGACCGTCCGTTTGAAGCGATCGGGGGGCATCATATCTGCCACTTTCATGTGCTCGACGGTCGTGCTCGCGCGCTCAAGCGGAAATCCCTTGCGGTTCGCGTAAAGTCGCATCGTCATGACGGTGCAGGCCGCTAGACCGGCTGACACCAATTCATAAGGGGACAATCCGCTGCCAAGTCCGCCGACCGACGGCGGCTCGTCCGCAAACAAAGTGTGCTCGCCGCTGCGCACCGTAAGCTGGAACTTTCCGGCTAGCGTCTCCGTGGCGCTCACGCCCTTCGCCGCTTCAACTTGCGGGAGGTCGTCCACGAGTGGCGGAAGAAAGCGGTTGGCCCAGGCAGCGACCATAGCGGCAGCGTAGTTCGCGTCGCCTGCATCGCTGAGGAGGTGATCCGCCGTATCAAGCGATATGAAGCTCTTTGGGTGGCGCGAGGAGACGAAGATGCGCGACGCATGGTTGATCCCAACCACCTGATCGACCGGGGAGTGCATAACCAGCACCGGACGTCGTAGTGAGTTGATGGCCGTCTCCACATCGATTGCTTGCAAAGACTCGATGAAGCTACGACTGATCACGAATGATCGACCGGCGATTTCGACCGAGGCTTCCCCGTCTTCCCTGATGGCGTCGAGGTCATCTTGCTTAAAGATGCTCAGGATATGGTGCAGGTCCGCCGGCGCACCGATCGTTGCCACCGCAGCGACATCTGGTAGCTCTGACGCGGCTACGATTGCTGCAAGGCCGCCAAGACTATGCCCGATAAGAAGAGAGGGGGTCTTACCGGCGGCCTTCATCGCCTTTGCGCCTGACCTGATATCCTGAACGTCCGAGGCGAAGTTCAAAGCATCGGCGGTCGGCTCGCCGATCCCAGCGCCGGCAAAGTCAAATCTCAAGACGCCGATGCCCGCGCGCGACAACGCGCGCGATATGTGAACTGCGGCACGGTTGTCTTTTCCGCAGGTGAAGCAATGGGCGAAAATCGCCCAGCCGCGAGGTGTTCCCTCCGGGGGTTCTAGCCGCCCGGAAATCCGTGAACCTGCCGCGTTGAGAAACGTGAACGCAGTGCCTGCCATGTCTTCGAGCCTCCCACACGCCGCGGTGCGAGCGTGCCAGCGCGCAAACTCGGCCGAACCGATCGACATATTCGCGACCAAACCCAGCACCGCAGGACATCTCTTTTATATGCGTGGCGCATATAGACAAGCCCCTCGGTCATGATTATATGCGTCGCGCATACTTCTGTAGGGCGTCCGCGGGGGACGTTCAGTCAGCGGTAGCATCTGTCAGGCGCACGGGCCGAAGGGCTATGGAACTCAATCAGGTCAGCTATTTCATCAACTTGGCCGAGACGCTGAATTTCACGGCAGCTGCTCGTCTTAGTGGTGTCTCCCAACCAAGCCTGACCCGCGCGATCCGCCGCCTGGAGGAAGAACTTGGTGGACCGCTGATTTATCGTGACGGGAAGAACAGCAGGCTCACCGGCCTCGGTCAGGATGTCGAACTCGAGTTCCGCCGCATGCTGGTCGCGATGAAAAGCGTAAGGCATCACTCGGAAAACTGGGCCATGGGACGACACCGCGTTCTCGATGTCGCGGTCGCTCCGACGGTCGGCCCAAAGGCTTTCACGACATTTTTCGACAGCGCCTTGGAAGAGGTTCCGTCAATCGAGATCAAACTGCATTCGCTACAGTCGAGCGAAGACACGTCGGAGGTGCTCTCAGGTAAGTACCATGCTTGCATCCTACCCCGCGAATCGAGACCGGACCGCAAGCTCGATGTCCGGCCCCTGTTCAAGGAACGGTTCGTGCTGGGCTGCTCCGTCAATCACCCTTTAGCGGAGACCGACACCGTTCGCGGCGAAGACCTCCTGGCCTTCCCGTTCGTGGATCGGCTGAAATGCGAGTTCCGCGATCAGATCCTCGATCACTTCGCTCGGCGGGAGGTGCTCGTCCGCCCTCGTTTTCGCTCAGATCGAGATGATTGGGTCCAGCGTGTCGTCGCTGAAGGGCGGGGGATTTGCATTCTGCCTGAACGATCGGCTGCCGCGCCTGGCTTGGTAACCAGACCGATTGAGGGTTTCGCCCTGGAACGTGAGGTGGTGATCGCGACCGTTTCAGGGTCCACGGCGCCGGTCGAGATACGGAAAATTGCACAACTCGCAGCGCGTTACGAGTGGAGTTGACCTCGCAAGCAAAGTGCACGGGCGGTATCAAAACTATACACACGACGTATTGGATAAAAACTGGAGCCGCTGCGATAGTTGAGGCGACCACCGCAAAGATAAACTGAACGTAGTGTGCCTGGACCTCTAACTAAGTATTGGAGACCATCATGAAGTTTGAGAAATCAAAGGAAGCAATTGAGCGCCTGACGCCGGAACAGCGCCGGGTCACCCAGCAGGACGGCACCGAGCGGCCCTTCACCGGCGAGTACAACGATAACAAGGAGGCGGGCATCTACGTCGACGTCGTATCCGGTGAGCCGTTGTTCGCGTCGACGGACAAGTTCGAGTCGGGCACCGGCTGGCCGAGTTTCACCAAGCCGATCGTCCCGGCGCACGTCAACGAGGTTCGAGACAGCTCGCATGGGATGGTACGGACTGAAGTTCGCTCAGTACACGGCGACAGCCATCTCGGTCACGTGTTTCCGGATGGTCCGTCCGACCGCGGCGGCCTGCGCTACTGCATCAACTCAGCAGCGCTTCGCTTCATCCCACGCGATGAGATGGAAGCCGCGGGCTACGGTGAATATCTCGATCAAGTAGAGGAGGCCTAACATGCAGCAGCGCGCTGTTCTCGCAGGCGGGTGCTTCTGGGGTATGCAGGATCTGATCCGCAAGCAGCCCGGAATCGTCTCGACCCGCGTGGGTTACACCGGTGGCGACGTGCCAAACGCCACCTATCGCAATCATGGCACGCATGCCGAAGGGATCGAAATCATCTTCGACCCCGAGGTGACGAACTATCGCAACATCCTGGAGTATTTTTTCCAGATCCACGATCCGACCACGAAGAACCGTCAGGGCAATGACCGCGGACTCTCATACCGGTCGGGCATCTACTACGTCGACGACGAACAAAAGCGCGTCGCAGAAGACACGATCGCTGATGTTGACGCATCCGGACTGTGGGACGGCAAGGTGGTCACCGAAGTCGAACCCGTTGGGGATTTCTGGGAAGCAGAGCCAGAGCACCAGGATTATCTGGAGAAGCGGCCGGGTGGCTACACCTGCCATTTCCCTCGCGCAAACTGGGTGCTCCCCAAACGTAATGACGCTGGCGACACTCAGCGCACCGCCGGAGAGGCAGCGGAATAGCTGCAACGGCCAGCGCGGCTAAGCCCCTGGATCGTAAGCATCGGGACCGCATCGACCAGCGATGCGGTCCCCGAGCCAGCCAATCAGGCGGTCACGCTTCTTCGCTGAAATCACGTTGTGGGATCGCCCAGCATGCCAGACCTTTCATCGTTTCCGATCACTCAGCGCTGGCCCGCCTCCAACACTGATCTGTTGCAGCTCTATGCGGCTCCGACGCCAAACGGCGTCAAGGTCTCCATCATGCTGGAGGAGACCGGCCTCCCATACGAGCCGCACTTCATCGACATCAGCCGGAATGAGACCAAAGACCCGGCTTTCGTGTCTCTAAATCCCAACGGCCGCATACCCGCGATCATTGACCCATCCGGTCCGGACGGTGAGCCGCTCGGTCTTTGGGAATCCGGTGCGATCCTCGTCTATCTTGCCGAGAAGACCGGCCAACTGATCCCAGCGGCGGCAGCCAGGCGTTACGAAGCGCTCAGTTGGGTATTTTTCCAAATGTCGGCGATCGGCCCGATGTTCGGTCAACTGGGTTTCTTCCTGCGTTGGGGCGGCAAGGACTATGAGGACAAGCGGCCTCAGCAGCGGTTCGCCGACGAGTCCAAGCGCCTCCTGGGGGTGTTGGATCGCCAGCTCGAAGGGCGCAACTGGATCGTCGAGGACTACTCCGTCGCCGACATTGCGACGCTCGGCTGGGTCAATGCCCTGGTCGGCAGCTATGACGCCGGCGACCTGCTGCGCCTTGACGATCACCGGAACGTCCGAGCGTGGCTAGACCGCGGCCTTGCTCGGCCAGCTGTGCAGCGGGGCCTGCTCATCCCGGCGAGGCCGGCATGAGCGTCATCGCCGCGTATTACTACAACGAGGGTCGGCGGATCCGCGAAGTCGCGATCGACGAGCGCGTCGAGCTCGACAAGAGCCGTTCGGGCTTCTGCTGGATTGGGCTCAGCGAGCCGTCAATAGGCGAACTGAAGACGCTTCAGGCGACCTACAATCTGCATCCATTGGCGATCGACAACGCGATGCACCCGATGTGCCCGCCGAAGCTCGAAGTTTACAATGGCGAGCTTTACGTCGTCGCCCAGACGGCCGAGCTGGTTGGAGATCGCATACGCTACGGCAAAACGATGTTCACTGGCCATAACCACCTCATCACCGTGCGCCACGGCAACGCCGGGGCATTGGGCAATCTTCGAGAGCAACTGGAGGGCTCGCCCGCCCAGTTCGGAAAGGGCGTCGATTACGTCCTTCACGCGATCCTGCACCGGATCGTAGATCAGTATCTTCCCATCTTCGAAATGATCGAAGATGACGTTCTCGAGATGGAGAGGCGGTCGCTCGACGATTTCCTCGGGCGAGAGGAAGTCGCCCGCATCTTCGGCTTACGATGCGAGCTAACGCGCTTTCAGCGTACGCTCGGCGCTATGGCGGAGCTGGTGCGCAAGCTCGTGCGCGGACACTTTCCATGCATCAGCGCTGAAGTTCGCCCCTACTTCAACGACGTCGCGGACCATGTCGATCGCGTTCAGTCCATGGTCGACGGCCTCCTCCAGGTGTTGTCCACTGTTTTCGAATTCAGCAGCCTGCTGGAAGCGCAGAGAACAGGTGTCATCACGCGCCAACTCGCGGCCTGGGCGGCCATCCTTGCGGTCCCGACGGCCATAGCGGGGATATACGGGATGAACTTCAGGAACATGCCTGAGCTGGATACAGCCTACGGCTACTTCGTCGTGCTCGGACTGATGTTGACGTTCTGCCTGTTCCTGTTCGTGCGCTTCAAGCGAGCAAAATGGCTATGACGGAAGCCCACGCTTCGCGCGCTGATTGGTCGATGCGCCATTGCGTGCTCTCCGCCCTGGCGCGATCCTTCCAATGCGAATTCGAGGTGCGTTTATGCCGACCCAAGTGACAGACGTTCTGGATGCCGTGCAGTCCTTCGTGGCGAAAGGCTATGACCGAGAATATCGCGTGAAGGACGGCGCTCTCGTCGATCTCGAACTCGGATCAACGCTCGATCCATGCAGCATTCGCGTCGACGCAGCATTGCGTCTCGAAAGCGGGGACGGGGCCGAAGACGCGTCCAACATTTACGCCATCACCGATCCGGCGACCGAGCACAAAGGCCTGCTGATCGATGCGTTCGACGTATTTGACGAGATATGTCACCGCGACCTGTCTGAACGGCTTATCGAGCACCGCGAGACAGCCCCGGCTGGCGACGAGGACGTCCCGAGCAAGCATGGGCTGCGCAAGGTCTATAAAAGCGAGTTCGATCGCGATCCGGAGCGCTACGTGTTGAGAGAGGGCTTTCCGGACTTTCCAGCGTGTCCGTTCGGGGGCGCATTCAGCATCCTCGGCTTCGATACTGCAGAACAGTCCTACGTTTGGCTCGTCACGAGCATCATTCGGGACCCTCGGCTAATCAGAATTCCCTACCAGGGCGAAGACGTCATTAGCGACGAATGACTCGTTCGCTGTTCGCGGAGACCGCTTCTCGAGCAATCGCCCAGGATGTGCGTCGGCTCCAAATCACGAAGTAACGAGGACAAGATGGACTGGAACAAAGACCACATTCGGGAGACCATGCTGTCGCTTGAGACGGCCGCACTACACAGCGCTCGAGACAACTATCTCGATTACGTTTCCACCGCGCGCCTCGATCGGAGCGAGCCGATAGAGAACGACGAGCAGGCGCAAGCCGAGGTCGCAAGCGATTTCGCTGAAGCGCTCGACGACACTCTCGATGATTATGCGGATAAGCTCGACAAGCTGCGTGCGATCGATTTCGGGCCGAAGTCAGCCGTTGCGGAGGGCGCCGTCATCAAGCTGTCCGGCAAGTACTTCGTGATCGCAGTGTCGACGAGTAGGTTTACCTGTCATGGGCGTGAGCTCATGGGTATTTCCACGATGGCCCCGATCTTCGAGGCGATCGAGGGTGCGCGGGCGGGTGAAACCGTGCAGTTCAACGGCCGGGACCTCACCGTTGAGGCCGTTGCCTAGGCGAGGACCCGCCGTGCTGCATTATGCAGCCCCACAGAAATTCAATCCGGATCTTAGGCGGCCGCGGCCCAGCGGTTGGCACACACAACATCTGGGGGGTGAGGCTGCGGACAGATAGCGTCAAAAGCCTTGCCGACCCAACGGCTATCTCCCGGGGCCGTTACATCGAACCGATGTTGAGTTTATGCCCCTAGAGACGCTCATGATCCCCACGCCCCACCACGGAAAGCCTACCTGCACAGCCAGAAGACCGAAGGCCATGCCATACACGCTGGCTCCCAACGCCAAGGGAAGGATGGCAAGAGCACCCCGCTTCATTTCATGGGCCCCGCTTTGAGCGGGAGCACACACTGTCTCGTCCATGGCGGGCTTCGCTTCGTTTGGGCCAAGCGTCTGCATCAGCTGACTGGCCTTCGGCCGCGAATGATCATTTCTGTGGCTTAGCTTGCGTTGTTATCATCGCATCGAGGGATCCGGTGATCATCGCCGTGCTTGGGCAGCGTATGGCGCGTGTCTCGATGGCGCGGTGAGTACGCCTGCGCGCACCGGCCAACACCGCCAGCGCAGTGAGCAACGCCGCCGCGTAGAGAAACAAGCCGCCGGGCCCCACTAAATCCATCACTACTCCCCCGATGAGCGGCCCAGCAGCGGTCCCGATACCGTTGAGCAGAAGAAGCCCGCGAGCTGTGCCCAGAAGCCGACCCGCAGGAAGATCGTCGTTGGCGACGGCTAGACATAGCGAATAGATGGGAATGCCGAAGCCGCCGAACAGCGCGCCCGCGGCGAGTAGCAGAGGCAGAGGCGCGTCCGCCGCCATCGCTACGGCGATAGCGGACGCTGCGGAAGCCAGGGCCGCGCCGGCGATGACGAGGTTTCGCGACACCTGGTCCGATAGCCATCCGAGAGGCCATTGCAGGGCGAGCGTCCCACCAAGGACTGCCGCCATGAACGCGGATATGCCGCCCACATCGAGGCCGATCCTCTGTGCAAAGTTAGGTCCCAAGCCCCAGAAACCGCCTATGGCCAGGCCCGCCAGGAAGACGCCGACCGATGCTAGAGGCGAGACCGCGAAAAGATCGCGGAAGGCGACGGGTTCCTGTCGAACATCGGCCGGCGGATGGCTGGGCAGCAGAGTGACTGGGACGACCGCCGCCGATATCAGCAGTGAGACGATCAGGAACAGGGTCACGTCTGCAGGTGGGGCCACGTTTAGAAGTGCTTGGCCAAGAGCCCACGAGCCCATCGAAACGACGCCGAAGATCGACAAGAGCTGACCGCGTGTGGACGGAATAGCGTGAGCGTTGAGCCAACTCTCAGTCGCAAGGATCATGCCGGCATAGGCGAAGCCGGTTACAAGCCGAAGTGGCATCCATGCGCTCGCGTCTACGAATGCGACATGGAGGAGAGAAGTCATCGAAGCGATCGCCGCGAAGCCAGCGAAGGTCCTGACGTGACCGACAGACACGATGATCCGGGGCAAAACCAGCGCGCCGATCGTGAAGCCCGCGAAATAAAAGGACATCATTGCGCTGATCGTCCCGGCCGAGAAGCCTTCCTGACCAGCTCTCACAATCAGGAGAGTACCCAGCAGACCATTGCCCAGGAGCAGTGTGGCGACACTTAACAACAGCGCCGCAACCGGAGCCAAAACGAGTCCCCGCGCGCACGCTGCCTTTACGTCGTCCATCGCCTGGCTCATTTCCGAGCCTGACGCGGAGGCTGATACTCCGCGGAACTGATGAACTGAGCAAAGGCTTCGCACCAGATGACAACGGTGCTGTAGTCTCGAACATCGATATCGGCGGGCACCTCTACGATGAAGCCGTTGAACGTTTTCACATCGCCCACCCGAGCGGATGCGTCCTTGATCGCGAGGAACGCTTCCTCTGTGTCGACGAAGTGTGGGGTGAGATAGAGCTTGTAGTCCGGCCCCGGCGAGAGGCGGCCGATGTGCGCGATCCGGAGAGGCAAGACCCGCACTTCACCTTCGCCCCAATGCAGCAGGTCGCTGCCGGCGAGATCCCGAACAAGCCTTCCGGAATAAAGCGCTTCAGGCGTCGAGCTGCGCAGGACAGCTTCGGTCGGCGAAACCGGCGCGGTCAGGATCGGGAGCATGTAGATGCCACCAGCAAAGCCTGCGGCGGCGGCGGCGATATGGGTGGCGGCTAGAATGAGCCAACGTGGCATCTTTCACGTGCTCTCCAGTTCCGCCACCAAACGATCCGCGTCGAGATGAAAATCCGAGAAGACGATGCGACCGTTGGCGTTGATGACGGTAAACCACGGCGTTCCCCGTGTTCTGTAATCTTCCATGAATGTGGGAAAAGCCGCGCCAGCTGGCGGCTCGTCATGCCCGAAAGCAATGGGGAGATTGTATTCGACTTGATTGATGCGCAGTTTCTCGAAGGTATTTTCGTGGGCACCTTCGAAGACCGTTTGGATCACTGCAAACCCGACACCTCTGGATTCCAGCGCTCCGTGCAATTTCTGCAGAGTGGGAAATCCATGCAGATGGCAGCCACGGCACCAATGCTGAAACGCGAACACGATCTTCGGGCCTACGCCCAGATCCGATAGTTGGATCGGCGTGGCGAGGTTGCCGCCATCTACACCGATCCACCGTTGCACACGAAGCTGAGGAGCTTGACGTTCGGCCGGGCTCATTCTTCTCTCCAACCACGATGCAGACACCCGATGCCTGGCGAAACATCGCGTCCACAGCGGCTTTGCTATGCGTTACTGCTCCCTGAGCCAGAGGGTCGCGTGGTCGATGAGACCAATGCTCTTCTCAACTATACCCATCGAAACAAAGCGTTCGCGTGATCGACTATGAATTCCCACGCTGAACTTTTCCAATAGCGACGTGACATAGTTTCTATATCTTCGACGGGAGCAAATCGGAGCGTGCGTTCGACCTGGGTGACGTCAAATCTGGAAAGCGGGCGCAGCAGGTAGCTTACGTTTGTGGGCTGTCGCTCGGTACGCTTCTTCGATTGTCTCTACAGCCGTCGGCGCCACGACGCGTCCCTCGAGGTAATCGTCGATCTCATCGTAGGTCACGCCGTAGACATCCTCATCTGGGCGCAACGGCATGAGATCGTCCAAATCCGCAGTCGGAACCTTGCCGATTATCTCAGGCGGGGCGCCAAGGTGAACCCCAATCGCGCGAACACGTCGCTTGTTGAGACCCGCGAGAGGCAGAACATCCGCGGCGCCATCGCCAAATTTGGTGAAGAACCCCATGACCGCTTCCGCTGCATGGTCCGTACCGATCACTAGGCCACCCAGGCTTCCAGCGAGCGCGAATTGAGCAATCATGCGCTGGCGCGCCTTGACGTTACCTAGCGCTCTGCCGCGGTCGTGAGGATCAACTGGATCGTATCCGGAGTACGTCAGTTCCGCCCAAAGAGCGTCCGTTGCGGGCCTCACATTGATCGCCACCGTACGGTCAGGCTTGATCGTCGAGAGAGCAAGTTGAGCATCGTGCTCATCCGACTGAATGCCATAAGGTAGCCGCACCGCAAGAAACTCGCACTCGTACCCGGTGCGGCGAAGCTCCTTCACGGCCGATTGCGCCAGCAGGCCCGCGGTCAGGGAATCGACGCCCCCGCTGATTCCAAGCACATACGCTCGCTGGCCAGACCTTCTCAAATAATCGCGAAGGAAGCCGATACGGCTCGCGGCCTCTTGTTCAGCATCGAACGTTTGAGAGACGCCGAGCGCTGCGATGATTTCAGCTTGAGCGTGCATGGCGACCTCATGACGTGAACCGCAAGCAGGCGATGACCGTGCCTTCTCCGTCCGACAGCCGGCGGCGTTCGCCTAACATCCCACGGGCGCACATACGCGTGCAACGCTGGTCGGAAGGTATTGAAACTATAGCGAGCAGACATTGGGCAAAGATGCTGCTCTACCGCTATAGTCGAGGTGCGATTAGCGCGATTCATAGTGATGATAAACAGATCTATACTGATACGGCATTCGGTTGTCTGAGTTTCAGCCTGTCGATCCATTCGGCATCATGCAAGTGCGAAGATCATCTACGCAATAGCCTGAGATTAAGTCGGTTCCGGTCTGTCGTGACGAGCAAGGGGGTTCGGCATGGTCACCAGAGGTTTCACCGGCCGCGGTTCAGGCGGCGACCACGATGGCCGCATTCCGCCGGGTCAACATCTCGTAGAAAATTTTCCCGTACTGACCGCGGGACCGACGCCACGTATCGAGACATCCGACTGGAAGTTTACGGTCAAGATCGGTCCAAAGCCGATCAAGGTCTGGACCTGGAGCGAGTTTAACGCCCTTCCGAAAACCAACGTAACTAAAGACATACACTGCGTTACGTCATGGTCGAAGCTCGACACCAAGTGGGAAGGCGTGCTGATCGAAGACATCCTCGCGGATGCAGGACTCGAGCGGCCCACCGATTTCGTCTTGGCCCACTGCTACGATGGCTATTCGACCAATGTCCCGCTCGCCGACCTTCTGGCCGGTAAGGCGATGGTCGCGACTGGGTATGCGGGCGAGCCGCTTCCCCGTGATCATGGCGGACCGGCGCGCCTGCTAGTACCTCATCTATACTTTTGGAAGTCCGCCAAATGGGTGAATGGGCTGCAGTTCACGACGCGTGATGAAGCTGGCTTCTGGGAACTGCGCGGCTATCACATCTACGGCGATCCGTGGCGCGAACAACGGTACACCCATGACTGAGATCGACGCGCAACCCGCGTCGTGGCAGTCATGTGTGATCGACGAGATCGTCCAGCAGACCCCAAGTATAAAGAGCTTTTTCCTGCTGCTACGGGAGCCTTTCTTCCATACCGCCGGCCAGCACGTTGACGTGCGCCTGACCGCCCCCAATGGCTATCAAGCGATGCGCAGCTATTCGATTGCATCGTCGGCTGCCTCGTCCCCGATCCTCGAGTTGGCAATAGAGCGTCTGCCCGATGGCGAAGTCTCGCCGTTCTTCCACGACGTCGCCGCTCCTGGCGACGAAATCGAACTTAGAGGTCCTCTCGGTGGCCACTTTTTGTGGCCCGAACCTGCTGACGACCCGGTGCTGCTGATCGGCGCAGGTTCGGGCTTGGTCCCACTGATGGCAATGATCAGGCAGCGCCAAGCACTGGCCCAGGCCGTTCCAGTTGCGCTGCTCTTGTCCGCTCGGACCAGTCGCGACGTACTCTTCTCCAGCGAACTTCGCTCGATCGAGATGCGTGATTCTGCGTTGGTCCTAGCCGTCGCGATAACGCGCGAAGCGCCAATGCGCGCCTCGGACTTTGGCCGACGGATCGACGCCGAGATGGTCAAGGAGACGATCGCCCGCCTGGGTCGAGATCCTGCCCACGTGTTCGTTTGCGGGTCCAACGGTTTCGTCAACATCGCGACGGACGGCGCGTTAGCGGCCGGGCTCGACGCCTCGATCATTAAGACTGAGCGCTATGGAGGGTAGAGGCAGCGAAATGGTCGAATCCCTCCAGACGAAAGCGCTCAACTACGGCCCAGGCCGGGGAGCCTGAGCGCACTACGCCGCGTCGCTTATTCGAACCTTTGTCTTTCGGGAGACCACTGTGAGCCGCTTTGCAGAACCAGTTTTCGTAGCCGCAGGCCTTCGGACCCCTTTTGGGCGCGGCGGGGGAGCACTGGCGAATTATGACGCGGTCTCCTTATCCGTGCCCGTCGTTCAGGAGATGGGGAAGCTTGCCGAGCCCGACCTCGTTGTCTGGGGAAGCGTCATCCCAAACCTGGGCTGGAGCAATATCGCTCGTGAGGTATGGCTAGACGCGAAACTCAATCCCAATGTCCCGGCATTCTCCGTTGTTCTTGCGTGCTCAACCAGCATGACCGCGTGTTTCGCTGCGGCCGGCATGCTCGGTGGCGGCCTTAACTTGATCATGGTCGGCGGCTCTGAGGTCATGAGCCGGCCATCGCTCGCGCTTACCCCCGAGGCATCAAAGCGGCTCACCGATTTGTTCGCGCAGGATGCCGCAGCAGCACTTGCCGCCTTGGGGGCGCTGGCTCCTACCGACTATGTGCTCCCGACGAAGGGATGGGCCAACCGCCTTACCGGCAGGACGATGGGCGATCACATGGAGGAGACCGCCAAGGCGTGGCGGATCTCGCGTGAGGCACAGGACGACTGGGCTCTCAAGAGCCACCAGCGAGCGATCGCCGGTTGGGACAGCGGTTTCTTCGATGACCTCGTGATTGCACTGCCGGAACTTGCCCGCGATGCAAACCCGCGTGCGGACACGTCCGCCGAACGGCTGTCAGGTCTGAAGCCGGCCTTTGATCGCGAGAGCGGCATGGGTAGCCTGACAGCTGGCAACAGCTCTCCGATCACAGATGGGGCGGCCGGCTGTTGGGTGTCCAATGAAGAAGGTTTGCAGAGGCTCCCCGAAGGCACGGCTCACGTGCGGCTCGTCGACTTCGAAATATCTGCGGTCGACCTCCACACGGAGGGGCTTCTGATGGCACCGTCATATGCCATTCCGCGTCTGCTCGCGCGACATCAGCTGGCATTCTCCGACATTGCCCTTTGGGAGATCCACGAAGCCTTCGCGGCACAGGTCTTGGCCAATGTCGCAGCCATCACCGATCCGAATTGGGTCCGAGAGAAGGCCGGCGTCTCGCCCGAGATGGGTAACTTCGACTGGGATCGCGTCAATCCCAACGGCGGTTCGGTAGCTATCGGGCATCCCTTCGGCGCGACTGGCGCGCGTGACCTCAGCCAAGCCGTCAAAGAGCTGTGGGCCATGCCGGTCGGGTCTCTCGGGATCGTCAGCATCTGTGCCGACGGCGGTCAAGGCACCGTCGCCCTCCTCGAACGCGTCTGATTGGGGGGTATGAGATGAAGGCGATCCGCTTCCATGAGTTCGGCGCTCCCGAGGTCCTCCGCTATGAGGATGCGCCACTAGCTGTCGCGTCAAGCCGGCACGAGGCTTTCCTCCGCGAACTGGGTGCTGACGAGTTCATCGACTACACGCAGACCAAGCCCGAAGACGATGTGCGCGACGTCGATCTCGTCGTCGACGCTGTCGGCGGCCCGGCCGCGAGCCGCTTTCTGCAGACCATCCGTCCGGGCGGCGCGCTGTTCCCGATTTTTCCCCTCGGCTTTGCCGGACATGACGAGGCTGCCGGCCGGGGGGTGACCGTTTCGGCGACTCAGGTTCGTTCCAACGGCGATCAGTTGGCCAAGCTAGCTCAACTACTCGATAGCGGTGCGGTTCGCGTCGCCGTGGACAGCACATTCCCGCTTTCCGAAGCGGCTGCCGCTCATCATCGAGCAGAGGCAGGCCACATCCAGGGCAAGATCGTTCTGACTATTGGTGCCGCCGCCGATCAGAGCCGCGACACGGGGGGCCCGTCATCGCAGTGGCCGCCGCGCGTGAGGGGGCACTGACGTGACTAAGCCAAAGCGCATGATCGGCCATGTTCAGGCTTCAAGGCCCCGACCGGGAGAGCTCTGGTGAGCCTGAACTCTGACAAAACAGATTTCGGGCCGGCACAGCGGGCGAAGGCGCTTGCGGACCTCATGGTCCTCGACACGCCGGAAGAGCAAGCCTTCGACGATCTCGTTTTCGTCGCGGCAAAGGCTTGCGACGTTCCGATCGCGCTCATCACTCTCCTCGACACCGACCGTCAATGGTTCAAGGCCAAGTACGGGCTCGAGGTGTGCGAGACCGAAATCGAACACTCGGTCTGTCGGATCGAGATCGATCAGGGCGACCTCTTGGAAATCGTCGATCTCACAAATGACGCGCGGACCAAGCGCAATCCGCTCGTCACCGGCGTCAGGCACTTTCGCGCCTACGCTGGCGCACCGCTCATGCTGCGATCCGGCGCGATCGTTGGTCGGCTCTGCGTCATCGATACCGCTCCGCGGCCTAAAGGGCTCAGCGAAGCGGAAAAGGCGATGCTTCAGGCACTTGCTCGCCTCGCCAGCGAAAATCTTGAACTGCGCCGTGTCGCCAACGCGAGCGAGCGCCTCACGGGGCTGCAGACAGCCTTGGTCGAGATCGGCGAGACCATACGAAGCAGTCACGACACCGCCGAGATGGCGTCGGCTACCGCCGCCATCGTGGGCAGGGCGCTTGCCACGGACCGGGCCGGGTTCGGATCCGTCGACGATGACGTCGAGACCATTGACGTCGAAACAGATTGGACGGCGCCCGGGATTATGAGCATCGCCGGCCGCCACCGTCTCGAAGAGTACGGAAGCTTGCGCAAGCCGCTCGTCGGTGGCGACCCCCTGATCGTTTGGGACGCCCTAACCGACGACCGCACGCTCCATAATCTCGAGAGCGCAGTGCGTGTCGGCGTTCGGTCTCTGGTCGACATGCCAGTGAGAGATCGAGGCAAGACCATCGCCGTCTTCTTTGTCCATTCGGCGCACCCCCGACCGTGGCCAGCAGAAGAAATCTCGTTCCTGCGGAGCGCGGCGGACCGGCTCGAGGCTGGGGTCGCGAGGCTCCGCACCGAGCAGCAGCAAGTCATCGTGAATGGTGAGATCGCTCACCGCTTGAAGAACATGCTCACTATGGTTCAGGCCATCGCGAGCCAAACGTTGCGAAACGTCACCGATCGCGATGCAGTCTACGCCTTTGAGCGCCGTCTGATGGCTCTTAGCGCGGCGCACGACGCCTTGCTTCAAATGAGTTGGACGCAGGCTGACTTGCAAACGATCGCCGCGACCGTGATTGACGCGATAGGATTCTCGGATCGGGTCGACATGAGTGGCCCTACGGTGGCCCTTGGGCCGCGAGCGGCGCTCTCTTTTTCGCTGATAGTGCACGAGTTGCTGACCAACGCCTGCAAGTACGGCGCGCTGAGCAATGATCACGGCGAGGTGTCTCTGACGTGGGGCATACTGAACGGGCAGGAGAGCGATCTTCTAAGCATCCAATGGCGTGAGCGCGGGGGACCACCCGTCGTCCCGCCGACGCGCAGAGGTTTTGGTTCGAAGCTGATCAACATCGGCCTTGTCGGCACAGGAGGCGTCGATGTCCGCTACGAGCCCTCCGGGTTAGCTGCTGATCTACACGCCTCCATGCGTCACCTGGTTCAAGGTTGATGGGAGTATGCGTGGAATGGTGAAACCCGTGGTGCTCGTCGTCGAAGACGAGCCACTCCTTCGTCTGTTCGCATCGGACATGATCGAGGAAGCAGGATTCGAAGTGCTTCAGGCGTCGGATGCGTCCGATGCGCTCGTAACTTTGCAAGATCGGCTCGACATCCGTGTCGTCTTCACTGATGTGAACATGCCCGGCGGCATCGATGGAATCATGCTCGCCATCCGCATTCGCGAGCGCTGGCCCGCCATCCAGATCATCATCACGTCCGGCAGGCCGTGGCCGGAAGCAGCGGTCGTGCCGCAGGACATCGTCTTCTTTCAAAAGCCTTATCGCCGGGACCGCGTCTTAGACACGGTCCGAAGGATGGCAGCGTGATGGCCCAACTCATCCGCAATCGGACTTTCGAAACCGAAACCCTTGAGCCCGCCGCTCGGTCCCATGCCTACACCTTCGCAGAGGTCGACGTCCCCCAAGCATCGGCCGCAACCCCACACATGAACGATCGGAGACGAGGAAATGAAACCAGACATCCTCCTTTACACCACGAGCTGGTGCCCGTTCTGCCGTCGCGCGAAGGCACTTCTCACTGAAAAAGGCGTGCAGTGGACCGAGCACGACATCGAGTCCGACCCGGCACACCGAAAGACGATGATCAAGGCGTCGGGCCGCAGCACCGTGCCCCAAATCTTCATCAACGGAACGCACGTCGGTGGCTCCGACGATCTCGCCCGGCTCGATGCCGATGGCGAACTGGACAAGCTTCTTGCGGGCGGGGCGCCCGCGAACTGACTGGGCTTCGCCTCGGCCTGCCGGCCCGAGGGCGATAGGCGACACAGGAGGTTTTTATGGTCTCAGCAATTTGGAAAGACGCCACCATCGCTACGAGCGACGAAACGGTAGTCGTCGACGGCAATCACTATTTCCCGCCCAAAGACGTCGACCACAGCCGGCTCGAACGGAGTGAGCAGACTTCGGTCTGCCCTGTGAAGGGATCCGCCCACTATTTCCACATTCGTGTAGGCGGCGAGCGCAACCTAAATGCCGCTTGGACCTATCCTGACCCAACGGCCAGCGCTGAAGCGATTAGAGGCTACTTTGCTTTCTGGAAAGGCGTGGATGTTGCGTAGCGGTCGGTCATTTTCCAACGCTCACAAAGCTGGGTTTCTTTGGGATGATAACGTGCGGATGACGCTTGGCCGACATTAGAAGTCTGAGCGCGGTCGGCTGACTCTGGACTCGTTGGCCGTTAGGGAAACAACGGGGTTCAAACCGTCCTTCAGATGAGTGTGGTGGGGTCGGATGGAGCGGGCAAAGTTTGATGCGGCCTTCAAGGAACTGCCGGAAGGTTACAGCGAAGGCATCTACGACGGTCGACGGTTCGGCGTGACCGTGCGTCGATCGAAGGATGGACGACGGAACAGTCTTTTCGCCCGGGAGTTGGCAGGCTCAGACCTTATCAGCTTCAATCTTTATCGCGTCTCTTCCGGGAAGGCGTCGCTCAAGCCGTGTGAGATGTCGGCGGATAAGGTTGTAGCGTTCGTTCTGAGCTATCGACCGGACGCCTGAAGAACAAGGCGCTCGCAGCGTCCCTAGGCATCGAATTTCAGCAGCGCCTTTCGGCTCCACCAAGGATATCGAAACTATAGCGACGATTTATTGGACGGGATCATTCAGTAAATCCTTCTTCTACACCGCAGCGTCAGAGGAGGCACGACGCTGATATCCCGCAGAATATTCAATCGAGGAAGTCCTAGCGATGACGAAATCTAGTTCCGCACCCGCTCCGACGCCATCTGACCTCGACGAAAGCGCGGCCATGACTGTCGCCGATGCTCTCAAGATCATCTTGGCGAACAGCTATGCTATTTACCTGAAAACGAAGAACTTCCATTGGCACGTCTCCGGGCCATATTTCAGGGATTATCACCTGCTCCTCGACGAGCAGGCGGCCGAGATACTCGCTGCCACTGACGCGATCGCAGAGCGCGCCCGGAAGACGGGTAACACCACGCTACGATCGATCGGCGATATCGCTCGCCATCAAACGATCAAGGACAACGACGCGGATTTCGTGACGCCGCAGGACATGCTCGCTGAGCTGCGCGCTGACAACCTACACATGGTGGAGTCACTGCGTCGCGCCAAGGACGTGGCGGACAAAGCCAAGGACAACGCAACTTCCGGCCTGATCGACACCTGGACCGACGAGGCGGAGCGACGCGCCTGGTTCTTGTTCGAAGTCGGTCGACCAGCCTGAAGCTCGATCTCACGGGAAGGGAAACTCGATGGCCTCGTCTCTTGTCCGCACCGAGTACATTGAGGTCGACAGCGGCCGTATCGCCTTCGACGACACCGGCGGTCCGGGGCACATCGTGCTGTGCATTCCAGGGATGGGCGATCTGCGATCCGAATATCGGCTCCTAGGGCCCGACCTAAAGCAGGCAGAATTCCGCGTCGTCACGATGGATGTGCGGGGATTCGGCGAAACGTCAGCGCGATGGACTGACTACTCCGCCCGGTCAGTGGGCCTGGACGCAATCTCTATCGTGAGACGCTTGGGCGCAGGCCCTGCCACCATCACTGGCAACTCTTTCGCGGCCGGGTCAGCTCTATAGGGCGGCGAGAGAGAGTCCGGACCTGGTCCGCAGTGTCGTGCTCCTCGGTCCGATAGTCCGAGACCTTCCACTGACGAGCGTCCAGAAGCTCGTCCTTTCGATAGGGTTCGCCGGGCCATGGCGGACGTGGTTTTGGACGACATACTGGAGCAGCCTCTATCCAACGAAGCGAGCTTTTGACCACGAGGCGATCAAGTCGGCCATCGCTCGAAATCTCAGAGAGCCGGGACGGATGCAGGCGCTGCTGACGATGCTCTCGCTTTCGAAAGCCGACACGGCCGCCATTCTAAGGCCTGTGGGGATTTAGGATTCCCATTTACCAGCAGATGTGATTCACACTGCGGATGGATCGCTTTGTACTGACCGACGCCCAATGGGCGAAGATTGAGCCGCACTGTTTGGGGAAGATCAGCGATCCCGGACGCAGCGGTAGGAACAATCGGCTATTTATGGAGGCGGTGCTGTGGATTGTCCGAACGGGCAGTCCGTGGCGCGACCTGCCTTCCCAGTTCGGAAACTGGAATACGGTGTTCCGGCGTTTCCGTGACTGGTGTCCAGCGACATTCGGAACTGACCCCTTTCCGTCATGAAGAACTGACCCCCATGCCGTTTGCCCTTCAGGCGGTTGCGGGTTGATGCGTCGCAGTGGCCTTTTGCAAAAGGCCACTGCGACGCTTTTCGCGGAGCCGATAGCTGTCTCCGCGGATGGTGATGACGTGGCTGTGGTGGAGCAGCCGATCGAGGATGGCAGTCGCGACGACGGGATCGCCGAAGACCGAGCCCCATTCTCCGACGGCCCGGTTGGAGGTCACGAGCATGGCGCCGCGCTCGTAGCGGCGGCTGACGAGCTGGAAGAACAGATGCGCGGCGTCGGGCTCGAACGGCAGATAGCCGAGCTCGTCAACAATCAGCAGTTTCGGCTTGGCGTAGTGGGTGAGCTTTTCCTCGAGCCGCCCTTCGCCGTGGGCCTTGGCCAGTTGCGCGACCAGCGTCGTCGCCGGCGTGAACAGGACCGAGTAGCCGGTGACGATGGCTTCGCGCCCGAGCGCGACAGCCAGATGGGTCTTGCCCACGCCCGGCGGGCCCAGGAGCAGCACCGCCTCGCCATTGGCGATGAAGCGACCCGTCGCGATCTCGCGGATCTGTGCCTTGTCGAGGGAAGGCTGGGCCCCGAAGTCGAAGCCGGTGAGGTCGCGCACGAAGGGGAAGCGCGCCAGGCCGAAGGACATGTCGATCCGGCGCTGGTCGCGGCGCGCGACCTCGCGCTCGCAGAACAGCGTCAGCGCCTCCCGGATCGTGAGTTCGCGGCGGCCGGCCTCGTCGATCAGGCTGTCGAGTTGATCGCGCAGCGCCGTCAGCTTCAACCGGCCGAGCAAGGCGGTCAGGTGATCATGGTCGTTCATCAGAAGCCTCCCCCGACAACCGCCTCATACTCCGCCAGCGGACGCAGCAACGCAGCCGGCGCTGGCGGCGATCTCGGCGGGGCCAGATGAGCCGGCCGCTCGCGCGTTCCCACGAGCCCGGCCAGATGGGCATCATCGACAATCCGGCCATGGCGCCCCTTCAACTCGGCATGGACGGCCACCTCGCGTCCGCCATGGTGGATACGCACGATCTCGTTGCCGACGGTGACCCGGACGCGCTCGCCGATCAGCCGCCACGGCACCGAATAGGCATTGCCGTCGATCGCCACCGCGCAATCGGCGCCGACGCTGCGCATCAGATCGCGATGCGTCGTGAACGGCGGAACGCCCCTCACGGGCTTGAGGGCCCCGGCCTCCTCGCGCAGGAAGCGATCGATCGGTGCCTCGCCGGTCGTGCCATGAACACGCAGATCGGCGATGTCGCGCGTCCAGGCGTCCAGATGCGCCTCCATCGCGGCCCAGCTGGCGAAGCGTCGGCCGGCAATGGCGTTCCTCTTCACATAGCCGACACCACGCTCGTCCTTACCCTTTGTGCGCGCCCGATACGGCGCACAGGCTCTGATGCGAAAACCCCAATGCTTCGCGAAGGCATGCAGCCTGGGATGAAGAACGACCTCCCGGCTCGATGGATCATGGTGCAAAACGAGCGCGCGGGCATTGTCGAGCAGCACTTCGCGCGCAATGCCGCCGAAGGCCTGGAATGTGCTCTCCATCCCGGTAAACCAACTCTCCTGCTTCTCGTGTCCGAAGGCGCGGACATGAAGCCGGCGCGAATAACCCAGCGTCGCGACAAAGAAGAAAACCTTGGTCGCGACACCGGCGATCTCGACGCGACGCTCACCGAAGTCGATCTGCAGCTGCTCGCCGGGCGGCGTCTCGAACCGAACCGTCGCCCGCGCCTCGGCGACCAACTCCCGGCGCAGCGGCGCCACCGTGCGCTCGACCGTGCGCAGGCTGACATGGATGTCCTTCTCCTGCGCCAGTTCCTGGCGGATCACATCGGCGTTCCCGCGGTGGCGCCGGAATCGCTCGGCCAACCAATCCGACAGACCATCCAGCTTCTTCGAGCGCGACGGCGTCACACAAGCTCGCCAATCGCCGTATCTCAGCCAGCGCTTCACCGTGTTCTTCGAGCAGCCAAGCTCGGCCGCGATCCGCTTCGCGCCCCACCCCAACCCCTTCAGACGCACCATCGCCGACACGTCGTCCGGCGTCTTCATCTCGTCCCTCCGCGGCAAACCCAACCGCGGCGAACTCTGAACCTCTTGCTCTTCCATGCCGACCTCCTCTCCAGAGGGGTCAGTTCCTCATGGCGTCAGGGGGGCAGTTTGTCGTGTCGCCTGACAACTGGCGCGAAGCGGACGTTTTCAAGCGGATTTTCGATGCTTTGACGCATGAGCCTGACATGGAATACGCCATGATCGATGCCACCATCGTCAAGGTTCATCGTCATGGGCAAGGCGCAAAAGGGGGACTTCGGGCCAGGCCATTGGCCGCTCTAAAGGCGGCATGACGACCAAGATACTGGCGCTCACTGATGCCTTGGGCAACCTGGTGCACTTCCGTCTGATGCCAGGCAATCGCTTCGATAGCGTCGGTGTTGCGCCGTTGATCGAAGGCGTGGAGTTTGGCGCATTGCTTGCCGACAAGGCTTTCGACAACAACGACATCATCACCGATCTCAACGAACGCGGGGCCGGGATCGTTATCTCTCAGCATCCGCGCCGTGCCATACCCATCCCGCTTGACGCCGAAATGTACAAATGGCGGCACCTGATCGAGAACTTCTTCTGCAAACTCAAAGAGTTCAAACGCATCGCCATGCGCGCCTGCAAAACCGACAGCAGCTTCGAGGCCATCATCTACCTCGCCGCAGCCGTCATCAACTCTCGATGAATCCCCACAGGCCTTAGATGACAGCGCCGTTCGCGCGCTTGTTGTGATGGGGACGAAGGATCCGGACTTCCCAAACCCGGTCGAGGAAGCTCAGAACCTAGCAAGCCGGCTGCATGCCGAGACAATGATCGTGGAAGGTACGCATCCGTCGTAGGCCGCCTTGCGCGAGGTTATGCAAATCGTTGAGCACTGTGAGTATGGACAGCCATACTGACAGTGTTTTGCATCGCCTCGACGTGGTCGATACGGGGCGTCGTCGCCGCTGGAGCGACGGCGAAAAGGAGCGGATCGTGCTGGAGAGCATGGCTGGTCCGCGTCAGATCTCCGCGACGGCGCGGCGGCACGGGATCGCGCGCTCGCAATTGCTGGCTTGGCGGCGTGCGATGCTTGTCGAGCCGAGTGCTGCGCCTTCAGGCTTCATTCCGATGCTGGTGACGCCCGAGACTGACCAGCGCGAAGACGCGCGGATGATGGGCGCTGGTGCGCCGCCGGCCTTGGCGGTCTCAGCGCTGACGCCGGGGCGGATCGAGATCGTCCTGCGGTCGGGTCGGAAGATGATCGTCGAGGGCGCCGCCGATATGGACGCCGTCTTGAAGCTCGCGCGGGGCCTTGAGGCTTTTCGATGATCCCGGTTCCTGTCGGCGTGAAGGTCTGGCTGGCGACCGGCCAAACCGATATGAGGAAGGGGTTTGCCTCGCTGGCGTTGGTGGCGCAGGAGGTCTTGAAGCGCGATCCGCTCGGTGGCCACATCTTCTGCTTCCGCGGGCGTCGCGGTGATCTTTTGAAGGTGATCTGGCACGACGGGCAGGCGGCGAGCCTCTATGTGCGCCGACTGGAGAAGGGCCGCTTTCTGTGGCCGTCGCCGGCGGACGGCGTCGTCGCGATCACGCCGGCGCAGATGGGCTATCTCCTGTCCGGCATCGACTGGCGCAACCCTGTCGAGACATGGCGTCCGACGTCGGTCGGATAACGCCTTTTTGCTTGCGTTTGCAGAGGGATGTGATTCCATCCTGGATGTGAGCGCCGCCCTTCCATCACCGTCCTCGCCTCCGCTGCCAGCCGATCTGGCGGCGGCGCATGCGATGATCCTGGCGGAGCGCCAGGCCCGCATCGAGGCAGAAGCGGCGGCGGCTCTTGCCAGGGATGCGGCCTCCCGCCTTGACGCCGAGGCGCTGCAGCTCAAGGCCGCCGCATCGTCCACAGAGGCGATGATCGCCCACCTCAAGCTGCAGATCGAGAGGCTGCGCCGCGAGCTTTACGGCCAGCGCTCGGAGCGCACGGCGCGGCTCATCGACCAGATGGAGCTTCAGCTCGAAGAGCTGGAGGCAAAGGCCACGGAGGACGAGATCGCCGCGGAGGTGGTATCACGCCAGGCGGCGTCGCCCATGCCGGCGCAGCGTCGCCACCCCGTGCGCAAACCCTTCCCCGAGCACCTGCCGCGCGAGCGGGTGCTGGTGGCCGCGCCGACGTCCTGCCCGTGCTGTGGCTCATCGAGGCTGTCGAAGCTCGGTGAGGACGTGACCGAGACGCTGGAGGTCGTGCCACGCAGCTGGAAGGTGATCCAGACGGTGCGGGAGAAGTTCACCTGCCGGGCGTGCGAGGCGATCACGCAGCCGCCCGCACCCTTCCACGTCACGCCGCGCGGCTTTATGGGGCCGAACCTGCTCGCCACCATCCTGTTCGAGAAGTTCGGGCAGCATCAACCGCTGAACCGGCAGAGCGAACGCTATGCTCGCGAGGGCATCGACCTCGCTGTCTCGACGCTGGCCGACCAGGTCGGCGCGGCCACGGTGGCGCTGAAGCCGCTGCATGAGTTGATCGCCCGGCACGTCATGGCGGCACAGCGCCTGCACGCCGACGACACCACGGTGCCGATCCTGGCCAAGGGCAAGACCGACACGGGCCGGATCTGGACCTATGTGCGCGACGACAGGCCGTTCGGCGGTGCCGATCCACCGGCAGCGCTTTATTACGCCTCGCGTGATCGCAGGCACGAGCATCCCGATGATCACCTCAAGGGCTGGCGGGGCATTCTGCAGGCCGATGCCTATGGCGGCTACAACGGCCTCTACGATCCGGCACGCAAGACGGGAGCCGTCACTTCGGCACTCTGTTGGTCACACGCACGCCGCGGCTTCTTCGAACTCGCCGACATCGCCGCCTCGGCACGGCGCGGGCCATCGGCTGCGCCCGTGTCGCCGATTGCGCTGGAAGCGGTGACGCGTATCGACGCTCTGTTCGACATCGAGCGCGCGATAAATGGCTTGAGCGCCGAGGACCGTCAGCGCGTCCGGCAGGAGCAGTCCAGACCCCTCGTCGACGACTTGCACGCGTGGCTACTGAGTAAGCGCCCCACGCTGTCGCGTTCGTCGTCGGTCGCCAAGCCGATCGACTACATGCTCAAGCGCTGGAGCCGCTTCGCCGGCTTCCTCGACGACGGTCGCATCTGCCTGACGAACAATGCCGCGGAGCGCAGCCTGCGCGGCTTTGCACTCGGCCGGAAAGCCTGGCTCTTCGCCGGGTCCGACCGCGGCGCCGACCGTGCCGCCGTCATGGCAACGCTCATCACCACCGCGAAACTGAACGACGTCGATCCGCAGGCCTGGCTCGCCGACGCGCTCGCCCGCATCGCGGATACGCCGCAGAGCCGGCTGCCCGATCTGCTGCCCTGGCACTGGCGCGCCGACACCGCCCAGCACCGCGCAGCCGCCTGATCAGGCCGGTCGTCAAACATCGATCGCCGTCTGCCCGTGGCCCTCGCCGGACGGATACCGTGGAAGGTGCCGGCCATTATCCCCACGTCGAAATGGCCGACCAAGTGGCGCCGCGGATCATCTCGTTCCTCGGCAGCTTATCGCCCGCGCCGGCGGCGGCCGGGATCACCCGACTGCATAGGAGCTGATGAATGGAGAAAGTCGGCTTCGGCGGCGGATGCCACTAGTGCACCGAGGGCGTCTTTCAGGCGCTGCGAGGCGTCTCCCAAGTCGATCAGGGCTTTCTGCAATCAGAAACGCCGGCCGACACGTGGGCCGAAGGTGTGGTCGTAAGTTTCGACCCTGCGGCTATTGGATTGGCCACGCTCGCCGAAGTGCATCTAAGGACGCACTCCGCCACAAGAGCTCGCTCACCGCGCGGAAAATATCGAAGCGCCATCTATGTCTTTGAAGTCGGTCAGCGGATAGAAGCCGAGAAGGCAATCGCGCAGTTTGCCGCTGAAACAGACAAGGCTGTCCACACTCTGGTGCTCCCGTTCAAGGGTTTCAAAGCTTCGGACGAGCGCTATCAGAACTATTATCGCACCGATCCAAGCAGGCCCTTCTGCCAGCGCTACATTGAACCGCCCCGGTTTTGCCGGAGGCCGTTTGGTTTGAGTCACGCCGCCATGGCTGGCTCATCCAGTATGGCGTAGTAGCGTTTCTCGGCTTCGGCCGGCGGGATGTTGCCGATGGGCTCCAGCAGCCGGCGATTGTTGAACCAGTCGACCCAGGTCAGCGTCGCGAACTCCACGGCTTCGAAGGATCGCCACGGGCCGCGCCGATGGATCAGTTCGGCCTTGTAGAGTCCGTTGATCGTCTCGGCGAGGGCGTTGTCATAAGAGTCGCCGACGCTGCCGACGGAGGGCTCGATACCGGCCTCGGCGAGGCGCTCGGTGTATCGAATGCTGACGTATTGAGAGCCCCTGTCGGAATGATGCACGAGGCCGCCGCGATGGACCGGTCTTCGCTCATGCAGGGCCTGCTCCAGCGCGTCGAGCACGAAGCTGGCATGTGCAGTCCGAGATACGCGCCAGCCGACGATCCGCCGAGCATACGCGTCGATGACGAAGGCGACATAGACGAAGCCAGACCAGGTCGAAACGTAGGTGAAGTCCGAGACCCAGAGCCTGTTCGGCGCCGGCGCGTAAAACACCCGGTTGACATGGTCGAGCGGGCACGGCGCCGCCTTGTCCTGGACGGTTGTGCGGATCGGCTTGCCGCGAATGACACCTTGCAGGCCGAGGTCCGACATCAGGCGTTCGACCGTGCATCGCGCAACGTCGAACCCTTCGCGCAACATCTGCCGCCAGACCTTGCGCGCACCATAAACCTCGAAGTTCTCCCCGAACACGCGCTCGATCTGCGGCTTCAGCTCCAGGTCCCGCTTCGCCCGAGCCGACAGCTTCCCGGGATCGGTCCGCCTGGCGACATGCTCATGGTAGGTTGACGGGGCGATCGGCAGCACCTTGCAGATCGGCTCGACCCCATAAGCCCCGCGGTGATCGTCGATGAAGCCGATCATGACCGGTGTCGGCGGTCGAGCTCCGCCTGGGCAAAATACGCCGATGCCTTGCGCAGGATCTCATTGGCCTGCCGCAGTTCCCGGTTCTCGCGTTCGAGAGCCTTGAGCTTGGCCGCCATGTCCGTTGTCAGCCCGGGCTTGCGGCCGCTGTCGATCTCGGCCTTCTTCACCCACTCGCTCAGCGTCTGCGCCGTGCAGCCGACCTTGCCGGCGATCGACGTGATCGCCGCCCAGCGCGACGGATGCTCAGCTTCATGGTCCAGCACCATCCGCACCGCGCGCAAACGCATCTCAGGCGAGAACTTGTTCGTCGTCTTGCTCGTCATAGCCCCATCCTCTCAGGAGTTGGGGCCTCCGACAAACCCGGGGCGGTTCACATCGATCCAAAGCTGGATTTCATCCGGAAGCATTTTTCGGAGATCGCGTTGCCGCGATGAATGAATAATTGGGCTGTCGTGCAGGTCGCGATCTCATATCCCAACTGTCTGTAGGATGCAGTCAATCAGCTTTCCGGGCAGCGGAGGACTTAGGCGGCGATCGGGAACGGGGTTCCTTACGAGACAACGTCTCTCATCACCCATTTAGGGTGCCGCTTTGGGTAGATGGTGCGGGCGGTCGGATTCGAACCGACACGTATTTCTACGGCGGATTTTGAAGTGAGTCGCGGCTTTCATCGGGCTGCTATTCCACGGATGACGGCGCTTCAAACAAGAACCCAAGGGTCAGCCGACACTCCTAGATGGCACTTGCCCGTTGAGACGGCCCGTCCGATGTGCACGCTATAGCCCGATATTACCGCATCCCTTCACGCGGCGGCTTCAAATCGGAAGATCTATCGCCTTCTATCTCCACAAGAGTAAAGAAGTGGAGATACGGTATGAGCGTTGCGCCGCATGTCGCCCGCAGGACAATTCGCCGGCATCAGCTACGAGAGATCGTGCCGCTTGCCGACAGCACAATCTACGACATGGAGCAGCGAGGAGAATTCCCGCAGCGCTTCTATCTCACCTCGCGTTGCGTCGTCTGGGATCTGGCAGAAGTCGAAGCTTGGCTTGACGCTCGACGCCGTGCCTCTCGGGCCAATGCTATCGAACGCGCTCCAAGCCCCGACGTGAGATTGCGCCGCTCTCGGCCTGTCAAACACTAGGCTCGAGCTCAAGCAGCTCCATCGTGGCCGGGAGCAGGGTCGGCACATACTTCCGACCCGCGACCCAAGCGTCCACCAGGTTGGACCACTCCTGCATCATATGCCGGCGCTGGTGCTCATACTCCGCCTTGTTGTAGACGCCACGCGAGGACCGTCCGTCCTCATGCGCCAAGCACTTCTCGATCCAGTCGCTGTTGAAGCCGAGTTCGTTCAACAAAGTGGACCCGGTGCGTCGAAGATCGTGAACAGTGAAGGGCTCAAGTGGCAGCCCCTCCTTTTTCGCTCTAGCGACCACGGCGGTCGTGATCCGGTTGAACGTCGCCCGCGACATTGGCGCGTCAGCGTCATATCGCGACGGAAGGACATAGCGCGAATTGCCGGCGCAGGTTTTCAACGCGATGAAGATGTCGATGGCCTGCTGAGACAGGTAGACGTTGTGTGCCTTCGACCGCTTCATTCTTTCCTTGGGTATCGACCAGACGGCGTTCTCAAAATCGACCTCATCCCAGGTGGCATCCTGGAGCTCGCTCTTCCTGACCATCGTCAGGAGGAAAAGCTTCATTCCCAACCGTATGGTCGGCAGTGTCGGCACATGCTCAAGCTGACCGAGCATGACGCGGATCTCCGCGGGCGATAGGGACCGATCCTTCGGCACGAAGGTCGCGATGGACGCAGGCCCAACCTCATCCGCTGGGTTGGCGACCTTCTCGCCATGCAGGATGGCGAATGCAAAGATCAGCTTCACGATATCGCGCACATGGACGGCCGTGGCTGGAGCGCCGCGATCCTTCACTTTCCCACACATCATACGGAGATCGTCCGGCGTGATCTCCGTTAGGAGCCTGTTTCGGAATGTCGGCAGAATGTCGCGCTCGTAGATGGAGCGCCGCATAGCCCGCGTGCTGTCCGCCATGCGCGACTCCTGGAACCACTTTTCGCCGAACTCGCCGAATCGCTTCGCCTCCTTCAGTCGCCGCTTGTCATGCTGCTTCTCTTGAGCAGGCGACCGCCCCTCTGAAATGGCCCGCTTCGCATCGATCAGCTTCTCGCGAGCCCTGGCAAGTGAGAGGCCGTCAGGGCCATATCGGCCGAGCGTCAGCGTCTCGCGCCGTCCGTTGAGTCGATAGTCGTACCGAAACACGATCGCCCCGGACGGCTGGACCACGACATACATACCGTCACGGTCACTCACCTTGTACAATTTCTTCTGTGCTTTCAGCGCCTTAATCGCTGTGTCCGTGAGCATGGAGACCTCCAAATCTGTCCAAAAACAGCAGAGAGGCACCGATTATACCGTCAGCCCAAAACTGGGGTCACTGAAAGTGAATTTCATTCGCTCTTTCAATGCCTTAAGGCCAAAAACTATACCGTCAGCAGCTCTCTTGGCCATGACGGTATAGCGAAATCTCTAACCGAACAAGTTCCCCCATACCGTCCACTATACCGTCAAACCGGAGCACTGTCCCTCGATAGATGGCGATAGACGATGACAGTTTTATCTTTGTTATTCAGATACTTATGCCGTACCCTGGCGTACAATCGGATACTGCCGGAGGGGCAAAAATCATTCCCACTCGATGGTGCCCGGCGGCTTCGACGTCACGTCATAGACGACGCGGTTGACGCCGCGGACTTCGTTGATGATGCGCGTGGCGGTCTTGGCCAGGACGTCCCAGGGGAACTGGTAGAAGTCGGCCGTCATGCCGTCGGTCGAGGTGACGGCGCGCAGGGCCAGCACCTTCTCATAGGTGCGGGCGTCGCCCTGGACGCCGACCGTCTTGACCGGCAGCAGCACGGCGAAGGCCTGCCAGATGTCGTCGTACAGGCCCGCCTTGCGGATCTCGTCCAGATAGATGGCGTCCGCGTCCTGCAGGGTGGCGACGGCGTCCGGCGTGATCTCGCCGGGAATGCGGATGGCCAGGCCCGGTCCGGGGAACGGGTGGCGGCCGACGAAGGCGTCGGTCAGGCCCAGTTCGCGGCCTAGCGCCCGAACCTCGTCCTTGAACAGTTCACGCAGGGGCTCGACCAGCTTCAGCTTCATGAAGTCCGGCAGGCCGCCGACGTTGTGGTGGCTCTTGATGACGTGAGAGGGGCCGCCGGTCGGGGACACGCTCTCGATCACGTCGGGATAGAGGGTGCCCTGGGCCAGGAAGGCGGCGCCTTCGATCTTGGCGGCCTCGCGGTCGAACACCTCGATGAAGACGCGGCCGATAGTCTTGCGCTTGGTTTCTGGGTCGGAAATCCCGGCCAGTTCGCCGAGGAATTCCTTCGAGGCGTCAACGTGCACCAGCGGGATGTTGTAGTGCTCGCGGAACAGTTCCGTGACCTGTTTGGCCTCGTCCTTGCGCAGCAGACCGGTGTCGACGAAGACGCAGGTCAGCTGGTCGCCGATGGCCTCGTGGATCAGCACGGCGGCGACCGAGCTGTCGACCCCGCCCGACAGGCCGCAGATGACCTTAGCGTCGCCGACCTGTTCGCGGATCTTGGCGATCTGCTCGTCGCGATAGGCGGCCATGGTCCAGTCGCCGGTCAGGCCCGCCACCCCGTGGGTGAAGTTCTTCAGCAGCTGGGCGCCGCGCGGGGTGTGCACGACCTCGGGGTGGAACTGCACGCCGTAGATCTTGCGCGTCTCGTCGGCGATGGCGGCGAAGGGCGCGCCTTCCGAGGTGGCGATGACGTGGAAGCCTTCCGGCAGGGCCGTCACGCGGTCGCCGTGGCTCATCCACACCGGCTCGCGGTGATCAAGGGCGCCGATGCCGGCGAACAGGGGGCTGTCCTTGGTGATGACGATCTCGGCGCGGCCGAACTCGGCGTGGTGGCCGCTCTCCACCTTGCCGCCCAGCTCGGCGCAGATCAGTTGCTCGCCGTAGCAGATGCCCAGGATCGGCGCGCCGTAGTCGAAGACGGCGTGATCGACGCGCGGGCTGTCGGCGTCGGTCGTCGAGTTGGGGCCGCCCGACAGGATGATGGCCTGGGGCTGCATCGCCTTCAGAGCTTCACCCGCCTTGTTGTAGGGGTGGATTTCGCAATAGACGCCGGCCTCGCGCAGGCGGCGCGCGATCAGTTGCGTCACCTGGCTGCCGAAATCGATGATGAGCACCTTCTGGTGTTGGGTCGGCTGGGTCATTAGGTCGAATCCGGGGCGAGCGATTGGGCGAGGGTTTGGCCCTGAAGGGCCGGAATTTCAAGGGCGGAGAGGCCTGAGTTCGTCAGCACCGCGATCAAGCCGTCCACGGCCTGGGCCAGGTTCTCGTCCACCAGATGCAGGGTCGAGGTCCAGTCATGCAGGCCCGTCAGTTCGGCCTTGCCGTCCGACACGCCGCGCAGCGCCAACAGCGGCAGGCCGAAGGTCTGGGCCGCGCGGACCAGGGCCCAGGTCTCCATGTCCACCATCTCGGCGTCGATAGCGTCATAGGCGGCGCCCGAGACGACGTTCCCGCCGGTCGACAGGCGCGCGCTCGGCACGCCGGGGATGGGGCACGGCAGCGGCAGAACGGCGGGCCTGTCCAGCAACGGCGTCACGCCCTTCTCGAACCCGAGCGCGCTGGCGTCCATGTCGCGATAGGCCACGGACGACGCCTGATAGACCGCCGCATGATCCAGCACGCGCGACCCGCACGAGCCCAGCGACAGGATCAGGTCCGGCGTCTCTCCCCTCGCCTCCAGACGCGCCAGCGCCGCCGACAGCGCCACCGCTCCCTCGACCGGCCCGATGCCGGTCATCAGCGGGTCGATGCGGGCGCGCAGGTGTTCGCCATACTCAGCGGGCGCCGCCATCACCGGCAGGACCGTGACGACGCCGTAGCGCTCCAGCCTCATGAAGCGCGCTCGAACAGGGCGATGAAGAAGCCGTCCGTGCCGGTCGCGGCGGGCGACAGGCGCAGCTGGTTTCCTTGCGCCAGGGCGGTCAGGCGTTCGCGCCCCGCCTCGGTCAGGTCCGCGCTATGCGCCGCATCGGCGACGGGGACGGGCTTGAAGTCCGGGTGCGCAGCCTCGAAGGCGGCGGCGGTGGCCTCGTTCTCGGCGCCCAGCACCGAGCAGGTGACATAGGCCAGACGCCCGCCGGGCCGCACCAGCTTGGTCGCCTGCCCCAGAATGCGCAGTTGCAGCGCGTGCAGGCGCGCGACCTCCTCAGCCGTCAGGCGCCAGCTGTCCTCCGGCCGACGCCGCCAGGCGCCCGAGCCCGAGCACGGCGCGTCAACCAGCACCACATCGGCCTGACCGTTCAGATCCTCGACCCCGCCGCCGTTCGTACCCAGCAGGCGCAGGTCGGCCTCGACGCCCGCGCGGGCCAGGCGCGGCTTCACATTGTCCAGACGCTTGGCCGAGACGTCGCAGGCGATCAGCGCCCCCTGCCCCTGCATGGCCTGCACCAGGCCCAGCGTCTTGCCGCCGCCGCCCGCGCAGTAATCCACCACCGTCGCGCCGGGGAAGGCGCCGGACAGCCAGCCGACCACCTGGCTGGCCTCGTCCTGAATCTCGAAATGGCCGTTCTGGAAGCCGTCCAGCGGCTGCACGTTCGGCGCAGGCTCGGCGTCCAGACGCAGGCCCCAGCCCGACAGTTCCGTGCGCTGGGGCGACAGGCCTGCGTCGCGCAGTTCGACCTCGACCTCCTCCATCGTGGCGCGCAGGCTGTTGACGCGCAGATCCACCGGCGCGCGGCCGCTCAAGGCTTCGACCTCTTCGCGCCAGCGGTCGCCGTGGACCGCCTTCAGGTCCGCCGTCACGAAGTCCGGCAGGGCGACCTCGGCCAGATCGACCGCGTCCTCGCCCGCCATGACGCGGCCGCGCTCGTGCTTGGACAGGGGACGCGGGCCATAGCCTTCGCCGTTGTAGAGGCCTTCGATCTCCTCCAGCGTCGCGCCGTCCAGCACCGACAGGGCGCCGACGATCAGGGCGCGTCCGTCCTGACGCCCGCCCATGAAGGCCGACAGGCGGCCGCGTGCGCGCAGCACCTGATAGACGCGCTCGGCGATGGCGCGGCGGTCGCCCGAACCGGCATAGCGGTTCTGCTGGCTCCAGGCCTTGAGCACGGCGTCGGCGGGCTGGCGGCCTTGGGAAATGCTGTCGATGATGGCGGCGGCGGCGGCCAGACGGGCGGCTGGGGTCAAATCAGACTCGGATGAAAAGGGCCAGAAGGCACATCGCCAGTCCCGCGAGCGAGACCAGCCACACCAGCGACCGGATATAGGGAACGCCCAGGGCGTAAAGCGGGATATAGGCGACGCGCGCCCAGAAGTAGAGAGCCGCGCCCCACGCCGTCAGCGCGCCGGTCCGGTCGGCGACCTGGGCGATCAGCACGGCGCCGATGAACAGCGGCAGGGTCTCGAACAGATTGGCCTGCGCCCGCTCCAGACGCCCGACGACGGGGCTATGCACCTCGGGCGTCGTGTCCCGCGCCCCGGCGTTCCACGACAGGCCGAACTCGCGCGTCCGGGCGAAGGCGGGCAGCAGAATCTGGACCAGAGCCAGCACCAGCGTCGCCGCCAGATAGGTGAGTTCAGTCGTCACGCCCGTCTCCTGTTCCACTAGCCCAAAACAAAACCGCTCCCGACCGAGGCCGGGAGCGGATCAGGTCAGCCCTGACGATAGTTGGGCGCCTCGCGCGTGATCATCACGTCGTGGACGTGGCTTTCACGAAGGCCCGCATTGGTGATGCGGACGAAACGCGCGCGCTCCTGGAAGTCCGGAATGGTGGCGCCGCCGACATAGCCCATGGAGGCGCGCAGGCCCCCGACCAGTTGGTGCACCACCGGAGCGATCGGCCCCTTATAGGCAGTCTGGCCCTCGATGCCTTCGGGGACCAGCTTCTCGGACGAGACTTCCTTCTGGAAGTAGCGGTCGGCCGAGCCGCGCGCCATGGCGCCCACCGAGCCCATGCCGCGATACGACTTGTAGGACCGACCCTGGTACAGGAAGACCTCGCCGGGGCTTTCATCCGTGCCTGCGAACATCGAGCCCATCATGGCGACATTGGCGCCCGCCGCGATGGCCTTGGCCAGATCGCCCGAGAACTTGATGCCGCCGTCGGCGATGACCGAGGCGCCCGTGCCTTCCGCCGCGCGGGCGGCGTCGACGATGGCCGTCAGCTGCGGCACGCCCACGCCCGCGACGATGCGGGTGGTGCAGATGGAGCCCGGCCCGATGCCGACCTTCACCGCATCGGCGCCCGCGTCGATCAGAGCGCGGGTGGCGTCATAGGTGGCGACGTTGCCGGCGATGATCTGGACGCGGTTGTTCTCGCGCTTGATGCGCTCGACCACCCGGGCGACCGAGGCCGAGTGGCCGTGGGCGGTGTCGATCACCACCACGTCCGCGCCCGCATCGGCCAGCGCCATGGCGCGTTCGAACCCGGCGTCGCCGACGGTCGAGGCGGCGCCGACGCGCAGACGACCCTGCTCGTCCTTGCAGGCGTTGGGGAAGGCCTGGGCCTTCTGGATGTCCTTCATGGTGATCAGGCCGACGGCGCGATAAGCGTCGTCCACCACGATGACCCGCTCGATCTTGCGCGTGCGCAGCAGCTCGCGCGCCGCCTCGCGCCCGGCCGAGCCTTCGCGCAGGGTGATCAGCTCGCCGGTCGTCATCAGATCGGCGGCCTTGAGGTTCAGGTCCGTCTCGAAGCGCATGTCGCGGTTGGTCAACATGCCGACCAGCTTGCCGCTCTTGGGATCGACCACGGGGAAGCCGGTGATCTTCTTGCGCTCGACGATCTGGAGGACTTCGCCCAGCGTCGTGTCGGGGGCGACCGTGACCGGGTTCACCACCATGCCGCTTTCATAGCGTTTGACGGCGCGGACCTCTTCGGCCTGCTCGTCGATGGTCATGTTCCGGTGCAGCACGCCCATGCCGCCCGCCTGCGCCATGGCGATGGCCAGGCGGCTTTCCGTCACCGTGTCCATGGCGGACGACAGCAGCGGGATGTTCAGTTTGATTTCGCGTGTCAGCTGGGTCGAGACGTCGACATCAGCGGGCATGACCTCGGACGGACCGGGTTCGAGCAAAACGTCATCGAAGGTTAGGCCTTCGCGTATCTCCATTTGGAGCCTCCATTTTGCGGGCCGCGTATAGCCCCCGTTTGCGGGGAACCGCAACCCCAAGCCCGCGCTATCGTGCATATAAGAGGAATTGCCTTGAAACGGACGGCGAGAGGCCGCATTTCCCGATAATGGTTCGCATCTTGATCAACACGGCGCGACAGCTCGCTCTCAAGATTGCGAGCTACGGCGCCATGCACCTGATCGTCGCGATCCTGGTGGCCTTCGCCCTGACGCGCGACTGGCGGCTGGCGCTGGCGGTCGGCGTGGTCGAGCCGATCTTCCAGACCATCGCCTATTCCGTCCACGATCGCGTCTGGCACCGGGTCGAGCGCCGCAAGATGCTGTCTGGCGTCGAGGAGACAGCCGAGGCCTTCACCGCCCGTCTGGAGGTGATGAACGCGCACGAGCAGAATCGCGCGCACAATCATCATGGTCAGGGCCACGGACACAGCCACGCCCTGCCCCGCAACCTGAAGCAGGTGGCGCTGAAGACCATCACCTACGGCGTCATGCACTTCACCGTGGCGGTGCTGGTGGCCTTCGCCCTGACGCGCGACATCCGCATCGCCCTGGCCATCGGCACGATCGAGCCTCTGGTGCAGACGGTCTTCTTCACCCTGCACGACCGCATCTGGACGCGGATCGAGGCCAGGAAAGCCGCCCGCCGCGCCGCTGCGGCGGCCGAGGCCGAAGGCGCATCGGCGTAACCGACGCCCTCCGCCACGCCCACGCCGCGCCCTCACAGACGCCGTCGTCCCTCCTACACGCGGCAACCTTCCCACGCCGTCAGCTCTCCCACACGCCGTCATCCTCGAATAACCGCCGTCATCCTCGGGCTTGGCCCGAGGATCCAGCGCGGCGACGCGCTCATCCTTGCCGACGTCACGCAGACGGAAGGCTCGATCCTCGGGTCAAGCCCGAGGATGACGGCGTGTGGGAGAGCTGACGGCGGTTATTTATGGGTGGGAAGACAGCGAGCCGGCGCCCTACCGCTTGTTCAGCGCCACCAGAAAGACCTCGGCGCTGCCCTTGCGGCTCGATTCGGGCTTCACGTATTTCACCGTCTCGAACTCTTCGCGCAGGCGCGTCAGCACCCCGCCCGCGTCGCCGCCCTGGAAGTTCTTCGACACGAAATTCCCGCCCGGCCGCAGGGTGCGGATGGCGAAATCGGCCGCGATCTCGATCAAGGCGATGATCTTCAGGTGGTCCGTCTGGCGATGGCCGACCGTATTGTGCGCCATGTCCGACAGCACCAGGTCCGGCGGCCCGCCGATGGCGTCCAGCATCTGCTGATCCACGCCAGGATCGGTGAAGTCCGCCTGAATCAGCGTCGCGCCTGGAATCGGCTCGATCATCAGCAGGTCCACGCCCGCCACCGCCGCCGCGCCGCGATCCAGCGCCACCTGCACCCAACCGCCCGGCGCCGCGCCCAGGTCGATGACCCGCGAGCCGCGCTTGATCAGGCGAAACTTGTCGTCGATCTCCATCAGCTTGAAGGCCGCGCGGCTGCGCCAGCCCTCGGCGCGGGCGCGATCAGACCATTCGTCCGACAGCTGGCGCTTGATCCACGCCTGGCTGGACAGGGTCTTCTTGTCGGCCGTCTTGATCTTCTGGCCGACCTTGCGCCCGGCTGCGGTGCCGCCCGTGGGCAGGCGCACCATGCGGCGGCGTTCCTGCGGCTTGTCGGCGGGCTTTTCGTCTTCACTCATGCTTCCCACATAGCCCTGACGGCGTTCAGCCGCTATGACCCGCGCACAATTCCGGCTCGCATAACCTCAAGGAGCGCCCGATGGCCGACCAAACCCTGACCTTCACCCTGGACACCGGCGACGGCGAAGACCGCAACGTCGTCATCAAGCTGCGCGACGACCTGGCGCCCAACCACGTCAAGCAGATCACCGACCTGGCCAAGGAAGGCTTCTATGACGGCGTGGTCTTCCACCGCGTGATTCCGGGCTTCATGGCCCAGGGCGGCGACCCGACGGGCACCGGCACCTCGGGCTCGAAGAAGCCGAACCTGAAGCAGGAATTCTCGAAGGAGCCGCACGTCCGCGGCGTCTGCTCCATGGCCCGCACCGCCAACCCGGACAGCGCCAACTCGCAGTTCTTCATCTGCTTCGACGACGCCCGCTTCCTGGACGGCCAGTACACCGTCTGGGGCGAGGTGATCGAAGGCATGGAACACGTCGACGCCCTGCCCAAGGGCGAGCCGCCCCGCGCGCCGGGCAAGATCGTCAAGGCGACCGTCGCCTAAGGATCGGTATCAGCGGCGGGGGATCAGTCCCCCGCCCACCACCGCATCGACATCCCGTCGAAGGTCCGGCCCCCGACCTTCAGCGTCCCTTTCAGGACGACGCCCTGATCTCCCAGATTGCGCCGCGCCTTCGCCAACGCATCCTGGTCGAGTCTTCCCTCGAACGACACCGCCCCCAGCTCCCGCGACGTCGCCTCGAAGCGCACCCGGTCCTCGGTCACGTCATAGGCCGTCGGAATCAGCCGCGTACGCCGCGCCTTATCGCCCGCTTCGAACTCCATCATGATCGGCGCAAAGCCCGCCGTCCGCTGCCCGTCGCGCCAGGCCATGAAGTCAGGAACCTGGCCCAGGAACAGGTGATGCAGCCGCCAGTCGCCGACCTGAACCGCTGTCGTGGGGATGTAATAGCCGGACACGTCCTCGGGCAGGTCATGCTTGAACGCCGTCGCCTGCGCCGTCTTGTCGGGCGCCGCGCCCCGGTCGCAGGCGGCGACCGTCAGGGTCAACGCCGCCGCCAGCAGAACCGGCAAGGCTCTCAAGGCAGGCGCACCAGGGCGGCCAGCCAGCCCAGATCCTGCAGATGCTCGACCGACTCGAACAGCGGCACGGCCAGCAGGAAGACCAGACCGTCGCGCAACGTCGTCAGGAAGAACTGCGGACGCACCTCAAGGCTTTCGGCGTCGCGCCACTTGGAGAAGTCCGGCCCGAAGCGCGGCGTCCGCGCGCAATAGTCCGCATAGGTCTGGCCGAAGGCGCCCGACAGCCAGGCTTCCTCGCGCTTCACCGTGGCGTAGAAGACCGCCACCGTCAGCAGCAGGAAGATGGTGGCCAGGGTCACGCTGCCCGTCTGCGCGCCTACGCCGAACGCCCCCATGAAGCTGAAGACATACAGCGGGTTGCGGCTGATCGAATAGGGTCCGCGATCCACGATCTCGGCCTTCTTGCGCCCGCCGATATAGAGGGAGCACCAGGCCCGCCCGACGATGCAGACGACGATCAGGCCCAGGCCGAACGCCTCCAGTCCCTCATGCAGCATGGTCTCGCCGCCGATGGACCGGCTGACGAAGGCCAGCCCGACCACGCCGATCAGTCCGACCAGCAGCGCCGCCTTACGCAGCTTCTGCACCCGCTGAAGATCAAAGTCCTGCGTCGCCGACATCTGTGTTTCCTTAACTGATGTGACTGCGACAGAACGCCGCTCTTACGGCGCTTTCAAGGCTTATCTTTGCGAGCGTTTCGCGGTCGCAAAAATCACTGGTCCAGCCACTGATCCAGAGCGCGGAACCCGCCGATAGCCAGTTCGGTCGCATCCTGGAACACCGCCGGATTGACCTTCTCGAAATCGTCGCTCGGGCGGTGATAGTCCGTGTGATAGTTCACGCCGAAATACAGGAACGGCAGGCCCGCGCGGTGGAAGGCGGCGTGGTCCGACGCCTCGACCCAGTTGTCGGCGCCCTTGTCCTCGGGCGTGTCCTTGCCGAAGGCCAGGGCCACGGCCCGCCGCGCCGGAACCTGATCCAGCACCGGGCGGAAATAGGGGTGCTGATAGGTGCCCGTCACCCACAGCTTGCCGTCGCTGTCGGCTCGCGCCGTCATGTCGAAGTTCAGGTTCATCGCGATCGCGTGCAGCGGCACCGGCGGCGCCTCGACGAAATGCTTGGCGCCCAACAGGCCTCGCTCCTCGCCGTCCAACGCCACGATCAGCACGCTGTGCTCGGGCGGGTTGGCCTTCAGCCGCCTGGCCAGCTCCAGCATGGTCGCCACGCCCGAGGCGTTGTCGTCCGCGCCGTTGTAGATCTGGCCGTCGTTGACGCCGACATGGTCATAGTGGGCCGTCACCACGATGTATTTGTCGGCCACGCGCGTGCCAGGGATCACGCCGATGATGTTGGTCCCGCTGTAGGTCTTCGTCCCCTCGCGCGTGCGGCCCTGCATCTCCCACGGCTGCAGACGCCCCATCGGCGAGGGCTGGACGCCCAGCGCCTCCAACCGCCCGACGATGTATTCGCGCGCCTTGGCTCCGCCTTCAGAGCCGGTGTCTCGGCCCTGCATGTCGTCGGCCGACAGGATGCGCAGATCCTCCATCAACTGAGCGTAATCGGCCGAGGCGGCGGCGACCGCGGGCGTTTCCGGCGCGGCCGGGACGGTCGTCGTCTCACAGGCGGCCAGCGTCAGGGCGGCGGCGATCACGGACAGGTTGACGAGGACAGGACGCATGGAGGGCTCCGGCAGGACACTTTGAGGCGCGACGCTAGCGGCCCCCGGCCGCCGCGTCAGATTACGTTTCTGTCATGGCGCGTCTGCCATCAAGGTCGGGGGATGATAAGGAACCGTTCCGCCTTTGCCGACTTCCTGCGATTCTCATGTCCGACCTCTTCACGCCCGTCGAAACCCTGACCGAAGCCCAGGCGCGCGAAGAGCTGGATCGCCTGTCGGCCGAACTGGCGCGTCACGACGCCCTCTACTACGCCGACGCCGCGCCCGAGATTTCCGACGCAGACTATGACGAGCTAAAACGCCGCGCCCTGGCCCTGGAAGCCGCCTTCCCGACCCTGTCCGGCCCAATCTCGCCGTCGCAACGCGTCGGCGCCCCCGTCTCGACCCAGTTCGCAGAGGTCCGCCACGGCGTGCCCATGCTGTCGCTGGACAACGCCTTCGACGAGGGCGAGGTGCGCGACTTCGTCGCCCGCATCGCCCGCTTTCTCAAGCTGCCGGGCGACGAGCCCATCGCCTTCGTCGCCGAGCCCAAGATCGACGGCCTCTCGGCCAGCCTGCGCTACGAAAAGGGCGTCCTGGTCCAGGGCGCCACGCGCGGCGACGGCAAGACGGGCGAGGACGTGACCGCTAATCTGCGCACCCTCGACAGCATTCCCCAGACTCTGACCGGCTCCGGCTGGCCGGACGTCATCGAGATCCGGGGCGAGGTCTACGCCCCCAACGCCGCCTTCGACGCCTTCAACGCGGCGGCCGAGGCCGAAGGCAGGCGCACCTACGCCAACCCGCGCAACTTCGCCGCCGGGTCGCTGCGCCAGAAAGACCCGAAGATCACGGCCCAGCGCCCCCTGACCTTCTTCGCCTACGCCTGGGGCGAGACCTCCGCCCCCTTCGCCGAGACGCAGGCAGGCGCGCTGGAGGCCTTCCGCAGCTGGGGCTTTCAGGTCAACGACCGCTCCGCCCGCGTCGAGGGCGCCGACGGCCTGATCGGCGTCTACCAGACGCTGGAGACCGACCGCAGCCGCCTCGGCTACGACATCGACGGCGTGGTCTATAAGGTCGACCGTCTAGACTGGCAGAACCGCCTCGGCTTCATCGCCCGCAGTCCCCGCTGGGCCATCGCCCACAAGTTCCCGGCGCAGCAGGCGACGACCGTTCTGGAAGGCATCGACATTCAGGTCGGCCGCACCGGCTCCCTGACCCCCGTCGCCCGCCTGCATCCCGTCACCGTCGGCGGCGTCGTGGTCCGCAACGCCACCCTGCACAACGAGGACGAGATCGCCCGCAAGGACGTCCGCATCGGCGACACCGTCGTCCTGCAACGCGCCGGCGACGTCATCCCCCAGATCGTCGGCGTGGTCGATACGCTGCGTCCCGAGGGCGCCGTCCCTTACGTCTTCCCCACCGTCTGCCCCGTCTGCGGCTCCGAAGCCGTGCGCGAGGGGGACGAGGTCAAGCGCCGCTGCACCGGCGGCCTGATCTGCGACGCCCAGATCGTCGAGCGCCTCAAGCACTTCGTCAGCCGCCGCGCCTTCGACATCGAGGGCCTCGGCGAAAAGCAGCTGATCGCTTTCCACGCGCGCGGCTGGATCAAGGAGCCCGCCGACATCTTCCGCCTCGCCCGCGACGAGGAGAAGCTGGCCCTGCTGCGCGCCGAGGACGGCTATGGCGAGACCAGCGTCGGCAACCTGATCGCCGGGATCGACGCGCGCCGCGTCATCAGCCTCGACCGCCTGATCTTCGGTCTGGGCGTGCGCGAGATCGGCGAGCAGACCTCTCTGGTGCTGTCGCGCGCCTTCGGCAGCTGGACCGCCTTCCGCGACGCCTGCATGGCCGCCGCGAACGGCCTCGCCAGCGATGACTGGAAGACGCTGGCCGCGACCCACGCCATCTCGACCCGCGTGCTGGGCCTGATGGCCGAGGCCCGTCCCGCCGCCGACGATCCGTGGCCTGAGGCGCCGATGGATCAAAAGATCGCCCTCGCCTTCCCCGGCATGGCCGCGCCAGCCCGCCGCTCGCTGGCGGAAATCTCCGAAGGCTGGTCCGACCTGACCCGCTGGGCCGCCGTCGCACGCGATGAAGGCCCCTCCGACATGCTGAACCAGATCGCGGGCGTCTCCGGCGTCGGCCCGGTCGCCGCCGAGGCCCTGGCCCACTTCTTCCACGAACCGCACAACCTTCAGGTCGTCGACGCCCTGCTGGCCGAACTCGAGCGCGTCGAGGACGTGGCCGCCCCCGTGACCGACAGCCCGGTGGCGGGCAAGACCGTCGTCTTCACCGGCTCGCTGGAACGCTTCACACGCGACGAGGCCAAGGCCCGCGCCGAAAGCCTCGGCGCCAAGGTCTCGGGCTCGGTGTCGAAGAAGACCGACTACGTCGTCGCCGGCCCCGGCGCGGGGTCCAAGCTGAAGGACGCCGAAAAGCACGGCGTGACCGTCCTGACCGAGGACGAGTGGCTGGCGCTTATTTCCTGATGCACGCCGTCGCCATCGACTTCGAAACCGCCAATGAGCAGCGAGCCAGCCCCTGCTCCATCGGCCTGGCCTGGATCAACGATGGCGTCATCGAATCCGTTGAGCACCACTATATCCGCCCGCCGGGGATGCGCTTCGCCAGTTTCAACATCGCCTTCCACGGCATCGGCCCCGAACAGGTCGAAGACGCCGAGGAGTTCCCCACCGTCCTGGCCGCCATCGCCCCGCGTCTCGAAGGCCGCACAGTGCTGGCTCACAACGCCGCCTTCGACGTCAGCGTCATCCGCAACACCTGCGACCACTACGGCCTGACCTATCCCGAGTTCGACTACCTCTGCACCGTCAAGCTGGCCCAGATCAGCTGGCCCGAGTTTCCCTCGCACAAGCTGAACAACGTCTGCGCTGAACTGGGCGTCGCCTTCCGCCACCACGACGCGGCCGAAGACGCCTTCGCCTGCGCCTCCGTGGCCCTGGCGGCGGCGCAGGTGCATCAGGCGGCCGACTGCCGCGCCCTGGCCGACGCCAGCCGCCTGACCATGGGCCGCGTCTGGCGCGACGGCTATTCGGCCTGCTCCAACGCCGGGACCCGCCCCCGCCGTCCGCGCGGCGGCTGATCGACGCCTGCAGCAAAAGACGTCCGAATCCATCGCCTTAGGCGCCCGCAGCGCGGTCAACTTGACCTAAGGTCATGTAATCATTGAGTGAAGTTCACAATTTCGGCCTTGTTTCGGACCGAACCCCGGATCATCCTTCGTCCAAGGGATCGCCTCAACGATCCGTCAGAAGGAAAACGCCGATGAAGACCTCCGTCCTGACGGCGCTCGCCGTCGCAGCCGCCGCCCTCGCTTCTCCGGCCCTCGCCAGCGACCCGACCGGCCTGTGGCAGACGCCGACCAACGGCGGCCAGGTCCGCATCGAGCGTTGCGGCCAGGCCCTGTGCGGCGTCCTCGTCACCTCCAGCCATATCCGCGCCGATCCGAACGTGCGCGACGCCCGCAACAAGGACGAGTCCCTACGGACCCGCCCCCTGCGCGGCCTGCGGATGCTGTCAGGCTTCACCGGCGGCCCGACCGAATGGCGCGGCGGCTCGGTCTACAATCCCGAGGACGGCGGCACCTATCGCGGCACCATCACCCTGACCAACGACAACACCCTGCGCCTGCGCGGCTGCATCGTCGCCCCCCTGTGCAAGACCCAGACCTGGACCCGCGTCCAGTAAGCCTCTCGCACAAGTCCGAAGGAAAGACGCCTCCCCCGCGATCGCGAGGGAGGCGTTTTCACATCAGCGGTTCAGCGAGCTCATGCCGCCGGGCGCATAGCGTTCGCCCGCCGCCGCCCCGCGCGGGAAGACGGCCTCGATCCGCGCCAGATCATCGGGCGTCAGCACGATGTCCGCCGCCGCCGCGTTCTGCTCCAGCGTCGTGATCCGGCGCGTGCCGGGGATGGGGACCAAGTCCTCTCCCTGCGCCAGCACCCAGGCCAGGGCCAGTTGCGCCGCCGTCACGCCCTTGTCCGCCGCGATGGCGCCGACCGCATCGACCAGATCGAGGTTCTTCTGGAAGTTGTCGCCCGCGAAGCGCGGGTTGGTCCGGCGGAAATCGTCGGGCGCCAGGTCGTCGATCGACTTGATCTCGCCCGACAGGAAGCCCCGGCCCAGCGGGCTGTAGGGCACGAAGCCGATGCCCAGTTCGCGCACCACGCCCAGCAGTTCGTCCTCCGGGTCTCGGCTCCACAGCGAATATTCGGTCTGCAAGGCCGTGATCGGATGCTCGGCGTGGGCGCGGCGCAGGGTGGCGGGCGCCGCCTCGGACAGGCCCAGGAAGCGCACCTTGCCTTCCTTCACCAGCTCGGCCATCGCCCCGACCGTCTCCTCGATCGGCGTATTGGGGTCGATGCGGTGCTGGTAATAGAGGTCGATGTGGTCGACGCCGAGACGGCTGAGGCTGCCCTCGACCGCACGGCGCACATTGGCGGGCGAGCCGTCCGTGACGGCCGAGCCGTCCGGCTGGCGGTTGATGCCGAACTTGGTGGCGATGAAGGCTTCGTCACGGCGCCCTTTCAGCGCCTTGCCCAGCAGGACTTCATTGGTGTGGGGGCCGTACATCTCGGCCGTGTCGAACAGGGTGACGCCCAGGTCGAGCGCGCGGTGGATCACCGCGATGGATTGGGCCTCGTCAGCGCCGCCGTAAAAGGCGCTCATGCCCATGCAGCCCAGACCGACGGCCGAGACCTCAGGGCCGTTACGGCCCAGCTTGCGCATCTTCATCCGCGCATTCCTTCTGATGTGAGGGGGTCGGCGGCGCATCCGCCGACGTGCTTCAGATGGGCGCCGTAAAGCCTTATTTCAAGGGAGCGGCCTCAGATCAGGCTGGCCACGATGGACAGGATGGTCGCCGTCGCCACGGCGTTCAGCGCCATGCCCAGACTGGCGAAGGCGCCCGCCGTCTGATCCACCTGAAACGCCCGCGCCGCGCCGAAACCGTGCGCCGACACCCCGACCGCAAAGCCCCGCGCCCGATAATCCCTGATCTTCAGCAGGTTCAACAGCGGCGTCGCCGTCATCGCCCCGATCACTCCGGACATCAGCACGATCACCGCCGCCAGAGCCGGTATGCCCCCCAACTGAGAGGCCACAGCCATCCCCACCGGCGTCGTCGTGGCGCGCGGGGCGATGGAGGCGATGATCTCTGCGGGCGCGCCGAACAGCCAGACGATGCCCACGGCGCTGACGATGGCCGTCGCGGCCCCCGCCAGCAGGGCGCAGGTCAGCGGTTTGGCCAACCGCCGGATCGTCGCCCGCTGCGCCCAGATCGGCACGGCCAGCCCCACCACCGCCGGTCCTAGCAGAAAGCCTAGCACCTGCGTCGCCTCGGCGTATGTCGCATAGGGCGTCTTGGTCGCCAGCAGCACCCCGATCAGCACCGGCGTCGCCAGCAGCACCGGATGGCACAGCGGATGACGCCCGCTGCGCCGCGACAGGATATCCGCCGCCTCGAACACCACCAGCGTCACCGCCAGCCACAACAGGGGGGTCGCGATCAGGTCGCTCACGACGCCTCCTCGCTATCCGCCTCTGGCTCGCACCCCGCAACGGCGCGGAACACCAGCGCCGTCACCGCCAGCGTCAGCAGGGTCGAGACCACAACCGCCACGACGATGCCGACGCCATAGCGCGACAGGATCGCCCCCTCCTCCATCACCCCGACAGCGGCGGGCACGAACATGATCGACAGATGCGCCGTCAGCCAGCCCGTCACCTGGGTCAGCGTCAGCCGCTCCCTCGGAACAAGGGCCAGCCAGGCCAGCAGCAGCACCATGCCGATCACCGACCCCGGCAGGGGCAGGCCCGTCAGCCGGTGGATGACCTCGCCCGCCAACTGGCAGACGAGCAGCAGGGCGATGGCGCCAATCATCGGATCAGAGCGGCGCCGTCTGCGCCTTCAGCCATTCCAGCGCCGCCTCGTCCTTCTGCACGCCGTCCGCCAACAGAGGCCCGACCTTGGTCAGAACCTCGGCATGATAGGCGTCCACGTAAGCCCGCTCGTCCGCCGTCAGCAGCGCCGTATCGATCAGGCGGCGATCCAGCGGCGCCAGCGTCAGTTGCTCGAACCCGTGCATCGGCCGCTCGCCGCCCGGAACCTGGGCCGGGGCCGTGACGACCTGCAGCGTCTCGATGCGGATGCCCCACTCGCCCTCGCGATAGTAGCCCGGCTCGTTCGACAGGATCATGCCGGTCAGCAGCGGCTGATCCGTGCCCCATCCGGCGATGCGCTGCGGTCCCTCGTGCACGCCCAGATACGACCCCACGCCGTGGCCCGTGCCGTGGTCGAAGTCGAAGCCCGCGTTCCACAGCGGCTGACGCGCGATGGCGTCCAGCTGGCGCCCGCTGGTCCCGGCGGGGAAGCGGATCACCGCCATGGCGATGTGGCCCTTCAGGACCAGGGTGAACATCCGGCGCTGATCGGCCGTGCCCTCGCCGATGGCCATGGTGCGGGTCACATCCGTGGTCCCGTCCAGATACTGACCGCCGCCGTCCACCAGCAGCAGCGAGCCCGCCTCCATCGGCCGGATCTTGGCCCCGACCGGCTTGTAGTGCGGCAGGGCGCCGTTCGGCCCGACCCCGGCGATGGTGTCGAAGGACAGATCCTTCAGCATCCCGGTCGCCTCGCGGAAGCCCTCCAGCGCCTCGACCACCGCCCGCTCGTCCGGCAGCGTCTTCTGGGCCACCGTATCGACCCAGTGCAGGAAGCGGGTCAGAGCCGCGCCGTCGCGGATGTGGGCCTGACGGCTGCCCTCGATCTCAACGGCGTTCTTCTGGGCGCGCGGCAGGGCGCAGGGGTCCATGCCGCGAACGATGGTCGCGCCCGCCGCTTCCAGCCGGTCGAAATACCAGGCCGAGGACACGGCCGGATCGATCATCACCTTATGGCCCGACAGGGCGTCCAGCGCGCCCGGCAGCGCCTCGGGCGCCTCCAGCGTCACCGCATCGCCCAGCCAGCCGGGCAGTTCGTTCGTCACCTTGGTCGGGTCGAGGAAGACGCTGGCCGTCCCGTCCGCCTTCACCACCGCCTGACCCAGCGGCAGCGGCGTGCGGATTACATCACCGCCGCGAATGTTGAACAGCCAGGCCAGCGACGACGGCGCCGTCAGCACGGCCGCCGCGGCTCCGGCGTCGGCGATAGCCTTGCTGATGCGGGCGCGCTTGGACGCGGCGTCCTCGCCGGAATAGCGGTCCTCATGCGGTACCACCGGCGCCTGCGGCTGGGCCGGGCGGGCGTCGCCCCAGGCCAGATCGATCGGATTGGCCTCGACCGCCTTCAGCGTCGCCCCGGCCTTCTCGACCGCGGCGCGCAAGGTCGCCAGCGCATCGGGGCTGTGCAGGCGCGGATCATAGCCGATCACCGAACCTGACGGCACGGCCGCCAGCCAGTCGGCCAGTTTGTTCAGCGGCTGACGCTCGAACAGTGCCTCGTCCGTCTGGGCCTTGGCCTGCACCGTATAGCGGCCGTCGACGAAGACCGCTGCGCGGTCCTTCAGCACCACGCCCGCCCCAGCCGAGCCGGTGAAGCCGCTGACCCAGGCCAGCCGCTCATTGGCGTCGGGCAGGTATTCGTTCTGGTGCTCGTCCTCGTGCGGGACCAGCAGGCCGTCGAGGCCTTGCTTGGCCATCTCGGCGCGGAGCAGAGGCAGGTGCCTGGCCCCGAAGGACGGATCGGTGGTTTCGTCGAATGTCTGGCGCATGGGTCGCTCTTATACCCTTCTCGTCCGGCGCGAGAAGGCGGCTTTCCGGCCCATCCGTCGCGTTCGCGATTTTTCGCCCCGACCTTCAGAACAAGCAGGGCGTCCGCGCTTCAGTCGGCGTCTTTCCGCGCATCCTTCGCCGCCGCCTTCAGGCGATGGCCCACCTCGACGATGGCCGTCAGCGCCGGGATCAGTTCGCCGCCCAGCGCCGTCAGGGCGTATTCGACCGAAGGCGGCGAGGTCGGCACGACCCGTCGATCCAGAACGCCCCGCGCCTGCAACTCGCGCAGACGCTGGGACAGCACCTTGGCGGATACGGGCGGAATGTCGGCGCGAAGCTCGCTGAACCGCCGCGGGCCTTCGCGCAGGTGCCAGATCACATTCGCCGCCCAGGCGCCCGAGATCACCGCCATGCACTCGGTCAGGTCGCATCGTTCCGGCGGCGGCGCGCTGCGGTTCTTGCGCATCTTGAGGGTCATGTCGAAGGCCGCCGGTTACCGAGAAGAAACTCCATAATGCGATAACCATTGGAAACTTCATTGGCAATGGAAACCTCGACGCCTAGGTCTGCCCTCTCTTCAGACAGGAGCTTTTCCATGCGCCTCTACTTCAAGCCGGGAGCGTGTTCGCTCGCCTCCCGGATCGTCCTCATCGAACTCGGCCAGGCGTTCGAGGCGATCAGGGTCGATACCGACGCGGGCCTGACCGAGGACGGTCGCGACTATCGCGCCGTCAATCCCCGCGGCTATGTGCCGGCTCTGGAGCTCAAGGACGGCCGGGTCGTCACCGAGAACCCGGCTGTGCTTCAGTATCTGGCCGACCTGCAGCCCGATCGTCTGGCGCCCGCCGCCGGGAGCTGGGATCGCGTGCGCCTGCAAGAGGCCCTGAGCTTCATCTCTTCCGAGCTGCACAAGGCCTTCTCGCCCTTCTTCCACGGCGAGGCGCAGGGCGAACGCCGGGCGCCGGCCGAGGCCCTGCTCAAACGACGCCTCGGCGAGGTCGAACAGATGCTTGGACAGGAAAGCCCCTACCTGCTCGGAGATCGAATGAGCGTGGCGGACATCTATCTGTTCGTCGTGCTGAACTGGACGGGATTCATCGGCTCCAGCCTTCAGGGCTGGCCGCGCCTGTACGACTTCATGTCGCGCATGGGCGCCCATGCGTCCGTAAGGGCCGCCCTGCTGCAGGAAGGCCTGCTGAAGGACGCCGCATGACCGCCCCCTTCCCCCAGATCACGCGCCTGCTCACGGACTACTTCGACGGCCTCTACGACTGCGATGTCGAAAAGCTGACGTCGGTCTTCCACCCGCAGGCTATCTACGCCACCGCCGACGAGACGCCCCTGCTGTTCCGCACCATGGAGGAATACCTCCCCATCGTCGCAGCCCGGCAATCGCCCGCCTCGCGCCAGGAGCCGAGGCGGGATCATATCGACGAGATTCAGCTGGCCGGCGACAATACGGCCCTTGCGCGGGTTCGCTGCTCGATCGGCGACCGGGACTTCGTCGACTTCCTGTCTCTCGTGCGCACCGACGGCCAGTGGCGGATCATCGCCAAAGTCTTCCAGATCATCGAACGCAAAGCCTAGGAGGGGCGCAGCAATGCCTTACGTCAACATCCGGATCACCCGCGAAGGCGCGACACGAGAACAGAAGGCGCAGCTGATCGCCGGCGTCACCGACCTTCTTTACGAGGTGCTCGAAAAACCGCCCGCCGTAACCTTCGTGGTCATAGACGAGGTGCCGCTGGAGGATTGGGGCGTCGGCGGCCTGCCCGTCGATGAATACCGCCAGTCCCTCGCCGCCGCGCCGAAGAGCTAGAGCGCCCGGTCCGCGCGACAAAGCAGCCCGGCCTTTTCAGCCGGGCTGCGCTTGTTTGCGGACAACCGCCGTTGCGCCCTACTTCTTGCGCAGCTGCAGGGCGCTCCACGCATCATGATGGATCGTCTGCTCGACCACGAAGCCCAGCGGCAGATAGGCCTCCAGAATCCGCTCCTCCTGGGTGCGCAGCAGGCCCGACAGGATGGCGACCCCGCCCGACTTCAGCGCCGCCCCGATCTCGGGCGCCAGGAACACCAGCGGCGCCGCCAGTATGTTGGCGAACACCAGATCATAGGGCGCGTGCTGGGCGATGCGCGCATCGCTCAGGCCGTCGGCGAAATAGAACTCGCACTTGGCGTCGTTGATCTGGGCGTTCTCATTGGCGATGCGGGCCGAGGGCTCGTCAATGTCGGTGCCGACGGCGATGGGCGACCCCGTCCTGGCCGCCGCGATGGCCAGAACGCCCGTGCCGCAGCCCACGTCCAGCACCTTCTCGAAGGTCTCGGTCTTCAGCAGATTGTCGAACGCCTCCAGGCAACCGACCGTCGTGCCGTGGTGGCCGGTGCCGAAGGCGGCGCCCGCGTCGATCTTCAGCGTGACCCGTCCCTCAGGCACCTTGCCCTGATCGTGCGCGCCGTAGACGAAGAAGCGCCCGGCCTCGACCGGGGGCAGGCCCGACAGGCTCATGGCCAGCCAGTCGGCGTCGGCCAGCTTCTCGACCACGACCTCCAGCCCCGGCGTGGCGCGCAGGATTTCGGCGATGCCCTCGGCCTCTTCATCGGTCGTGGGGAAGGCGTCGATGCGCCAGATTTCCTTGTCCTCATCCTCTTCCAGGATGGAATAGGTCGCGTTCTCCAACAGGGGGTTGGCGTCGATGGCGGCGGCGGCGGCTTCGGCCGGGGCGCGATCGCCGCGCGCGATCACCTGAACTGCGGATTCGGACATTTCTCAAACACCGTTATAATGACGAATCGCCAGTGCGGGCTTGTCCTTACGCCCGTGTCCAACGAGGGGTCGGGGAGTTTATGGCCAAAGCACCGTCTGAAACGAAACCTGCCGCGAAAGCGGCTTCCGCCGCTTCCAAGCCGAAACCGGCGGCAAAGTCGAGCGCGACAGCGACAAAAGCTGACGCCAAGCCCAAGGCCGTAAAGGCCCCCGCCGCGACGAAAGCCCCCGCCAAGGCTCCGGCCAAGGCGGCCAAGCCTGCTGCGGCCAAGACCGCCGCTGCGCCGAAGGCCGCCGCGCCAAAGACCGCCGCTAAGGCGCCGGCCGCCAAGAAACCCGCAACGGCAAAGGCTCCGGCTGCAGCAAAGGCGACCACGGCCAAGACCGCCGCGCCGAAGAAGGCTGCGGCTCCCAAGAAGCCCGCCGCGCCCAAGGCCGCCGCTCCGGCCCCGGTCGAGACGCCGGTCGCAGCCTCCCTCGCGCCCGCGCCCATCGCCGAGACCAAGCCCGCGCCGAAGCCCGAGCCGGTCGTCGCTGCGGCCCCCGCGCCGGTCGAGCCGCCCGTTCAGGCGACGGCGCCCAAGCCCGCCGCCGAGCCGGTCAAGCCGGTGGAGGCCCCCGCCCCGCAGAAGAAGGGCTTCTTCGCCCGTCTGTTCGGCTGGTGATCAGAGGCTGATCGCAAACGCAAAGAAGGCCGGAGAGGACGCCCTCTCCGGCCTTCTTCAATTCTCATGGCTGAGACGGCCTATTCCGGCAGGTCTTCCGCCAGGATGGCCATTTCGAACATGAAGGAGCCGGCTTCGTCCTCATCTTCGAACACCACGCCGATGAACTCGTCATCGACATAGACTTCGGCGGAATCGGCGACCTTGCGGGCCTTCACCTTGATGCCGCCGTGGTTGAAGGTGCGCTTCAGGTGCGTCTCGACGCGCTTCAGGTCGTTCTCGGTCACGGGGTCAGCCTCGTTTTGGCGCCGGTAAGGCGCATGTCGTTGGCCGCGGACCCTAGAGAAGCCGCCCCGCCTTGGGAAGCCCGCGCGTCAGGCGTCCACAGGCGCAGCGACCGCCCTCAGATCACGAAGTCATAGACGATGTCGGACAGCGTATGGTCCATGGTCCGCGCAGGCGTGGCGTCGGTCGGGCAGTTGACCAGCCTTGCCGGCACCCCCGCCACGGTGCAGCCCGCCGGCACCGGCTTCAGCACCACCGAGCCGGACGCCACCTTGGCGTAGTCGCCGACCGTGATGTTGCCCAGCACCTTGGCCCCGGCGCCCAGCAGGACGCCGCGCCCGATCTTCGGATGGCGGTCGCCGCGCTCGGCCCCGGTCCCGCCCAGGGTCACGGCGTGCAGCATGGACACCTCGTCCCCGATCACCGCCGTCTCGCCGATGACGATGCCCGTGCCATGGTCCAGAAAGACGCCCGAGCCGATCCGCGCCGCCGGGTGGATGTCCAGCTGGAACAGCTCCGAAATCCGGCTCTGGAAATGGAAGGCCAGGGTGTCGCGGTCCTGTTCCCACAGCCAGTGGGCCACGCGCCAGGCCTGCAGCGCCTGGAACCCCTTGAAGTACATGAAGGGCTGCAACAGCGACCGGATCGCCGGATCGCGCTCCTGCACCGCCTTCAGGTCCGCCTCGGCGGCGGCCACGATGCCCGGATCGGCGGCGAAGGCCGACAGCGCCACCTCGCGCACCGTCATGGCCCCCAGCTCCGCATCGCCCAGCTTGCGCGCGATCTGGAAGCTCAGCGCCCCGGCGAAATCCTCATGCGCCAGGACGACGGCGTTCAGCTGCGACGCCAGGCGCGGCTCCTCGCGCGCAGCGTCTTCGGCGGCGGCGCGCAACTGCGCCCACAGGTCCGGCTGCTTCGGCACGACTTCCAGCTTGGCCATCAGGCTTCCTTCGACTTCAGGCGGCGATCCTACGCGCCCAGCATGGCGTGCGCCAGCGCGGCCGGCAGTTCGCCCTCCCGCGCCATATGGTAGGCGCGGTACGCCGTCGCCACCGTCAGCCCGTCGCGCACCGCTCCGCGCGCGATCTCGGCCATCAGATCGCGGAACGGCACGCGCGCCGTCAGAAAGACCTCGGTCTCGTCCGGCGCCGTCTCGGTCGCCTCCAGCCCCCAGGCCACCCAGGTCATCGCCCGTTCGTCGGTGATGGAGTTGGACAGGTCCACGTCCAGCGCCGCGCGCCAATGCTGCGCCGTCAGCCCCGCCTCCTCGGCCAGTTCGCGCTTCACGGCCTCAAAGGGGTCTCCCCCCTCCGGCGCCCCGCCCTCGGGCATCTCCCACGAATAGCGCATCAGGGCGAAGCGGTGCTGTCCGACCAGGCTGACCGTCCCGTCGTCATGCAGGGGCAGCACGCCCGTTCCCACATTCTTCGGCCGCACGACCACATAGTCGGCGTCGGCCCCCGTCGGCGCCACGGCGGGATGGCGCGTCACCCGCATCCACGGCGTGTCGACCAGGACGCTGGTCCCCAGACTGCGCCACGGCGGCGTGTCCGGCAGGCCCTCGGCCCAGCGAGGCTTGATGTCGCGGATCTGACTCATGCCCCTGCTATGGCGCAGCGCGTCCCGAAAGCCTAGCTATCCGCCATGAGCCAGTCAGACCTCGCTTCCGCCCTGCCCCTGCCCGTCCGTTCGGACGAGTTGCTGTCGCGGCTGGCCGTGCGCCGCTCGGCCCCGGCCCAGTCGCTGGCCCTGCCCGGCCCCTCGGACGCCGAGATCGAGCAGATGCTGCTGCTGGGCGCCCGCACGCCGGACCACGGCAAGCTGTTTCCCTGGCGCTTCGTCATCCTGGGCCCGCGCAGCCGCGCCGAACTGTCCGAAGCCCTCGCCGCCCTGGGCGAAACCCAGAACCGCACCGGCAAGGAGATCGCCGCCCTGGCCAAGCTGGCCAACCCGCCGCTGACCGTCATGGTCGTCTCGACCCCGATCCAGGGCCACAAGGTGCCGGTCTGGGAGCAACAGCTGTCCGCCGGCGCCGTCTGCATGAACCTGGAGCACGCGGCCAACGCCCTGGGCTATTCGGCCAGCTGGATCACCGACTGGTATTCCTACGACCCCGCCGCCGTCGCCCTGTTCGGCGTCGAGGACGGCGAGAGCATCGCCGGCTTCATCCACGTCGGCTCCCTGTCCGAGCCCCCGCTGGAACGCCCCCGCCCCGACCTGGAGCACAAGGTGACGGCGCGGCCCTGAAGCGGGTCAAAGTCGATCGACGGCGGCTTTCAGCTTCCCGGCGACCACGGCGGCCTTGTCCTTGAGCGCGGAATTGTCGATCGCCTGCATCGAGGCCACGGGATCGATGGCCGAGACCTCGGTGCGGCCGCCGCCCGCGTCCTGCACCACCACATTGCACGGCAGCATGGCGCCGACCTTGTCCTCCAGCCCCAGCGCCTCGAAGGCCAGCTTGGGATTGCAGGCCCCCAGAATCGTATAGGCGCGGAAATCCTCGCCCAGCTTGGCCTTAAAGGTGGCGCGCAGGTCGATCTCGGTGATGACGCCGAACCCCTCCTGGCCCAGGGCCTCGCGCGTCGCGTCCAGCGCCGCCTCGAACGGCAGGTCCAGCGTCTTGCTGAAATGATAGGTCGCCATGGTCCTCTCCTTCGTCGCCGAGGTCCAGCAAACGCCCGGACGGCGCAGGCGTTGCCTCAGTCCCGCGGCTCCTCCTCCGGCCGGTGCACGATCGACACCAGCACCACCGAGATGATCATCAGCAGGAACCACGCCCCCAGCTTGTTCAGGCTGACCATCTCCCATCCGCCCTCCTGCCCCGGATAGACCCAGGCCCGCGCGAACGTCCCCAGGTTCTCCGCGAACCAGATGAACAGCGCCACCAGCCCATAGCCCAGCAGCAACGGCATCGACCGCCGCGTCCGGTCGGCGGTGAAGTAGAACCACCCCCGCATAAACAGCAGCCCCGTCGCCGCGAACAGCGCCAACCGGATGTCCGGCAGCCAGTGGTGCGCAAAGAAGTTGACGTAGATCGCCGCCGCCAGCATCCACGTCGTCCACAGCGGCGGATAGTTCCGCACCCGGATATGGAAGATGCGCTGCACCCGCGCGATGTAGCTGCCCACCGCCGCATACATGAAGCCCGAGAACAGCGGCACGGCGCCGATCCTCAGCAGCGACTCCTCGGGATAGATCCACGACCCGTGATAGGTCTTGAACAGCTCCATGATCGTCCCGGCGACATGGAACAGGAAGATGACCCGCGCCTCCTCCCAGCTCTCCAGCTTCAGGGCCAGCATCGCCGCCTGTATCCCCAGCGCCCCCAGCACCAGAAAGTCATAGCGCGCCAGCGGCGCCCCACCTTCAGGCCACAAGACGGGCCAGAACAGAAACGTCCCCAGGATCAGCGCCAGCATCGCCCCGCCGAACAGACACGCCCACCCCTGCTTCAGCCCGAACCACAGGAACTCATAGGCGTAACGGCGAAGCCGCGAGCGGTCGGCCCACGCCTCGGCGCGCGTCAGCAGGCGACGGCCCCAGACTTCGAGCGGGAGGCGGGGGGATGAGGTCATGGGCGGAGAATAAGTGGATAATCGAGACGACGTCAGGTCAAGCTTGTCAGACTGACCGCAGCCGCTATCCAAAAGCATTTAAACTTCGATTGCGAAGAGCGGCCCTTCCGCCCGCGGAAACTTAAGGCTTTCCGCCCCAGCCACACGTGGACATCTGGACAGACTGACGTTGAAAGGCTCCGCTTCAAAGTAGCCCGTCGGCGATTCGATGACAATCAGGTGTGAGACACAGAACATCATGCAACTCATTCGTCGCATCGAAATCAGCTATCTTCGATCACTCTATACAGCCGTGCTGGATCATCCGGGCGACATGAATGTCGTGTTCGGTCGCAATGACAGTGGCAAGTCAAACTTGCTTCGCGCTCTCAATCTTTTTTTCAATGGAGAGACCGAACCGGGCCGAGGCGACGTCGAGTTCGGCCTGGACTTCAGTGACATCCGACGGAAGGCAGCGAAGGCCGCGAAGGGTCGGCAGTTCATCGCGATCCGTGTCGACTTCAACGTCCCGCTCAACTTCCGCCGGTCGCTGGGTAAAACGATCTCGCTCAAGCGGCAGTGGAACATCGACGGCGATATGACTGAAACGCCGCCCCGCAGCATGACCACCGGATCCAAAATTCAGCTGACCCGTTTTCTGAACCAGATCGATTTCACCTACGTTCCGGCCATCAAGGATTTAAACGTCTTCGGCGACTTGATCGAACGAATGTACGCCACCACGGCAGAGAGTAGCGGATTTGAAGAGGCAACAAACACCTTTGTCGATGCGATCAGAAAGCAGACGAGCGGTCTATCGACCAGTTTGAGTGAACTTTTCAGCTCTAAGACCAGACTGGCAGCCCCGACTGATATGGGCCTTCTGTTCCGATCTCTAGACTTCTCTCATGGCGAAGACGGGCACTCCCTCCTCCGGCAGAAGGGCGACGGGGTTAAGGCCCGCCATTTGCCGGAGTTGCTGCGCTACATCAACGAGAACGAGGCCAATAAGAAGTTCTTCGTTTGGGGATTCGAAGAACCGGAGAATTCGCTCGACCTCGGCGCAGCAGATGCCGAGGCCGAACGCTTCGCGGTAATTGCCGGGCGCACCGACACGCAGGTATTCGTTACGAGTCATTCGCCAGCCTTTTATCTTGCCCGGTGTGAGAAATCGAAGGCTGCAATTCGGCGGATCTTCATATCAAAGCAGCAGGTCGGCGCTGACGATATCGTGCACCCGAAGAATGCAATCAGCCTTATCGACAGCCTCGATGACGCCGAGAGCCGCATGAAGGAAGCGAGCCTTCTGCAGTTACCTTACCTGATCCGTCATTGGGACGAACTCAAGAAGGATCGCGATGCCCTTGAGGAACAGTCCAACAAGCTCAAACATCAACTGGAGGCCCTTAAAGTCCCGACACTTTTTGTAGAGGGTCGCTTCGACAAAGAGCTTTTCGACGAGGCCTTCGCGAGAGCTGGTGTCGCGAAGTCTGCCGTTAACGTCCGGATTCTTGAGGGCACGCCCTCGACCATGCCGGAACTGCTGCCGCGGCTTCGCCGAGCCGGCGCTTTGCATCCGGACGCGAAAGTGCTGTTCCTATTTGACAACGACAGCGCTGGTCGCAGAGCTCATAGGAATCTTTGCGGCAAGATTCCCCCAACGACAATCTGTGAAGTCTCCGACGGTATCGGCGTGTGGGTCTTGCCGCAGTCGGCTGAAAGCATCGCCTTCTGCAAGAGCCATGCGATCCGCCCGGAGCAGCTCTTCTTCACCTCCGAGTTTCTCTACCCCGCCCAGGCCGCAGCAGAGCTTTGCGTCAAAGTCATGGGAGTCAAAGAGGCGGCCGCATCGCGAAACACTATCCACGAAACCTATCACGGCGCACTCACCCAAGCGGGCGCGGCCCCCCTTCGCGGGGCCGAGCCAGGCTCAGTGGATTGGTTTTTCGCACGAGGGGTGCCTGCTTCCTACAAGGAAAAGTTCGCAACTGCCGCGAAAAACTTACCTCAGGATCAAGTAGATGCCGTGGCGGTTGCCGCTTGGACTTACCTATCGAGCTAGCGGGGAATGGTTGAATGCCCATGTTTGCGAGCCATTAGCAGGTCCTCCGGTTCCGCTTCTCGAACGGCGTCCGGCAGCGTATAGGCAGTTGCTCACCCCCGCCCTCGATACCCCGCGACCCCCTGATCCGGCAGCCACACGCCCTCAATCGGCGCGCCCGTCTGCCAGAAGACGTCGATGGGGATGCCGCCGCGCGGATACCAGTAGCCGCCAATGCGCAGCCATTTCGGTTGCAGCAGGTCGGCCAGGCGCTTGCCGATGGCGACGGTGCAGTCCTCATGGAAGGCGCCGTGGTTGCGGAAGCTGGTCAGGTACAGCTTCAGGCTCTTGCTCTCGACCAGCCAGTCGCCGGGCACATAGTCGATGACGATGTGGGCGAAGTCGGGCTGGCCCGTCACCGGGCACAGGCTGGTAAACTCCGGCGCGGTGAAGCGCGCCACATAGAGCGTGTCGGCGTGCGGATTGGGCACGCGCTCCAGCACCGCCTCTTCCGGGTTGGTCGGGGCGGCGGTCTGGACGCCGAGCTGGCTGAGGCTGTCGGTATAGTGGGTCATGCCCGCCATTTAGGCGTTCGGCCCGCCAAAGAAAACGCCGCCGCCGCCGCAATCGGCCATCCCCCCGTTTCACTTGTGCTAGACTGCGCCCCGGCCGAGGGGAGAGCGCCGTCCGGCGCCGGGGGATTTCAGACGATTCAGACGAATTGGACTCTGTTTTTCTCGAGACCAGCGCGCCATCGCGGACCTCGATTGCTGAAGATCAATGCGCGCGTCGCCGGATCGGTCGCTCGCTCGACGTCAAGCGGAAAGGATCGGGATCATGGCCGTCCCACAGAGCAAGACCGAGTTGTTGAGCGCGATCGAGGTCAACTTCGACAAGCTGATGACTGACCTGCGTGCGGTTCCGCTCGACCTGGCGGACGACTGCGGCCTCGATGGTCACGCCGCCGGAACGCGCATGAGCATCGCCAACCTCGTCTCCTATCTGATCGGATGGAACGAACTGGTTCTCAAATGGCTGGATCGCGACAAGGCCGGTCTGACCGTCGACTTCCCGGAAACCGGGTTCAAGTGGAGCGAACTGGGTCGTCTCGCCCAGAAGTTCTACCGCGACTATGAGGCCCTGCCCTATCCGGCCCTCCTCCAGCGGCTGGAGGCCGCCAAGGAGCGCATCGTCTCAGAGATCGAAAGCCGTTCGGACGACACCTTGTACGGGCGCGACTGGCGCGACGGGAAATGGACCATGGGGCGGATGATCCAGTTCAACACGTCCTCTCCCTACGCCAATGCGCGCGCCCGGCTCAGAAAGCGGCTCAGGGCGAAACAGGCCTCGGCGGCCGGCGCCTGACGGGGCGAGCCGAACCGCATTGCCTTCCCCGACGACACCCGGTTAGCGTGGCCTAAAACAACCTATCCCTTCAGGAGAGACGACCCGTGGCCATTCCCGCTTCCCTGCAGTCCGGTCTGAAGCTGCCGGTGATCGCCTCGCCCATGTTCCTGGTGTCCGGGCCGGATCTGGTGGTCGAGGCCTGCAACGCAGGCGTGATCGGCACCTTCCCCTCGCTGAACCAGCGCACGACCGAGGGCTATCGGGAGTGGCTGCAAGAGATCAAGTCACGCCTGAAGCCCGACGCCGCCCCCTTCGGCGTCAACCACATCATCCACCCGACCAACTCGCGCCTGATGGCCGACATGATGGTCTCGGTCGAGGAGAAGGTGCCGCTGATCATCACCTCGCTCGGCGCCGTGCGCGACGTGGTGGATGCGGTGCACGGCTATGGCGGCGTGGTCTTCCACGACATCGCCAATGTGCGTCATGCGAGGAAGGCGGCCGAGGCGGGCGTCGACGGGCTGATCCTGGTGGCCAACGGCGCGGGCGGGCACGCCGGCGTGGTGAACCCCTTCGCCCTGATCAATGAGGTGCGCGGCTTCTTTGACGGGACCATCATCCTGGCGGGCTGCATCTCGACCGGCCAGGACGTGGCGGCGGCGCTGATGATGGGCGCGGACTTCGCCTATATGGGCACCCGCTTCATCGCCACGACCGAGAGCGCGGCCCAGCCCCACTACAAGGAGCTGATCGTCCAGTCGGGTTCGGCCGACATCACCTATACGCCCGCCGTGTCGGGCATTCCGGCCAACTTCCTGACCCCCTCCCTGGTCGAGAACAAGATCGACCCCAAATCCCTGCCCGAGCACAAGCTGGACATGGGCGAGGAGGCCAAGGCCTGGAAGACCATCTGGTCGGCGGGCCAGGGTTCGGGCGCCGTCCACGACGTGCCGACAACGGCTCAGCTTGTCGCTCGGCTGACGGACGAGTTTTCGCAAGCCTGTGATAAATTCGACAAGAAGCGCCTCTAGGAAGCGGCCTCGACACTCCCCTATCGAGGCCGACCATGCGCATCCTGACGACCGCCCTGAAGACGACCGTCCTGGCGACCGCCCCGCTCCTGATCCTGGCCTCGACGGCCCAAGCACAGGCGCAGGACATGCCCGGCCGCTGGAGCTTCAGCGCCGGCGCCGCCAGCGACAACCGCTCCAAGGACGCCTCCAAGTCGGACGGCGATCCCTTCGTCTGGGGCGCGGCGGAATGGGAAAGCGACAGCGGCCTCTTCTACGTCAGCCCCGCCGCCGAAACGATCAAGAGCGGCGGCTCGGAGCTGGAGGTCGAACTGGCCGGCGGCGTGCGTCCCCAATGGGCCGGCTTCGACTTCGACCTGAACGTCGCGCACAAGTGGCGGGTGGACGCCAACCCCGGCTATGACGCCAACGCCTGGGAGTTCACCGCCGACATGAAGCGGTCGATCGGCCCGGCCAGCGCGCGCCTGCGGCTGCAGCACTCGCCCGACGGCGCCGGTTCGGTGAAATCCTGGACCTGGATCGCGGTGCGCGGCGGCTGGGACTTCACCGACAAGCTGAACGTCTCGGCCGAGATCGGCCGCCGCGAGCAGGAGAACAGCGTCGACTACACCGGCTACAACATCGGCGCATCCTACGCCCTGACCCGCAATCTGGAGGCCGATCTGCGCTGGCACGGCACCAACGCCAAGGTTCCTGGCGAGCAGTACGCCGACGCCCTGGTCGCCGGGATCAGCGTTTCCTTCTGATCCGGGCGCGGCGCGTTTCGGGCGCCCGGTTTCACCTTTGGCCCGAAAGGGCCTAGGCTACGGTCATGACTTTTCGACCGACGACCTTGGAACGTGCGTATCAACTGGCCGAAAGCGGCGGCTGCCGGACGGTGGGCGACGTCAAACAGGCCCTGAAGATGGAGGGCTATGAGCGGATTCAGGATGCGCTCTACGGCTCGACCATCACCTCGGCCTTGCGCAAGCTGTGTCAGGAGAACTGGGTCTCGCCGCCGGAAACGGCCGAGCCCTGACGCCCCGGCTCTTGCATTAGGACACCGGAGCGTCCACCTTAGAGGGGTCGATCTCTCTGCGTCACGCTCTGCCTTCTGCCCCGCGCACCGAGGTCTAAGCCGATCCATACAGACCCGACAGGTCTTCAGGGACGTTCTCTGAGGCCAACTTCTAGCGGAGGTCCTGAAAATGGCTACCGGCACTGTTAAATGGTTCAACTCCACCAAGGGCTACGGCTTCATCCAGCCGGATGACGGCGGCAAGGACGTCTTCGTCCACATCTCGGCTGTTGAACAAGCCGGCCTGCGCGGCCTGGACGAAAACCAAAAGGTTTCCTACGAAATCGAGCGCGACCGTCGCTCGGGCAAGGAATCGGCTGGTCAATTGAAGACCGAAGGCTGATCCGGCTCCATCGCCAGCCGCGTCAGCAATGACGGGCCGACGATGACAGGATTTAAAGCGCGCGGGGGTCGCCCTCTGCGCGCTTTTCTTTTGCCCCTAGGCCGCCAGTGAGGGCCGTCGCAGCTGAACGAAGTCCGCCCCGCTGGGCGACTGGAACAGGCGCAGATCGAACTCGGGCAGGATCGCCAGCAGGTGATCGAAGATGTCCGCCTGGATCGCCTCATACTCGGCCCAGGCCACGGTGGCGGTGAAGGCGTAGATCTCCAGCGGCAGCCCTGTCTCCGTCGGCTGCATCTGGCGCACCAGCAGCGTCATGTCCTGACGGATGCGCGGATGGTTCTCCAGATAGTTCTGAACATAGGCGCGGAAGGCGCCGATGTTGGTCGAGCGCCGCATATTGACCGGGTCGCGTCCGGCCTCGACCAGCTTGGCGTTCCAGTCCGCCATTTCGGCGCTCTTGTCGGCCAGGTAGTCGTCGATCAGCAGGAAGCGCCGCATCCGTTCGCGCTCGGCCTCGGTCAGGAAGCGCGCGCTGGTCTGGTCGATCAGCAGGGACCGCTTGATGCGGCGCCCGCCGCTGTCCTGCATCCCGCGCCAGTTGCGGTAGGATTCGCTGATCAGGCGCCAGGTGGGGATGGTGGTGATGGTCTTGTCCCAGTTCTGGACCTTCACCGTGTGCAGGGCGATGTCGATGACGTCGCCGTCGGCGTTGACCTGCGGCATCTCGATCCAGTCGCCGACGCGCAGCATGTCGTTGGAGTTCAGCTGAACCGACGCCACCAGCGACAGGATGGTGTCCTTGAACACCAGCATCAGCACCGCCGCCAGCGCGCCCAGGCCTGACAGCAACAGCAAGGGCGACCGGTCGATCAGGGCCGCGATCACCAGAATGGTGGCGATGGCGTAGATGACGATCTTCAGAACCTGCAGATAACCCTTGATGCTGCGGCGATGCGCGCGCGGCGAGCGGGCGTAGAGGGCGTTGGCCATGTCCAGACCCGCGCCGATGCCGATGGCCACGGCCACGATCATGAAGGCCCCGGCCACGTTCTGGACCAGGGTGACGAAGCCGGGCGCCAGATGCGGCACGCCGCCTATGCCCTGATGGATGATGACGGCCGGAACGACGCGGGTGAAGCTGCGCACCACAGGGCGCAGCATCACGTCGAGATCATTCACCGCCCGACCGACGATCCGCAGGATCAGCCGGGTCAGGATGCGGCGGACCACAAAGTCCGCGATAAAGGCGACTAGGACGAGAAGACAGAGCCCGATCAGCATCTCCGCGATCGGGAACTCCGCCAGGCGATCACGCATGGCGACAAAATCAAACATGACGCCAGCCTAGGCAGGCCTGCCGGGGATTTGAACCCCGGCGCCTCAATCAGTCTCAGCCGATGGCCTGATCCAGGTCGGCGATCAGGTCGTCGATATCCTCGACCCCGACCGACAGGCGGATCAGGTTGTCGGTGACGCCCCCCGCCTCACGCACCTCTTTGGGCACGGATGCGTGGGTCATGATGGCCGGGTGGTTCACCAGGCTTTCGACGCCGCCAAGCGACTCCGCCAGGGTGAAGACCTGCACCCGCTCCAGCACCCGCTTGGTGCGCTCCAGATCGCCGTCGATCAGCACCGTCACCATGCCGCCGAAGCGGCCGTTCATCTGGCGCGCGGCCAGCTCGTGCTGCGGGTGGCTGACCAGACCCGGATAGATGACCTTGGCGACGCCGCTACGGTCTTCCAACCAGCGCGCGACGGCCAGCGCGTTCTCATTGTGCGCCTTCATGCGCAGGCCCAGCGTCTTCAGCCCCCGGTTGGCCAGGAAGGCGTCGAACGGCCCCATGACGCCGCCGATGGAGTTCTGCAGGAACTTCAGCTGGGCCGCCATTTCGGCGTCCTTGGCGACCAGCACCCCGCCGACGATGTCGGAGTGGCCGTTCAGGTACTTGGTCGCCGAGTGCATGACCACGTCGGCGCCCAGTGCCAGCGGCTGCTGGCTCCACGGCGTGGCGAAGGTGTTGTCGACCACCAGGATCAGCTTGTGCGCCTTGGCGATCTTCGACAGGGCCTCGATGTCGGCCAGCTTCATCAGCGGATTGGTCGGCGTCTCAACCCACAGCATCCGCGTCTTGTCGGTGATCGCCGCCTCGACCGCGGCCAGGTCGGTCAGGTCAATATAGCTGAAGTCCAGCCCCATCGACCGGCGCCGCACTCGCTCGAACAGCCGCCACGAGCCGCCATACAGGTCGTCGCCGGTAACGATGTGCGAGCCGGCGTCCAACAGTTCCAGCGCCGTCGAGGTCGCCGCCATGCCCGAGCCGAAGCCGAAGGCCTGAACCCCGCCCTCCAGATCGGCGATGCAGGCCTCGAACGCCTCGCGCGTCGGGTTCTTGCCGCGCGCGTATTCATAGCCCTTGTTCACGCCGGGGCTTTCCTGGGCGTAGGTCGAGGTGGCGTAGATCGGCGTCATCACCGCGCCCGTCGTCGGGTCCGGCTGCTGGCCCGCATGGATGGCGCGGGTCGAAAAGCCCTGGCGGTTCTTCAGTTCAGACATGGGCTTACCGGTTCAGGCTGAGGTGGTTGATCAGGTCGGTGCGGGTGATCAGGCCGACGAAGGCCTCGCCGTCCAGCACGATGGCGACGCGGTCGCGATCGAAGACCGGGATCAGGGCGTCCAGCGACTCCGTCACCTGAAGCGTGTCCAGATCGCGCGTCATGGCCGAGGCGACCGGCTTGGCGAAGCGCTCCTTACGGGTGATCTCGTCGGTGTTCATGATGTGGACGATGTCGCTCTCGTCCAGAATGCCGACCAGACGGCCGTCCTGAATGACCGGCAGTTGCGACAGGCCGTCGCCGCGCATCCGCTTGAACGCCGTGTCCAGCGTGTCTTCCGGCCCGATCACCACCACGTCGCCGGCGGCGTATTTGCGGTTGATCAGGTCCGACAGGTCGCCGTGCAGTTCGCGCTCGGCCAGGCCCTGATCTGCCAGCCAGGCGTCGTTGTAGACCTTGGACAGGTATTTGGCGCCGGTGTCGCAGACGAAGGTCACGACCCGCTTCGGCTCCGTCTGCTCGCGGCACCAGCGCAGGGCCGTGGCGATCAGGGTGCCCGACGACGACCCCGCCAGAATGCCTTCCTTCAGCAGCAGTTCGCGCACCGTGGCGATCGCCTCGGCGTCAGGGATGGAATAGGCGACGTCGATCAGCTCGGGATCGGTCGTCTCGGGCATGAAGTTCTGGCCGATGCCCTCGACGGTATAGCTGCCGTCCGGCCCGGCCACGCCCTCGTTGATCAGGCCCGCCAGCGCCGAGCCGACCGGGTCGGCCAGAATGATCTGGGCCTTGGAGCCTTGCGATTTGAAATAGCGGGCGTTGCCGGTGATCGTCCCGCCCGAGCCGATGCCGGCGACGAAGGCGTCGATGTCGCCGTCCATCTGCTCGAAAATTTCCGGGCCGGTCGTCTTGAAGTGGGCCTCGGAGTTGGCGTCGTTGGCGAACTGGTTGACGAAATAGCCGCCCGGAATCTGCTGGGCCAGGCGCTCGGCCATGTCGGTGTAATATTCCGGGTGGCCGTGCGGCACGTCAGAGCGGGTCAGGCGCACATCAGCGCCCATGGCGCGCAGGTGCTGAATCTTCTCCTTCGACATCTTGTCGGGGATGACCAGCAGGACATTGTAGCCCTTCTGCTTGCCGACCAGGGTCAGGGCCAGGCCGGTGTTTCCCGCCGTCGCCTCGACGATGGTGCCGCCCGGTTTCAGCCAGCCCTGTTTCTCGGCCGCCTCGATCATCGACAGGGCGATGCGGTCCTTGATGGAGCCGCCGGGGTTCTGGCTCTCCAGCTTCAGGAACAGGCGGCAGGGGCCGGTGTCGATCCGCGTCACCTCGACCATCGGCGTCTTGCCGATCAGGTCCAGCAGGGTCTTCGCCGGACGGCTGAGAACAGGGGTGTCGGTCATCGACATGAAGGCAGGCTCCGTTGCACGGGTTTCAGGGGGAAGCTGGGCGTCGCGACCCTCGCGGTCAACTCATGCAAGTTTTCACCCTTTCGCCGCGAAGCGCGTTAGAAAGGGCGCAATGGTCAAGACACCGAAACGCCCCGTCGCGGGCCTGCCCGACAAAGAATCCCTCGTCGCCTTCCTGCGCGAGGCCGGAGAAGCCGAAAAGGCCCACATCGCGCGCGCCTTCGGCCTGAAGGGCGCCGAGCGCCGCGCCCTGCGCGACATGCTGAAGGAGCTTGAGGCCGAGGGCCGCCTGGGCAAGCGCGGCCGCAAGGGCTTTTCCGAAGCCGGCGCCCTGCCCCCCGTCGGGGTGGTCGATGTCGTGGATCGCGACGCCGACGGCGAGCTGTACGTCGAACTGGTCAAGAGCAGCGAGGACGCGCCGCGCGCCGTCCTGATGCCCGACCGCGAGGGTCGCGGCCCGGCGCCCGGCATGGGCGACCGCCTGCTGGTCAAGTTCAGCCGGGGCGTCGAAGGTTGGGAGGCGCGCCTGGTCAAGCGGCTGGACGCCGGAACCAACCGCGTGCTGGGCGTCATCCGCAAGGGCGGGCGCGAGACTCGGGTCGAGCCGGTCGACAAACGCTCCAAGGACGTGCTGCTGGTGCCCGCCGCCCAAGCGGCGGACCTGCGCGACGGCGACCTGGTGCTGGCCGCCGTCGAAAAGGGCGAGCATCGCTACGGTCCCAAGCGCGGCAAGATTCTCGAGAACATCGGGCGCGAGGACGACCCGCGCGCCGCCTCCATCATCGCCATCCACGCCCACGGGGTGCCGACCGGCTTCTCCGAGGCAGTCGAGCGCGAGGCCGAGGATCAGGTCGTCCCGACGCTGAAGGGGCGCGAAGACCTGCGTCACGTCCCCTTCATCACCATCGACCCCGCCGATGCGCGCGACCACGACGACGCCGTCTACGCCGAGCGTGATGAAGACCCCAAGAACGACGGCGGCTGGATCGTCTGGGTCGCCATCGCCGACGTCGCCGCCTATGTGCGCCCGAACACAGCGCTGGACCGCGAGGCGCGGGCCAAGGGCAACTCGACCTACTTCCCCGACCGGGTCGAGCCGATGCTGCCGGAAGTGCTGTCCAACGGCCTGTGCAGCCTGAAGCAGGGCGAGAACCGCGCCTGCATGGCCGTGCGCATGGTCTTCGACAAGGACGGCCGTAAGACTGGGCACAAGTTCACGCGCGGGCTGATGCGCAGCCACGCCAAGCTGTCCTACGAACAGGCGCAATCCGCCATCGACGGCCTGCTGGACGACACCACCGGGCCGATCATGGAGGCGATCCTCTATCCGCTGTGGAACGCCTATCGCACCATGCTGAAGGGCCGCGAACGCCGCAGCCCCCTGGCCATCGAAAGCCCCGAGCGCCGCATCATCATGTCGCCCGACGGCGGCATCGCAGGCATCGAGCCGCGCAAGTCGCTGGAGGCCCACCGCCTGATCGAAGAGATGATGATCCAGGCCAACGTCTGCGCCGCCGAGACGCTGGAGAAGACGCACACGCCGCTGATCTATCGGGTCCACGACACGCCCAGCCAGGAGAAAATCTTCAACCTGGCCGACTTCCTGCACACCATTGGCAAGCCCTGGAACAAGGGCGAGGCGCCGAACACCAAGCGCTTCAACAAGCTGCTGGAAGAGACCCGCGACACTCCGCACGCCGAGGTCGTCAACGAAGTCGTCCTGCGCACCCAGATGCAGGCCATCTACAGCCCCGAGAACGTCGGCCACTTCGGCCTGCATCTGGACCGCTACGCCCACTTCACTTCGCCGATCCGGCGCTATTCCGACCTGATCGTCCATCGCGGGCTGATCCGGGGGTTGAAGCTGGGATCGGACGGCCTGACCGACCGCGAGATCGCCGAACTGGGCGGCATCGCCGATCATGTCACCGAGACCGAGCGTCGCTCCATGGCCGCCGAGCGCGACGCCATGGACCGCTACATCGCCGCCTTCCTTGAGGAGCACGTCGGCGCGACCTTCACTGGCCGCATCACCGGCGTCACCCGCTTCGGCCTGTTCATCCGCCTGGACGAGACGGGCGCCGACGGACTGGTGCCGGTCTCGACGCTGGGCGACGAGTACTTCACCCACGACGACCGCGCCCACGCCTTAGTCGGCGAGCGCACCGGCAAGCGGTTCCCGCTGGGCCGCCGCGTCGAGGTGCGGCTGATGGAGGCCACGCCCGTCACCGGCGGTCTGGTGCTGGAGATGCTGTCCGAGCCGGACCCGCGCGATCCCAACGCTCCGGCCCCGCGCTACGGCATGCGCGGACGCGGTGGAGACGGCCCGCCCAAGCGCGGCAAAGGCCGCCCCGGCGGCCCCAAGCCCCGCAACGGCGCCAAGCCCTCCGGCGGCCTGAAGGGCGTCCGAAAGGGCAAGCGGCGGTGAAGCCCCTCCCCTTCGACGCCGCACAAGACCTGGCCGACGCGCCCCGTGTCGGCGGCGCTCAACGCCCCAAGGACGCGGCGACCCTGATCCTGACCCGCGACGCCAGGCGTCCTGAGGTGCTGATGGGCCGCCGGGCGCCGGGCCACGTCTTCATGGCGTCGAAGTGGGTGTTTCCGGGCGGACGTATCGAACGGGCGGACTTCAACGCCGCCGACGACGGCGCCCTGTCACATGACGCCGCGCGACGATTGCAGGCGGAGATGCCCGCCCGCCGCGCCCGCGCCCTGGCCCTGGCCGCCGTGCGCGAGACCTTTGAGGAAACCGGGCTGATCCTGGGCCGCGCCGCGCCGGCCGCCTCGGTCGCCGGACCGTGGCGGGACTATCGTCAGGCAGGCGCCCTGCCCGACCTGTCGGTCCTGTCCTATGTGGCGCGCGCCATCACGCCGCCGGGCCGCACGCGCCGCTTCGACGCCCGCTTCTTCATGGCCCCGGTCGAGGCCCTGCGCGATCCCGATCGGATCGAAGGCTCGGGCGAACTGGACGAGATCGCCTGGATTCCGCTGGACGAAGCGCGAAACCTGGACCTGCCCGCCATCACCCGCTTCGTGCTGGGCGAGGTCGCCGAGCGGCTGGAGACGCCGCAACGCCCCCTGCCCTTCGTGCACATGGTGCGCGGCCGCCACGTCATCGACCATCAGGACTGACGCAGCGGCCTCGCGTCTTATTCGGCGACCGGCTTGGTCAGGTCGAAATCAACCTGGAAATGGCGGTTCGGCCGGCGCAGTTCATAGGTAAACGTCTTGCCGGGATGGACCTCCATCGCCCAGACGTTGGTCGTCGAGACTGCGGCGTCCTGAGCGTTGAACAGATCGATGGATTCCTGATCCACCGGGAATTCCTGACGCTCGGCCGTGCCTTCGTTCTTCGTATCGCCGCCGTACCAGTGCAGCGGATCCGTCTTGCCGTCCGGCTGGCGGTGATCGTGCTTCAGCCGCAGGCCCGATTCGGTGCGGGTCACGACCCAGGTGCGCGAGCGGTCTTCGCCGACCCAGAAGGGAATGCGAATCTCATCCTTCGAGCAGTCGCGCACATGCATCAGCAGACGCTTGCCGACGAAATCCGAGTCGGCGGCTTCGGTCGTGACGACCTTGCCCTCGAAGCGCTGGCCGCAAAGGGCGGTCAGATTGGCGAAGAAGGCGTCCTGCGCCGTGGCCGAGGCCGCATCGGGCTTTGCGGCAGGCGTCGCCGGTTCGGACGAGCAGGCGGACAGCGTCAATCCGGCCGCAATGACGGCGACGGACAGGGCGTGGGCGGGCTTGAAGTAGGGCGTTTTCATGTCGAAACACTAACGCTTCTGCGGCGCCGCTCAACGCGACATCGAAACCGTTGACTTTGAGCCCGTCCTGAGTATGTTCCGCGCCTCTTATTTCAAGCGGCTTTCGCCGTCGCAGAGGTAATTCCGATGGCCAAACCGGCTTCCATCAAGATCCGCCTGAACTCCACCGCTGACACCGGCTTCTTCTACGTCACCAAGAAGAACGCCCGTACGATGACCGAGAAAATGGTCGTCAAGAAGTACGACCCGGTCGTCCGCAAGCACGTCGAGTTCAAGGAAGGCAAGATCAAGTAAGGGCTTAGCCCTCCGCTTGAATCTGCAAGAATCGAAACGCCCGGTCGCAGGACCGGGCGTTTTTCGTTGTCCGTCATGCGACCACAGACGTGTCAGGCGGCGCGGGCCACCACCCGATTACGGCCGGCCTTCTTGGCCTCATAGACGCCTTCGTCGGCGCGCTTCAGCAGGGAGGCCGGCGTGTCGTCCGCCCCCATGGTCGCCGCCACGCCGACCGAGACGGTGATGCTCAACGGCTCGCCGCCCAGGATGCGGAAGGCCGAAGCGCCGACGTCCCGACGAATCCGCTCGGCGATACGATGGGCGTCCTCCAGCGTCGTGCCGGGCATGACCACCACGAACTCTTCGCCGCCGAACCGGCACGGCAGGTCCACGGCCCGCACATTGGTCGCCAGCCGCACCGAGAACTCGCGCAGCACCTCATCGCCCGCGTCGTGGCCCAGGCTGTCGTTGACCGCCTTGAAGTGGTCGATGTCCAGCACCAGCACCGCCACCGGGTCGCCGCCGCGATTGGCGCGCGCCACCAGGGCGTCCAACTGGCCGTTCATGTAGCGCCGGTTGTGCAGGCCGGTCAGGGGGTCTGTGACCGCCATCTCCAGATTGTGGTCCAGCTTCTCGCGCAGGAAGTCGCCGTAACGCTTGCGGCGCACCTGGGTCCGCACCCGCGCCGCCAGTTCCTCGGGATCGATGGGACGGATCAGGAGGTCGTGCGCGCCCAGCTCCAGCGCCTTGAGCAGGCGCGGCCGGTCCTGGGTGTCCACCACGGCCAGGATAGGCAGACGCCGCGTCGGCTCCTTGGAGCGAAGCTGGGCGATCAGCCGCAGGCCGTCGAACCGTTCGGACGTGATGTTAACGATCACCAGATCGACCGGACCGCGGGCCGTCTCCAGCCCCGCCTCAGCCGAAGGCTCGATCAGGGGGCGGTGTTCTCGCGACAGCTCCTGCGCCATCACCTGGGCCTGAAGCGTGTTGTCGTCGACGATCAGCACGCGCCCGCCAGACCCCTTGAGACGCGCCACGCCGCCGGTGTCGACGCCGACCCGGCGCCCGCTTTCCTCGCGCTCGCGCAGTTCGTCCATGACCATCTTCAGCCGGGTCAGGCTGCGGACCCGCGCCATCAGGATCACATCGTCCAGCGGCTTGGACAGGAAGTCGTCGGCCCCGGCCTCCAGGCCCTTGATCCGATCATGCCGTCCGTCCAGCGCCGTCACCAGCACCACCGGGATATGGCGCGTGTCCGCCGCCGCCTTGATCCGGCGACAGGTCTCGAAGCCGTCCATCCCCGGCATCATCACGTCCAGCAGGATCAGGTCCGGCTGCTCGGCGCCGGCCAGGGCGATGGCGGTCGCGCCGTCATGGCAGGTGAGCACGTCGTAGTATTCGAGGGTCAGCTTGGCTTCGAGCAGCCGGACGTTCGCCTCGACGTCGTCGACCACCAGGATTCGCGCACTCATGCCGCCCCCTGACCCAGGTGCCTGCGCACCGTCTCCAGGAAGGAAATGACCGAGATCGGCTTGGAGATGTAGGCTTCACAGCCCCCCTGGCGAATCCGTTCTTCATCACCCTTCATGGCGAAGGCTGTAACGGCGATGACGGGGATATGGTTCAGCTCTTCGTCATCCTTGAGCCATTTGGTGACTTCAAGGCCTGAGATTTCCGGCAACTGGATATCCATCAGGATCAGATCGGGGCGGTGCTCGCGCGCAATCGCGAGCGCCTGCAGCCCTTCGCGGGTCTGCAGCACTTCATACCCCTGGGAATCGAGCAGATCATGAAAAAGCTTCATGTTCAGCTCATTATCCTCGACGATGAGGACTTTCTTGGACATCCGCCACCCGGCCGTTGCGCCTCTTGTTCATCCGCTTTTGCGGTGGGCTGTTGCGCCTTCTTGGATGCACTGTGAGCGCAGCAGTCTTAAGTTGACGTGAAGCCGAGACAAACGGAGTTCATGCTTGGCCATCACGGCCCTCTGTCGCGACTGTCTGTGGACCGGCGACCGCCAGGTCGCGCGGTGTCCGTCGTGCGCCTCGCGCCGGGTCATCGCCCATGACGAGCTGAGCGATCTGCACATCGCCCACCTGGACTGCGACGCCTTCTACGCCTCGGTCGAGAAACGCGACCGGCCGGAACTGCGCGACAAGCCGGTGATCGTCGGCGGCGGCAAGCGCGGGGTGGTCTCCACCGCCTGCTATGTGGCGCGGCTGTATGGCGTCGGCTCGGCCATGCCGATGTTCAAGGCGCTGAAGGCCTGTCCCGACGCCGTGGTCATCAAGCCGGACTTCCGCAAATATGTGGCCGAGAGCGAGCGCATCTTCGGCGCTGTCCATCGCCTGACGCCGCTGGTCCAGACCCTGTCGCTGGACGAGGCTTGGATCGACCTGAAGGGCACCGAGCGGCTGAACGGCGGCCCGCCCGCCTTCCAATTGGCGCGCCTGCAGAAATGGATCGAGGACGAGACGGGCCTCAGCGTCTCCATCGGCCTGGCGCCCAATCGCTTCCTGGCCAAGATCGCGTCGGAGCTGGACAAGCCGCGCGGCTTCTCCGTCATCGGCGCGGCCGAGGCGCAAGGACTGCTCGCGCCGCGCCCCGTGACCACCCTGCCCGGCGTCGGGCCGGTGTTCGGGCGCACCCTGCGCTCGGACGGTTTCGCGACCATCGGCGACCTGGCCGCCGCCGAGGTCAAGGATCTGGTCCGGCGCTATGGCGAGACAGGCCTGCGCCTGCACGACCTCAGCCACGCCCGCGACAGCCGCCCGGTGAACCCGGACCACGACCGGCGCGGCATGAGCGCCGAGACCACCTTCAACGACGACCTGACCTCAGCCGAGGCGCTGGAGGCCGAGCTGTGGCCCCTGTGCGAGAAGCTGGCCTCTAAGGCCCGGCGCGACGGCATAGCCAGCCGCGTCGTGGTGCTGAAGCTGCGCAAGACGGACTTCAAGATCGTCACCCGCCGCACCACCCTGGCCGAGCCGGTGCAGACGGCGCGCGCCCTGTTCGCCGCTGGGCGCGACCTGCTGAAACCGGAACTGGGCGTGCCCTATCGGCTGATCGGCATCGGCATGGCCGACATCGCCGATGCTCAGGACGCGCCCGCCGGGCTGTTCGCCACGGCCGAGACGCGAGCCCTGAAGACCGAGACCGCCATCGACGCTCTGCGCGACAAGTTCGGAGCCGCCGCCGTGGTGGCCGGGCGCGCGTTGAAGCGACCAAATGAACGCCCTGGATGACGCGGCCGCCGCGCCGCGCTAAACCCCCTCCACACTTTCATACGGAGTCGCCCCATGAGCATTCACGCCCGCATCGCTGAACTCGGCATCACCCTGCCCGAGCCCGCCAAGCCGGTCGCCAGCTATGTCTCCTACGTCCGCTCGGGCGAGCAGATCTTCATCTCGGGCCAGCTGTCGAACGACGCCAGCGGCGGCATCAAGGGCACCGTCGGCGTGGACGTGACCCCGGAGCAGGCCGCCGAGGCCGCCCGGCTGTGCGGCATCAACCTGCTGGCCCAGATCAACGCCGCCGTCGACGGCGACCTGGATCGCGTGGTCCGCATCGTCAAGCTGGGCGGCTTCGTCCAGGCTGGGCCGGACTTCGAGGCCATCCCCGGCGTCATCAACGGCTGCTCGGACCTGATGGTCCAGGTCTTCGGCGACGCGGGCAAGCACTCGCGCTCGGCCGTCGGCGTCTACAAGCTGCCGCTCGGCTTCGCTGTCGAAGTGGACGCCGTCATCGAGGTGAAGTGAACTTCACCCTTCAGGTAAACGACCGGATCTCCGCCATAGGCCGGGACGCATGGGACGCCTGTGCGACCCCGAGCGGCGATCCCTTCGTCTCCTACGACTTCCTTGACGCCTGCGAGGCGTCCGGCAGCGCCGTCCCGTCCGAGGGCTGGGCGGCGCGCCACCTGTCCCTGCATGATGAAGACGGCGCCGTGATCGGCGTCATGCCCCTCTATCTGAAGGGCCACAGTCAGGGCGAATACGTCTTCGACCACAGTTGGGCCGACGCCTATCAGCGCGCCGGCGGCCGCTACTACCCCAAGCTGCTGGGCGCCGTGCCCTTCACCCCCGCGACCGGCCCGCGCTTCCTGAACGCGCCGGGAACGGACGCCGCCGCGGTGCGCGAGGCCCTGCTGCAAGGCGCGCTGACCCTGACCCAGCGACTGGGCGTCTCGTCCCTGCACGTCAACTTCCCGCTTGAGGCCGAATGGCGCGCCATGACCGAGGCGGGTCTGCTGCCGCGCCGGGACATCCAGTTCATCTGGCGCAACGACGATTATCGGAGCTTCGACGACTTCCTGGCCGCCCTGTCGTCCAACCGGCGCAAGACCATCCGACGCGAGCGGCGCGAGGCGCAGGCCGGTCTCGACATCCGCATCCTGACCGGGGCGGAGATCACCCAGGCGCACTGGGACGCCTTCTTCGCCTTCTACATGGACACCGGCGACCGCAAATGGGGCCGGCCCTATCTGACGCGCGACTTCTTTGCCCGCGTCGGAGCCGGCATGGCCGACCGCATCGCCCTGGTCATGGCGTTCGAGGGCGAGACGCCGGTGGCCGCGGCGCTCAACTTCATCGGCCGCGATGCGCTTTACGGCCGCCAGTGGGGGACGCTGCTCGACCGGCCCTTCCTGCATTTCGAGCTGTGCTATTATCAGGCCATCGACTTCGCCATCGCGCGCGGCCTGTCGCGGGTCGAGGCGGGCGCGCAAGGGGATCACAAGATCGCGCGCGGCTACCTGCCCTCGCCCGTCTATTCGGCCCATTTCGTCGCCGATCCCGCTCTGCGCGATCCAGTCGCCCGCTATCTGGAGCAGGAACGCCCGGCGGTGGAGGCGGAGATGCACGCCATGGCGGCGGAGCTGTCGCCCTACCGTCAGGGCTGACCCCTGACATTTCGTCGCGAGCGGCAGAACATCAGGAACCGTCGCCGTCCAGATGCGCTTTTTCCCGGAGTCTCCTCCTCACTCGCATCAGGAATTGATCATGACTGACCAACGCATCGAAGGCGCCGTGACCGAAGCGGGCGGCAAGCTGCAGAACGGCCTCGGCCGCCTGACCGGCGACAGCAAGCTTCAGGTCGAAGGCAAGCTGAACGAATTCAAGGGCAAGGCGCAGAACGCCTATGGCCGCGTCATCGACGGCCTGGACGGCATGGTGGACAAGGCCCCCGCCGACCTGCGCGACCCCGCCCGCAAGGGTCTGGATTTCGCCCGCCGCAAGCCTTTGCTGACCACCGGCATCATCGCCGGCGCGGCGGTGCTGCTCGGCGCCCTAGGCCGCAAACGCTGATCAAGGCCTTCTCCCCTTGTGGGAGAAGGCGGCTCGCGAAGCGAGACGGATGAAGGGTTGCGGGACGACAAATCCCGCAACCCCTTTTTCACGTCGCAAGACCCCTCATCCGGCCCTGACGGGTCACCTTCTCCCACAAGGGGAGAAGGATAAGATCAGGCCGTTTCTTCTTCCTCTTCCTTCACCGCCGCGCCCTTGGTCGGGGTGATATCGAAGGCGATCTTGCCGTCCTTCAACTCGACCTTGACGTGGCCGCCACGGGTCAGGCGGCCGAACAGGATGTCGTCGGCCAGCGGCTTCTTGATATGCTCCTGGATGACGCGGGCCAGGGGCCGTGCGCCATACAGTTCGTCGAAGCCGTTCTTGGCCAGCCAGTCGGCCGCCTCGTCGGTCAGCTCGATGGTGATGTTGCGGTCCGCCAGCTGGGCTTCCAGCTGCAGCACGAACTTTGTCACGACCGAACGGATCGTCTCGGCGCCCAGCGGCTTGAAGGCCACGATGGCGTCCAGACGGTTGCGGAACTCCGGCGCGAACAGGCGCTGAATGGCCTTGTCGTCCTCGCCCTCGACCTTGCCCCGGCCGAAGCCGATGGAGGCGCGGGCGTTGTCGGCGGCCCCGGCGTTGGTGGTCATGATCAGGATGACGTTCCTGAAATCGACCTTCTTGCCCACGGCGTCGGTCAGCGTCCCGTTGTCCATCACCTGCAGCAAGATGTTGTAGACGTCGGGGTGCGCCTTCTCGATCTCGTCCAGCAGCACGACGGAGTGCGGATGCTGGTCGACCGCGTCTGTCAGCAGGCCGCCCTGATCATGGCCGACATAGCCCGGAGGCGCGCCGATCAGGCGACTGACCGTGTGGCGCTCCATGTATTCGGACATGTCGAAGCGCTGCATCTCGATGCCTAGCGTGGCGGCCAGTTGCTTGGCCACCTCCGTCTTGCCGACGCCGGTCGGGCCGCTGAACAGGAAGGCGCCGATCGGCTTGTTCGGATCGCGCAGACCCGCCCGCGCCAACTTCATCGCCGCCGAGACCTGGTCGATGGCCTGTTCCTGACCGAAGACGACGCGCTTCAGATCGGTCTCCAACTCGCGCAGGGATTCCGTGTCCGACTTCGACACCGACTTGGGCGGGATGCGGGCCATCTTGGCGATGACGGCCTCGACCTCCTTCTGACCGATGACTTTCTTGCGCTTGGATTCCGGCAAAAGCATCTGCGACGCCCCCGCCTCGTCGATCACGTCGATCGCCTTGTCCGGCAACTTGCGGTCGGTGATGTAGCGCGCCGACAAATCGACCGCCGTGCGGATGGCCGAGTCCGTGTAGCGCAGCTTGTGGTGCGTCTCATAAGTCGTCTTCAGACCCTTGAGGATCTTCACCGTGTCCTCGATCGTCGGCTCGTTGACGTCGATCTTCTGGAAGCGGCGCACCAAGGCGCGATCCTTCTCGAAGTGCTGGCGATACTCCTTGTAGGTGGTCGAGCCCATGCAGCGCAGGCTGCCCGAGGCCAGCGCCGGCTTCAGCAGGTTGGAGGCGTCCATCGCCCCGCCGCTGGTCGCGCCCGCGCCGATCACGGTGTGGATCTCGTCGATGAAGAGGACCGCGTTCTCGTGGCTCTCCAACTCCTTAACGACCTGCTTCAGCCGCTCCTCGAAGTCGCCGCGATAGCGGGTGCCCGCCAGCAGCGAGCCCATGTCGAGGCTGTAGATCGTCGCGTCCTTCAGGACTTCCGGCACCTCGCCGTTGACGATCTTGCGGGCCAGACCTTCGGCGATAGCCGTCTTGCCGACGCCGGGATCGCCGACCAGCAGGGGGTTGTTCTTGGTGCGGCGGCACAGGATCTGGATCGAGCGCTCCACCTCGGCCTGACGCCCGATCAGGGGGTCGATCTTGCCGTTGCGGGCCTTCTCGTTCAGGTCGATGCAATAGGCTTCCAGCGCCTCGCCGCCCTGTTTGACGACCGAGCCGTCCTCGGCCTCTTCGGGGCTGGCGCCGCGCACCGAGCGGGCTTCGGCCGCCCCGGCCTTCTTGGCGATGCCGTGGGCGATGAAGTTGACCGCGTCGTAGCGCGTCATGTCCTGCTCCTGCAGGAAATAGGCGGCGTGGCTTTCGCGCTCGGAGAAGATGGCGACCAGGACGTTGGCGCCGGTCACTTCCTCGCGGCCGGACGACTGGACATGGATGACCGCGCGCTGGATCACGCGCTGGAAACCGGCCGTCGGCTTGGCGTCGTCGCCATCGGCCGTGGCCAGGGCGGCTAGGTCCGTGTCGACATAGGAGCCGAGCGCCGCCTTCAGCGCGCCCAGATCGACGTTGCAGGCCGTCATCACGGCCGAGGCGTCCGGATCGTCGATCAGGGCCAGCAGCAGGTGTTCGAGCGTGGCGTATTCATGCCGACGCTCGTTGGCGTAGTGGACCGCGCGGTGCAGGGTCTCTTCGAGAGGACGGGAAAACGAAGGCATGGCAGGTTCCTCTCAGTCCTTTTCCATCGTGCATTGCAGGGGGTGCTGATGGCGTCGCGCCGTCTCGACCACCTGGGCGACCTTGGTTTCGGCCACTTCGTAGGTAAAGACGCCGCAGACCCCGACGCCATGCTGGTGCACGTGCAGCATGATGCGGGTCGCGTCCTCGCGGCTCTTCTGGAAGAACCGCTCCAGCACGTAGATGACGAACTCCATGGGGGTGTAGTCGTCATTCAGGATCAGCACCCGATAGAGCGAGGGCCGCTGAAGTTTCGGCTTTGTCTCGGTGACGACGGCGGCGCCTGCGCCTCCGCCCTGCTCACCTGGCCGTCTGTTAGGCATTCGTGGTCCGTAATCGGGGAGTGTCAAAAGATCAGATAGGGAATGATGGCCTGATTTGTAGATGCGTCCAGTCACAGCCTGCGTGACCCCGGTCGCCTGACCAAAGATTCACGGGACATCTCGGCTCAGGAACCGCACCAATGCGCTTCCGTTCCCTGCCCCGGACCGCCGCCATGCCCCTGATCGCCGGACTGTTCGTCGCCCTGACGCTGGGCCAGACGCCCGCCGTCCCTACCGATGACGCCGCCCTCGCCCCCATCATCGCTGAACGGGACGCGGCCCTGTTTTCGGTCATGTTCGACCGATGCGATCCCGAGGCCCTGGCCGATCTGGTGACGGACGACCTGGAATTTTATCACGACCGGGGCGGACTGACGGCGACGCGGGCGCGCTTCATCGACGACTATCGCCAGGGCTGCGCGGCGCGGACCGCCCCTGACGCCTGGCGCTCACGGCGCGAACTCGTGCCCGGCACGATGCGAGTCTACGCCATCCCCGGCGTCGGCGCCGTCGAAGAAGGCAGCCACCTGTTCTACGAACGGCAGGGCGACGGGCCGGAAACACTGGTCGGGCGCGCCCGCTTCTCCGTCCTGTGGCGGCTGGAGCCGGACGGGCGCTGGCGGCTGGCCCGCGCCTTCAGCATCGACCACGCGCCCATGAGCGCCGAAGCGAAGCCATGAAAAAGGCCCCGGCGTCTCCGCCGGGGCCTCGTTCGCATTAAGCGTGCAGTCGCGCCTTAGCGGGCGGCCTGGAACTGCTCGACAGCGGCCGAAACGCGCTCGTTGATCGGCTTGAAGCTGTCCTTGACCGAGGCGGTCATGGTCTCGGTCGCCTTGCCGAACTCGGCCAGATAGGCCTCGGCGGCCGACTTGGCCCAGTTGGTCTGCAGCTCGAACAGTTCCTGCACCGAGCGGGCCTGCGAGAAGGACTGAGCGGCGGCGACGCCGTCTTCCCAGGACTTCTTGCTGTAGGCCACGGCCTGTTGCGACAGGGCCTCGGCGCCCTTCTGGGCGGCGGCGGCGGATTCGACCACGGCTTCCAGGTTCTTCTTGCCGTGCGCGTTCAGCTCGCTCAGCGAGGCGACCGACTTGTCGACGCCTTCGCGGAACGCCTTGGCGCCGGCGGCTTGGATGGATTCAGCCTGGGCCTTGGCCTTGGCGGTGGTTTGTTCGACGGTCTTCTTCACGGTCTCAGCGGCGTCAGCCATGGGGAGTCTCCTGAAGCAAAAGGGTTCTGGCGACAGGCGGGCCCATCGCGACAACGGCGATATGGTGCACCTGCGAAGAAACTTCAAGTGAAATTTGTGCGGCGCACAATATGATCGCTGATAACCTGCCCTCTGGATGCGGAGAGCGATCACAAGTCTGTTGACGCGCCGTTAACCCTCTCGAAACCGGGGAAGCGGATGTTAGCCTTTGTAACGTGCGTGATCGCAGCCGTCTTCGCGCCACAGTGACGAGGCTAGTAGCTTGCCCATGAACGCCCTATTCCGCCGACGTTTCCTGGCCGCCCTGGTCCTGGGCGGAATCGTCCTGACGCCGACAATCGGCGTCGCGCCGCCGGAAGCACAGTCGTCCGATAGTCGGTATGCGGCCATCGTGGTCGACGCCGCCTCGGGTGAAGTCCTGTTCTCGCGTTTCGCCGACGCGCGACGCTATCCGGCCTCCATCACCAAGGTCATGACCCTGTACCTAGCGTTCGAGGCGCTGGAGTCGGGCAAGGTCAACCTGAACGACAACCTGACCGTCTCGCCGCGCGCGGCGTCGCAGCCGCCGTCCAAGCTGGGCCTGGCCGCCGGTCAGACGATCAGCCTGGACGACGCAATGCGCGCCACGGCCGTCCGCAGCGCCAACGACATGGCCGTGGTCATCGCCGAGCACATCGGCGGCTCGGAAGGCCGATTCACCCAGATGATGACGGAAAAGGCGCGCGAACTGGGAATGGAGCAGACCCGCTTCACCACCGCCAACGGCCTGCCCGACACGCGCCAGGCGACCACGGCGCGCGACCTGTCGATCCTCAGCCGCGCGGTCATGCGCGACTATCCGCAATACTACCGCTACCTCGGCCTGCATGACTGGTTCTACAAAGGTCGGGACTACCGCAACACCAACGGCCTGCTGGCCACCGGGCGCGGCTATGACGGCATCAAGACCGGCTTCACCAACGCCTCCGGCTACAATCTCGCGGCGTCCTCGGTGCGCGACGGCAAGCGGATCATCACCATCGTCATGGGCGGTCGCTCGACCAAGAGCCGCAACGACCACGTCGCCGAACTGATGGACACCGGCTTCGAGGTTCAGCGTCGCCGCGGCCAGGGCGAGCGCATCCAACTGGCCCAGGCCTTCTTCGAACAGCGCGGCTTTGGGATCAGCGCCGATCCCTCGCCGCCCATCGCCTACGCCTCCCTGTCGGATGAAGACGGCGAAGGCGTCGGCTCCTCGACCGAGGTGGCCTATGTCGCCGGTCCGCCGCCGCGCAACCTGCCGACGGAGGTGACGCCGCCGCCGTCGGCGCGTCGCGCCGAGAACCGCCCGCCCGAAAGCCTGACCGCCGCGCTGAACGGTGGTTCGGCCGCCGCGCCGGCGGCGCCGGCCCGCGCGACCCGCAACACGTCTGCGCGCGCCGCCGCCCCGGCTCCGGCCGGCCGCTGGACCGTCCAGGTCGGCGCCTTCCGCGAGGAAGCCGTCGCCCGCGACTGGCTGAACGACGTCAGCCGCCGCTTCCGCACCCAATTCTCGAGCGCCCAGCGCGACGTGCAGACGGCGAACGGCTGGTATCGGTCGCGCTTCACCGGCATGACCCAGCAGTCGGCCGAGGCGGCGTGCGAGGCCCTGTCCGAGCGTCGCGTCACCTGCATGGTGATCCGCCCCAGCTGACCTCAGCGGCCCGGGCGTATTAGCGGCCCTGGCCGTTGCGCCAGCCCGGCTCCGCCAGACGCCGAGCGTAATCACGCACGTCCATGGGCCAGGCCTCCGTCCAGGCGTCGAACGCCGTCCAGTCGCCCGCGAACAGCATCCGCACGGCCTCTTCATAGTCCGGCAGATCGCCCGCCACGGCGGTCATGAAGCGATAGGCCGCCTCACGGCTGCGACGCATCCGATCCGGCGCCTCCGCCTCGCGAAGGGCGGTTTCGACCAGTTTGCGCAAGGCGACCGACGCCCCGCCCGGCTGGGACGCCAGCCAGTCCCAATGGCGGGGCAGCAATGTGACTTCGCGCGCGGTCACGCCCAGCTTCGGCCGCCCCGGCCCGCGCTTCTCAGGTTCAGGCTGCGACGGCTCGGGCGGTAGTCGCGCCAGCACCGCCGCAAGATCGCCGCGCAAATCCAGATCCACCGGCTGCGCATCCTCATCCCGAAAGACCAGAACCGCCCGTCCGGAGTCGTGCGCGGCCTTCACCGCACCCGCGACCTGAGCCAACGGCCCGGTCGCCATCATCGTATGGCCGTCGAAGGCCGTGCACAGAGTCATAATCCGTCCTCGCTTTGTTGAGGGCGGAATTATCCGGATGATATTATCGCGTCAATATTGCCCGGGTAATTTATTATCTCCGCTCGTCCACGCCCCCGAACAGGGTGCCGGCGATCCAGCTGACCACGCCGGTGACAATGGCGGCGCCGATCCCGGCCCACAGGCCATCGACGACGAAGCCGCCCAGGAACATGGCCGTCAGCCCGATCATGGCGGCGTTCACCACCAGCAGAAACAGGCCGAAGGTGACGATGGTCAAAGGCAGCGTCAGGATCACCATCAGCGGCCGCACGAAGGCGTTGACCACGCCCAGGATGACCGCCGCCGCGATCAGCGAGCCGGTCGAGGTGAACTCCACCCCCGGCACTAGCTTGGCCGAGGCCCACAGGCCGATCGCCGTGACCACGGCCTGAACAATGAAACCCAGCATGACGCCTCCAACTGAAGAACCTTGACCATACTAAGCGCATATCGCGGCGTTCCGCTCCGTGCGCCGCACGAGATCGCCTGCTAGGCTGAGCGCCCTACCCCGAAGGAGACCCCCATGAGCCTTCACGGCGCCTACGACCCGGACAACATCTTCGCCAAGATCCTGCGCGGCGACATGCCCAGCGTGAAGGTGTGGGAGGACGACGACGTCCTGGCCTTCATGGACGTGTTTCCCCAGTCTGAGGGGCACGTCCTGGTCGTGTCCAAGACCTCGACCGCCCGCAACATCCTGGAGATCGAGCCCGAGACCCTGGCCAAGCTGACCGCCGCCGTCCAGCGCACGGCCCGCGCGGTCGAAAAGGCGCTGAAGCCCGAAGGCCTCAGCCTGATGCAGTTCAACGGCGACGCCGGCGGTCAGACGGTCTTCCACCTGCACTTCCACATCGTGCCCCGCTGGGCCGACCGCCCGATGAAGGGCCACGGCCACGCCCCCATGGCCGACGCCGAGCAGCTGAAAATCCTGGCGCAGAAGATCGCGGCCGCGCTGGACTGACCGCCTACAGCGGCCCCTTGAAGATGAAAAAGGCGCCGCCGGCGATCAGGGCGAGGCCGATCAGGTGGTTCACCGTCAGCTTCTCGCCCAGGTACATCACCGAGAAGATCGCGAAGACCAGCAGGGTGATCACCTCCTGCATGGTCTTCAACTCGGCCGCCGAATAGACCTGATGGCCGATGCGATTGGCGGGCACGGCCAGCCAGTATTCGAAGAAGGCGATCCCCCAGCTGATCAGGACCACGATCCAAAGCGGCTTGGCTCCGAATTTCAGGTGGCCGTACCAGGCGAAGGTCATGAAGACGTTGGACAGCGCCAGCATGACGATGGGCGCGAGATAGGGCAGCGAAGGCATTCGATCAGTGTGCTTGCGTCAAAGAGATTCCGCCAGCATAAGGCGGGCCACGCCGGTTTAGCTCAGCTGGTAGAGCAGCGGTTTTGTAAACCGAAGGTCGCGGGTTCGATCCCTGCAACCGGCACCACCCTCTCCCGATCAGACCGGGAATGGTCAGGCCCGCACGTCGCGAGATGCGACGCCGTTATCCGTATCGACGGATCGCGTTTCCTCACGCTACCATCCGCCGACGACGTTCGACGCCCAGGGCCTTCGCTCGCCCGCCCGTCGTTGGCCGCCCTAGAGGATGAAAATGCGAAAATTCACCCTGCTGCTCGCTCTGCTCGTGATGGTTCCGACGGCTGTCGAGGCCCAAGCACGGCGACAAAGGGTTCCGGACCCCGATCCCCAGCACCGCGCTACGGATTGGGTTCCGCTTTCTCAATCAATGACCGAATTGCTGAATACAGGCTGGAAGATCATCTCGCATACCAACTATCGGACCGAGATGTACAACCCCAATACAGAATCGTTCTCTTTCATTCTCACGAACGGCGACCGATACGTCCTCTGTATGATCGACGACCCGGTCATGAACAACTCCACCTCTAAATGCCGCGCTCTGAACTAGCAGAACACTGATTTCAAACCGGCAGGACGGCGAACAGCCCGTCACGGCGTCCGCGAGACGAGGGCCCTCGCCTCCTCTCCCGCGCCTCAGGCGTTCGGCGTCCATACGTCGCAGGGCGAAGCATGGAGAGGCTTTGCAATATGCCGTCCATGTCTCCTGAAAATGAAATCTCTTTCCGCCGCATCACCTCTGAAAATGTCAGCGAAGTCTGCGAGTTGAGCGAAACTCTGTCGCCGGCGCAACGCGCTGTCGTCGCCGATAACGGCGTGTCCATCGCCGAGGGCTTCTGTTCCGAAGCGACATGGCTTCGGGCGATCTACCTGGACGAAACCCTCGTCGGCCTGGTCATGGTCAACGACGGCGACGAGTGGGACGACGGCATCGACTGCGACGGCCCCTATCTGTGGCGCCTGATGATCGCAGGCCCGCACCAGGGCGCGGGCGTCGGCCGTCGGGTCGTCGAGATGGTGAAGCAGCGCCTGCGTCGTCGCGGCTACGCCACGCTTTTCACCAGCTACGGCCTGGGCGAAGGCAGCCCCGAGGGCTTCTATCGCCGCCTGGGTTTCGTGCCCACGGGCGGATACTTCGGCGACGAGGTCGAGGTCTGCGCCACCCTTTAGGGCCCGTCGCGGCTCGAGTCACGCTTGTCGCAGAGGGTGGAAGCCGCTAGGCCTTCGCCTCCTTCCCTTTCCGGCCCGTAGCCACCGCAACTTCGGCCGCCTCCCTCATGTCCGAGACGACCAACAAGCTGGGTCACAGGATCCGCACACGGGGCGCCCGCACCCGGCGCGCCCTGCTGGACGCCCTGCGCAGTCTGCTGAACAGCAAGCATCTGGGCGAAATCCGTCCGGCCGACGTGGCGGCGGCGGCCGGGGTGTCGGCGCCGACCTTCTACACCTACTTCGCCTCGGTCGAGGAAGGGCTGCTGCTGCTGTGCGAGGAAGCAGGCGAGGACTTCCAACGGCTGGCTGCGCACATTCACGCCGACTGGTCCGGCGAACGCGCCTTCGAGGCCGCCCGCGCCTATGTGCTGGAGGTTCTGGGCCTGTGGAGCGACCACGGGCCGGTGCTGCGGGTCGAGCACATGCTGGCCGACATGGGCGAGCCCGCCTTCGCCGAGAGCCGCATCCGCCGCCTGCGTCGCCTGCACCTGGCGCTGGAGCGCCGCATCGCCCAGGCCCACGCCAGCGGCCTGCACCCCGAGGGGCTCAATCCCCGCCTGACCTCCTATGAGACGGCGAACCTGGTGGAATCCGTTGCGGCGGGCTTCGAACTGATGCGCCGCGCCGATACGCCGGAAGCCATCATAGACACCACCGCCCACATCGTGGTGAAGCTGACCACCGGGCGCTGACGCCCTCGCTTGGACAAGCTGTCCATTGCGACGGCGCCCTCATGGGCTAAAGCATGCCCCTCGGCCAAGGAGTGCGTCATGTTCCGTCTTTCGTCCTTCCCCACGATCCGCCGCGCGTCCGGCCCGGCCGTCGTGCTGGCCGCCGCGCTAACAGTCTCTCTGGGCCTCACGGCCTGCGGCCAAGGCGCCGAAGGTTCGGGAACGGGCGCGGCCGAAGCTCCCAAGCCCCCTGCGCCGACCGAGACCGAGAAAGCCGCCCTGCTGGCCTCCCTGCCCGCCCCTTATGACCAGGCGAATCTGGAGAACGGCCGCCGCGCCTTCGCCCGCTGTCGTTCGTGCCACACCATCACGCCAGGCGGGCCGAACATGACGGGCCCCAACCTCTATGGCGTGTTCGGCAGCGAGGCGGGCGCGCGGGACAAGTACAGCTATTCCCACGCCCTGCGGACAGCGGACTTCACCTGGGACGCCGAGACCCTGGACCATTGGCTGCAGAACCCACGCACCTTCCTGCCCGGCAACAAGATGAGCTTCGCCGGCCTGCCCGACGCCACGGACCGTCGCGACGTGATCGCCTTCCTGAAGGTCGAGACGGGGTTCAAGCCGACCGGCGAGTGAGTAACGCCTAGCCTTCTCCCCTTGCGAGAGAAGGTGGCCGAGCGGAGCGAGGTCGGATGAGGGGTTGCGGGACGTCTGACGCGCGTCCCTTCATCTGAGGTCGCAAAACCCCTCATCCGTCTGCCTTCGGCAGCCACCTTCTCCCACAAGGGGAGAAGGAAACTACTCCGCCGGGCTCATGTCCGGTTCGAGGCCGTCGCGCTTCTCCTGCGCTTCCCATTCCTCGATCTTGCGGGCGGTGTATTCCGGCGACTTGGTGAAGCGCGCCAGCACGCCGTAGATCACCGGCACCACGAACAGAGTCAGCACCGTCGCGAACATGGCGCCGGTGAAGATAACCACGCCGATGGTCTGACGGCTGCCCGCCCCCGCCCCTTGCCACAGCACCAGCGGCAGGGCGCCGAAGGCGGTGGCGATCGAGGTCATGATGATCGGACGCAGGCGCAGCGACGAGGACTCGATGATCGCCTCGCGGATGCTCCGCCCCTGATCGCGCAGCTGGTTAGCGAACTCGACGATCAGGATGCCGTTCTTGGCGGCCACGCCGATCAGGATGATCAGGCCGATCTGGCTGTAGATGTTCAGGCTGGAGCCCGCCATCAACAGACCGAACAGCCCGCCCGCCGCCGCCAGGGGCACCGTCAGCATGATGACCGCCGGGGTGATCCAGCTCTCGAACTGGGCCGCCAGCACCAGGAAGACCAGCAGCAGGGCCAGGGCGAAGGCCCAGCCGACGGCGCTGCCCGCCTCCTGCTGATCGCGCGCGGCGCCGCCCCAGCGGATATTGGTCACGCCCTGCGGCTGCTTGGCGACCTCGGCGTTCAGGAACTGCACCGCGTCATCAATGGTCATGCCGGGATTAAGGTCGGCCGCCAGGGTGATCGCCCGCTGACGATCCAAACGACGACGGTCCGGCGTATCGCCCGAAGTCTTGGTCGAGACCACGGCGGACAACGGCACCAGTTGGGCCGTGCCGGTCGAGACATAGAGCGACTCCAGGTCCGTCACTTCGCGGCGATTGTCGCGCTCGGTCTGCAGGATGACGTCGTATTCCTGACCGCCCTTGATGTAGGTCGTGGCGCGGCGCGAACCGAACATGGTTTCCAGCGTGCGGCCGATCTGTTGCGAGGAGACGCCCAGGGCGGCCGCCTTCTGCGGATCGACATCGACCAGCAGACGCGGCGCGTTCGGCTCATAGTTCAGGCGCGGCCGCGAGAAGCCGGGGTTCTCCTGCGCCGCCGCCAGGATGGGCTGCAGCCAGTTGTAGATGGCGGCGTATTCCGAACCCGTGACGACCATCTCGACCGAGTTGGAGTTGCCGCCGCCCCGCTGGAAGGCGCCGGGCGTCGAGGCGTTGACCTGGGCGCCGGTCTGGTTGCGCAGCTTGCCGTTCAGCTCCTGGGCGATCTGGTCGGCCGAGCGGTCGCGCTCGGACCAGTCGGACAGGTTCAGGATGGCGCTGCCCGAGCTGAAGCCGGAACCGCCGAAACCAGGCGAGGACACCAGGAAATTGGCCGCCTCGCCGTTCTCACGATACTCGGCCAGGATCGGCTCCAACCCCAGCATGATCTCACGCGTGTAGTCGAAGCCCGTGCCCTCAGGCCCGGCGATGCGAAGCGTCACGCGCCCGCGGTCCTCGTTCGGCACCAGTTCGTTCGGCAGGTGCAGGAAAATGCCTGTAGCCCCCGCCGCGACCAGCACGATGACGGCCGCCACCCCGCCGACAGCGATGCGTCGGCCCAGCAGGGCGTCAAGCGAAGCCGCATAGGAACGCTTCAGGGCGTCCATGCCCGCATCCACGCGCCGCGCCACCCAGCCGCCGGTGTGCGCCGGCTTCAGGATCTTGGACGCCAGCATGGGCGACAGGCTGAGCGCCAGGAAGGCCGAGAAGGCCACGGCCGCTGCAATGGCCGCCGCCAGTTCCACGAACAGGCGCCCGACGTAACCCGGCAGGAACAGCAGAGGCGCGAACACGGACAGCAGCACGATCGTCGTCGCCACGACGGCGAAGAAGACCTGACGCGCGCCGCGCTCGGCCGCCACCAGCGGCGGCTCGCCGTGATCCAGACGGCGCTGGATGTTCTCGACCACGACGATGGCGTCGTCGACGACCAGGCCGATGGCCAACACCAGGGCCAGCAGGGTCAGCAGGTTCAGCGAGAACCCCAGCGGAGCCAGGACGATGAAGGTCGCCAGAAGGCAGATAGGCGCCACCACCGACGGGATGATCGCCGCCCGCAGGCTGCCCAGGAAGATGAAGTTGACCAGGGCCACCAGGGCCATGGAGATGCCGATGGTGATCCACACCTCGTCGATGGCGTGCGAGGTGAAGACCGAGTTGTCGGAGCCGACCTCCAGCGTCGTGCCAGGCGGCAGGCTGTGGGCGACCTCCTCCATCAGCTTGCGCGCGCCTTCGGAGATCTGCAGATCGTTCGACTGGGCCTGACGGGTGACGGCCAGGCCGATCTGATCGACGCCGTTGCCGCGGAACAGGCGGCGCGCCTCGGCGGGCGCCTCCTCGATCCGGGCGATGTCGCCCAGACGGGTGACGTATGCGGCGTTGCCGATCAGGGCGCCGGTGACGCCGTTGGTCATGGCCGCCGAGGCCGCGCCCAGGGTGCCCGACGCCTGCGCGCCCGTGGCGGTCGAGGCCGAGCCGCGCGTGCCGATGGGCAGTTGGGCGAAATCGGCCGGGTCGGCGTAGTTGCGCGCCACGCGGACGGTGTAGTCCTTCTGCGCCGACTCCAATGCGCCTGCGGGCAGTTCGACGTTCTGGCTGTTCAGCGCATTCTCGACGTCGGTGACGGTCAGCCCCCGCGCCGCCATGGCCCCGGCGTCCAGCCAGATGCGCATGGCGTAGCGTTGCTCGCCGAAGATGTTGACCTGGGCCACGCCCGGCACGGTGGCGAAGCGGTCCACCAGATAGCGGCGGGCGTAGTCGGTCAGCTCCATGCGGTCCATCGTCGTGGAGCGCAGGAACATGATCATGATCGGCTGGCTGTCGGAATCGGCCTTGGCCACTTCCGGCGGGTCGGCCTGATCCGGCAAGCGGCCCAGCACGCGCGAGATACGATCGCGCACGTCATTGGCCGCGTCATCGATGTTGCGGTCCAGCGAGAACTCGATGTTCACGTTGGAGCGGCCGTCGCGGCTGGTCGAGTTGATGCGCTCGACGCCCTGGATGCCGGCGATCTGCTGCTCGATCGGCTCGGTGATCCGGCTCTCGATCACCTCGGCCGAGGCGCCGGCGTAGTTGGTGCTGACCGACACGACCGGCGGGTCCACGTCCGGCAGCTCGCGCACGGGCAGGAAGAAGAAGGCCGCGGCGCCGATGACGCACAGGACGATGGCCGCCACCGCCGCAAAGACGGGGCGCCGGACCGAAACATCGGACAGCATCATGGGCGGGCCGCCTGCGACGCGCGTGCGCCGCCCTTGGCTGGAGCGCCGCGCTGCTGACCTTCGGCGCCTTCGACGGTGACGGGGGCGCCCGGTTGGATGCGGTTCAAGCCGGACGCGACGATGCGGTCGTTGTTGCCCAGACCCGAAACGATCTCGACAAAGCCGCTCTCGACGGCGCCGGTCTGGACCTCGACGCGCTGGGCGGTCGTGCCCGTTTCGCCGCGCGCGATGCGATAAACGAAGGCGCCCTGGCCCTCATACTGAACAGCCGCCTCAGGCACGGCCAGGCTCTGTCGGCGCCCCTGGTGAACGGCGACGCGCATCATCATGCCCGGGCGGATGCGGTTTCCGGGGTTGGGGAATTCGGCGCGGGCGATGACGGCGCGGGTCTGTTCATTGACCCGCGTATCCAGCAAGGCGATGCGGCCGTTGAACTCTTCGCCGGGGAAGGCATCCGTGGTCGCCGTGATCGGCGCGCCCACGGGCAGGACGCCCAGATAGCGTTCCGGCATGGGGAAGTCGACGCGGACCCCGCTGGTGTCGTCCAGGGTGGTGATGACCGCGCCCGGCGAGATCAGGGTGCCCGGCGTGACCGACGTCAGGCCCAGCACGCCGGCGAAGGGCGCGCGCAGGATACGGTCTCCGCGACGCGCTTCCGACGCCGCCATGGCCGCCTGGGCCGTCTTCAGCGCCGTCTCGGCCGTTTCGGCCATGACGCGCGGCGCCACGCCGCGCTCAGCCAGGATGCGATAGCGGTCATATTCGCGCTGAGCGTTCTCCAACTGGGCGCGCGCGCGGATCAGATCGGCGTCTTCCTCACGCGCCTGCAACTCGACCAGAGGCGCCCCCGCGGCCACGGCCTGACCGTCGGTGAACATGACCTTGGTCACCAGTTCGGTCGTGTTCGAGGTGATGTTGACCGAGCGGCGGCTGCGGGCCACGCCCAGCACGCGGATCTGGTCGGCGAATTCGCGACGCCCCGCCACGACCTCGGCGACGATCTGGCCGCGTCCGGCGCCCGGTCCCCCCGGACCGCGCTGCTGGCCTGCGTCGCCGCCGCCGGCCGCGATCTTGATGATCGCCGCCACGACCATCAGCCCCAATACGCAGGCTGCGCCGATAATGAAAAAATGGCGTTTGAACACGCGACGCAGTCTCCCCGACAACAAGCGCCCCCGCTTAACGGGTCACCGCCGTTACGCAAATAACGTATCTGTAACGTGGCGAACCTCGGATTCCGTCGCGGAAATCGGGACTAAAATCGACGCCAGATTCCGATGACAGGCCCTCTGCCCGCAGGAATTTCACGACCCGAAACGGCCTGTCGCCAGCCAGCCTGCAGCCGCCAGTCTCCGAACCGACGCACCACCGAAGCCTCCAGCGACAGCCAGCGCGCCGCGCCGTCGCCATCCGCCGCCCCGCCGAAGGCCTGCGCCATCACCATCCAGTCCTGGTTGAGGTGCGCCCCGGCCGTCACATCCGCGCGCGTCTCGTCGGGCAAACCCGACCGCCAGCGCCGCGCCGCTTGGAGATCAATAAATCCGCGATCAAAGGACCGGCCCGCCAGAAGCCGCACCTCGACGTCGCTGTCTCCCGCGCCCGGCGGAGCGTAGCCGGCGTTGCGTCCCGCCCCGCCCTCGGCGTAGCCGACATAGACGGCCGCGACGTTGCGATCGTCGCGATAGGCCTGCCAGCGCACGCCCATCTCGATCGGCCCCAGCCCCTGATAGTCGAGGAACTCGTCGCGCCCGTCCTGCCATTCGCCCTTGGCTTGAAGAGTGAAGCGTTCGCTCAAGCCATATTCGACGAACACGCTGGCCGCGATGTCGCGCCGCCCGCCCGGCAAGTCGGCCCGCCCGCCGTCGGAGGTGAAATAGTCCTCGGCGCGGATATTCTCGTATTTGACGATGATCTCGCCCTGCCCCTTCGGCAGGTTCCAGGCGCCGGCGTGGGCCGCCTCAGCGCCGGACAGCGCAACCAATCCGACCCAAAGGCCGACGCTTCCCCTCCCTCGCACGGCCCCACCCTTTGCTAGATGTCGTAACCGGGCGATTTTCGCTGCAGCTGGCGCAGGGCGCCGGGCCAGGCCAGGGAAGAGATGAAGCCGATTCCCCGGCCCTGCTCCTTGGTTTCGGCCTGGGCGGCGTCAGGCGCGATCAGAACGTTGTCGCGTCCCGCCGACAGGGCCGCGACCTGATGGGCGCAGGCGCGTTCCAGGAAGAAGATCCCGACCCAAGCCTCCGCCGCCGTATTCCCGACCGCCAGGGTGCCGTGATTGCGCAGCAGCATCAGCGGCTTGTCGCCCAGGTCCGCCACCAGCCGCTCGCGCTCGTCGTGGTTCAGGGCCAGGCCTTCATAGCCGTGATAAGCGACCTGATGCTGCAGCAGGCAGGCGTTCTGGCTGATCGGCAACAGGCCGTCCTTCTGCGCCGCGACGCCCACGCCGTTCACGGTGTGCAGATGAATGACGAAATGCGCCTCTTCGCGCGCCGCATGGACCGCCGAATGGATGGTGAAGCCCGCCGGATTGATGAAGCTGGTCGTGTCCTGAACGACATTGCCGTCCAGATCGACCTTCACCAGGGAAGAAGCTGTAATTTCATCGAAATACCAGCCGTATGGATTGATGAGGAAGTGATGCTCCGGTCCCGGCACGCGAGCCGAGATATGGGTGAAGATCATGTCGTCCCACCCGTTCAGCGCCACCAGGCGGTACAGCGCGGCCAGGTCGACCCGCACCTTCCACTCCGCCTCGGAAACCTGGGATTTGAGCGACTGCGCCGCGTCCGTCATTGGCCTTCCCCTTATCAGCGTTCAGATGAGCCTCTCTCCGCTCCGGCCCGGCGTCAAGTCGCCGACCGCCGCCGAAAGGCTCGAAACGGAAGACTTCATTAACCCTGTTTTCATCGACACGAGCGAACACTGTCCGCCGGCGGCGCGGCCGCATCGTCAGGGGGATGTTTCGTGGACTCAATCGAGGCGTTCGCGCCCTCCCCGCGTAGCGAGCCCCTGCCGCTGGCCAGCCTTCACCAACTGATCGATTTGGCCGCCGGACGGCCGCCGGAAGAACAGCAGCGCCTGTTGCTGGGCGTGGCGGACCTCTACTGCTCGGTCGGCGGCCAGGCTGGCGCGCCACCTGCCCTGACCGAGGTCTTCGTCGCCATGGTCCGCGCCGCCGAGCAGGATATCCGCCGCGCCCTGGCCGAACGTCTGGCGGACGCCGCCTGGGCGCCGGCGGACCTGGTGCGCCTGCTGGCCGCCGACGCCATAGAGATCGCCCGCCCGGTGATCGCCGCAAGCCCCCTGCTGCTCGACGCCGACCTGCTGGCCCTGCTGGAGGAAGCCTCGCTGGACCATCAGGTCCAGGTGGCCCTGCGCCCCGATCTCGGCCCCCTGCCCGCCCGCGCCATCCTCGATCGCGGCGAGCCGGCCGTCCTGACCGCCCTGGCCGTCAACGGGACGGCGCGGCTGGAAGCCGCCGACATGGCTCGATTGGTGGAGCAGGCGCGGTCCATCGCCGCCCTGCGCGCGCCGCTGACGCGACATCCCCGGTTGAACGAGGATCTGGCCCTGCGTCTCTATCAGTGGGTCGGCGAGGCCCTGAAGCAGGCCATCTCCCAGCGCTTCAGCCTGGACGCCGCCGCCCTGGCGACGGCGGTCGCCGCAGCGGCCCAGCAAGCGGCCGAGACCACGCCCGATCACGCCGCCGCCCAGTTGGCCGCCAAGCTGCATGCGGCGGGACAACTGCGCCCCGCCACCCTGATGCGGGCGCTGCGGGAAGAGAAACTCGACCTCTTCATCCACGCCCTGACCATGCTGAGCGGTCTGGAGACCGAGGCCCTACGGCGCGCCCTGCGCGGCGACACCGCCCGACCGCTGTTTCTGGCCTGCACCGCTGCAGGGCTGGATCGCGCCGCCTTCCCCGCCCTGCTGCGCGAGGTTCGTCGGTTGAACCACGGCCTGCCGCATGATCCTGACGGCGAGGCCTGGCGGCCGGCGCAGCGGTCGACCACGCAGGCGGCCTATGAATTTCGTCTGCTGATGGCGCCTGAAGGCGGGTCGACCGTTTGACAGCGCGCCTCCGCTCCGCTTGCGTAGCGCCGTGACTCAGTCGTTCCACCCCACCGCCATCACCTTCGTCGCCAGCGACCGGCCCGAGGCCGAAGCCGCCCGCCAGCGGTTGAGCGAACGCTATGGCTCGGTTCCCGCCGCCGAAGCTGAGGTCATCGTCGCCCTGGGCGGCGACGGCTTCATGCTGGAGACCCTGCACAACAATCTGCAGCTGCGCACGCCCGTCTATGGGATGAACCGCGGCTCCGTCGGCTTCCTGATGAACGACTATGAGGAAGACGACCTGCTGGATCGGCTGGCCCAGGCCGACCGCACCGTCCTTCATCCCCTGCAGATGGACGCCTGGGTCGAAAGCGGACAGGTCCATAGCGGCTTGGCCATCAACGAAGTCTCCCTGCTGCGCCAGACGCGACAGAGCGCCAAGCTGCGCATCAGCATCAACGACAAGGTGCGGCTGGAGGAGTTGACCTGCGACGGCTGCCTTGTCGCGACCCCGGCCGGATCAACCGCCTATAATCTGTCGGCGCACGGGCCGATCATTCCCCTGGACGCGCCCAGCCTGGCGCTGACGCCCATCAGCGCCTTCCGCCCCCGGCGCTGGCGCGGCGCCCTGCTGTCGCACACCGCGCGCGTGCGCTTCGACGTACTGGAGCCGGACAAGCGGCCAGTCAGCGCCACCGCCGACAATTTCGAGGTGCGCCGCGTCTCGCGCGTCGAGGTGCGGGAGCGTCGCGACATCACCCTGACCATGCTGTTCGATTCAGGCCGCTCATATGAAGAGCGCGTCATGGCCGAACAATTCGCCGCCTGAACTGTAAAATAGTCGAGGCGCCGTCACCGGATTTTAAGCCTCTGCGCGACAAAATGGCCGCTGTTGTTGAGGAGCCGCCCGTGACCAACCAAGTCATCCGCCCGCCCAATCCCCTGCGCGCCAAGGTCGGCGGCGGCTTCGGCGGTATTGACGCCAACGCCATCGCCAGGGCCGAGGAGGCGCTGAAGGCCATGTCGGCGCAGTTCGGCCAGTGGTTGAACGACGAGGTGGTCAGGCTGGACAAGGCTCAGTCCGACATCCGCAGCCAGGGCTATACGCCCGAAACGGCTGAGGCCCTCTATTTCCGCGCCCACGACCTCAAGGGACTGGGGACCACATACGAATACCCGCTGGTCACGCGCATCGCCGCCTCGCTCTGCCGGATGCTGGACGACGCCGACAAGCGGATGCAGGCCCCCCTGGCCGTGGTCGACGCCCACATCGACGCCATCAAGGCCGTGGTCCGCGACAAGATCCAGACCGACGACCATCCTGTCGGACGCGATCTGGTTGAAACCCTGGAAGCCCGTGCGGCGGAGCACCTGGGCTAAAGCCGACTGATGGATCAGGCGCGGCTCAGGCCGCGCTGACGGCGCCGCGCCAGCCGTCGTCAGCCGGACGATCCAGCCGCTCCAGCAGATAGGCCAGATCCTCACGGGCGGCGTCGGGACGCTGACTCAGGAACCGCTCCAGCATCCGTTGACGGAAGACGGCGCTGCCGGTGTCCCCGCCTTCGGCCTGGAGCGCCCGCCAGGTGTCGACCCCGGCGCGGAAGGCTTGGAACAGACGTGGCGGCATGCCCGCACGGTCGTAGATGGCCTTGAGTCCCAGAGGCCCGGCGTCATGCACCATCAGCCAGGCGCGATGATGCGGCGTACCCGCCAACTCGGCCAGGGCGTGCTCGAACAGGCCGATCTGCCCCCGCGCCAAGGACCGCAGCAACAGAGACGGCGTCAGCACCCGGCGGCTGTTCAGCCCGGCCACAAAGGTCGGCAGATCATCCGTCACACGGGCCTGGTCCACCAGGTCGATCGTGGCCCGCTCCCGCGCGAAGTCGGCGAACTGGATAGCGGTCTCAGGCGTCAGGGCGTGGCGGGTGATCAGGTGTTCGCGCACAGCCTCGCTGGCCAGAACCACCAGCCGCTCGGTCACGGACAGCGGCAGAACCTGACGATAGGCCAAGGCTGAAATCACCTCCGGCGCATCGCTGAATCGATCCAGGGCCACGCCCAACGCAGCCTCGGACAGATCGGCGTTGTCGTTTGCGGCCAGGGCTGCCACCGCCTCCTGCCTGCCTTCGGCGACCAAAACCGACGCCACATCGCGCGGCACGCGCGGGCGGGACGCCACCGCCACCTGACGCAGCGCCGTCCCGGCGCGCACGATCTCGATCAGGTCGTCGTCCGTGAAGGCCGGGCAGCTGTTGATGATGGGCAGGGCCACGCTGTCCACGTCGCCGGCCAGCCTGCGCGCCGCCTCGCGCGGCATGATGTCCGAAGCCTTCAACGTCACCGCCACGGCCCGTCGCACCAGTTCCGCCGCATCGGCCGCCAGCACGCTCAGAATCTTTTGCGCCGCCTCGCGCTCCACGTCATCCAGCGCCATGCGGTCGATGCTGCGGCACAATTTATGGGCGGCGGCCGCGCGCTCGTCCTCCAGATCAGACTTGATCAGGCGCCGTATGTCGCTTTCCGTCAGTCTGGCGCGGTAGGCGGTCATGGCTCGAAGGCTCAGGGTTGGCGAGGAATCAATCGTCACCCCTAGCGTTACATAGTTAACACCCTCTTAGGAATAAGGCGGAAGCGTGGTCACGCCACCTTATCCGGCGGCGGAGCGAATGCGCCTCCGAATCCGCCGCCTGATCCCTGCCCGTCCTGGCCCAGCAACAGCGCCAGAAGGCTCTGATCCTGCTTCAAGCGGTCCATGCGCGCAGCCAGCATCCGGTCCTTTTCGCTCATCTCCGGCGCCGCCTTGGCCGCCCCGCCGCTGCCGACGCCGACCGCCGGGAAGGCCTCGCCCGCCGTGCGCTGCAGATTGGCGTGCACCTCGGCCGCCGTCGCCGCTCGGCCGTTGCGATAAAAGATCGAACGGTTGGCCGAAGCCGCTTCGGGGAACAGGGCCACCGCGCTGGTCTGCGGCCGCGACTGCACCGCCTCCAACAGCTTGGCCGCGCCCGCCGGACCCAGGAAGTGCGCGGCGTACAGGTCGCCCGCCCCCGGCTCGCGCCCCGTGCGGCCGCGCAGATAGGCCGCGTTGGAGGCCGTCAGTTCCCCCGCCATGGTCGAGGCGGCCTGAGGATCGAAGCGCAGGTCCAACACGACGTTGCGAGCCGAGCCGCGCACCTGCCAGCGCCCGTCGCCGCCCTGATAGATCAGGTCAGCGTACTGGCCGTAGCCGTGCTTGGCGCCGTGCCGCTTCACCGTGCCCAGCCAGGTCTGCTCGATGAACTGGAACAGGCCCGAGGCCGAGGACGTGGGCGCCCGCGCATTGGGGTTCATCGCGCTTTCGCGACGCGCGGTCTTCATCAGGAAATCGAAATCCACGCCAGTCGAGGTCGAGGCGCGCCGGATCGCCGCCTCCACGCCGCCGGATGATGGAATCGCTTTCACGGTCATGTGTGAACGGTCGCTAACCTCGGTAAACGAAAGCTTAACGCAGCGCCCCTGCCGTTAACAATTCCAAGCGCCACAATAAGGCCGCAAGCGAAGCGCGAACTCTGTTCCGTGGGTGCTGGGGAGGGCCTGCGACAGGAGGCGCGTAAGTCATGATGATGCGTATCGCCGGGGGCCACGGCGTGGTCAGCCCCCTCGACTTCCAGCAACGCAAGAAGCCCCTGCCCCGATGGGTGTGGGCGATGATCACCGCCTCGGCTCTGGTGCATGTCGGCGCCGGCGTCTGGCTGTATCAGCAACGCTTCGAACTGGCCGACGCCCCCGCGTCCTTGGAAGACCTGCCCACGACCATCGTGGAGCTGACGCCCAGGGTCAAACCGCCCGAGCCGAAGACGGCCTCGCCCGCGCCGACGCCGCCGATCCACCGGCCGACGCAGGTCATGCCCAGCGACGTCGCCCCGCTGGAGGTTCCGGTCGCCCCCGTCGTCAGCCATGACGCCGGGCCGGTCATCAACCTGACCGAACCTGCGACCGAGCCCTCGGCCGGAACGACGGTCACGCCCGAACCGCCCAAGCCGGTTCCCGTCATCACCCAGCCTGACTGGGTGCGGAAGCCGACGGCGGATCAGTTGATGCGGGCCTATCCGTCCGCTGCCGAGGCGCGTGGGATCGGCGGCGTGGCCGAACTGTCCTGCCTGGTGCGTGTGGACGGCAGCCTGACCGGCTGTTCCGTCACCTCGGAAACGCCGGGCAATCAGGGCTTCGGCCGGGCGGCGGTGAGCCTGAGCCGCTACTTCCGCCTCAGCCCGCGCACCGTGGACGGACAGGCCGTCGACGGCGCGCGCGTCACCATGGCGATCCGCTTCGACCTGCCCAAGGACTAAACGAACCGCGAGGGATGGAGGGTCGGCTCGGCGACGGGCCGGCCCTCTGTCGCGTCGGCCACAACCGCGCCGACCAGCGGCCCCAACAGCCAGCCGTTGCGGCGCGGCCCCAGCGCGACATGAAGACCCGCCGCGACCTTCCCGGCCATCGGCAAGCCGTCCGGCGTCGTGCCGCGCACCCCCGCACGCCAGTCGATGCTCAGCGGGCGCGGTGCCTGATCCAGCACCTTCCATGCAGCGGCCAGCATGGCCTCGCAACGCATGGCGTCGGGCGTCACCGAGCGCTCGCCCGGCTCCATCGTCGCCCCGATCACGCTGCCCTCGCCCATCGGCGCGACATAGGCGCCCGGCCCGCGCACGACGTGATCGACCAGCTTCTCCTTCACCAGACCGATCTGGCCGCGAATGGGGGTAATGCAGGCGACCGCCGCGCGCGCTTCGGGCGGCAGACCCTCCATAGCCGGGTCGGCGCCCGTGGCCAGGATCAGATGCTCCGCGCGCACGGCGCCCGCCGTCGTCTCGACCCGCCAGCCGAGCGCGTCCGGGGCCATGCGCAGCGCCCGCGCCTCGATCACGGTCAGTCCCTGCGCCAGCGCCTTCAGCGCCTGAGGCGGATCAACCTTGGCGTCCTCATGCGTCGTCAGGCGGGCCGAAGCGGCGTCATACTCATGCTGGAAGCTCAACGCCTTCATCCGCGCCGCCAGTTCGGCGACGTCGCCGCCGCGCCATTCCGCCAGATCGCCATACAGCCGCACGCCCGTCGCCTCTGCGAAGGCGGGCCACAGGTCGCGCGCGCGACGCAACACTTGCGCCGCCTCGGGCGACAGATCGTCGATGGCGCATTCCATGGCCGGCGCGATCATGCCTGCCGCTACCGCCGAAGCATTGACGCCGCCGGGGTCTACCACCGCAACGCGGCGTCCGCGTCGTCTCAACTCCGCCGCCGCGCACAGGCCCAGCGCGCCCGCGCCGATGACCACGACGTCGAAGGAAGGTTCGGGAGAATTAAAAAGGGGCACGGGATGTCCTTCGACCTCCCGCGCCCCGATTTCAACCGTTGAGGACGGTCTTTTATTCAGCCGCCAGCTTGGCCGCGCGCGCCTCTTCCAGACGCTTGGCCAGGGCGGCGTGCTGGCCCCACAGGGCCTTGGGCAGACGATCGCCGAACTTCTCGTAGAAGGCGGGGATCAGGGCGGCTTCCTCGGTCCAGACGTCGGCGTCGACGTCCAGCAGGATCTGCAGGTCGGCGTCGGTCAGCGTCAGACCCGACAGGTCCAGCGCGGCCTTGGACGGCACGCGGCCGACCGGAGTGTCCACGGCTTCGGCCTGGCCTTCCAGACGCTCGACGATCCACTTCAGCACGCGGGCGTTGTCGCCGAAGCCCGGCCAGACGAACTGGCCGTCCTCGTTCTTGCGGAACCAGTTGACGAAGAACAGGCGCGGCAGCTTGGACGCATCGGCCTTCTCGCCCATCTTGAGCCAGTGGCCGAAATAGTCGCCCATGTTGTAGCCGCAGAAAGGCAGCATGGCGAACGGGTCGCGGCGCAGCTCGCCGACCTTGTTCTCGGCGGCGGCGGTGCCTTCGGAGGCCACGGTCGAGCCCATGAAGACGCCGTGCTCCCAGTCATAGGCTTCCGTCACCAGCGGCACGGCCGAGGCGCGGCGACCGCCGAACAGGATGGCGTCGATCGGCACGCCTGCTGGGTCTTCCCACTCCGGCGCGATGGACGGGCACTGACCGGCCCAGACGGCGAAACGCGAGTTCGGGTGGGCCGCAGGCTCGCCCGATGCCGGATCGTGCGGCTGGCCCTTCCAGTTGGTCAGGCCTTCCGGCGCGTCCTTCGACAGGCCTTCCCACCAGACGTCGCCGTCAGCGGTCAGGGCGACGTTGGTGAAGATGGTGTCGCGCGTCAGGGTTTCGAGCGCGTTCTTGTTGGTGTTGCGGCTGGTGCCCGGCGCCACGCCGAAGAAGCCCGCTTCCGGGTTCACGGCGTACAGACGGCCGTCGTCGCCGAAGCGCATCCAGGCGATGTCGTCGCCGACCGTCTCGGCCTTCCAGCCGTCCAACGCCGGTTGCAGCATGGCCAGGTTGGTCTTGCCGCAGGCCGACGGGAAGGCGGCGGCCACATATTTGGACACGCCTTCGGGGCTGGTCAGCTTGAGGATCAGCATGTGCTCGGCCAGCCACCCCTCGTCGCGGGCCATGATCGAGGCGATGCGCAGGGCGTAGCACTTCTTGCCCAGCAGGGCGTTGCCGCCGTAGCCCGAGCCGTAGGACCAGATTTCCCGCGTTTCAGGGAAGTGGACGATCCACTTGTCGTCGTTGCAGGGCCATGCCACGTCGGCCTGACCTTCGGCCAGCGGCGCGCCCAGGGTGTGAACGGCGGGGACGAAGACGCCGTCAGCGCCCAGCATGTCCAGCGCGCCCTTGCCCATGCGGGTCATGACGCCCATCGACACGGCGACATAGCCGCTGTCGGTGATCTCAACGCCCAGGGCGGAGATCTTGGAGCCCAGCGGGCCCATGCAGAACGGCACCACATACATGGTGCGGCCCTTCATGCAGCCGTCGAACAGGCCGTCCAGACGGGCGCGCATTTCAACCGGATCGGACCAGTTGTTGGTCGGGCCGGCGTCGGCTTCGTCTTCGGAACAGATGAAGGTGCGGCTCTCGACGCGGGCCACGTCCTTGGGGTCCGAGGCGGCATAGTAGCAGCCGGGGCGTTTGGCCTGATCCAGCTCCTTCAGCGTGCCCTTGCCGATCAGATCGGCGACGATGGCGGACTTCTCGGCGGCCGAGCCGTCGCACCAGTGAACACGGTCAGGCTTGGTCAGGGCGGCGATCTGCTCCACCCAGGCGACGAGGCCCTTGTGTTCAGTCGGCGCCGGATGGAGTCCGGGAATCGATTGCGTCACGTCTTGCTCTCCTGAAGCTGCGCGCAGCGATCTGTCGTCGCCGTCACGCAATAAGCTGATCACGCTGTGTAACGGGGCCAATGAACCCCAAGGGACGTAAGGTCAACCGCTGCACGTTTCATTCCCCCGTTATCCGGCTCGCCCCATCCGCACGCACATTTAAATCGTCAGAGCGCGCCCCAAGGGCTATCTCCTTCGCCGTGAAGACGATGGATTCTGTAAAGTCGACGCCGGACGGCTTCCCGAGCGCCCTGATCTCGCCTGCGGCTGAACGCAACAGCGCGGCCATACTGGAGGTGCTGCGCGCCCATCTGCCCGCTCAGGGCCGGGTGCTGGAGATCGCCGCCGGATCAGGCCAGCACGCCGTCGCCTTCGCAACGGCCCTGCCCGGCCTGAACTGGACGCCCAGCGATCCCAGCGCGGAGGCGCGGGCCAGCATCGAGGCGTGGCGGATGAAGGCGGGCGCGGCGAACCTGCGCCCCGCCCAGGCGGTCGACATGCTGGATGACGCCAGCTGGCCGTCGGAGCCGCTGGACGCCATCATCTGTATCAACATGATCCACATCAGCCCGTGGTCGGCGGCCCAGGGCCTGATGCGGCTGGCGGAACGGTCTCTGATCCGCCCCGGCGGTCTGCTGTACCTCTACGGCCCCTATCGCGAGGCCGAGGTTCCGCTGGCCCCGTCCAACGCCGCCTTCGACGACAGCCTGAAGGCGCGCGATCCCGCATGGGGCCTGCGCGACCGGGGCGAGGTCGAAACGCTCGCCCGGTCGCATGGCCTGGCCCCGACGCTGCGACGGGCCATGCCCGCCAACAATCTGAGCCTGATCTTCCGCCGAGTTTAGATGGCGGCGACCACAGCCGTCAGTTCGGCGCGGTCGTTCAGCAAGGCCACCTTGCCGTCGCGGAAGGCCGCGCCCGGCGCATCGGCCGGTTGGCCAAAGATTTCAGCCGCCACAGCCACGCCGTCAGCGAAGGCCAGAACCGGCAGGCCCTGCGCCTTGGCCAGGCTCACCAGCGCCTTGACCTGAACCAGACCGGCTTCATCCGCCATGCCGCCCGGAACCACCACGCCCTGAACACGGCCGCCGCTGATGTCGTCGGCCGTCGCCGTAGCCAGAACGGTCAGCCCGCCCGAAACCAGACTGCCCTCGCCGGTCGAGATCGGGGCCAGCGACACGCCCTCAAAGCGCAGGGCGGTCTCCATGTCGCCCAGTTCGCCGAAATCCATGCCCTTGCGCATGATCAGGCCGAAGCGCAAGCGGGCGGGCGCGGGGCGATTGCCGTATTGGCGGGAACGAGGGGCGGTCGTGGTCTTGCGTTGAGCGTACAAAACGTCTCCTTCGAAGGTTATCGATCAATATTCGTGGACGATTACAAGAAACCGTCCCGCCCTGTACGCCGCAACCGGATCAAACACAGCAAACGTCGCAATCCGAATCAATCGGAAGCGAATGCGGCAAAAACATCAGGGTGACTGCTGATATAGGCTTATGATGCTCAAGGTCAACTTGACGACGCAAAAGTGAACTCAACCCGACCTAAGAACACCTGAACCGCCCAGCCACAGCGGCGCCCTTGCCTCCATGCGCGAGCGGGCCCTACACAGCCGGTCGCACCGCTGGAGATCTCAAGTCAGGCCATGGCCTACACCCGCACCTATGACGGCCCAGAGCCCGTCCGCATCAACAAGTGGCTGGGTCAGAGCGGCGTCTGCTCGCGCCGCGAGGCCGAGGGCCTGATCGCCGACGGTCTGGTCAGCATTGACGGCGAGGTCGTGCGCGACGCGGGCCGCAAGATCGAACCGGGCCAGACCCTGACGCTGAACGACACAGGCGAGGCGGCGCTGGCGGCGGGCGTCGCCATCCTGCTGCACAAGCCGGTCGGCTATGTTTCGGGCCAGCCTGAGCCGGGCAAGATTCCCGCCGTGCGCCTGCTGACCACGGCCAACAAGATCGGCGAGGGCGAGACACCCGCCCGCGACGCCTCCCTGCCCCCCGTCGGGCGGCTGGACGAGGATTCGCGCGGTCTGCTGCTGCTGTCGTCGGACGGCGTGGTGGCCAAGGCGGTGATCGGCCCGCAATCGGACCTGGACAAGGAATATCTGGTCCGCATCGCCGGCGCTGTGACCGAGGCCAAGCTGACCAAACTGCGCCACGGCCTGGAGTTGGACGGGCGCCAGTTGAAGCCCGCCCGCGTCACCCAGATGGAGCCGCAGCGCCTGCGTTTCATCCTGCGCGAAGGCCGCAACCGCCAGATCCGCCGCATGTGCGAACTGGTCGGACTGGAGGTCGTCGACCTCTATCGCATCCGTATCGGCCCGGTGAAGCTGGGCGACCTGCCGGAAGGCCGCTGGCGGATGCTGACGGCCGACGAGCGCGCGGCGCTGATCAAGGGCTGAGCCGCCTCAGCGCAACGCCTCAAACCACCGTTGCAGCAGGAACGCTTCAGCGCGGTGAGCAGCCGTGCGGACAGCCGCCTCCTCGTCCACGCCCCAGCGTTCCTCGGTGAAGGCCTCGTCCAGCCGCGACAGGTCCAGCGCCGTCTCGCCCGGCAGCGCCCCGCGCTGCACCGCCAGCCCCAGCACCGCCGAGCCGAACAGCGGAACCGCCGTCGCCAGCCCGGTCAGGGCGAAGTCGTCCATCTCCAGCGCCAGCACCTCGACCCGCGCCAGAGCTTCCGGCGCCTGCGGCCGATGGATGATCCCCTCGACCGTGTGCAGTTCGACGCCCAGTTCGCGCGCCGCCCAGTCGCGCCACGGCCCCCATTCCGCCTGCTGGCGTTCGATCAGGCCCGACGGCGTCTCTGCCAGATAACAGAGCACGTCCGACCCGGCATAGCGGGCGATCTCTTCGGCCACCGGGCCGCGCGTCTGGCTGACCCGATCGATGGCGGTCGAGGCCAGACGGGTGGCGGGCATGGTACCCGGCATCAGATGCTCGCCTTGCGTATTCCACTCGTCGGCCACGAGGCGAGCCGCCGCCTCGGTCGGCAGGACGATGGCGTTTCCAGCGGGCGTCTTGGGCGCGCGGCCGTCCAGCAGGATGATCCAGCCGCCGTCGCGGGCTTCGACCCCGGCGCTCTTCCAGAAGCGTTTGATGCGCTCTTCGGACTCGCGAAAGCCCTTCTGGGCGGCGACATTGGGATCAAGCGAAGGAATGTGGGACATGGCGGACTTCTAGGCGAAAAGCTTGGTCGAGGCGAAACGATCCAGCGCCGCCTCAAGATCAGGGAAATCGGCGGCGATGTGCAGCGCGCCGGCCGCCGCCTGCTCCTCCACCGTATGGAAGCCCCAGCCGACGCCCAACGGATGCACCCCCGCCGCAACGGCCATGGCGATGTCGTGGCTGGTGTCGCCGATCATGACGGTCGAGGCGATGTCGGCCCCGCAGGCCGTCATGGCGGCGCGCAGCATGGCTGGGTCCGGCTTGCCCGGCCCGTCCTCGGCGCAGTGGCTGGACAGGAACAGATCGCTCCATTCGGGCCGCGCCAGATTGCGGGCCACGCCGCGCCGGTTCTGGCCGGTCGCCAGCGACAGCCGCCAGCCGTCGCGCTTCAGCCGCCGCAGGGTCTGCATCACGCCGGGATAGAGCGGCTCCTCATGGCCCGCCTCATACATGGCGCGGAAACTGGCCTGAAACGCGGCGACGAAGTCGGCCAGTTCGGCGTCGGTCAGCGACGGCTCCAGCACGTGCAGGGCGTGATGCAGGCTCAGGCCTACGATCTGACGCACTCGATCATATTCCGGCTCGGGCAGGCCCAGAGCCTGCGCCGCCTCGCAGGCCGCGCGATGGATGGAGGCCCGGCTGTCGACCAGGGTGCCGTCGATGTCGAAGACGGCGAGCGGAGCGTCGGAAGCGGTCATGTCAGGCTGGCACGATGTCAAAGGCGACGGACAGGCGCGGCTGGTCGCCGCTGAAAGGCACGGTGCCGTGCCACAGGCAGGACGGGAAAAGCACCAGCTTGCCCGGCTCCGGCTTCTCGTACCGCATCGGCTCCAGCAGCGGCGAGGTCGGGAACGGCGGCTGGGCCAGGGCCAGCCAGCCTTCGCGCCCGCCCGCCTCGACCACCGGCGGCACCTCGATGTAGCAGGCCGAAGAATACCAGCCCTTCGGATGAATATGGTGTTCGTGGAAACCGCCCGGCGCCAGCCGCACCGACCAGCAGCCCTTCAGCCGATAGCTTCCAGAGTTTCGGACGCGAACAGGATCCTCACCCTGCCCCAGCCACGCCAGATGACGGCGGATCGGCCCGTCGATGGCGACGAAGAAGGCGCGAATGGCCGGGTCGTCGACCAGGGCCAGGTCCACCGGCGTCTGCGTCCCGTGCCGCAGGCTCTGGCCCAGCGGGTGGTTCTGATAGGCGTGTTGCGCCAGCAGCGCCGCCTTGAGGTCGGCCAGATAGGCCGCCAAGTCGCTCCAGCCGGGCGGCGTATCGATGGTCAGGGCGCCGACCAGACCCTCCAGGTCATCCAACCCCAGGGCGTCGGCCTGCCCCTTCAGGCGGCTGGCCGTGGCGTGCAGGGCCAGAACCTTCTGATCCGGGGTGGGCGCAGCCAATAATTGGCGCAGGATCTCCAGCGCTCCATCGGGGTCGCCAGAGGCGATCATGGCCTCGGCCAGACTGGTCCAAGGCTCGAGCGTGTTCGGCGCCGCCTGCGTCGCAGCGTGCGCATGACCCACAGCCAGCGCCGGATCGAACTTCAACGCCAACTGGCCCGCCGCCATCTCGACCATGGCGGCCCGTACGCCGCCGTCGCGCACGCGACGGGTCAACTCGCCCCAGGCCTCGCGCGGATCAGCGCCCCCATACATCAGGACCACCGCCAGACAGGTCAGCAGTTCGGCGTCGCCAGGCGCGGCCTTCAGCGCATCGAGCACCGGCGCCGCCGCAGCCTCACGACCTCCGCCGCGCATCCAGACCAGTTGCGCCAGCTCCCGCACGGCGTCGCCATAAACGGGCCGACGCTTCAAGGCCTGGCGATAGGCGTCGTCCGCCTCGTCATGACGGCCGCAGCCAGACAGGGCGCGGGCCAACACCAACCAGGTCTCAGGCGCATCTCCGCCATTGGCGAAGGCCCGCCGCGCCGCCTCGACGGCCTCGAGGTTGCGGCCTGTGTCGCCCAGAGAACTGGCCAGATTATGCTGTGCGACGACGCTGCCGGGCATGGCGGCCGCCTGGGCGCGGCGGATGACCAGGGCCTCCTCCTTGCGGTCCAGCGCCTTCAGCAGATCGACCTGAAACGACTGAACCCCGGCCCGCTCGCCCGGCGTCGCCTGCTCCAGCACGGCCAGGGCGCCCAGCAGGTCGCCCTGCTGGGCCAGCGCCTGGGCGCGCTGAAGCCGCATCTGGACCGCCGCGCCTGTGTTCATCGCATCCGCCGCACGCCCTCAAAGGGATCTTCGTCGGCCTCGTCCTCGGAGAAGCCGAAATGGTTGAAACCGGCCTTCATCTCAGGGCTGAGCGGAGCCTCGACGATCAGCTTGCCGCCGCCAGGATGGTCCAGTTCGATGCGGCGGGCGTGAAGCTGCAGCTTCAGCGGGCCGGACAGTTCGCGCGATTTGTCGTCGCCGTATTTGGGATCGCCCAGGATCGGATGGCCGATGGCGGCCATGTGGGCGCGCAACTGATGCGTCCGGCCGGTGAAGGGGCGCAACGCCATCCACGCCGCGCGGTGGGCGGCGCGGCTGATGGTGGCGAAGGCGGTCTCGGCCGGCTCGCCCTTGGGATCTTTGGGCTCGGCCGGGCGCATCATCTCGAAGTCGTTGATGCCGGTCTTCTTCAGCGCCATGTCGATCTGACCGGCCGAAGGCTTGGGGTTGCCGATGACGATGGCCCAATAGGTCTTCTTGGCCTGACGGCGGGCGAAGGCGCCGGCCAGCCGCTTGGCCGCCTCCGGCCCCTTGCCCAGCAGCAGCACGCCTGAGGTGTCGCGGTCCAGACGGTGAACCAGACGCGGCCGGTCCATCCCCTCGCCCCAGGCCGACAACAGGCGGTCGACGTGCTTGGTCGTCTTGGTCCCGCCCTGCACAGCCAGGCCGTGCGGCTTGTTCAGGGCGATGACCATGTGGTCTTCGTACAGCACCAGCGACTTGGCGTAGGCGATGTCGCGCTCGCTCAGTTCGTGCAGGTCGCCGGGCTTGCGCGGATTGGCGTCCGGCAGCGGCGGCACGCGCACGGCGGCGCCCGCGGTCAGGCGGTCCTGCGGCTTGACCCGCGAGCCGTCGACGCGGATCTGGCCGCTGCGGGCCATCTTCTCAACCTGGATGTGGGTCAGGTGCGGCCAGCGGCGCTTGAACCAGCGATCCAGGCGGATGTCGTCTTCATCCTCGGCGACATAGAGGGTCTGGACTTCGCGGCTCATGCGCCCACTCCGGTAAACAGTTTGCGCGCGATCATCAGGCCGACGAACAGAGCGGCGATGGCGAGAACCACCGAACCCGCCGCATAAACGAAAGCCGAGACGATTTCACGGCGTTCGATCATCAGGGCCGCTTCCAGTGAAAAGGCCGAAAAGGTCGTGAAGCCGCCCAGGACGCCGACGGCGGCGAACAGGCGGATGCTCTCCTGCCCCGCGCCCGCCCTCAACGCCAGCCAGCCGACCAGCAGGCCCATCAGAAGGCCGCCCGCGACATTGGCGGTCAGGGTCGCCCACGGCCAGGCCGCGCCCGGCGCCAGGCGGCCCACGGCCAGCCCTAGCCCATAGCGCGCCATCGCCCCCAGGCCGCCGCCGATCGCAACCAGCAAGAAACGTGTCATGCTGGCGGCATATACTGTTCCGACCTCATTTGCGAAGGCCGCCATGCACGACCTTGTCCTCGCCATCCTGCATCACCTGCTGTTCCTGGGCCTGATCGTCATGCTGGCGTCGGAACTGGCGTTGCTGCGGACGCCGGAACCGCCGGTGAAGCGACTGGCCGGACTGGACGCGGGCTATGGCGTCACGGCCCTGCTGATCGTTCTGGTCGGTGTCGGACGGGTGATGGGCGGCAAGGGCTGGGCCTTCTATGAAGCCAACCCCTTCTTCTGGGCCAAGATCGCGACCTTCGCCCTGATCGGCCTGATCTCGATCCGGTCGACGCTGGCGATCCTGAAGTGGCGCAAGGCGGCGCGGGCCGCGCCCGGCTATGTTCCGCCTCAGGCCGAGCTGACCGCGGCGCGTCGCGCGGTCGGGCTTGAGATTCTGCTGCTGGTTCCGCTGCTGGCCTTCGCGGCGGCGATGGCGCGTTGGCCGTTCTAGACCCTACAGGCGCGGGCGGATGGCGTCCTGAACCCCGCGCGCGTCATAGGCCCCAGGGCGATCCGGGCGCTGGCCGCGCCCCATGACGATCTCCAGCGTGGTCGAGGTCGGCTGCGGCCCGCTGAGGTCGAAGCCCAGGCCGACGCCGACGCCCGACGTCGACCAGCCGCCGTAGCGGCCCGTGCCGGCTCCGATGGAGACGCTGGGCCGCATGCCGCCCGCGCTGTCAGGGCGGCCGTCGATCCAGCGCTGCGTCACCTCGAACCAGTCATAGCCCTGCTCGGTCGTCAGTTGAGCCGCACGGAACAGAGCCATGTCCGCCACAGGACCGGGCGCGCCGACGCCGTTGTAGCTGACGCGGAAACGGTCGCGCTCGATCTGCTGTTCGGAGTAGCCCTGCCCGTTCGGGCCCATCTGACGGCCGTAGGGCGCCAGGCTGGCGCAGGCCGTAAGGGCCAGGGCCGAGACGGCGATCGTGACGATGGCGAGGCGTTTCATGCGCGTGTCTCCCACGCCCGAACAGCGCACGGGCGAGCCGGATTGTTCCGCGGTGAAGCTGAACAGGGGATGAAGCCCCTACAGCCCCGCCGCCGCGCGCAGGGCCGCGAAATCCTCCGGTTCCGGCGCCTCGACCGTCACACGGCCGCCGTCGGGATGAGGAAAGCTCAGCTTCGCCGCGTGCAGCATCAGTCGCGGCGCGGCGCGCCCGGCGAAGGTCAGGGCGCCGCCATAGCGGACATCGCCGACCAGCGGGCGACCGATGGAGGCCATATGGACCCGAAGCTGGTGCATCCGTCCCGTCTCGGGCGACAGCTCGACCACCGCCCCGTCTTCACTAGAAGCCAAGGTGCGGTAGCCGCTGGCGGCGCCTTGCGCGCCCGGCGCATCGAAGTCCACGACGCGCATATAGCTTTCGCGGCCGATCTCTTCGCGCCGCAAGGCCGAGGTGATCCGGCCGGACTTGGGCTCCGGCGCAGCCGCGACCAGCGCCAGATAGGTCTTCTGGAACTTGCGCATCTGCATCGCCTTGCCGAAGAAACCGGCGGCGGGCTTGGTCTTGGCGGCCAGGATGACGCCCGAGGTGTCGCGGTCCAGCCGATGCACCAGTTCCGGCCGCTTGCCGTTCGACCGGGCGAAGGCCCACAGCAGGTCGTCCAGGGTGTTGGCCTGGATGCGGCCGCCCTGGCTGGACAGGCCCGACGGCTTGTTGAAGGCGATCAGATGCGCGTCTTCATGCACCACCCAGGAACGGACGGCGGCGATTTCATCTTCGGTCAGGGATAGGGGCTGGCGGGTTTTCACCCGCCGAGCCTTTAGCCGAGCGCGCCCCGCTTCGCCATGCCCATCAGGCTCGCGGTTAGCGGATCAGGCCCTTGCGGCGCGCCCAGTGGGCATAGGCGATCTGGATGACGAAGATCAGGGTGACGACCAGGGTGAACGCCACGCCGCCCGCGCCGATGACTTCACGCCCGTTGCTGAGCCCCAGCACGTAGACGGCGTGCGCCAGCAAGGCGATCAGCCCCGCGACGAAGGCGTTGAACGCCAGCTTCCGCCGAAGCAGCAGCATCAGCGCGCCCAGCAGGCCGCACCACACCGCTACGCCGAAGGCCACATCGGTCCACATCGGCGCACCGCGCAGATAGGCCACCTGCTCCATTGTCAGGGCGCTCCAGTAGGCGGCGGCTCCCGTCACCTTCTGATACCACTGCCAGACGCCGACGCCGTTCCAGACCACCGAGGCCGCAGCGATGGCCCACAGGTGCCACGGCGCCGCCGGACGCTTCGAAATATCGACCATCATTCTTTCCCCAGGGCCTTGAGCGTCGAAAACTACGCCGAAATAGACCGATGCAACAAGGGCTTCCGCCTGCCCCTCAGGCGATCACGCCGCGTCGCCCCATCCAGGCGCAATAGGCGGTCTGAACGACCAGGACGGCGATGATGACCAGGCCGAACGCCACGCCGACCGGCCCCATGATCTCGCGCCCATTGCTCATGAAGTGGATGTAGGCCGTGTCCGCCAGCATGGCGATCAGAGCGACGGCGAACGCCATCGTCGCCTGGCGCCGCCGAAACAGCAGCAGCACCGCCGCCAGCACCCCGCCCCAGAAGGCGACGCCGACCGCGACATCGGTCCATAAGGGCACGGCGCGCAGATAGGCCGCCTCGGCGGGGGTCAGACTGCTCCAATAGGCCGGATCGCCCGTCACCTGCAGCGTCCACTGCCAGACGAAAAGGGCGTTCCACAGAAAGGACAACACGCCCACCACCCACAGGTGCCAGGGCGTCGACATACGCCGCAGAACATCGACCATCGCCGCCTCCGCAGTTTGCAGGTTCAGCCTACGCCCGACGGGCCGCTACGACAATGAACATCGTTCACCGATCTCCAACCTCTCCGTCATCCTCGGGCTTGACCCGAGGATGACGGCGGTGAGCGTCCTATTCCTTGCTCACCCGCGCCCGCATCGTCGCCCAGCGCTCCAGGCGCGCCTTGACCTTCTCTTCATGCCCCTCGCCCTTCGGCTTGTAGAAGGTGCGGCGCTCCATCTCGTCGGGGAAGAAGTTCGCCCCGGAGAAACCCTCGGGCGTGTCGGGGTCGTATTGATAGCCCTTGCCGTAGCCGAGCTGCTTCATCAGCTTGGTCGGGGCGTTGCGGATATGGGCGGGCGGCATCAGGGAGCCGGTCTCATGCGCCGCGCGCTTGGCCGCCTTGAAGGCTTCATAGACGCCGACCGACTTGGGCGCGGTGGCCAGATGGACCACGGCCTGAGCCAGCGCCAACTCGCCCTCCGGCGAGCCGAGGAAGTCGTAGGTGTCCTTAGCCGCATTGGCGACCAAAATGGACAGGGGGTCGGCCTGGCCAATGTCCTCGACCGCCATGCGCACGATGCGGCGCGCCAGATAGAGCGGGTCTTCGCCCCCGTTCAGCATCCGCGCCAGCCAGTAGAGCGCCGCATCCGGGTCAGATCCGCGCACCGACTTATGCAGGGCCGAGATGAGGTTGTAGTGCTCCTCGCGCGACTTGTCGTAGGCGGGGGCGCGCTTCTGAAGCACGCCCGCCAGCGCCTGCACGTCCAGCGGTTCGACGTCCGTCAGGTCGAACAACACCTCGGACATGGTCAGCAGATAACGGCCGTCGCCGTCGGCCAAGGCCAGCATGGCCTGACGCGCCTCGGGCGTCAGCGGCAGCGGCTTGCCCATCAGCGCCTCGGCCCGATCGAGCAACAGGTCCAGCGAAGCGTCGTCCAGCCGCTTCAGCACATAGACTTGAGACCGCGACAGCAGGGCGCCGTTCAGCTCGAAGCTAGGGTTTTCGGTCGTGGCGCCGACCAGGGTGACGATCCCCTCCTCCACGAAGGGCAGGAAGCCGTCCTGCTGGGCGCGGTTGAAGCGGTGGATCTCGTCCACGAACAGCAGGGTCTGCTGGCCCGCCGCCCGGCGCATCCGCGCGGCCTCGAACGCCTTCTTCAGGTCTGCGACGCCCGAGAAGACGGCGCTGATCGACTGGTATTCATAGCCCGCCGCCTTGGCCAGCAGGCGGGCGATCGTCGTCTTGCCCGTGCCCGGCGGCCCCCACAGGATGATGGAGCCCAGACGTCCGGCCTCGATCATCCGGCGGATCGGCCCGCCTTCGCCCAACAGATGATCCTGGCCCACCACCTGATCCAGCGCCTGCGGGCGCAGACGGTCGGCCAGGGGCGCGTCGGGGGGATGGATGCCGGAGGCTTCGAACAAATCAGTCATGGAACGCTCTAGATAGGCGTTCGTTCGGGCGACTGCACCCGCTACAACGCCTCGTTGAGGAGGAATCGCATGACTGAAGCCAAGCCTGACCAGGGACCGCGCGGCGGGGTGACGCCCCACCTGACCATTCCCTCGCGCGGGGCCGCCGCGGCGATCGAATTCTACGCCCGCGCCTTCGGGGCCGAGGAAGTCATGCGGATGCCGGCCGAGGACGGCGAGCGCCTGTTGCACGCCCATCTGCGCATCAACGGCGGCAGCGTCATGCTGGCCGACGAATTCCCCGAATGGACCGGCGAGGCCGACATCAAGCCCGTCGGCGTCAGCCTGCATCTTCAGGTCGACGACGCCGACGAATGGTGGGGCCGCGCCCTGGTCAACGGCGCCGTACCGGTCATGCCGCTGGAGAACCAGTTCTGGGGCGACCGCTACGGCCAGCTCCGCGACCCGTTCGGCCACCTGTGGAGCATCGGCGGACCGCAGAAGGGCTGATCGCCCCTCTGCGGCAAGCGCCGCGCCTTAGGGCAGGCGTCCCGTCAGGCGGCGGCCGTTGCGGACGATGGTCAGTTCCGAGCCGCGTTGTGCGCGGCCCAGGGCGGCGACCGTGGTGACGGCGCGGCCGTCGATCTGCACCACCAGATCGTTGGGACGCAGGCCGATACGGGCCGGGATGCTGTTGCGTTGCAGGCCTGTGACCACCACGCCGCTGGTGAAGGGATCTCCGCCCAGGCGATCGGCCAGCGCCGGGTTCAGCGCCACGCCTTGAAGCCCGGCCAAAGCGCCCTGCCCGACGACCGAGCCCTGCCCCGGATCGGCGTCGCCCGGCAGAGTCGAGACGCGCGCGTTCAGCGTCCGCGTCCGTCCGTCGCGCAGGACAGTCACGGCCACGGTGTCGTTCGGCGAGCGCGTGCCGACGCGGAAGTTCAGGCCGCCCTGATCGTTGACCTCGGCGCCGTCGATAGCGGTGATGACGTCGCCCTGTTCGACGCCCGCGCGGGCGGCGGGACCGCCGGCATAGACATCGGTGACCATCAGGCCTTGCGGCCGCTCAAGCCCCAGACTGCGGGCCATGTCGGAGCTGACCGTGTCGCCCTTGACCCCCAGCCAGGCGCGCTCGACCGACTTGGCGCCGCCGATGGCGGAATCCACCACCCGCTTGACCATGGTGGCCGGCACGGCGAAGCCCACGCCAGTCGAAGAGCCGGTGCGCGAGAAGATGGCCGTATTGATGCCGATGAGGTCGCCGTCCATGTCGACCAGGGCGCCGCCCGAGTTGCCCGGATTGATGGGCGCGTCGGTCTGGATGAAGGAGCCGGAATCGCTGATGCCCGTCTCGGTCCGGTTCAGGGCCGAGATGATGCCGTTGGTCACGGTCTGGCCGACGCCGAACGGGTTGCCGATGGCCAGGACCAGGTCGCCGACCTGCTGCTGCTCCTGATCGTCGATGCGCAGGACCGGCAGGTCGCCGTCCAGGTTTTCGAGCTGCAGCACGGCGATGTCGGACCGCTCATCGGCCAGAAGCACCTTAGCCGGATATTCGCGTCGGTCGTTCAGGGTGACACGGATTTCCTGCATGTTCTGGATGACGTGGTTGTTCGTCACCACGATACCGTCCGGGCGCACGATGACGCCCGAACCGATGGAGCCGGTCACGCGCGACTGCGGCCCGCCGCCGAACAGTTCGAAGAAGGGATCGCGCACGCGCTGGACGCCCCGCGCCGAGATGTTCACCACGGCGGGCGCGGCCTCGCGCACCACGGGGGCGAAGCTGGTCTTCAGCGAACCGGCGTCGCGCGGGGCGACGCGGGGCTGTTCGGCGAAGACGCCTTCCTGCGCCTTGGAGGGCTGCGGCTGGCCGCAGGCGGATAGGATCAGGGCGGCGGCGATGGCCAGTCTGGAAGTCTTCATCTCGTCCCGGTTCTACAAGCTTGGGCGTTGCATCCATTCCGCCTCGGCTTTTCGACAGGATCAAGGCCGTCTTTCAGTCCGGGGCGCGGCGGCGATCAAACGGACGTGACCTCGTCCCGTTCCGCCCGACGCGCGGTCAAGAAGCCGATCAGGGCGCCCAGCGCCAGCACGGCGGAGGCCAGGTAGAAGGCCAGCCCCGGCTCCGACAGCAAGGCGTCGGCCGCAGCGGACACCGCGGGCAGCCCCCGCTCGGACAGCCAGGCGGCGGCCTGAGCCCCGCCCTCGCCCACCGAAACCGAATAGATCCAGCCGAAGAACAGGGGCGAGGCCACGCCGGCGATGGAGGCGACGCTCATGTTCGCGCCCTGTAGCTGGCCCTGCTCGCTCTCGCCCACCCGGCGGGTCATCAGGGACTGAAGCGTCGGCATGGCCAGGCCCCACAGGGCGTTGGGGAACATGGCGACGATGAAGGCGACGCCCGTCGGCGCCCAGCCCATCAGGGCGATGCCGACCGCCCCGCCGCACAGGCCGAAGATCATGGTCGCCCGGTCGCCGAACCGCTTGGACGCCGGTCCGACCAGCACGCCCTGAACGATCATGTCCAGCACCCCGACCATGGCCAGCAAGGCCCCGACCTGCCACGGCCCCCAGCCGTAACGCAGCCCGGCGTAGAGAACGAAGACCGCCGAAAACACGTGGTGGGCGAAGTAGAGCAGGAAGTTCACGACCGCGAGGCCCGCCAGCTCGGCGTGACGCTTCAGCAGGATCATGGCCCCGACCGGGTTGGCGCGGCGCCAGCTGAAGGGCATCCGCTTCTCCAGCGGCAAGCTCTCCGGCAGGATGAACAGGCCGTACAGGAAGGCCACGCCCGACAGGGCGCCCGCCACCCAGAAGGGCACGCGCGGTCCGAACTCGCCCAGGAAACCGCCCAGAACCGGCCCCAGCACGAATCCTCCCGAGAAGGCCGCGCCGATCAGGCCATAGGCGCGAGCGCGTTTCTCTGGCTCGGTGATGTCGGCCATATAGGCGTAGATGGTGGTGAAGCTGGACGAGGTGACGCCCGCCACCAACCGCCCGACCGCCAGCCACCACAGGTTCGGCGCCAGCGCCATCAGCACATAGTCCGCCGCCAGCCCCGCGCAGCTCAGCAGGATGACCGGACGCCGCCCATACTGATCCGACAGCGAGCCGATCACCGGCGAGGCCAGGAACTGCATCCCCGCCCACAAGGCCACGAACACCCCGTTCAGCAGGCCCGCGCGCGCGTTCGACCCGACGAACTCCTCGATCAGATGCGGCAGGACCGGAATGACGATCCCCATGGCCACGATGTCCAGCACCGCGGTCACGAGAATGAAGGCGATCGCCGCGCGGCGGACCTTGGGCTGATGCAGGGACATGAGGGCTCGCGGAGGTGGAGCGACGTTCTAGACGGCGCCGAGTGGCCGCGCGATCATTTTCCTCAACGCGTCACCCTCGGGAGCAGCCCGAGAGTGACCAGCGCTAGTGACCGGCTCAGCGCTGCGTCACCGGCAGCGTGTCGTTCGGATCACCGTCGCCGCGCGGAGCCGAGACGCCCAGCAGGCGGGCCAGGAAGGGCTGGACGTCGACGCTGTCCAGGTTCTGCAGCCGCCGTCCGGCGATGACGCCGGGGCCGTGGGCGATGAAGATCGCCTGCATCTCGGGCGCGGCGTTGTCATAGCCGTGGGCGCCGCCCGGCTTGGTCACCGGACGCGCACGGGTCGCCAGCAGCCAGCCCGGCTCGGAGGCGCAGACAATGGCCGAGACGCGCGGGTTGGAGCCCAGGACAAGGCGCGCGGGGATCTCGCTCTTGCGCCAGCAGTCCAGGTGCGGGCGCGAGCCCAGCAGGGCCTGCTCCACCTCGGCCTCGCGGCCGGCGACAGGGTTCAGGAAGGTGACGGCGCCCGAATAAATGATCTGCACCGCCTCCGGATCGACGATGTCGTCCAGCACCGTCACGCGGTCGGGCGAGGTCGCCGCCATGCCGTGATCCGACACCACGACCAGCACGGTGTTCGCATACAGGCCCCGCGCCTTCAGCCCATCGACCAGGCGGCCGATGGAGGCGTCGACAGAGCGCATGGCCTCCTGCGTCTCGGCGCCGTCCGGCCCGTGGTGGTGGCCCATGGTGTCCACAATGTCGAAATAGAGGGTGGTCAACGCCGGGCGCTGGGCGGCGGGCAGGTCCAGCCACGTCAGCACCTGATCCACGCGCGCGTCGCCGGGCATCGACTGGTCGAAAGGCGTCCAGTAGCTGGGCCGCACGCCGCGGATGTCGGCCTCCGACCCCGGCCAGAACATGGTGGCGGTCTTCACGCCCTGCCGCTCGGCCGAGACCCAGATCGGCTCGCCCTGGTCCCACCAGCGGCGATCGGCGACGGCCTGCTTGTTGCCCAGGGAGAAGCGGCCCAGTTCGGCGTCGACCATGTTGTTGCCGACGATGCCGTGGTGATCGGGATGCAGGCCCGTGACCAGGGTGTAGTGATTGGGGAAGGTCACGCTGGGGAAGGACGGCTTCATCGGCCCCGACGCGCCCTCGGCCGCCAGTTGCGCCAGCACCGGCGTCGCCCCGCGCTCCAGATAGTCGGCGCGGAAACCGTCAATGGAGATCAGGATGACGTTCGGCGCCTGGACCGTTTCGACCGGCGGCGCGGGCGGCGTGGTGGCGCAGGCGGCGACGGCCAGCGTCAGGACGGCGACGCGCGCCAGCCCGAACAGACGATTAAACATGAGAGGCTCCCAAAATCGACTTTCGGGAATGTTGCCTAAGCTTAATCCGCGACAGACAGAAGACGGCTTGCCGGTTTTCCACTGTCGGGCCACGCTGTGATTCATGACCAGCGTTATCGAAACGAACGGCCTGACCAAGACCTATGGCGCGGTGCGCGCCCTGGACGGCCTCAGTCTCAGCATACCGCGCGGCGGGGTTTATGGCGTGCTGGGGCCCAACGGCGCGGGCAAGTCGACCCTGTTCCGCATCCTGCTGGGCCTGATCCGGCCCACCGCGGGCGAGGTACGGGTCATGGGCCAGCACACCGGCGATCCGGCTGTCACCCGACGCATGGGCTCGATGATCGAGACGCCGCGCTACCCGCCCTATCTGACCGCGCGTCAGGCGTTGCGCTGGCTGGCGCTGGCGCATGGGATGGGCGCCGAGGCCGAGACCGACCGATGGCTGGCGCGCGTCGGCCTGACCGAGGCGGCGGACCGCAAGGTGCGCGGCTTCTCGGTCGGCATGATGCAAAGGCTGGGCGTCGCCGCCGCCCTGATGACCCGGCCCGATCTGGTCATCCTGGATGAACCGACCAGCGGCATGGACCCGCCCGGCATCCAGGAGATGCGCGCCCTGATCCGCAGCCTGGCCGACGACGACGGCGTGACCATCATCCTGGCCAGCCACCAGTTGCTTGAGGTCCAGCGCGTCTGCGACCGCGTCGCCATCCTCAATCGGGGCAAGCTGGCGGCCGAGGGCAAGGTCAGCGACCTGACCGCCTCGGGCGAGCGCCTGCGCCTGTCGGCCACGCCCCTGGCCAAGGTCATGGCCGTTCTGGGCGAGCGCGGCAGCGTTCAGGACGACGCCGTCATGGCCGCCGTGCCGCGCGCCGAGGCCCCTGCCCTGCTGCGCGCCCTGATCGAACAGGGCGTCGACATCGACGAGGCCCGCTGGGTCGGCGCCGATCTGGAAAGCGTCTTCATGACCGAAACCTCTTCGCCTGCAGGAGGCCGCGCATGATGCTGGCCGACGCCATCCGTTCCGAAACCTGGCGCTTGTTGCAGAACCGCACGGCCATGTTCTGGAGCATCGTCTTCGTGCCCGTGATCTCGCTCGTGCTGGCGATCGGGGGCTTTCTGTTCCTCCAGTCCAAGATGGACGGAGCGATTCAAACCCTGCCGCCCGAGTTGAAGCTGAACGCCCGCGCCGTCGACCTGGGTCAGTCGCTGGTCGATGCGGCCGGCGCCTTGGCCCATCCAGCCGTGCTGGCCTTCCTGCTGATCGGCGCCGCCACCGTTTTCGCCGGCGACTATCGCTGGGAGACCTGGCGCCTGATCACGGCGCGCAACAGCCGCCCCAACCTGATCATGGGCAAGGCTGGCGCCGTCAAACTGCTGACCCTCGCCGGGCTGGCGCTCCTGCTGGTCGCCAGCATGGGCGCCGATGTCGCCAAGGGGCTGATCTTCGGGCGCAGCTTCGCCTTCGGTTTCGGCGGAGACGAGGCGCGGAGCTTCGGCCTGCTGGCCCTCCTGTCCTATGTACGGGCGGTGCAGTTCCTGCTGCTCAGCCTGCTGGCGGCCACGGTGACGCGCTCCCTGCTGGCGGCGCTGTTCGTGCCCCTGGTCATTGGCGTCGGTCAGTTCTTCCTGGCCAAGATGAGCCCTCTGTTCGGCTGGCAGATGGGCGACTGGGCGACCATGCTGCTGTTTCCCGGCGAGGGCTATGAGCTGCTGAAGGTTCTAGTCCAGGGCGGGATGGAGGCCGCGCTGGTCCCGGCAGGCGCCGCCTGGCGCGCCCTCACAGGACTGGCGCTGTGGAGCTTCGCGCCCTTCTTCCTGGCCCTGTGGTGGTTCCAGCGGCAGGATCTGTCGAAGGAATAGGGCCAGATCAGCCCAGCGTCTTTTCCATGAAGACGTCGGCGCGGACATAGGGCGTCTCGCGCGGCGGCAGGCGCACAAAGCCGAAGCTGTCATAGAGGGCCAGCGCCGGGCCCAGCGTCGAGCTGGTCTCCAGATAAAGGCGCGGCGCGTTCACCTCGCGCGCCGCCGCCTCGCACGCTTCCAGCAGGCGCCGCGACAGACCCTGCCCGCGCGCAACAGGCGCAATCGTCATCTTGGCGACCTCGAAGCCGCCGTCTTCCATCGCCATCAGGGCGCAGCAGCCCACAGCCTCGCCCGCCCGCTCGATGAAGTAGATGCGGCCGCCCTGCGTCAGGATCTGCCCCTGCGGGTCGTCCAGCACCTTGCGGTCCTTCGGCTCGATGGCGAAGCCGCCCTCGGCTAGCCAGGCCTCGTTCAGGGTGCGCCAGGCCTCGGCATAGGCGGGCGAAAACTCAACGATACGGAACACTGGCTCACTCATGCGCCGTTGTATGGCGCCGCTGCCGAACGTCGCGCAAGACAAAGGGCGGCTAGATCGCTCCAGCCGCCCTTTAATCTTGGTCAGACCGAAAGGTCCGATCAGGCCTCGTCGTCGCCCTCAATGGCGAAGACCGGACCGGAGTCCTGGCCCTTGGCGGCCACGTCGCGATCGACGAACTCGATCACGGCCATCGCGGCGTTGTCGCCGTGGCGGAAGCCCGCCTTCATGATGCGGATGTAGCCGCCGTTACGCTCGGCGTAACGCGGAGCCAGCGTGTCGAACAGCTTGCCGACTTGCGGCACGTCGCGAACGGCGCTGATGGCCTGACGACGAGCGTGCAGGTCGCCCTTCTTGGCGAGGGTGACCAGCTTCTCGACGAAGGGACGCAGTTCCTTCGCCTTCGGCAGGGTGGTCGTGATCTGCTCGTGCTTGATCAGCGAGGCGGCCATGTTGGCGAACATGGCCTGGCGGTGGCTGACCGTGCGGCCGAGCTTACGATAGGCGGCGCCGTGGCGCATCGGGGTCTCTCCTACTCAACCCTGGTTTCCCGTCCCTACTTGCCGGACGAGACCTGGGGCCTCTCATTCTAACCGCCCCAACCGGTCCAACGGACCTGGGCGGAGGGTTGATGATCAGATCTGGTCGTCGAACTTCTTGGCCAGATCTTCGATGTTTTCCGGCGGCCAGTTCGGCACGTCCATGCCGAGGCTCAGGCCCATGGACGCCAGAACTTCCTTGATTTCGTTCAGCGACTTGCGGCCGAAGTTCGGGGTGCGAAGCATTTCGCCCTCGGTCTTCTGGATCAGGTCGCCGATGTAGACGATGTTGTCGTTCTTCAGGCAGTTGGCCGAACGGACCGACAGCTCCAGCTCGTCCACCTTCTTCAGCAGCGACGGGTTGAAGGGCAGTTCGGGCTTGCCGTCCGACTGCTCGACAGCCTTGGTCGGCTCATCGAAGGTGATGAAGATCTGCAGCTGGTCTTGCAGGATGCGCGCAGCGTAAGCCACAGCGTCAACCGGCGAGACGGCGCCGTTGGTTTCGACTTCCAGGATCAGCTTGTCGTAGTCCAGCGACTGGCCCTGGCGGGTCGGCTCGACGCGATAGGCGACGCGCTTCACCGGCGAATACAGGGCGTCGACGGCGATCAGACCGATCGGGGCGTCTTCCGGGCGGTTCAGTTCGGCGGCGACGTAGCCCTTGCCGTTCTGCACCGTCAGTTCCATGCGGACCGAGGCGCCGTCGTCCAGGGTGCAGATCACGTGATCCGGGTTCAGCACCTCGATGTCGGCCGGCAGGTCGATCTGAGCCGCGGTCACCGGGCCAGGGCCCGTGGCGCGCAGCGTCATCCGCTTCGGGCCTTCCGCGTGCATGCGCAGGGCCAGTTGCTTGATGTTCAGAACGATGTCGACGACGTCCTCGCGAACGCCTTCCAGCGACGAGAACTCGTGAACAACGCCGTCGATCTGAATGGCCGTGACCGCCGCGCCTTGAAGCGAAGACAGCAGAACGCGACGAAGCGCGTTGCCGAGCGTCACACCGAAACCGCGCTCGAGAGGCTCGGCGATCAGACGCGCCTTGTGCTGCGGGTCAGACCCGCCCTCGACTTGCGGTTTCTCGGGACGGATCAGCTCTTGCCAGTTTCTTTCGATCATAAAGTCCCTCGAACGGGTTTCGACGGCTCCGTGTTCTCACGTTCAGAACAACAGGAGCCGCCGGGAGAAGGGGTAGGCGGCGTGAACCTTAGACGCGACGGCGCTTCGGCGGACGGCAGCCGTTGTGCGGCATCGGCGTCACGTCGCGGATGGTCGTGATCGTCATGCCGACGGCCTGCAGGGCGCGCAGGGCCGACTCGCGGCCCGAACCCGGACCCGAGACGTTCACTTCCAGCGTCTTGACGCCGTGCTCGGCGGCCTTCTTGCCAGCGTCTTCCGCAGCCATCTGAGCGGCGTACGGCGTCGACTTGCGCGAGCCCTTGAAGCCCATGTGGCCGGCCGACGACCAGGAAATCGCGTTCCCTTGAGCGTCGGTGATGGTCACCATGGTGTTGTTGAACGAAGCGTTCACGTGGGCCACGCCCGAGGTGATGTTCTTGCGTTCGCGGCGCTTAACGCGACCCGGTTCCTTAGCCATCGGTCAGGCCTCTCTCTTACTTCTTCTTGCCGGCGATCGGCTTGGCCGGACCCTTGCGGGTGCGAGCGTTGGTGTGGGTGCGCTGGCCGCGGACCGGCAGGCCCTTACGGTGGCGCAGGCCGCGGTAGCAGGCCAGGTCCATCAGGCGCTTGATGTTCATCGACGTCTCGCGGCGCAGGTCGCCTTCGACGGTGAAGTCGCGGTCGATGGTCTCGCGGATCTGCAGGATCTCCGCGTCGGTCAGCTGGTTCACGCGGCGAGCCGGCTCGATGCCGATCTTGGCCGTGATCTCCTTGGCGTTGTGCGCGCCAATGCCGTGAATGTACTGAAGCGCGATTTCAACGCGCTTGTTCGTCGGAATGTTGACGCCTGCGATACGGGCCACGAAATTCTCCAAGTACGCGTTAATTCAGACGCAGAAACCGCTCCGGTCAACAGACCTGGAACGTGTACGCCCTTCGCGGAAGGCCGCCCTTATACAGGGGATTCCCAATGCGTCAACGGGCAAGCGCCGTGAGCAGGCTGGCTCAGGGCCATTCGACCCCCACCCGGACCTCTCGACCATCAAGCGGCGCTCCGTTCTGCGTCGGAGGACGAAAGCGGAAATAACGCGAGGCCGCAAGAGCCGCCTGACCGAATCCCATCCCCGGCGGCGATTCGTCGACCAGGCGGCAGTCACTGAGCGTGGTGTCGAGGCGAACCCGGCAGGCCAGCGTCGCCTGACCGCCGCGCCGCTGACGGAAGGCCTCGCGCGGATGCAGCGTCCGCAGTTCCCCCACCGTAGGGCCGCGAATGATACGCGGCGGGCCGTCGCCCACGCCGGGACCGACGCCTGAGCCGCTGCCGCCCCCGCTGCCGGTCCCCTGCCCGCCCTGCCCCTGACCAGGCGTCGTGCCGGGTTCAGGCGCAACGCCGATCACCAGCGGCTGCTCCGGGGCAGGACGCGGCGGCGGCGTGACTTCCGGCTTGGGCGGCTCAGGACGGGGACGCGCGGGGCGCACGACCGACGGCGCGGCCGGGGCGCCGCCGCCCTGGGACGCCGCAGGCTCTGAAGGCGGCGGCGGTGCGACCGGCTTAGGTCGGACCAGATCGACAATGATAAGCGGCTGTGGCGGCACGAAGGTCGCCTCGGGCCGGCCGACGCCCAAAAGCACAAAGGCGCCGAGGTGCAGAAGGGCCACCAGCCCCCCTGCGCCCCAGCGCCATTGCTTCATTTGTTTCGGCCGCAACCGTCTCTCCCGAACAGACTTCCGAACGCTAACGCTTCAGAAGCAGAGGGGATCAGACCGCGTGTCGGCTCAGGCGTCCAGCGCCGCGTCGATAGCGGCGGCCACGGAGGCGATGTCGCCCATGCCGTCGACCTCGGTCAGCTTGCCCTGGTCTGTATAGTAGGGAAGCAACGGCGCGGTCTGGCGGTTGTACACGGCCAGGCGGTCCTTGAAGGTCTCGGGGTTGTCGTCCGCCCGGCCCTGCTCGGCGAAACGCTTGCCGATACGGTCGGTCAGGGCGGCGTCGTCAACCTTCAGGCGGATGACGCTGTCGATCTGCGCGCCGCGCTTGGCCAGCATGGCGTCCAGAGCTTCAGCCTGAGCCACCGTGCGGGGGAAGCCGTCGAAGATGGCGCCGCCGGCGGCCTCGGCCTCCGGCAGGCGGGCTTCGATCAGGGCGATGACGATCTCGTCGGTGACGAGGTCGCCGCGCGCCAGCACGTCCTTGACCTTCAACCCCAGCTCCGAGCCGGAAGCGATCGCCGCGCGCAGCATGTCGCCGGTCGAAAGCTGGACCATGCCCCGCTCTTCGACCAGCCGCTTGGCCTGGGTGCCCTTGCCGGCCGCAGGCGGCCCGAACAGGATCAGGTTCATTTTATATTCCGGGCTCCCCTACCCGATCAGCGACGGACTGGAGCGGAACCGCCCCGGCCACGGCCGCGCAACTTGGCCTTCTTGATCAGCCCTTCGTACTGGTGCGCCAGCAGGTGCGACTGGATCTGGGCGACAGTGTCCATCGTCACCGAGACCACGATCAAGATAGACGTTCCGCCAAAGTACAGGCTGTTGCCCAGGCTGCTGACCAGGAACTCCGGCAGAAGACAGACGGCGGTGATGTAGGCGGCGCCGATCACCGTCAGGCGCGTCAGGACGTAGTCCAGGTACTCGGCTGTACGCTTGCCCGGACGGATGCCCGGCAGGAAGCCGCCGTACTTGCGCAGGTTCTCGGCCGTGTCCTCGGGGTTGAAGGTGATCGAGGTGTAGAAGAAGCAGAAGAAGACGATCAGGACGGCGTACAGGATCATGAACACCGGCTGGCCGTGCGTCAGCTGGGCCGTCACCAGGGGCAGCCAGCTCATCCAGTCCGGCAGGTTCGCATTGGCCGTGAACTGGGCCACCGTCGTCGGCAGCATCAGCAGCGACGAGGCGAAGATGGCCGGGATCACGCCCGCGGTGTTGACCTTCAGCGGCAGGAAGCTGCGCTCGCCGCCCGTCATGCGGTTGCCTTCCTGGCGCTTCGGATACTGGATCAGAAGGCGGCGCTGGGCGCGTTCCATGAAGACGATGAAGACGATGACCGCCACCGCCATGATGGCGATGAACAGCAGGGTGAAGGCCGACATCTGACCCTGCTGGGCCAGGCCCAGCATCCGCGCCACCGTCGACGGCAGAACCGCCACGATGCCCGCGAAGATGATCAGGGAGATGCCGTTGCCGACGCCGCGCGCCGTCACCTGCTCGCCCAGCCACATCAGGAACATGGTGCCGCCGGTCAGGACGGTGACCGTCGAAATGATGAAGAACAGACCCGGCTGGTCGATCAGGCCCGGCTGGGCGTTCAGGCCCACCGCGATGCCGAAGGACTGGGCCAGGGCCAGGAACACCGTCAGATAGCGGGTGTACTGGTTCAGCTGCTTGCGGCCCGACTCGCCGCCTTCCTTCTTCAGCTTCTCCCACGGCGGATACACCGCGCCCATCAGCTGGACGATGATCGACGCCGAGATGTAGGGCATGACGTTCAGCGCGAACACGGCCATGCGCTCGACGGCGCCGCCCGAGAACATGTTGAACATGTCCAGGATGCCGCGTTGGCCATCCGGGTTCTGGAAGAAGGCCAGGAAGGCCTCGCCGTTGATCCCAGGGATCGGAACATAGGTGCCGATCCGGTAGACCAGCAGCGCGCCCAGCGTGAACAGCAGGCGCTTGTGCAGCTCGGTCGCTTTCGCGAACGAGCCCATGTTCATATTGGCAGCAAGTTGTTCAGCGGCCGAAGCCATCAGGCGGTCCCCACGACTATGCCCGTCGTCAGATAGGCGGAAAGCGGCGCTCTTGCGAGGGCCGCTTTCGGAAAATCGTCATCCCGGTCCGGACGATCCCGGCGGAGGCGCGAAAGCCGCGCACCCGACGGGATGACGATATCGGATTTTAGGCCTTGGCGGCGGTGCGCTTGGCGCGAGCCGAGATCTTGTTGGCGTCGCCCTTCGGAGCCTTGGGTTCCGGCGCCTTGCCGCGAGCGGCGTTGCGCTTTTCGAGGCGAGCCGCAGCCTTGGCTTCGGCTTCGATGCGCTGCTGGGTGACCGAGCCGCCGGCGGCTTCGATCGCCTTGACGGCGCCCGACGAGGCCGACCACACGACCAGGTTCAGCTTGGCCTTCAGTTCGCCTTCGCCCAGGACGCGCACGCCGTCCTTGACGCGACGGATCACGCCGGCGGCGACCAGGGCCGCGCCGTTGATCTCAGCCTTGGCGTCCAGCTTGCCGGCGTCGACGGCCTCTTGCAGGCGCCACAGGTTGACTTCAGCCAGCTTCGGCGCGTTCGGCACGTTGAAGCCGCGCTTCGGCATACGCATGTACAGCGGCATCTGGCCGCCTTCGAAGCCGCCGATGGCGACGCCCGAACGCGACTTCTGACCCTTGACGCCGCGACCGGCGGTCTTGCCCTTGCCCGAGCCCGGGCCGCGGCCGACGCGCATACGCTTCTTGGCGGCGCCTTCGTTGTCACGGATTTCGTTCAGCTTCATTGCCTGATCCTTTCGGGTTCTAGCGCCAGGTCCGCCAGGCGGTCCTGACTCGGCGTTGGATAAATTGAAGGGCCGCTGATTAAGCGACCCGCGTCAGCATCGCAAGATGCTTCCTTCATAAAGCGAAACGCCCTCCCCCGCGAACGGGAGAGGGCGAACCGTCTTACTTCTCGACCACTTCCACCATGTGGGCGACCTTGGCGATCATCCCACGGACGGAGGGGGTGTCTTCCAGGGTCGACTCACGGCCGATCTGGTTGAGACCCAGGCCCACCAGGGTGGCGCGCTGATCCGACTTGCGGCGGATCGGGCTCGCCGTCTGACGGACGGTCACAGTCTTGTTTTCGGTCTTGGCCATCTATCAGCCCTCCACGGCTTCCGGCGCCGAGGCGCCGTCATTGCGGCGGCCCATCAGGTCGGACACCTTCTTGCCCCGCTTGGAGGCGATCTGGCGCGGCGACGACTGAACCTTCAGAGCTTCGAAGGTGGCGCGGATCATGTTGTAGGGGTTCGACGAGCCGGTCGACTTGCCCACGACGTCCTGGACGCCGAGGGTTTCGAGGACCGCACGCATCGGACCGCCCGCGATGACGCCCGTGCCCGGAGGGGCAGCGCGCATCATGATCTTGCCGGCGCCCCAACGGCCCGAGCCGTCGTGGTGCAGGGTGCGGTTCTCGCGCAGCGGAACCTTGATCATGGTCTTCTTGGCTTCTTCGGTCGCCTTACGGATGGCTTCCGGCACTTCGCGCGCCTTGCCGTGACCGAAGCCGACGCGGCCTTTGCCGTCGCCGACGACCATCAGGGCCGCGAACGAGAACCGGCGGCCGCCTTTGACGGTGGCGGCGACGCGGTTGATGTGCACCAGCTTCTCGATGATGTCCGAATCCGGACCTTCAACGGGAGCGTTGCGGTTGTCGCGACGGTTGCGATCGCCGCCGCCGCGTTGGGGTTCACGAGCCATGCTTGCCGTTCCCTTAGAAGTTCAGACCGGCTTCGCGCGCGGCTTCCGCCAGCGCCTTGACCCGGCCGTGATAGATGTAGCCGCCACGGTCGAAGACGACGTCCGTGACGCCCTTCTCGATGGCGCGCTCGGCGATCAGCTTGCCAATCTTGGCGGCGGCTGCGACGTCCGAACCCTTGGAACCCTTGCCGCCTTCCAGCGACGAGGCGGAAGCCACCGTGATGCCCTGGGCATCGTCGATGATCTGAGCCGAGATGTTCTTGTCCGAACGGAAGACCGACAGACGCAGACGACCATTGGCCACCGCCTTGAGGCGACGACGGGTGCGCTCGGCGCGGCGCTTGGCTTGTTGTTGAAGAGAAAGAGCCATGACTTACTTCTTCTTGCCTTCCTTGCGCCGGACGAACTCGCCCTGGTAGCGCACGCCCTTGCCCTTATAGGGTTCCGGCGGACGCATCTTGCGGATGACGGCGGCGATTTCGCCCACAGCCTGCTTGTCGTTGCCCGAGATCTTGATCTCGGTCTGCTTCGGCACGGCGAAGGTGATGCCTTCCGGCGGAACGATGTCCACGTCGTGCGAGAAGCCGAGCTGCAGCGAGAGATCCTTGCCCTTCAGGGCGGCGCGGTAACCGACGCCGACCAGTTCCAGGGTCTTCTCGAAGCCGTCGGTCACGCCGGTCACCATGTTGGCGACCAGGGTGCGCGACAGACCCCACATGGCGCGAGCGCGCTGGGTGTCCGAACGCGGGGTCAGCGACAGTTCGTCGCCTTCCTGCTTGACTTCGATCTCTTCGGCGACGGTCCAGGAGCGTTCGCCCTTCGGACCCTTCACGGTGATGTCCTGACCGTTGAGCGTGACGGTCACGCCCTTCGGCACAGCGATGGTTTTCTTGCCGATACGAGACATATCAGTAGACCCTGCAGAGGACTTCGCCGCCGACGTTGGCGTCGCGAGCGGCGGCGTCGGACATGACGCCCTTCGAAGTCGAAAGGATCGAGATGCCGAGGCCGTTCTTGACCGGCTTAAGATCGCCGATGGCCGAATAGACGCGACGGCCGGGCTTCGACACGCGGGCGATCTCGGCGATCACCGGCTGGCCGTCGAAATACTTCAGCTCGATCTCGAACTGCGGAAACTCACCGGGGTTTTGAACCAGCGAGTAGCCGCGGATGTAGCCTTCGTCCTGCAGCACGTCGAGGACGCGCTGACGTAGACGGGAAGCCGGGGTGAGCACCGACGAACGCTTGCGGGTGGCCGCGTTCTTGATGCGAGCGATCATGTCGCTCAGGGGATCGTTGATCATCATGTCTGTTCGCTCCCCTTACCAGCTCGACTTCGTCAGGCCGGGGATCTGACCCATGTTGCCCAGCTCACGCAGGGCGACACGGCTCATCTTGAGCTTGCGGTAGTAAGCCCGCGGACGGCCCGTGACTTCGCAACGGTTGCGAATGCGGGTCGGCGCGGAGTTACGCGGCAGGGCTGCCAGCTTCAGGCGCGCGTCGAAGCGCTCCTCCAGCGGCAGGCTCTCGTCGTTGGCGGTGGCCTTCAGGGCTTCCCGCTTCGCGGCATACTTCGCAACCAGGGCCTTGACGGCTTCGTTGCGGTTTACGGCGCTTTTCTTAGCCATTGTTCTCTTCCCTTCCCGATCAGTTCACGAACGGGAACTTGAACTCGGTGAGGAGAGCCTTGGCTTCCTCATCGGTCTTGGCCGTGGTGCAGACAATGATGTCCATGCCCCACATCTGGTCGATCTGGTCGTAGTTGATCTCCGGGAACACGATGTGCTCCTTCAGACCCGTGGCGTAGTTGCCGCGACCGTCGAACGAAGTGCCCTTCAGGCCCCGGAAGTCCTTCACGCGCGGCAGGGCGATCGTGATGAAGCGGTCCAGGAACTCGTACATCTGGGCGCCGCGCAGCGTGACCTTGCCGCCGATGACCATGCCTTCGCGCAGCTTGAAGCCGGCGATGGAGTTACGAGCCTTGGTCGGCACAGCCTTCTGACCGGCGATGGCCGTCAGATCCTTGAGGGCCGCGTTGGCCTTCTTGGAGTCGGCGACAGCTTCACCGATACCCATGTTCAGGACGATCTTGTCCAGCTTGGGGATCTGCATCTCGTTGGTGTAGCCGAACTTTTCCTTCAGGACGCCGCGGATGCGGTCCTGATAGTCGGTCTTGAGACGCGGCGTGTACTTGGTGTCGGCCATCAGATGACGTCTCCCGTCGACTTGGCGAAGCGGACCTTCTTGTCCCCTTCGACCTTGAAGCCCACGCGGGTCGCCTTGCCGTTGGCGTCGACGATCGCGACGTTCGACAGGTGAAGCGAGGCTTCCTTGTGCTTGATGCCGCCTTGCGGGTCAGCCTGGGTCGGGCGCGTGTGGCGCTGAACCATGTTGACGCCTTGCACGACGACGCGGTTTTCCGTCGGCAGAACCTGCATCACCTTGCCGGTGCGGCCCTTGTCCTTGCCGGTCAGGACGACGACGTTGTCGCCCTTCTTGATCTTGGCGGCCATGGTTACAGAACCTCCGGAGCCAGCGAGATGATCTTCATGTGGTTCTTGGCGCGCAGCTCGCGCGGAACCGGGCCGAAGATACGGGTGCCGACAGGCTCGTTCTGCTTGTTGACGATGACGGCGGCCGACTTGTCGAAACGGATGACAGAGCCGTCCTTGCGCTGGATGTCCTTGGCGGTGCGCACGACGATGGCGCGAACGACGTCGCCCTTCTTCACGCGGCCGCGCGGAATCGCTTCCTTCACCGAGGCGACGATGGTGTCGCCGATCGAGGCGTAGCGGCGCTTGGAGCCGCCCAACACCTTGATGCACATGACCCGGCGGGCGCCCGAGTTATCGGCGACCTCCAGGTTAGTTTGCATCTGGATCATGGGATCCGATCCTTCTTCTTACGAAGCCGAAGACGGGGAAATGATTTCCCAGCGCTTCAACTTGGACTTGGGGGCGCATTCGATGATGCGCGCGATATCGCCGACTTTGAGAGCGTTAGCTTCATCGTGGGCGTGGTAGTTCTTGGACTTGCGGACCGTCTTGCGGAGCAGCGGGTGCAGCAGGGTGCGCTCGACCTTCACGACGACGGTCTTGTCGCCCTTGTCGGAGACGACCACGCCTTCAAGAATGCGTTTGGGCATCGGTGTTTCCTTACGAGGCCGCACGCTTCTCGCGCAGAAGCGTCGAGATGCGAGCGATGTCCTTGCGCACTTCCGAGACCCGGTGGGTCTTTTCCATCTGGCCGGTGGCGGCCTGGAAGCGCAGGTTGAACTGTTCCTTCTTGAGCTTCAGCAGCTCGTCGGACAGTTGGTCGACGGTTTGCGACCGGAGATCGGCGATCTTGGTCATTAGGCGGCTTGCTCCGTAACGATGCCGGCGTCCAGGCGAGTGACCACCTTGGTGCGGATCGGCAGCTTGGCGGCGCCGAGGCGCAGCGCTTCACGAGCCACGTCGTCCGGCACGCCGTCGATTTCGAACATGATGCGGCCCGGGGCCACGCGAGCGGCCCAGTGGTCCACCGCGCCCTTGCCCTTACCCATCCGCACTTCAGCCGGCTTGCCGGAGACCGGCACGTCCGGGAAGATGCGGATCCAGACGCGGCCCTGACGCTTCATCTGACGGGTTATCGCGCGGCGAGCCGCTTCGATCTGACGCGCCGTGATGCGCTCCGGCTCGACGGCCTTCAGACCGTAGGAGCCGAAGTTCAGCGAGAAACCACCCTTGGACGAGCCGTGGATGCGGCCCTTGAAGGCCTTGCGGTACTTGGTCTTTTTCGGTTGCAACATGGCCTATCAGCCCTCACGACCACGGCGCGGACCGCGATCACCGCGGGGGCCGCGCTCACGGCCTTCGTTGGACGACGGACCCGAGGCTTCCTGGGCCCAACGCTTGTCCTGGGCCATCGGGTCGTGCTCGAGCACTTCACCCTTAAACACCCAAACCTTCACGCCGATGATGCCGTAGGTCGTCTTGGCTTCATAGAAGCCGTAGTCGATGTCGGCGCGCAGCGTGTGAAGCGGCACGCGACCTTCGCGGTACCATTCCATACGAGCGATTTCGGCGCCGCCCAGACGGCCCGAGACGTTGATGCGGACGCCCTTGGCGCCCAGGCGCATGGCCGACTGCATCGAACGCTTCATGGCGCGGCGGAACGCGATACGGCGTTCCAGCTGCTGAGCGATGTTCTCGGCGATCAGCTGAGCGTCGGTCTCCGGCTTGCGGACTTCGACGATGTTCAGGTGAACTTCGCCTTCGGTGCGGGCCGAGATGTCCTTGCGGAGCTTCTCGATGTCAGCGCCCTTCTTGCCGATCACGACGCCCGGACGGGCGGCGTAGATCGTCACGCGGCACTTCTTGTGGGGGCGCTCGATGATGATGCGCGACACGCCGGCGGCCGACAGGCGTTCCTTCAGCCACGTGCGCAGCTTCAGATCCTGGTGGAGCAGTTTGGCGTAGTCAGCGCCGCCGGCGAACCAGCGGCTGTCCCACGTGCGGTTCACGCCGAGGCGCAGACCGATCGGATTGATTTTCTGTCCCATCAGGCAGCCTCGCCGGCTTCACGGACCACGATCGTGATCTCGCTAAAGGGTTTCAGGATGCGCGAGGAGCGACCGCGAGCGCGGCTCGCGAAACGCTTCATCACCAGGTTCTTGCCCACGAAGGCCTCGGCGACAACCAGGTTGTCGATGTCGAGGTTGTGGTTGTTCTCGGCGTTCGAGATCGCCGAGTACAGAACCTTGCGGACATCGCCAGCGATGCGCTTGTGGCTGAATTCCAGCTCGTTCAGCGCCTTCTGGACCGGCAGACCGCGGATCGACGCGGCCACCAGGTTCAGCTTCTGCGGGCTGATGCGGACGTTGACCAGCTTGGCGCGGGCCTCGGTCGCTTCAACGCGACGGGGGTTCTTGGTCTGGGCCATGGATTACTTCCTCTTGGCCTTCTTGTCCGCCGCGTGGCCCGGGAAATTCCGGGTCGGGGCGAACTCGCCGAACTTCATGCCGACCATTTCTTCGGAGACCGACACCGGCACATGCTTCTGGCCGTTGTGGACGCCGAACGTCAGACCGACGAACTGCGGCAGGATGGTGGAGCGGCGCGACCACGTCTTGATCACGTCCTTGCGGCCCGACGATTGAGCGGCGTCGGCCTTCTTGAGCAGATACCCGTCGACAAACGGGCCTTTCCAGGAGGAGCGGGCCATTCTTAGCGAGCCTTCTTCACGTGACGGCTACGGATGATGAACTTATCCGTGGCCTTGTTCTTGCGGGTACGGGTGCCCTTGGTGTCCTTGCCCCACGGCGTAACCGGGGTGCGACCACCAGAGGTCCGGCCTTCACCACCACCATGCGGGTGGTCGATCGGGTTCATGGCGACGCCGCGGACGTGCGGACGCCAGCCCATGTGACGCTTGCGGCCCGCCTTGCCCAGGTTCTGGTTCATGTGCTCGGGATTCGACACGGCGCCGACAACGGCCATGCAGCCGTCCAGAACCATGCGAAGCTCGCCCGAGCCCAGACGGATCTGAGCGTAGCCCTGGTCGCGACCGACCAGTTGAGCGTAGGCGCCGGCCGAACGGGCCAGCTGAGCGCCCTTGCCCGGCTTCATCTCCACGTTGTGGATGATGGTGCCGACGGGGATCGAGCGCAGCGGCATGGCGTTGCCCGGCTTCACGTCGACCTTCTCACCCGCGACGATGGTGTCGCCGGCGTGAAGGCGCTGAGGCGCGATGATGTAGGTCTTCTCGCCGTCCGGGTAGACCACCAGGGCGATGAAGGCGGTGCGGTTCGGGTCGTATTCCAGACGCTCGACCGTGCCGACCACGTCAAACTTGCGACGCTTGAAGTCGATCTTGCGGTACAGCTTCTTGGCGCCGCCGCCGCGGAAGCGGACAGCGATGCGACCGCCCTGACCACGACCGCCCGACTTGGTCAGGCCTTCGGTCAGCGACTTCTCCGGGCGGCCTTTGTGCAGCTCGGAACGGTCGACCAGCACCAGGGCGCGGCGGCCCGGCGACGTCGGATTGTAATGCTTCAGAGCCATCTTCTTAGAGCCCCGTCGTGACGTCGATCGACTGGCCTTCGGCCAGCGTCACGATCGCTTTCTTGATGTCCACGCGACGGCCCAGGATGCCCCGGAAGCGCTTGGTCTTGCCCTTTTGAACCAGGGTGTTGACCTTGAGGACGTTGACTTTGAACAGGCTTTCGACCGCAGCAGCGATCTCGTCCTTGGTCGCCGTGCCGGCGACGCGGAAGACGACCTTGTTCTGCTCCGACAAGATCGTGGCCTTCTCGGTGATCACCGGAGCCAGGATGGTGTCGTAGTGCTTGGCGGTGGGTTGAGCGGCGGCCATTATGCGGCTTCCTTCTCAGCGAAGCGCGCCTCGATGGCTTCAACAGCCGCCTTGGTCAGCACCAGTTTGTCGGCCCGCAGGATGTCATAGACGTTCAGGCCGGCGTTCGGCAGCACATCGATGTGCGGGATGTTGCGCGCGGCCAGGCCGAAGTTGGTTTCAACTTCCGGACCCGCGATGATCAGAGCCTTGGTCCAGCCCAGCTTGCCGAAGGTCTCGCGCAGCGAGGCCGTCTTGGCTTCCTTGACCGAAACGCTGTCGACGACGACCAGGTCGCCGGCCTTGGCCTTGGACGACAGGGCGTGACGCAGAGCCAGGGCGCGGACCTTCTTCGGCAGCGAGTAGCCGTGGTCGCGGACAACCGGACCGAAGGCGCGCGAACCGCCGACGAACTGCGGCGCACGGCGCGAACCGTGACGAGCGCCGCCGGTGCCCTTCTGCTTGTACATCTTCTTGCCCGTACGAGAGTTCTCGTTGCGGGTTTGAACCTTGTGCGTACCGGCGCGGCGCTTGGCCAGCTGCCAGTTGACGTAACGGGCCAGCAGGTCGCCGCGGATGTCGGAGATGCCGAAGACGGCGTCCGACAGCTCAACGTCGCCAGCAGCCTTGCCGTCGAGTTTGATGACCGAGAGTTTCATTACGCTTCACCGCCTTCGGTCGCTTCCACGGCCGGCGCTTCAGCCGGGGTCGAAGCGGGTTGAGCAGCGGCCGACTTCACGGCGCCCGGGAACGGGGCGTCCGCAGGACGGGCCTTCTTGATGGCGTCGCTGATCTTGACGTAGGCGCCGTCGTGACCCGGGACAGCGCCCTTGATCAGGATCAGGCCACGCTCAGCATCGACGCGGACGACGGTCAGGTTCTGGGTCGTGACGACTTCCTGGCCGAGATGGCCAGCCATCTTCTTGCCCTTGAAGACCTTGCCCGGATCTTGACGCTGGCCGGTCGAACCATGCGAACGGTGCGAAATCGACACGCCGTGCGAGGCGCGCAGACCACCGAAGTTCCAGCGCTTCATGGCGCCGGCAAAGCCCTTACCAATGGTATGGCCCTGGATGTCGACCTTCTGGCCCGCGAGGAAGTGGTCGGCCGACAGTTCGGCGCCCACGTCCAGCAGGGCGTCTTCACCCACGCGGAACTCGGTTACATAGGCCTTAGGCTCGACCTCGGCCTTCGCGAAGACTTCGCGTTGAGCCTTGGCCGTGTTCTTGGCCTTCTTAACGCCAGCGCCCAGCTGAAGGGCGACGTAGCCGTCGCGCTCCTTGGTACGTTGGCCGACGACTTGGCAGCCGTCGAGCTGGAGCACAGTGACCGGAACGTGTGCGCCGTCATCGGCGAACACGCGGGTCATCCCCAGCTTCTTGGCGATCACGCCCGTGCGCATGTCGGATCCCGCCTCTTTCTTTCTTAGATCTTGATCTCGACGTCCACGCCGGCGGACAGGTCGAGCTTCATGAGCGCGTCCACGGTCTGCGGGGTGGGGTCGACGATGTCGAGCACGCGCTTGTGCGTGCGGATTTCAAACTGCTCGCGCGACTTCTTGTCGACGTGCGGCGAGCGGTTCACGGTGAACTTTTCGATCAGGGTCGGCAGCGGGATCGGACCGCGAACGGTCGCGCCCGTGCGCTTGGCGGTATTGACGATTTCGCGCGTCGAAAAGTCGAGGACGCGATGATCGAAGGCCTTGAGCCTGATGCGGATGCTTTGATCCATATCGGTTGTTATTCCCATGCGGCCGGAGCCGCGTCCCTGTGAACCATTTCAAAGACCGAAGCCTCAGAGCGATAACTCGCCCCCAGGAAACGCAAATCCGCAAAAACGAGCGGCCCACGCAGTCCCCCGCGAAGGCCGTAAGTTCCCAAGAAGCTGCAAAGAACAGTAACTTAGGTCGTCCCTGCGGACCGCGTCTGCACCCGAAAGTGCACAGCCGGTCCAACAAGAGGGGTGCTTATGCCTTCCGATTCCGTTTCCGTCAAGCGCGGAAATCCCCGCCCCGTCAGGGTTTGCGACTCACGTCGCCCGCGCGCCTCTTCGCCCGCTGCAATGCAACATAACACGGGCCGACCGTTAGGGTCTGAGGCGGGAAAACGGCCAGATGAACGCCGCAGAAAGGCTCCGCCGCAATGCGCTCCGTATACTGACGCAGTTATGCCTTAATGCGTCTCTTTTGGGCAACATCAGCCAATGACGACGAGTTCATGACACGTTTGTAACGGCAAAAGGCAAAAGGGCGACCTATGTGTTGCCCATCGCCGGAGCGGCCAAGCTGTCCCGGCGGCAGTATATAAGGACAAAAAAATGAAAACCGTCTTTCTCGCTTCGGTCGCCGCCGCGACCCTGATCGCCGCTCCCGCCTTCGCTCAAGACGCCATCGGCTCGGTCGGCATCGCCTACAACTACGCCGACGTCGAAGGCACGGACGTCAACCGCGGCGTCATCGACGGCACGGTCGCTTCGTCGGTGTTCGGCGACTGGACCGTCACCTTCAACGCTGAAGCCGCCTACACCGACGTCAAGCACGCCGGCGACGAAACCACCCTGGCCGGCGCCGTGCACCTGTCGAAGAAGATCGACGACATGCGCTTCGGCGGCTTCTACGGCGCTTCGGAATTCGGCAACACCACGCTGAACACCTTCGGTCTGGAAGGCCAGAAGTACCTGGACCGCGCCACCCTGACGGGCGTCGTCTCGTACGGCACCGCGGCTGACGCCGACATCTGGACCGTGGCCGGCGACGCCGCCTTCTACGCCACGCCGCAACTGCGCCTGAGCGGCGGCGCCGCCTACACCACCGTCGACGCCGACAACATCTTCATCGGCGCCGGCGACGTGGACGCCTGGTCGGCCGGCGTGGCTGCTGAGTACCAGTTCGCCGACACCCCGTACTCGGTCTTCGGCGGTTACGACTACGTCAAGTCCTCGGACCTGGACGTCGACGCCAACGTCTTCAAGATCGGCATGCGCTACAGCTTCGGCGGCGGTCTGCAAGCCCGCGACCAAGCCGGCGCCAACCTGGGCCGCACGCACAACGGCGTGGCCGCCCTGTTCGGCAACTAATCGATCTTCGCGGTCTTCGGACCGCACGGATCAACGAAACCCCGGCGGAGCGATCCGCCGGGGTTTTTGTTTGCCCGCACCTCATGGCTCCAGGCACGAAAAAGGCCCGAGGGGTTCCACGCTCCCGGGCCTTCTCCTTCAGGGGCTTGTCGGCGTCAGCGGCCGATGCGCAGATCCCCTGATCCCACGATCGAGCGAGAAACCGCGCCCGTGGCCTGGGCCACACGCACGTCGCCCGATCCGGCGATGGCCGCCGAGACGTCGCCGGCCGTTCCGCCGAAGTTTACGTCGCCGGAGCCGCCGATCGAGACCTCCAGCGTCGAGGCGCGGCCGCCGCGCACCCGCACGTCGCCGGATCCGCCGATGGCGATGCGGGTCTCGCCGTCCACACGCGCCACATCAATGCTGCCCGAACCGCCTACGCTGGCGTCCAGCTTGCCCGTGGCGCCGGCGAAGACCGAGCCGGACCCGCCCACAGCGGCCTCCAGATTGCGCGACGTGCCGGCCCTGATCGAGCCCGAACCGCCGACTGACAGATCCACGTCGCCGTCGACATTGGCCACCGTCCAGGAACCGCAGCCTCCATTGCCCAGCTCGACGGACCGGGCGCCGCGGCCGACCGAACCGAAGATGGCGCCGCCGCCGCTGACCTCGACGTCGCGCGGCGTGCGCAGGACGATCAGAGGAGCGTCCTCCATGCGGATTCGCCCCTTGCCCCGCACCTCGACCGTCGCGCCTTCGCCCGGCTGACGCGCGTCTGCGGGACCGTTGTTGCAGGAGCCGATCTGACCGCCGTTGAAGCTCATGCCGCGCCCGCGCCCCAGCCCGCCGTCGATGCGGACCTGCGCGCCTCGGCGTTCGATGCGAAGCGCCGGCAGGCCGGCCGAGCCTTGCGTGATCTCGACGCCGACGTCGGAACGGTCTTCCGGGATGACGATGACGCGCGCCACGGCGTTGCGGATCGTCACGTCCTCAGCCATGGCCGGCGCCGCCAGAACGGCGGATGCAGCCAACGCGCTTCCCATGGCGGCGGCGATTGCAGCGGGTTTCATCAGCGGGTCTCCCTGTCTCTGTGTCCAGGAGAAACTGAGGGCCGCGCCCCGCAAAGTCAGTTTAAATCGAGGTCATGAACCCCTTTTAACCTAAGGCCCCTCAGGCGGCGGAACCGTCTGCACGATCGGGAGCCAAGGCCGCGGCGCCATCCGTCGCGCCGACAGCAGGTTCGAAATCCCGCTCGAACGTGGCGATGCGGCTCTTCATCAGGCCTGTGCGCTTCAGCGCCACCGACGCGGCCCACCGTGCGGCCAGCTCGGGCTTGCTCATGCGGTCCGTGGCGCGCGGCTCCCCTCCCCGGCTACGCAGGAAGGCGTTGGTGTAGAGGGCGCCGTTGCGGATGCGCGACGGCCAGCTCTGGAACTCCACCGACAGGGAGACGCAGAACCGATCCAGGTTCTCGACCCGATGCGGCGCATAGAAGGGCCAGGTCAGCGCCTGTCCCGGCTCAAGGTCGACGATGCGGGCGTCGTCCTCGAAGGCGCGGCGATAGGGAATCTCTTCGGTCGTCTGACGGGTGACGACCTGCTCCATGCTGCGTTCCGGCAGATGGGCTTCGTCGCCCGGATAGACGAACAGGCGTTTGCGCCCGCGCATGTGGAACAGCACCACCCCGCCGGCGTCGAAATGATAGGGCACGCGCGCCTTGGGCGACGACAGGATCAGTTGCCCGCTGGCGCTGGCCGCCTTCAGACCATAACCGCCCAGAATGCGCTCGAAATCGATCATGGCCGCGCGCCACAGCTCGGGCCAGCCTTGCTCGACCTTGCGCATATTGACCCACAGACGGCCCTGCTGAATCGCCTCCAGCAGTTCGGCGCCGTTCAGGCGTCCGCGCGCGCCGGTCCGCAGGCTGACCTGCCCCTCGTCGTCGTAATCATACAGGTTGATGTCGAACAGGTCGGCCGGATAGCGGTCCAGCACCTCGGCCAGGGCCTGATCCTCGGCGAAGCCGTCGGCGACCAGGGCATGAGGGTGGACCTCGGCCTGGGTGATCGGGCCCGCGTAGCGCGTCATGGAAGCCGTCATACCGCTCTCCTCATCAATCGGCCGAGCCGGCCGCTTTTTGTTTCCGCACCATGTCGGCTGCGGCGCGCAGCGCGCCCGCTGCCTGACCGGCCAGACTTGTCTCACACGCCTCGATCACGGACCAACGCCGCCGCGTGCTGAGACGAAGCCGCTCCGCCCGCGCGTGACCGAGCACGCCCAAGGCCGCGCTGGCCGTCGCGCACGCCGCGTTGCCGACGCCTGGTCGAGCCACAACGCCTTCGGCGGTCACAAGGCCCCCGTCGTCGTAGTATTTCTTGTAGTTGCCGCCGACGCCGACGCCGTAATCAAAGATGCGATAGCCGCGTTCCGAGCCCAGCCGGATCGTCTCCTGCGTCAGCACGATGCCGGGCGACCAGCGCGCGACCTCCTGCTCATAGACCGGGAACCACAGGTGGAAATGACGCCCGGCGTGCATGGAATACTCCATGGCGACAACCCGTCCGTCCACGCGCAACACAGCCATGGAGGCGCCGAAGCCGTCCTCGCCCTGGCAGTCCATCAGGGCGTGAAGCACCTGTTCCGTCCACCCGCAGGCGAAGATGTCGTGATGTCCCGTGCGCCGGTACTGTTCGCTCTTCTCGATGATCAGGCGTTTGAGCAGGGCGTGGTCATGCAGCCCGATCTCGATCTCGACCGCTCTGAACGCACCGTCCAGACCACGACGAGAGCGCTCCTTGTCCTTGAAATATTTCGGGAAGGCCTTCCGACGCCGGGCGTACCAGGCGTCGAATCCGCCCTCCTCAGGCACCACGGAGACCACGCTGTGATTGCGCCGCATCGTCTGCGGCGCCTCGCCGATCCAGGCGGCGGCGGCGAAGCGCGGCGCGCCGATCAGGGCCGCCGCCTCCTGCATCGAAGGCTTGTCGTCACGCGGACCGATGACGCCATGATAGTCGTTCATGGGCGCGGCCAGAGGCTGAACCGTCCCGCCTCGGCGCTGATGCGGATAATAGCCGACGACGCGGCCGTCCCGTTTGAAGACGGCGACTGCCGAACCGGGACAGATCGGCCCGGCCGTCCGTGCGAACTCCCAACGGAAATACGGGCTGCTCAGATCCGGGTCCGCACGCGCCCACCTGTTCCATTGGACGCCCTCCTCAGCCGACAGTTCGGCGAGGTTGCGGATTTCTACTGATAATGGTCCCGACATGACGCTCCCTTCGGAACGTTCCCAGCAAGTCCCGTTCCAACGCCCGCTCATACGGCCAAGCCCTTGAAGTCGGGTTAGCGTTCGGCCCCTTGCGCAAAAGATCGGAGCTTCGCCGCCCACACCGCATTGAACTCCTTCAGGAGGTTCATATGACAAAACCACGCCCCAAGAGCCGCGAAACCGAGAACGAGAACCAGCGTCCCGACAAGGAGGGCAGTCCGCCTCGCCCAGCTACGGAGCCCAAGGGCGCCGAGGGCAGCAGCAACTCCGGCCGCACGGAAACCGATCCCGCGACCGGCGCGCCGAACGACTGAAAGCAAAACGGCCCCCGGATCGCTCCGGGGGCCGCTCTGTTACGCTTTACTGCGGCCTACCGCGCTTTCGCGCTGCTTGAGGCCGGTACGCTTACGCTTACTCTTACTGTTGAACTGGCGAGGACCGAGGCCCTCGCCCATTCTGACGTCGATTACTCGACGATCTTGGCCACGACGCCGGCGCCGACGGTGCGGCCGCCTTCACGGATGGCGAAGCGCAGCTTCTCTTCCATCGCGATCGGCGTGATCAGCTCGACGTCCAGCTCGGCGTTG